>Ga0268359_11618_pt1 | contig 721499 bp, 635 predicted proteins | sample BioMet11_FD_194416 | JGI IMG/M metagenome (GOLD analysis project Ga0268359, IMG submission 194416) | Sewage microbial communities from Oakland, California, United States - Biofuel 11 (PacBio Assembly) | ecosystem: Engineered > Wastewater > Sewage > Unclassified | place: USA: California...
GGACAAAAACAGGAAAAGCGCCAGGGGCGCGGCCAGCAGCCCGAGCAGTTCCAGGCGCAGCCGCCACCAGAGAAACAGGAAAATGACGAGCAGGCTCCAGGCGAGCAGGCTAAAGTAGAATTCGCCCGACAGCAGGGCGGTCCCCCCCTCGGCCCCGAGCAGCACGGCCAGATCGACCGTGTGCAGGGCAAACCCGGCCACCGTGGCCAGACTGCCGCACCGCCGTAGGCTCGGTCGGCCGAACACGATGCCGAGCAGGTGGAGGGTGGCGCCGACAAAGTAGCCACCGAGGACGAAAAAGAACAAAATGTTAAGCGCTTGCATCGCTCAGCGCCCCCGAAACCAGCGCGGCCGCCTGATCGTGCAGGGCGGCGGGCAAAATGTCCCGGACAATGGCCGTGGAGGCGGGCGCATCGCCACGCTCCAGGGCTTCGAGCAGGGAGGAATTGACCAGTTCGCGGAAAATGGCCGAATTGGTCTCGGTGCCGAGGCCAAGCCCCAGGACCAGGGGCCGCAGCCGGCTCATGAGCAGAAGCAACGCCCCGTATTCCCGCCCAGAAATTCGCCTAGCCCCTGCCGGATCTTGCGGGCCAGGGCCGGCGAGCCGCCGCCCGTGGAAATAGCCACGGTCAGGTCGCCCTGGGTAAAAAGCGCCGGCACGATGAAGCCGCATTTTTCCGGCTGGTCCACGATGTTGCACAGGATGCCCCGGTCGGCGCATTCCCGGCTGATGCCCCAGTTGAGGTCCTCGTCGTCGGTGGAGGCAATGACCAGGAAGCGGCCGTCGAGATCGGACGAAGTGAAGTCCCGCCGGGCCAGAACCACGGACGGCAGGGTGTTGAGTTCCTCGGCCAGGGACGGCGACAGACCCGGGTCCAGGACCAGGATCTCGGCCGCGCCGCATTCGGACAGAGTGGCGATCTTGCGCCGGCCCACCTGGCCCGCGCCCACCACCAGGCACCGTTTGCCGTGGAGATTGACGTAGATGGGATAATACCGCATGGAAGCCTCCTATAGCAGAAGAAGCAACAGGCCGGAAAGGGCTTTTTTTCACATGAATTTGGCCGGAAATTGAACGGCGCGAGTCGGAAATGAGACGCTTCCTCGTGTTGCAGTTGGCCCGGTTTGGGGATTTGGTCCAGACGCGGCGGCTCGTCAAGACCTTGACCTACGCCGCCGGCGCGGCCGATGCCGTCCATCTGGTCGTGGATCATTCCCTGGTCGGGCTGGCCCGCTGGCTGTATCCCGGCGTGGCGGTCCACGGCCTGGTCGCGCACGGCGCGCCGGGACGCGAGCGCCGGGCCGAACAGGCGGTCCTGGCCGGGCGGGATGTCTTGGCCGATCTGGCCGCCCTCGATTTTGCCGCGGTCTACTGTCTCAATTTTTCCCCCCTGGGCATGGCCATCGCGGCCATGTTTTCCCCGGAGATCCAGCGCGGCTACCGGATGACCGCCGGCCAGACCGACAAGGACGCCTTGTTGCGCCTGGTGTTCCGGCTGGCCCGGGACCGGCGGGGCGCCGGTCTCAATCTGGCCGACATCTGGGCCCATCTGGCCGAGGCGCCGGTTTCCGCCGATACGGTCAATCCGCCGGCCGCGCCGGGCGGAGGCGGGCTGGGCTTGGCCCTGGCCGGCCGGGTGGCCCGGCGTTCCCTGCCGCCCGAGGTGCTAGCGCCGCTTGTGCGCACGCTTTTTCGGGCCACGGGCGGCAAACGCCTCGTGCTCGTAGGCACGGCCGACCAGGCCCCGGCGGCCCGGGCTTTGCTGCGCCGGCTGGACCCGGACGTGGCCCGGGCCTGCCGCGATCTGACCGGGAAGACAAGTCTTGTCGGGCTGGCCGATGCGTTGACCGGCCTCGACGCGCTGCTCACGCCGGACACCGGGGCCATGCATCTGGCCGCCGCCTTGGGCGTGCCGGTGGTAGGGCTTTTTCTTTCTTCGGCCTGGTGCCACGAGACCGGTTCGTACGGACCCGGGCACCGGATCTGGCAGGCCGTGACCGACTGCGCGCCGTGCCTGGAAGCGGCGGCTTGCCCCCAGGGCCTGGCTTGTTTGGCGCCCTTTGCCGATCCGGTGCTGCCGCGCCTGCTCGCCGGTTCGACCAAGGTGGCGCCGCCGGCGGGGCTGGTCGGGTACGTGACCGGTTGCGATGCGTTGGGTACGGTGTGCCGGCCCGTGGCCGGCCAGGACCCGACCTTGGCCCGCCGCACGGCGTTGCGGGCGGTGGTGGCCCGGCGGCTTGGCCTTACCGTGCCGGGCGAGCCGGCGCTGGAGCAGGAGCTGGTCCAGGGACTGACCGTGGAATCGGACTGGATGCTGCCGCCGCCCGGGGGCGGCGGATGGGGAGTGGTGAGCCATGGACACGCCGCGCGGATTGCGGATTCTGGTCGTGTTGCCGCTCTATGGCGGCTCGTTGCCCGTGGGTCGGTCCTGCGCCGCGGCTCTGGCCGACCTGGGGCAGGTGGTGGAGGTGTTCGAGGCCCCGGAGTTCTACGGGGCGTTTACCGCCCTCAAGAGCCTGCGCGTGACGTCCGACCGCTTGGAATACCTGGAAAACAGCTTTCTCCAGGTCGTGTCCCAGGCCGTGGCGGCCAAGGTCGAGACCTTTGCCCCGGATCTGGTCCTGGCCCTGGCCCAGGCGCCGCTCAGCCGGCAGGTGCTCAAGCGCCTGCGCCGGGACGGGGTGGCCACGGTCATGTGGTTCGTGGAGGATTTCCGGCTCTTTACGTATTGGGAGGCCTTTGCCCCGTACTACGATTTGTTCGCCGTGATCCAGCAGGAGCCGCTCCTGGAAAAACTGGCCGCCATCGGCCAGCCGAACGGGCTGTATCTGCCCATGGCCGCCGATCCAACGGTGCATCGTCCCCTGGAACTCACCCCGGTTGAGGCCAAGCGTTACGGCGCGCCGGTGTCGTTCATGGGTGCGGGCTATCCCAACCGGCGCTTGGCCTTCCGGGAGCTGGCCGATTTCGAGCTGGGGATTTTCGGTAGCGACTGGGACGGGGACGCGGTGCTCGCGCCCCGGGTGCGGCTGTCGGGCCGGCGGGTCACGACCGAGGAGACGGTGCGGATTTTCAATGCCGCCCAGGTGAACCTGAATCTGCATTCCAGCGTGTCGGCCGAGGCCCCGGTGGTGCCGGGCGATTTCGTCAACCCGCGTACGTTCGAGCTGGCCATGTGCGGTGCGTTCCAGCTCGTGGACCGGCGGACGCTTCTGCCGGAACTCTTTGCCGACGATGAGCTGGCCCAGTTTTCGAGCCTGCCCGAACTGCGGGAGCGGCTGGCCTACTTCCTGGCCCATCCCGAAGCGCGGGCCGGCTTTGCCCAAAAGGCCCGCGCGCGGGCCCTGGCCGAACATACCTATACCCGACGCATGGAAACCCTGCTGCGGTTTGCCACCGAACGCTTGCCGGGCTGGCCATCCCGCCCCCGGGGCGAAGCTGCCCTGGCCGGGCTGCCCGAGAACCTGGCCGGGGAGGTGGGGCAATTGCTTGAGCGGCTGTCCCTGCCTGCCGACGTGGCCTTCGATGACCTCATCTGGGCCGTGCGTGCCAGGCAAGGGGAGCTTACCCCCTTGGAGACCTCGCTGCTTTTCTCGACGAATGGCGCAAGCAGTACGGTCCTCGGGCCTAACCACCGCTACTTCTTGATCTCCAGGGCCTTTTCCATCATGGCGTCGGCCGTGGTCACCACCTTGGAATTCGATTCGAACGCCCGCTGGTAGATGATCAGGTTGACCATCTCCGTGGCCAGATCCACATTGGAAGATTCGAGGGTACTGCCGGCGATACCGTCCAGGGTGCCGGTATTGGCGCGTCCCTCCTTGGCCGCGCCGGAATCCGAATTGGCCGAATAGAGGCTGTTGCCCTCGCTGGTCAGGCCCGAGGGGTTGTTGAAGTCGGCCAGGGCCAGAACCCACAGGGCGCGGGTCTGACCGTTGCTGAAGGTGCCGTAAATGACCCCGTCATCGTCTACATAGGCGCTCTTGAAGGTGCCGGAGGTGTAGCCGTTGGCGCTGCTGTTGAGGGTGTAGGACGTCGTGGCATAGTTGGTGGTGCTGGTGGAGGCGTTGACCGTGGACGAGGTGGCGTAGCCGGCATTGTTGGCAGCGGTCGTGCCAATGCCAGCGGCCGTGGTCGGGCAGGTGGAACTCCACTGGGCATTGGACGCGGACAGGCCGGTGGAGAATTCGACGGTCTGGGAAGACAGGGCCGAGCCGTTCGAGGCGGACTGGAACGTAGCGGAAAATTCCGGCACGCCATCGGCACTGTTAAGGGTGGCCTGGGTCCAGGATGAAAGGCTTGTCGGATCGGTGGCGTTGCTGGCCAGGGTATAGGCGGTCTGGTTTTCGAGCACCCCGGACGAAGAGAAGGTGAGGGTCCCGATCATGAGCACGCCGGCCTTGGTCGTGCCGGAGGTGGTACTGTTGCCGTCCTCGCTGGGGTCCATGGTGACCATGTATTCCCAGTATTCCTTGCCGTCTTCATTGGTGATCTTGTTATAGTACACCGTGAGATCGTGGGTTGCGCCTTCGGAGTCATAGACTGTGATACTGGTGGAGTAGTCGGCATTGGACGCCAGGGTGTCGCTGGTGGCGTCGTAGCTCTTGAACATACTGAAATAGGGATGGTGCTGTCGTTGGTCCCGGTCGAGGTCGTGCTGTCGAGGTTGGTGGCCAGGGTGATGGAGCTGGTGGCCTTGGCGGCCAGGGTGAAGTCGGTGATCTGGATATCGGTGACATCGCCGGTGGTAGGCACGGTGGAGAGGTCCGTCCCGGCGAGTTCGGCCGCGTTCAGGGCGTCCTGATCCACGGCCCAGCCCTGGACGTGCAGCTCTTGGGCATTAACCAGATAGCCGCTGGTGTCGAAATTGAACGAGCCGGCCCGGGTGTAGTAGACCTTGTCGGTATCGGGGTTCCGGACCTCGAAGTAGCCGTGCTCGCCGTCGATGGCCATGTCCAGGGTGGACGAACTGGTCGAGTATCCCCCCGTGTCGGTGAGCAGGGAAACGCTGCCGACCGTGGAGCCGTTACCGACCTGGCTGCCGTCGGACGTGCCGCCGGCTTCGGAGCTGATGAGGTCGGAGAACAGTGTCCGCGAGGAACGAAAGCCCGTGGTGTTCACGTTGGCCATATTGTTGGCCACGACCGAGATGGCGTCACTGTATGATATGAGTCCCGTCACGCCAGTCCAGAGCGCTCCCATAGCCACCTTCCTTGTTGTCCGTGACGGCAGGATTTGCCCACCACCGGCGCCGGCCCCTTCCCGGGAGGGGTTGGGTTCCGGTTCCGGCCGATCCGAATACGGTGCGCAGACGTCCCCCTGGCCATCCGGGCCGGGGGAGACGCGGCAATCCTTGCCGCCTTGCCCTGCAACCATGCAGGGTCCAGGCCAAAGTGAACGCGAAGCGGGCAGGAGGGCGCAGAGGGGAGGAGCGGCGCAACACCTTAGAATTTGTGGCAATCCATGGTAAAATGGCGGCGGCTTGAAAAAATGAAGCTGCCCCCGTTGACAGCCCATAGGGGGCGTATATCTCCACTTCGCGCTGCACGGAAGTGACGCTTTCGCGGCGGCCGAGTGACAAGTTGAAAAAAAGGTGTTGACGGGCCGGTGTCGGTTGGGTAGATAACCCAGCTCGCGCACGGGAAACCGGGCACGACCGGATCGCGAAAGCGAAACGGACTTGAAAAAAAGTGTTGACGGGCCGAAGCGAGGGACGTAAAAGCGCACCTCCGCTTTTCGGGAAACCGGACACGGACCGAAGCGCAACGGCGCCTCGGAGCAAGATTGAAAAAATGTGTTGACGGGCCGCGAGCGGTCGGGTAGATAACCCGACTCCGCGAACGGGAAACCGCGACACGGCCGACTGAAGCGATTCGGTCGGAGTTGAAAAAAAGTGTTGACGGGCCGGACGGGCGAGCGTAGATACGCCCCTCCGTCGCGGAATCCGCGACACGGTCGAAGCGCAACGGCGCTTCGAAAGAAAGTTGAAAAAAGAGCTTGACGAGGGGGCAGCGGGGCGTAACTTCCCCAAGCTCACGAGGGCCGCCCAAAAGCGGCCAGCTGCAACGGCAGCGGGGTCTTTGACAATTAAATAGCGAGTCGGGTGATTTCTGTAAGCCATGCTCAAGGTGCGGCAACGTGCCTTGGGTTTCAGCAAAAGGATTTGAACTGGAGAGTTTGATCCTGGCTCAGATTGAACGCTGGCGGCGTGCTTAACACATGCAAGTCGTGCGAGAAAGGGGACTTCGGTCCCTGAGTAGAGCGGCGCACGGGTGAGTAACGCGTGGATTATCTACCCAGACGTTCGGGATAACGGCGGGAAACTACCGCTAATACCGGATACGCTCCAATTTCGGTTGGGGGAAGGCGGCCTCTGCTTGCAAGCTGTCGCATCTGGATGAGTCCGCGTCCCATAGCTTGTTGGTGGGGTAATGGCCTACCAAGGCTACGATGGGTAGCTGGTCTGAGAGGATGATCAGCCACACTGGAACTGAAACACGGTCCAGACTCCTACGGGAGGCAGCAGTGGGGAATATTGCGCAATGGGGGAAACCCTGACGCAGCGACGCGTGTTGAGGGAAGAAGGCTTTCGGGTCGTAAACCTCGGTCAGAAAGGAAGAACCTCCCAGGTACCGAATAGGCTTCGGGACTGACGGTACTTTCAAAGGAAGCACCGGCTAACTCCGTGCCAGCAGCGCGGTAATACGGAGGGTGCAAGCGTTATCGGAATCACTGGGCGTAAAGCGCGCGTAGGCCGCTTTGTAAGTCGGACGTGAAAGCCCTCGGCTCAACCGGGGAACTGCGTTCGATACTGCGAGGCTTGAGTCCTGGAGGAGGGTGGCGGAATTCCGGGTGTAGGAGTGAAATCCGTAGATATCCGGAGGAACACCGGTGGCGAAGGGCGGCCACCTGGACAGTACTGACGCTGAGGCGCGAAAGCGTGGGGAGCAAACAGGATTAGATACCCTGGTAGTCCACGCCGTAAACGATGGATGCTAGGTGTCGGGGAGCGATCCTCGGTGCCGGAGTTAACGCATTAAGCATCCCGCCTGGGGAGTACGGTCGCAAGGCTGAAACTCAAAGGAATTGACGGGGCCCGCACAAGCGGTGGAGTATGTGGTTTAATTCGATGCAACGCGAAGAACCTTACCTGGGTTTGACATCCTCGAATCCTCCTAAAGGGAGGAGTGCCCTTCGGGGAGCGGGGTGACAGGTGCTGCATGGCTGTCGTCAGCTCGTGCCGTGAGGTGTTGGGTTAAGTCCCGCAACGAGCGCAACCTTGTCCTTAGTTGCCAGAGGTAGATGCTGGGCACTCTAGAGGAGACCGCCTCGGTCAACGGGGAGGAAGGTGGGGACGCCGTCAAGTCATCATGGCCCTTACGCCCAGGGCTACACACGTACTACAATGGCGGGTACAATGGGCAGCGAGACCGCGAGGTGGAGCCAATCCCAAAAAACCCGTCCCAGTCCGGATCGGAGTCTGCAACTCGACTCCGTGAAGTCGGAATCGCTAGTAATCGGAGATCAGCATGCTCCGGTGAATACGTTCCCGGGCCTTGTACACACCGCCCGTCACACCACGAAAGTCGGTTCTACCCAAAACCGTCAGGCTAACCTTCGGGAGGCAGACGTCTACGGTAGGGCTGATGATTGGGGTGAAGTCGTAACAAGGTAGCCGTAGGGGAACCTGCGGCTGGATCACCTCCTTTTATGGATACAAACTCCCGACTCGCTATTTAATTGCAAGGACCGCAAGGCCTTGCAAGTTGCGCCAATGGGCCTGTAGCTCAGGTGGTTAGAGCGCACGCCTGATAAGCGTGAGGTCGATGGTTCAAGTCCATCTAGGCCCACCACTCCTATCGGGGTGTAGCTCAGCTGGGAGAGCGCCTGCCTTGCACGCAGGAGGCCATCGGTTCGAACCCGTTCACCTCCACCATTGGAGTCTGAACACGAGCCGGCGCAACATGATCTTTGACAGTTAAATAAGGGATGGGATTTTGGGTAGATTCAAGTAATTAAGGGCAATCGGTGGATGCCTTGGCGCTAAGAGGCGATGAAGGACGCGGTAGGCGGCGATACGCTCCGGGGAGCAGCCAAACGTGCTTTGATCCGGAGGTTTCCGAATGGGGAAACCCAGCGGGAGTCATGTCCCGTTATTCCAGAGACCAATTCATAATCTCTGGAAGGCGAACGCAGGGAAGTGAAACATCTCAGTACCTGCAGGAGAAGAAATCAAGCGAGATTCCCAAAGTAGCGGCGAGCGAAATGGGAAAAGCCCAAACCGGGCGCCTCCGGGCGTCCGGGGGTTGTAGGGCCTCCATCAAGCGATCCACAATTAGGCAGGGGAAGCGTCTGGGAAGGCGCGTCATAGAGGGTGAAAGCCCCGTACCCGACTCCGAACGTGGCGCTGGAGGTTCCTGAGTACCACGAGGCACGTGAAACCTCGTGGGAATCCGGGAGGACCATCTTCCAAGGCTAAATACTCCTTAGCGACCGATAGCGAACCAGTACCGTGAGGGAAAGGTGAAAAGAACCCCTGTGAGGGGAGTGCAATAGAACCTGAAACCGATTGCCTACAAGCGGTTCGAGCCGGGCTTGCCCGGTGAGAGCGTGCCTTTTGCATAATGAGCCAGCGAGTTTCCTTGTCGTGCGAGGTTAAGGCTAAACTGCCGGAGCCGCAGCGAAAGCGAGTCTGAATAGGGCGCACAGTACGGCGAGGAAGACCCGAAACCGGGTGATCTATCCATGAGCAGGTTGAAGCTCGGGTAAAACCGAGTGGAGGACCGAACCCATATGGGCTGAAAACCATTGGGATGACTTGTGGATAGGGGTGAAAGGCCAATCAAACTCGGTGATAGCTGGTTCTCCCCGAAATATATTGAGGTATAGCCTCGGATAGGATCGACGGAGGTAGAGCACTGAAAGGGCTAGGGGTCCCACCAGATTACCAAACCCTATCAAACTCCGAATGCCGTTGATTTATTGTCCGGGAGTCAGACTCTGGGTGCGAAGGTCCAGGGTCGAAAGGGTAAGAGCCCAGATCGTCGGCTAAGGTTCCGAAGTCCATGCTCAGTGGTTAAGGAAGTGGGACCGCTCTGACAGCCAGGAGGTTGGCTTAGAAGCAGCCATCCTTTAAAGAAAGCGTAATAGCTCACTGGTCTAGTGGTCCTGCGCCGAAAATGTAACGGAGCTAAGCATGGCACCGAAGCCACGGGACTATCGTAAGATAGTCGGTAGGGGAGCGTTCCCGGATGGGATGAAGGTAGGTTGTAAAGCCTGCTGGACTAACGGGAAGTGATAATGCTGGCATAAGTAACGATAAAACAGGTGTGAAACCTGTTCGCCGTAAGCCCAAGGTTTCCTGGGTAAAGTTAATCTTCCCAGGGTGAGTCGGCCCCTAAGGCGAGGCTGAAAAGCGTAGCTGATGGAAAACGGGTTAATATTCCCGTACCTGTTTGTGTGTGCGATGGAGGGACGCAGAAGGGTAGGTCATCCGGCTGTTGGACGTGCCGGTGCAAGGGTGTAGGCTTGGATGGTAGGCAAATCCGCCATCCTTACGGCCGAGACCTGATGCCGTGTCTTAACCGACTGAAGTGACTAATCCCATACTGCCGAGAAAAGCTTCTAAGTTTAGCACAAGCAGACCGTACCGTAAACCAACTCAGGTGGGCGGGGAGAGTATCCCAAGGCGCTTGAGAGAACTCTGGCTAAGGAACTCGGCAAAATGACCCCGTAACTTCGGGATAAGGGGTGCCCCCTAGGGTCTAGTATTTACTACGAAAGCCTCGGGGGGCCGCAGTGAAACGGTGGTGGCGACTGTTTACTAAAAACATAGGTCTGTGCGAAGTCGTAAGACGACGTATACGGACTGACGCCTGCCCGGTGCCGGAAGGTTAAGGGGTGGGGTTAGCGCAAGCGAAGCTCTAAACCGAAGCCCCGGTAAACGGCGGCCGTAACTATAACGGTCCTAAGGTAGCGAAATTCCTTGTCGGGTAAGTTCCGACCTGCACGAATGGCGTAACGATCTCCACGCTGTCTCGGCCAGAGACTCAGTGAAATTGATGTGGCGGTGAAAATGCCGTCTACCCGCGGAAAGACGGAAAGACCCTGTGCACCTTTACTACAGCTTGACATTGGAGCTTGGGCAACCGTGTGTAGGATAGGTGGGAGGCTGTGAAACCGGCGCGCTAGCGTCGGCGGAGCCAACCTTGAAATACCACCCTCGGTTGTTTAAGCTTCTAACCTGATGCCGTTATCCGGCTCGGGGACATTGTCTGGCGGGTAGTTTGACTGGGGCGGTCGCCTCCCAAAAAGTAACGGAGGCATGCAAAGGTTCCCTCAGGCTGATTGGAAACCAGCCGTCGAGTGCAAAGGCATAAGGGAGCTTGACTGTGAGAGAGACATCTCGAGCAGGCACGAAAGTGGGCCTTAGTGATCCGGTGGTCCCGCATGGAAGGGCCATCGCTCATTGGATAAAAGGTACGCCGGGGATAACAGGCTGATCGCATCCAAGAGTTCACATCGACGATGCGGTTTGGCACCTCGATGTCGGCTCATCACATCCTGGGGCTGGAGCAGGTCCCAAGGGTTCGGCTGTTCGCCGATTAAAGTGGTACGCGAGCTGGGTTTAAAACGTCGTGAGACAGTTTGGTCCCTATCTTCCGTGGGCGTTGGAGAATTGAGAGGGGTTGTCCCTAGTACGAGAGGACCGGGATGAACGAACCTCTGGTGTACCTGTTGTCGCGCCAGCGGCACCGCAGGGTAGCTATGTTCGGAAAGGATAACCGCTGAAAGCATCTAAGCGGGAAGCCTGCCTCAAGACGAGTTCTCCCTGAAGGACCCAGGTAGACTACCTGGTTGATAGGCCGATGGTGTAAGTGCGGTAACGTGCTCAGCCTACCGGTACTAATAGTCCGTTCGACTTGATTCTACCAATCTCTATCCCATCCCTTATTTTAACTTATATATTTCCCTGGTGGCCAGAGAGGCGGGGGTACACCCGATCCCTTTCCGAACTCGGAAGTTAAGCCCGCCATCGCCGATGATACTGCGTAGTTTTGCGTGGGAAAGTAGGTCGCCGCCAGGGTTTTTTTCACCCACACAAACAGCCGCTTGGTTCAACCAAGCGGCTGTTTGCTTTTGGGACCTTCACCCAACACCCCCTCCCCTTGCGCTTCGCCTCGCCAAACGGCCACGCGCGCTCCCTGCCGCACGCTGTGCGCTGTAGCCACCAGTATTGCGCGCTGTAGCTCCGTTATGAAAAGCGGTACCGGAAGCTTGCGGTACCGGAAGCTTTCGGTTTCCAGCGGGCCTACCCGCTACTTCATACCGTACCACCCAGTGCGCGCGTCTCCGGCCTCACCTCCGGACACAAGCCGAAGAAAGAGGCCCCTGGTTTTGCCAGGACGGCACTGACGTTTTCCGGGGCGGGTTTCCAAAGGGCGCCCCAGCCCTTTGGCCGCCGGAGGCGTCTCCTCCACCCATCCCTCTCGCCACTCCCCCCTTACTCCATACCTCTTCCCTCCATTTGACGTCCGGGCCGGCGTCTCCTACACCTTGCCGCCATGAGCACCATCGTCACCTTGCGGAGCGTGTCCAAGGCGTTTGGCGTGCGCGCCTTGTTTTCCAATATCTCCATGGTCGTTTCCGAAAAGGAGCGCGTGGGCCTGATCGGCCCCAACGGCTCGGGCAAATCCACGTTGCTCAAGATCATGGCTGGCCTTGAGCCTATGGACGCGGGCGAGCGCACCCTGCGCCAGGGCGCGCGCCTAGCCTATGTGGCCCAGGAAGACCGTTTCGAGCCCGACGCCACGGTGGGGCAAGTCCTGGAAGGAACCCTGACCGCGTCATTCGGTCAGGCCCTGACCGATGTCGAACGAGCGACCCGGGTCGGGGTCATGCTTGGTCGGTTCGGGTTCGAGGACTCGGGCCAGCTCGTCGCGACCTTGTCCGGGGGCTGGAAAAAGCGTTTGGCCGTGGCCCAGGGACTGATCACCGAGCCGGATGTGCTGCTGCTCGACGAGCCCACCAACCATCTGGACTTGCGGTCCATCCTGTGGCTCGAAAAATTTCTCCAGTCTGCACCGTTCGCCTTCGTGGTGGTGAGCCACGACCGCTATTTCCTCGAAAACGTGTCCACGCGCACGGTGGAGCTGTCCCGGGTCTATCCCGAGGGCTATCTGAGCGTGGACGGCGCTTACAGCGCCTTGCTCGAAGCCCGCGAGGCCTTCCTGGACAGCCAAGGCAGCTTGGAGCGGTCCCTGGCCAACCGGCTGCGCCGGGAGGTCGAATGGTTGCGGCGCGGCCCCAAGGCCCGGGCCACCAAGGCCAAGGCCCGCATCGCGGCCGCCGGTGTGCTCAAGGAGGACCTGGCTGCCACCAAGGAACGCAACCGCACGGCCGGCCAGGTGGGTATCGATTTTTCCGCTACCGGCCGCCGCACCAAGCGTCTCATCACGGTCGAGGGTTTGGCCATGGCCCATGCCGGGAGGACACTTTTTTCCGGCATCGATCTGGTGCTCGCGCCCGGCACTCGGGTGGGCCTGACCGGGCCCAACGGCTCGGGCAAATCCACCTTGCTCCATCTGCTGGCCGGCGAAGAGCAGCCTCTGGTCGGCAAGGTGACCCGGGCACCCAATCTGGCCGTGGTCATCTTCGACCAGAAGCGCGAGCAGCTCGACAAGGACCAGATCCTGCGCCATGCCTTCACTCCGGACAGCGACAGCGTCATCTACCGGGGCCAGCCCGTGCATGTGGTCACCTGGGCCAAGCGCTTCGCCCTGCGCCCGGAACAGCTCGATTTGCCCGTGGGGTTGCTCTCCGGCGGCGAGCAGGCCCGGGTGCTCATCGCCCGGCTCATGCTGCGCGGCGCCGATGTGTTGCTCCTGGACGAGCCCACCAACGATCTCGATATCCCGACCCTGGAGATGCTCGAAGAGAGCCTGCTCGATTTCCCCGGAGCCGTGGTGCTCGTGAGCCACGACCGCTCCCTGCTCGACCGGGTCTCCACCACGATCCTGGGGTTGGACGGCGAGGGCGGGTCCGCGCTCTATGCCGACTATGCCCAGTGGGAGGAGGATTTCCTGGATCGGGAACGGGCCCGCACCCGGGAAGCCAAAGCCCGCGAGCCCAAACCGGTCCGGGAGCGCGCCGCATCCCCCCAAAAAAAGCTCACCTTCAAGGAACAGCGCGAGTGGGACGGCATGGAAGCGGCCATCGAGGCGGCCGAGGCCAACTTGGCCGCCTGCCAGGCCGCCCTGGAAGATCCGGCCGTGGCCAGTGACGGCGACGCCTTGTCCCGGCGGCTGGCTGCGAGCCAGGAAGCCCAGGCCGCGGTGGACACCCTCTATGCCCGCTGGGCCGAACTCGAAGCCAAGCAGGAACCGGACGCCTGATCGTTCGCTGCACCGCGCGTGGCGGTTGCGCGTCATCCACCGCTCGATCGGGCAAAGATAAGCCGCGATCCGGCATGTCGACGCGGTGACACTGTACGGGCACGACACGCGGTTGTGACACGGCCGCGCGCAGGTTTTGGTTTTCCGCTGCCGAGCCGACACAACGCGTTCACCATTACGACACATTGCGCGCGTAACTCCCCCTCGCAAATCCGTAAGGGAGATTGCTGCTGCAACCGTGAAGCCGCGCGTGGGCCGCGAAGGAAAATCCCGAGGCCCAGATCGCGCGGGATGCCAAGGTGTTCCCTGGTCGTTGACGGGAACCGTGCACTTCATGGAGCAGTCCTCCCAAGGGGCAAGCCGCAACGATTTGCCACCGCAGCGAGGCTCCATGCATCTCAAACATGCGCTCATTGTGTTCTGTCTGGCTATCGGCATCCTTCCGCTGGCCGTCACCGGTCTGGTTAGTGTCCGGCAAGCCTCGGACGTGCTGTCCCGGCAGGCCTTCGATAACCTGGCCGCCAGCCGGGACAGCCGAGCCCGAGCCCTGGTCCGGGCCGTGGATGCCTTCACCCGCGAGGCTGCTATCCTGGCCAGGGTCAAGGAGGTCTATAATGCCGTGGGCATGACCCGGGACTACTTCATGGGCAAAAAGCCCGGTGAGGCGGTCCCGGTGGATACGGCCGAATACAAGGACCTGCACGAATACGTGGCCTCGGCCTTTGCCCCGTTTACGGACGTGCTCGGGTTCGAGGACGCGCTGCTTGTGGCCGATGACGGTCGGGTGATTTTCGGGGCCAAGCTCGGGCGCGAGGTGGGCGAGGACGTCAAGGCTGGGCCTCTGGCCACCACCAGTCTGGCTGCGGCCTGGCGCCAGGCCATGCAGGGGAAAACCGTCTTTGTCGATTTCGCGGCCTATCCCCCCTTGGGCGGCAAACCGGCCGCCTTTGTGGCCGCGCCGGTCAAAAACCATACCGGCACGATGATAGAAGCGGCCGCCATCCTGCGCGTGCCCGAGGCGCCTCTGGCCGCCATCATGGGCCAGGGCGACGGCGAGACGTTCGGCCGGGAATTCGTGCTGGTCGGGGCTGACGGCGGCGTGCGCCTGGAAAGCAACGGCGCTTCCTCGCCGGAAGGACCCGGGCAGACCGCCTTGGACATGGAGAGCGGTCCCGTGGCCCAGGCCATGGCCGGGGAGACCGGGAACGCCATCGGACCGGATGCCCGGGGCGTGGAGACCCTGACCGCGTTTACGCCGGTGCGATGCGGCGCGGTGACCTATGCGCTGTTGGCCAGCCAGCCGGCCAGGGAAGCTTTTGTCGCCGCAAGCGGGGTGAAGCGCGTAGCCCTGGCCGTGGGTCTGGGGACGGCCGTGCTCGTCCTTGTCGTGGTGACGATTTTCGTGCGCCGCCAGATCGTGCGTCCCCTGGGCGGTCTGCTCGGCTATCTCGACGCCGTGACCCGGGGGGATTTCGGGGCTACGCCGCCCAAAGGCCTCAAGGGAGAACTCGGGGCCGTGCGCGCCGGTGTATGCGCCATGGTCAGTGAAATTAAAAACCGGCTCGGGTTCGCCTCCAGCATCCTCAAAGCCATCACCTTGCCGTGTCTGGTGGTCGACACGGAGGATCGGGTGACCTTTGTCAATCCGCCGCTTTCGCGTCTGCTCGGGGCCGGCGGAGACTACAAGTCCCTGCTCGGGCGGGATGCGGCGGCGGTTTTTGGGGAGAATACGGCTCTTTCCAGCCAGCTGACCGACTGTTTGCGTGATCACACCTGCCGGCTGGGTGTGGAAGCGGTCCTGGACGACGGCCAGGGCCTGAGCCGGCAGGTGCGTCTGGACACGGCGCCGCTCTATGATCTGGACGAGGGGCTGATCGGCGCCTTTGCCCTGGTGGTTGATCTTACCGATATCAAGGACCAGGAAGCGCTGATCGTATCGCGAAACGACATGCTCGGCCGGGTGGCCGGCCAGGCCGAGACCATTGCCCGCCACGTGGCCGGCAGCGCCGAAGCCTTGTCCGGCCGGGTGTCCAGCGTGTCCGAGGGCGCCATGACCCAGACCACCCAGCTCCAGGAAACCGTGGGCGCCATCGAAGGGCTTAACCAGGCCCTCGATGCCGTGGCCTCGGGAGCCGAGGGTGCGGCCAGCGGCGCCGAGGCGGCCATGGCCCAGGCCCGGGCCGGTCGGGAAGTGGTGGAGCAGACGGCCCGGGCCATTGCCCAGGTGAGCCAGATTTCGGGTTCGCTGTGCCAGAGCATGGACGCCCTGGGCAGCCGGGCCGCGTCCATCGGCGGTATTGTTTCCGTGATTTCCGACATCGCCGACCAGACCAACCTGCTGGCGCTCAATGCCGCCATCGAAGCAGCCCGGGCCGGTGAGGCCGGACGCGGGTTTGCCGTGGTGGCCGACGAAGTGCGCAAGCTGGCCGAAAAGACCATGGCCGCCACCCGGGAGGTCACGGCCTCGGTGCGGGACGTGCTCGCGGCCGTGGACGACAGCGCAGGCAAGGCCGCCTCGGCCACGGTCGCCGTGAACGAGGCTGACGGGCTGGTGGTCCGGTCGGGCGAGCGGCTGGCCGCCATCGTGACCGAATGCGAGGCCGCGGCCTTGGCCGTGCGCGACATCGCCGCATCGGCCAAGACCCAGGCCGCTGTCCACGACGAGATCAACCGGGCTGTTTCGAGCATTGGCGAAGTGGCGGTGGAGACCGCCCAGGGCATGGACGCTGCCGCTGGCGCGGTCACGGATCTGGCTGGCCAGGCCGGCGACCTCATGCGGCTCATCGAGGAAATGCGCGGGTAGCGCTTGTGCCGTACCCGCCAGGCCGACGGGTGGAGCCGCAGGGTTGCCTGTTTGGGCGTCGCGTCCTGCGCCTCCGGAGTGCGGTTCGGCCGCCGCGGCGATGAGGCTTGACGGGGGGGAGGAAAATCCGGTAAACAGCATATCAGGATATCTTGATATGCAGAACAACGGATCACCTATCCTGGCCTGGTGCAAGGCCCTGGCTGATGAAACCCGGCTGCGCCTGGTGCGCATCCTCACCCGCCATGAACTGGCCGTGGGTGAGATCGTGGCCGTACTCGGCATGGGCCAGTCCCGTGTCTCGCGCCATCTGGGCATCCTGGTCGGCTGTGGCCTGCTCGCCAGCCGTCGGGACGGTTCCTGGACCTTTTACAGCGCTACGCCCGCCGGGCGCGAGGCGGCATTTCTGGCCTGCCTGGCCCCCTTTCTCGACACGGCCGGACCCGAGGCCGATCTCACGGCCGTGGCCGAGGTGCTGCGCCAGCGCCGTCTGGAAACGCGCCGGTTTTTCAATGCTATTGCCCCGGATTGGGCGACCATGCGCCGGGAAGTGCTGGGCGAACTCGATCCGGCCGGGCTTGTGCGCGCGGTCATGCCCGAAGGTGTCGCCCTGGCTGCGGACCTCGGCTGCGGTCCGGGCGATCTGCTGCCGGTCTTGGCCGAACGGGCGCGCACCGTGGTCGGGGTGGACAGCTCGCCCTCCATGCTGGCCCTGGCCGAGCGCCGCGGTGAGGGACTGCCTGTTGGCGTGCGCATGGGCGAACTCGAACATCTGCCCATGGCCGACGGCGAGGCGGACTTCGCTGTCATCTGCCTGACCCTGCACCATCTGTCCGATCCCGGCGCCGCCCTGGTCGAGGCCGGGCGCGTGCTGTCCCCCTCGGGCCGACTGGTGGTCATCGATTTCACGTCCCACGGCGACGAGTCCATGCGGGGCCGCTTCGGCGACCGCTGGCTCGGCTTTTCGCGCGAACAATTGTCCGCTTGGCTGGACCGGGCCGGCTTTGGGCTGGCCGAGTGGTCCGAACACCCCGTCAACAAGGGACTGGCCGTGGCGTGCGCCGTGGCCAAGCCCCGGTAACCGATACCTAAGGAGAGTACCGATGTCCGTGAAACCGCTGGATTTGAGCCTGCCCTACAAGGTGGCCGATCTGTCCCAGGCCGACTGGGGCCGCAAGGAAATGCAGCTGTCCGAAAACGAGATGCCGGGCCTCATGTCCGTCATCGCAAAATACGGCCCCAAGCAGCCCCTGGCCGGACTGCGTGTGACCGGCTCGCTGCACATGACCATCCAGACGGCCATGCTGATCAAGACCTTGAAGGCCCTGGGTGCGGATATCCGCTGGGCCTCGTGCAATATTTATTCGACCCAGGACCATGCCGCGGCCGCCATCGCCGCCGACGGTCTGGCCGCCGTGTTCGCCTGGAAGGGCGAGACCCTGGAAGACTACTGGTGGTGCACGGAAATGGCGCTGACCTGGCCGGACGGCTCCGGCCCAGACCTCATTGTCGACGACGGCGGCGACGCCACCCTGTTCATCCATCAGGGCGTCAAATGCGCCACCAATCCGGCCCTGCTCGGCGCGCCCTGCGACAACAAGGAAATGGCCATCATCATGGATCGCATCCGGGCGGTCATCGCTGCCGATGCCGGCCTGTTCGAGCGCATGGCCAAAAAATCCGAGGCGTGTCCGAGGAGACCACCACCGGCGTGCACCGGCTCTATCAGATGATGCAAGCCGGCGAACTCCTGTTCCCGGCCATCAACGTCAACGACTCGGTGACCAAGTCCAAGTTCGACAACCTCTACGGCTGCCGCGAATCCCTGGCCGACGGCATCAAAAGGGCCACGGACATCATGGTCGCTGGCAAGGTCGTGGTCGTGGCCGGCTACGGCGATGTGGGCAAGGGCTGTGCCCAGTCCATGCGCGGGTTCGGCGCCCGGGTGCTCGTCACCGAAATCGATCCCATCTGCGCCTTGCAAGCGGCCATGGAAGGCTACGAGGTCACGACCATGGAAGCGGCCTGCACCCAGGGCGACGTGTTCGTCACGGCCACGGGCTGTTGCGACGTCATCACCGGCGCCCACATGGAGCGCATGAAGGACGGGGCCATCGTCTGCAACATCGGCCACTTCGACTCGGAAATCAACGTGGCCTACCTGGAGAAGACCCCGACCTGCAAAAAAGAGCAGATCAAGCCCCTGGTCGACAAGTGGACCATGGCCTCGGGCAACGCCATCCTCATGCTGGCCGAGGGCCGGTTGGTTAACCTCGGCTGCGCCACCGGCCATCCGAGCTTTGTCATGTCCAATTCCTTCACCAACCAGGCCTTGGCGCAGATCGAACTCGCGACCAAGGACTATGCCGTGGGCGTCTATACCCTGCCCAAGCTCCTGGATGAGGAAGTGGCGCGGTTGCACCTGGTTCGCCTGGGCGCTTCCCTTGAAACCCTGACCCAGGCCCAAGCCGACTACCTCGGCATTTCGGTCACCGGGCCGTTCAAGCCGGACCTCTACCGCTATTAGCCTTCGTTCGAGACGGGTTCTCTCCTGAGGGTGACACCGGGGAGTTCGGGGGGCTTGTCCCCGGCTCCCCGGTGTTTTGTTGTGGCGCTGCCACGGGCGTTGCGATCACCCCAGACCGTGTAAAAGACGCTGCCTGACCTTGGTGAGAGGTGCGAAGGGTGCGCAACAGGGAGATGCTGTCGGTTGTTTTGATGTTTGTTTAAGGAATTCAAAAGCTTTCGCGACCATGATTTCTTTTGACCCATTGGTGGACGGCCGCAGGGGGAAAGAGAAGATATATTTACAGGGCCATTGCATTTGCGCTATCGATCCGGACGATGAAAATTCTGGATTTTCAGACGGCCTGTGTCATCTTTTTTTGCAGCACATTCTCCATCGCCGTGTTGCTGGGGGTGGCCTTTGCGGGCAGCCGGGCGCGGAGTGTCCGGTTGTGGGTCGCTGGGCTCGTGGTCCAAATGGCCTCGGTGCCATTTTTTGTGGTGCGCGGCCAGGTGAGTGACTGGCTGTCCATTGTGTTGGCCAACGAATTGTTGACCGCATCTTGGTCTTTTCTTTGGGCCTCGTTCGACGTTTTTTTCGGCAACCGGCGACCACTGTGGCATTACGGACTGCCACTGGCTCTCGGTGCTTGCATTTATGCGGGTTTTATCGACGTTATCCGGCCCCGGGTCATCCTTGGCTCGGGGCTTTTCGCACTGCAAGCCTGGCTGATCGCCGGCACGGTCCTGGCCCGGTGTCGGGAATTTCGCTGCCGCGTTATTGTGATGCTGGCGGTCGGGTATATCGCGGCTGGATGTTCCTTTGCCCTGCGCGTCCTGCGTGCTTTTCTCGCCAGCGGGCCGGACTTCGACCCGTTCGGTTCGGACCTCTTGCAGACCGTGGCCTTGCTGCTCATCGTCCCGAGCGTGGCCGCCAATACGCTCGGCTTCCTTTTGTTGCATCGGGAGCGGATGGAAGAAGAGGTGCGCGGATTGGCCGACACCGATTATTTGACCGGGCTTTGCAACCGGCGGGGCTTTGCCGGTCTGTTTGCCCGGAAAATGCGCCAGGCGGCGGCTGCCGGTGCCTGGACGAGCCTGGCCTTGGTGGACATCGACTATTTTAAAAAGGTCAACGACCGCCATGGCCATGGCGTGGGGGACAAGGTGTTGGTGGAACTGGCCCGGCTGGTCACCCGCGAACTGCGCCTCGGGGATACGGTCGCCCGTATCGGCGGGGACGAGTTCTGCATCCTGCTGCCGCACACGGATCAGGTTAAGGCGGCGGCCGTGGCCGAGCGCCTGCGCCGGGCCGTGTCGGACCACGACTGGAGCGCCTTGGGTCTGGCGGCACCGCTGACCGTGACCATCGGCCTGGCCAGCCATCAGGGCGGTCAGGACGATGATGGCGCCGATTTCTTCGAGCTGGCCGACATGGCCTTGCTCGCGGCCAAGGACATGGCCCGGGACATGGTCCTGCATGCCGATGCCCTGGCCGCTTCCCGCCTTTCGGCCGAGGTCTGAACACGGACCTTGTGCTGTCAAAGTGTCACTTGAATATTTGTTTTCGTGTGCTTCAAATTGGTTGCCTGGACACTACCAAGTTTGTATCTCGTAACAACGGTTTTGTAGGTCATTGTCGGTCGGGACACGCAACAGGCTTTGCTCGCGGCATTTTTGCCGGGCATGGTTCTTGTATTGCTGTGTCTATGCCCTTTGAACCCGCAGCGTCGCAAGGATACAACATGGATCAGGACGTTCACGGCATCGCCTATCGCGCCATAGGCATTTTGCGTTCGCCGTTTACCGACATCAAGGGCATGCCTGTCCAGCCGGTGGGCGCGCTCGGGGTGACGGGACACGTGGAAGTGCATGCGGATTTCGCCGATGGGTTGCGGGACCTGGAAGGCTTTTCGCATGTGTTCCTGCTCTACCACCTGCACCGGGTGGCCGGATTCGATCTGGTGGTGCGGCCGTTTCTGGACAACGCCGATCACGGCATTTTCGCCACCCGGTCGCCCAAACGACCCAATCCCATCGGCCTGTCCGTGCTGGAACTGGCCGGTATTTCGGGCTTGACCGTACACCTGCGCAATGTGGACGTGCTCGATGGCACGCCGGTCCTCGACATCAAGCCGTACGTGCCGCATTTTGATGTCTGGGAGGCGGGCCGGGTCGGCTGGTTCGAAAAAAACGCCCAGAAGGCCGGGAGCTACCTGTCGGATGACCGATTCCGTTAATATGCTGTTTTCTTTCGTATTCAGTCGCCGCGATCCGTGCTTCCTTGCGGCCTTATCCTCCTTCACGCACTCGCCGTATCGGGTGGTCCCGGAGGGGGGCTCCCCCTCCGGGCCGCCGGAGGCGTCCCAACCCCCCTCACTCCCACTATTATGAAATGTATCACCGTGGCCGGACCGCCGTCGTCCGGCAAGACTTCCGTGTTGCTCAAGGTAGCGGGCATTCTGGCCGCCCGGGGCGAGAAGCTGGGCGTGGTCAAGTTCGACTGCCTGTCCAGCCGTGATCGCGAATCTTTTGCCCAGGCCGGAATTCCGGCCGTGGTCGGGTTGTCCGGGGCCTTGTGTCCGGACCATTTTTACGTGTGCAACGCCGCCGACGCCCATGGCTGGGGCGTGCGGCAGGGGCTCACGGTCCTGGCCATCGAGAGTGCCGGGCTGTGCAACCGCTGCGCCCCACATCTCGAAGGTGTGCTGGCCGTGTGCGTGGTGGACAACCTGTCCGGCATCGACACTCCGGCCAAGATCGGGCCCATGCTGCGTCTGGCCGACGTGGTGGTGGTGACCAAGGGCGACGTGGTGTCCCAGGCCGAGCGCGAGGTGTTCGCCTTCCGGGCGCGCCAGGTCAATCCGCGCGCCACAGTACTGTTCGTCAGCGGCCTGACCGGTCAGGGCGCCGATGCCCTGGCCCATGTCATTGCCGGCGCGCCCGAAACCGCCACCCTGGACGGCTCCAACCTGCGTTTCACCATGCCGGCGGCCGTGTGCTCCTATTGCCTGGGCCAGCGCCGGGTCGGGGCCGATCACCAGATGGGCAACGTGCGCAAGATGGATTTCGGGGAGGTGGTCGCATGAGCGCGCCGGAACGGACGTTTGGGGAATTGTGGCGCGAATTGCCGGCTTGCCGGGATTTTTTCGCGGTCCAGGGCCTGCCCTTGCCGGCGCCCTCCCAGGTGCCGGAGGCCTATTTCGCGGGCCTTGACGCGGAGTTTCTGGAAGACGCCGGCACCACGCGCGAGGCCTTGGCCGGGCAGTTCACGCGTTTTGCCGCGGCCATCGGCCGCTACGACGCCGCCGCGCCCGGGCTGTCGAGCCTGACCGTCCACGGCGGTCGGGACAAGGTCGGCCGGTCCGAGCACCTCGATTTGACCCTGGTGCCGGGCGATGTGGTGGCCCTGGTCGGTCCGACCGGGTCTGGCAAGAGCCGGTTTCTGGCCGATATCGAATGGCTGGCCGCCGGGGACACGCCCACGGGCCGGGAAGTGCTGCTCGACGGTCTGGTGGCCGATGCCGCCCGGCGTCTGGCCTCTTCGGGACGGCTCGTGGCCCAGCTTTCCCAGAACATGCATTTCGTCATGGATTTGCCGGTGGGGGAATTCGTGCGCGCCCATGCCGCCAGCCGGTTGTTGCGCGACACCGAGGCCGCGGCCGGTGAAGTGGTGGCGCTCGCCAACGAGCTGGCCGGCGAACCCTTTGACGCGGCCACGCCCCTGACCGCGCTTTCGGGCGGCCAGAGCCGGGCACTCATGATCGCCGACGTGGCCAGGCTTTGCGTGTCGCCCATCGTGCTCGTGGACGAGATCGAAAACGCCGGTGTGGACCGCCGCCGGGCCATTGGCCTTTTGACCGGCAGCGGCAAGATCGTGGTCATGGCCACCCATGATCCGCTGCTCGCGCTTTTGGCCAAGCGCCGACTGGTTTTTCGCGGTGGCGGCGTGGCGGCCGTCATCGACAGAAGCCCGGACGAGGAACGTGTCCTGGCCGAGCTGACCGATTTGGACGCCCGTTTCAGCCGGGCTCGGGAGGCCCTGCGCCTGGGCCGGCCCGTGACCCTTTCGGAGTAATATGATGGAAAAAGACCGCGTTTCTTCCTCTCACGGGATTGCCAAGGGCCCAGCCCTTTGCCCGCCGGAGGCGTCTTCACCTTCCGCTTCTTCCGTCTCTCCCGCAGCCCTTATCAGCCTCCGCCGGCCCGTCAGCCGGTTCCTGGCCGACCATCCGGCCGCCCGGGAGGTCCTGGCGGCCCGGGGCGTTTCCGCGGTGACCGATGCGGAGTTTCTGGCTTCGGCCGCGCCGTTTCTGGCCATGGAAACCTTGCTTGGCCTGCACGGCCTGGACGGCGGGCAGTTCCTGGAGGCCCTGGAAGCGGCCCAGCCCGCGCCTGGGATGCGCCCGCTTTTTTGCGACGGCTGGTCGGCCGACGGCGGCGCCGGACCGCGCATGTTTTTGAGCCTGCCCTGTCCGCTCAAGGCGCCCATGGGTATTGCCCTGGAAAACCTCAAGGCCGGCCTTGCCCCGGACGCGGTCTGGCCGCGCATCTTCATGGACAGCTGCGGCAAGCACACCTTGAACGACTTGGCCAGCGACCTGACCCGCCCCGGCGAGGTGCCGGACCTGATCGTCTCGGCCGGGCTCAACGGTTTCTTGTCCAAAAGCTTCCGGGACCGCTTCGCCGTGGGCGATTTGCTCTCGCCCCTGCCCCAGTCCATGCCGCCGGCCCTGGCCGGGGTCGGGCTGGCTGATCCGCGCGGGATCTGCCGCATCTACGCCGTCAATCCCCTGGTCATGGTGGTGGTTCCGTCGCGCCTTGGCGGACTGCCGGTGCCGCGCTCCTTTTCCGATCTGCTCGATCCGGTCTACGCCGACCGCATCGGCCTGTGCGGCCCGCCGGAAACCGCCGGCGACTCGACCCTGCTGCTCCACATCCGCCTCACCCACGGCCCCGAGGCCGTCTCCGCCCTGGGCCGGGCAATGGTCTGCGACACCCATCCGTCCCAGATCTTCCGGCCGGCCCCGGGCGCCAATCCACCGCCCATCGGCGTGATGCCGTACTTTTTTGCCAACGCCGCCCCGCGCCAGGGCGATGTGGAGATCATCTGGCCAAGCGAAGGCGCCCTGGTCTCGCCGCTGTTCGTCATGGTGAAACAGTCGGCCAGAAAGGCCCTGGCGCCGCTGGTGGACTGCTTCCTCGGCCCGGAGACCGCCACCATTGCCGGCGGGGCCCTGATCCCGCCCACCTATCCCGGGGTGTCGCCGGAACTGCCCGAAGGCGCCTCCCTGCGCTTCATCGGCTGGGACGTGCTCGAAGCCCACGGCCTGGGCCCGCTCATCGCCGAAGCCGGCGCGTTGTTCGCCAAGGCCTATTACGCGAAGATGGGAAAGTAGGGGGAGAAGATGCCTCCGGCGGCCAGGGCGCTGCCCTGGACCCGCCGGGGGGATCATCCCCCCGGACCCCTGCGATGGGGGCTATGTGTCAGCGGGGGAAGCGTTGGCGGCGAGAAGATCGACGTAGGCCGTGGTGAGCAGCTGATCCGGTCCGATGCCGAGCCGGACGAGCAGTGCTTCGGCCTCGGCAGCGCCCGCGGCCGGGGCTTCTCCGTCGGCAAGCACCACTTCCAATTCCAGAAATTCCCCGAGTCCTTCCACCCGGTCCAGATGGATGCGCGTGCGCCCGGCCAGATACAAGGTCCGGTGCTTGCGCACGCGCCCGGCCTGGCCATAGGCGAGGGTGAGCGCCTGGCGCAGGCCCGGCGGATCGGGGGTCGGCGTTTTCACGTAAAACGATTCCTTGGGACCGGCCGTGTCCGGTCGCTGGTAGAAAATGAGCTCGCCCGTGCCGTCGGCAAACGCCCGCAGCTTGAGCCGGCCGGTCGGGCAGGGGAAAAACGTGTCGTCCTGGTCGATGGCTGTGGGGCCGGATGTGGCCAGGGCCGTCACGGCCGGCAGCACGGCCGCGATGCCCGGAATGCGGGCCTTGATCTCGATGTTGCGGGCCATGGGTGGTCCTCCGGGAAGGGATGCGGCAGTCTAGCCGGCGCGTCGCGGAAAGGGAATTGGGGGGGAATCGTGTTCGGTCTTATTGACAATGAAACTCATTATCATTAAATAAGCAGCCAGGAAATGCCTCGGCCCCATGGCCGGATACGAATCGGCCGGAAAGGCCCAAGCGGAAGGCGGGAAGCCGCTTTCCGGACCGGAGGGTAGCAATATGGCGTGCACGAATGGAAAATGCGAACTGGCCGGCCGCGTTCGGTACTACCGCGAAGCGGGCGTCGAGGCTCTGCGCGAAGGAAATGTGGCGCAAGCGGAAAAGCTCCTGCGCCAGGCCATCGATCTGGCCGAACGGGATCAGGCCGTGGATATCAGCGTGGCCCAGTCGGTGTATCGGTTGGGGCAGGTGCTTCATCATGCCGGCCGCCACGACGAGGCCGCGGGCGAGTTCGAAAAGGCCTTGTCCCTGGTCCGGGCCCGGGCCGGCAGCGAAAGCAAGCTTTATCGCAAGATTTTAGGCCATTACGAACAGGCCCTGCCCGAGCGTTCCCGGGCGGTCGTGCAATAGGGCCCAGCGCCGCCCCCACCCCGGGAGGGCATTTCCCCTCCCGGAGCGGGTCGCAGCACCTTGGTCCGTCGCATCCACCAAAGATCGGAAATTCGTTTGCGTCCCGCCGCCCGTCAGGTCCGCGCGGGGCGGGCTAGAAATACTGGATGCTCGTTTCCTTGAGGTATTTTTCTTCCAGGACCTTGCAGATGCGCTTGATGATGTTGCGCCGGATCTCCAGGTCGATGGGCAGATTGGGGTCCTGGTGGGCTTCGTTGATGCGCGCGCCGACCACGAACTGGATGGAGTCGCTTTCGACCAGGATGTCGTAGAGCTTGGCGGCCGGGTTTTTTTCCCGGGGCGGCTCGTCCTTTTCCAGGAGTTGGGCCGTGCGGGTGAGGGTCAGGATGCCCTCGGTCACGAGGTCCGCCCCTTCCATGAGGGCCGAGGGGGGGATGTCGCCGCCCCCGCCGCGCAGGTCGTCATGGATGGGCCGGCCCAGTTCACGGCTCACGATGTTGGCCGTGGTGCCGCCGCAGATGACCTTCTTGCCCTCGAATTCGAGCAGCAGTTCGGCGAATTCCTTGTCCCGGCCGGCGGCGTAGGGCGGCCCGGTCAGGACAATGGTGCGGCGCGGCAGCCGGAAGTAGATCACGGCTGCGGTCATGTCGTCGTAGGCCCGCTGGTAGGGCTCCTGGCGCAGGGCCTGGGACAGGATCTTCTGGGACAGGGCCCGGGCCGAGATGGAGGGATTGCGGCCCACTTCGTCGACCACGAATTCCTGGCAACCTTTGACGCGCCAGCCCAGGCGCAGCCGTTCCGAACCGAGCCCGGCCTGGGTGATGCCGTCCGAGGTGAAGACCAGCCGGTCGCCGTGGCGCATGACCAGGTCATAGACCCGGATCACCCGGTCGTGGTAGCGCGGCGACGACACCTCCTCGAACTCCAGCTCCACCACCCGCCCGTCACGGATGAAGAGGATGGGCGGATTGTCCATCTCCACCACCCGGGTGGTGCCGTCGGCGCGCACGTCCACCACCGTGAAGGTGGCGTAGCTGATCTTGCGCACCTGGCACACGGGCAAGGCGTCCATGATGACCTCGGCCGCGCGCACGATGTCCGTATCGACGGCCGTGTATTTGAGCGCCATGGTCGCGGTCATCAGCGACAGGATACTGGCCTTGACCCCGTGCCCCAGGCCGTCGGAGAGCACGGAAATGGTGCGGCCCTCGTCCGGGAGCTTGAGGGTCTTGAAGGCGTCGCCGCAGATGTCCTCGCCGAAGCGGTTGCGTTGGGTCGCCTCCACCTCGACGAACAGGGACTCTTTCATGGCCGGCGTCCCCGCAGTTCCTTTTCGCTCACAAGATGGGTGGCGGCGCCGGTGGAAAAGCCCTCGGACAGCGAGCGCAGCAGGATCTCGGTGTCGGCCATGTTCTCGCCCAGGCGGCAGGCGATCTCCTGCACGGTCTCCAGGTTCTTGTGGATGATCTCCCGGGCGCGCTGGGCGATTTCGTCCCGGCGCAGTTCCGAGCCGGTGACGTCGAAGATGACGCCGCCGATGACGCAGCGCGGCTCGATGGTGAAGATGGTGACGCTGAACACCCGATCGTCCTGGCGCAAGGCATCCCGGTGGATGTCGGTCTCGCTCTCCAGGGCCCGGCGGAACAGGGCCGCGAACGGCACGATCTTTTCCAGGGAGGCGCCTTCCATGCCCGGGCTGGCCTCGTAGGCCATGAGCGTGTCCTCGCCGAAAAGCCGGGCAAAGTGCTCGTTGCACTCGATGATGTGGAGCTTGGCGTCCACGATGACCACGCCGGCCGGGATGCAGCGCAGCAGGGCATTGGCCTTGCGGGTGGCCCGCTTGCGCAGGAAATGGACGCACATGGTCGGCTCGGCCAGGCCTTCGAGCATGGCCCGGGCCAGGCCCCGGCAGGTCTCGTGACCGCAGCCGCCGCAATTGATCTCGTCTTCCGGACCGAACTTGCCGATCAGGCGCAGGACCTTGACGTACTGGTCCTCGCTGTACACGGGCAGGTCCACGGGCGAGGGATTTTTGCGCTCGCCGATAGGCACGGCCGGGGCCCGGGTGGGCGTGTCGGGCTCGGGCTTGTCTGCCTTGGCGAATACGTCGAGCTGGTCGAGCAGACGCGGCCGCTGGCTTGAAACACAGGGCCCGCGTACGCATCCGCCGACGCAAGCGAGCATCTCTACGAACACCGGCCTCGGCAGGGCCTGGGCATGGATGCCGCGCAGGGCGGATTCGATGGTGGGGATGCCGGACAGGGTGACGAAACAGACCGATTCGCTGCCGGCGTACGCCTTGACCGTGTCGGACATGCCGCCTTCCACGGGGTAGATGGCGCCTTCCTTGGCCTTGTGGGGCATGAAGGCGTCGGCCGGGCCGGTTTCGATTTGGGCCGGGTCGATGCCTTCCTCGCGCAGCATGGTGCGCAGGTCGGTGAAGGTCATGGCCGCGTCGAGCAGTCCGGGATGGTTGTCGGCCTCGGTTTTCTTGGCCACGCAGGGACCGAAAAAGACCACGCTGATGTGCTGGCCGTAGAGCTTGTGCAGCATGCGGCAGTGGGAGAGCAGGGGCGACAAGAGCGGCGTCAGATAGGGCACGAGTTCCGGCATGTAGCCCCGGATGAAGTCCACGGAGGCCGGGCAGGCCGTGGACAGCGACAACCTGGGTCCGCCCTTGGCCAGGGACTGGGCCACGGCGGCCGAAACTTCCTGGGCGCCCAAGGCCGTTTCCGACACCCCGGAAAACCCCAGCCGGCGCAAGGCCGCGATCATCTGTTCCGGGCGGATGTCGGCGAATTCGCTCACCCAGGACGGGGCCAGGGAAACGTAGACCGGCCGGTCGGAGCGGATGAGCTTGTAGACCGCGAACATGTCGTTGCGCACGCGTTTGGCGTGGGAAGGGCAGGCGGCCACGCACTGGCCGCAGGCGATGCACAGTTCCGGCACCACCGTGGCCCGGCCGCCCTCGACCTGGATGGCCTTGACCGGACATTGGCGCAGGCAGCGGTAGCAGTCCTGGCACTCGGTCTCGACGGTGTAGATGGGATAATGGACGGGCATGTCCCGCCTCCCTTTAAGCCGACAGGTGTCGGCTGAGCAGTTCGAGCAATCGTTCTCCCGTGACTTCGCCATAAAGCTGGCCGTCGATGCGGATATTGGGTCCGGTGCGGCACTGGTCCTCGCACCGGCTGCCCGTAAGGACGACCGTGTCAGTCAGTCCATGATCGGCCAGGTATTGTTCGATCATGAGCAGATGCTTCTTGTTGCCTCGGGCGAAACACGAACTGCCCATGCAGATGACGATTTCATGCTTCATGCGGGGGTGCGCCCCTTCTTGTAATTTTTTTCACAAGATATCCGCAAACTTTGAGCGAGGCAAGTCCCGAAAACACCCGACAGTTGACACGGTTTCCTCCTGGAATCCGTGCCAACTGGGATAGCCGGTTGGGCCGCTCGATGCAACCACTGCGAAAAGAAAGGGTTATTGGGGCCTGGCGCCGAGTTCGGTCAGGGATCGGGCCAGGCTCGACAGGCCGGAGGAGCGGGTCAGAATCAGCGGTTTGAGGCAGCCCCGGCAGGCCTGCTTGACCAGGGAGCAGGCCTCATGGCTCACGCAGTCCACCGGGCACACCACCGCATCGACGGCGCCGAGCAGTTCCCAGAGCCGGTGGGCCGATTGTTCACGGCCGCCGTCGTGGTGGAGGAGTTCACAGCCGAATTTGGCGGCCAGCACCTTGTAATGGGCCACAAGAGAGCAGCGCCCGCCCACGTAGAGCACGCGCTTGCCGGCCAGCCCGGCGGCGCCTTGGCGGCAGGGACAGTTCCGGCCGCAGGTCCCGTCGCAGCCGTTGGCCCCGGTATTCCCCTCCGGTGCGTCATGCGGGTAGTGGCCGGCCGGGTCGGCCAGTTCGGGCCGGTGGTGTTCGGCATGGGCTTGGAGGGCGGCCGCGGCCGAACCCAGGGCCGAAAAAAGCGTGGCCTCCAGGGCGGTCACCTCGCTGTCCCGGTCGGCCAAGTCCCGTCGGGCTTGCTCCAGTTCCGTGTACAGCCGTTCCAGGACCAGGGCTTGGCGACCGGCCTCGGTTTCGGTGTCGGCGAGACGGCGGGTGGTCTCGCCGAGCTGTGCGTGCAGGGCGTCGCGTTCCCGGGTCACGGCGGCCACGGCCGAACTGGCGATGGCCTGGCGCAACGACACCCGTTCGCGCTCGGCCGCCTGGCGCCGGGTCCGTTCCGCGGCCAGTTCCTCCATGGCCTGGCGGCAGCGGCCTTTCCAGACGTCGACGACCCGGCGCATGGCGTTCCGTCCGTCGTCCAGGGCCGTGGCCAGGGCGGTCACCCGATCTTCCAGGGCGGCCACCCGGGACAGGTCGGCGCGGTTGGCCGCGCCCACCCGGTGGGAGAGCATGTGCACCTCGCCGTAGACCTCGCGCAGCAGGGCTTCCGGGGCCGTGGGGTGGGACATGAGGGCCCAGAAGGGGCCGGGGATGTTGCCGGTATCGGCCCTTTGGCGCCACAGGCGGCGCAGTTCCCCAGGGTCGTCGATCTTGAAAAAGGCGCGCAACTCGTGGCGGTATTTCCGGTCCAGGAATTTCTGGAGGTATTTGGCAGTGGGGCTGCCGGCCTCCTTGGCCTGGCCCACGAGGAAGATATGGGCCTCGTAGTCCGTGGCCGTGGCTATTTCGGCGTTGCCGCATTTACGGCAGATCTTGCGCAATTCGTTGACCGTGAGGCAGGTGCCCACGATGGGGCAGGCGAAATCGGCGTTATCGTGCAGGCTTTTGCGTTCCATGCCCCCTCCTTGGCGGGTGCGAGTGTGTGGAGGGATTTAAATGAACTTGAAAATCATTGTCAATAAGCTTGGCAAAAAAAGGCGGCGCCGCATCCGGCGCCGCCTGAAAGTATCCGGCATAAAAGAATGATGGCAGGTCCTTATTCGATTTTCCCGGCCCGCCTGTCGTACAAGATCATGTAGACCTGGTCGATCTGCACGTAAATGTCGGGCAGGGTCCAGATGGTCTGGACCATGGTGGTCTGGGTGGGCGGTCCGAGAAAAGCGGTGGTCTTGCGGATGAGGTCCGGCACGGTGAGCAGGTCGTGGGACAGGACCATCAGGGCCAGTTTGCCGGTGGTCCGATCGCAGCCGTAAAAGGCGCGGCCCAGGGGTACCCCTTCGAAATTCGGTTTTTCATCCTTATTGTAATGCAGCACGAACCGGCTCTTGCTGACGTCGCCGGTCTCGTATTCCAGGCCGAAGACCCGGACCTGGGGGTCCCAGATCGGCCGAGCCTTCTCCACGGCCCAGGACGGACCCTTCACAAAAGATTCGCAGGGTTGTTCCCAGGTATATTTGCCGAATCCCTGGCGTGGGTCCATGGCCCAGGCGGTGGCGGCAAGCAAAATGACAAGGCAAAAAGCGAGGGTAAGCTGTTTCATGAAACCTCCCAAGGCCCGCCAAGTTTGGCGGCATTGCCAGATTTAGGCGCTCGGGCCTGCCTTGTAAAGACCGCACCGGGCAAGCAAGGCCCGGGCCGCCGGCAAGGCCTCCCGGGGGGAGCGGCCGAGGTAGAAGGGCACGGCCTGTGCCGGCACGCCGGCCTTGGCCGGCAGCAGCTCCCGGTAGGCGGCGTCGTAGCGGATCAGGGTCAAGGCCTCGTCCCGTGCGGTCGTGTCACCGGCCAGGGCCAAGCGGCACAGGTTTGCCAGGCGGAGCAGGTCGACCACGGTCTCGTGCTCGGCGCACAGGGCGGCCAGGGGATGGGCCGGGCCCAGGATGTCGGCCCGGCTCAGGCGATCCCGGTCGTAGGCGGCGGCCAAGGCTTGCGGGGCGTCGCAAAAAAGCAGCCGGCACTCCAGGGGCCGGTCGGCGTGGATGGCGCACGTGCCGGGCGGCGTGAAAAACCGGCAGGTTCGGCCGTCCGGACCCGGGGCGAGGGTGACGAGCTCGGCCGGAGCCGGACCGATCCCGCCGGCCACGTTGTCGGTGACGTATTCGCCCCGGCGCAGGGTGCGCAGGGCCGTGACGGGCAGCAGTCCCCCCGTGACCAGGGGCAGGTCCGGCCGGTGCAGGGCCGGACCGCCCAGGCGGCAGCACGTGCCGCAGCGGCGGCAGCTCGGCGTGTCGGCAAGCGATGGCATGGGCCGGTGATGGCGGAAAACAGGCCATCAGGCAAGTCCGGCGCGGCTTTTCGCCTTTTCCCGCAATAAGCCTTTGCGCCAGACCGTTCACCGTGGTATGGGGGTGATTGCGGAAAGAACCAGCCTTTGGTGCGTTTTCCCATTGACAGAAGGCGGTTGTCATTTTAAGGCATGAGCGATTGTGCAAAAGTTCACTTTCCATCCAGACCCCAACGTGAACAACACCCCGGCCGTCGGCGAGCAGGGCCGGTCGTCGGGGCTGCGGCCGAGGCGGCAGTAAGCCGTCCGGGACGCGCGTCAGCTGGTTAAGGCGGTAACTCTTCAAAACCCACTGGAGGAAGCAAATGGCGAAACACCAAACCCCCTTGTTGGACCAGCTCGAATCCGGGCCATGGCCCAGCTTCGTGTCCGACATCAAACAGGAAGCCGCGCACCGGGCCGCCAACCCCGACGGCAAGGATTTCCAAGTGCCGGTTGATTGTGCTGACGACCTGCTCGGCGTGCTGGAACTTTCCTTCAAGGACAAGGAGACCCACTGGAAGCACGGCGGCATCGTGGGTGTGTTCGGCTACGGCGGCGGCGTCATCGGCCGTTACTGCGATCAGCCCGAACAGTTCCCCGGCGTGGCCCACTTCCACACGGTCCGCGTGGCCCAGCCCTCCGGCAAGTACTACACCTCCGATTACCTGCGCTCGATCATGGACATCTGGGATCTGCGCGGCTCGGGCCTGACCAACATGCACGGGTCCACCGGTGACATCGTGCTGCTCGGCACCACCACCCCCCAGCTCGAGGAAATTTTCCACGACCTGACCCACAATCTCAATACGGACCTTGGCGGCTCGGGTTCCAACCTGCGCACCCCGGCCGACTGCCTTGGCAAGTCCCGCTGCGAATTCGCCTGCTACGACACCCAGGACGTGTGCCACACCCTGACCAACGACTACCAGGACGAGCTGCACCGCCCGGCCTTCCCCTACAAGTTCAAGTTCAAGTTCGACGGTTGCCCCAACGGCTGCGTGGCCTCCATCGCCCGCTCCGACTTCTCGGTCATCGGCACCTGGAAGGACGACATCCGCATCGATCAGGATCGCGTGAAGGGCTACGTGGCCGGCGAATTCAAGGCCGGCGGCGGCTCCCATGCCGGCCGTGACTGGGGCAAGTTCGACATCGTGGCCGAAGTCGTGGATCGCTGCCCCACCGGCTGCATGAGCTACGACGGCGCCAAGCTCACCATCGACAACAGCAACTGCACCCGCTGCATGCACTGCATCAACACCATGCCGGCGGCGCTCAAGATCGGTAAGGAAACCGGTGCCTCCATCCTGGTCGGCGCCAAGGCCCCGATCCTCGACGGCGCCCAGATGGCCTCCCTGCTCGTGCCCTTCATCGTTGTGGAAAACCCCTACGACGAGGTCAAGGAAGTCATCGAGAACATTTGGGACTGGTGGATGGAAGAAGGCAAGAACCGTGAGCGCGTGGGCGAGACCATCAAGCGTCTGTCCTTCCAGCGCCTGCTTGAGGTGACCAACACCAAGGCCATGCCGCAGCACGTGGTGGCGCCGCGCGCCAACCCCTACATCTTCTTCAAGGAAGATGAAGTGCCCGGCGGCTTTGCCCACGACGAGAAGGCCTATCGCCAGAGACACATGAGATAAGTGGGAGGACACTGACATGGCATTCATTTCTTCCGGATACAATCCTGACAAACCCATGGAAGGCCGGATCACCGACATCGGTCCCCGGCATTTCGAAGAGTTCTACCCGCCTGTCATCAAAAAGAACAAGGGCGAGTGGGACTACCACGAGATCGTTAAACCCGGCGTCCTCAAGCACGTGGCCCTGTCCGGCGACGTGGTCTACACCGTCCGTTGCGGCGGCGCCCGCCTCATGAGCGTCACCCACGTGCGCGAGATCTGCGAGATCGCCGACAAGTACTGCGGCGGCCATCTGCGCTTCACCACCCGCAACAACATCGAGTTCATGGTCGAGACCGAAGCCGCCCTTGACGCGCTGCTGGCCGACCTGGCCTCGCGCAAGTTCGCCGGCGGGAGCCAGAAGTTCCCGGTCGGCGGCACCGGCGCCTGCGTCTCCAACATCGTCCACACCCAGGGTTACGCCCACTGCCACACCCCGGCCACCGACGCCTCCGGCCCGGTCAAGGCCGTCATGGACGAGATGTTCGAGTACTTCCAGACCATGAGCCTGCCGGCCATGGTCCGCATCTCGCTGGCCTGCTGCCTGAACATGTGCGGCGCCGTGCACTGCTCCGACATCGGCATCGTCGGTATCCACCGCAAGCCGCCTATCGTCGAGCATGACCGCCTGGACAACATCTGCGAAGTGCCCCTGGCCATCGCCGCCTGCCCGACCGGCGCCATCAAGCCGGCCAAGATCGAGGTCGAAGGCAAGAAGGTCAACACCGTGGCCGTCAACGCCTCCCGCTGCATGTACTGCGGCAACTGCTACACCATGTGCCCGGCCATGCCGCTCGCTTCCGGCGAGGGTGACGGTATCGTGCTCATGGTCGGCGGCAAGGTCTCCAACCGCATCTCCATGCCCAAGTTCTCCAAGGTCGTTGTGGCCTACATCCCCAACGAGCCGCCCCGCTGGCCGACCCTGACCAAGATGATCAAGCACATCGTCGAGGTCTACGCCGCCAACGCCAAGAAGTACGAGCGCCTGGGCGAATGGGCCGAACGCATCGGCTGGGAGAAGTTCTTCGAGCTGTGCGATCTCGAGTTCTCGCACCACTGCATCGATGACTTCCGTGATCCGGCGTACTACACCTGGCGCCAGAGCTCCCAGTTCAAGTTCACCAAGCACATCGAGGCCTAAGCAACAACTTCCGGGCGGGGACTAACCTCCCCGCCCGGATCAAACAAAGAGGGAACGGTATGCCTTCCGAGAAAGAGCAGATTCTCGAGTTCCTGCAGGGCAAAACGGGCAAATCCAAGTTCTATTTCAACGATTTCACCAAGATTTTCCCGGACAAGAAGCCCCGTGAAGTGAAAAAGATCCTCACCGAGCTGGTCAACGAGGGCAAGGTCATCTTCTGGTCCAGCGGCTCCACCTCCATGTACGGCTTGGCCGGCGTGGGCAAGCAGCAGGCCGAAGAAGACTAGTCCCCGCGACGTGGGAAGTTCCCGATCCGGCTCAGGTGCTCGTGATTTTTGATTTTCCGGGACGCAGTCTCCGTCCGTCGCCAGCCGCCGGCTCCTGGGGTGCTTCCCGGACCGGAAGCAGGGACCGGGTCCGCGTCTTCGCGTCATGAGCGAACGCCCGCGTCTCGTCCTGGCCGGACTTTCCGGAGGAGCCGGGAAAACCTTCCTGACTCTCGGTCTGTGCCGGGCTTTTGCCGCCTCGGGGCTGCGCGTCCGACCTTTCAAAAAGGGTCCGGATTACATCGACGCCGCTTGGCTCGGCTTGGCCGCCGGGCGTGACGCCACCAATCTGGACCCTTTTTTACTGCCCGAATCCCGTCTCCTGCCCCTCTTTCTCGAAAAATCCGCCGGTCAGGACCTCGCCATCGTCGAAGGCAACCGGGGCCTGTTCGACGGTATGGACGTGGCCGGTTCCTGTTCCACGGCCGCCTTGGCCCGCAGTCTTACCGCGCCGGTGGTGCTCGTGCTCGACGCCACCAAGATGACCCGGACCGCCGCTGCCATCGTGGCCGGCGTGGCCGCCTTCGAGCCCGGACTCGTCCTGGCCGGGGTCATCGTCAACCGCACCGGCGGACCGCGCCACCGGGCCATCGTGCGCGAATGCATCGAATCCCTGGCCGGGGTGCCGGTACTCGGCTGTCTGCCGCGCCTGGCCGAAAATCCCATCCCCGAACGCCACATGGGGCTTATTTCCAACCGCGAACAAGGGGATGTGGACGCCATCCTCGATCGCATTGCCGCGTTCGTGGGCGAGCACGTGGACCTGGCCCGGCTGCACGACATTGCCCGGGCCGCGCCGCCGCTGCCCGACTTGCCCGCGCCGCCGTCCATGCCGCCTTCGATCCCCGAGGGGGAACGTCCGGTCATCGGCGTGGTGCGCGATGCTGCCCTGTGGTTTTACTACCCGGAAAATCTCGAAGCCCTGGTCCGGGCCGGGGCAAGCCTCGCCTATGTAAGTCTGCTCGACGACGCACCGTGGCCGGAGCTCGACGGGCTTTACCTCGGTGGCGGCTTCCCCGAGACCCAGGCCGCGGCCCTGTCCTCCAACGCGGCCACCCGGGACCGCGTCCGGGCCTTGTCCAAGGCCGGACTGCCCATCTACGCCGAATGCGGCGGGTTCATGTACCTGTGCGAAGGCCTGGTCCACGACGGTGCCACGTATCCCATGGCCGGCGTGTTCCCCCTCACCACCAGCCTGTGCGCCCGGCCTCAGGGCCTGGGCTACAGCCTGGCTCGGGTCACCGTGCCCAATCCTTTCCACCCGGTGGGAACGCTCCTGCACGGCCACGAATTTCATTACTCCAAGTGTTTACCCAGTCTGGAAAACGACCCAACTCCCAGCCAGCCCAAGGCGGACGGCTTTTGCCTGACCATGGAACGCGGTGTCGGCATGTTGCGCGGCCACGACGGCCTGTACCGGGACAACACCTTTGCCGCCTACACCCACATCCACGCCGAAGGCGCTCCCCACTGGGCGCCGCTGTTTGTCATGGCAGCCACGCGGTACAGGGAAGGGAAGATGCCTCCGGCGGCCGGGGGGGATCATCCCCCCCGGACCCCCTGAGCGGGCAACGGGCTCGAACGAATTTTAGCTGGGGACGTATCGCTGCGGCCCCTTTCAGGGTGGTCCAGGAGGGGGGTGACCCCCCTCCTGGCCGCCGGAGGCGTTTCTTCCATGCAGACCCACACCACCCTCACGCACTCCCGCATCTCCGTAACCAGCGCCATTGCCTCGCCTCGGGGCGACATCCCCTGCACCGCGGACCGGGCGGCTTTGCCGCTGGAGGGCTGCGACGCGCGGCCGACCTATGGGGCGTATTTTGAGGCCATCGAGGCATTCGTGGCTCGGGACGGGTATGCCCCGCTGCGGGTGGCGTTGGCCGGGACCGGATGGGGCCTGGAGGCGGTCCGGGAAATCGTGCTCAAGGCCGAAAAGCACGGGGCGCTCTACCATCCAGCCAGTTTGACCCTGAGGGGGCCGGACGGAGAGACGGTGCGGCTGTGCGTCAACGTGGCCGTGACGGATGTGGCCCAGGACTGTCTGGCCGGGGAAGCGGGCTTGCTTGGCGCGTTGCGGGACCGGTTCGGCGGGACGTCTCTGCCGGCGCCGTATGCGGCCGGGGAAGTGGCCGGCTGGGGCATGTTGCTCGAACAGTGGTTCGCGGGCTTTCACGAGTTCCACCAGGACGGCGCGGGCCGGGTGCGGCTGTGGGACTACGATGCCGGCGAGCGGTTGCTCGACCCCGCCGAGGCACTCGCCGTCTACCGCGAGGCGGCGCGCATCCTGACCTTATACTATGACCCGGAAACCGGCGCGTCCCTGGGACCCTGGCACCATGCGGCCGGGGATTTCGTGGCCCGGGTCGTGGAGGGGCGGGTGGACGTGCGCTGCATCACCGTGCGCGGCTACGGCGCGGCCCACGACTTTTCCCAGGCCGGTCCCATGGCCGGAAAGCTGGCCTTGCTCGCTTTTTTCACCGACCTGACGCTACGCATGCGGCTCGACCGGGTGGACGGCGTGGGGCATCTCGTGCTGGCCGGTGAGGACGTGGCCCGGGCGGCGGTCGCAGGCTTCGCGGCCGCTTTGGGCGAGCGCCCTGATACCCGGGACAGCGCCCCGGATCTGCTCGTCTTTTTGGCCTCGTTTTCTCCGGAGGAACTGGCCGGCGCCGGACGGCAGCTCGCCGCGCCCTGCCCACCTGACGAGGAAGCCTTGCTCGAAGCGGCCTGGTCCGGTCATGCCGCTACCGTGGCCGAGGCCCTGGCCGCCATAACCGCCGGTTGATCGCGCCGCTCGGCGCTTAGTGGTTGCGGCCGTAGATTTCGGTGGCCGCCCGCAGCCGCTCGGCCAGACCGTGGTCGAGCTGATCCTCCGTGACCCGCCAACTCCAGTTGCCCTTGGCCACCGAGGGCATGTTCATGCGCGCGCCCTCGCCCAGGCAGAGCAGGTCCTGCATGGGGATCACCACCGTATCGGCGGCGCTGCGCAGACACAGCCGGATGCACTCCCAAGGCACTTCCTCCGGGGCCAGTTCCCGGCCGCAGTAGGCGAACAGGGACGTGAGCCCGGCCTCGCCGGCCTCGCCCCGGGTCCAGCCCAGGGTGGTGTTGTTGTCGTGGGTGCCGGTGTAGGCCACGCAGTTGCGCTCGTAGTTGTGGGGCGCGTCGCGGTTTTCGGCGATGTCCGGTCCGAAGGCGAACTGGAGGATCTTCATGCCGGGAAAGCCGTAGGCGGCCTTGAGTTCGCGCACTTCAGCCGTGATCACGCCGAGGTCCTCGGCAATGAGCGGCAGAACCGGGAACCGGCGCAGCATGGCCTTGAAAAGCTCCATCCCCGGCGCCTTGACCCAGCGGCCGTTGACGGCGGTCTTTTCCGTGGCCGCGATCTCCCAATAGGCCTCGAAGCCGCGAAAGTGATCGAGCCGCACCTGGTCGAACAGGGCCAGGTTGTGGCCCATGCGCGTGAGCCACCAGGCAAAGCCGGTCCGGCTATGCTCGGACCAGTTAAAGACCGGGTTGCCCCAGCGCTGGCCGGTCTCGCTGAAATAATCCGGCGGTACTCCGGCCACGAAAATGGGCCGCTTGGCGCTGTCGAGCTTGAACAGTTCGGGATGGGACCAGACATCGGCGCTGTCCTGGGTCACGTAGATGGGCAGGTCGCCGATGAGCTGCACGTCGTGCTCCCGGCAGTAGCGGCGCAGGGACCGCCATTGGCCGAACGCCAGGTACTGGCCGAAGCGCACGCGGTCCAGGGCGTCCTTGGCCTCGTGGCGCAGGGCGTCGATGGCCCCGGGTTCCCGGTCGCGCAGGGCCACGGGCCAGTCGGCCCAACCCGCGCCGCCTTGCCGGGCCTTGGCCACCCGGAACAGCGCGTAGTCGTCGAGCCAGCCCGCCTGCTCCCGGCAGAACTCCCGGAAGCCGACATCCCCGTCCAGCCGCTCCTTGGCCCGGGCAAAGGCAAGATCGACCAGCCGGTCCTTGAGCACCTCGGCCGCCGCATGATCGGCTCGGGACAGGTTGCAGGTGGCGGGTGACGCGATATCGGCCGCATCGAGCCAGCCGTCGGCCACGAGTTGTTCGGGACTGAGCAGCAAGGGGTTGATGGCAAAGGCGGAATCGCTGCTGTAGGGCGAATTGCCGATGAAGGTCGAGGTCGGCGTGAGCGGCAGGATCTGCCAGTAGGACTGGGCCGCCTTGGCCAGAAAACGGACAAACGCCCGGGCGCCGGGACCGAAATCGCCGATCCCGTACCGGGACGGCAACGAGGTCACGTGCAACAACACTCCACTGGCTCTGCGCTGCATGAGGACTCCTTTGGGGCGGCGTGCGCACCTGGGGGAGGGAACCCCCTTTTTGCAAAAAGGGGGTTCCCTCCCCCAGACCCCCACCTTCCCTCAAAAACTCTTCAAGGTGTCTTATGCGAAGGTACATGGCATGTCTCGCGCCGTGGGGCAACCGCCGCGAGCGGGGAGAGGACAAGAAGAGAAGTGCGTCGGGTGGGGTGGTCCAGGAGGGGGGTAACCCCCCTCCTGGCCGCCGGAGGCGTCTCCCCTCATTTTTGCCTCACATGGGGGCCGGCTTCAAAAAGACCGCGCCTAGGGGGGGGAGGGTCAGCGTAAGGGAGTAGGGGTGGTCGAAGCTTTCGATATCCTCGGTATGCACGGCTCCGGCATTGCCCTGGCCCGAGCCGCAGTAGACCGTGGCGTCGCTGTTGAGCAGCTCCAGCCATAGCCCGGGCACGGGCACGCCCACCCGGTAGCCTTCGCGGGGCACGGGCGTGAAGTTGAGAGCCACGAGCACCATGTCGTCGGCGTGTTTGCCCCGGCGCAAAAAGACCAGAACGCTCGCTTCGGCGTCACGGAAGTCGATCCATTCGAAACCTTCGGCCTTGAAATCCCGTTCGTGCAAGGCCGGTTCGGTCCGGTAAAGCCGGTTGAGGTCGGCAATCCACTGGAGGATGCCCTGATGGGGCGGGCTGTCGAGCAGGTCCCATTGCAGCTCGGCATCGTGGTTCCACTCCTGCCATTGGCCGAATTCTCCACCCATGAAAAGCAGCTTCTTGCCGGGATGGCCGTACATGTAGCCGTAGAGCAGGCGCAGGTTGGCGAAGCGTCGCCAGTCGTCGCCCGGCATCTTGGAGAGCAGGCTGCGTTTGCCGTAGACGACCTCGTCGTGGGACAGCGCCAGGATGAAGTTTTCCGCGAAGGCGTACCAGATGCTGAACGTCAGTTCTCCGTGATGGTATTTGCGAAAGATCGGGTCGTGGCCGAAATAGCGCAACGTATCGTGCATCCAGCCCATGTTCCACTTCATGCCGAAGCCCAGGCCCCCGAGATAGGGCGGGCGCGAGACCATGGGCCAGGAGGTGGATTCCTCGGCCACGGTCTCGACATCGGGGAATCGGGTGTAGACCATTTCGTTTAAGCGCTGGAGAAAGGCGATGTTGTCGAGGTTTTCCCGGCCGCCGTGGATGTTGGGAATCCATTCCCCTTCCTTGCGGGAATAATCGAGGTAGAGCATGGAGGCCACGGCGTCCACGCGCAGTCCGTCCACATGGTAGTACTTGAGCCAGAACAGGGCGCTGGAGATGAGAAAGGCCCGGACTTCGTAGCGGCCGGTGTTGAAGATGTAGCAATTCCAGTCCGGGTGGTAGCCCTTTTTGGGATCGGCATGCTCGTAGAGGTGGGTGCCGTCGAAATAGGACAGGCCGTAGCCGTCGGTGGGGAAATGGGAGGGCACCCAGTCGAGGATGACGCCGACGCCGTTCTGGTGGAGCCGGTCGATGAGGGTCATGAAATCCTGGGGTGTGCCGAAGCGGCTGGTGGGGGCGAAATAGCCAAGGGTCTGGTAGCCCCAGGAACCGAAAAAGGGGTGCTCCATGATGGGCAGGAATTCCACATGGGAAAATCCGGCCCGCAGCACGTGTTCGGTGAGGTGGTCGGCCAGCTCCAGGTAGGACAGGGAACGGTAGCGCTGCGCGTGCACGCGCCGGAACGAACCCAAGTGGACTTCGTAGATGGAGACCGGGGCGGAGAAGCCGTTTTTGTTCTTGCGGGTCGCCATCCAGTTCGCGTCGCCCCAGTCGTGGTTCAGGTCCCAGACGATGGAGGCGGTATTGGGCGAGGTCTCCCAGTAGAAGGCGTAGGGATCGCCCTTTTCGGCCCGGTAGTCCGAAGCGCCGGAGACGATGTGGTATTTGTAGCGGGTGCCCTTGCCCACGCCCGGGATGAAGCCTTCGAAAATGCCGCTGTCGTCGTGGCGCACGGCCAGGGGTTGGACCTCGGGTTCCCAGCCGTTGTGGTCGCCGACCACCGAGACGGATTGGGCATTGGGTGCCCAGACCGCGAAATGCGCACCCGGGACGCCGTCCACGGTCATGAGGGTGGAACCGAGCTTGTCGGGCAGATCGAAATGGTTGCCTTGCTTGAACAGATACACGTCATGGTCGGTCAGGCGGGAAACATCGTGGCGCACGGACACGGCGTCCTTCATGGGGTTCTCCTTGGGGGGGCCGAAAAGACGAGCCATCCGCGGCTATTCTACGGAAGTTGGCCGGGATGGGCAAACCGGCCTGACGGTTAGTCCCAAACGAAGCGCGATCCGACGCCGACCTCGAAGACCGGCGCCGCCCGGTTCAGGGCGATTTTTGCGGCCAGGCTCGTGCAGTGGCAGGGGTAGAGGGCTGTGACCCCGGTGCCGGCCAGGGCGTCCACGGTGGCGTCCAGGCCTTCGGGCGCGGGACCGCGCAGATGCAGGCCGCCGATGATGGCGGTGAGGCGGTCTTCGCCGGTCACGTCCCGGGCCCGCTCCACGATGTTGGCGATGCCGGCGTGGGAACAGCCCGTAAGGATGACGAGTCCGTCGGTGCCCCGGTAGACCAGGGCCGTATCGTCGGGCAGGGTGTCAGGCACGAGGCCGTCCGGGGTGCGGCGTTCGCCCACGGGGCCGGGCGTCACGAGGTCGGGGCGGCGCGGGATTTCGCCCAGAAATACCAGCCGGTCGGTCAGAGCCAGTGGCTCCCGGGTCAGGGTCAGGTCGCAGTGGTCGGCCAGGATGTCCTGGGAGAGGAGACTGCCGATGGGTTGACCCTCGAAGAACCGGGGCGTCAGGGCCTCGGGATGGGCCACGAGCCGGGGACGGGGCAGGGGACGGCCTTCGGTCGCGTGCTCGGCGAAAAGCGCGAGCAGATAGGGTAGGCCCCAGGTATGGTCCAGGTGGCCATGGGACAACACGATCGTATGGAGTTGCGCCAGATCGAGGCCCAGGCGCGTGGCATTGACGCGCGTCACATCGGAGTAGCCGCAGTCGAGGAGGAAATCGCCCTCGGGCAGTCGCAGGTGCAGGGCCAGGCCGGGTTCGCCGAGCAGATACCGATCGGTCAGGGTAGTGTTATCGGCCAGTACGGTCAGTTCCATGCGGGACTCCGAAGGGAAGTGGGCCATGTGGGGCGTCGAATGTCAAGGAATTCTGGACAAAAACAGGTTCCTGGTGCATTTTGAACGAAACTGTGCGTGACCAACCCTGGGGGATGCCATGGAAAAGCGTTTGGCGTACTTGCTTGGGCTGGGACTGCTTCTGTCCGTGCTGGCGAGCGGATGTTCCGTCTCCGTCGGCGTCCCTCCATCGGGGTATTTGGAGGTGGCTGCGGCCGGTCCGGTCAACGGGCAGCAAGACAATGCGCATGAGACTGTTCGGGGGATACCATGAAAAAGCGACTGGCGGGCCTGCTGGGGCTGGGATTGCTTCTGACCATGCTGACCTTTGGATGTACCGTGTCCGTTGGCGTGCCGCCGTATGCGCCGCCGCCGCCGGCCGGCTACGCCCGGGTGGTCACGGCCGATACGGTCAATGTGCGCGTTTGTCCGTCCGCCCGTTGCGAGGTGCGCACGGTGGTCTACCGCGGCCAGGGCGTGATCGTGTACGAGTACAACAGCGGCTGGGCCCGGGTGGTGGTGTCGGATTCGGGCGTCGGCGGCTGGATGGACGCGCGGTTCCTGCGCCTGCCGTAACGGGGCCTTTTCCCGCAAGCACACACGGATTTTTCCGCACGCTCCCGCCGGTGGCCGTTGGGTCTGCCGGCGGGAGATCTTCTCGTGCGGATCAAAGCGGCGCTTTTCACCCCCGGGATTTGTCCCGGGCCTCGCCGCAGATCGTGAAGCGTTCGCGTTTGCCAGCCCGCAATTCCTCCCAGGTCGGTTCGCGCCAGGCGAGTCCGGTCTGACGCGTCGGGCGCACGCGCACCTTTGCCGTCTCGCCTCCGCTCACGTCGACGAGAACTTCGCCGCCGGCCGCCACGGCCTTGGGATTGAACGAGGCCAGAAACACGGCCGCGTCGGCCACGGCGTCCGCGTCCCACACGGCGCCGGCATGCCGTCTGGCCAAGCCGAGCGGCCCCGGAAAATCCCGGACCTTGAAGACCAGATCGTCCTGTCCCACGAGCCCTTCGAGGCGCGTGTTGTCCGATTTGTTGCGGCCGATGGCCAGCCACCGGGCGCCGGCCCAGTATTGCCGGCCGATGTTGGCCAGCTCGAAGTCCCGGGGTTTCGGATCGGCCAGGCGGGCAAACAGCGGAAAGAACCGCTGGGCCGAGGGCTGTTCCGTGAGCAGGCAGCCGCCGGCCGGCGTGGGAATCTCGGTCACACCGAAGGCCTGGGCCAGGGCGAGCTGGTCCTTGCGCCCCCGGCCGCCGAAATGATGCAAGCGTTGCCGGTCCACCAGTCCGTCGATCTCGGCGAGGGTGGGCGGGAGTTTCTGGGCGGAAAGGGGCCGCAGCAGGATGTCGCGCGTGCCGGAATCCCGGCTGATGATGTTGAGGGCGTCGATGCGCTGGGACATGGGCCGCTGCCCGATGACCTCGCCGGAGACGAGAAAGCGCGCGCCGTAGTCCGCGAGCCTGGCCTTGGCCAAGCGCAGCATGAGGATCTTGCAGTCCACGCACGGGTTGAGGCATTTGCCCAGGCCATGGGCCGGGCCGTTGGCCAGCATGGAAACGAAGGCGTCGGAGATGTCCACGGGTTCGATATCCAGGCCATAGACCGCGCGCCAGTGGTCGATGTTGTGCGGCTTGCCGAAAAAGGGACTGACAAAGTGCAGGCACAGCACGTCCAGTCCCTGGGCCATGACGGTCTTGGCGGCCAGAATGCTGTCGAGGCCCCCGGAGAAAAGGGCCAGGGCGTGGTAGGATTTCATGGGGCGGAGCTACAGATTCCCGGCCCGGCTGGCAAGGGACTTTCGCCCGCCGGCCGTCCTCCTCGGGGACCGGGTGGCGCATCGTCACGTCATAGTTCGCTTTCCGTCACGCAATGACCGCCGGATCAGGGCTATCGCCCGGGCGGACACGACGTCACGGAGGTGCCCCATGACCTGGATGCATGGTCCGGATCACGATTCGGGCGAATGGACGGCTTTGCGGCAACGTCTTGCGGAGCAGCGCGCGGATCTGGACGGCTTTTTGACCTTGCTGTCGGGATTGCGGACGCGCTTTGCCGCCTTGAGCGCCGATTTGACGCGTTTCGACGCCCTGGTGGACGATCTGCGCACGGCCCAGGGGACACACAACCTCCGCGGCGGGAACCCGCTCCCCCAGTCGGACGGACATGCCGCGCAAACGTCCCTTCCGGCCCACCCCACCGCCTGATCTTCTGCCCGCTCCAGGGCGACGGCCCCTTGACCCGCTTTCTGGAGGCGAGCATGCCCTTCTGGAAAGGGGCTTCCCTTCTGTTGTTGAAGTTGCGACGCGGCAAGGATTTTGCTATGAAGCCGCGTTTGCGTAGCCACACCCTTTTTCCAGGAGCACGGCGCCATGGCCCGTAAAGCTGCCCCCAATCCCGAAAATTTCCGCAATGAGGCCCTCGCCACCGCCCTGACCACCATCGAACGCAAGCATGGCCAGGGCGCGGTCATGCGCCTCGACGACGCGGCCCATGTGAAAATCCCGGCCATCCCCACCGGGTCCATCGGCCTGGACCTGGCGCTCGGCATCGGCGGTATCCCCAAGGGACGCATCACCGAAATCTATGGCCCGGAATCCTCGGGCAAGACCACGCTGGCCCTGCACATCATCGCCGAGAGCCAGAAGCTCGGCGGCACCGCCGCCTTCATCGACGCCGAACACGCCCTGGACATCAACTACGCCCGGCGCCTGGGCGTCGATACCCCGGAACTGCTCATTTCCCAGCCCGACTACGGCGAACAGGCCCTGGACATCGCCGACCTGCTCGTGCGCTCGAGCGCCGTGGACATCATCGTCATCGACTCCGTGGCCGCGCTCATCCCCCAGGCCGAACTCGAAGGCGAGATGGGCGAGACGCAAGTCGGCGGCCAGGCCCGGCTCATGTCCCATGCCATGCGCAAGCTGACCGGCACCATCCACAAGTCCCAGACCTCGGTCATCTTCATCAACCAGATCCGCATGAAGATCGGCATGACCGGCTACGGCAGCCCCGAAACCACCACCGGCGGCAATGCGCTGAAGTTTTATGCCAGCGTGCGCCTGGATATCCGCAAGATCCAGACGCTCAAGGACAAGGAAGAGGTGTACGGCAGCCGCTGCCGGGTCAAGGTGGTCAAGAACAAGTGCGCGCCGCCGTTTCGCGAGGCCCAGTTCGACATCCTCTACGGCACGGGCGTGTCCCGCGAGGGCGAGCTCATCGACATGGGCGTGGAGGCCGATATCGTCGACAAGTCCGGGGCCTGGTTCTCCTTCGGCGCCGAGCGCCTGGGCCAGGGCCGCGACAATGTGCGGGCCTTTTTGCAGGAACATACCGACATCCGCGACCAGATCGAAACCAAGCTGCGCGAGCACCTGGGCTTTGCCGACTATACCCCGCCGCCGGCCCCCGAGGTCGTCGAGGATGACGAAGGGGTGTAAGGCGCTGCGGGCGTAAAGGAAGAAAAGATGCCTCCGGCGGCCGGGGGGAATCATTCCCCCCGGACCCCCTGGACGCGAAGTTATCAGGCCTCGCGGAAGCATGGGTGATCAGCGGTTGATCGCGGCCCCATTCGGGGTGGTCCAGGAGGGGGGTGACCCCCCTCCTGGCCGCCGGAGGCATTCGAAATCGAGCATTTTCAGGGCAAGCCCGGGGGGAACCGTCGCCTGGCGGTTCCCCCCGGGCTTGCCTACCCCACGTGGAGGCACCAAGGCATGATGACGGCAAGCGAAATTCGCGCCAAGTTTCTGGAATTTTTCAAGCAGAACGGGCACCAGGTGGTGGCTTCCTCGCCGCTGATCCCCCGCGAGGACCCGTCGCTTCTTTTCACCAACGCCGGCATGGTCCAGTTCAAGAAGGTGTTCCTGGGCCAGGACAAGCCCGGCTACAAGCGGGCCACCACCTCCCAGAAGTGCCTGCGCGTGGGCGGGAAGCACAATGACCTCGAAAACGTCGGCCGCACCGCCCGGCATCACACCTTTTTCGAGATGCTCGGCAACTTTTCCTTCGGCGACTACTTCAAGGAAGACGCCATCCGGTTCGCCTGGACGTTTCTGACCGAAGTGATTGGCCTGGACAAGTCGCGGCTCTACGCCACGGTCTACCTGGATGACGACGAGGCCTTCGAGCTGTGGCAGAAGGTAGCCGGCCTCACCCCGGACCGCATTTACCGACTGGGCGAAAAGGACAACTTCTGGTCCATGGGCGACACCGGCCCCTGCGGCCCGTGCTCGGAGATCATGTACGACCGGGGTGAGGAAGTTTCCTGCGGTCCTAACTGCGGCATCGGCTCTTGTGACTGCGATCGGTTCCTGGAAATCTGGAACCTCGTGTTCATGCAGTACGACCAGTCCGAGCCGGGCAAGCGTGATCCTTTGCCCCGGCCGAGCATCGACACCGGCATGGGCCTTGAGCGCATCGCCGCCGTGGTCCAGGGCGTGCATTCCAATTTCGACATCGATCTGTTTAAAAACATCATCAATGCCGCAGCCGAGCTGGCCGGCGTGACCTACGAGGTCAACGACGAGCACGACACGGCCTTGCGCGTCATCGCCGACCACAGCCGTTCGGTGGCTTTTTTGATCGCCGACGGCGTGCTGCCCTCCAACGAGGGCCGGGGCTATGTGCTGCGCCGACTGATCCGCCGCGCGCTCCGTTTCGGCAAATTGATCGGCCTGTCCGACCCCTTCCTCTACAAGACCGCCGGCACCGTGGTCGATGTCATGGGCGACGCCTATCCCGAGCTTTTGGCCGGGCGCGAGTTCATGGACCGGGTCGTGCGCGAGGAAGAGGAACGCTTCGGCGTCACCCTGGACAAGGGCCTGGCGATTTTGTCCGAGGAGCTCGACCGTCTGGAAGCGGCCGGCGCCAAGACCATTTCCGGCGAATTCGCCTTCAAGCTCTACGACACCTACGGATTTCCCCTCGACATCGTGAACGACGTGGCCGGCAAGCGCGGCATCGCCGCCGACGAGGACGGCTACCGCGTGTGCATGGCCGAGCAGAAGGCCCGGGCCAAGAAGGCCTGGAAGGGCAGCGGCGAGACCGATCCGGCCGTGCTGTTCCTGGAACTGCTCGAATCGGGCCTCAAGACCCGGTTCGTGGGCTACGACACGCTTGCGGCCGAAAGCCGGGTCAATGCCATGATCACGGCCCAGGGCCAGGCCGTGGACCGGCTCGCCGCCGGCGAAACCGGCTACCTCGTGTGCGCCGTCACCCCGTTTTACGGCGAATCCGGCGGCCAGGCCGGCGATGTCGGGACCATCGTCACCCCGACCGGCGAGGCCACGGTCCTCGGCACGGTCAAGGCCGGGCCGGAGCTGACCGCCCACCATATCACGGTCAAGACCGGCGAGCTGCTCCTGGACCAGGAAGCGTCCCTGACCGTGGACGGTACCGTGCGCACGGCCACGGCCCGTAACCATACCTGCACCCACCTTCTCCACAAGGCCCTCAAGACCGTGCTTGGCAGCCACGTGAACCAGGCCGGTTCACTGGTCACGCCCGAACGGCTGCGCTTCGACTTCTCCCACTTCACGGCCATGACCCCCGAGGAACTGACGGCCGTGGAAGAGGCGGTCAATGAATCCATCGTACTCAACGCCCCGGTCACCACCCAGGTCATGGGCATCGACGCGGCCCGGGCCAAGGGCGCCACGGCCCTGTTCGGCGAGAAGTACGGCAGCGAGGTGCGCGTGGTCGAGGTCCCGGGCGTGTCCATGGAACTGTGCGGCGGTACCCACTTGTCCGCCACCGGCCAGGCCGGCAGCTTCCTGATTGTGTCCGAATCGGGCGTGGCCGCCGGCACCCGGCGCATCGAGGCCGTCACGGGCTTAAACGCCCTGCACCATGTACGCGCCCTGCGCGCCGAATACGAGGACGGCCTGCACACCCTCAAGGCCAAGCCGGGTGAATTGGTCGGCCGGGTGAAAAAGCTTTTCGACGACCTCAAGGCCACCGGCAAGGAAAAGGAACAACTCGCGGCCAAGCTGGCCTCGGGCCAGGGCCGCGACCTCATGGCCGGGCTTGAGGACGTGGGCGGCGTGAAACTTCTGTGCGCCAAGGTGGACGCGCCCAATATCAAGGCCTTGCGCGAGGCCATGGACGATCTGCGCAGCAAGCTGCCCTCCGGCGTGGTGGCCCTTGCCGCCGAGCAGGAAGGCGGCAAGGTCAGCCTGATCGTGGCCGTGAGCAAGGACCTGCACGGTCGCTTCACCGCCCCGGCGCTCATCAAGGACGCGGCTGCGGCGGTCGGCGGTTCCGGCGGCGGTCGGCCCGACATGGCCCAGGCCGGCGGTACCAACCCGGCCGGTATCGACGAGGCGTTCGCTAAGATTCGCGCTGCTGTTGCGGCGTAGCGGGGGGGAGGGAAGATGCCTCCGGCGGCCGGGGGGAATCATTCCCCCCGGACCCCCTGGACTCCAAGTTATCAGGCCTCACGGGAGCATGGGTGATCAGCGGTTGATCGCGGCCCCATTCGGGGTGGTCCAGGGGGGGGGTGACCCCCCTCCTGGCCGCCGGAGGCGTTTCTTCCTCCCATCCTTCCCCCCATCCCCTACCCCTACAGTAAAAAATGTATTATAGGGCCTCTCCAGCCAACGAAACAAAGGACTTTTCATGATCGGCATATCCAAGCTTTACTGCGGCGGGGTGGAGGCTTCCGACGCCCTGCGTTACGGGCGCGAGTCCGGCAAGCTGCCGTCGCATCTCCTGCAATTTTCCAAGGATAAAAAACCCGTCGTGGTCTGGAACATGACCCGGCGCTGCAACCTCAAGTGCGTCCACTGCTATGCCAAGGCCGTGGACCCCGACGGGGTGGACGACATCGGCACGGTCGAGGCCAAGGCCATGATCGACGATCTGGCCGCGTATGGCGCGCCGGTGATGCTTTTTTCCGGTGGCGAACCGCTCGTGCGCAAGGATCTGACCGAGCTGGCCTCCCATGCCGTGTCGCGCGGCATGCGGGCGGTCATCTCCACCAACGGCACCCTCATCACCCGCGAAAAGGCTCGGGAGCTCAAGTCCGTGGGCCTGTCCTACGTCGGTATTTCCCTTGACGGCGGCGAGGAAGTCCATGACCGCTTCCGGGGCGTGGCCGGTGCCTATAAAAAGGCCCTGGCCGGCATCGAGAACTGCCAGCACGAAGGCCTCAAGGTGGGGCTGCGTTTCACCATCAACAAGCGCAACGCTTCCGAGGTGCCGCTTTTATTCGATCTGCTACGCGATCTCGAAGTGCCGCGCATCTGTTTCTACCACCTGGTTTATGCCGGGCGCGGTTCCGAGCTTGTGAAGGAAGATCTGGACCACGCCGCCACGCGCGCCCTGGTCGATCTGATCATGGACCGCACCCGGGCGCTTTTCGACGCCGGGCTGCCCAAGGAAGTGCTCACCGTCGACAACCACGCCGACGGTCCCTACGTCTACCTGCGCCTGCTGCGGGAAGACCCGGCCCGCGCGGCCGACGTCATGGAGCTGCTCTCCTTTAACGAGGGCAACAATTCCGGCCGGGGCATCGGCTGCATCTCCTGGGACGGCAAGGTCCACGCCGACCAGTTCTGGCGCAACCATGTGTTCGGCAATGTCCGCGAGCGGCCGTTCTCCGAGATCTGGGACGATCCCAAAATCGAGCTTCTGGCCAAGCTCAAGGACAAGAAGCAGTATGTGACCGGCCGGTGCGCCACCTGCCGCTATCTTTCCATCTGCGGCGGCAACTTCCGCTCCCGGGCCGAGGCGGTCTACGACGACGTCTGGGCGCCGGACCCGGCTTGTTACCTGACCGACGAGGAAATCCGGCCCGAAAAATAGGCGACCACTATCCTGAAGAGATGGACGGGGGGCTTGGCCCCCCGTTGTGTTTTGGGGCGAGACCGAAAACGCGGTGGGCGTGGAGCGCGCGACGGTCCTAGTGCTTTTCTTCGACGTAGGGATTGGTGGTCCAGGGAAAGATGTCCCGGGCGCGTTCCAGGGCGTATTGTTCCACGTCGTGGTGCCAGGCGCGAAACAGGCGCACGACCTCATGGCCGAGCGGCGTGAGCTGGAAGCCTTTCTTGGGACCCGAGCGCTCGACCAGGGCGGAGCCGATCACGGTTTCGGTCTGTTTCATGCGCCCCCAGGCGGCGCGATACGACATGCCCATGGCTGCTGCGGCCTTGTTGAGGGAACCCAGTTCTTCCACCAGTTCCAGCAATTGGATGCGTCCCAGGCCAAGCAGCATGCCGTCCTTGGTTTCCAACCAGATGTGCAGCCGCTGTACGGCCTCGATGTCCCGCATGGACCCTCCGGATTTGTACGCTCCAATGACGCGATTGCGTCGGAGCACTGTCTTATCCTCAAGGGCCCGTTGATGCAAAGGGGGAGTTGACCCCCGGAGCGGCCTCCCGTATCGCCAACCGGTTCGCGGGAGCGAAGGAGCATATGGAGCGACAACGCGGCAGTACCGGCGAACGGGTCGGCTTGAAGATCATCTGGGCCCTGGCTTGGCCCCAGATCCTGATGATGTTTCTGACCTTTTGCATCGGGTTTGTGGATGTCTACGTGGGTGGCCGCATCGACCGGGAAACCCAGGCCGCCATCGGCGTGCTGAGCCAGGCCATGTTTTTTTTCCAGGTCGTGGCCTCGGCCGTGGCCAACGGCGCCGTGGCCGCGGTCAGCCAGTCCGAAGGTTCCGGCCGGTACGTGCGGGCCAACCGCTATGTCTGGCTGTGCCTGCTGCTCGGGGTGGCGGCCTCGGCCGTGATTTTGTTTATCGGGCTGGCCGGGCGCGATCTGTTTTTGCGCCTGCTCCAGGTGCCGGCGCCCATGCTGCCGACCTCCCGCTATTTCATGACCGTGTTTTTGTGGCTGCTGCCCATCCAGTCCTTTTTCTTCATCGCCAATGCCTTGTTTCGGGCCAGGCGGTTGGTCATGGTGCCGCTTTTCGCCTGGGGCATCGCGGCGGTCCTCAATGCCGTGGGCGATTTCGGGTTTGGCCTGGGCGCTTTCGGCCTGCCCAACCTTGGGTATGTCGGTGTGGCCTGGAGCACCTTCCTGTCGGTTACGGCCGGCATGGTGTTCAATCTGCTCGCGTTGTGCCGGGCCGGGATGCTGCGGCCCGCCCAGTTCCCGCCCTGGCGCTGGATGCGTTGCGGCAGCCGCTACCTCATTCGGGTGGCCTGGCCGTCGGGGCTCATGCAGATCGTGTGGCACACCGGCTATCTGGTGCTTTTCGCCATCACCGGCTCCCTGCCTTCGGGCAGTCTGGACGCCTTGGCCGGCATGTCCGCCGGCATGCGGGTGGAATCGATCCTGTTCTTGCCGCCCATGGCCTTCAATTTCACGGCTTCGGTCCTGGTCGGCAATCTGCTCGGCGCCGGCCGGCCACGGGAGGCCAAGCGCGTGGGCTACCGGGTGCTGCGCCTGGGCGTGGTGTCGGTGACGCTGCTTGGCATCGCCATTTGGCCGCTTTTACCCTGGGCCGCGGCCTTGCTTTCCCCCGAACCCGGGGTCCAGGCCCAGGCGGTCTCGTACCTGCGTTACAATGTGCTGGCCATTCCCTTTACGGTCAGCGGTCTTATTCTTATCGGCGCTATGACCGGCGCCGGCGCGACTCTTTTCACCATGGCCGTGACCGGCTCTTCGATCTGGTTCGTCCGGTTGCCATTGGCCCTGTATCTGGGGCATGGGCTCCTGGGACGGGCCGAAGGCGTGTGGATATCCATGTTGGCTTCCCAGGCCGTGCAGGCCCTGCTGTGTCTTTGCGTGTACCAGTTCGCCCGCTGGACGCGCTTTGCCATGGGCCGTGCGGCGCAACAAAGGACGTGAGATGCGAGAGGATTTTGCACCGATCTCCCTGGACCGACGGGAGGAGTACCTGGAGCGCTTGGCGCGTTGCCCGCAGATAACGTCGGATTACAGCTTCGGGAACCTGTGGGGCTGGGCCGAGGAATACGGTTTGCAGTGGCGCTTCGGGGAAAGCCATGTCTGGATTTTGCAGACCAAGCCCCGGGACGTCTTCTGGGCGCCGGTCGGACCGTGGACCAATGTCGACTGGCCGAGCTGTCCGTGCCTGGCCCGCGGCCTGGATTTTATCCGGGTGCCGGAGAAGCTGTGCGAGCTGTGGCGCCGGGCCATGCCCGACCGGCTGGACCTGGACGAGGCCCGGGAGCACTGGGATTACGTGTATTCCGTGCCGGAGTTGGTGGAGCTGCGGGGCAACCGGTTCCACAAGAAAAAAAATCTCCTCAGCCAGTTTTTGCGCACCTACGACTACGAATACAAGCCGCTCACCCCGGACTGCGTGGAAGAGACCCTGGAGATGCAGCGCCAGTGGTTTTCCTGGCGTGATCCCGAGGAATCGAGTGCGCTCATTGCCGAGAACACGGCCATCGTGCGGGTGCTCCAGAACTGGGACCGTATTCCGGGTTTGGTCGGCGGGGCGTTGCGGGTGGACGGTGAGATGATCGCCTATACCGTGGCCGAGGCCCTGACCCCGGAGATGCTTGTGATTCATTTCGAAAAGGGCCGTCCGGGCTTCAAGGGTATTTACCAGGCCATCAACCAGATGTTTCTGGCCGATGCCGGGGCCGGGTACGCCGAGGTCAACCGCGAACAGGACCTGGGCGACGAGGGCCTGCGCCATGCCAAGCAGTCCTACAATCCGAGCCGGTTTCTTAAAAAATGCCTGGCTACCGTGGGGCCCAGGGACTGAGCGCCCGGTCGGTCCGGGCTTGCAATTTCCAGGGACTGTTTGCATGATCAGTCCTTGCACGGTTGTATGAGCGAAAAAGGACAGGCATGGCGGAACAGACGGATACGAGGCTTCGGGTCCTGGTGGTGGACGATTCCAAGGTGATGCGCGGTATTATCCGCAAGATGCTCACGGCCAGGGGCGTCGAGGTGTTGGAAGCGGCGGACGGTCGGGAGGCCCTGGGCCTGCTCGTCACCGAACCCGTCAACTGCATCCTTTCCGACTGGAACATGCCGCGCATGAAGGGCATCGATCTGCTGCGCCGGGTGCGCGGGGACGATGCCCTGGCCGGAACGCCTTTCATCATGCTCACGGCCGAGGCCCTGGCGTCGAACGTGATCGAGGCCGACGCGGCCAAGGTCAGCTCCTATCTTGTCAAACCCTTTACCGCCGACGAGTTGTGGCGGGTTCTCGAGGACAGCCTGATCCCGGACCATCCGGTCGCCTGACCGGTCCGGTGCGATCGTTTCCCCGCGTTTTCCCCCTCTTTTGTCGCGGCGCCCTGGCGCCGAGGTTTCTTTCCCTATGCCGTACGCTTTTTCCCGCCGGTCCCTGTCCCGCGCCGTGCAGTGGTTTTATTTCCTGACTTGCCTGTGGATCGGCTGGCGCTTTGCCGCCTTTTGCCGTTACGCGGCCGGGGGCGGCCCTGAAGCGGCCCGGCCTGCCGGAGTGGAGGGCTTTTTGCCCATCAGCGCCCTGCTCGGGGCGCGCCATGCCCTGGCTACCGGCACCTGGGACCCGGTCCATCCGGCCGGGCTCACCATCTTCCTGGCCGTGCTGGTCATGGCGTGGCTCATGCGCAAGGCCTTTTGCGGCCATGTCTGTCCGGTGGGCTTCGTCGGTGAACGGCTGGGCCGGCTGGGGCAGCGCCTGGGCCTGGCCCGCTCCGTGCCGGCCCGGCTCGAACGGGTGCTGCGCCTGCCCAAGTACCTGCTGCTGGCCTTTTTCCTGTTCACGGCCTTTTGCGGCATGGACGCCTCCGGCATCGAAGGCTTTTTGCGCTCGTCGTACAACCTCACGGCCGATGCCCGAATGCTGCGTTTTTTCACCGATCCGTCGGCCCTGACCGTGGGGATCGTCGGCCTGCTGGCCGTGGCCGGGGTGGTGTGGCGCGGGGCGTTTTGCCGCTGGCTGTGCCCGTACGGGGCGCTGCTCGGCCTTTTGGCCCTGGTCGGCCCCATGGCCCTACGCCGGGACCCGGAGCGCTGTACGGGCTGCGGCCGCTGCCGGAAGGCCTGTCCCTTGGACCTGCCCGTGGCGCCCGGTGCGCGCCCCCTGGAGTGCTCCGGCTGCGCGGCCTGCGTCCTGGCTTGCCCGGAAAACGCGGCCGCGGCCGGGTTCAGCCTGGCCGGCCGGTCCGTGCCCTGGTGGCTGCCAGGGGTCGGGGCCTTTGGCCTGGGGCTTTGCGTCTGGTTCGGGGCCCAGGCCCTGGGACTGTGGGATTCGGGTCTGCCGCTCCCCATGCTCAAGCGGCTCTATGCCGCGGCCCTGGCCGGCTAGACCGCCAGCCGCTCTGGGGCGGCGTTAGCCTTCGCGCCGGCTCGGCTCGGCTGAGCCGATGGCCGCCACGGCTTGCTCCCAATCCTCGGGCGTACTCTGGCTGCGTTCGATGATCTCGAAGAATTCTCCCGGTCCGAGCTTGAGGCCGATCCGATCCGGATGCTTGTGTTTGAGCCAGGTCGGGGCTTCATGGGCCTCTTCGAGGTTGGCGGCGGAAAACACGGCCAGGGGGATGCGGCCGTCGCCGGTGCATTTGTAAAGCACATACGTCTTGGTCATGGCGTCCTCCCGTGGGGGCGTGTGCCGCCCGCCGCGTGCCTCAGACGGTTACCGTGGCCAGAAACGATCGCCAGCAGCCGGCACAGCCCTCGGGCGGGGTGTCGGTGTCATGCAGAAAGCGGAAATCCTGATAGGCCGGAGTGTTCCAGATGGCGGCCAGGGATTCGATGTGGAGGTTGCCGCGCACGTCGTGGGGAAAGGGGCGGTCCTGGCCGTGGAACCGGTACCCGGCCGGCGGCGTCACCGGCACGCCCCGGAACGGACACGGGCTCACCGAACCATCGGCGGCCACGAACAGGGCGCTTCCCGGCGTATCCGGGCAATGAAAACGCGTCTGGCCGCCGTGGACCACCCGGCTGTCTAGGTCGATGCCGCGCGCCTTGGCCTGGCTGGCCAGCCGGGTCAGGCGCGCCACCAACCGATCGTATTCCTCGGGCGTGTCGGGCACCAGGGTATCGCGCTCGGTGACGGGGCTTGTGGCATAGGAGAGCGGGCGCAACCGGGCCTGCTCGATGCCGGCCTGGGCCAGGAATTCCGGTAAGGCCTCGCATTCCGAAACCAGGCCCGAGCGGGTGAGCGTGTACCGCACGCCGATGCGTGGCACGGTCGCCACGTGTACGGCCCGGACCGTGCGCAGATGGCGGATGGCGTCGAGTACCATGTACAGGCTCGTGCCGCGTCGGCGGAAATTGGTTTCCTCGGTCAACCCGGCCAGGGGGAAGAGCACCTCGGCCACGCCGTCGCGCACCAGGGCATTGGCATGCTCGTCCGTGAAGCGGCCGGCGTCGGTAACCACGACCACCCGGGCCTTGGTGGCGCAGGCCGCCGCGATCATGGGCAGGATGTCGGGATTGGCCAGGGGATCGCCCCAGCCCTGGAACCGGATTTCGCCCACGGCGCCGATGTCGGTGAGCAGCGACCGGAAAAGGGGCAAGGGCAGGTCGTGGTCGAGCCAGCTTTTTTTGTGGTCGGCGTGGATGGTGTAGCCGGTTTCGGCCCGGCTGCGTGAAGACGCCTCGATGTGGAGGCGGTCGAGGACCAGGGGCGCGGTCATGGCCGGGGAAACACGGCCGCCGCGAAGGTCACGGCCGACTGGGTCGAGGATTCGCGCAGGATGTCGTGGCACAGCACCCGGCCTCTGGCGTCGGGCAGGATTTCGGCCAGGGCGGCCAGGGCGGTCAGGCCGCAGACATTGAAACCATCCTCCACCCGGGCCGATTCGGCCCAGAACCCGTCCGGATCGCCGGCGCACAGCCGTTCGAGCAAGATCTTGTCATGGGCCAGGGCCGCTTCTTCCAGGTAATACGCCGGCTTGTTGTGGCCGAATTTGAGCCCGATGTGGCACAGGTCCACGCCGGCCACGAGAAGGGTGTCCGGATCGGCGGCCAGCTCCCCCAGGGCGGCCAGAAACGGCCCGGCCGCGTCGCGAAAGGCCTGGCGCGAGAATTCCGGGACGCAGCCGAGGGGCGACCCGCACAGAATCGGCACCAGGGAAAAATCCCCGCCCAGCACATGGCGCAAAAAAATGGTCTGGAATTCCACCGAGTGCTCGGCCCGGTGGGGCAGGTCGCTCGGGTCCACGGCCCCCTGTCCGGCCGCGCGCAGGGTGTTCACTGCTTCGGTATCGACCGGAACCGGCCCCAGGGGCGTGGCAAAGGCTTTGTCCGTCAGGCAAAAAAGGCCGTCCATGAGCTGGTGCCCAACGCCCAGCACCACCACCCGCCGGGGAAAGGCCCGGCCGCGCAGGGCGGCATAGGCCGCGGCATAGGCAGATCGTCCGGCCTCGGGATCAATGTGTGGTGCGACCACGGCCGCAATTTGGTGGCAGTCGGCCAGGGCCGGCTGGGGGTCAGCCGCCTCGGCCAGCATGTCGTCCAGGAAGCGGGACAGCGCCATGGCGTCCCCGGGATAGGCCTGGTCGGCAAAGACCGGCTGGCGGACGGGATCGGCGGCAAAATCGGCGCTGACAGCGGCAAGTTTGGCCTCGTAGCGCGGGGAAACGAGCAGCCCGGCCGCGTCCAGTTGGTCGATCAATCCTTCCACGTCCCGGGGCGTCACGGCCTGGCCGCCGGCCCTGGCCGTAAGGGCCACGGCCAGGGCCGGTACGGTCCGCCGGCCGTCGAGCATCTCCAGGACCGGCAGGAATTCCGGCTCGAATCCCGTTCCTTCCGGGACGAGTTCCAGCCGGTCGCGCACCAGGATCATGCGCTGTCCCTCGTGGATCAGGGGAATAAATTCCAGGTCGTGGCGGGCGCGGGGGCAATCCATGGTCGGCTAACCTCTCGTGCGAATCGCCTCTGACGGTAGCCCAGGGGTGGCCGGTTGGCAATGCCGGCCGGGCGTCTTGATTTCCTCGGGCGATGCGGCTACCTCAAACCGGACTCTTCCCACAGGAAAAACATGCGGCGAGCAACCTTCATCATGCCCCTGCGTCCGCTTGGACCGGCGGCCCCTGTTTTCGGCGTCCGGGCCCGGGTGATCCCGGGAAGGCCCTGGGCTAAGGCTGTTTTTCCCTTGAACGGTCGCGGTGCGGGCCGGGAAGGTTTTGCACACCGCGATCGGGGGCGGGGCCATGCCTAGACTCCATGGGCCGGTGCTGCTGCCTGCCGGCGGCGGACAGGGCGTGGGCGGCGTCGTTTTCCTGGGACTCGCGGCCGTGTTGGCCGTCATGTCCTGCTTCAAATACCTGGCGCTCCACACCACGGTCTCGGGGCTCGGGTTCGCGCTCTCCGACCTTTATACGATCCACCTCGACGGTGCCTGGTGGCGGGCGTTTTCCGGACACAGCGAACCGTTGCTGCTGCTGTTCGGACAGGTGTACCGGCTGGTGCCGGACCAGGCCGCGCCGTTCGTACTGCTGACCGCCCAGGCCCTGTTTTTGGCCTTGCCGGCCCTGGCCACGGCCCGACGTTACGGCGTGCTGGCCGCGTTGGCCTATGCCCTGTATTTTCCGGTCTGGACCAATGCCTTAAACGGCTTCCATCCGGACCATTTGCTTGTGCCCGTGCTGTTCGCGTTTCTGCTGGCGGCCCGGTCCGGGCGGTTCGTGCTGGCCGCTTGTCTCGGCCTGTTACCGGCCTTGGTCGGGGAATACCAGGCGTTGACCACGTTTTGCTGCGGGCTGTACCTGTTTGCCGTGCACGAGCGGCACCGGGCCGGGCTGTTGCTCATGGTCAGCGGCGCGTTGTACCTCTATGTGGCCGTGTTCTGGCTCATTCCATTTTGCTCCCTGACGCCTGCCCCGGCCCGGCTCACAGGATTGTGGGCCTCCTGGTTCGGGGGCGGCGCGGTTCCCGGTTCGGGCGGTGGGTGGAACCTGATCGTTTGCTGCGGCGCCTTGCTTTTTTTCCCGCTTTTTCGGCCCAAGCTGCTGGTGCCGGCCTTGCCCGGCCTGGCCCTGGTCCTTTTTGCCGGACCCGAGGCCGGAGGGCTGACCGGGCCGGCCACGGCCGGCTTGGTTGGACCGCTCTTTTTTGGTTTTTGCGAGGTGCTGGGCCCGGTGCGTGTTCTGGCCGGCCATTCCGGTGCCGGCGTGCGCCGGTTCGGCCTGGCGGTGTTTTTGGGCTTGGCGTTGGTCCATATCCTGGTTGCGCCCTCGCCGGTTTCCCGGCTTTTCCTGACCGGGGACGACTTCGATTTCGGCGTGGCCGCCTATGAGCCCACGGCCCGGGACGCGGCGATCCTGGCCGAGATTTTGCGCTCGGTGCCCGATAACGACGACGTGGCCGTGTCGACCCAGAACAGCCTCAACTGGGGCGCCCTGGCCGAGCGCCGGCATTTCGGCAATTTTCCCCAGGGCGTGTTTGCGCCCCAGGCGGAACGCGATTTGACCGGGATCACCTGGAAGGATTTTCTGGCCTACCTGCGCTCGGGCGGGGTCGTCCGGCCGCCGGAGAAACGCTGGCTGGCCCAGTACGTGCTGCTGGACACCACCCGGCCCTGGGCGGTCTATTCGCGGGACTGCTCACCGGGCAAGGCCTGCCGCGACGCGGCCCTGGCCCGGGAGTACACGGAGCTGGTCGGCCGGGTCCGCGCCGCGTTTGCGACGGTCTACGACCAGGGCGGGTTCTTGCTCCTGCGGCGCCGGCCCGAACCGGCTCCGCCGGTCCCTCAGGTCGCGCCTACCGCTGGGGCGACCGACGCGCCACAGGACGGGGCTGCGCCGCATCCCGACGCGGCCCCCCAAAGCGCAACCCCCTGACCGGCGCCAGGCATCCCGATCCCCAACCGCCGCCGTCCCAGCTTGTGGGGCGGGGCTGGAGAGCACATGAGCGGCAACACCTTCGGGCGGCTTTTCCGCCTGACCACCTATGGCGAATCCCATGGCCCGGCTCTGGGCGGGGTCATCGACGGCTGTCCGGCCGGGGTCCCTTTGTCCGAGGCCGTGATCCAGCGCGATCTTGACCGGCGCAAGCCCGGCTCCGGCCTGACCGGCACCGCCCGCAAGGAACCCGACGCGGTCCGGCTGTTGTCCGGCGTGTTCGAGGGCGTCACCACGGGCACGCCCATCGGGTTTGTCATCGAAAACACGAACCAGCGTTCCCGGGACTACGAAGCGGCCAAGACCCTGCTGCGTCCCGGCCATGCCGATGGTACCTATCTGGCCAAGTACGGCCGCCGGGACTACCGGGGCGGCGGCCGGGCCTCGGCCCGGGAAACCGCCGCCCGGGTGGCGGGCGGCGCCGTGGCCCAGGCCCTGCTCGACACGGTCGGGGTGCGGGTCGTGGCCTACACCGTGGAATTCGGCGGACTTCCGGCCCGGATCGTGGACCCGGCCGGCGCGGCCGACCGGCCGTTTGGCAGCCCGGACCCGGACGTGATTCCGGCCTGGGAGGAGCGGGCCAAGGCGGTCATGGCCACGGGCGACAGCCTGGGCGGCGTCGTCGAGGTAGTGGCCACGGGCGTGCCGGCCGGGCTCGGCGAACCGGTCTTCGACAAGCTCGATGCCCGCCTGGCCTATGCCCTCATGGGCGTGGGCGCGGTCAAGGGTGTGGAGATCGGAGCCGGTTTCGGCGCGGCCCGACTGCTCGGCTCCCAAAACAACGACCCTATTGTCAGCCCGCCCGAGTCCAATAATGCCGGTGGCATCCTGGGCGGCATCGCCAACGGCCAACCCGTGGTGGTGCGGGCGGCGGTCAAGCCCATTCCGTCCATCGCCCGGGAGCAGCGCACCACGGACATCACCGGCCAGCCGGCCACCATTGTGGTCGGCGGCCGCCACGACCGCAGTGCCATTCCGCGCGTGGTGCCGGTGTTGCGGGCCATGGTACTGTTGACCCTGGCCGACCTGTGGTTGCTCAATCGGAGCGCGCGTTGCGGCTGATTGTCCTATGCTCTTTTAGGCATAATATATGCAAAATACTGAGGCGTGACAGACGCCAAGAGAAATGGATGTGGCAGGGACCTCTCCATCTGGCGGAAATTTTGCGGAATTTATGTTTTGCAAGGGAGGGTGCTCGGCTCGGGCGAGCAGCCCTATGTATCTTTTTGACCCATTTTGTCATTTTTTTGCCCCATTTCGCTACGAGAGACTCAACATACCGATATTCCATGGTTTCATTGGTTTTGCCTAGTCCATGCCCCCTCCGGGCTTTCTCCTGTCGCGCTGTTTTGTCTTGAAAAAATTTTTCAGAGCCCGTAAGTTGCCCCTAACCATTTGCTTTAGTATGTGTTTTTTTCTGGTGCGATCCTTGCTTGAGTTCCGGACATTTCTTGGAATTTTCCTGGAAGGATGGTACCTTTCCGAAGACAAACCATATCTGACTGCCGGCTCCCTGCGCATTGGGATATGGTAGATCTCTCCCCCCGAAGCAAGATCGCGCTGCCGCATAACGAAGGAGGCGAATATGGATGTACCCAGCAAGAGCAACAAAGCATGGCAAGACATTGTGACCGGGAAAAAGACGTACCAGCTGAAGTTCCTGGCCGCCAAGATACTGCTTGGCCGGTTGACGCGCTCGGTCAAGGAGGATCCTTCGCCTGACAATATCAACGCCAGCGTGGATCAGCTCTATGCAATTTTCGCGAATAATGTGAATATGCCTAGCGTTCAGGACGACCTGAAAACGATCTTCGGGTAGGAGGTACCATGCGCCAGACCATTTCCAGCATTGCGGATGTCAAGCAAAAGATTGAAGCGGGTCGGAAACTCCTTCTCGCCGGAGATGAGGACGCTTTGCGGCAGCTGCCCAAGGGAGACTGGATTGCCGGTACCATCCCGTACTTCATTTCCAGCGAACAGGGCGGTTTGGTCAGTCGCGATCTCATCTGTGCCACCGACATCACCGACGTCGTCACCGGCATCGATATCGTGACCTACAATCAGAACAGCTTGGCCAAGGTCTACAGCGAAGGTCCCAAGCACGGTTTCAGCTTCGTCATCATCCCGGCCGCCAGCAAGACGCACAAGTCCTTCGCCCTCAATGCCCCGAATTACAAAGATTTCGGCGTGCGTCCGCTTATTGGCTGGGTCGCCGGCGTCCATCTGAGCGATCTGGGTAAAAAGACCCCCAAGGTCATCAACGGCCAGAACGGCGACGTGCTCGAAGAAGGTGCCCTCGTGCTCCAGGCCCAGCTGCCCCCGGGCAAGGCGGCCGAAATCGGTATCATCAATCTGTTCGAGCAGGGCGATGGCGATACCCTGACCTTCAATTCCGACGATTTCGCCGCCAAGGACGTCATGGTCAACGGCGAGAAGCGCAACTTCGCCGCCTACATCGTCAAAAACAAGCTCGATACCAAGTTGCCCCTGGTGGCTGACTACTACGGCGCCCTGGTCAACATCAGCTTTCAGGACGTGGACGAGGTGGAAGGCCAGGTCGTGTTCTACGCCCCGGTGTTCTCCGGCATCCGCTACAAGCATGCCAAGCCCGTGGCCGACTACGTGAAGACCTTCAACGACCGGCTCGGCAAGGAATGCAACATCGACAGCAGCCGGCTCGTGTTCTCCTGCAACTGCATCCTCAACTATCTCTATTCCGAGCTGGAAGGCAAAAAGACCGATCCCTTCACCGGGCCGGTCACCTACGGTGAAATCGCCTATCAGCTGCTCAACCAGACCCTGGTGTACATGGAAGTCGTGGACGTCTAGTCCATCGGCCACACGGCCCGTATGCGGCGCGACGCTCGCCGACAACCGCCTCGGGCGGAAAGCGTCCCCTCCGAAAAGGCTGCCCAGCAAGCCTTTTCGGAGGTCGCCGGGAGGATAGATCACTTGCCTCCGGCCGCCGCCGCCAACCGGATGGCGGACCGATGTTTCCGCGGCGTCGGGGCGGTCACGGGCAGGCACAGTCCTCGAGGAGCGGGGTGCCGGGAGCGCGATCAGGGGGTTGCGCTTCCGGCATCTCCATTTGCAGCCTGGGAGGCCGCGTTGCATAGCGGTCCCGCCGGCGGCTCGCCGAACCGTCTCGCCTTTCCCGCCGGGATTCCAACGGGTGCAGTCCTGGGCCGCCCGAGGCCCCCAACCGTCCCTTTCCCCTCGATACGCTCAGCCCGTTTGACCGGATCGGGTCAGGGCGTTGATCTTGTCCACCAGATAGCTTTCCAGTTCCCGCCGATCCTTGCGCAGACGCACGAGTTCCGCTTCGAGCAACTGCATCTTTTCGGTCAAGGCCGCGTTTTCCGAGCGCACCCGGTCCAGTTCGGACTGGAGGCCGGCGGCGGTTGCGTCGGGCAGGGCGGCTGGAGCCGGCGCGAGCTGCTGGTGCAGGTGGGTGAGCAATGTCTTGGCGATTTCGGTCCCGATGCGCGTGGCCACGGCCAGGGCGCCGTCATGGCCGGCGCCTTCCTCCGTCACCCGGACGGCCTGAACCGGTTCGGCTGCTGCGGCCGTGGTGGCCACATTGACCGGATAGCGGCGGGCCAACTCGGCACGCACGTCGGCACAGGACAGGCCCTGGCCGAGCATGGCCCCGATGTCCCGGAACACGTCCAGGGCTTCGGGTCGAAACCGCTTGTTGCGGCCGCGACCGATGCTTGGCAGCACGTCGTCGAAACGATTCTTCCAATAGTGCAGGGTGGATTCGGGGACGTCCAGCAGTTTGGCGATGGAGGCCACGGAATAGAGGCGATTTTCGGCCACGGCGAGGTCCTCCCGACAATGCTTGGAAAAAAGTAGGGTCAGCAGCCACTTCCTGTCAAGATGCGTCTCCGCTCCGGAACGTTTTGGTGGTCGGGCGTGACCGCAAGAATGCCCCCTGGACAATGTTCGGCGATTGCAGGAGACGGAACCCAAAGTCCGAGGCACGGGCAACGCTCGGTCACTGGAGCGACGGTCTCCCTGTGCTTTTGCCGGTCAAGGCGGCGGCGTAATCGGGCCAGCCGTTTTGGTGTCATTTCGTCGCCTATTGCGCACCCAACCTCCATGGGTTCGTCACCAGGTACGGCTAGCACACGGGAACCTGCGCAACCGGCGCCAAGCCGCATGCGTTCCCGGGAACAGCAATCGAGGTGGACACCATGGAAACGACAGCGTCCGATCGCCTTTTTACCTTGACCCCGCCTGTGGGCGGCCCGCTCACCAAACGCGCCCTGGGCCTAGTGGAGTCGGCCTTGACCCGTCTGCTGTGCCTGCATGACATCGAACGGGCCTACCAGGCCTTGCCCCGGAACCTTGCCCCCGGGGCGTTCATCGATGCCACCCTGGAGGCCTTCGGGGTGCGTTGCAACCTCCGACCCCAGGAACTGGCTCACATCCCGGCCAAGGGACCGGTGGTCGTGGTGGCCAACCATCCGTTCGGCGGCCTGGAAGGGCTGGTCCTGGCCAGAATGCTGCTCACCGTGCGGCCCGACGCTCGCGTCATGGCCAACGCCTTGCTGGCGCGTATTCCGGAACTGCGGGACCTCTTTATTTTCGTCGATCCGTTCGGTGGCTCCACGGCCTACGTCCGGCAACATCGCTCCGCTCAAGCAGTGCCTGCGGGTTCTCGACGACGGTGGTCTGCTCGGTGTGTTTCCGTCCGGGGCTGTGTCCCACCCCCGCCTGGAGCACGGTCGGCTGACCGTGGCCGATCCGGACTGGAGCCCGACCGTGGCCCGGCTCATCCGCAAGACCGGGGCCACGGTGGTGCCGGTGCATTTCAGCGGCCGTAACAGCCGTCTGTTCCAGGTCCTGGGCCTGGCCCATCCCCTGCTGCGCACGGCCATGCTGCCCCGGGAATTCGCCAACAAACGCGGCCGCACCGTCAATGTGCGGGTGGGGCGGGCCATTCCCTGCGACCGGTTGTGCCGTTTGGTCGGCTGCGAGGACGATGCCGACGCGCGCATCACCCGCTACCTGCGCCTGCGTACGAGCTTGCTGCGCGATCGCCCCAACCGGCCGCGCAAACGGCCGCCGCTGTTCTGGTCCAAGGACCCCACCCGGCGCCAGGAAGCCTTGATCGCGCCGGTTGCCCCGGAACTCCTGGCCGATGAGATCGCCAAGCTGCCGCTTGAGGCGCTGCTTTTACAAAGCGGCGAATTTGACGTCATCGAGTCCCCGGCGCAGGCCATGCCCCTGTGCCTGCGGGAAATCGCCCGGCTGCGCGAAATGACGTTTCGCAAGGTGGGCGAGGGCACGGGCAAGTGCCTGGACCGCGATGCCTTCGATACGAGCTACCGCCATCTGTTTTTGTGGAACCGGGAACGGCGCGAGATCGCCGGCGCCTACCGCATCGGCCGCACCGACGAGCTGTTGGCCGCCGCCGGCCCCAAGGGGCTTTATACGAGCAGCCTGTTCGTGCTCAAGGCGGCTTTTTTCGAGCGCATCGGTCCGGCTCTGGAAATGGGCCGGTCGTTCGTGCGGCCGGAATACCAGAAAAGCTATGCCCCGCTGCTGCTCCTGTGGAAAGGGTTGGCTCGGATGGTCGCGCGCGAACCGCGCTACCGGGTGCTCTTTGGTCCGGTCAGTATCACCAACGCCTACAAAAAGGCCTCCCGCCGGCTCATGGCCAGCTATTTCGAGGGGCAGGTGACCAGCCCAGCCCTGGCCCAGTTGGTGCGCCCCCGCACGCCCTTGCGCGGCCAGGCCTGGCTGGCCAAGGCGGCCCGCACCCTGGTGTCCGATCTCGACGACCTGCTCGCCTGCGTGGACGACATCGAGGCCGACGAGAAGGGGATTCCGGTGCTGCTGCGCCAGTACCTCAAACTCGGGGGCAAGCTCCTCGCCTTCAACGTGGACCGGGACTTCGCCGATGCCCTGGACGGGCTGATCGTGGTCGATCTCCTGGAAGCCGACAGCCGCCAGCTCGAACGCTACATGGGCAAGGACGGCCTGACCGCCTTCCAGGCCTTTCATGACCGGGGTCAAGGCCGTATGGCCCTGACCGCCTAGGCGCGATCGAGCGCGCGCCGGCCGGGTGGGATTGACTTGGCCCGGCGAAACCTGGACAAAAGCCCCCGACCACTCTCGTCGGGGGCTTTTTCGCGCGCCCGGCCAAGGAGCTATCGAAACATGGATGCCGTGAGTTATTCCGTATTGAGTCGCTGTTTGGACTGCCTGACCCTGGCCCGGGATTTGGCCGGGGGATTGGACGCTGTTGTGGAATGCCTGCTGGCTGCCGTGGCCGAGCTGCCCGGGCCGCGTCAGTTGGCCGTGGTGCTCGGCGACGAGGACGGCCGGCCCTGCATCCGGGCCAGCCGGGGCCATCCCGATCTGGGCCTGATCCTGTCCGCCGCGTTGAGCCGGGAAACCGCGCCCCTGGGACCGCGCGTCCTGCGCCAAGGTGCTGACCCGGTCCTGGCCGGGCCGGACGGTTCCGTGGACGTGGACCGCAGTGAGGCGGCCATGCTGGCCGCGCCCATCGTGATCGACGGCGCCGTGGTCGGTTCGTTTTTCGCCGACGCGCTCCTGGGGCCTGATGTCCCCCTGGCCGAGGATCTGCGTCTGGCCGGGCTTGTGGCCGGGCTCATCGGCCGGGCCATGTCCGTGGCTGCGGAAAGCCTGTCCTCCCGGTCCGAAATGGTCCGTGAGGTGGCGTTTTTGCGCTCCAAGGTGTCGCTGCGCTACCGCCACGTCTTTTCGTCAGGCGCAAGCCCCGCCCTGGAGGTGTTGCGCGCCGAAACCGAGCGGGCCGCCCTGGTCGACGCGCCCATGCTCCTGGTCGGGGAGGGCGGCAGCGGACGCGGGGTCCTGGCCCGGCTCATCCATGAGTTGTCACCCCGGGGAACCCGGCCGTTTCTGCTCGTGGCCGATCCCGTGGAACCGGGACTGGCCGCCCGTCTGTTCGGCGCCACCGCCAACGGCAACACCCTTGGTGGTCCCGGACTGCTCGAAGAGGCCGACGGCGGCTCCGTGCTGATCGCCGATGCCCATCTGCTGGCGCCGGACATTGTCTCGCGCCTGGTCCAGTATCTGCGCACCGGCACCTTCACCCGCCAGGGCACGGACCGGGAGCGCCGGGCCGATACGCGCCTGTTCTTCAAGACGCCGCCCCAGGGACCGAGCCCGGAACTGGCCGCGGTGCGGGGCCTGCGCCGATTGGTCGTGCCGAGCCTGCGCGAGCGTCGGGAAGACATCCCGGCCCTGCTCGAATTTTTCCTGGGCGTGGGCGAACAGCGGGCCGGGCGGCGCCTGGGCCTGACCCACAAGGCCTTGAAGGCCCTGGAGGCCTACGACTGGCCGGGCAATATCCGGGAGATGGAAACCGTGGCCGCGCGTTTGGCCCTGGCCGCGACCGGCGAACGCATCGATATCGCGGACATCCCGCCCGAGATCCTGGCCGAGGGCGAGCGGCCGTCCGTATTGCCCGAGGACGCGGCCGAACTGCGCGACATGGAACGCCAGCAGGTGGTCAGCGCCCTGGAGCGCCATGGCTGGGTCCAGTCCCGGGCCGCCCGGGAACTCGGCCTCACCCTGCGCCAGATCGGCTACCGCATCCGCAAGTACGGCCTGGCCCGCGACGGGGAAGATGTGGAACCGGACGGGGATATCCAGGACTGATCGGCTCCCTTGCCCGGCGCCCGGACCCGGCGTACAAGGCCCGGCCAAGGAGATGTCTTTATGCCGCAGACCGTTAAGGACGCCGTCGACATGCTGTTCAAGCTCGCCATCGTCGCCGGCATCGCCGTCTTTTTGTACTTCCAGGTCCGGGGGGCCGGCGTCGGCCGCTACCAGTACATCGTCAACGGGGAACTGGAATACGTCATGGATACCGCCACCGGCATCATCTACCAGGGAGGCTATTCCATGAACCACATCACCGGCCAGGAATCCTCCAAGGGCAAGCCGAAAAAGTAGGGCGGGAGGCCGGGGAGGGCAGGACGCCGCCGGCGGTCACGGGGCGTCGCCCTGCGGAATCCCTTTCGGGTGGGCCAGCAGGCGCTTGGCGCGACGGCGGCCTTGCGGATTGCCGGGAGCGCCAGGCGCCTTGGACCGCCCGCTGGGTCAGGCGATTTCCTGGACAATGGCCCGGGCGACGCTGACCGGATCGGGGTTGCGGGTGATGGGCCGGCCGACGATGATGTGGTTGGCGCCGGCGTGGACCGCGGCCAGGGGCGTGGCCGTGCGCAACTGATCGTCCTTGGCGCTGTCGAGGAGCCGGATACCGGGCGTGGCGATGAGCGGCTTGTGCCCGAGATGCTTGCGCAGGACCGCCACTTCGAGGGGCGAGCACACGAGGCCGTCGGCCCCGGCGGACAGGGACGTGACCGCGCGCAGCCGCACGAGATCGGCCAGATTCCCGGCAAACCCGGTCTGGCGCAATTCCTCGCTCCCCAGGCTCGTCAGCACCGTGACAGCCAGGATTTTCGTGCGGCCCTTGGTCTTGGCCGCCGCTTCCACCACCTGCGGATAGCCGTGGACCGTGGCCAGGGCGATGTCATGGTCGGCGAGCTGAGCCATGGCCAGGGACACGGTCTGGGGATGTCGTGGAATTTGAGGTCGAGCATGACCTTGAAGCCGCGCGCCACCAGGGCGTCGCACACACCAAAGCCGCCATCGAGAAAGAGTTGCAACCCCACCTTGAAGAACCGGACATGGTCGGCGAGTTTGTCGGCCAGGGCCAGGGCCTCGGCGGCAGTCGGCACGTCCAGGGCCACGATGAGACGTTCGGCGAGAGGAATTTCGGGCATGGTATTTCGGTTGGTTAGAGGGTGGCGTAACGCTCGATCTTTTTCTTGTAGGACAGGATGCCGTCGACCATGCCCCGGGCCAGGGCGCGCAGATAGGCATCCGAAGCCAGGCGCTTGGCCTCGGCCGGATTGGTGATGTAGCCCATTTCCACCAGCACCGCCGGCATGTTGGCCCCGATCAGCACGAAAAAGGGCGCTTCATGGGGGCCGCGGTCCCGGGTGCGGCCGCTGAGGTTCGCCATGGAACGCTTCTGGACATACTGGGCCAGATCCTTGGATTCGGTGGTCTTGGCCGAGAGCATGAGGTCGGTCAGGATGGCCTGGAGATCACCGATGGTCTTTTTCGAGGAGGCGTTTTCCCGGGCCGCCACCCTGACGGCCTCCTGGCTGCTGGCTAGGTTCAGGGAATAGGTCTCCAGGCCCGAAGTGCCGGCATCGCCGTGGGCGTTGCAGTGGATGGAGACGAACAGGTCGGCCCCCTTGTTGTTGGCCAGGTCGGTGCGCGTTTCCAGCGGGATGAAGGTGTCGGTCGTGCGCGTGTAGAGCACGTTGAGCCCCCGGCGCTTCAGCTCCGCGCCGAGAATCTTGGCAAAGCGCAGGTTCACGTCCTTTTCCACCAGTCCGCCGTACCCGTGGGCGCCGGGGTCCTTGCCGCCGTGACCGGGGTCGATCATGACCGTGCGCACGGTCAGGCCCAGTTGTTCCACCAGGTTACCGGCCTGTTTCCTGCCGGCTTTGCCGGGCTTGAAATTGAGGCTCGGTTCCCGGGATGGCGGTGGCGGCGTGGCCGGCTGACGGGTTTCCCGGTCGGCTTGCACCTTGCCCCGGGTGCCGCTTGGGGCCGGGCCGGGATCAGCGGTTCTTTTACGACCGAAGACATTGCCGAGCCAGTCCGTGACGGCGCTGTCCCCGGTATCGTCCCGGGAAGCGACCGTGGCCCGATGCTCGGGAGGGCGTTTGCCCGTGGCGGCCTTGGTGGCGGCGGTGAGCTCCAGGACCACCCGGAAGGGGCCGGTGACGGGATGCACGTCGTATTGCTGGACGCTGTCGAGTTCCGTGACCACGCGCACGGTGTCCGGGGTGAAATAGCCGGCGCGCAAGCGGGCGATGTTGCCGGAGTCGTAGCGCTTTTCCGACGGCAGGCGCGGGCCGGTCCGGGTGTTGTCGAGGTCGATATAGAGCCGCTTGACCGGTTCGCCGCCCGGGCGCGCCTGCTCGAGGACCTGGTAGCGGTAGTTGGTTTCCCGGTCCAGGGTCAGGGTCAGCCGGGTACCGGTGGCGGTTGGGGTCACGGCAAAGCCTTCAAGGATGGCCGGGTGGTCGGCCGAGGCCGTCGCGGGGGCCTTGGCCGGAGCGGGCGTGCTGCCCTTGGCTTGGGGCCTGGCCGGGGGCGGGGATTCCTGGCGCAGTTCCGCAAGGAGACTTTTGGCCCGGCTGGCCAGGGCTTTTTTCGGATGCCCGGACAGCAGGCGTTCGAGATCGGCCCGGGCGTCGTCGGGTCGCTTGAGGACCTCGATCAGGATGGTGGCCCGGCGCAGCAGCGCGTCGTCGGCCCAGCCGAGGCCCGGCGCGGTGGTCGCCGCCCGGGCGTACAGGGCCACGGCCGCCTCGTAGTCCTTGTCCAGGACCGAGCGCTTGGCCAGTTCCTCGTTGGTCCAGGCCTGGTAATAGAGGATCTTGGCCCGCTGGTCTCGGTTCTTGGCGGTCTTGGCCAGGCCGGCCAACCGGGCGTCCAGGGCCTGCCACAGGTCGCGGCGGTTGACCGAGGCCGGATCGGCCCGCAGCTTGTCAAAGCGGGCGACCGTCTCCTTGAACGGGCCGGCCGCGTCGCCGGCGCGGCCGACGCCGGACAGGGCCAGAAACAACACAGCGCACAGCAGCGCCGTCACCAGGGCTGTCGATCGTTGTATTCGCCTCACGCGTCCACGCTACTCCACCGTGACACTCTTGGCCAGGTTACGGGGTTGGTCCACGTCCTTGCCCAGGTAGTCCGCCATTTCGTAGGCGAACAGTTGCAGGGCCGGCAGCATGAGGAACGTGGACAAGGGACCCCAGGCGGCCGGAATCTCCCAGGGATGATCCACGGTAAGGTCCGCGCCGGGCTGGGTCAGGGCGATGATCTTACCGCCCCGGGCCTGCACTTCCTGGAGGTTTGACTTGACCTTGGCGAAATGGGCGTCACGCGGCACCAGGGCGAAGGTGGGGAATTTGGGGTCGATCAGGGCGATGGGGCCGTGTTTCATTTCCCCGGCCGCGTAGCCTTCGGCATGGATGTAGGAAATTTCCTTGAGCTTGAGCGCGCCTTCCAAGGCCAGGGGATAGCAGGTGCCCCGGCCGAGGTAGAGGAAGCTGTGGGCCTCGGCATAGACGCGGCAGAGTTCCTGGGCCCGCTGGCGCATGGCCGGCAGGGCGCTTTCGAGCACCGCGGGCAGGGTCTCCAGGGCCGGCACGCAGTGCCGGGCCACTTCTTCGGGCAGTACGCCTTTTTGGCGGCCCCAGGCCAGGGCCATGAGCGTGAGCAGCACGAGCTGGCTGCACATGGCCTTGGTGGAGGCCACGGAAATCTCGGGACCGGCCTGGGTGTGGACCACCACATCCGATTCACGGGCCACGCTCGATCCGACCACGTTGCAAAGGCCGAGGATCTTGGCCCCGCGTTGCTTGGCCAGCCGGATGCAGGCCAGGGTGTCGGCGGTCTCGCCGGACTGGCTGATGGCCAGGACCGTATCCTTTGGGCCGAGCAGGGGCTCGCGGTAGCGGAATTCCGAGGCGATCTCCACCCGGGTGGGAATGCCGGCCCACTGTTCGAGGAGGTACATGCCCCACAGACCGGCGTGGTACGAGGTGCCGCACGCCACGATAAAAAGCCGTTCGGGGGCTGCGCTGGCCTCGATTTCAGGGAGGACGGCCTGGCCCGAAGCCCGGTCGATGCGGCCGGATAGGCAGTCGGCGATCACCTTGGGCTGCTCCAGGATCTCCTTGAGCATGAAATGCTTGTGGCCGCCTTTCTGGGCTGCGGACACGTCCCAGCTGATGTGGCTGACCTGCTTTTGGATCGGCGCCAGTGTCGCCACGTCGAACACCTGCCAGGAACCGGCGTCGATGCGGGCCATTTCCCCGTCATCGAGAAAGACCACTTCCCGGGTATAGGGCAAAAAGGCCGGAATGTCCGAGGCCAGGAAGTTCTCGCCCACGCCCACGCCCATGACCAGGGGCGAGGATTTGCGGGCGGCATACAGCATACCCGGGTTGTCCCGGGCCGTGACCACGATGGCGTAGGCGCCTTCCACCTTGGCCAGGGCCTGGGAGATGGCTTCGGCCAGGGAGCCGGCCGTCTTGAGTAAAAAGCCGATCAGCTGGGCCAGAACCTCGGTATCGGTGTCCGAGGCGAAACGCACGCCGGCGGCACTGAGTTCCTTTTTGAGTTCCTGGTAGTTCTCGATAATGCCGTTGTGGACCAGGGCGATGGAGCGAGCCGAGTCGGTGTGGGGGTGGGCGTTTTTTTCCGTGGGCAGGCCATGGGTGGCCCAGCGGGTATGGCCCATGCCCGAGGTGGCCAGATAGGCATTCTGGGCGGCCAGCTTGTTTTCCAGATTGAGGAGCTTGCCTTTGGCCTTGACCAGGACCAGTTCGCCGCCCTGGAGAAAGGCCACCCCGGACGAGTCATAGCCCCGGTATTCGAGGCGACGCAGTCCTTCCAGGATGACCGGCACGGCCGGCCGATGTCCGCAATACCCGATGATTCCGCACATAGGTTCTCCCTGGCGCCTGGAGCTCGGCAGCGTACGTCCGGTGGATCGCCCAGTGGACGAGCGACGCGGCCGTTGGCGCGACGCATGACGCACCGTGGTCTCTTAGCTGGTCGCGGGCCGTATTTCAACCGGCTGTGGGTGCTGCCTCCGAGACCGGAAAAAGGGATATTTCGTGTGGGTCATTTTTTCTCAGTCCTGTTCCATGGGAAGAATTGACCCAATCCGGCAAGGCGGTTGGTCAAAGTGTCCCGTGGCGACGGAATACGCGCAAATGGTGACACCGTCTGAAAAAAACAAGTGCTTTTTGCGCCGGGGTGCGGCGGGTGCGGTGTGACAATGCCCCAGAGGTCAAAGCCGGAATCGGCGGTTGTATTTTAGTGGCTTGAAATTCGTGACTATTTTTTCGGCCCGGTATTTGCGTACGGTCTCGAATCCTCCGGTATCTTCTGGATAATATTTCGTTTCCGTCTGGAGCCCGCGCGGATGCGGCGTATTCGGCTCACGCCGAGGGCGCGCGGCTCCGGGAAACGAAGTGTCCATGCCGGGTTTGATGGCGGCACTGGTGTCTTTCGGCTTGGCGTAAACGCAGGATGCGGCAAGGGAGGGTTTCGCAGAAAATCAACACAAAAAAGGTGGGGGGACTCAATGACGCTGGCTATCTTGATCGCAATCTCCTTGATGTGGTTGCCTGTGGGCTTGTTGTTCCTTGGCTACGGCGAAGCCAAAGGCACGGGAGCCATCTGCGGTTTTGTGGGTATATGTGTTGTTCTTGCGGCATTTGTGAATGTATTTCAAAATGATGCATTCACAGCCGGGCTTCTTTTCGCCCATGGACTCCTCTATTGTGTCGTGGCCTATGCCTTGCTTGCCGGGCTGACCGACCTTCGCTCCATGGGAAATGTCAGCTTGACCGTTGCCATCATTTCTCTTATCTACACACTGCTCTATTATCACGTGAAGGGCAGCAATTACTTCACATTGGCGTGTGCTGGTTACACGGTTCTGACGCTCGAAGTCTGGCTCAACGCCTATGGCAAGCTGTCTGCCAAGCTGCTCGCTTGGTCTTTGATCATCTGGGTGCCGGTGGGGTTGTATATTCCGGCCTTCCTGTTGTTGTCGGGCAAGCCGCTGCCTTTCTAGGCAAAAGGGAGCGGTTTTTGGTCCGGCCCGTTTTCTGCGGGCCGGACCTGTTCGAATTGATGCGGCGTTTTTTTTGTGTTTGGGGAACTTTTGTCACGGAGGAAGGATTGTATGAAACGGTCGAAACTGTTGCTTTTGGCGGTTGCCCTGCTTTTGGTGGCCGCCGTCCGCGCCGAAGCAGCCACCGAAGTGCGGATGACCGGCGATGCGTTGATCTACGGGAATTACTTCTCCGGAAGGAACTTCACCGGCTGGAACAACGCCTACTGGACCAACAACGCCGGAGCCGTGCAGCCCGGCCACACCGAGCGGGAAGAGAAATTCCAGATTTGGGAACGGTTTCGCCTGAATTCGGACTTCATTGCCAACGAGGCCGTGAAGTTCCGTCTGGGTTTGCTCGTTGAGGATACCTGGGGCCATGGCACGTTTACGGCCGCCAACCCCTCGAACCGGTCCGTGTCCGTGTATCAGGCCTATTTGCAGTTCAAATGGCCGGGCACCGACGTGCAGATCACGGCCGGTCTCCAGCCCGCCGCCCTGCCGCAGAGCTCCTTTTTCGCCGGCAGCGTGATTTTCGACGAAAATGTGGCGGGCCTGGTCATCACCTCGCCCATCATTCCGGACACCCTGTCCCTGGTGCTCGCCTATGTGCGCACCATTTCCAGCGCCCAGTCGTTCTCCGATCCCGTCACCGCCAACAGCAAGTACCTCTATCCGAATGAGGAAGGCTTCCTGCTGGCCCTGCCAGTGACGCTGGACGGCTTCAAGGTCACGCCGTGGGGCATGTACGGCCAGGGCGGCCCGGCCGGAAAGTACTTCGTGGACGGCGGCTGGACCCCGGGACTCATCTCTGCCGGTCTGCTCGGTCTGCCGAGCCATGGCCGCGTCGGATGGAAGAACAACTTCATCACCGCCATGTGGGCCGGCTCCTCCTTCGAGGTCTCCGCGCTTGACCCCATCAAGTTCTACGCCGATGTGATCTGGGGCCAGCACGGTATGAACGAATACCGCAAGAACGTGCGCAACGGCTGGTTCATCGACCTGGCCGTCGAGTACACCGGTTTCAGCATGGTGACGCCCCAGGGCTTCGGCTGGTGGTCCACGGGTGAGGACGGTTCGACCAACAACGGTTCCGAGCGCATGCCCCACTTCTTCCCCGGCTCCGGCAACGGCGGCCTGCACAACGGCAACGCCATTGCCTGGAACGCGGGCAATAGCTTCCTTTTCGACGGCGGCCAGGAGCTGGTCAAGGGCTCCAACCTGGGCATCAACCCGGTGGGTACCTGGGGCTTTGGCGTGTCCCTCAACAAGATGAGCTTCATGGAGAAGCTGTCCCACATCCTGACCTTCGCCTACGTGCACGGCAACAACTCGCCGACCGCCATCCGCGATGCCAACTTGCTCCTCGGCGGCTCCAACCCGGTCTTCTGCATGGGCCGCGACCTGACCAACGAGGAATGGGTCATCGGCATCAACTTCGACACCAAGTACATGCTTTACGACAACCTGGCCCTTATCCTCGAAACCGGTTGGGCCCACGCCAACCACTTCCGCAAGAGCGTCTGGGATGTGTATAACGAAGGCATCACCCACAACCAGCAGGATGCCTGGAAAGTGGCCTTTGGCCTGAAGTACACCTTCTAGGGCGGCGTACCGTCACCACAAGCCGGGGCCTCACAACGAGGCCCCGGCTTTTTCGTCTCCCTTTTTCGGACTATGCGGGGCAACCGACGTAAATCATGACGGGATTCCAAAGGGCCGCGCCCTTTGGCCGCCGGAGGCGCTCAAAACAGCCGCTGCCGCCCTTTCGGCGAGGGCGCGCGGCGGAGCGTGATCGCATTGACGCCGCAGCGGGCTTGTGAAAATATCGATCGGCTTACGCGCATGGGCGCGCGGTATAACTTCCGGCCCGAGGATTCTTCATGAATTGGCCCCACAAGGACCTGCTCGACGTATCCCAGCTCTCCCGGGAAGACGTGGAGGTGGTCATGCGCACCGCCGCTTCCTTCCGGGAAATCAACGCCAGACCCGTCAAAAAGGTGCCGACCCTCAAGGGCAAGAGCGTTGTGCTTTTTTTCGCCGAACCGAGCACCCGCACCAAAACTTCCTTCGATATCGCAGCCAAGCGCCTTTCGGCCGACACCTTCGCCCTGGCCAAGACCGGCAGTTCCCTGCAAAAGGGCGAGACCCTCAAGGATACGGTGCTCACGCTCCAGGCCATGAATCCCGACGCCATCGTCATCCGCCACAGCGCTTCGGGCGCGGCGGAATTCATTGCCCGGCGCGTGTCCTGCGCGGTCATCAACGCCGGGGACGGCTGGCACGCCCACCCGACCCAGGCCCTGCTCGACGCCCGCACCCTGCTCGACGTCTGGCACTCCCTGGCCGGCAAGACCATTCTCATTCTGGGCGACGTGGCCCACAGCCGGGTGGCCCGGTCCAGTTGCCGGCTGCTGACCATGCTCGGGGCGAGCGTGCGGCTGTGCGCGCCCCGCACCTTGCTCCCCAAGGATGCCTCGGCCCTGTACGCGCCGGTCTACCACGAGCTGGAACCGGCCATTGAGGGCGTGGACGCGGTCATGTGCCTGCGCCTGCAACTCGAACGCCAGGAAGCCGGGTTGCTGCCCGACCTGCGCGAATACGCCCGCCGCTACTGCCTGACGGCCAAGCGGCTTAAGCGCGCCGCCCCGGACGTCAGGGTGCTCCATCCCGGGCCCATCAACCGGGGCGTGGAGATCGCCTCGGACCTGGCCGATGCCGGCAATTCGCTCATCCTCGACCAGGTGGCCTCGGGCGTGGCCGTGCGCATGGCGCTGCTGTATTTGCTCATCACCCGCAAGGACAAAGGGGAAATCGCGTGACGACTCCGGAGCTGGCGGTACGCAATGTCCGTTTGGCCGACCGCGACGGCGCCTGGGATCTGTTCGTTGCCGCCGGCCGTGTCCTGGAACTGTGCGCCCATGACCCGGCCGCCGCGCCCGAGGCGCGCACCCTCGACGGCCGGGGGTTGCTGCTTTTGCCCGGCCTGACCGACGCCCATGCTCATTTGCGCGAGCCCGGCCAGGAATGGAAAGAGGACATTGCCTCGGGCCTGGCCGCCGCGGCCGCCGGCGGATTCGTCAATGTCATGTGCATGGCCAACACCTCGCCGGTCAACGACAATGCCTCCATCACCAAACACATGCTGCGGCGGGCCGAAGCGGTGTGGCCCAAGGGGCCGCGCCTTTTCCCCATCGGCGCCCTGACCATCGGCCTGGCCGGGCGGGAACTGGCGCCCATGGCCGAATTGCGCCAGGCCGGCTGCGTGGCCTTTTCCAACGACGGCGAGCCCGTGGCCGACACTGAAATTTTTCGCCGCGCCCTGGAATACGCCGCCGACCTCGGCCCGGTCATCGACCACTGCGAGGACCCGTACATGGCCAAGGGCAGCGGCGCCAACGAGGGCGCCTTGAGCGCCCGGCTCGGACTGCGCGGCCAGCCCGACGTGGCCGAGGCCCTGCAAGTGGCCCGCGATATCCTGCTGGCCGAGTACCTGGGCGCGCCGGTCCATCTGGCCCATGTGAGCTGTCGCCGGTCCGTGGAGCTCATTGCCGACGCCAAGCGGCGCGGCGCCTCGGTCACGGCCGAGACCTGCCCGCATTACCTGCTCATGACCGAGGACGCGCTGTTCGGCTACGACACCATGGCCAAGGTCAACCCGCCCCTGCGCACCGACGACGACCGGCTGGCCCTGCTCGAAGCCCTGCGCACGGGCGTCATCGACATCCTGGCCACGGACCATGCTCCCCATGCCGCCCACGAGAAGGAAACCCCCTTCGAAGAGGCCAAAAACGGCATTTCCGGCCTGGACACCGCCCTGGCCAGTCTGTGGAGCCTCGTGCGCCAGGGAAGCCTCACCGCTTCGGACATCGTCGAGCGTCTGGCCTGGCGGCCGGCCGCCATCTTTAATCTGCCCGTCAACCGCTTCGCCCCGGGTGATCCGGCCGATTTTCTGCTTTTCGATCCCGAGGAATCCTGGGTCGTCACGCCCGAGGCCCTGCGTTCCAAGGGCAAGAACACGCCCCTGCTCGGCCAGTCCCTGACCGGGCGGGTCATGCTGACCGCCGTGAACGGCCAGATCGTCCATGCCCTGGACCCCGCTGCCGGGGCCTGAACCCGGAACCCAACCGCCGTACCCGGAGGATGTATCCATGGCGCAACCCTTCAAGGACGCCACCGCCATTTGCAAGACCATCATGCGCAACGGCTATGACGCCTACGTCATCAACGCCGCGCTCCAGGAAAAAGCCCAGAACCCCGAGGCCCCGGAACTCGATCTGTGCACCGATGCCCCGCTCGGCGAGCTGCAAAAGCTTTTTCCCGATGTCACCGCCTGCGACGCGGACGGTGCCTTTGCCAAGGTCCGCCATGGCGATACCCTGTTTTTCCTGCATCCGGCCGATGTGGCCGATGCCTCCCATCCCGAGGAATGCGTGGCCCGGCTCACCGGTCGGCTCATTGCCCGGCTCAGGGAGAAGAACCTCCTGCCCGATCACCAGGCCTGCCCGCATCTTCCCCACAAACAGGACGTCCACGACGGCTTTGCCGACCTGTCCGGCGGCGAGGTGCGGCTGATCGGCATCCCGGACGAATCCATCCGCCAGAATTACCTGCGGGCCGTGCGCGCCCTGCGTTTTTCCGCCAATTACAACCTGCCCATCGAGGTCAACACCTGGATGGCCATCCTGCGCGCTTCGCGCCGGGTGCTCGAATACGTCTCGGTCAAGGACGTCATGGACGAATGGCGCAAGGTCGAGGCCGAGAACATGGCCACCTTCGTGGAGCTGCTGTTCAACGCCATGATCCTGCACTGGTTTTTGCCGGAAGTGGCCAGCCTGGCCCACATCCACCAGAAGACCGAGGAGGGCGTGGACTACACCCTGTTCGATCAGACCCTGGCCGTCATGCGCCACTATCCCGAGGAGCTGCCCTACGACTGGTACGGCGTGCTCGCCTGCCTGTTCCATGACGTGGGCAAACTGCACACCGCCTCGTTCGCCGGCGGCGAGATGCAGTTTTACCAGCACCACCAGGTCGGCGCCCGCGTCACCCGCAAGATTTTGTCGCGTCTGGGTTTCCCACCCGACGAGATCGACCTTGTCTGCCACCTCGTGCGTGACCACATGCGCTTCCATTTCATGCTCACCGACCGGGGCATCCGCCGCTTCAAGGCCCAGGACCAGTACCCGCGCCTGATCGAGATGGCCCGGGCCGATATCAAGGCCGTGAACGGGAATTACAAGGAATTCAACCACAACATGAAAATGCTCGAGCGGACCGAAACGCCCGAGGAAATGCTCGAACCCCTGCTCAACGGCGCCCAGATCATGCAGCTCGTGGGGCTCAAGCCCGGACCGGCCGTGGGACTCATCCGCGACGCGCTGCTTAAGGCGCAAGTTTCCGGCGACGTCACCAGCCGGGCCGAGGCCGAAAACTTCGTGGAACAGTACTGGGCCAAGCAGGGCCTGAGTTAGGGGCGAGTGGGAGCGCGGAGAAAGAAATGCCTCCGGCGGCCAGGAGAGGCCCGGCCTCTCCTGGACCTCTCCGACGGGAACAGCCGCTTTGCCCGTGTTGGTTGGGGCTCGCCACAGCTTTCGGAGTACGCCTGCGCACCGTGCAGGGGGTCCGGGGGGGATGATCCCCCCCGGTGGGGTCTGGGGCAACGCCCCAGTCTTATTATTTACACATGACGAATCTGATTGATCTGACCTTTCACGAGCTGGAGGCTCTGGTCGTGTCCCTGGGCGAACCGCCGTACCGGGCGCGCCAGGTCTGGCAGTGGCTGTGGCAGAAGGGCTGTCGCGAGCTCGACGCCATGACCGACGTGTCCAAGGCCTTGCGCGCGCGCCTGGCCGAGGTGGCCTGCATCGCCTGGCCCCGGGTGGAGCGTGTCCAGGCCAGTACCGACGGCACGGTGAAATTTCTGCTCGGCCTTGCCGACGGCGAGGCGGTCGAGTGCGTGCTCATCCCGGAAAAGGACCATTACACGGCCTGCCTGTCCACCCAGGTCGGGTGCGCCATGGGTTGTGTGTTCTGCGCCACCGGCACCATGGGATTTCGTCGCAACATGACGCCCGGGGAGATGCTCGGCCAGGTGCTTGTGGGGCGGCAGTATCTGCTTGAGGCAGGCGAGCCCTTGTTGTTGCGCAACCTGGTATTTATGGGCATGGGCGAGCCGCTGCTCAACTACGACAATCTGATCAAGACCCTGGAGGCCTTGCACCATCCCCAGGGACTCGATTTTTCCAGTCGGCGCATCACCGTGTCCACGGCCGGGGTGGAGCGCCATCTCCTCGATCTCGGCCGGACCGGGCTGTGCGCCCTGGCCGTATCGCTGCACGCCCCGACCCAGGAACTCCGCGCCCGGCTCATGCCCGGGGCGGCCCGGCTGCCACTGGACAGGCTTATGGCGCTTTTGGCCGAGTATCCTCTCAAGCCCCGGGATCGGCTGACCTTCGAATACCTGCTCCTCGACGGGGTCAACGATTCCCCGGCCGAGGCCCGGGAACTCGTGCGGCTGCTGTCGCGGGTCAAGGCCAAGGTGAATTTGATCGTGTACAATGCCTCGCCTGGCCTGCCGTATCGGCCGCCGGCGCCCGAGAAGGTGGAGGCGTTTCAGGAATACTTGAAATCCAAGGGGTTGACCGCGACGATTCGCAAGAGCAAAGGCGCGGACATTGCCGCCGCCTGCGGCCAGCTGCGGGGGGAGTGCCGCCCCGGAAACACCGAAACCCCGTAACCGGATTGTTGCCCCGGTCATGTTAGGGCTTGTGTCCGGCCAGGGCATTGTCTACAAAAACTTTTCCCCCAATGCTCTGGATAGAGGAAAAATCGATGAAACGTCCTGATTTTGCCAAATGCGGCGGTCTGGTCCCGGCCATCGCCCAGGAGGCCTGTTCCGGCGAGGTGCTCATGCTCGCCTACATGAACGAGGAAGCTTACAACAAGACCCTCGAAACCGGCGAGGTCCATTATTTCAGCCGCAGCCGCCAGAAGATCTGGCATAAGGGCGGCACCTCCGGACACGTGCAAAAGGTCCAGTCCATCCGCCTGGACTGCGACGCCGACACCATCCTGGTCCTGGTCGAGCAGGTCGGTGGCGCCGCCTGTCACGAAGGCTACAAATCCTGCTTTTACACCGAGATCACAGAGGGCGGCGAGCGCACCTGCTCGCCCAAGGTCTTCGATCCCAAGGAGGTCTATAAATAAATGGCCGGCGACAAGATCCTTAAACTCGGCATTCCCAAGGGCTCCCTTCAGGACGCCACCATCGCGCTGTTCGAGAAATCCGGATGGAAGATCCGGATGCATCACCGCAACTATTTTCCCGAGATCAACGATCCCGAGCTCACCTGCTCCATGTGCCGGGCCCAGGAAATGTCCCGGTACGTCGAATCCGGCACCTTGGATTGCGGCCTGACCGGCAAGGACTGGATTCTCGAAAACGAGTCCGACGTGGTCGTGGTCTCGGACCTCGTCTATTCCAAGGTGAGCAACCGGCAGGCCCGCTGGGTCCTGGCTGTGGCGTCCGATGCGCCCTACAAGCGCCCCGAGGACCTGGCCGGCAAGAAGATCGCCACGGAGCTCGTCAATTTCACGAAAAAGTACTTCGAGTCCGCGGGCGTGCCCGTGGAAGTCGAATTCTCCTGGGGTGCCACTGAAGCCAAGGTGGTCGAGGGCCTGGCCGACGCCATCGTGGAAGTGACCGAGACCGGTACCACCATCAAGGCTCACGGTTTGCGCATCATCTCCGAGCTGCTGCTGACCAATACCCAGCTCATCGCCAACAAGAAGGCCTGGGAAGACCCGTTCAAGCGCCGCAAGATCCAGGTGCTCGACATGCTGCTCCAGGGCGCCTTGCGGGCCGAAGGTCTGGTCGGGCTCAAGATGAACGTGCCCGAGGAAAAGATGCCGGCCATCATGGACCTTTTGCCGAGTCTGACCTCGCCCACCATCGCCGGCCTCTACAACAAGGATTGGCTGTCGGTGGAAATCGTGGTCGCGGCCGGCACCGTGCGCGACCTCATCCCCAAGCTCCACGACCTGGGCGCCGAGGGCATCATCGAATACGCCCTGAACAAGGTCATCTAGCGCCTTTCCGGTGAGAATCCACGGAGGCGGCCAAGGGTCCTGACCCTTGGCCGCCTCTTTTTGACGTCCGTGCCCGGCGTTGCGCGTTGTGAACGATTTATCCGGCCTGGCGGATCTGCGGAACCTTCAAAAAGGTTGTTATATTCACGATCGTTAATGCCGATTGTGCATTTTTGCGAATTGCGAACCTCGCGGTATGGCGAGAAAATATATTTGACAAAAATGAAGGGCAATGCTTGACTCAAAGCAAATGACTCTTGTTCCCAAGATTTAGCTGTAATAAAAAGTGCAAGAGAGCTGTTTCCCTCCGTAACGATCCCTGTTGTGCTGGGAATCGTGATACTCAACTCCGCAAAATAAATCACGCTAGAGACCACTTCTCGTGAACACGAAGTTGCCATGAAACCGTGAGCTGTTTGTAACAGAAAACGTTCCTTTCGAACCGCACCCACAAGTCCTTGCCTGCTGCGCATGGTCGCCAGGTCGGGCGGCGTGGTCGATCAATGCGCACCGCCGGATTCCCGTGACGGCACCGGGAATCGCAAGCGACAAGCACTGATCCAAGCGATGCAAAGGAGGTGGACGGAATCTAAGAAATGTGTCCCGCTCTTGTGAACTCGTGCCGGAGTGCCTGTCGGAGGCTCCCATGAATATGGAACTGAAGGAACTTGTTGTCCAACACGCGCAATCCCTGCTTGGTGCCATGACCGGGGTCGAGCACTGTCAAAGCCACCTGGCCCGCCTCGATCGGCAGTGGACCCGAGCCACCCTGACCGGCAAGATCAATTGCAGCCGCATCGCCCAGACCCTCATCGACTTTATTGTCACCACCCAGGACAATTTCGCGGCCCTGCAAAAAAATCTCGTCGATACCCTGGTGCTGGAAAACACCCAGAAGGTAGTGCTGGAGATCACGGCCGTGGCCCAGGTCGCCATCGACATCCTCAAACGCAACCTGTTCGAGCGCACGGCCGATGTCGGCTTTTTAGCCACCGACGACGACATCGTCCGTTTTTTGCTCGCCGGGGACGACGACCCGGGCGCCGTGGAGCGCATCGAGGAGCGGCTGCGCGAATATCGCGACAAGTATACGGTCTACAACGAGATCCTCGTCCTCGACACGGACGGTTATGTCCGGGCCCACCTGGATCGGACCAATCCCGTCCGCCGCTCGACCGATCCGCTGCTGGCCGAGACCCTGGCCGCGCCCCAGTACGTGGAGACCTTCCGCGGAAGTGATCTGGTCCCGGGCCGGGGCGAGGTCCTGCTGTACTCCCATGCCATCCGGCATCCGGACACCGGCGTGCCGCTTGGGGTGCTGTGTCTCGTCTTTGATTTCGACGGCGAGATGGAGGGGATCTTTTCCAACCTCACGGCGTCGAGCGAGGACGTCGTCATCCTTATTCTGGACGGCGCCGGGCGGGCCATCGCCACCAGCGACCCGGCCAAGGCGCCGGCCGGACGGCCCTACGCCATGGTCCGGGACAAGGATTTCTCCCTGGTCCAGCTCGGCGGCGAGCCGTATCTGGCCCGGACCGTGGCCACCAAGGGCTACCAGGGCTTTTTCGGCCTGCCCTGGTACGGCCATGTGCTCAAACGGGTGCGCACGGCCTTTCGCAACGGCGTCAACGGCCATTCCCTGGACGAGGCCACGATCCGCCGCGCGGCGATTTTCTCTTCCCGCCTGGTGCAGGTCGAGGAGGCGTCGGAGAATGTGCTGTCCGATCTGCAACTGGTGGTGCAAAACGGCGAGATCATGGCGGCCAAGAAATCCGTCAACGCCGACCCGTCGGAACAGGTCGAAGCCCATGCCCTGCCCCATGTGCTCAACGAGGTGAAAAAGATCGGGGATCAGGTCCAGCAGGTGTTCCAGACCTCGACCGGCGGACTGCTTAAGCTCGTGACCTCCTCCCGGCTGCACGATGTCGGCTTCCTGGCCGCCCTGGCCATCGACATCATGGATCGCAACCTCTACGAGCGGGCCAACGATTGCCGCTGGTGGGCGCTCACCTCGGATTTTCGGCGCATTCTGGCCTCTCCCCGCATCGCGCCGGCCGACATCGAACGCATGCGCGCCATTCTGGCCTACATAAACGGCCTCTACACCGTCTACAGCAACCTCTTTGTCTACGACACCACCGGCACCATCCTGGCCTGCTCCAACCCCGACGAGCGCCGCCAGGAAGGCCGTCGCCTCGAAGCCGGCTTTGTGACCGAGACCCTGCACCTGCACGAGTCCCAGCACTACCGGGTCTCGCCCTTCGAAGCCACGGACCTCTATGCCCAAAACGGCCGGTCGCGTCACACCTACATCTACAACGCCGCCATCTTCTCCCTGGAAGGCGACGGCGCCGTGGTCGGCGGCATCGGCATCGTGTTCGATTCCGAGCCCCAGTTCGCGGCCATGCTGGGCGATGCCCTGCCCCGTGACAGCCAGGGCGCGGTGCTTGAGGATTCCGCAGGGCTGTTCGTGGACGCCACGGGCCATGTGGTGGCCAGCACCAATCCGGCCATCGTGCCTGGGGACCGGGTGGATCTGGCCGGGATCTTCTGCCAGTTGTCCTGCGGCCAAGCTACGTCCCACCTGGTGGCCGAGGAGGGACGGCTCTACGCCGTGGGCTGCGCCCATTCGGCCGGCTATCGGGAATACAAGCGCGACGGCAACTACGCCAACGACGTGTTGGCGGTCATCAAGGTGCGGATTTAAAACGGGGAAGGGCGGCTCAGATTTCGGGCATGGCCACGAAGCGCACGTGCACCTCGGGCGGCTCGAACTCGATCAGGGCCAAGGAGCCGCCCGGACGCAGGCTGCCCGGATTGATCAGGCGCGTGGTGCCGTAGGTGACGTCCTCGATGGCGTGGGAGTGGCCGAAAAAGATTAGGTCGTGCTGGCCGGCAAAGGCTCGGGCGATGCGCTCGGACAGACCCGGGCGCGGGCCCCAGCCGTGGACTGCGGCCAAGCGCAGGCCGCCCAGGGAAAATTCCAGCTTCTGGGGCAGCTGCGCGGCCAGGTCGTAGGCGTCGGAATTGCCGGCCACGGCCTCGAAGCGCGGGTGCTGCATGAGAAACGACCACAAGGACACACCCGTGGCATCGCCGCAGTGGAGCACCATGTCCGCCCCGGCCAGATGCCGGGCGTAGACCGCCGCGAACCAGGGCGTGGGGTTGCGGAGATGGGTATCCGAAAGTACGGCCAGGCGCATGGTCATTCCTTGGCGGTATGGCCGTTTTTGCGGCTCCACCACTGGCGATCCGGCCCCAGGAACCACCAGGCGGTATGGTCCGTGGCCGCGATGGTCGTGGCCAGGGCACGTCCGGCCTCGGTGCACAGCCGCCCCATGGCCGCCTCGATCCAGTCGGCGGCGTAGCGGTTGCCGAGATCGAGTTCTTCCTTGAGATTGGCGATGAGGTCGATCTGGTCCGCGTCCTGGGCGAGCTGCGCTTCCGGGGTCGCGGCCGCTTCCAGTTCGTCGTGCAGGGGCAGGACCGTGGCGGAAAGCCCGGTGCCGGACAGGGCGTCGGTCAGGGCCCGGCGCGGATCGGCCGTGTTGTAGAGCTTGTTGACGTAGTTGAAATCGCCGGTGCGGGCCTCGGGCAGGTCGTGGAACAGGCACAGGGCCATGGTCCGGTAGGGATCGGCTCCGGCTTGGCTGGCCAGGATAAAGCCGATCAGGGCCGTGCGAAAGCTGTGCTCGGCCACGTTTTCGGCGCCGCTGCCCAGAAACTGGTAGCCGGTTCGCGGCGTCTTGCGCAGCATGCCGGCCTCGAAGACCAGATCGGCCAGCCGGGTTAGGCGATCCCGGTCACGCATATCAACGGTGTTTTCCATGGTCATGGCTGGTTATTAAGAACGCCTCCGGCGGCCAGGAAGGGGCAAGGCCCCTCCCTGGACTCTCCCAACCTGAAGGCGAAATGCCCTGCGGTATAGGTACTTTTCCAGGGGGACCGGGGGGGATGATCCCCCCCGGCAGGGTCCAGGGGCGGCGCTCCTGGCCGCCGGAGGCATCGTGGACTACGTGCGGTAGTCGGCGTTGATCTTGATATAGTCGTAGGTCAGGTCCGAGGCCAGGAGCACGTAGCGGCCCGGGCCGTTGCCGAGTTCGATGTCGAGGGCGATTTCGCCCCGGCGCATGTGCGGCGCGAGCAGGGCGTCGAGGTCCTCGGGCACGGGCGCGCCCTTCTGGAAGACCGGCACCCCGCCGATGCGCAGGGACACCTGGTTCGGGTCGAAGCTCGCGCCGCTGCGGCCCAGGGCGCAGACGATGCGGCCCCAGTTGGCGTCGCGGCCGAAAAAGGCGGTTTTGACCAGGGGCGAGTTGCCCACGGCCCGGGCGGCCAGTTCGGCTTCGGCGTGGGACGCGGCGCCGTGCACCTTGATGCGCAGCACCTTGGTGCCGCCCTCGGCGTCCTGGACGAGCATGGCGGCCAAAGCTTGGCAGACCTCGACCATGACCCCGAGCAGGGCTTGGCGGCCCTCGGCCGAATCAATGGTCACTTCCGAGGCGCCGTTGGCCAGGGCGAGCAGACAGTCGTTGGTGGACATGTCCCCGTCCACGGTGATGCTGTTGAAGCTGCGGTCGGCGGCCGCGGCCACGGCCTCCTGCCACCACAACGAGCCCACCTTGGCGTCGCAAAAAACGAGCCCGATCATGGTGGCCATATTGGGGGCGATCATGCCCGCGCCCTTGGCCATGCCGAGCACCCGGACCACGCCGGTGTCGGTGGTCAGGGAGCCCCAGGCAAGCTTGGGAAAGGTGTCCGTGGTCATGATGGCCTTGGCCGCCGCGACCGGCGCGGTCTTGCCGAGGCTCGCCGCCAGGGACGGCACGGCCTTTTCCCACTTGTCGAGCTTGAGCCGGGCGCCGATGACGCCGGTGGAGGCGGGCAGGATGTCCTCCGGGGCAAGGCCTACGGCCCCGGCCACCATGGCCTGGGTGGCCCGGCAGTCGTCGATGCCGGCTTGGCCGGTGCAGGCGTTGGCCTGGCCGGAATTGACCATGACGGCCCGGGCATGGCCGCCGCTCGTGACGAGCAGGTCCCGGGCCACCAGGACCGGCGCGGCCTGGAACAAATTTTTCGTGAACACGCCGGCCGCCGTGGCCCGGGTGTCACTGACGATAAGGGCCAAGTCGTCGCGTCCGGCATGCTTGAAGCCGGCGGCGGCGGTGGCGAAGGAAAACCCCTTGGGCAGGGGAACGACGGACGCGCTCATGGTAACTCCTTGGCGATTGCGACGACTGTGTCCTGTGATGGCGAACCTGGAAACGGACCGCGACGCATGGGCGTCACCCTATACACCAAACCCGCCCGGCAGGCCAGTGGCAGCCTTGACAGCCGGGGCGGGCTTTGCCAAGGCCCTGGCCATGCGAAAAGGTATCTGCGCCATGCTTGCGGCGCTCACGCTCCTCGGAGCGACGGTGCGGGCCTGCCCGGCCAAGTCGTTGGACGATCTGCTGTTTTATGCCGTGGAGTCCCTGTCCCGGGGGCGCTACCAGCAGGCGGCCGACGCCCTGACCGAAGCCCTGGCCATCGATCCGGACAATCCCTATGCCCAAAGTCGCCTTGGCCTGGCCAAGGCCGAGGTCGGCCAGACCGACCAGGCCCGGAAAATCCTGGAGCAGGCCCTGGCGGCCAACGGCAACAACCTCTCCGCCCTGTGGACCCTGGGCTGCCTGGATTTGCTGTCCGGGTCCCCGGAGCGGGCCGCGACTCGGTTTGAAACCATGAGCCGGGTCGATCCGGGCCAGGCCCGGGGGGCGCTCGGCCAGGGTTTGGCCGCGGCCATGGCCGGACAACCGGCCGAGGCCCTGGGATTTTTGGCCAAGGCCCAGGAAAAAGCCAGCCAGGATGCCACAACCCGGTATCTGACCGGGCTGGCCTATTGGCTGCTCGGGGCGCCGGCCAATGCCCGGCTGGAGCTGGAGGCCGCGTTGGAACTGGCGCCGCGTTCCTCGTCGGTCCTGGATCTGCTCGGCCTGGTCTACCGCCGGCTGGGCAAGGCGGGGCTGGCCAAAAGCGCCTGGGAGCAGGCCCTGGCCGTGGACGGCGAGGACGCCCGGGCCCGGTTTTGCCTGTCGCGTCTGGCCCAGGACGAGGGACTGGCCGCATTGCTCGGCGACCGCAAGGACGCGGCCCGGCGCGCCTACCTCCAGGCCCTGGACATCGATCGGAGTAACGAGGCTGCGGCCGTGGCCTTAAACGCCCTGGGGCCGCCGCCCAGGTCCCAGGCCCTGCCGTGAGGCGGGGCCGGTTGTTGACGGTTTCGGCCAATTTCTACAAGGTGCGGGAAAACGCGGCTCGGTGCCGCTTTTTCGGGGGTGTTCGCTATGTCCATGCCGCGTCTGGCCCTGCTGACTTTGTGGGCGATCCTGACCCTGTCCGTCTCGGCCTGGGCCGCCTCGTCGTGCATGATTTGCGATTGCAACAATACCAAGGCGGTCTGTCTCATGCAGTGCCAGCAGAGCTATACAGACTATGCCCAACGGATGAACTGCGAGGTCTCGTGCGCCAAGACCCACATGTCGTGTGTGGATTCGGCTTATCAGACCACCCGGAGCCTGGAACAGTCGGCCCAGCAGTCGTCGTCCTCCTCCACGACGACGACAAACTCCGGAAGCACCTCCAGCGGCAGTTGATCCGCGACCAGCCGACTTCGAGAGGTGTCCCATGCGGCTGTTCGTGATGCTTTTGCTTGTGGTTTTCGGCCTGGCGGCTCCCGCCTGGTCCCAGTCCTTCGGTCCCAAGGACTATGCCGATTGCGTGATGCTCTATGCCAAGCGGCCCCAGTCGCGGGATGCGCGCATGCTCACCCGGCTGGCCTGCAAATGCCGGTTCCAGGACCCCAAGGCCGAGGAATGCCGCCAGTATTCCCAGGCCGCGGTCGAGTGCCTGGTGATCAACCTGCAACCGGTGGAAAAGGATGTTCAGGCCTGGGGCATCGAACGGGCCTGCCGCACGAAAAATCCGATCGGCAAGTAACGATACAGGGTCGCCGCCATCGGGACGAGGTGCCCGATGGCGGATTTTTTTGCGTCCGGCCGGTGTCTCCGGTCAGCGGTGGGGCAGGGTGGCGAGCAGGTCGTTGGTGGCCTGGACCAGGGTCTTGCGCAGGGCCCGATCGTTGTTGAGAATTCCGGCCACGGCCGTGGCCGCCGGTTCGGGCAGGCCGCGCACCTCGCGCACGCCGAGTTCGGCGCCCACGGCCTTGCCCTGATCCAGATGCACCACCGGCGCCACCCGGAACGTCACGTCAAAGGGCTGGGCCAGGGACTGCAACCGGCATTTCACGGATTGGGGCGGCAGTTGCAAGGGCCCGGACGGCCGCACCTGGGAAAGCAGGTCGGACCGACTGGCGATGATGTGCGCGTGGCAGCGCAGATCCGATAGCAGGCCGTAGGTGGCGCGCTGCAGGTCTTCGCGGTGGCGCGGGTCCAAGCGAAAGGCGGTCCGGCAATCGATGGTGTCCCGGCGGGAGTGGACAAGGGCTTGGCTGCAGGTTTCCTCTTCCAGGGCGATCTGGGCCGGGGCGACCCGGGCCACGACAAGCAGCAACGGGACAAGGGCGAACGCGAACAGGCGGTGCATGAACACTCCGGGCCGGCAAGGCGGACCGACCGTTTTTGTGCCCTGTACGCCGCAGCCGCTCCGGGCACAAGGCCGGTCACGGGTGTGAATGCCCGACGAGGCCGTGCGGTCTAGGCCGTCGTGGGCGTGGCGACCTTGGTGCGGGCGCGCTTGGCCGCATCCAGCACGAGCGCTCCCACCCGGCGGCCCAGGGCGGCCTGCCGGGTCCGCAGCAACGCCTCGGCGGCCGCGGTTTCGCCTTGGGCGGACAGCAGGGCGGCGGATTCCAGGTCGCGCACATGGCGGGCGCATTCCCGCACCAGCCCCGTGAGGTCCAGGGATTCGATTTCCGGGGGAACCCGGACGGAACGGACCTTGTTCGCCATGGCGACCTCCTGTATGTAGTCAACCGCTCACACAACAAGCGTCACCGCAGCCGGTGCCTTTTGTCAACGGTCGAGCGGCGACGCACCCCTTGAGGGATGGGACAAGCTCAGGTAGCCTGCCCACGGCTCGCAGGCCGTCGGCTGGAGAGGCGAAGGGGGAGAAATGGCACTGACTCGGGGCGACAAGATGATCATCATCGGTGCGGTGGCCTTGGCCGCCACCGTGGTGGTGGGCTTGTCGGTGCTCAAAAAGGCGCGCCTGTTCACGGGGGCGTCCGATTTGCCGCCGGCGGCCGTGGCCCCGGCCCCTGCCCCGGAAGCGCCGCCCGTGGCGGCGGCACCGGTTGTCGTGCCACCCCCCCCGACGTCACGCCCGGCCCCGTCCAGCGCGCCCCTTGCCCCACCCCCCGGTGCGACCCCGGCCGCCTCCGGGCAGCCCGCGTCGCCATCGACCCTGCCGGCCGGCCCGGCCGCTACGGCCTCGGCCGCCAGACCGGCCGTGCCCGGAGACGAAACCCTGGAGCATATGTTCGCGGAGATCGCCAAGGACGGACCCGTGGCCGCCAAGTTGCCCCAGCCCAAGGCGGCCGTCCCGGCCAAGGAGCCGAAAGGCTCCGAGGGACCGGCGGCAGTCGCGCCGACACCGCCCGGTTCCACGCCGGTGGTGATCGCCGAGCCGCAACCGGCCCCGGCCGCGCCGGCCAGCGAACCCGAGCCGGCTCCGGCACCGTCCGCCAAGCCGGCGGACAAGTCCAAAGCCAAGGCTAAGCCCGAAGCCAAGGCCAAGCCTGCGCCGCCGTCCAAGCCCGCGCCCAAGCCGGCCGCTCCGGCCAAATCGTCGCCCGCCGCCAAAACCGCGGCCTCCGCGACGTCCGGGGAGATCGTGCGGATCGTGGCCGAGGATAAAAACGCCGAATACAGGTTGCTGGTCCAGACCAACCGGCCGCCGGCGCAGGTGCAAAAGATGTTCATGGCCGATCCGCCGCGGATGGTCCTCGATGTGGCCGGTTCCTGGCACTACACCGGTCCCACGGCCAAGGCCACGGGCGAAAATTTCATCCGGCAGATTCGCATTGGCCGGCACGCGGACATGTTCCGCGTGGTGCTGGATATGGCCCCGGACGCGCTCTCCAGGCTGCGCGGCACCCCGACCGTGGAGCGGGTGCCCGAGGGCGTGGTTCTCAGAATTCCGAAATAGTCAACAAGCGAGCGGTGTTGAGGGTTGCGTGTGAGACGATTTTTCCCTGTGTTGTGGCGGACGGTCAAATGGCTGGTTGTGGCCGTCCTGGGCATAGAACTTCTCTCCTTCGCGGTCATTACCACCTCCAATCTGGTCATTTACGGCCACCTGCGCGAAGGCCCCCGGGCCGTGTACGACGCGTATTCGTTGTTCCAGATGCCGGACGGGTTCCGGCCAACCGCCTATGTGGCGCCGGTTGCGCCGAGGCCGGAACTGGGGCGGCTGATCTGGTTTTTCGGCGGCTCCACCATGCGCGCCAGCAACGATCCCGAAGACAAGGCGATACCGAGTTTCCTGATGGCCACCCTCAATGCCGAGGACGGCCCGTACCGGTTTGACGCCATCAATTTCGGCATCAATTCCTACAATTCATTGCTCGAAGTGAAACTCCTGGAAAAGGAGTTCATTGAGGCCGAAAAACGGCCGAATCTGGTGGTGTTTTACGACGGTGCCAACGACGCCAACTATTTTGCCGTGCAAAAGAACCGCTATGCCCATGAAGGCCGGGAGCGGGTCAAGGGTGTCATCGAGAGCTATTACCGGTCCGGGTTTGGGCTGCTCAAACCCCTCAATGCGGCCTATTATGCCTCGTTCACCCGGGAGCTCTTGCAAAAGATTTTCTACATCGTGCGCGAGGTGGACCCGAATTCCCCGGAACTGGCCGCCTTCGTGGATATCACGGTCAGGCGCTACGATTTCATCAACCACTTGTGCGCCAGCTACGGCATACCGTTCGTGCTTTTTTGGCAGCCCCTCTACTGGACCGAGACCTGCCACAACGTGCAACCGGAAGTGGCGGCAAAGGAAGCGGCCACCATCCTCGGGCGCAAGGTGTTTCCCCATGTGCGCGACAACTTTATGCTCGTCTACGGTGCCTTGGAGAAGGCCCTGGCCGACAAACCGTATTTCGTGCCCATGCGCAATGCCCTGTGCGCGCGTACCCGTCCTGTCTACACCGCCGACGGCGTGCATAATACCGTCCCGGGACGCGAGGCCATCGCGGCGGCCATGCTCCCGACCCTGCGTGCGCGCCTGTCCCTCAAACCGATGCCCGCAAACGGAGATCAGCCATGAAACGCCTTGTCGTTTTCGCCCTGGCCGGTCTGTGCGTCCTGGGCCTGACCACGCATGGCCTGGCCCAAGGCCTGAAGGAGCGTTCCCTGTCGGATGCCCCGACAGAGCCCGCGCCGGCGCCGCCGGCCCAGGTTACGCCGGCCCAGACCCCGACCCAGCCAGCCGGCCAACCGGTGGCCGCGCATCCCAGTGCCGCGGTGCAGCCGGCCGCCCAGCCGCCAGCGGTCCAACCGCCGGCTGCCCCGCCGGCCCCGGCGCCCCAGTCGCGTCCACCCGCGTCCCCGCCACCGTCGGGGAGCACGCCGATCAACGGTTCGACCGACTTGTCCCCGCCGCCCCCGCCGCCTCCGCCACCGCCCACTCCCGAAGAAACCTACAATCGGGATGAGGTCACGCGGGAGGTCATGGGCTTTTTCGAAAGCGGTTCCCGGGGGCTGGCCCAGGTCGTGGCCCGGGCCTTTAAGGACAATGGCCAACCCACAGGCTTCATCAAGGGCAGCGAGGGCGGTGGCGCCTTGATCGTGGGCTTCCGGTACGGTTCCGGTACCCTGTATCTCAAGGGCCAGCCCCCGGTGCAGGTCTATTGGCAAAGCCCGTCCGTGGGCTTTGACCTCGGCGTCAACGTCGTCAAGGTCTTTACCCTCATCTACAACATGCACATGCCGGACGCCCTTTTCCAGCGTTTTCCGGCCGTGGACGGCAGCATCTATCTGATCGGCGGTTTTGGGATGAACTACCAGCGTAGCGGGCCCTACACCCTGGCGCCGATCCGGTTCGGCGTCGGGTTGCGCCTGGGGGCCAACCTCGGCTACCAGCATTATACCCGCTATCAGTCCATCAATCCCTTCTGATTCAAGGACCGGGGGAGGATTTCCCTCCCCCGGTTTTTTTTGTACACCACCGATGCGACGTTGGGCCTCAGGCCCGCGAGGCGGCATCTTGGAGAAGGAGAATTCGGCACGATAGGTCATGGCGTGGCCATGGCCCATCTTCTTCGCACAGCCAGTCTCCACGCACAACAGGGTGCGCTGCCTGGACATGCCTTTTGAATACCGGTCCACCGCTGGCCGGAGACTCCTGTTTTTTGGGGCTGTGATGAAGATGCTGTTGCGCTTATGGCCGGTGTGGCTCTTGGGTGCGGGTACTGCCTGGATCTGCTTTTGGGTGAACAAACAGGATTTGTACATCTGGAGCATGGTATTTGCCGGCTTGGCGATTGTCTGCGCCTTGCCGCTGTATCGCATCAGGCAGCCATGGCTCGTCTATGCCTGTATTTGCATGACTTCCCTGTTCGCCACCTTGTCCGTAGGCGAGCTTTATCTGACCAGGGGGGCGTCCAAATCCGAATATGTCCCGCTCAGCCAGCATGCCCAGCCCCCGGCGCCCGGCGTGGCCGAGTGCCTCTCGAACATCCAGCCGGACCCGCTTTTGGGGTACGGCCCCAAGCCGGAACAATCCCGGACCAGTTGCATGCGGGCCATCGGTGATGTCCCGGTCTACGACATCATCGTCACCACCCTGGACAGCGGCTGGCGCATCACGCCCCAGCGCGGGGACAAGGCCAGGACCGCGGTCCTCTTTCTCGGCTGCTCGTATACCTTCGGCGATGGCCTGCGCGACGAGCAGTCCTATCCCTATCTCGTGGGTGAGGCGCTGGGAGATGCCTACCAGACGTTCAACTTCGGCATGTCGGGCTATGGCACGCACCAAATGCTGGCCTTGATCGAAAGCGGACGCCTGGACGACATCTTCAAGCGCTACGAAAAAGTGTATGTCTTCTATTTGACCCTCGATGACCACATCCGCCGTTGCGGCGGCTACGCGCCTTGGGACACGGACGGTCCCCGCTATATTCTGCAAGACGGCGTCGCGACCTATACGGGGAGCTTCGCCCAAAGTCGGTCCTGGCTGCGGCGCGGCCTGGATAAGATTTTCGAGCATTCGAATCTGTACACCGCCCTGACCGGCCTGCCCTTCGATACGCACCGCAAGGAATTGACCGACTTGTATCTCGCCATGCTCGACAAGGCCAACAAGGTCCTGGAACAAAAATACCATTCGAATCTGGTGGTCATCAGCTGGATGGAGAACAAGTCCTACACGAAAGAATACAGCGCCCTGGGCTTGCAAGTGGTCGATCCGAGCCCCTACTTCCCGGATTTCGCCACCAACAAGGACGCGTACGGTATCAAAAACGACGGTCACCCCAATGCCCGGGCCGCGGCCCTGCTTGCCCAGGCCGTCGTGGACTATCTGCGGCGGCAGCCGCGGTAGATGGGGCAGGGGGAGATGCCTCCGGCGGCCAAAGGGCGCGGCCCTTTGGAAACCCGCCCGGGAAAGCGTCGTGCTTGTCGCCGGGGTGACTGCCGATCCCGAATGGAGGCCCTTTTTCTTCCGCACAGGAGGCTGGAGGGAATGATTTCCCCCGTGGGGTGGTCCAGGAGGGGCAACGCCCCGCCTGGCCGCCAGAGGCTCGCTACACCTGCCGGCAGACGTAGAGGGTCAGGCCGACCAAGGCCAGACCGATGCCGCACCAGCCCAGGGGACCGGGCCAGGTTCCGCCCAGAAACACGATCTCGCCGAACAGCGAAAACAGCACTTCCAGGGATTGGGTGGCATCGGTGGCGGCCAATTCGTAGGCGTTTTTGGCCTTGCTGCGGGCGCGCAGGAAGATCGAGGTGGCTACGACCCCGGCCAGCAGGGCGACCAGTCCGGTCTGGATGAACTGGCCCTGGGACGGTTCGGGCGGGCGGGCCACGGCCACCAGGACGATCCAGAACGGCAGGGAGCCGAGGGTCAAAAGCAGGGTGGGCGCTCGGCCTTGGTCCAGGGCCCGGTGGTCGATATGGGGCACGAACTTGCCACCGCCATGGCGCGCTTCCCAGACGAGCTGGTTGCCCAGGGGGTAGGCCACGGCTCCGAGCAGCACGGCGGCGATGCCGTAGAGGGATGCCGGTCCGAGGCTCGTGTGGGCCTGCTCGATATTGACCAGCACGATGCCGGCGAAGATCAGGGCGTTCAGGGCCAGGCCCTTGCGCGGAGCCCGGCGGCCGAGCAGGCGCAGGACCAGGGGCGTGGCCAGGATGGTGGATTGCCAGGTGGTGGCCACCACCCAGCCCGGGGCGAAGTTCGCGGCCAGGCACAGGCAGGCGTAAAAGACGCCGAATCCGATGGACCCGGACACGATCCAGAACACCGGGTGGCGCCTAAAAAGGGTCAACGCCTCGGTCAGGGCGGCCCGCCCGCCGGCAACGGCCGTCCAGACGAGCAGAATGGGCAGCATGAAGGCGTAGCGCAGGCTGGCGGTCCAGACCCAATGCCCCCCGGCCAGGCTCATGGACCGGTTCAGGACAAAGGTACTGCTGAAGAATAGGGCGGCCAGGGCGCCCAGCCAAACCAGACGGATCATGGGAGACGAACCGCCGTGGCGCTAGCCGGCCTGACCGGGCGGCTGGTCCATGGCGGCCATGGCGTCGATGGCCAGGGACAAAAACGTGTCCAGGGGGATGCCGGCCTTGTCGCACTCGCGGATGTTGTCGCGGCGGACATTGGCGGCAAAGGCCTTATCCTTCATTTTCTTTTTCACGCTTTTGGGACTCATGCCGGACATGCCCTCGGGCCGGACCAGGGCGTTGGCGCTGATGATGCCGGTGACGGACTCGGCCGCGCGCAGGGCGAATTCAAAAGGGGTCTCGGGAGGGACGCCGGTGCATTCGTCGTTGTGGGCGGCGATGGCACGCAGGGCCTCTTCGGGCAGAGCGCCGACGAGAAATTCCCGGGCAAGCAGGCCGTGACAGGCCGGCGCCTCCTTGGTGCGGGGGTAGTCCAGGTCGTGGAGCAGGCCGGTGAGGCTCCACAACGCGACATCCTGGCCCAGGTGCGTGGCCAGGGCGGCCATGACAGCCTCGGTCTGGAGACTGTGGGCCAAAAGCCCGGGTTCCGGGTTCTGGGCCGCAAGCAGGGTCAAGGCAGTGTTCCGATCGATCATGCCGACTCTCCGGAAGAAGGTTCCCCGTGGCCGGCCAGGGCGTTGTAGTCGGCCTCAATGTCCTTGAGCACCCGGCCGGCATAGGCCAGGGCCACCCGCTGGGCGTCTTCCAGCGAAGAAATCTTGTCCTTGAGGGCGCGTTTGCCCACATGGATCTTCCAGCCGGGACTGCCCAGACGCTCGTGCACCACGGCCACGAGCAGGGCCCGGCCGAGCATGAGGCAATGGGTATTGTCGTCGATTTTCGTCCAGGTCACGGTCATAACGCCTCCAGAGGGGGCCGGGTCACAGGGAGGACTTCTAGCACGGCCTTTGCCCGGGGGCAAAGGGGGGGGGCTTGCCGGGCGATCAGGCAAGACGCTGGAAACGCAACGTAAAGACCGCGCCGCCATCGTTTTGGGCCGCGATTTCACCACGCAGTTGCCGCGTCAGGTTGCACACGAGCTGCATGCCGAGGCTCGCGGTCTGCTCCATGGAAAAATCGTCTGGCAATCCCGGGCCGTTGTCGCGCACCGCAATGACGATCGTGTCATCGGTTGCCTCCACGATGACGGTGAGTTCGCCCGTGTCGCGTCCGGCAAAGGCATGTTTGTAGGCGTTGGTGAGCAGTTCGTTGATGATCAGTCCCGCGGGCACGGCCTGCTCGATGGGCACACGCGCCTCGCCGAGACGCAGGTGGCGGACGACGTGGGGCTGGCTGTCGCCGTTGCCGAACAGACGCGGCAGCAGGTCGCGCACATACTCGCCCAGGCAGACCCGGGACAGATTGGTGGATCGGTAGAGCTCCTCGTGGACCAGGGCCATGGAGCCGATGCGGTTGCGGCTTTCCCGGAACGCTTCCAAAGCGCTGGGGTCCTGGACATGCTCTTCCTGGAGATAGAGCAGGCCTGAGATGATCTGCAGGTTGTTTTTCACCCGGTGGTGGATTTCCTTGAGTAGGATTTCCTTTTCGTGGAGCGATTCGAGGACGGTCCGTTCGGCGCGCACGCTGGCGGTGATATCCTTGCTGACACCGCGATAGCCCCGAAAGGTCCCGGTCTCGTCGTGCCAGGGCACGCCGTTGGCGAGCAGACAGTGCGCCGGACCGTCCTTGGCCAGGCTCCAGTAGCGCATGTCCCGCATGGGCTCGCGTCCGGCCTTGAGCGCTTCGAACACGGGCCGGATGCGGTCCGCCTCGCCCGGGGCCATGAAGTCGTAGGGCGTTTGGCCGTAAAGTTCCGACGGCGCGAAACCGAGGATCTGGCGGACGCGGCTGCTGGCGTAGGTGAAGCGGTCCGTGGCGTCGATTTCCCAGATCCAGTCGGCCATGGCGATGGTGATATGGCTCATGCGTTCCTGGCTGGCCCGCAGGGCGGCCAGGGCGTGCTCCCGTTCGTGTTCGTTGGTGGCCAAAAGCTCGGCCATGGCGTCGATGGTGCGGGCCACCTTGCCGATGCCGGTGGTCCCGTGTCGCAGGTCGGTGCGGGCGGAGAGTTCGCCTTGGCCGATGCGGTCGGCGGTGTCGGCGATGCGGTCGAGGCGGCGGGCGATGCCCGCGCCGCCCACGAACCAGGCCACGGCCAGGGCCAGTCCCGCCGTGCCGGCCAGCAGCACGGTATTCTGGGCCAGCACCGCCTGGGCCGGCCCGAGGACCGCCGCTTCGGGCAGGCCGACGACAAAGGTCATGTAGGGGGGGGCTTCGGGCGTCAGCCGGGCCTTGGCCCAGGCATAATAGCGCTGGTGCCCATCGGCGCCCGAAGTGAGGAAAACACCTTTGTCGCCGCCCTGGCTGATTTGTTGCCAAACCACAGGGCGCAGGGGTTGGCCGATGGGATTGGATTGCTTGCCCGGCCGAAAGTGCAGACGCACGCCATTGTGGTCCGTGATGCCGAGGACCGAACCCGCGGGAAGGCGCAAGGCATCAAACAGGCTGTTGTAGACCGACAGGTTGATGGAGATGAGCAGCACGCTGCTTATGGCGCCGGAATCGTCATGAAGGGGATAGGCAAAGGGAAAGGTCGGTTCGTCGGCCATGCGGCTGACGATATATTCGCCGGCCGCGAACGCGTCGGTGTCCAGGGCTTCCTGGACGTGTTTGCGGTCGGCCAGGTTGATGCGGCCGTGGGGCAGTCCCGAGACAAGGATCTGGCCGCTTTTGTCGATGATCAGGAGATTGAGGTAAATGGGGTTTTGCTTGAGCAGGGAGGCGAAAAGGGCATTACAGGCCGGGATGTCCAATCGGCGCACCTGGGGCATGACCGCCAGGGTGGAAAGCAACAGCCGCGTGCTGTCGGCGATGCGCGTCTGGATCTGGACCAGGGAACCGACCGAGCGTTCGGTTTCCTGGGTGGCGTCGTCAATGAGGTGACGCCGCGTGACCGCCGCGTCGTAGACCTGCAAGGTCAGGGCCGGCAACACCGCAAGCAGGGTGAGGAGGACCAGGCCGCCACGAATCGACAGGCTCCATCGGGTGGTCACCCTGTCCCCCACTCCGGATGCAAGGCGGAAAATCCGCCCGGCGGCTTTTCCGGCGGACCGCCTCAGCGTTTGCGAAAAAAGGCCAGGACCCGCTCGGCCACGGCCCAACCCAGGGCTGCTTGGGCCATGGCTTGCCGGAGGGCGGTTTTGGCCGTGAGCACTTCCATGTGCGCCAGGCGGCGCTTGAGGTCGTCACGGACCTGCCATTCCCGTTTGGCCGCTTCCAGGGTACGCAGTTGGCGGTCTAGAAACATGCCCGGTCCCTTTTGAGTTCCTCAATGGTCTGGGCAAAGGCCAGGGGGCGCCGGGCCAGTCGCCGTCGCAACCCGATCAGGACCCCGACCCCAAACAGCAGGCAACATCCGGCACCGAGCCCCGCCGCCAGGGGCCGCCAGGGCGGCGGCAGCACGAGCAGCACCGTCACCACGGCCAAGGCCAGGGCCAGGGCCAGCAGCAGCATGGCGCAAAGGGCCAGCACCAGGGCCTGGACCAGACGGAGCTTGGCCTCGCGCAGTTCGAGCCCGGCCAACTCCAGACGGTCGGCCAACAGCTCCAGGGCGAGCCCGGCCAGACGCCGGCCGGCTTCGGTGACGGCGGCCGCTTCGGACAGGGGACCGGCCATACTACTTGCCGCGCATGAACCAGCCCAACAGCAGCCCGGCCAGGAAAAAGCCGCCAATGGCCTGATAAGGTTTTTCACGGACAAAGCGGTCCGTGGCTTCCACGGTTTCCTTGAAGCTCTCGCCGGCGGCCTGGTATTTGCGCTTGGCTTCGGCCAGCCGGGCGTCGAGGCGTTCCCGGGCCTCGCGAATGCGGGTGTCCACTTCGCCGGAAGTGGCTTCGAGCAGGGCCTCGGCATGCCGTATGATGTCCTGCAACTCCTGTCCCATCGCCGTACTGCGATCCGTTTGTTCCGCCATGCTGGGATTGCCTCCTGATCCGTCTCGGGGAGCCTAGATATTCTTAGTCCGCTTTGGGGGGCGTTGTCCATGTGTCCGGGGCCGGGGAGACGGACGTGCTTTTGTCGCGGCGCAGAAGTTTTCCCAGCATGGCCAGGAATTGTTTTTTTTGGATGGGTTTGGTCAGCAGGGCATCGGCGCCGTCCTCGAAGGCCTGGTGGCGTTCTTCCCGGAAAGCCAGGGCCGTGACCACCAGGATGGGGGTGGGCGGTCGGCCGGTTGCTGCCTCCTGGCGCCGGATCTCCCGGATGACGGCCAGGCCGTTGATATCGGGCAGTTGGAGGTCCACGACCATGGCATCGAAGACGCGGCTGGCGGCGAGTTGCAAGGCCTCGTGGCCGGTGGTGGCAAACTGGATGCCGAGAGGCTGTTGCTCCAGGAAAATTTTATACAGCAGCCGGTTGGGGGCGCTGTCTTCCACGATGAGCAGGCTTCCGGGGGCCAGGGGGCCGGTCTCGGACGGGGCCTTGGGCCACAGCGCGGCGATGGTGTCCGGGGCCTGGTTCGAACGCACCCGGCAATCCAGGGGCACGGCGCAGGAAAAGGTGCTGCCCTGGCCGGGCTGACTGTCCACCCACAGCCGCCCGCCCATGCCCTCGGCCAGGAGCACGCTGATGGCCAGCCCCAGGCCCGAACCGCCGTAGGCCCGGGTCGTGGAAGAGTCGAGCTGGGTGAAGGGCTCGAAAATGGACTGCTGCTTGTCCGGCTCGATGCCGATGCCGGTGTCGGTGACGGTGTAGAGGAGTTCGGGCCGGCCGCCGTGGCCTTCCTGGCAACGGACGGCGGCCCGGATCTCGCCCTGGGCGGTGAATTTGACGGCGTTGCCGAGCAGATTGACCAGAATCTGGCGCAACCGGCCCGGATCGCCATGGGCTTCATGCGGCAGGTCCGGGGCGGCCTGGGTCACTAGGACCAGGCCCTTGGCCTCGGCCTGGGGGCGCAACATGGCCTCGGCCTGGTGCAAGACCTCGCCCGGGTCGTAAGGGACCCGGGTCATCCGCATCGTGCCGGACTCGATCGTGGACAGCTCCAAAATGTCGGTGAGCAAGGACATGAGGGCCTCGCCCGCCACTTCCAGGGTGCGCAGGAATTCGAGCTGACGGTCGGAAAGCGGGGTGCCGCGCAGCACGTCCACCATGCCGAGGATGGTATTCATGGGCGTGCGGATCTCGTGGCTCATGGTGGACAGAAATCGGCTTTTGGCCTGGTTGGCCGCCTCGGCTGAGTCCTTGGCCAGGCGCAGGACTTCTTCCATGGCCTTGCGGGCGCTGATGTCGACAATGACGGTCAGCAGGCAGGGTTGGCCGTAGGCCTCCAGGGTGGTGGCCGAGAGCAAACCCGTGGCCTGGCGGTCGTCCTTGAGGCGCAGGCGCAGTTCCAGGTTGCGCACGACGCCTTCGCGATCGATGGCCGCGTAAATGGCCTCCCGGTCGTTGGGGTGGGTCCAGAATCCCATTTCCGACGTATTGCGGCCCAGGACTTCGTCGCGCGTGTAGCCGCTGATGGTGGTGAAGGCCTCGTTGACCTCAAGGTAGCGGCCATCGACCAGGGACGTGAGGATCACGACCACCGGGATGAGCCGGAAAATCTTGTCCAGGCGTTCCTGGTTTTCCCGCAGGGCCGCTTCGATGGTGCGTTGTTCGGTGATGTCCCGGGCGTAGATGGCGAGCCGTGGGGTGCCGCCGTCCCCGATGCGCAGGGGCTGGAGAATGTTGTCGTAGGTGCGGCCGGCGCGCACATCCGTGAAGCGGATCGTTTCCCTGGTACGCAGGGCCTGTCCGTAACGTTGGCGGCGGGTTTCGGCCACGGGCTTCTCGGTGAGGTCCAGGATGCCCTGGCCAAGCATGGACGCGACATCCTGGCCGAAGCGCTCGGCGCCGACGCGGTTGGTCATGAGCACGTGGTAGGCGTCGTCCAGGACAATGATGGCGTCGCTCGTGGCGTTGAAAACCGCTTCCATGAGTTCGCGTTGGCTGCGCAACTCCCGGGCCATGGCCGCTTGTTGGGCTTCCCGGGCGGCTCGCCGTCGCCACCAGCGCAGGGCAAGCACTCCGGGCCAGGGCAGGACACACACGGCCAGCACTACCCAGCCGATCGGCGGCAGGCCGTGTTGCCGGGGTGGAGGCTGTTTGAGGGCCTGGGCCAGCATGGCTTCCCGGGTGGTTTCCGGGATGGCGTCCAGGGCCTTTTGCACGATGCCGGCCAGCACCGGTGAGGGCGAGGCCATGGCCAGGGTGTTCGGGGGCCAGGGCAGGGGCGTGGCGATGCGCAGATTGTCGAGGTCCTGCCGGGCGATGACCGTGGTGACCATGGCCAGGTTGAGGATGGTGGCGTCGGCTTGTTCGTCGCTGACCTGGCGCAGGGCAGCCGGGCCGTTTTCGGCAAACAGGAAATGGATGCCGTGTTGGGTCTGGTCGTGCATGAGCCGGTCATAGGCGTAGTAGGTCGGCGCCACGGTCAGGACCTTGCCTTCGAGGTCGCCGAGATCGGACGGCGCCTCGGGTTCCCGCCGGGTGACCAGCACAAAGGGCAGGGCAACATAGGGCCGGGTGAAGTGGAGAAAGGCCTCGCGTTGGGGGGTCCGGGCCAGGCAGGGAAACAGGTCGATCTCCCCGGATTGGGCCAGTTCCAAGGCCCGGGTCAGACTGACACCGTAACGCGGCTCAAAGGTGACGCCGAGCATCTCCCCCAGTCTGGCGAGATAGTCCGCAGCCAGGCCGACGTAGCGCGGCCGTCCGTCCGGGCCGGTTTCCACGTCCTGGAACGGCATCGTCTGGCTGCCGACGCCGACGCGCAGGACAGGATGCGCGGCCAGGAACTGCGTTTCCGTAGCGGTCAGTTCGGGGCGGGGCAGGGATTCGGTCCGCGCCGGTCGGGCCAGGAACAACAAGCACGCGCAGCCCAGGACCACCAGCGGAAAAAGGGACCGGGGCAGGACCGCACGACGGCGGGGCAAGGGAAAGAGTCGAAAAAGCGAACGCGGCCGCAGGGGCCGAAAAACGCGGGATGGTGGGGCCGGCCGCACGGTCATACGCCGGCCCTTGGTGTGGCTTGGCTACAGGAAGGCCGACGGGGCGTGGATTTCCCGGCGGGCGCGCTCGATGGCCGCCACCCGGTCGGGCGTGGACGTGGGGCTGGTGGCGCAGACCAACTCGGCCGGCGAAAAATGGTAGCCGTTGGTGTGCACAAAGCGGCGCCGTTCCCACTGGTCCGCGCAACCACCGAAATCCCACCGAAATTGCGAATCCTCACGCAGCCGTTTGACGAATTCCTGGGCGTGTTCCAAGGACATGACGTATTCCTCCCCGTGACGCGGCCCATGGCCGCACATTCGGGGAACGCAAAAGCAAGATCCATACCTGTCTGGGTCGGAACCCTCTTTTTTATAAAAAAGCATGATATGTCAATCTGTTGGCACCTCATGGCTTGTCCCTATCCAGGCTGGGCGTAGCGGGCGTTTTTTGAATCTTTCAAACGCAGCCCACGGAAATGCCAGGGGAACCGCGTAGCAGCACTCCGATTTTATTTCGGAAAGTTCGATTCACAATACTTGAAACACCAATTGTTGGCATTGCGCAAGGTCGGCGAGCAACTGATGAACAGGTTGGGCTCGTAGAGGCGGTTGTACACGGCCTGGCAGGCGTCCAGGCATTCCTGACGTGTCTGGTGGGGCATGCCGATGGCGCCGGAATCAAAGGCGTCGCACATGGTGATGGTGTCGCAGGAGGCGTTTTTCGGCTCGGACAGGGTGTAGCAGAATCCCCGGAATTCCGAATCGGTCAGCGGACGCTGGGCGCATCCGGCGCAACACACCACAAGCAGGCACAGGCCGCACAGAAGAAGTTTCATGACCGTATCTCCCCTCGCAAGGTCTTGTTCCCGCGACGATGGGCGCGCCCGGGGTCGCCGTATGGGAAAGGACGACATCCATGACATTATACCCGAGGGGGCGAACTTGGGAAGAGGCCTTGCCCCGGTTGTCCGTTACGGCTAGGGAAAGTCCCCATGTCCGTTTCCCAGGTTTGTGACCTCGACGCCACGATGCGGGCGGCCGTGCAGGAAAAATATACCCGCATGGCCCGGCGCGGGCGGTTCCATTTCCATTATCCTTCGGGCCGGGCCGGCTTGGCTGGCCTGGACTACGGTCCGGCCGAGCTGATCGACGGGTTGCCCGGGGCTTGCGCTATGGGGTTTTGCGGTGTGGGCAATGCCCTCGGCCTGGGCGACATCGCCCCGGGCGAGCGCGTGTGCGACGCGGGCTGCGGCACCGGTACCGAGGCGCTGCTGGCCGCTGGCCGGGTTGGACCGACCGGTCGGGTGGTGGGATTCGATCTGGTGCCGGCGGTGCTCGATCTGGCCAGGCAGGGCTGTCGCCGGGCCGGGATCGGTAACGTGGATTTCGTGCTGGCCGATGTGCTGGACGTTCCCCTGGCCGACGGCGAATTCGACGTGATCGTGTCCAATGGCGTGTTCCACATGATCGCGGACAAGGGGCGGGCGCTGGCCGAGATTTTTCGGCTGCTGCGGCCGGGCGGACGGTTTCAGGTGGCCGATCTGACCCTGCTTGCCGGTTCCGACGGGTGGTGTCGTCCCAACGAAGCCACCTTTTTCCAGTGACAGGGCGGCGCTGTTCCGGGAACGGTGTTCCTGGAGATGTTGGAAACGGCGGGCTTTACGGCGTGCGTTTCACGGGGACGGACCGGGTACCTGGGGACCAGCGTCACGGGCGGAGAGCTTTTTTTCGCGCGCAAGCCGGGTCCGGTTGCGACGGATCGCGGCGCTATATAAAAAATAAAGCCAAATATTATAATCTATTGTCTGTTTTCTTTTGGTCGGCCCGGCGGGGAAGGCGGGACCGATCGGGCGGTGGGAACGCTTCCGTACAAAACCTTATACCAGCCGGCCTGGGGTTGACGGGGGAAGTAAAAATTTTTGTACGGTTTTACTGTCTCATAAAGTGAAACAGCGCTGTTTAACTTTTTTAACATCTTAAAATACATGGATAAAAAAATGCTCTGCACGCCAAGGCCGGTTTGGCCCGCCGTTTGCTAAATAAAAATTAACCTTCCTCCAAGAACAGATTTCGGAAAGGGACTTTCGGGATGGCGACCTGAAAGTCCCTTTTCATTTGGGCGACCCGACCAGAGCCCAGCACGTTTCCTGCACAACATCCCATTCCCCTGATTTTGCCGCGCAAACGGCGCAAACCCTGGCGGGTTTCCAAAGGGCCACGCCTTTTGGCCGCCGGAGGCGTTTCTGCCCACCCCGTTTTGCCGCGCTCCCCAAACGCAAAAGCGCGCCCCGGAGGGCGCGCTTTAACGAACGGTCGCGTTCAAATAATTTTACCGGGAGGCCTTGGCCCAGGAGTCCTTGAGGGCGACCGCGCGGTTGAACACCGGCTTGGCCGCGGTGGAATCCGGGTCCAGGCAGAAGTAGCCCAGCCGCTCGAACTGGACACGTTCCCCGACCGGGAAATCGGCCAGGCTCGGCTCGATCAGGGCGTTCGGGATGATCTCCAGGGAATCCGGGTTGAGCGAGTCCTTGAAATCCCCCTTGCCCTCGGACGGGTTCTCCTTGGTGAACAGGCGGTCGTAGAGCCGCACTTCGGCCGGCTTGGCCTGGGCGGCCGAAACCCAGTGGAGCGTGCCCTTGACCTTGCGGCCGTCGGACGACCAGCCGCCCTTGGTGGCCGGATCGTGGGTGCAGCGCAGTTCCGTCACCTCGCCCGTGGTCGGGTCGCGCACGACCCCGGTGCAGGTGACGTAATAGGCGTAGCGCAGCCGCACCTCGGCCCCGGGGGCGAGGCGGAACCACTTTTTCGGCGGATTTTCCTGGAAGTCGTCACGCTCGATATAGAGTTCCCGGGAAAAGGGCACCTTGCGCGAGCCCTGGGACGCGTCCTCGGGGTGGTAGGGGAAGTCGATCTCCTCCACCTGGCCTTCGGGATAATTCTCGATGACGACCTTGAGCGGCCGCAGCACGGCCATGACCCGCTTGGCCCGACGGTTCAGGTCCTCGCGCAGGCAGTGTTCGAGCAGGGCCATGTCCACCATGTTCTCGGCCTTGGAAATGCCGATGCGCTCGCAAAAGTCGCGGATGGCCTCGGGCGTGTAGCCCCGGCGCCGGATGCCGCTTAGGGTCGGCAGGCGCGGGTCGTCCCAGCCGGAAACGACCTTTTCCGTCACGAGCTGGATGAGCTTGCGCTTGCTGAGCACGGTGTAGGACAGGTTCAGGCGTGCGAACTCGATCTGCTGCGGATGGCCCGGCACGGGCAGGTTGTCGAGGACCCAGTCGTACAGCGGCCGGTTGTTCTCGAACTCCAGCGAGCAAATGGAATGGGTGATGCCTTCCAGAGCGTCGGAAATGCAGTGGGTGTAATCGTACATGGGATAGATGCACCAGGCGTCGCCCGTGCGATGATGCTCCACATGCTTGATGCGGTAGAGCACTGGGTCGCGCAGGACCACGTTGGGGCTTTTCATGTCGATTTTTGCCCGGAGCACCTTGGCCCCGTCCGGGAACTCGCCGGCGCGCATGCGGCGAAACAGGTCCAGGTTCTCGGCCGGGGTGCGGCCGCGGCAGGGACTGTCCGTGCCCGGTTCGGTCAGCGTGCCCCGGTTGGCCCGGATTTCCTCCTGGGACTGGTCGTCCACATAGGCCAGGCCCTTCCCGATAAGCTGCTCGGCAAAGGCGTAGAGCTGGCCGAAATAGTTGGAGGCGTAGAAGCAGCGGTCCTCCCAGTCGAAGCCGAGCCAACGCACGTCCGCCTGGATGGCGTCGACATATTCCACCTCTTCCTTGGCCGGGTTGGTGTCGTCGAAGCGCAGGTTGCACTGGCCGCCGAATTCCTGGGCCAGGCCGAAATTGAGGCAGATGGACTTGGCGTGGCCGATATGGAGATAGCCGTTGGGCTCGGGCGGAAAGCGGGTATGGACCCGGCCGCCCCATTTGCCGGTGCGGTTGTCCTCGTCGACGATCTGGCGAATGAAATCCCGGGCCGGGCCGGGCCCGGTCGGCAGGGTAACGGTGGCATTGTGTGCGGCCATGGGGAAGTCCTCGTAAGCGGGATTGGCGCGGCTGGGGGCGCCGCAAGCAATCGCGCAAAATAGGCCATTCCCGGAGGCGGGTCAAACAGCGACAGGTGCCGATTTCGGCGGCCGGGGCGACAAGAATGTGTTTCTCTTGCCAAAAATGTCTGAAGCCTTTTTATCTTTTCCCCGATGAATGCCGTAATTTCAATGGATTGACAATTTGGAACCGATGTTGCTACCAAAGTTGCGCCACATCTTCGCGAGGCGGTGCCATGATGTTCCCTCCTGCTGACCTGCCCGATGACGTGTACCGACGTATTTTCCTGTGTTCCCCCAACGCGGCCGTGGTGCGCGACGCCGACGGCACGATCCTGGCCGTGAACACCGCCTTCGAGGCGTTGTTCGGCCTGGAAGCGACCGATGTCGTCGGAGCCGATTTGCGTACTGTCTTGCGACCGGTCGGCGACGATACGCCGGAAGGGCCGTGGAGCCTTTCCGGGGCGGCCTTTTTGCGGGAGACCCGCTGGCAGGCCATGGGCGGTGTGGCCATGGATGTCACCGTGACCCAGTTTCCGGTCGGCAGTGCGGACGGCAGGGCCGTGTCCTGCGTCATTTTTCGCGATATTTCCACCCGCCGGCGGGCCGAGGAACAGTTGCGGGCCGCCGAGCGCAAATACCGCTCCATCTTCGAAAACGCCGTGGAAGGCATTTTCCAGACCACGCCCCAAGGCCGCTATCTGGAGGTCAACCGGACCCTGGCCCGCATCTACGGTTTCGAGACCGTGGCGGAAATGGTCGAGCACTTCCGGGACATCAAAAACCAGCTCTATGTCGATCCCACCCGCCGTGACGACTTTGTGCGGGAGCTCGCCGCCCGGGACCAGGTCCACAATTTCGAATCCCAGATCCGCAAAAAGGACGGAAGCATCATCTGGATCTCGGAAAATGCCCGGGTGGTGCGCGATGCCCGGGGCGCGGTGGAATACTACGAAGGCACGGTGGTGGACATCACCGCCCGCAAGCGGGCCGAGGCCGAACTCGCCACCCAGCGGGCCTACTTCTCGCAGCTTTTCGCCAATTCCCCCCAGGCCATTTCCCTCATCGATATGCACCGCAACATCGTGGACGCCAACCAGGGGTTCGAGGAGCTGTTCGGCTACCGGGTCGAAGACCTCAAGGGCTTCGGCATGCGGGATTTTATCGTGCCGGACGCACTCATGACCGAGTGCGAGAACCTGCGCGCGGGCATCCTCATGGGCAAATCCGTGGTGCGCGAGACCGTGCGCCACCACAAGGACGGCCGGGTCATTCCGGTGTCCATGATCGGCTTCCCCATCGAGATCGGCGGTGAGATTCAGGGCATCGTCTACATTTACCAGGATATTTCCGAGCGCAAGGCCTTCGAGGAACAGATCACCCACCAGGCCTTCCACGACGCGCTCACCGGGCTGCCGAACCGCAGCCTGTTCGCCGACCGCCTGGACCGGGCGCTCACCCGGGCCAAGCGGCGCGGCGATGCCCAGTATGCCGTACTCATGATCGATCTCGATAAATTCAAGGGCATAAACGACACCCTGGGCCATATGGCCGGCGATGTCCTGCTCAAGGAAGTGGCCAGGCGGCTCAGTTCCTGCGTGCGCTCCATGGACACCGTGGCCCGCCTGGGCGGGGACGAATTCGCCATCATCCTGGAGGAACTGCGGGCCAAAAAGGAAGTCATGGCCGTGGTCGAGCGCATCGGCACCACCCTCGGCAAACCGCTTAACCTATGCGGCACCACCGTGACCGTGGCCGCGAGTATCGGCATCGTGCTGCGCACCCGGGAATACGCCTCGGCCGAGGATATTTTGCGCGACGCCGACATCGCCATGTACCGGGCCAAGGAGCAGGGGCGCGGGGCCATGATCTTCGATCGGCGCATGCACCAGGAGATCCTCGACACCATGAGCCTGGAGTCGGAACTGCGCCAGGCCCTTGCCCGCGGTGAGCTCTTTTTGCACTACCAGCCCATTGTGTCGGTCCACGACGGCCACATCGAGGGATTCGAGGCCCTGGTGCGCTGGGACCACCCCATCCGGGGCGTCGTGCCCCCGGCCAGGTTCATTCCCCTGGCCGAGGAAACCGGCCTCATCCTGCCGCTCGGGCGGTTCGTCATCAGCGAAGCCTGCCGCCAGCTGCGCGACTGGCAGCGGGACATGCCCGAGGCGGCCGGACTCTCCGTCAGCGTCAACGTCTCCTGCCGCCAGTTCGTCAAGGACGGGCTCGTGGAACACGTGGCCGCGGTCCTGGCCGAGACCGGCCTTGATCCGTCCGGGCTCAAACTCGAAATCACCGAATCCGTGCTCATGCACGATCCCCGGCACACGGCCCAGGAGCTCACCCGCCTCAAGGCCCTGGGCGTCAAGATCGCCATCGACGACTTCGGTACGGGCTATTCCTCCCTGTCCTACCTGCGCCAGCTCCCCATCGACCATTTGAAGATCGACCGTTCGTTTATCAGCGGCGGGGCCGATGACGGGGAAAGCCAGGAAATCGTCCGGTCCATCATCTCCCTGGCGCGCAGCCTGGGGCTTACCGTGGTGGCCGAGGGCGTGGAACGGGCCGACCAGCTCGAACGCCTGCGCCGGGCCGACTGCGATAAGGCCCAGGGCTTCATGTTCTCCCGGCCCGTGGACCGGGAAAACGCCGCCCGGCTTATCCGCGAAAGCCAGCGCTGATCCTTCCCGCATCCGCGACAGACGGCGGGGCAAGAGACGCCTCCGGCGGCCAAAGGGCGCGGCCCTTTGGAATCCTTCCTTTTTTGCGCATCCAGTGTCGGCAAGCCGCGGCCTGGGGCATCCCTGTCGCCGGAGTGGGGGCGTCTGAAAATTTTTTCCGCTCGTGTAACCAACAGCTCGTTTTTTACGTCACTGCAGTAGCAGTACGAAATGTGCAGTGTCGGAAGATGACGGGGCGGTTCTTTGAAAGTTACAGGGAGTATCCGGCCGATTCGTTCGTAGAGGAGAGTTCTTTCGGTGGTATTCCTTTCCATTTTGCAAAGGTTGTAACGTAAATTTTTGTTGTTTTCCTTCTAATCTTCCGGAAGCTTCGACCGATAAGAAGTCCAAGACAAGGAGTTGCAACCATGAGTATGATCGATTCAAGTCTTGGAATCTACGCCGATAATTCCCTGGCCAACACGAGCTCCGCCGGGACGAAATTGACGGTGTCCGGCGGTGGTTCGGGGTCCTCTTCGGGTTCGTCGGGGGATAGCGTGTCCCTGTCCGACGAGGCCGTGAGCCTGTCCTATGCCCTGAGCTCCAATGCCTCGGCCGTCAGCAACGCCAACGCCGCCGCCACGGCCGCTCTCCTTGGAACCACGTCGGCGACCGGCACGGCCTCGGACTCGGACTCTGAGTCGACGAGCTCCACGACCACGGAAACCGCTTCCGAGACCACGGAGACCGGTACCGCGTCCACCACGTCAACGGCCACCGGCTCCACGTCCCAGAGCGCCACGGCCGGTGCCGGTGGTTCGGGCGGGAGCAGCTCCTCCAGCAGTTTGAGTTCCAGCAGTGATGACGAAGAGGACAGCAGCAGCACGGATACCGCGGACAATTTGAAGAAGCAGATCCAGCAAGTCCAACAGCAGATCAAGGATCTCGAAAACCAGAATCTGTCCGAGGATGAGAAAAAGGCCAAGAAGCAGACCCTGGAAAGCCAGTTGTCCCAGTTGCAGACCGAATACCTCCAGGCGCTGGAAGAGGAGAATTCGTCGAGCTCGTCTGATTCCAGCACCGAAAACGGCAACACCTCCACCACTGCCTATGGCGCGGCCGGTTGATGCGAGGACGGTGGGGAGCAAAGCCGCCTGGCAGCGCAGGGCGTTTTTTTTCGAGGGGGCGGCGCGGCGGATGTCCCCGACTCCCGGGGGGCTGTTCCTGATCCGCCGGCTCGAAGCGTCTGAACGCCCTGCCGTTTCCTGTGTTTCCTGAGGACAAGGAGACCAGGGTTTCGTTTGGGAAATATTTGTTGTTGCATTAAGTTGCGCCGGCTCCCTGCCGATAACCCCACAAAGGTACAGGCAGGTGCGCCATGGACACACTTCTTGTTGTTTCCAGCTCCACCCTGAGCGGTCTGGCTTACGGATCGTCCGCGAGGGACCGCGCGCAAAACACCGGATCGGACACGATCGGTTTGCTTGCCGGCGATACCGTGACCTTTTCCGATGAGGCCCAGTCCCTGGCTCAGGCCATGACTCCGGCCAGTAACGCGGCCTTGGCCAGTAACGTGGCCTTGGTCGGGAACACGGCGGGAGTCAGCAATGCGGCCGTGGCCAGCAACGCCGGTACGAACCGCGGGGCCCACGGTCTTGGCCTCGGCGTTTCCGACGGGAGTGGTGGCAGTGGGGCGTCCAAGGACTTGGAAAGCCTCAAGGACATGATCGAAAACATCAAGGAACAGATAAGCACCGTCAAACAAAGTGGAGAAAGCAAGAAGGAAAAGGAGGCCAAGCTGGTCAACCTGCGCGACGAACTGGCCAGGGCCCAGCGGGAATACCAGAAGGCCGTGTTGGATGGTGCGGCCGGCATTCCCCGGGTACAGGGGACCCGGGCTGAAGGCATGGGCTCCAGTCTCACCTGAGCCGCCCAGGCCTGCCGTCCTTCCTGTGGTTCGGGATGGGGTTCGGGGGCAAACCAGGCTGTCACGCTGGTTGACAAGGACACCGGCCAGGCATAAAGGCTTTTTCAAACCATGGAACCTTTTGAGGAAACGATGGACGAGCCGTACAGTAGTTGCCTGACAATACAGGAATTTTTGCAGTTTCTTTTCAGATAAGTCTCCTGTCTCAAGGCCGCCGCCAGGCGCGCCCCTCCCGCACGGGAATCGGGCCGCTCCCCGTCGACGCCCGCCAGGCAGGCGGCGATAAGGGAGGCGCCCGATGTATCCATCCTGCATCCGGTTCGAGCATGTCGCCTCGCGACTCCTGTCGCGCGCATGCGGTCGTCTGACCGTTGCGCGACTCTTCCCCTGTTCCAGACGGCTGTGCGCCTCCACGGCCCAGGAACCTCCCTCAGCAAGCCCCCTGCCTTTTTCGTAAGGTCCTTGCGCGACTCGATCGCGCGTTTGCGGCAAGGTAATGCAATATGGCCGCGTCGACCGGTCCGGTGCCGGCGGCGCAGGCTGGCATGGATTGCTTGGCATGGGCTTCGGGCCTGCCGGCGATCCGTACCAGGGGAGGCTTGCCATGAGTGAAATGTATGTGAGCGCCGTGCTCGGCCGTCCGGTCATCGACCCGTCCGGGGCCACCATGGGCCGGCTGTGCGATCTGCGCCTGGCGCCGGGGGATGTGTTGCCCTCGGTTTCAGGCCTCTATGTTCGGCAGGGCAAGGCCGAGCGCTATGTGCCCTGGCGGGCGGTCAATCTCTTCACGCCGGTGGTGGTCTCGGCCAGCCCCGACAGCGCCGGCCCGGCTGAGGACGTGGCCGAGGCCGGTGCCATTCGGCTCAAGCGCGACGTGCTCGACCGCCAGATCGTGGATGTGGACGGGGCCAAGGTGGTGCGGGTCAATGACCTCAAGCTGCGCCCTGTGGGGTCGAATCTGCTGGTCGAGGCCGCCGACGTGGGCCTGCGCGGCCTGGTCCGGCGCCTCGGGCAACTGAAATTCTGGGATCGGCTGGCCAAACTGTTCGGCCCGGGGCTGCCCAGCCGGGAAATCGACTGGCGGTTCGTGGCGCCGCTGGATAAAAACGCCGACCGGCTCACCCTGACCGTGGCCCGGGAACGCCTCACCGACATGCACCCGGCCGATATCGCCGACATCCTGACCCAGGTGCCCCACAAGGAAGTCGGCACCGTGATCGGGTCCCTGGACCCGGAGACCGTGGGCGAGGCCATCGGCGAACTCGATCCGGAACTCGGCGGCCGGATGCTGAGTCAGCTCGACAGCGAAAAGGCTTCTGACATCCTGGAGGAAATGGAGCCCCACGAGGCCGCCGACCTGCTCGGCGACCTGCCCGAGGAAAAGGCCCGGGAACTGCTCGGGCTCATGGACGCCGAGGACGCGGGCATGGTCCAGGAACTCCTCGAACACGAGGAGGATACCGCCGGCGGCCTCATGAACAACCTGTTCGCCTCGGTGCCTCCGGCCATGACCGCCGAGGAGGCCATAAGCTACCTGCGCCTGGTCGGGGCCGAGGTCGACAATATCTACTACGTCTACGTCATCCGGGGCGACGAGACCCCCCTTGGCGTGGTCACCCTCAAACGCCTGCTGTTGTCGCCGCCCAAGACCCCGGTGGCCGAGATCATGACCGTGGGCCTCAAGGCCGTGTCCGTGGATGACAACCCGGACAAGGTCATGGAGGTCATTGCCAAGTACAACCTGCTGGCCGTGCCCGTGCTCGACGCGGTGGGCCACATGGCCGGCATCGTGCCGGCCGATGACGTGCTTGAGCTGTATTTGCCCGAATCGATCACCAGAAAGCGCTTTGCCGCCCATTAAGACCCGACGCGAGGCTTCCATGACCGCCTTTTCCCAGACCGCTCCGGTCAAGCGCTTTTCCTGGCGCAATCTGCTCATGTTCCTGGCCGTGCTCGGGCCGGGCATCATCACCGCCAACGTGGACAACGACGCCGGCGGCATCACCACCTATTCCCTGGCCGGCGCCCGCTACGGCTATTCCCTGCTGTGGCTGCTCATCCCCACCACCGTCTCCCTGGTGGTGGTCCAGGAGATGTGCGCCCGCATGGGCGCGGTCACGGGCAAGGGACTGTCCGACCTCATCCGGGAGTCCTTTGGCCTGCGCACCACCTTTTACATCATGATCGCGCTGTTTCTCACCAACCTCGGCAACACCATCTCCGAATTCGCCGGCATCGCCGCCGGCATGGAGATCTTCGGCGTGTCGAAGTTCATCTCCGTGCCGATCGCGGCCGTGCTCGTGTGGCTGCTCATCGTCAAGGGCTCGTACCGAATCGTGGAGAAGGTGTTTCTGGTCGCCTGTGTGATCTACCTGGCCTATCCCCTGGCTGCGCTCACGGCCGACGTGCCCTGGGGCGAGGTGGCCCGGGCCTCGGTCACGCCGACCTTCAAGGCCGACAGCGGCTTTCTGGCCATGATGATCGGCCTGGTCGGCACCACCATCGCGCCCTGGATGCAGTTCTACCAGCAGGCGGCCGTGGTGGAGAAGGGCATCACCGCCGACAAGTACGGCTACACCCGTCTGGACGTGATCGTGGGCTGCGTATTTGCCGTGGCCGTGGCCCTTTTTATCGTGGTGGCCTGCGCGGCCAGCATATTCCGCCAGGGCTTGCCGGTCGAGACCGCGGCCGACGCGGCCATGGCCTTGCGGCCTCTGGTCGGACAGTATGCCTCGGCGTTGTTCGCGGTGGGGCTCATCAACGCCTCGTTGTTCGCGGCCGGGGTGCTGCCCTTGTCCACGGCCTACTATATCTGCGAGGCCATGGGCTGGGAGCTCGGCATCGACAAGGATTTCCGCAAGGCGCCGGAGTTTTTCTGGCTGTTTACCATCAGCGTGGTGGTCGGGGCGCTGACCATCCTGGTGCCGGACATGCCGCTTCTGGCCGTGATGTACGTCTCCCAGGTCGTCAACGGCGTGGTGCTGCCGTTCGTGCTCATCTGCATGCTGCTTCTCATCAACGACAAGCGGCTCATGGGCCGCTACGTCAACGGGCCGGTGTTCAACGCCGTGGCCTGGGTGACCGTGGTCGTGCTCATCGGATTGACGGGGCTCATGACCGTGGACACGGTCTGGCCCGGCAGCATCGGACGATTGCTTTCCGTGTTTGTTACCGCCTGAAAGCGGCCCGCCCCGGACACCTGGGGCGGCGACGGGCGTTGGCCGCCCGGAGGGATGACAGTGGCTGCGACCTAGGCGGCTAGGCCGTCGATGGCCGTGAGCAGGGACCCGAACGATGACAGGCTGAAGATGATGAGCACTTCGCCCTCGATCAGATGGTCGCGCATGCTGAACTGGGTGCGGGCGACCAGGATCATGCCGTTGCCCGCGCCGACGATGCGGGCGATGTCGGCCTCGACGAAATCCGGGGCCGAATAGCGCAGGGGTTCCTTGAGGATGTTGGCGATGGAGCCCATGACCCCGTTGAGCACGATATTGCCCACTTCCTGGAGCGTGCCGGCGCGCATCTGGTCGTTTTCGGGCACAGCCTCCCGGCCGAGCACCACCGAAACCAGCTTGGACGCGGACTCGGGTGGGAAAATCAGGGCGCTCACCCCGGCGAATTCGCCGGAGAAGGACAGTTGCACGGCCGAAAACACGGTGCTGGGCCTGGTGGTGTAGAGCGCGGTCAGCTCGGATTGGGAGAGCACGCGCAGCACCGGCACCTGCAACTGGATGTGCGTGTTGACCATCTGGTTGAGCATGCCGGCGGCCCGGCCCACGCCGATGTTGATCAGCTCCTGCAGGATGTCCAGCTGCAGGGCGGAAAGCTTCATGGCGTCGCCGTTGCTGAAAGGGGTCATAAAAGCGCCTGTAAGGCCTGCGTCAAGGCTTGAGGATCCACGGGTTTGTTCAGAAAACCGATGGCGCCGAGTTCCAGGCACCGCGCTCGGGTGGTCTCCTGGATGTCGGCCGTGACCACCACGACGCGGATGTCGGGCAGCTCCTGGGACAGAATTTCCATCACGGCCAGCCCGCCTGGATCAGGCATATTGAGGTCGAGCAGCACAACCTTGGGCTGCTGGGTGCGGGCCTGGGTCAGGCATTCGTTGCCGTCCTTGGCTTCGATGACCTCGAACCCGACCTCCTTGGCCACCTTGGCGGCCTGAAAACGCTGGAACATGGAGTCGTCGGCAATCAGTAACGTGGGCATGTCGGATAACCTCCGCCAAGACGCAGGCTCTGCCTGCGGGGGTGTGGGTCTCTTGGCATTCGCGGCCTGGGGCGTCAAGAGTCTGATGGAGCCGCGCATCCTCCCCGGAGTGCGGCCTGGACCGCGGCGAAACCGGTCCTGAGTCGGGTGAGCAGTAAACCGGCCTGCTCCGTGTGTCCCTGCTTGGCCGCCTGCTCCAGTTGGATGGCCAATTCCCGGCACTCGGCCGCGCCGATGGCGGCGGTCGTGGACTTGAGAGTGTGGGCATTGATGGCCAGGGTGGCCAGGTCGCCTGTAGTCAGGGCCTTTTCGGCCGCACCCATCCGATTTTGAAATTCACACAGGGAAATGGCCAGGATGGGCTCGAAGGTTGCCTGGTCGATGCCCATGCGCTGCATGGCCCAGTGGAGGTCCAGGATGCCGCAGGGGCCGGAATCGGACGCTTTTGCGGCCGGAGCGGGCGCGGGCGCTGGGGCTCCTCCGACCGGCTGACGGCTGGCCGTGAGCCGGGAGATGGTGCCGGCCAGTTCGTCCAGGTTGACGGGCTTGCTGACGTAATCGTTCATGCCGGCGGCCGCGCAGTCCTGGCGCACTTCGGTCGAAACATGAGCGGTCACGGCCACGATGGGGATATTGGGATCACGCACGGATTGTCCCTCCCGGCCGCCGGAACGGATGATGCGGGCCGCAGTCAGGCCGTCCATGGTCGGCATCTCGATGTCCATGAGCACAAGGTCGAAGGGCTCGGCGGCCAACAGGTGCAACGCCTCCTCGCCGGTGGCGGCCGGGATGGGCACATGGCCGAGCTTGTTGAGGTGGATAGCCATGAGTTTGGTGTTGACCGGATTGTCTTCGGCCACCAGCACCCGCAGGGCCCGGCTGCTGGCAAGGGGCTGGTGGGGGGCGGCGCGACCGCAGACCTCGCGCCCCGGCGTAAAGGGCGCGGTAAAGGTGAAGCGGCTGCCCTGGCCGGGCGTGGATTCGACCCGGATGTCCCCGCCCATGAGGCTGGCCAGCTCCCGGCTGATGGCCAGGCCCAGGCCCGTGCCGCCGAATTTGCGCGAGCTGGCGGTGTTGGCCTGGCGGAAACTTTCAAAAATGACGTCGAGCATCTCGGGCGGAATGCCGATGCCCGTGTCCGAAACCTCGAAGCTCAAGCGGGGCAGACCGCCCGATGGCTGATGCACCTGGGTCAGGCGGACCCGTACGCCGCCGGTTTCGGTGAACTTCAGGGCATTGCCCACGAGATTGACCAGGATCTGTCGTACCTTGCCGGGATCGCCCCGGACAACCCGCGGTACGTCCTCCGCGATGGAAGCGTCCAGGAACAGTCCCTTGCCCGCCGCCACCACGCTGAGGGTCTTGACCGCGGCCCGGGTCAAATCGTGGAGGTCGAAATCCACGACCTCCAGGATCATCTGTTGGGCCTCGATCTTGGAGAAATCCAGAATGTCATTGAGGATGCCGAGCAGTTGGCGGGCCGAGTCGCGCACCGTGTCCAGGTAGTCGCGCTGCTCCGCCGAAAGCGGCGTGCGCAGGGTCACCTCGGTCATGCCCAGGATGGCGTTCATGGGCGTGCGGATCTCGTGGCTCATGCTGGCCAAGAAACGGCTCTTGGCCTGGTTGGCCCGATCCGCCTCCTCCTTGGCCGCCCGCAAGGCGTCGAGGTTGCGCTTGCGTTCGACGCCGAGAGCCAACTGCTCGGCCACCGACAGCAGGAGATCGGCTTCCTTTTTGCCGAAGCGCCCGGCATCGGTGAAATGCATGACCGCCATGACCCCCAGGACTTCCTGGCGGACCCGGATGGGCACGCCCAGCCAGACCTCGGGGTCGAGTCCCGGACACGTGAGGCCGGTCAGATGCATGCCGCGCCGGGTGACAAGCAGGGGATGGGCCGTGCGCATGACCTCGAGCACCACGTTTTTGCCGGAAAAATCGCTGAAATTGTCCCGGGTCAGCGGCGGAATGCGCGCGGCAAGGTCCGTAATGGACGCCGGCGGCGCATCGCGGCTGCCGGCCCAATAGACGAAATCCAGACGGTCGGCCTCGCGGTCGGCCAGGGCGATGAAAAATTCCCGGGCATCGAGGGCCTCGCTGAGGATGTTGTGGACGGACCGGTACAGCCGGGTCATGTCCTCTTCCGAGGCCATGGCGCTCGAAATCCGGTAGAGGATGGAGGTGGTCTTCTCGCTTTCCCGCAGATCCTCCTCGGTCGCCTTGGCCTCGGTGACATCGCGGATGGTGACGACCACGTTGCGTTCGCCGGCCGCCTCGTCGATCCAGGGCGCGCAGCAGACCTGATAGACCCGGCCGCCGAGAATCTCGGGTTCGCGCCACGGCTCGCACAGCAGCCGCTCACCTTCCAGGCAGCGATCGAACACGGGTTGCAGCAGGCCCGCGAATCGTTCCTCCCCCATGACCGAGGCCACATGGCTGCCCTCGATCTCGTGGCGCGGCTTGCCGAACATCGTGGTATAGGCCTGGTTGACCAGCAGATAGTGGTAACGGGCATCCACCAGGGCCACGAGATCGTTGGTGGAAGCGAGGATGCGCTCGGCCCGGCGCAGCCGCTTGTCCCGGTCGCCGTGATCCACGACTTCCTGGACAAAACCTTCGTGATAGGGGGGCGTATCAGGGGGGGCCACCACCCGAACCGTGCGTTGCGTGGTCTGGATCGCCCCGTTGCGGCAGCGCATGTCGGCCCGAAATTGCAACGCCTCACCGTGGGTATCGAGCAGTGACCGGAGCGCGACGCTTTGCGTGGGGTCGAGATAGAGCTGGTGGCCGATGTCGGTCACGTCGCGGCGCAGGCTTTCCGAATCGTCGTAGCCGTAAAGGCGGGCCAGGGATTGGTTGGCGTCCAGGAAGGACCCCTCGGGCGTGGACAGGAAAATTCCCACGGGCGCATTGTGAAACGCATGGTGATAGCGGGCTTCCTGTTGGACCAGCTCCGCGTTTTCCCGGCGCAGGCGCTCCAGGGTACGCTCGATGCGGGCCGTACGCTCGCGCACCCGGCGGTCGATCAGGGCCGCTTCGCCGCGCACCACCCGTTCCAGACGCAACGGTTCGGACACGTCGGTCAGGGCACCCAGGACCCAGGCCCGCTTGTCGGGCGTCGCGCGGACCCTTTCCAGCGTCAGACAGGCCTGGCGCGTTTCCCCATCCCGGCGTCGGAAGGTCACGTCCAGGCTCTGGCGATCCCCGGCCCGGTGTAACGCGGACAGGGCCTCGCGGACACGCGGTCCGGCCTCGGTGAAAACCTCTTGAAGAAAATCGTCCAGCTCCCACTGCCTGGACGGCCCGTTTCGACCGAGCAACCGGCGCAGGGAAACGGATTCGCTCACCTGGCCCGTTTCGGGAAGCCAGGTGAAAAAGCCCAGACGCGCATTGGCCTTGGCCTTGACCGCGGCCGCATCATCCACGGACGGGTCCGCTACCGGGAACAAAAACAGCATGGCCGGTTCCACGGCCAGGGTCCGGGCCAGGGCCGCCACCACGGCCAGGGAGGGCGATGCCGCTCCACGCTCGATTTTATTGAGATGCTCCAGGGAGACACCGGAATGTTGGGCCAGGGCGGCCTGGGTCAGACCAGCCAGACGGCGCAGATGGCGCAGGCGTTGCCCAAAGGCTACGGCAAGGCGCGACGTTTCCATAGATGGCATCCCGGGCGGACAAACTCCGCCCATTCATAAAACACGTAATGTCATTACGTGTAAAGCCGTAAGTCTGGAGAAACAATTTCGGGATAATTTTTGAATATCCTTAAAAAAATTATGGAAGTAGGTGGGGAAGCCTGCTAGAGTGTCATGAATATTCTAAAAAACGGGACAGTTGTCGCCGAAAAGGAGATTCGCATGCGTCTGATCCTGAACCTCTTGCTGCCAGTGTTGGGTCTTGCCCTGTTGGCCGGGACGGCCCAGGCCGGGCCCAAAGTCGCGGAATCCTACGGCCCGGGACCGAAAACCTTTTCCCTGGCCACGGGCAGTCCCGGTGAACTGGGACTGCTCAAAGTGCTCGGCGAGGCCTACTGCGCCAAGGCCGGCTGTCGCCTTGACTGGGTCAAGGCCGGCTCGGGCCAGTCCCTGGACATGCTCAAGGCCGGTGAGGTCGACATGATCATGGTCCATGCCCCGGCGGCCGAGAAAAAGGCCGTGGCCGAGGGCTGGGCCGGCTGTCCCAGCCTGATCGGTTCCAACGAATTTTTCCTGGTCGGCCCGGCGTCCGATCCGGCTGGCATCGCCAAGGCGCAGAGCGCCGCTGACGCCTACCGCAAGATCGCCGCGGCCAAGGCCCGGTTCTTCTCCCGGGGTGACAACTCCGGCACCCACAAGAAGGAAATGGGCATCTGGAAGGAAGCCGGCATCGAACCGGCCGGCGACTGGTACGTGGTGACCAAGGACTTCATGACCGCCACCCTCAAGCGGGCCAATGACGAGGGCGGTTACTTCATGACCGACAGCAGCACCTGGGTGGCCGAGAACAAGGACATGCCCAAGCTCAAGGTGCTTTTCTCCGGGGACAAAAAGCTCGTCAACACCTACCACGCCTTGTGCCATCAGGATGGGGGCAAGGCGACCTCGGAACTGGCGACGGGCTTTATCGCCTTCGTGGCTTCGCCCGAGGGCCAGGGCCTCATCAGTGCGTACGGCAAGGACCGCTACGGCGCCTCGCTGTATAATGATGCCGCCTACGCCAAAAAATACGAATAACCCGCCCTGTCCACCCTCCCGGGGGATATCACTGCCCCCGGGAGGACTCCATCGAGAAGGGATTCCAAAGGGCAGCGCCCTTTGGCCGCCGGAGGCGTTTCCCCACACCGTTCTCCCTCGTTTCCGTCCACGCTTCCTTTCGCCCCTCGCCGGCGCGCTCGAATTGGCGTAGAACGGCCGGGTAAGGGTCCTTGACGCCGGGAAGCCACCCGGGCATGAGGGCTCTCCCGTTGGTGACAGCCTATCCGGTCGGCGAGCCAGATGCTGAGGCGTCGTCGGACCGGACACCGGGCGGGGAGGAGGCAGCATGCGTTTTGTGGACGAGGCAGCGATCATCGTGCGCTCGGGCAAGGGCGGAGCCGGTTGCGTGTCATTTAGGCGGGAAAAATTCATCCCCAAGGGCGGTCCTGACGGCGGCGACGGCGGCAAGGGCGGCGACGTGATCCTGCGGGCCAATCCGGACCTGCTCACCCTCTACGACTTGCGCCTCAAGCGCACCTACGAAGCCAGGAACGGTTCCGGCGGCATGGGCCGGCAGAAAAACGGCAAGGCCGCCGAGGATCTCGTCATCGAGGTGCCCCTGGGCACCCAGCTCTACGAAGTACCGCCCGAGACCTCGCTCTACGAGGCCCCGGTGGAGCCGGATCAGGAAGACGCGCCCGAGGCCGCTCTGGCCGTGCCGGAGGAGACGGAGCCGGAAAAGCCGGTGCTGGTGGCGGACCTGACCGAGCCCGGCCAGACCTACGTGGCCTGCCGGGGCGGACGGGGCGGCAAGGGCAACCTGCATTTTACCTCGTCCACCATGCGGGCCCCGCGTTTCGCCCAGCCCGGCGAACCCGGCGAGGAAAAACGCCTCAAGCTCATGCTCAAGGTCCTGGCGGACGTCGGCATCATCGGCCTGCCCAATGCCGGCAAGTCCACCTTCATCGCCGCCGTCTCCCGGGCTCAGCCCAAGATCGCCGCCTATCCCTTCACCACCCTCACCCCCAACCTCGGCGTGGTCGAGGGCGACATGGGCGACCGGCTCGTCATGGCCGACATCCCGGGGCTGATCGAGGGCGCCCATGAGGGCTTGGGCCTGGGGCACCGGTTCTTGCGCCACGTGGAGCGCACCCGGGTGCTGCTCCATCTCGTTTCGGCCGAGGATACGGCCCCGGAAACCTTGTTCGAGGCCTTTGGCGTGGTGGACGAGGAATTGCGGCTGTTCGATCCCGGGCTGGCCGCCCGGCCGCAGATCCGGGTGGTCAACAAGATCGACCTGCTCTCCTCCGAGGATCTGGCTGCCCGGCGCCAGGCGGCCGAGGCCTCGGGCCTGCCCGTGCTTTTCATGTCCGCCCTGACCGGCGAGGGCGTGGAAGCGGTGCTTGAGGCCATCTGGAAGGCGGCCCGGCCGGCAGAACCGGCCGAACCGGTCAATCCCGACGCAGACGCACGATAAAGGCCTTGAGATATTCGGTTTCGACCATGGCCGGGTGGACCGGATGGTCCGGGCCCTGGCGGCCCTGCTCCAGGATCTGGGCTCGCCGGCCGCTGGCATTGGCCGCGCGCAGGAACACCCGGCGCAGGTCGTAGGCGTCCACGTGCTGGGAGCATGAGCAGGTCATGAGCACCCCGTCGTCGGCCAAGACAGCCATGGCCAGCCGGTTGAGCCGCTCGTAGAGGCGCAGCCCCGCCTCCAGATCCTTTTTGCGCTTGACCAGGGCCGGCGGGTCAAGGCTCACCACATCGAAGGTCCGGCCGGTGGCGGCGCAGTCTTCCAGGAAGGCGGCCGCGTCGGACCGGACCGTTTCCACGATGCCGCCCACCCCGTTTCGGGCCGCGTTGTCCGCGGCCATGCGGCAGGCCGCTTCCGAAGAGTCGAGGCAGGTCACCGCAGCGGCGCCGGCCCGGGCCGCCCGGACCGCAAAGGCCCCGGCATAGGCGAACAAATCGAGCACACGCATCCCCTTGCCATAACGGCACAACCGGGTGCGGTTGTCGCGCATGTCGTAAAACCAGCCGGTTTTTTGGCCGTCCAGGGCCGGGACCTGGAAAAGAGTGCCGTCCTCGATCACCTCCAGGGCCTCGGGGGTGGGGCCGTGAAGCATTTCCACCTGCCGGGGCAGACCTTCCAGGTCCCGGGCCGGGCTGTCGTTGCGGGCGATGATGGTGGTCGGGCCGAGCACGTCCAGCACGGCCTGGACAAGGACGCCTTGGAGCCGGTCCGTGCCGGCCGTCGTGCACTGCATGACCACCACGTCCCCGTAGCGGTCGAGGACCAGCCCGGGCAGGAAATCGCCCTCGGAAAAGACCAGCCGGTAATGGGGCGTGGGGTACAGCCGCTGGCGCAGGGCCAGGGCGTCGGCCAGGCGGCGGCGGAAAAAGTCCACATCCAGCCGGGTGTCCGGATCGCTCGCGAACAGCCGGGCGCAGATGAGCGAGCCCGGATTGACCGTGGCCACGCCCAGGGGCCGGCCCCGGGAGGCGGTGACCACGACATCCTGGCCCGGGGTGAAGCCGGTCAGCGGCGTTTTTTTCGTATCCACCTCGTTGCTGAACACCCACAGGTGTCCGGCGCGCAGGCGGCGATCCTCGTTGTTTTTCAGCGTCAGCACAGCGTGTTCCATGGCCGGGATCATACGGGAGGCGGCCGAGTCGGACAAGCAGGTCGCAGCGAGTGTCGCGAGCGGCGGGCCGGGGGAAGTCGTTGCCCGCCGCCTGGCGCGGTTTTCGATTCCGCCGTCTTTTCTAGGCGTTGGCGTGTCCGGCGAGCTGGACCATGGCGGTAACAATGCGCGGCCATACCCCGGTGGGCAGGTCATGGCCCATGCCTTCGATGACCAGGAATTTCGCTCCCGGGATCATCTCGGCGGTTTCTTGGCCCGCAGTGACGGGGATCAGCGGATCGGCTGCGCCGTGGATCACCAGGGTCGGCGCCTGGATGGAGCCAAGAAACGGTCGTCTGTCGCCCGTGGCCAGCAGCGCCGTGTTCTGGCGGGCCATGCCTTGCGGACAATAGGCGCGCGCGTAACTTTTTTCCAGAAAGGCCCGGGCTCTTGCTTCCTCGAACGGGAAGCCGGGGCTCCAGATCTGCCGCCAGACCTGCAGGGTATGGGCGAGAAAGGCTTCACGGCCTTCCGGTGCGGGCGCGACAACCGCTGCGATGGCTTCGGGTTTCCCTTGCGGCGCGTGCGGGTTTCCGGTGTTCGACATGATGGATGTCAGACTGAGGACATGTTCCGGATGGCAATAGGCCACGACTTGGGCGATCATGCCGCCCATCGACGCGCCGCAGATATGCGCCTCGTTGATGCCCAGGGCCGCAAGCAAACCGACACAGTCGTCGGCCATATCGGCAAGCGTATAGGCGGATTCCACAGGCCTTCCTTCCAGGGCTGCCTTGATGGAGGCCATGAAGTCCGGGACGCCCGCCGCATCGAATCTTGTCGAAAGACCCGCGTCACGGTTGTCGAACCGAATGACAAAGAAACCGGCGTTGGCCAAGCGCTCGCACAAGGCATCATCCCAAAAGGTCAGTTGCGCCCCGTTCCCCGCGATTAATAACAAAGCCGGAGAAGAGCTGTCGCCGACAGTTTCATATTCAATTTGAATCCCATTCGCGGTCACATGCGGCATGGTCGACTCCTTACGGGCGCAATCGCGCGGGGATCACACGGGGGACAGCCGGTCGAGGTCCCGAACGGGCGCTTTATGCCGTGGGCCACGCGACGGCTGCCTCGGCTGCTTTGAGCGCAGCCTGATCGGCGGCGGCGTTGACGGCTTTTTTCCCGGCCAACCGGGCTTTTTCGATACTGCGGCCAAACAGACGCCATCTTTCGGCCGCGGCCAAAACCGCCATGGCCACCTCCTGGACGGTGTCGGCCGTGATACCGACCTCATTGTAGATATCCGGGTATTTGGTCTCGTCGGGTTCCGGGTCCTGCAAAATGGCCCGGGCCTGGGTTTCCTTGGCCTGGTACACAGCCATCTGGCCGGTCCCGGGCGTCAGGAGGCTCTGGCGCAAGGCCTCGGCCGCCGCATCGATGCGGGTGCAGGCCGAGGCCTGGAGCGTCGCCAGCTCGGGCTGCAGCCACTCGCCGCCGAAGAGCGGGATTCCGTTCGGGGGATTCACGATGGCCACGCCAAGGGGCAACTCGGAGCTCAGAATCACGGCAGCTTGCGCGTCGGTGGCCCGGTAGACGGCGTATTCGCCGTTGAGATAGGTGGGGGCCGTGGACTCGGCTCCCGTTTTCGCATCGTAGATACCCGGGGCCTCGACCAGCCGACCGGCATAGATGAAGTCTCCGATCACGCGTCCGTCCACCACCAGCCCCAGGGGGCCAAGTGCCTCGATCAGCGTCGCCTGGTCCGTCGTTTTAAAGCAAAAGTCCTGCATGATCTCCCCCTAGAGCGTGATCGCCTGCAATTGCGTATCGGACAGCGCAACCGGAAAGTAGGCCACATGCGAAATATGCCCGCCAAATTGGCTCCCCCCGGCGACATCCGCGCCAATGCGGCATGTGGTGAGACCGCTTGGCAGCGTTACGGATGCGTCCGTAATGCACGGTGCGCCATTGAGGCTGGCCGACACCCCGGCCGTCGACCAGGAAAAGGCCACTCGGAACGTGGTCATACTGGGCACAGTACCAATGCTCAAATTCGTGGAGACTGTCCCGTCTGCAACGACTGCACAAGACATCGTTCCGACTGATCCGCATACAATGTAATATCGGTTATTAAACGTACCATCGCTGATCGAACATAATTTTCGGTTGTCCCCAGGCGCAGATGTACGTCCTGCTATAAAAACAGTACCTGTGGCCATGTTAAACCAGGATGTTGCCAAGGGGACGGTCCACACATCAGCAGCGCGAGCTGCGGCGGTCGATGTCGTTGGGATATAGCTGGATGGGGAGGCCGCCATCTCAAGTTGAATACCCCAGGCGTACAGGCCAGAAGTCCCATCTCCCAGGTAGCTTTCATTTCCGCTTGCATCTATTAATCTGACCTGCAAATATGCAGTTCCTGATCCTACAGAAGTGTCAGGAATACCAGTCACATATGCAAGATGCCACCCACTGCCTGCATCAATAAGCCCAGCTTGTGCAGCTGAGCCATTCCCAGATAAACTTACCGATGCCGTCTGTGCGTCAAGATCAAACACCCCGCGAATATAGTTACTCTGACTCGCGTTGTTAAACACGTAAAGCGCCAGTCGAGATCGTTCTGATTTTTTTACAAAAATATAGAATGTGTGGGCAGATGACAATGTCGTGGCTACGGTTTTGTAGATAACATGCGTCGAAGAGTTCGAAGATTCAACGATTTTATCAGCAGTCGTGTTTCCATCTGGAGACATTCCCACGTTTGCTGAAACGGTTGTATTATACTTCCCCCAAGCTGCATTATCAAACTGCTCACTGTACGTTATTAAATTTGTGCGTAATCTCTCTATGCACCATCCATGCAACACCCCGCCAGCGCCCCACTCCCGGCGCACACTTCCGGCCGCCACGGTCTCCACCAGCCCGGCCTGACCGAGACGCGTGCCTGTTGTCGAACGCGTAAACGTGCCGGTCGGCGCGGTGTCGTCCGTGGCATCACCGCAAAAAAGGTTGAGACTCGGTGGCGTGATACCCGGGAATTTGCCCAGGCTGTCGCGCATCAGGGACAACACGGCTTGGCGCACGGTGGCGGGTGTGGCCGCCTTGGCCATGTCGGTGCCGGTGACCGCCTCGGCAGCCGAGGCCTTGGTGACCAACGCATCGACCGTGCCCCCCGAGACATCCAGGCCGAGGAGTTTCCCCGTGCGCACATCGCCCCAGGGCCGGGAGGCGGTGCCGAGGCTGCCCGGGTCGCTCGCGGGCGGGACGATGTTGCCGGAGGCCTCCACGTCATCGGCGGAGAGGCCGATGTAGGGCGCGGCAATGGTCACGGCCGACGGGTCGGCCCCGTCGCGGTTGATGGTCAGGGCCGCATTGAAATCCGATTCGGCATCATCCACCGCGAGCATGGAAAACATGCCGTTGTCGACTTGGAAGATCCATTTGCCGGCGTTCGAGGCGACATCCGCGCCGGTCTCGGTGAACTTGAAGCCGGTGTAGGCGCCCTCGCCGCTGATGAAGCCCTGGGTGAAGGCCCGGGAATTGTCGCGCCGGACGAAATCGGGCAGCGTGCCGCCGTCGCCCTGGTTGCCGTGGCCATGGTTGACCAACGAAGCCGGAATGTCATTCCCATGGAGCACGCCGGTCAGGTTGGCGGTCAGGTTGCCTGCGTCCAGGGACAGCGTGACCGTGGTTAGGTCCGTGTCACTGAAATAGCTCGCATCACTGACCGTGCCGTAGAACGTTCCATCCGCACCACAGTCGGCTTGCACCCGGACGCCCACTGCAAAAGCCTCGGTGCGGTCGCCTCCAACCGTGAAGGAGGTATTGGAAATAAAAGTAGAAGCAATGAGCATGCCGTCAACTCCTTACGAAAAGAGTGCCTTGACTTCGAAGGTTCCCATTTTCCCAGCCCCTGTCCAGGCACCGAGAGTCAGGTGCGGGTGGATAATGTATATTCCCGGCTCGTTGAGATCACCAGTTACTGTCAGGTAACGAATCTGCCGGGTCTCGCCGTCGATGGTCGCCTTCGTTGCGGCCCAGGTTGTTGTCGCGCCGGAAGGTTTTCTCACCAGAAAGGCAATATTCGTGGCGGCGGAGATATCCTGCTGGCAATCCGCCAGAATCTCCAAACCGGTATCGCCGACGTGGATGTCCGTGTTCATGGTTTGCGCCTTATGCTGCCCGGATTTCGAGAGGGGAGTCGATCCGGAGCGTTGTTGTGACGGGCGTCCGCCAGGTCCTGTGGGTCGCGAGCGGCATGGGCCGGGTGCAGGCCAGGGCCATGCCGGAAGCGAGGGACAAGGATGTCACGGTCGGTGCGGACAGCCGCAGCGCTGTGGTCAGATCGGACGGGAACTGCCAGGCTGTTTGCGTCGCGTCGGCTATGCTTGCGACTCGCAGACCCAGGACAGCGGTCTGGGGAGAGGCTGCGCCGGTAACAGTCGGCGAGGCTGTTTGGCCGTCCAGGCTGAGGTCATGAACAGCGACTGCGGCGTCGGTCCGGGCTACGCCAAGGCCGTGGCCCGTGATCAGGGCGCACAAGACCTCTCCGGGCGAGACGGCCGTCCGTGCGACGATCGCGGCCGCAAGAACGTCCCATCGCGCGCCCAGGGGCGCGACACCGATGCCCGCCTGGGCGGTGGCCGTGCCATCCAGGGGCGAGCAGGCGACCTCTAGCGCATCGGGCGTGGCGGGGCAATGGCCCGTGACCGTGGCACCGCGGACCGTGCAGTCCACCTGGGCCGCACTCGGGTTGGGGGCAGCGGTTGTGTTTGCCGCCCCCGAGCAGGATTGTACATGAAAATCAGCCGCCTGGGTGGCAACGCTTTGATCCGTGGCAGTCGGTTGCCAGGCGGTGTCGTCGCCGACCCAGGCGGTCAGGGTGTCGCTCCAGGCCACAACCATGGCTTAACTCAGGATGACGATGCCGGCGTCATTGAAATTCACGGTGAACGTGCCGCCCGTGACACCCTTGTCGGCGCCGAAGTCGAGCAGGCACACGAGGGGGTTGGTCAGGCCGTTGGCCGTACCGGACTTGTAGATGACCGCGTACCGGGCCGTGAGGCTGGCCGTGGTCCAGGACGGATCATCGGCGTCCAGCACGGCCGTGGTCCCGGAGGTGGACCAGGTGACATCGGTCAAGGTCGCACCGCCGGCGGTGTAGCCGGTGCCCGTCACTTCGCCGGTCAGGTCCGCGAACACGGCGTTGGCCGCGTTCGGGGTATGGGAGGCGGTCAACAGGGCGCATTTGAAGGTGTCGGCGTCCATGTCGAAGGTGCCGTCGCCGAGACGGCGCTTGAAGCTCGTGTAGACGATGTCAGCCATGGGAGGACTCCTGGTTAGTGGTTGAACGCGGGGCCGGTTGGTCCTTTGTGCTTAGATGATGCGATAATTGTAGTTGTGGTTGTAGCTTTCGCGGTACCCGGTGGAGCTGGTGGAGCTGGTATTGACCGAGCGCTGGGTGGTTTCAGAGGTGGAGGTGTTGGTGCGCTGGCCGATAGATTCGCTGTAGCCGATCTGGGCCGAGGCATTGACGCTGCTGAGCGCGCTGGCCGCCATCTGGGCCGAGACCTGGGCGCCGGAGCGGATTTTTTCCGCTTCCAGGCGCAGTTCGCCCAGGGAGTTGGACAGCAGCATGTCCGCTTCCTTGATGGAGACCTCGGCGGCCTTGAGATAGGCGTCGACCTGGGCGGCATGGTCCTTGGAAACAAGCGACGCGTCGTTTTCCCGGGCGGACAAGGCGGCCTCGTAGGCGCGCAGGTCCAGTTCCTTGGCCTTGAGCAGGCTTTCGACCCGGAGCTTGGCCTGGGTCACGGCCGCCTCGAACCGGGTGACATCGGCCTGGTAGGCGTCCAGCTTGACGCGGTTTTCCTCGCTGGCCACGGCCAGGGCCAGATCGGAAGCGGTCTTCGCGGCGGTCACCTGCTGGGCATGGGCCTTGACCTGTTCGGTATAGACCCGGGCCTTGGCCTCCTGGCCGGCAATGGCCGCGGCATGGGCATTGAACTTGGCCGTATTGGCGTTGACCCCGGCCACGTAGGCCTGGACCTGGGACTCGTAGGCGGCGATGCGGTCCCGGTTCAGGGCTGATTTGGCGGCCGCGCCCTCCATGCGGGCCCTGTAGAGTGCGACCAGGGACGAAACCCCGGAAAGCTGGGCCACATAGAGGTCCGCGGCCCGCTTTTGGGCTTCACCGGCCAGCCGGGCGCCTTCGAGCCGGGTCTTGTAGGCTTCCAGCTCGGACAGGCAGGCCCGGATGCGCAGTTCGAACACGGACGCGTCGGCCTGGTAGCGGGCGAGCTGGGCGTTATAGACGGCCACTTCGGCGTTCAAGGCCTCGTAGCCGAACTGGGCCAGGGTCTTGGCGCTTTCGAAGGTTCGGTTGGCGGCGGCGTTGAAGAGTTCGATGCCCTGGTTTTCCAGGGTCAAGGCCTGGTCCATGGCGGCCCGGTCGCTGGCCACGGCCAGATCGGCCTGCTTGGCCGTCAGGTCCAGATCGTGGTCGGCCAGGGCGGTGACGTGGTCGCGCTGGACCGCACGCAGCAGGGCGGCCATGGGTCCGGACAGGGCGGTCAGGCCCCGGCCGGCGAACCCGGCGGCGATCTCGGTCAACCGGTCGTCCAGGGCGTCTTCCAGGCGTCGCCGGCTGCGCGCCCACAGTTCGGTCTCGAGCTCCTGGCCGTGGCCGACCCCTCCCCGGGTCAGGTCCGCCGTCAAACGATCGGTCAGCACCTCGCGCAAGGGCGAGGTATAGGCCGGTTCGGCCGGGGTTACATACAGATTGCCCGGAGCGGTCAGGGCCGGCATGGGCGGCCGTTCCCCCTCGAAGGTGGGGGTGATGGGGCCGGGCAGCTCCGGGATGGCGATGGGGTCGAAGACCGGCGGCTCGGGCAGGTCCAGGGCCGGCTCGGCGGGAAGTTCCACGTCCGGCAGGTTTGGCGCCGGGCCCGGATCGTCGGGCAGCGACCATTGTGGCGCTTCGGGCAGGACGATGTCCGGTGGGGCCACGGTGAAACGCGGGGTCTCGATGCCGTCCAGGTTGAGTCTGGACAGGTCCGGGACCGTCGGCGCGTCAGGCTCCATGACCGTGACCGTACCCAGTTCCGGGGCCTGGGGCGCGGCCGGATACGTGGGACTGTCGGGCAGTTCGGGCAGTTCGGTTTCGGGATAGACGAGCCGGGCCACGCCGCCCAGACTGTCGAGAAAGCCCAGGGCCGAGGTCCAGGCGTCGTTGGCGTAGTTCAGGGCCGTGTCGAATTTGTTGCGGACAATGCCGGCCGCACCGGTGGAATCGCTCATGCGGTCTCCCTTTCGATGGTGATGGGCGTCAGGCCCTGGGCCGTTCCCTGGGCGACTTCGTGGTCATCGGCCACGAACAGCCCGTCCAGGGCCTCCTGCTGGAGCAGGAAGGCCTGGGAGGCGGACAGGGCGTAGTGAAAAAATCGCGGCAGGGCCACGTCCATGACCGGGTTCATGCGGTACGCCCCGATGGCCGCACCGGTGGTCCCGTTGCGCAGGGTCCAGGCGTTGATGCCGCACATGGTGTAGGAACAAGCCGTGTCCATGGCGCAAAGGGGCTGGGTGCCGCCGTAGGTCCAGGCTTGGCGGCTGTCCTCGCGGGCCAGGTAGATGCGGATCGTGCCATCGGCGGCGTGGGTCAGCACCACGTGGTGCCACAGCCCGAGTTCCAGGGCATCGGTGAGGACCGGCGCATAGCCGGTCTGGGTCTCGAAGTTGGAGATTCGGGCCCCGAGCAGCCGGGTGCCGCCGTAGACGAACAGACCCGCTGCTTGGAGCCCCATGAGGAAGCCGTACGGGTAAGGATAGTCGTTGCCCAGGGCGTCACGGTAGCCGTCGTCGGCCAGCAACGGCGCCTCCGGGCAGGGCCTCTCCGTCAGCCGTCGGGCTCCGGCGAGCTGTTCGGTGTTGTGGTTGAAGTTTTCGTTCCAGGGTGCCCAGGGATAAGTGATGGTGGCGGTCCAGTCCGGGTGCAGGTGGGGCGAACAAAACCCAAGCAGGGGCGAGATGTCCCCGGGGCAGTCCCAGGTAAAGGTGCTGCCGTCCGCGCTTTGCAGGAAATAGGGCCGCAACGGATTGAGGATGTCGCGGTCGTCGTAGGTGTAATCATAGGCGAGGCTGGCGTTCAGGCGCACCAGGCAGCTTACCGAAAAAGGCGCGTCGTCCGGGATATGTGTCCGGCCGAACAGCAGGCCCGAGCCGGCGCCGCCCGGCAACCGGAAGACTCCGACTTCCCGGTTGAGGTCGGCCTCGGGGAGGCCCTGGGGCTCGGGCAAACCGACCTCTCCGGGAGCGCAGACGGTCACGGCATTGCCGCAGCCCACGGTCCAGCCGGCCAGATCGCCGTCGGGGATGGCATTGGTCAGGTCGGTCAGGCCCTCGTAGCGGGCCAGGCACTCGGGAATGGCGTAAAAGCTGCCCTCCGGGGGCTCCGGTTGGGATCGTCCGTGCCGGTCCCATGTTTCCGCGCGCGTGCTGGGCCGGGCTTCGATGGCGACGCTGTCCAACATGCCGGTGCGACGGCAGACGATGCGCTCTCCCGTGGGCAGTCGGAGCGTGCGGGAATAGACCGGCAAGTCGAACACGTTTTCCCGGCGCATGACGTCCAGTTCGTGAAGGGCCAACGGGCGCAGCTCGGCCAGCTCGTTGGGATCGCCCTGGAAGCGCAGGCGCGGGGTGGGGCGCGACAGCTCGAACATCAGCCGTCCCTCCGGTCGAGGACGACCTGCTCGACGCCGATGGCCGCGATATCGAGGCCCGCGCCGTCTTCGGCGCAGAGATCCAGGCGCCACATCCGGCCCCGGCCCCGGCCGAGATGGGCCACGGCCAGCCCGGGCAAGCCGTCCTGGCCGGCCGGTCCGGCCGTCCCTTCCAGGCAGACACCGCGATCGCTTTGGGCGGAGACCATGACCCGGTTCGGGATGACACCTTCCAGGCGCACGGCCCGCAGCCGTTTGGGTCCGGCCAGGCCGCCGTCACTGGCCGGTAGGCACACGCGCACGGCCAGGGGCGCACCGTCGTCGCTGTCGCCGGCCAGCCGGTACAGCGCCTGTCCGTCCGAGGCGATCACCGTCCCGTCATGGTGACAAAGGCTCGTCGGCGCTTCGCCTTGCCAGCGGGTCAGGGCGCCGCTTGCCAGTTCCAGGGAAAAAACAGCCACAGCCATCACCACACCTCCGGGTTGGCGGTGTTCCAGGGGGCCAAGGCCGCGAAGGCGTCCGGAGAGACGCCCGTGGCCTGCCCGGCCCAGGGCGGCAGTTCGCCAAGGCCGTATCCGGGGTCCGTACCCAGTCCGGTTGCGGCCAAGGCGAGATCGGGCAGGGTCGCGCCCAATCCGGCCAAGGGTCCGGGCCAGGCCAGACCGGCGATGCGTGCGCCCGGCCAGACGCTCCGGCCCGTGGCCCAGGTGCCGTCAAGCCCCAGGGCGCGCAAGCGCGTTCGGGACAGGGCGCAAGCGCCACGGCCCCGAAAGTCCTGGTTGGCCTGGCTGGAGAGCACCGGTTTGGGGCTTGCGAATGTGGCCCGTCCCGCGCCGCCTTGGGCCAGACCGGCGACCGCGGCCTTGGTAAGGCCGGCACCGGTGGTGAGGCCGGTGCGGCCAACCAGACCGGGACAAGGCAAGGTTTCGGCCAAGCCGGTGCTGCCGGCCCGGGCGGACTGGGCGAGGTCGGGCAAAGCGCCCTGCCCACGTCCGGCACCCCGGGCCGTGACCCGCAGCCAGCTTGCGGGCAAGGTCGCGACGCCGGCCAGGCCCAGGGAGGCTGTTCCGTCGAGTTCGGGCAAGGGCAGGTCGAGATTCTCGGCCGAGACCCGGGCGAAAAACGTGGCCACGCTTTGCCGGACCGCAAAAAACGTCTGGGCGGTCAGGGCATAATCCACCGTGGCGTAATACGGCCGGTCGACGAGGGGTGTCATGGCCGTGATAGCGGTATTCGCGCTGCCGCTGGTCCAGTCCAGGGCCACCCAGTTGCCATCGCTTTCCCGGCGGTAGCTCAGCCAGGCATGGCCTTGCTGGTCGATGCCCACCCGGCCGAAGACTGTGACCAGCCGATCGGCCGTGATGCCGGCCGCGAGCAGCAGGGCGTGGAGCAGAATGGCGCCGTCCTCGCAGTCGCCCGAGCCCCGGGCATAAGTGCCCAGAGCGCAACTCCACAGATCGTCGCTGTCCGCCACATAGGTCAGGTTCTCGGCCACGGCCCCAAGCAGGATGCCGGTCAGGCCGTCGGCCCCGGCGCTGGCCAGGGTCGCGCCCTGGGCCAAGGCGGCCGCGATCAGGCCGAGATCGCTTTCGCCCTGGCACAGCAAGGCCACCACGGCCGGGGAGTCTAGGCTGCCTTGTGTCGGATTTTCCAGGCCGCAGGCCCAACCCGAGATGGAGGGAGCTCGCAAGGCGCAAGCGGCGTTTCCCCGGCGATTGAGGCCCGAAAGCCCGTACGGGGCCGGTAGTGGCCAGGCGCAGTCAGCCGCAGCGCCGCTTACGGTCTCAAGGTCGAACATCGGTAGTGCCGCCTGACCGGAGGCACCGGCCTGCCCCAGGAAAAAGAGCGGCGTCAGGACAAGATCCAGACCCAGGGGAAAGGAACCCACACCCGCCACCTGGGGCAGGGCCAGGCTCGGTTCGCCCCAGGCCGGCCGCCAGCTGGCTTGGGCACCCGTGACGGTCCCAAGGGGCAGCGTGCAGGAACCGGCCGGCAGGGCCTCGCCCGTGGCCGCCGGCACCGGGACCGGCAGGGACAAACCGGCCTCGGGCGTGGTGACGCCGCAGGTGCCGGAGGTTGCGGCCGCGAGGGTCAGGACGACAAGCCCCTCGCCGGAGAGGCTTTCGTCCGGGGCGGCGTCCAGGTCGAAAAGATATTCTTCAAGCGCCCGCATGCGGCCTCCTTGGGGATTCCTTCCGGCGCGACGGGTCCGGCACCAGGTGCCAGACGAGTCCGGCAAAGGGCGAGGGTCGATCGCGGCTTCCGGTCTGGCGGTCGGGGACGATCAGGGCGGTGAAGGCCTGGTCGGCCGGTTCCGAACGGACCAGGGCGGTGCTGGGATTAGGCCGTTCCATAAAAGAGCAGCTCCGAAATGTTGTAGCGGCCAAAGATGTCCGGCTTGAAGGCGGTGATGACTAGGCGATACGCCAGATAGGCATGGTCATTGGGGATATCCAGCCGGTCGGACAGGCTCACGCCGCCATCCCACCAGTAGCTTTCCTCGTAGTCGAACGGGCTTTGTGTGGCCACGCGCATGCCGGTAAAGTCCGTCATGGAAAGCAGGACGGTCCAGTTGCTTTCGTCATTGGAAGCTTCCAGGGTAAAGGCCGTGGGATAGGCGCAGGGACCGGCGCCGCAGGGGCATTGGCTGCCGTTGTGCAGGCCGCTTGCGAACTGGAAGCCGGTGACCGTGACCGGGACCGTGAAGCGCACGCCCACGTATTCGGGGACGGCAGTCGCCGGTTCGGGGGCCCAGCAGCCGTTCTGGCCGTCGGCGCCGCTGATATAGAAATTGCGCGCGTATTCCGGCTCCAGGGAGCTGGTGCTGGAATAGAAGACTTCGCCGTCCGTCTGCAAAAGGCTGTCTTCGGCGGCCGTGACATGGCCGAAAACGTCCTTGAAGGTGTGGACGAGCAGGGCGTCGCGGTAAAAGGCCGGGGTCGTGGCATCCGCGCTGGTCGTCACCTGGCCGCCGGCCAGGTTGTAGATGATGGAGCTTGTTCCCATGGGGTCTCCTAGAAGACGATGGACACGTTGCCGTCGAGTTGGATGGTGCCGTCGATGGATACGGACCCGGCCGGGGCCGAGCCCTGGTACCAGGTGATGCTCGACGCGGCGCCGCTTGCGGCGTCCTGGGTCCAGGCCGTGGAGCCCGGGGTATCGGTGATGGCGCTTGCCGCCGGGATCAGGGTGGTCCAGACATCCACGGTCTCGAAAGCGCGGTTGATGCCGGCGGCTTCGACCCGCAGGCCCTTGATGACGGCCAGGGAGTAGGTCTCGTCGGCGTCGCGCGCGCGGTAAAACCGTCCGTAGCCGTAGTGGGACACCTTGAGATCGAAAGTGGTGTCATCGCCCGTGTCGGAGTGGATGATTTCCCGGGTCGGCAGGGCGCTGCCGGCAACGAGGCTGCCTTGGGTCAGGCCGCTTAAGGGCGTCTGGGACAGGATCACGCGGCTGCCGAAGGAATAGGGCGTGGCCCTGGCCTCGGAAAAGGCCCGGCCGCAGATGACCCGGATGCGGGCAGGAAATCCCGCGAAGCGGCAGAGCATGGACTGGGGGTAGATGTCGTCGGACATGGGCTTTTTCCCGCCTTTGACCTTGTCGGGCCGCGCGGCCCGGATGTGTCGGAGCGCCAGGGGCCGGGGACGGCGTGTCCCCGGCCCGGCCGGAAGCGGTGGCGGCGGTTAGGACGCCGGCATGGTCACGGTGAAGCTGTCGATGGTGGTGGTCGCGCCGGCGGTGATGGCCGTGGAACTCATGTTGAGCTGGGCGCCGGAGGTGGAGACCGAGCCGTCGAAGTGGGCGGCCGTGGTGGTGGCGCCGGTGGTCAGGTCATTGGCGTAGAAGCGGAACCAACCGGCCGTACCGGTGGTGGTGGCGACGCCGGACCAGACTTCGGAGGTGGACTTGGCGATGACGCCGCTTACGGGCGTACCGAAGTTCAGGCCGTTGGTGGTGGTGCCGGCCGTGAAGGTTCCGGAGGACACGGTGATTTCGAGCAGCACCGTGGAGGCTTCGGCATCGTCGGCCGAGGAGGGCTGGACGCCGGAGAACACGCGGATGACGCCGGCGGCCATGCTGTCCTTGAAGCTTTGGGTACCGAGCAGCTTGTCGCGAAGGCCGGTGGAGAGACGCAGAGCCATGAAGATCTCCTTATCGGGCAACGGGTTGTGGCGCAGGCGCCGTTAGGGGTGCAAGGCGAGCAGATACCGGGAGCCGGTGGTTGCGGCACTGGCGCTGCCGGCGCCCTGGAAGTTGGCGGTGACCAGCCGGGTCACCCGGCCGTGTCCGTCGGCCTGGTAGACGCCGTCCCGGCCGGCCCAGACCGCGCCCAGGCCCTTTTGGTCCTGGGCGGCCACGACCGGGTGGCGTCCGGGGAGGAGGGGTGCGTCGCTGCCCGGGATCGGCGGCGTGGGGCAGACCCTGGCAAAGGTCATGGACGCGGGATCGTTGCCCGCGGCCAGGGTCACGCCGTCCTCGTCGCCGATGAGCAGTCCGTCGGCCACGGCCCGCAACATCCGGATGCGGCCCCGGGCCGGGGGCAGGAACCCGGCCAGGCTGTCCACCCAATCGAGGAGCCCGGCGCCGGCGGTAAAGACCACGAGGGCTTCCCGGGCGATCCAGAGGCGTCCGGCATGGACGGCCAGGAGGTGTCCGGCCGGCGGCGGGGTGAAGCGGCCGTCGCGGTCCGGTCCGGGAAAGGCCGGCGCGCTCCAGGGTCCGGCGGCGTCGTCGCGGATGACGCCGGTTTCAAAGCCGTTGGCGAAGTAGACGGTGTCACCTACGGCCGCGAAGCTGATCCCGGCCCCGGCGGTCAGGCCCTGGCGCAGGATTCGGGCCTCGCCCTGGACCGGGATCCGGTACAGGCCGTCTTCCCGGCCGCCATAGAGGTCGGCGCCGTGGCTGAACAGGGAATGAAAGCCCTGGTCCAGCAGCCGGGCAAACCCGGGCCGGCAACGCAGCCGGCCTTCGACCACGTCGACGTTGACGGCCTCGGCGAGCTGGTAGCGGCCCGAGGCCGGGTCCAGGCGGCAGCTGTTGGGCGTCGGCCCCTGGCCCAGGCCCAGGCAATGGTGCCAGCGGCACACCGCGCTCATGGCCAGTTCTCCTCGAAGGGGCTTGGGCACGGGATGTCCACGGGTTCTTCCTGGACCGGTCCAACGCGCCCGAGCAGCTCGGCCAGGGCGGCGTCGAAGCGGCGGCCGTAGGCCGTGGTCTGGACCTTGCGTTCGGCAGCGCCTTCTTCCAGGCGTTCGAAGAGATCCCGGCAGGCGAAGTTGACGAGCAGCGGCGCAACCAGGTCCGGCGGCAGACAAAGCGGCTTGTCCGCGGCCCCGGCCAGGGGCTGGGGCAACCGGAAGTAGCCGACTTCCAGGGAACAAGCCGCCTCGGGCACGGGCTGGAGGTAGAGCCGCCCGCCGGCCGGGGCCAGATAGCGGATGCGCCCTCGGGCCACGCGCCGGGCCGTGTGGATGCGCAAAGCGGCCAGTCCCGGTAGGAGCCGGAGCCTTTGCCTGCCGGGCAGGAGGAAGGCATGGGTCGGCCCGTGCTGCCAGTCGGCGGGCAGGACGGCGAAGGGCTGTCCCGGGGCCAGTTCCAGGAGCGCCTCGGTGGCCAGCTCGGGCAGCCGGCTGGCTCCGGCCACGCAGAGCAAGCCCCGGTCCAGGCAGCGGACGATGTCGGCTTCCGCCACGCCCGGATCGGCCACGATGGCGGCCACTTCGGCCACGAGCCGGGCCAGGGTGTCGGGCACGGCGGCCCGCAGTCCCGCCGCGTCGGTCCGGGGCAGGGTGACATCCGAGAAAGCCATGAGCCTTCCTCCAGGGGTTGGCGGTTAATCCAGGGTCAAAAAGCAGGGCGAGCAGCGACCGTCGGTACCGGCTACGGCAAAGGCCACGCCGGTCACGGGCTGGTCCACGTCCAGGGTGGCGTTCATGGCGCCGAGGGAGCCGGCCGTGGCCGCGGGTACGAGCATGGAGCCCACGGCCGGGGCGCCCGCAGCGCGGCAGCAAGACACGCCGCCGGTCTGGGCGAAGTAGTAGTGTCCGGCCGGCACGTCGCAGGGGGCCACGCCGGCGGGCAGGTTTTCCTCGGTGGCGGAGGTCGTGACCCCGCACCAGGGCGAGGGCACAAGGGAGACCTTGGAAGCGGTGGTGAGCGCCGCACGCAAGGCCTCGGCCAGGGTGACGACGACCGTGCCGCCGGCGGCGCAGGCCGTGTTGGAGAGAATGCGGTACTGGCGGCCCGAGCCATTGGTTTCGGCCACTTGGAGAAAGCCGTCCTCGTAGGCGTTTTCGGCCACGGCCGTGGCGCCGACGGTCACGGACAGCACCCGGTCGCCCAGGGCGGCGGCCGTGGCGGTCAGGCTGAGGTGGTTGGCCACGCCGGCCGGGGCCAGCCCCATGGACCCGGAGGCCAGGGCGGCGGAACCGGCCTTGGCATAGCGGAATTTGCGTCCGTCGGCGGTGATGCGCAGGGCCCCGATGGCCTCGCGCTTGGCCGGCGAGGTCTCGGAAACATCCTGGGTGAAGCTCAGTTTCATGGGCTGGGCCATATGGATTCCTCCTTTCTTTCAGTCCGATGTTCAGGGGGTCCGGGGGGAATGATTCCCCCCGGCCGCCGGAGGCATCTTTCCCTCTTTTGTCCCTACGACAGGTTGGAATGGCAGGCGTGGGCCCGGCGGTTGGAGCTCACGAGGTTGCCGTGCCAGAGGATTTTCATGGACCGGCCGGCCGGTCCGGCCAGTTCGACCCAGGGCTGGCGGGCGAAAAAGCCGTTCTGGTGGATGGCGAAGCCGAGGAAGCGGGTGTTGAGGGCGAAGCAATGTCCGGCCGGGCAATAGTCGTCGGCGGCCAGGACCATGCCTTCGTAGACGAGGTGGGTGAAGCCGGCGTTGGCCACGCCGTCGTCGGTGACGAAGCGCTGCTGGGCCTGCAAGGCCTTGGAGATGACGTTGTAGAGGGACTCGGTGGTGACGGCCACATTGGGCTTGCCGTCGCGGCCGTCGGAGACCTTGGCGGCGGTGCGCAGGGCCAGGAGGATGTCGAGGCTCATGGATGCGGCGTCGCTGTTGGTTTTGCCCTCCCAGGGCAGGGTGCCGTCGGCGGCCACGAGGTCGTTTTCGGCAATGCCGCCGTAGGGGGTGTCGGCGTCCTCGGAGGTAAGCGCCCGCAGTCCGGTCAGGGTGGGGGCCTCGTCCCCGGCGGCCGAGTACAGGGTGGACGCCAGCCAGTTGGCGCAGGTGCGCTGGGCGGTCTCGATCTTCTGGGTGACGAACTGGACCGCGGCATAGTCGCCGGCGGCCTCGATCTCGTCGGTCAGGTAGACCGTGGCGTTGCCGTAGGCGTGCTTCCAGTTGAAGGTGGCGGCGTTGATGCTGACCCGGTCATCCGAGGACAGGGCATCGGACCGGGTGAAAAAGCCGCCCTCGGCGTCGGAGTAGTTGAGGGGAATGCGGATCTTTTCGCCGCCGGCCGGCCGTTCCAGGATGCCTCCCTGGCGGTTCATGAGCAGGTCGAGGAGAAACGAGTTGCGGAAATAGATGTCCACGGCCCGGCCGCCACTGGCGGCGAAGTAGTCATTGGTGATGGATTCGATTTCGGTCAGAGCGAGGGACATGCATGCCTCCCTTTGGGGTTAGTGACCGGCGGCTGTGCGCCTGGCCTCCAGGCGGGAGGCCAGGACGTTGGTCAGCCCGCCGAAGTGTTCCGGGGAATCGAGTTCCGGTTCCCGGGGCTGGCCGCGCCCCGGGCCGGCCGGATTGGCGCTCAAAGTGGCGGCCAGGCGTTTGGTGCGCAGGCGTTCGAGGACGGAGGACTCGGCCTTGGCGGCGGCTTCACGCCGGGCCTGGTCCAGGGCCTGGGCATTCTTGTCCTGTTCGCTGGCCAGGCGATGGACGAGATAGGCACCGATGTCGTCGAGGAGCGGGTTTTCGGCGCGGATGGCGGCAAGGATGCCGCTTTCCAACAGCTCCTGGAAATCCGGATGGCTGGCCGCAAACTGCTCGATTCGGGTTTGCCGGTCGTCCTGGCTCTGCCTGGCGGAAAGGGCCTCCAGCCGGGTTTCGATCAGCCGATCCAGGCGTTCTTCCAGCCGGGCCAACAGCGCTTCCAGGGGATCTGCGCCGGGGGCGGACGTCTGTTCCGGGACCGGTTGGGGGGCCGTGTCGGGTTTGGGGACGGGGATGCGTTCCATGGCCTTCCTTGTGGGTTGAGGGTTGCGCCGGACAGCCTGGCGTTAGAGGTGGCCGCGCCGGGTGCGCAGGCGGGCGAGGACTTCCCGGCGGACGTCATCCTGGTTGGCGACGGGGCGTTTGCCTTCGCCGGCTTCCAGGGGGCGGATGCCTTCGCCGCGCATCCAGTTCCGGTAGGTGGTCCGGTTGGGATCGGCGCGAAAGGCTTCCACATGGGTCTTGCCCGAGTCGCGTTCGGCCACGGCGGTGACGGATTCGAGCCAGGTGGCATCGGCCCGGTAGGCCGGGCCCACGGACAGGAGGCGGCGGGCCGGCCGGGAGCAGGCCGGGCAAGGCCGGGTCTGTTCGTCCATGGCGGCCATGTCCTCAAAGACGGTGCCGCACTGGGGGCAGGCGAAGTCGTACAGGGGCATGGCGCTCAGGCTCCGGGTGTATGCGCGGCGGGTGTGGCCGACGTTTGTGCTTCCAGCCGTTCGAGCACGGCGGCCCGTTCGGACCAGTCGAGTTTTTCGAGCAGGTCGCGTCGGTCGATGGCGCCCATTTCGAACAGGGCCAGCGCTTCCTCGCGCTGTTGGACCTTGGACACGGGCATGGTGGAGCCGGAGACCACGGTGAGCCGGGCCGGCACGCGCAGAGCGGAACCATGGATGGGCAGGGCAGTGACGGCGCCGTTTTCGGAAAAGGCAATGAAGCGTTCTTCGGTGTACCAGTTCTGGACGTGGCTGAGAAACATGCGGCCGCGTTCGCGAACGAGCCTTGAGTAGTTGCGGATCTTGCCGCGCAGGAGGGTGGCGGCCTGTTCGATGAGGGCGGCGATGGCCCGGTAGGCGATGACCGGGTGTTCTGGGTCCTTGGCCCGGTCGAGTTCGCCGCTGCCGGTGATCTGGTTGAAGAGTTCCTTGTAGATGGACAGGACGGATTCGATGTCCTTGGTGTTGTTGGCGAATTCCAGGTAGCGGATACCCTGGGCTGCGGCCATGGACACGGGATTGACGATGCCCTGGCGGTTGGTGAAGGCGGCGTTGGCCACGCCCGAGTCCCGGGGATTGATGATCTTGGGCCGGGCGCAGCGATCCTTGTGATAGGTGAGCTGGGACAAGCATTTGTTGATCTCCATCTGGAGATCGGCGAGCTGTTCGAAGTCCGAGGCGCCCCACAGGCTCACGGGATCGGTGAGGGAGTTGGCCAGGGCGAAGGGGTAGCGGTCGTAGAGGTAGGTGGCGGCGGCTTCGTCCGGGGACAGGGCCGGATTGACGGAGGGATTGCCCCGGTCGGCGAGCACGACCGTGCCAGCGCCGGCCACGGTGACGCAGCGGATAAAGCCCGGATAAAGCGGCCCGTCCGGGGTCATGGTGTAGTCCTTGACCCAGCATTCGCAGACCAGGGTCGCATCGGCGGTGGGCTCGGCCAGACCGCTGCCGCCGAGAATGGTGCGGACCATCTCGCCAAACCGCCCCCACACCCCGGCCTGCCGGCCGTCGCTCAGGCTGATTTCCCGGCGACCGTCACCGAGTTCGGCCAGGATGGTGGCATCGCCGCGCAACCGGTCGGCGGCCTCGGGCCACCGCCTGGCCGCCTCGCGCAGGCTCATGGGCGTGAAGTGGAGTACGGCTTCGGCTTCCTGGATATCCAGGCAGGACGCGGGGTAGACGCCGAAGGCGAAGGGGTCGACCACCACGGTGCGCACTTCGCCGAGTCCGTATTCCAGGTCCGGGTCGAACACGACCTTTTCGACGGCGACGCCGTAGGTCTCGCCGTTGATGACCGAACGTTCGAACACGGCCTGCTGTTCCTGTTCGTTCCACCACCAGGCCGCGACCCGCTCCAGGGTCTGAAAGAGGGGCTCGTCGCCGAGCGGCCCCACCCGGCTCACGTTGAAGGTGGGGTTGTTGTCGGTGAGGGTATTGACCGTGCGCTGGCGGTGCAGGTGCAAGAGGTTGGCGCTGGCCAGGGGCAGGCCGCCGGGGGCCTTGGCGAGCCAGGGCCGGTTCTGGCCCAGGCGGTAATGGCGGGTCCATTTGTCGTGCAGGCCGAGGTGGGATTTTTCCCGGACCACGGTTTCGAGCAGTTCGAAGACGCGGCGGCCGACCCGTTCCGGCTGATCGGCCGGCGGGAGCAGTTCGGGGCAGGACGCGGAAGCGGACATGGGACCTCCTTGAAAAAGGGGCAGGGGACCGGACCGGGCCGAGGGATCGGTCATGGCGCCTTTGGCCTGGGGGATGGGGGGCGCAAGGGGCGAGGCGGCGATGGTGGGGTGCTGGGTGCGGCGCGTGAACATGATCGGTTTCTCCCGGGGCGGATTTTCCCCCGCCCACAAGAGCCATCAGTCCATGGAAGCCGGCCCGAAACCAGCCAGTTCGCGTCAGAGAAGTTTTTTTTTCGCCATGGCGTGCAGGCCATTCGCGTCGTGGCTGTGAAAAGCGGCCTGCGGAGGGGAAAACGGGCATTGTCGGGAGGCGTGGATTCCGGTATCCGGGGGGGAACCTTTCACAATTTTTGGAGGAGACCCCTTATGCTTGGCATGGAGAAGAAAGTTCGGGCGTTGTACGGCGATGCGGTAGGCTCCCAGGCGGACAATCCCCTGGTACGGGAAAAGGAAACCGCCTCTTCGGCCCGGGCCGGATTGGCGATTGCGCTCTTGGCGGTGATTTTGGCCCTGGGTGCCTATGTGGTCCTGGATGCCCGCATTTCCAGTGTGGCCCAATCCGTGGCCGACGTGCCGGCCAAGGTGGCGGCCCTGGATGCCAAGGTGGCGTCTTTTGAGAATTTGCCGGCCAAGTTGCGCAAGCAGATGGTGGCGGAGCGGTTGTCCGAGATGGCGGCCACGGCCCAGCGCCTGGGTGCCGGCCTCGACACCGCGGAACAAAAGGCCGTCATGGCCAAGATCGAAGACATGGCCAAGCAGTTGCAGGCCGACGTGAGCAAGTAAAACCGTCGGTTGGTGGATAGGGGGTGAAACGGCCGCGTCCATGGGGGGCGCGGCCGTTTTTTATTTGTCGACGGGGTCGGTGCCGGGGACGAAGCGGGTATCGGCGCGGGTGGCGCCCACATCGCGTCCGCTGGTTTCGAGCCAGCCGGAGCGCACGGGTCCGTCCGGGGCGTCGAAGGCCGGGGCATAGGGTTTGATGTCGAGGAGGGGCGTACCGTCCAGGACGTCAATGCCGCGCACGGTCAGGATATTGTCGGCGACGGACACCACGGCCACCAGGGAGAGGCCGATGGGATTGGGGCGTTTGGGGGCGCGGGTGGCGAACAGTCCCCTGGGGGTGTCGTCCAGGTAGGGGGTGACGGTCAGCTGATAGCCTTCGGACTTGTGGAAGCCGTAGAGGAGGTAGACGTGGGAAAAGCCGGTAAGGTCGGCCAGTCCCGGGGCCAGTTCCGGGCGCAGTTCGACCTGGCCGATGACTTGCCTGGCGCCGCCGGGCTGGATGGGCATGCCGGCGAGACTGGCAAACGGGGTGCGGATGACGCCGATGGGTTCCAGATGGAGGGCATTTGCCATGGGAAGCCTCCCGGAGTGGCGGACCGGTCGGCCCGGCCGGTTCAGGTCTCGCTGTCGAAGGCGTCACAGCCCACGGCCACGCCAAAGGCGAAGGCCATGGCCGCGACACCCAGGGCCGGGGCGTAATAGGCCGGCGCACCCAGGGCAAAGCGAATGAGCAGGGTGGCCAGGGCATAGCCGGAGTTGCGGAAAACGGATTGGAAGGCCGGCTGATAGGTGTGGGACAGGAGCACGATGAGGATGTCGCTGAAGATGAGCACGGTGTAAAAGACAGGGAAAAAGGTGTGCGGATGCCCGTCCACGGCGCTTTGCCACGCGACCCACAGACCGAACGACAGGAAGAAAAACAGCAGGACGAAGGCCAGGAATTTTTTGAAGGCGACAAAGGGATAGAGCCAGGGGCCGGTGGGGCCTTTGGCGCGGCGGCGATGCCGGCGGTAGTAGAAGCCGAGGCCGATGAAGACGAACAAGGCGCCGAGGCCGTCGCACAGCATGGGCAAGACCACGTTGATGGAGTCGGTCAGGATGACGGGCTCATGCATGTGCACGAGTTCCTTGAAGGCGTCGCGCAGCAGGATGAGGCTCAAGATTTCGAACTGTTTGCCCAGGGATTTGGTGACCGAGCAGGGCAGGACGAAGATGAGGTCCACGACTTCCTGGACGAGGACCAGGGTGAAGGCGAGGTTGATGGCATAGAAGTGGGAGGCTGGCGTGACCCGGGCCAGGACTGGGGGGAGCAGGCCGCGGCTATTGAGTTCGATACCGAGGATGCCGACGAGGAAGGCCACGACCTGGGTCACGGCCACGACGCGTCGGGTCTTGGGGTGCTCCCAGAAAGAGTGCAGCGGATCGAAGAGATTGGTGGCCAGTTCGTAGAACGTGATCATGGCGGGCTTCTTTTTCGGGGAGGTGCCTGAAAACCGGGTAAAAGGGAAGTCTCGGGATGCGCAGGGGCCAGGCGAACCGGACAAAAAAACCCCTCCCGGCACCGGGAGGGGTTTTTTGAGGGTAGCGTTTTGGTGGTTAGCCGAGCACGCCGTTACCGGTTTCGCCGGTCCGGATGCGGCGGGCGTCGCTGATATCCTGGACGAAGATCATGCCGTCGCCTTCCTTGCCGGTCTGGGCGCCGGAGGCAATGGCGTCCATGACCTCATTGACCTTGTCGTCCTTGACCGCGACTTCGAGGCGGACCTTCTTGAGCAGATGCACTTCGACGATGACGCCGCGGTACTGTTCGGTGAAGCCTTTCTGGCGGCCGCAGCCGGCGATGTTGGTGACGGACATGGCGTGCACGCCCTTGGCGTAGAGGGCCTGCTTGACCGCATTGAGCAGTTCGGGCCGAAAGTAGGCGATGATAAGTTTCATGGTTGTTGTCTCCCTACTCGGTGATTACTCGGTGATGAAGATCTGGAAGCCGCTGTAGGCTTCGGAGCCGTGTTCGGTGATGTCGAGGCCCTTGAGTTCCTCTTCCTCGGAGACCCGGATACCGATGGTGATCTTGAGCAGGAGGAAGGAGATGAGGCCGGTACCGAAGGCCCACAGGAAGACCGAGCCCACGCCGATGGCCTGGGTGATGAACTGGGTCAGGCCGCCGCCGTAGAACAGGCCGGCCACGCCGCCGAAGTCGGGGCTGGCCAGGAGGCCGACCATGAGGGTGCCGAAGGCGCCGCAGACGCCGTGGACCGAGATGGCGCCGACGGGATCGTCGATCTTGAGCACCTTGTCGATGAATTCGACGGACATGACCACGAGGACGCCGGCGCCGAGGCCGATGATGATGGCGCCCATGGGGGAGACGTTGGCGCAACCGGCGGTGATGGCGACGAGGCCGGCCAGGACGCCGTTTAAGGACATGGAGACGTCGGGCTTGCCGTAGCGCAGCCAGGTGGCGGCCATGGCGGCCAGGGCGGAGGCGCAGGCGGCGAGGTTGGTGGTGACGGCGATCAGGCCGATGTTGCCGGTGGCGGCGGTGGTGGAACCGGGGTTGAATCCGAACCAGCCGAACCAGAGGATGAACACGCCCAGGGCGACCAGGGGCAGGTTGTGCCCGAGAATGGCGCGGGAGACGCCGTCAGGGGTGTATTTGCCGAGACGCGGTCCCATGAGCAGGGCGCCGGCCAGGGCGATCCAGCCACCCACGGAGTGGACGACGGTGGAGCCGGCGAAGTCGATCATGGGCGCTTCGAGCTTGGACAGCCAGCCGCCGCCCCAGATCCAGTGGCCGGAAATGGGGTAGATCAGGGCGGTGACGATGAAGCTCAGGAAAAGGTAGGAGACGAACTTGGTGCGTTCGGCGATGGCGCCGGAAACGATAGTGACGGCGGTGGCGGCGAAGACGCACTGGAAGAACCAGTAGGTGTAGGCCCACAAGCCATCCGGGTTGGCGGTGGTGGCTTCGGAGAGGCCGAAGTTGGAGAAGCCGATGAAGCCGCCGATGTCGGTGCCGAACATGAGGGCGTAGCCGAACAGGAAGAACGCGATGGAGCCGCAGGCAAAGTCGAACATGTTCTTCATGAGGATGTTGCCGGCGTTTTTGGCGCGGGTGAGTCCGGTTTCGACCATGGCGAAGCCGGCCTGCATGAACATGACGAGCACGCCGGCGAGCAGGGTCCAAACGGTGTTTCCGTTCATGACCGACAGAAATTCGGGAGCTTTTTCAGCGGCTTCCTCGGCCAGAGCCAAGCTGGGCAAAGCCAGGATGGCCAATGGCAGGGCGGCCAGGGCCACGGTCGCGCCAGTTTTGTAAAAATTCCGTCTTGTTTCCATAATCCCCCCCGTTGCTTGAAGTTTTTTCACAATGGTGGCTTTTGCCACCAGGGCCTTAACGCTGGTACGGAGTTCGCTCTCCTCGAGTCCGTCGCCGTGAAGCCTAGCAAATGTCGGGCCAGTAAGTAACTTGCTTGAATCGTTAGATTATCATCTGAGCTTGCTTTTCGGACCTACAAAATTGGAGTTCCTGCGACGAACGACATACAAAAATGAAATGCATTGAATATTTGAAAAAATAAGAATTAATTGAGAAAACACGGGTGGATTTGGCATATTTTGCCAAGATTAGCAAGTTCAAAATGACAAATATGCGAATCTGTTTTGCAGGAGGTTGCCGGATTGTCACCTTTGGCGTGGCCGGACCAAAAAAAAAGGCCGCCCGAAGGCGGCCTTGCTGCTGGCGCGGGGAGGCTTACAGGATCGGCAGATAGCGTTCGATCTCCCACTCCGTGACCTGGGTGCGGTAGGCGTCCCATTCGGCCTTTTTGTTTTCCACCAGGGCGGCATGCAGGTGGTCGCCCAGGATTTCCCGCATGAGTTCGCTGCCTTCCAGGTTGTCCACGGCTTCGCGCAGGCTGCCCGGCAACGAGAAGATGCCCTTGGCCTTCATCTCGTCGTCGCTCATCTTGAAGATGTTTTCCTCGATGGGCTCGACCAATTCGTAGCCGGCCTCGATGCCGCGCAGGCCGGCGCCGAGCATGGCGGCGAAGCACAAATAGAGGTTGCAGGCCGGATCGGGGCTGCGCAGTTCGATGCGGGTGGCGGCTTCCTTTCCGGGCTTGTACATGGGCACCCGCACCAGGGAGGAGCGGTTGCGCCGGGCCCAGGCGATGTAGACCGGGGCCTCGTAGCCAGGCACCAGCCGCTTGTAGGAATTGACCCATTGGTTGGCGATGAGGGTGAATTCCGGGGCGTGGCGCAGCAGGCCGGCGATGTAGGCCTTGGCTTCCCGGGACAGGTGGTAGACGTCGCCGGCGTCGTAGAAGGCGTTTTTGGAGCCGCGGAACAGGGACTGGTGGCAGTGCATGCCCGAGCCGTTCTCGCCGAACAGGGGCTTGGGCATGAAGGTGGCGTAGCAGCCGTGCTTGCGGGCGATCTCCTTGACCACGACCCGGTAGGTCATGGCGTAGTCGGCCATGACAAGGGCTTCCTGGTAGCGCAGGTCGATTTCGTGCTGGCTCGGGGCCACTTCGTGGTGGCTGTATTCCACGGCCACGCCCATGGATTCCAGGGCGAAGTTGATGTCGCGGCGCACGTCGTTGGCCAGGTCCCGGGGCGGGGCGTCGAAGTAGCCGCCGAAGTCGAGGATTTTAGGCTCCGAGGAGTTGGCGAACAGGAAGAATTCGAGTTCCGGGCCGACGTAATAGGTGTAGCCGAGGTCGGCCGCCTTTTTGAGCATGCGTTTGAGCACGTAGCGGGAGTCGGCGGCAAAGGGCGTGCCGTCGGGATTTTTCACGTCGCAAAAAAGCCTGGCCACCGGACGGTCCGAGGGGCGCCAGGCCACGAGCTGGAAGGTGGAGGGGTCGGGGAAGGCCACCATGTCGGATTCCTGGATCTTGGTGAATCCGGTGATGGAGGAGCCGTCGAAGCCCATGCCCTCCTCGAAGGCGTTTTCCAGTTCGCGGGGAGTGATCTGGAAGCTTTTGAGGACGCCGAGCACGTCGATGAACCAGAACTGGATAAAGGAGACGTTGTAGTCTTTTACGGCCTTGAGCACATCGTCAGCGTTTTTGCAATTGAACACCGCCATATAATGACCTCCGTTGTAAGGTTCGCGCTGGAGCGAAACGCGGTTCCTCAAAAAGCCCAACTAACCGGAAAAATCCTGAAAATCAACCGGATGGCGGCTTATGGCCGCTTGCGCCGACACGAACGCGGTGTCGGATTCCCGGCCGGGCGGCCGTCAGTAGGGGAGCATGCGGTGCGCCTTGCCCGCGCCGGAGACTTCATGCCAGACTTCCCCGTTTTTGACGAAAAAGACGCTCGGGTCGGTTTCGCTTTGGAGCCGGTCGCCGTTGATGGTAAAGGGCTCCCAGCCTTTGTGCTCGGCTTTGGTCTTGCCGTTGCGCCAATGGAAGAAGACGGCGTAGCGCTCCCCTTTTCGCACCAGGCAGTAACTGTAGCTGTTGGGGTGGTGGTACTCCGGGGGCGCCGGGCGCATGTAGCAGCCGACGAGCAGGGGATTGGGCGGTGCGTTGACGGTCGCGTACACGGTGGGCTCGCCGGCCGTTTCCTTGCTCGTCACCGAGCCCGCCGCGCAACCGGCCAGCAGCAGGGCCACGACCAGGGTGCAACACAAGCGTGCCATGGAAAGCTCCTTTGTCCGGGGCCCGGACGGTCGGCTCGGGATCATGCCGATGTAGCCTTGGCGCCAGGGAGCGTCAACCGCCCGGAGCCTCATGCTCAGCGTGGTGGCCGTCCGCCGCCTCCAGGGCCGCCCCCTGGTCCACCACCGGGGCCGCCGCCATGTCCCGGGCCTCCGCCCGGACCACCTGGGCGACCGCCACCAGGGCCGCCACCCGGCCCTGGCCCGCCACCGGCCACGGGCCGCGCTCCGCCATGCCAGCCTGGTCCCGGTCCGCCGGGTCCTGGTCCACCGCGCCAACCCGGAGGCGGCCCACCACGGTGGTATCGTGGTCCGGGGCCGTACCAGCCCCACGGCCAGCCCCAGACTACACCCGCGCCATAGCCGTAGCCGTAGTCATAGCCGTAGGCGGGATACCAATAGGGATCGTAATAATAGTAGGCGGGATAGGCGGGGCCCCACCCGGCGCGGGGTCCGTACCCGCGCCAGTGCCCGTAGCCCGGGCCGTAGCGGGGGCCTGGTCCCGGCCCGGGTCCCGGCGGTCGCGGATGATAGCCCGGCCCACCACCAGGGCCATGGCCCCATCCGCCACCCGGCCCAGGCCCACCGCCGCGTCCGGGTCCGCCGCCTGGACCTGGGCCGCGCTGGGCCTGGGCCCCGGACAGGGCGAGGAAGCCACAGAAGACCAGGACGACGCAAAAGACGAACAGGCGTTTCATGGTGCGCCTCCTTGGCTGCGTTTCAGGTCGAAAAAACGTCCACCGTGCCGTTATCGTCCAGTTTCCGGGCGATGACAAGGGGCGGGATCCGTCTTACTGTCCGTACCACGGGAGGAGGGCATGGCGGAACTTTGGCGGGACGCTCTCAGTGGCATGGGCGTGCTTGTGGCCGAAGCCGGGGCGGTGCCTCGGGAGGCTTTGGGGCGGGCGCTTGGGGCCCGGTTCGGCAGTGTCGTCCTGGCGGCCAGCGCTGCCGAGGCCCTGGCCCTGGCCGAGCGAGTCACGCCGGAGGTGGCGGTTTGCGGTTGCCGGCTGCCGGACATGGACGGGGCGGCCCTGGTCGTGGCATTGCGCCAGAGGGTGCAACGGCTGCCGGTCTTTTTGCTGGGCACGCCCGAGGAACTCGTGAGTGTGTTGGGCCAGGTGACTCTGCCGGGACTGCGCCCGGTGGTGCGGCCCTTTGACCCGGCCGCGCTGGCGTCCGTGGTGGAAGAGACGGCCTTGGACCTGGCGGCGCGGCGTTCGGTGGACGAGGCCTGGCGGCTGGTGCGTTTTTTTCTGGATGAGAATCCGCAGCCGTCGGTGCTGTTCGCCGATGGGGCCGTGGTCGCGGTCAACCGGGCCTTGGCCCGCTACCTGATGCGCCAGTCCGGTCCGGGCGATGCCCGGGGACGCGTTGGCGGGCTGGAGGCCTTTGTGGCCGATCCCTTGCCGTCGGGCGGGTTGGCGACCTTTGTCCGGGACCTGGTGGACGACCGCCTGGACCGGGAACACCGTCTGCGTCTGACCAATCCCGCCCGCCCGGACCAGCCGCCCCATGTTTTCCAGGCCCTGGGTGTGCGCCTTCCCGGCCGGGACCGCTTTCTGCTCAGCCTGGCCGATGTCACCGAACTGGAGCTGGAACGCCGGGAATTGTTGGACCAGGCCAATCTGGACCCCCTGACCCGGGTGTGCAACCGGCGCAAGCTCACGGACATTCTGGAAGGTGAAACGGCCCGGTCCAACCGGTACGGCACGCCTTTGTCGGCCATGGTGCTGGACATTGACCACTTCAAGGCCATAAACGACACCCACGGCCACGATGCCGGGGACGTCGTGCTGGTGGAGTTGGCGGCGCGTCTGTCCGCGACGTTGCGCCAGGTGGACCGGCTGGCCCGGTTCGGCGGCGAGGAATTCGTGGTGGTGGCGCCGGGCATCGGCGTGCCGGACGCACTGGAACTGGCCGAGCGGCTGCGGTCGCGGGTGGCCGGGGAGGATTTCGCGGCCGTCGGGCGGGTCACGGTGAGTATCGGCGTGGCCGGCCACCGCCCAGGCGAGACGGCCGAGGCCCTGCTCAAGCGGGCCGACACGGCCTTGTACCGGGCCAAATCCGGTGGCCGCAACAAGGTGGAGCCCGAGGTTTCGCCGTAACCCCCAGACATTATGGACGACACGGACAAACAGATCCTGGACATCATCCAGACCGGCTTCCCCATCGAGCCCCGGCCCTATGCGGCCATCGGCGCCCAGGTGGGGCTGACCGAGTCGGAGACCCTGGCCCGTGTGCGGGCCCTGCGTGGCAAGGGCATCATCCGGCGCATCGGCGCCAATTTTCAGTCCGCGAAGATCGGCTTCACCTCGACGCTGTGCGCGGCTTCGGTGCCGCCCGCGTCCCTGGATGCCTTCATCGCGGCGGTCAATGCCCATCCCGGGGTGACCCACAACTACCTGCGCGACCACCCGATCAATGTCTGGTTCACCATGATCGGTTCCTCGACCCAGGCCATCCGCGACGATCTGGCCGCCATCACGGCCGCCACCGGTGTTTCCATTCTCAACCTGCCGGCGGATCGGCTGTTCAAGATCCGGGTGGACTTCGCCATGAGCGGGTCCGAGGCCTGAGGCAAAAGTCCGGTCGCGGTTCGCCGCACACGACAACAGCAAGCGTCCCACGCGCGAACGGGACGGACAATCCCGCCTCCCCGGGGCGGTCTTTCGGAGCACAAGCCATGATGCACGGAAAAAAGGTGGTGGTGGTCATGCCCGCCTACAATGCGGCCGCCACCCTGGAACGCACCTATGCCGAGGTCCCCAAGGACATTGTGGACGAGGTCATCCTCGTGGACGATTGCAGCCGGGACGGCACCATCGAGCAGGCCCGCAAGCTCGAGCTGCGCTGTTTCCGCCACGACAGGAACCGGGGCTATGGCCGCAACCAGAAGACCTGCTACGCCGAGGCTCTCAAAACCGGCGCCGACGTGGTCATCATGGTGCATCCCGACTACCAGTACACGCCGAAGATCATCCCGGCCATGGCCAACCTGGTGACCTGCGGGGAATACGACGCGGTCATTGCCTCGCGCATCCTGGGCGGGACAGCGCTTCGCGGCGGCATGCCCCTGTACAAGTACGTGGCCAACCGTTTCCTCACCCTGACCCAGAACCTGCTGCTGTCGGCCAAGCTTTCGGAATACCACACCGGCTACCGGGCGTTTTCCCGGCAGGTTCTGGAAACCTTGCCCCTGCTCGAAAACTCCGACGATTTCGTCTTCGACAACCAGATGTTGGCCCAGACGATCTCGTTTGGCTTTCGCATCGGCGAGGTGTCCTGCCCGACCAAGTATTTCGAGGAAGCTTCCTCCATCAATTTTCGGCGCAGCTGCGCCTACGGCCTCGGTGTGTTGCGGACTTCGGTCCAGTTTCGGCTGGAGAAGTGGGGCAAGAAGCACTACGCCATCTTCGATCCCAAGGGGCGTGGTTTGGCCAGCGCCGATCCGCAGTACTACACGGACGCCACGGACTGTTCCGCTCCGGCTGCTGACTAGTCCCGGCCCCTCCGCCCCTGGAACGCACCGTGACGCCGGCCGTGGCGGCAATGCGGGAGGGAGAAAACAGGGGGCGCATCGGCCTGGGGGTGGGCAGGGAGAGAATCCGGCCGGTCGATCTTCTTGACATTCCCGCCAAATCCATTTCTGTGAAAGGTCTGCGGGTATGAACCTCGCCCGCCGTGGAACGCATGAAGAAACGATTGCCCCTCGCCGAACTGGTCCCTGGCATGGCCCTGGCCACCGACATGTGCCGGGAGGACGGCGTGTTGCTTTTGCCGGCCGGGACGGCGCTGAGCGAGCGGCATCTGGCGTTGTTTCCCGTCTGGGGTGTGGAGGCGGCCGTGGTGGCGGATCCAGGGGGGGCACCCGGGGACGACGCGGCCGAAGTAACGCAATCGGAGCCCGCCCCGGAGCCGTTGACCCCGGAACAATGGCAGGCGGCAGCCGCGGCCATCCGGCCCCGGTTTGTCCATGTCGATCTGGAACATCCGGGCATGGCCGCGATTTTCGCCCTATGTCCGCCCCGGGCTGCCCGCTTGTTGCGCCAGCGCAGCGGGGCCTGCGTCGGGCTGCCCACGTCGGTTCCCCCCGAATCCCTGCCCCAGCCCCCAGGGGGGGTGCCCCCGGGGCCCATGGCCCTGATCGAATCCGATCCCAAACTTTCGTCCTTGCCGGACGTGTTCGTGCGCATCAACGAGGTGCTCAACGATCCGCTGAGCACCTCCCACGAGGCGGCCGAGGCCATCGGCAAGGATACGGGCCTGTCGGCCAAGCTGCTGCGGCTGGTCAACAGTGCCTTTTACGGCTTCCCGGTCAAGGTGGACACGCTCTCCCGGGCCGTGACCATCGTGGGCAGCCGCCAGCTCACCACCTTGGCCCTGGGCCTGTCGGTCATTGCCGTGTTCAAGGACCTGCCCGAGGGCTTGGTGGATATGCGGTCGTTTTGGAAGCACAGCATCGGTTGCGGGGTGGTGGCCGCGAACCTGTCCGGTCCGAGCGGCAGTGGCGACATGGAGCGGCTGTTCGTGGCCGGGCTGCTCCACGATGTGGGGCGACTCGTGCTCTACCGGTGCCTGCCGCGGCATCTGGCCCGCATTCTGGCCATGGCCCGCACGGAGGGGAAGCTGCTGCGCGAGGTCGAGCGCCGGGAACTCGGCTACGATCATGCGGCGCTCGGCGGCATGCTGCTGCGACGCTGGCGTTTTCCGGAAAACCTGGAAAAGGCCGTGCGCCATCACCATGGCCTGGCGGCACTGCCGCAGGCGCCCATGCCGGCCGCGGTGCACGTGGCCGATGTCACGATCGGGGCCCTGGGTCTGGGGTCGAGCGGCGAGGTCTATGTCCCGCCGCTACGTGCCGAGGCCTGGAACGTCCTGGAACTCACCCCGGAGCGAATGACCACGGCCGTTGCCACCTCGGAAGTCCAGATCGAGGATATCCTGCGGGCCTTTTTGCCCGAGGAGGCCTAACCCGCGCCTAGATGATGCTTTTTTTGCTGTCGCGCAGCTTGCCCACAAGAAAGCCGAGGGCAATGCCCAGGATGCAGCTGCCGATGCAGGTGATGCCGAAGGTGGCCACGAGATCGTTGACGTTGCCGATGATCCTGCGGCCGAACAGAATGTGGAAGAAGCCGTAGCCGATCCACAGCAGCATGCCGGTGTGGAAGCCGAAAAAGAGCCCGTCCATCATCCGGTCGTGCACGTCCACCGATTCGATATACTTGTAGCAGATGAGCTGGGCGATGACGCCAAAAAGGGTGATGGAACCGAGCGAGGCCAGCAACTGGATGACCGGCACCACGACGGTGGCGTGCCAGGCGTCGCCCTTGCGGATGGATACGATGATGCCGGGCAGCAGGCTCACGATCCAGATGCACAGGATACCGATTTCCTGACTGCGCTTGGCCAGGAAATGTTGTTTTTCGCCAGGGGAATGCTTCATGGTACGTCTCTTGGGTCTCCAGGGGGATCGGCTTGGCGGTCTGGCCGCCGGTCCGGGCGATGCGGAAGCAAAAAACGGCCAACGCCGCGTTGTCAAGCGCCCGGGAAAGAGACATACTGTCAGGGCGTGTGGAATGCAACGCGTTTCCCAAAAAGCGGGCGGGGCGGTTGGTCCGGCCGCCCGATAACCCACGGCCCTGCCCATGGAATACGCCGCGCGCCAGGTTGACGCAGCCCCCGAGCGACCGCCCTGTGTGCTTATTATCGACGATGAGAGCATCAACGTCGAGACACTGGCCTGGATGTTGCGGGAGGCCGGTTTCGTGGTGGCGCGGGCCACGAGCGGCCCGGACGGCCGGCGCCTGGCCGCGACCGTGCGCCCTGATTGCATCATCCTCGACATCATGATGCCCGGGGAGTCCGGGTTCGAGACCTGCGGCCTGCTCACGGCCGATCCGGCCACCACGGACATCCCCATCATCTTCATTTCCGGCCTGGACGACGTGGACAACAAGGTCAAGGGTCTCAAGCTCGGGGCCGTGGACTACATTGCCAAGCCCTTTGCCAAGGAAGAGGTACTGGCCCGGGTCAAGATCCACATCCGCCAGCGCCGGGCCCTGCGTGCCTTGCTGGCCCAGCAGGCGGCCAAGCTGGCTCAGATTCGCGATGCCCAGCAGTCCATTCTGGTGGCGCCCGCCGACCTGCCCGAAGCGCGGTTCGCCATCCGCTACGTTCCGGTCCTTGAGGCCGGGGGGGATTTTTACGACGTGTTTCCCTGGACCGAATCGGTCATGGGGTATTTCGTGGCCGACATCGCCGGCCACGACCTGGGCGCCTCCTTTGTCACCTCGTCCCTCAAGGTCCTGTTGCGCCAGAATGCGGGACCGCTTTATACGCCTGTCGAGACGCTGAAAAACATGAACAGCGTGCTGACCACCCTGCTGCGGGACGGCAAGCATCTGACCGCGGCCTTGCTGTGCCTCAATCGGGGCCGGCGACGGCTGACCCTGGTCAGTGCCGGCCACCCGCCGCCCATCCTGGTCGGGGCGGATGGCACGGGGAGTTTGTTGGCCACCGACGGTGACATCCTCGGCGTTTTCGAGACCGTGCAGTTTGGTGTGCTGGAACGCAAGGTGGCGCCGGGGGACCGGATCTATCTCTACAGCGACGGCCTGGTGGAACGCTTTGGCGCCACAGCCAAGTCCCGGGCCCAGGGTGTGGCCGATTTGCTGGAGGATTGCCGGCGGGTGGCGGGGTTGCCCCTGGATCGGGCGGTGGCGGCCATGACCGAGGACATGCTGGGCCCGGGAGGCCGGCCCGAGGACGACATGGTGCTTTTAGGCATTGAGGTGTAGCGGCCATGTTCGAAAAGGACACGTATCCCGGCGGGCAGCGCATCCGTTTCTCGTCCAGTCTGGCCCTGCTCGACCGGGCCGTGGCCGAGGTCGTGGCCTTTGCGACCAGCCGCAACGCTTCGGGCAATCTTTTCGATCTCAAGCTGCTGCTGCGCGAGGCCCTGCTCAATGCTGTCATCCACGGCAATGGTTCGGACCCGCTACGCCAAGTTATCTTGGAGGCGACAGCTTCCGAGGGTCGGCTGACGCTTGGCGTGGAAGACCAGGGCGAGGGGTTCGACTGGCGCGAGCGGTTGGCCAATCCCCCGTCTCCGGTAGCGACCAGCGGCCGGGGCCTGACCATTCTCACCCTCTATGCCGATGATCTGCGCTTTAACGCAGCCGGCAATCGGATTACCCTGACCAAGATCATTCCCGGTCTGCGCGGCCCGGCCACGGAGTCGGACCAATCCGGGCAAGACCCTACCGGGCGGAGGACTTCCATGCACGACATTCGTATCGAGGAGGGGCGGACCATCTTTTGTCCGACCGGAGACATCGTGGCTTCAGGGGCCGATGCCCTGCGCGCCCGATTGCGGGACATCATGCATGAGCATCCCGGGCCGCTGGCCATCGACCTGGAACAGGTGGAGCTGATCGACTCGGTGGGCATCGGCCTGCTGATCGCCGCCCACAACAGCCTGACCAAGGCCGGACATCGGCTGGCCCTGATCCATGTCAACGCGGACCTGGCCGGATTGTTGCGCACCATGCGCCTGGACAAGCATTTCGTCATCGAGACCGACTGAGCCGCAACCGGAGCCGATATGGACCAGATGGACGACGAGATCATGACCATGTTCGTGGAGGATACCCGCGAACACCTGGGCGATATCGAAAGTGCGCTCATGGACATGGAGCGCGACGGGGCGGACATCGACGAGGAACTGGTCAACAAGGTTTTCCGGGCCGCTCACTCCATCAAGGGGGGGGCCGGATTCCTCAACCTCAATAATATCCGCGACCTGTCCCACAAGCTCGAAAGTCTGCTGCACATGATCCGCAGCCGGGAGATCGTGCCCGACACCCGGGTCATCAACCGCCTGCTGGCCGGCTTCGACCGGCTGCTCGGGCTGGTGGAGGCGGCCGCCACCAGTGATCAGGAGGACATTGGCGCCATGTTGTCCGAGTTGTCCGGTCTGACCGCCGAACACCTTTCGCCCCAGCAGCTCGCCCAGGCCGCGGCCACCGTGCCCATCGCCCTGCCCGGCGGCGAAATCGTTTTTGCCGAGGACGAACTCAGCCTGCGCCAGGCGCTTTCCGGCGGCAAGAATCTCTATCTCGTGGAATACGACCTCATCCACGATGTCCAGGCCCGGGGCAAGACCCCCCTCGACATCATCGGCACCATGGAATCGAGCGGCCTCATCGTCGATTGCCGCATGGACCTGGCCGGGGTGGGAGATCTCGACGCGCCGCCGGTCAACCGCATTCCCTTTTACGTGCTTTTCGCCTCCATCGTGGAACCCGATATCGTAAGCTACCTGTTCGCCCTGGATGCCAGCCGCATCCACCCCGTGGACGTGGGCGCCCTGACCGCTCAGGCGTCCTCTGCCGCGACCGAGCCGTCCGCGTCGACCGTGTGCGAGGACTTCGGTCCCTGGCGTCTGGAAGTGACAGGCGACCGGGCCACCCTGACCTTGGCGTCGGGCGCGCCGGCCGCGGCGGTGGAGGCGCGGGCGGCCTTGCTGGCCTGCCTGGAACGGGGCGCCTCGGTGGAGCTGTGCTGGTCCGGAGTCGGAGAAGTCGATCTGGCCTTGGCCCAGGTCATTTTCGCCGCCGCCTTGACCTTTGCCCGCCGGGGACTCGGATTCGAGCATTGTGGCGCAGCGCCCGAGGCCTTGTCCCGTCTGGCCGAGCGGGCCGGCATCACGGCGGCGTCCCTGGAAGCCGTGGGGCTGCCTACGGATTTTTGCGGCCGCTGAGGCGGGTTGCCGCCCAGGCCGATGCGATCATGGTGTAACCGGCCGGACATGCCCCTCGACCTAACGCGCAATGGGCGGCCACAAGCCGCCAAACCAAGCGGGAGGTCTTTCCGATGCGAAACGTTCTGAATGGATTGCTTGCCTTGGTGATCCTGGTCGGTTCCAGCCAGGCCGTTTTGGCCTGGCCCGGTCCGGGGCCTGGTGGCCCGGGCGGCCCGGGTGGCCCTGGCGGCCCCGAAGGCATTCTGTCCATGGTGCTGTCCCTTGACCTCACCGAGGCCCAGAAACACGATGTGGCCGTGATTCTCAAGAAGTACCAGGCGAAGTTCGACAGCGGAGCCCAGGCCGCGCATGAGGCCATGCGGGGCGTGGGCGATGTCATGCGCAAGGATCCGGGCAACGAGGCGCAAGTGCGCGAGGCCTGCCGCAAGGCGGCCGCGTCTTTCGAAGAGATGGCGGTCCTGGGCGGCAAGCTGGTGACCGAGGTCAAGGCCGTGCTGACGCCGGCCCAGCTCAAGCAGCTTGACGACAACGCGCCGCCGCCGCCTCCCGAACCGCGCAAGCATCGGGTGCCGCCGTTCCGCATCCTTGTCGATGAGTGGATCAACGCCCACGCCGGTGCTGGCAAGTAGGGATCAGTCGAGTATGGCCGAGGCGTTGGTGGACATGGAGGATGCCCGTATCCTCAAGGAAATACGGGCGGGCGACGTGGACGCCTACGCCAGGCTCATGAAGAAGTATCAAGGGCGCGTGTCCGGCATCGTGTCCGGGCACGCTCCCCGGGAACGGGTGGCGGAACTGACGCACGAGGTGTTTGTCCGGGCCTACCGTTCCCTGGCCGGCTACCGGGGGGACAGCCCTTTCGGACATTGGCTGGCCAAGGTGACGGTTCGGACGTGCCATGATTTCTGGCGATCGGAATACCGGCGCCGGGAGCGGCCCGAGAGTGATTTGTCCGAAGAGTGTCGGGCCTTTGTCGAAGAGGTCGCCGCCTTGGAGACCAGCGAGGCGGCCGAGGAAACGGTCTCGCGCAGCGAAGCCAAGGAACTTTTGGCCTGGGCCCTGGATAAGTTGTCGCCGACGGACCGGATGGTGGTGACGCTGACGCATCTGGAAGAGCGCCCGGTGGCCGAGGCCGCCGAAATGCTCGGGATCAGCGTCCCCAACGTCAAGGTCAGGGCCTTTCGGGCCCGGAAAAAACTGCGTGATTTGCTTGGCGACATCATAGGCGCGTAAGGAGGTATCCTATGGACGGGAACTCGACAGGACGCATGGAACGCCTGGAAGCGGTCTTGCGCGCGGCTCATGCACGGCGGGAAATACCTTCGCCCGACCCGGGGATGGTTCTTGCGGTCTTAAACGAGATCAAGGCGCAGCCTGAACCGGCGACCAACGGCGTGTTGTGGCGCATGGCGGCCGGAGCTGGTTTGCTTGCCGTGGCCACGGTACTTTTGACCCTGGCCTTTGGCTCGGGGATCGAGGAGGAAGTGGGGCGTTTCCTCTTTTTCGATCCCAATGGCCAGGCATTGGTCTCGCTTTTTGGCGTCTAAGGTGTGGTCATGAGTGGTACGGCGAAAAAGATTTTGGCTGGCCTTGTGCTTTTCTGCTCGGGTCTGGTGGTGGGCATTTTCGGGACGCGGCTTTTGACCGAGCGTGCGACCCTGGCCATGTTTCACGGCGACAGCCGGCATTTCGCGGATATGGCCCTGCGGCGCCTCAGCGGCGACCTTGATCTGACCCAGGCCCAGGTGGAAAAGCTGCGCCCGATTTTTTATGCCACGGCCAAGAAGCTGGCCGAGATCCGGCGGGAACAGGAGCCGAAGATCCAGGCCGTGATCAACGAGGATCTGAAATCCATCAAGGAGGTCCTGACTCCGGAACAGCGGGAGAAATTCGAGGCGGTCCTCAAACATTTGCGCGAACGCCGCCAAGCCATGGAGCGCTTTGGCCCGCCCCCGCCGCCACCGGGCATGGGCCCGCCGCCGGACGGTCCCCCGCCGCCTGGGATGGAACCGCCGCCACCCCCGCCCTTTGGCATGGCCCCCCGCCGGGACCGCCTCCGGGCCCTGGCCATCATCCGGACGATTGGGACCGGGACGGACCACCGCCGCCGCATCACGGCGGTCCGCCACCGGCGCCACCAAGCCCTTCCGAGGAACGCACCGAGATCTGATACTTCGATTTCCGCATTCCCAGACTGCCGGAACTCTGGCATGAGGGCAAAGACTCCCAGGCCTGTCGATCCCCCGACTCGCCGAACCCGGGCCGCCTCCCCGTCGTGGGAGGCGGCCGAGCCAAGGAGCTTTGCCATGACGCCGCATCCGTTTACGTATTCCCGTCGCGATGTGCTTTGCCTGGCTGCCGGAGCCGGGGCCGTGGTCCTGGCCGGAGGCTTTCATGGGGTGGCGTTTGCCGCCGCGACCCCGCCATTTTTCATGCCACCCCTGCCGTATGCGGAAAACGCCCTGGAGCCGGTCATTTCGGCCCGCACGGTAAGCTTCCATTATGGGAAACACACCCAGGGCTATTTCGACAACGCCAACAAATTGGTCGTGGACACGCCCCTGGCCGGCCAGCCCTTGGACAAGGTGTTCGTGGCGGCGGCCAAGGACCCCAAGCTGGTGGGGCTGTTCCGCAACGCGGCCCAGGCCTGGAATCACGTGTTTTATTGGAATGGCCTGTCGCCCAAGGGCGGCGGTGAACCGACCGGCAAGCTGGCCAAGGCCGTCGGGGCCGCTTTTGGCGATACCGAGGGCTTCCGCAAGGCCTTGAGTACGGCGGCCGTGGGTCAGTTCGGCAGCGGCTGGGCCTGGCTCGTGGCCGATGGCGGCGGCGCGCTCAAGGTCGTGGCCACGGGCAATGCCGACAATCCCTTGCAGCAGGGCCTCAAGCCCCTGTGGGTCATCGACGTGTGGGAACACGCCTACTATTTGGATTATCAGAACAAGCGCGCGGATTATGTCAAGGCGGTGCTGGAGAAGCTGATCAACTGGGCGTTCGTGGCCGAAAATCTCGGCTAGGCATGATTCCGAAACGCCTTCCGGGGACCCGGCAGGCGGTCGAGGTCCTGCCGCACCTTTCCGTCGACCCCGGGTTCAGGCTTGGCCCGGGGTCAGGCGGACGGTCTGCCCGGGGTGGATGCCCGTCTCGCCGGGGACGAGGGCACTGGCGTCGTCGGCCGTGCAGCGCACGACCGTGGCCGTGGCCAGGATTTGGCCGGCCTTGTCGGTGACGGTCACGGACAGGCCCGGGGCCAGCCCCTGGTCCGTGCCGAGGCCGAAGGAGATGCGCAGGCCCTCGGGCGTTTTTTGGGCCGCGTAGAGCACGGCCTTGCCCTGGGAGCGCCAGACGGCTTCGAGCCGCCGGGACAGCAGGAAGACACCGCCGCCGCAGCCCAGCCCCAAACCGAAAAACATCCCTGCCGCCGCAAAAGGCGGCAGGCCGCTGACACGCCGGATCAGGGACGGCGAGGCCGCTTCCAGGGCACGCTGATCGACGAAGATGCGGATGGTAAAGACCTGGGGCGGCACAGGCTGGTCTCCGGGCCGGCCGGTGAGGGTCAGGCTCGCGCGCCCGGGGGCGGCGTCCGGGGCGGCCCGCAGCTCGCCGTGCCACATCCGCCCGCCGAGCCAGAAGCCGGAAAATTCCGTGGTGGCGCCGAACGTCAGGGCCGCGTTGTCAAGGTGCGTGGTCAGTTCCGCGGCATGCTCGGTCCCGATCGGAATCGGGCCGGAGAGCAGCTCCCTCCCGCCGGCAACGATAGCGATTTTCTGGGGGCCGGTCCGGGCGCTGGCCACGAAGCCGTCGATCAGGGCGGCCACGGCGCACAGGCATATCCCGGCGGTGATCCAGCCCACAAGCGTCCGCAGCCGGACAAGTCCCGCTTCGCTCATGCCGCGACCCGCCGGTCGGCGCGGCCCAAGCGGCGGATGGCGACGATGCCCGCGACCAGGGTGGGTAGGGCCAGCCCGAAAAAGGACTTCATGAACACGGGCGTGAAGGCGTCAGGCTCGCGCGAGGCCAGGTAAACCGAAAGCGTCACCTCGGCCAGCAGGGCCACATCCAGGGCGACCAGGGCCAGGCGTTGGCGCAGGGTCATTTCGGGCTTGGCAGCGGTTTCGGCGGTCATGGCGGTCTCCTTTTGCCCAAAGGCCGCCCCGGCTTGCGGTCGCAAACCGGGACGGCAGGGGTGTGGGGGGTTACTTCTTGAAGATGTCGGTCTTGGAGACGTTCATCAGGCGCAGGGCCTTGCCGTCCTCCTTGTAATAGATACGCACTTCATCGCCGGCGTCCCAGGCCGAGGCGGGCAGATCACTGTAGGCCTCCGGTACCGTGAAGGACACGAGCAGCTTCTGGCGGCCGGAATAGATGGTAATGATCTTCTTGTCCTTGTCCACGACCGGGAAGGGCTTGGCCTTGCCGGTGGCACTGTCGAAGACCAGGGGATGCTTGCGATCGATGCCTTCCTGCTTGTCCACGATCTGGATGGCAATGGTTTCGAAGTTCTGCTTGGCCGGATCATAGAGCACGATCTGTCCCTTGTCGGCATCGAGCTTCATGCGCAGCCCGGCCTTGGGGTCGGGGCCCATTTCCGCCGGCACGGTTGGCAACTGGTAGGTCAGGGCCGGCAGATACGTATAGTCGGGCTTTTGGGCGTCGTTGGCCTTGTCCCGGATGATGGTGACGGTCTTTTTGACCGGATCGAAGGCCACGGTGCGGCCCTGGTCCACCTTGCCGTAATCCACGCAACCGGCCAGGAAGACCACGGGCAGGGCGGCCAGCAGCAGTTTGGTAAGCAATGCGCGCATGGGTAGGATCTCCTTTGCGTTGGCTGTGCGAGGCCTAGGAGGCCGCCTTGGCCTTCTTCATGGCGAGTTCGGCCTTCGCGCCCTGGACCATCTTGACGGTGATGTAGATGGCCAGTGCCGAGACCAGGCCGAGGATCATATAGGTGGCGATGACGTCGCAGATCTTGTTGAGCGAGGGCACATAGTTCGGCAGCAGCTTGAGGAAGACCGAGATGAAGCAGCCGATGACGGCCAGGCCGAACGCGACCCGGATACCGTAGCCCTTGATGTACTTGGTGGCCACGGCACCGACCTGGGCGCCCATGGCCGCGCCGACCAGCATGATGATGGCGGCCACGAGTTCCACGCGGCCCTTGTAGGTGTAGGAACCGGCGCCGTAGAGGCCGGAGATCATGACTTCGAACAGGTCGGTGCCCACGGCCACGTGGGTCGGACAGCCGACGAGGTAGATCAAGGAGGGCATGCGGATGAGGCCGCCGCCGATGCCGAGGATGCCGGCCAGCCAGCCGGTGAAAAAGCTCACGATGATGGGCAGCCAGGCGGAGCAGTAGATGCCGGCCACGTTGAGGTGGACCATGGGCGGGATCTTGATCTTGTGCAGGGTCTTGTGCCACTCGATACCGGTGGCGAGCTTATCCACTTCGCCGCCGGCGGCCAGGGCGGCCTTTTCCTTGGCCCGGCGCTTGGCCACGTCGGCAAAGACCATCCAGGCGATCAGGGCGAGCAGGCCCATGTAGATCCAGCGCACGACCTTGTCGACGGCGCCGATTTTTTCCAGCCACATGATCATCTGGGCCCCGACCTCGAAGCCGGCGATGGTGCCGAACAGCATGATGAAGCCCAGTTTGTAGTCCACGTTGCCGAACTTGCCGTGCCGCATGGTGGAGATGAGCGACTTGCCGGCCATATGGGCGATGTCGGTGCCGATGGCAAAGGCCATGGGAAAGCCGAGGATGTTGAGCCCCGGGGTGACCATCCAGGCGCCGCCCATGCCGAAGAAGCCACCGATGACGCCGACGCCGATGCCGAGGATGATAAGTCCCGGCCAGAAGATTTTCACGCCCGCGATAGGCATCAGGATGTAAAGCCAGTCCATATCGTGCTCCTTGCTTGTGGCTGGTTGGAAATTTTAATGTTCCGCCAGTTCGCGGGACTTGAGATCGATGCCGATGAAATGCATGACCACGTCGGCCAGCACGCCGAAGATCACGCCGATCAGGGGAATGAGGATGATGGTCATGATGGTGAAGTAGAGGTGGCTTTCGTTGTAGAGATTGGCCCACCAGGCCATGACGCCGGTCAGCTTGCGCGAATCGGCCACGATGACGATGGGCGCGCCACCCCCGCCGGCGGCCAGGGCCAGTGACGGAGCCAGGAGCACCAGGGTCGTGAGACCCGCCAACAATGCCTTTGCTTTCCCGAACATGCGATCCCCCTTCAAGGTTTAACGAACGACAAGCACCGAGCACGGGGCATGGGCGACGACCCGGGCGGCCACGCTGCCGAGCAGGAAGCGGGAAAGCCCCGAGCGTCCCTGATGGCCCATGACGACCAGATCGCACTGCTGTGCCGTGGCGCGGCTGATGATCAGGTCGGCCGGGGACACGCCCTGTTCGATGATCACCGAAGCCGCGATGCCTTGGGTCGAGGCCGTGGCGGCGTACTTTTCGGCCGCCGTCTTGGCCGAGGCAAACAGCTTTTCGGTGAGCATGGTGGTGTCCATGACATCGCCCATATCGAGGAAATCCTCGGCCACGGTCATGATTTCGAGGGAAGCGTCCTGCTGCTTGGCCAGGGCAATGGCCGTGTCGAGCACCTTTGCCGCGAACGGGGACTGATCCAAGGCTGCCAGAATCCGCATAACCGCACCTCCTTGCTGTTTTGCGCCATGGTGGCGTCTGCCGCGCAAGGATTAGCAATCGCTATGCCGGCGCAATTAACTCCAGGTTTGGAAACGATAAAATGGTTACGTGAAAAAAAGCGCTTGACAGCACCCCCGGTCTTTGGCGCATTAATACCGCCAAATCAGGGGTGTTGCGCCAATCGCGCCAGTGCTTTCCAGCCGGAGTCGTGCCCTATGCTCGGCCTTTTTCGCAGTCCGCAGCCGTCTCAGACCCAGTCCCTTGCCGAATGGAGCGTGTTCAAAAAGCTCTTTGTCCTCCTCATCCCGGCCGTTATCCTGATTTTGGGCGGAACAGGCTGGATTCTCAATGTTTTCTCCAACAACTACATTGAGATGGCCATCGAGCGGAATACCAGCACGCTGACCCTTGCCCAGGCCCACGAACTCGAAAACCAGCTTGAAAACTGCCGCGAGAATACCATCGCCCTGGCCCACCGGCCCATGACCCGGGATCGGCTGCGTAATTTCATGGAATCCTCGGCCGCGGCCCGGGGGCAACTCTATGTGGAAGCGGCCTATATCGGCCTGCAGTCCGAACAGCGCTACGTGTTCCTCAATGTTGGCAAAACCGTCGAGGAAGTTCCCCTGGAAGTGGCCCAGCAGGTGAAAAACAGCCCGCTGACGGTTTCGCGCAAGGCCGTGGCCCTGGAACCCGGGACCGTGGTCCTGTCCGACCTGGCCAATGTCTATTATCCGCCCACCGGCTGGAGCGGGAGCCATGGACAGTTCAGTCTGACGGTCATGCGCCTGACCACGCCGGTCTCGGACGGTCAGGGCGGGATTGCCGGCTATCTGGTCCTGTCCCTGGATGCCCGCCGGCTGCGCAACCTCTTGTCCTTGTACAACTCCGTGCGTTCGCCCCTGCTGGGCTATGTCCGGGCAGCCGAAAACCGGGTCAGTCTGTTCGTGGACGAGCGAGGCTGGATTCTTTTTCAATCCGAGAGCTTGGAGACCCCTGACCGGGAGCTGTCCGTGGAGTCGGCCAAGGCCGGCTTGACCGGCGATCACGGTAAACCCGGTTACGACGACGCTTTTCGCCCGAGCCCGCGCCATGAAAGTTTCTGGCGCATGGTCACGGCCCTGCAACAAGGCGTGGCCGGGGTCGAGCGCGGGGAACCCGATTTCGGACCGGCCAAGCTGGCCTCCAGCGAGGATTTCATCGGCTATGCCCCGGTGCATTTCCGGGGTGATCCCCGGGAGGGCAACGCCATTATCGGTGGTGTCATTTATATGGACCGGAGTCTGCTCCCGCAGGCGGCCGAATTCGGGCAGTTCAACATCCTTTTCGGGACGACCATCGGTGGTATCCTGACGCTGAGTCTGATCATTTTGTTTTTGGGGCGGGTCATCACCCGGCCGATCCTGCGCCTGGCCGAGGCCGTGGCGAACTTGCGCCGGGAAGGCCAGCTCCACGAGATCGTCCTGCCGGAAAGCGACCGTGAGACCACCATGCTCAAGCGCTCCATCAACAGCCTGATTGCCTCGCTCGTGGCCAAGGAGACGGAGATCAAGGTCCGCGATGAGCGTTTGCGCTCGGTGCGGGCCCGGGAAAAGGTGCGCTTGGCCCCGCCGGCCCCCCGGGAAGGCGGGCAAGGCGAGATCCTGGAGGACTTGGTCGGCGAAAGCCCGGTCATGCGCCGCCTGGTCGAGCGTATCCGCAAGATCGCGGCCACGGACGCCGATGTGCTCATTATTGGCGAGACCGGTACGGGCAAAGAGCTGACGGCCGAGGCGATCCACCGCCTGAGCCATCGGGCCCACATGCCCTTTGTCTCCATCAATTGCGGGGCGTTGGACGAGAACCTGCTCATGGACGCGCTGTTCGGCCATGTGAAGGGGGCCTTTTCCGAGGCCAAGACCGACCGCAAGGGTGCTTTTCTGGCTGCCAACGGCGGGACCTTGCTGTTGGATGAGATCGGCAATGCCTCGCCCCGGGTCCAACAGGCCTTGCTACGGGCCCTGTCGGTGCGACGCATCAGTCCCCTGGGCAGCGATTCGGAAACGGCTTTTGACGCCCGGGTCATTGCCGCCACCAACGTGAGTCTCAAGGACATGGTGGCGTCGGGCGAATTTCGCGAAGACCTGTATTATCGTCTGCAGGTCCTGTCCGTGTCCACGCCGCCGTTGCGCGAGCGGCCGGAGGACCTGCCGGTTCTGGCCGGTTTTTTTCTGCGCCTGGCCGCGCGCCGCATGGGTAAGGGGGAGCTGTTTTTATCCCGAGGCGCCCTGGACAAACTCACGGACCATACGTGGCAGGGCAATGTGCGCGAACTGAAAAACTGTCTGATCCGGGCGGCGGCACTGGCCGAGCGGGAGATCATCCTGGCTGAGGATGTGCATTTCGAGGATGAACCCGGCCAGGAACAACCGCAAGCCGTGGTGGCGCCCCTGGCGGAACCTCCGGCCGAGGTCACGGGGGTGGTGCCGCTCAATACGCGGCAGCGCCGGGCCTTGCGCGCCCTCTATGGCCGGGAATCCTTCAGCCGTCAGGACTACCAGGAGGCCGGCGGCGAAGGGGTGCCCCAGCGCACGGCCCAGCACGATCTTCAGGACCTTGTCAGCCGCGGGATTGTGCTCAAGGAAGGTCGGGGCCCGGCCACACACTATCGCATGGCCCGGGAATATGCCGGCTGATGGCGCTTTATGGCGCGATTATCGAACCAAATAATCGCGCCAAGACAGAGGCTCGATCATTATCGGAAAAGGGCATCCCGTGAGACATGACGGCCCCAAACGAGTGTGCTAGGTCGGAGTCAGCATCCGGATTGGCCGCGCTGCGGGATGGTCCCGGGAGCGGCGAGATGGGAGCAGGAGGTGGCTATGCTGGCGGAATTGACCGTATCGCTGATGCTGGTGTTGGCGGGCTCAAGCGTGGCTTTCGCGGCCGGCGGAGCCTCGGATGTGGTGGAAACCACGGGCGGGCCGTTGCGCATCGTCTGCATCGGCCATGGCTCCTTGCGTTTCGAGTATGGCGGGAAGATCATTTACGTTGATCCCTATGGGAAAGTCGGGGATTACGGCGCCATGCCGCCGGCCGATCTTGTGCTTCTGACCCACGAGCATTTCGATCATCTGGACCCCGAGGCCCTGGGCAAGATCACCGGTCCGGATACGCCGCTGATTCTGACCGGCGCCTGCCTCGAACGGCTGGGGCGGGGCACTGTCCTGGCCAACGGCCAGTCCACCAGCGTGCTCGGGATCGGGATCGAGGCCGTGCCGGCTTACAACCTCGCGCACAAGCGCGAATCCGGCGAGCCCTACCATCCCAAGGGCCGTGGCAACGGCTATGTCCTGACGTTCGGCAACCTCCGGGTCTACGTGGCCGGCGATACGGAAGACATTCCGGAGATGGCCGCGCTCAAGGACATCGACATCGCCTTTTTGCCCATGAACCTGCCCTATACCATGACGCCTGAGATGGTGGCTGCGGCGGCCAAGATGTTTCGACCGAAGATCCTGTATCCCTACCACTATGGCGATACGGACCCGGCCAGGCTCACGGCGCTGCTTGCCGGCAGCGGCATCGAAGTCCGGGTGCGCGACATGCGCTGAACGTGGCAAGGGGGATTGGCCGACCGTGGCTAGACCGGCCGGATGGTCAGGACCGGGATGGTAGCGGTTTTGACGATTTTTTCCGCCACCGACCCAAAGGGGATGCGGTCCACGCCCCGGCGGCCATGGGTGCCCATGATGATCATGTCCGCCCCCACGTCCTTGGCTGTTTCCAGAATCTTTTCGGGCGCGTACCCGTATTCGACCCGGCCTGTGGCCTCGACGCCACCGAAGTGTCCGGCCATGAATTCCCCCATGACCCGGTTGGCGCCTTCCAGGATCTGTTCGACCAGGGCCTGGATGCTCGTCGGCGGGACATAGAGGTTGGCGTAGCGGTTCATGCTCGGCGAAACGTAGACGGCAACAATGCGGGCGGACAACCCTTTGGCGAAAAGACTTGCGTATTCGGCCAGATACTGGGCCGTTTCGGAGAAATCCACCGCCAACAGGATCGTTTTCACCTGGGGCGCCATGCCGGGTCCTCCCTTGCTGATCGTGGGCGCAATGGTACGGCCGGTCGTGATGGCGGGCAAGCCCTTTCCCGGGGCGCTTCCGCACGGGATCGCCGACTGCGCGCGGGCCTTGAACCGAGCGCCGTTTCGGCGTAAGCGATCATCTCGCCATAAGGCATGGGAGGTTGCATGACGAAACGCAGCAGTGTCGCCCTGGACACCATTCTCAAACAGGCCGTGAAGGTGTGTCGCTACCCCTGGATGGCCAGCCGTCTGGCCGCCCTGGAAAAAGAGAAATTCCTGTTCAATTTCCTCAATCCCCGGGCGGAAATGGGACAGGCGCGCAGCATCCGTCAGCTCTCCATCCGCATCACCGACATGTGCAACTTGCGCTGCCATACGTGCGGGCAATGGGGGGATCACGGGTTCCTGCACGGCAAGAATCTCAAGGACCTCAAGAAGCAGGAAGTCACGCCCGAACGTTACTTGGCCCTGCTCGACGACCTGCACGAACACGGCCACCATCCCTCGGTTTACCTGTGGGGTGGCGAGCCGACCATGTATAAGGGATGGCTGGAGATCGTGGAGCGGGCCACGGCGCTCAAAATGCCGACCTCCATCGTCACCAACGCCACCAAGCTGGCCGGCGCCGTGGACCGGTTGGCGGCCGCGCCGTTGTTTCTGCTCCAGATTTCCATCGACGGCCACAGTGCCGAGACCCACAACGCCGCCCGGCCCTCGGCCGGTGGCGGGGACAATTATCAGGTCATCCAGGATGCCCTGGCCGCCGTCAAGGAGGCCAAGCGGGCCCACAAGACCAAGCTGCCCCTGGTCGCCGCGTTGACCACCATCTCCCAGGCCAATGTCGATCATCTGGTCGACATCTATGAAGCCTACAAGGATCGGGTGGACCTTTTTGTCTACTATCTGTCCTGGTGGATCGACGAGGACAGCGCCAAGGCCCATGACGCGGATTTCTGCCGCCGGTTCGGGTTCACGCCGCAGCTCCATTGGGGCTGGGTCGGCGATTGGACCATCAAGGACCATGAGACCCTGAGCAAGCAGCTGGCCGAAGTGCGCCGCCGTTCCAAGGGCATGGGCAATCCGGCCGTCAACATCATCCCCAATGTGACTGGCCTCGACGACCTCAAGGAATACTACACCAATCACACGGCCACGTTCGGCTACAACCAGTGCATCTCCATCTATCAGGCCGTGGAGCTCGATTCCAACGGCGACATGTCGCCCTGCCGCGATTACCATGATTATATCGTGGGTAACGTGCGCGAACATACCATTACCGAACTGTGGAATTCCGAGGCGTACCGCCGCTTTCGGGCCAGCCTGTACACCGAGGGGCTGATGCCCTCGTGCACCCGCTGTTGCGGACTCATGGGGTATTGATGCCCAAGGCCTCCTGTCCGGCTCGTGTTGTCTTATTACTCCAGGACCTGGCGTTTGGCGGTACCCAACGCCAGACCCTGGAGTTGGCCAAACGCCTGGATCGGACCCGGTTCGCCCCGGAATTGTGGATGCTAACCACCGGGCGGGATTTCGCTCCCCAGGCCACGGAGGCCGGCATTCCGTTGCATTGGCTCGCGCCGACGGCCACGGTGGGACGGGCCAGCCTGGCCGGATTGTGGCGGGCCTTGGCCGCGCAGCGCCCGGATCTGCTCGTGCCGCTGACCGCCGTGCCCAACATCTGGGGCCGGCTCATGGCCCGGGCGCGCAAGCTCCCGGCAGTGATCGGCACCTGTCGCGGCGGCGGGGCGTTGCGGCGCCAGCACGAGCGCTTCCTGAAAAATCTTGCCCGGCACCACATCGTCAATGCCGGCCCCTTGCGCGACGGCTTGGTGCAACTGGGCCGGGCAGCCGACCGGATCACGGTCATTGCCAACGGCGTGGACACGGCCTATTTCACCCCACCGCCCGAGGAACTGCGGCCCGTTCGCGAAGTGGTGCTGTGCCTGGCCCGGTACTGCGAGGACAAGGACCACGAGACGCTGCTTAGGGCCTTTGCGGTCACCGTGGCCAAGCGGCCTCGGGCCGAGTTGTGGCTGGTCGGGGACGGGCCGCTACGCACCCGGGTGCGGACCCTGGCCACGCGCAGTCCCGTTCGCGGCAACATCCGCACGTATCCGGCCAGTTCCGATCCGCGACCGTTTCTCCAGCAGGCCTCGGTGGTGGCGCTGTCCTCGGTGCGCGAGGGCCTGCCCAATGTCCTGCTCGAAGCCATGGCCATGGGCGTGCCTGTGGTGGCCACGGACGTGGGCGGCATTCCCGATCTGGTGGAGCATCAGGCCACGGGCCTGCTTTGCCCGGCCAGGGACGCACAGGCCTTGGGCGAGCATTTGGCAACGGTGCTGGCGGATGAGGCCATGCGCCGGCGTTTCGGACAAAACGCCCGGGAACGGGTGCTTGCGCGTTTTTCCATGGACAAGATGGTGCAGGCCCATGAAGCCGTTTTTGAACAGGTCCTGGCGGAAACGGTACAGCGGTAGCAACAGGAGCGGGCTTTCGCCAGTCGGTGCGACAGCGGGAAAGGACCCGTGCAAGGCAGATGACGTCGTCCCCGGGACGGCGCAGGAGGCAAGCGGCATGCGCGCAAAGCTGATCGGACTGGCCGTCCTGTTGCATGTATTGCTCGGAAGCCTGGCGGCGGCCGCCGGGGAACCCGATATCAACGGGTTGTGGCGTGGCTCGATCTACGGTTCCGACGTCCAGGCCTACGTGGAGCAGCATAACAACGACGTCAAGGCTCAGGTGCTCATCCACGACTTGCTGGGTGAAACCAATATTTATCACGTGTTTGGAGTGATCGAAAACGGGCACATGGTCCTGACCCACAACAGCGGTCACCGTTTCGTGGGCGATGCCCATGACGGCGAGATCGTGGGTACCCTGACCACCCAAGGCGGCAGGCAAGTGGAGGTCAAGGCCCTTCGGGTGCCGACGCCGGCGGAAAACGGCCAAGGCTCATCGCGCCAGGGCGCCTTGGGCTCAAGCCACCGACCGGGCTGAGAATTCAGGAGAATTAGGTGGGAAGGTGCCTCCGGCGGCCAAAGGGCGTTGCCCTTTGGAATCCCGGAGTGTGGCCGCGCGCCGGATATCCCCGGGTCGGGCAAGGCCTGGGGCAAGATTTTCCGCAGACGACTGCGGCGTAGTGCAAGGGGGGATGCGTGGGCAATTGGGTTGTTGCGATCATGGCGGTTCAGCTTGTCGTCCTGCTCGCATTGTACGTGTTGGGACACCGCCATGTGCGCGGTGGAAACGGCCCCGAGCCCGCGCCCGGGAAGTTCCCCAGGGTGGCGGTCATCATGCCCCTGACCGGCGACACGCCGGTCATGCGCCAAGCTCTGGCCTCGATCCTCGATCAGGACTATCCGGATTACACGGTCTTGTGCGTCACCGAGTCCGAGACGGACCCGGCCGTGGCCATGGGGCGCGAGGTGGCGGCCGGTTCGAACCGGCTCGTCCAGGTTGTGGCCGGTCCGGCCACGACCTGCGGCCAGAAGAACCACAATATCCTGGCCGGCATCCGGGCGGCGTCCACGGCCGAGGTGTACGTGTTTTACGACAGCACCCATCTGGCCAACCAGCACTTCGTGACCAATCTTGTGGCGCCCATCGCCCGGGATGACGCGGCCATGACGAGCGGCTTCCACCGCATCGTACCCGAGGATTCCCGCACCGGCACCATCGGCATGCTCATCACCTGCATGGCCCTGCACTTGCTCCAGCCCATCCGGGCCATCACCCAGCCCTGGGGCGGGGCCATGGCCATCTCGCGCCAGGCGTTCGACCGCTTCGGGCTGTATGCCTTGTGGTCGCGCAATATCGTGGATGATTTTTCCATGGGGCCGCATCTGCACCGCTGGGGCCTGCCGGCCTGGCCCGTGGCCGCCGCCTGTCTGGAAACACCCCTGTCGGGCATGACCCTGTCTCGCTGGGACGCCTGGCTCACCCGGCAACTGCTCTATCTGAAATTTTGCATCCCGCCGGGCTGGCTGGTGTCCATCCTGGCCGTCCTGGTGCTGTCGGCGCCGCCGGTGCTTGGGGCCGTGGCCCTGCTCGGGGCGATACCCGGCGCGGTCGGACCGGCCATGGCCCTGGTGACCGTCTGCTACTGGGTGGCCTTTCTGGGCATCGGCCTGCTGTATCGCGGCCTGTCGCCTCGGCCCGTGCCGGTCATGGCCTGGTTGCGTGGCTATGTGGCCACCTTCCTCATGCTGGCCTGGACCTTCGGCCGGACTTTCACCACCAACACCATGTCCTGGCGCGGCATCGACTACAAGGTCGGCTGGGGCGGCGTGGTGCGGGCCGTGATCCGTCGGAAGTAGCGGGGAAAGGGGAGGAGCGCGTGAAGGGGAGGGAAGGAGCCTCCGGCGGCCAAAGGGCTGCGCCCTTTGGAATCCGGCAAAATAAGAAGCTGGTCTTTGTAGGCAGTGGGCCGCGTCCTGGCTGGATGCGGCCTTTTTTTATCGGGGGGGTGTCTTCCTTATGGGTGGTCCAGGAGGGGCTGTGCCCCTCCTGGCCGCCGGAGGCTCCTCCCCCTACTCTCCCCTTCTCCCTCTACGCCAAACCGGCTCGGGCCTTTTGGGCCTTCACTTCGCGCCACCAGCGGTGGATAAGGAAGAGGAAGGGGAGCAAGGCCAGGGCTTCGGGGATTTCCCGGATGCCGAGGGGATACGTGGCCGCGTAGAGTCCGGCCGCGCACACGCAGGCCGCGCCGATGCGCCACAGGGAGTGCCAGTCGAGGATATGCATGGTGCGCTGGCAATAGCCGGTGGTGACCACGGCTACGGCCGCCTTGGTGAGCAGGATGGCCAGGCAGGTGCCGAGCAGCGGATGAACCGGGATCAGGGTGGCGCACAGCGTCAGGTTGAACACCAAGCCGCAGGTATAGATGACGAGCAACAGCCTCTCCTTGCCCTGGCTCATCATGAGGTAGGCGGAGAGGTTGTGCACGAAGCCGCAGAGGATGGTGCCCACGAGCCATTTCTGCATCCACATGGAATCGTGGTAATTCTGGCCGTAGATCAGGCCGATGATCCGGTCCGACTCGACAAAGAGCACGAACATGATGGGCAGGGCGATGCCGATCAACCAGCGCACGGAATTGTGGGCCAGTCGGCTGAACTCGGCCCGGTCGTTTTTCCACAGCCGGACGAAGAGCGGGTAGAGGATGCTGCGTAAAAGCAGGTTGGAGACCAGGATGGAGATGCCGTCGATCAGCTCCCAGGTGACGCTGTACTGGGCGACCATGACCGGTCCGGCCTTGCCTTGCAGGAAATAGAGGTTGGCCTTGTTGTAGAGGATGGAGGCCAGGGCCATGAGCACGAATACGCCGCCGTGCTTGGCCGTGGCCCAGGTCCGGGCCAGGGATTTGCGCTTGAAGGTGAGCCCGGTGAAGTCGGTCCGGGTCAGGGCCAGCCAGATGCCGCCGGCGAGGTTGATGCAATTCTCGATGAGCTTGAACAGCGCGATCCAGTGCGGCTTGGCGCCGAGCGCCAGCAGGGCGATGGCATAGCCGTAGCCGATGACGCCGGCCAGGACCCGGATGCGCCCCTCCAGTTCCTGGCGTCCCTCGACCCGGATGGCCACGAAAAAGGAGCTGGCAATGGCCTCCAGGCCCACGCCGGCGGTAATGACCAGCACGAGATTGGTAAGCCCCGGGGTGTAATGCTGGATGAGAACGAACACGGCCACGCCGAGCCAGCCGGCTGCAAGCAAAATGCCCTTGAGCAGGGTGTATTGGGCCAGGATGTCGCCCTTGTGGCTGAATTTCTTGCTCAGGGCCGTGACCAGGGGCTGGTTGAGGCCGAATTCCCCCAGAAACAGGATGATGGAGGCCAGGCCGAAGGCGACCATGAATTCGCCGTAATCGCTTGTGGAGAGCCGAGCCAGGTAGATGAGGAAAAACGTGTGCAGGCCGTCGTGAATCCATTGGGCGCCGGCGAGCTGGGCGAATTTCGAAAGGATACCGTAGGAGGGGCGGGCGGAACGTTTCCCTGGAGGGGGTGAGGCTTGGGTCATGTGGGCTTATGACCTCCCGGCCGAGGTGTCGGCCGGGAGGTCGGTTGGCACGCCTAGCGGGCCTTGGATTTCTTTTTGGTGGATTTGGTGGCCTTTTTGGCCGGGCTGGCCTTGGCGGTCGCAGTGGACTTGGTTTTGCCGGCTGCGGCCGTGGACTTGCCGGAGGCCTTTGTCGTGGCCTTGGCCTCAGGCTCGGCCGGGGCTTCAGGTTCCTTGGCCTGCGGGGTCGGTTCGGGCGTCGGGGCAGGTTGCGCAGCCGTTTCAGGCGCGGGCGCGGGCTCGGCCACCGGGGCCGGTTCCGGTTTCGGCGCGACCATGGGCGGCGTTTCCACCTTGATGGCCGGGGTCTGGATTTCCTTGGCCATGGGCGGCTGGTTGACCTTGGGAACCGGGATCGTGTCGGGCCGGGTCGCCGGGACCGCTTCGGGTTCCGGGGCGGGGGCCGGTTTGGCAACAGGTTCCGGTTCGGCCGGAGCGGCCACGGCCGGTTCGGGCGCCGCCTCGGGTGCCGCCGCCACGACAGGCTCCGGTTCCGGAGCCGGGGCAACAACCGGTTCAGGTTCCGGGGTGGGCTCGGGCGCAGGCGTCGGTTCGATCACCGGGGCCGGTTCCGGTTCTGGCGTGACGACCGGCTCGGGTTCGGGAGCCGGAGCCGACTCGACGACCGGCGTAGGTTCGGGCGTGGCGGCGCGGGTGCCACCGCAACCGGTGGAGCAACAACCGCGCGGGGCGCACTGGATGAAGGCGCCGAATTTTTCCAGCTCATCCACCCGGCAGCTCCACACGAGCTTGTCATGGTAGGCGATGGCATCCGGGCAGCCGTCGCACATGTTCTGGCGGCCGTCATCGAAGAGGTCGCAGGGCTGGATGACCATGATGGACTGGATGTTGATCGGTTTGTTCCACAGCTTGGGCTTGGTGAGCAGGCGGCCGAAGATCTTGTGCAGGCTCTTGTTGAACAGGGCCAGGGGCAAAAGTTTCTGGAACCAGCGCATCCAGCACGGCCGCGAATAGGCCAGATAGGTGCCGAAGAAGAGATGGTGGAAGATCTGCGTCCACTCGGCGAATTTGGGATCGAGGTAGCCGAGGATTTCGTCCTTGGTGCCCACGCGCAGGGTGAGGAGCCACTTCATGGACCGGGGGTCCTCGGTGCCGTTTAAGTAGGCACAGGGCTCGTGCTCGGGGTAGGTCAGACGGATGGCGTCGGCGATTTCCTGGGAGACGATGTCGTGATGCTCTTCCTGGTTGTCGAGCTGGTAGACGAGATCGCCCACGTCAACCGACTTTCCGTGCACGAACACGTCGAAATTGTTCTTTTTGCGGGCCGAGCGGAACAGGATGTAGACCATGGTCTGCACGATGTCGATGTGCTCGTGGGCCCACTGGGTGAGCATGGGAATATCGGCCAGGGTGTCACGGTAGATGGTGGCATTGAACGAACAGGCCACCTGCCCCTTGCCGTGCTCGTGGATCATGGAGGCGAGCTTGTAGCGCAGCTCGCACAGATCCTTTTCGCTCGCCCCCTTCCAGCCCGGCCGTCGCTGGTGGGAGTCCACGTGCATGGTAAAGCCGACCACGCCGGCGGCGGCCAGTTCCCGGACGAGTTCCGGGGTCAGGGCCTGGCCGTTGGAATTGATGATGGGTTTCCAGCCCTGGGAGACCACATAGCGCACGAGCGGAATGAGATCGGGATAAATAAGGGGCTCGCCACCGGCGATGGAGATGCCGTCGGTGCGCCGCAGCTTCTTGACGGTCTCCAGGTCCTTGATGACCACGTCCAAGGGCTTATGGCCGAGAGGGTCGTTTTCGCGGTAACAACCCTCGCAGTACAGGTTGCACTTGGTGGTGGGTTCGAGCCAGGTGATGGAATTGTCAGCCAGGTTCCACGGAAGGCGATAATAAGATTCCGGGGTCAGCGGTCTTTTTCTCATGGCGCTCCGGTCCGTAGGCGGGAATTTAAATCGGCTTGTGACACAACTCGACGGTGGGTTATCGCAAACGGCCGCTTCTGGCAACCGGCTGGTCTGGGATTACGGACCTAGAACCCTTTGTCCAGGGCACCGACAATGGCACCGGGCGCGCCGCCGGCCGTGCGCGGCATGAGGCGTCCGAGCAGGGGCAGCCGTCTGGCCGCCTCGCGAAAGGCCGCCGAGCGCCGGGCGTTGACCACGAGCAAGGTGAGAATCATGACCGGGAAGGGCGCGATCTGGAAAAGCGTGCCGGAAAGCCCGGGCAGCACGTCCTGGAGCAGGATGCCGGCCACCTGGATGGCGGCGAAAAAAAGCGCCCCGAGGGCCACGCGCACCGGCCGCCAACCGCCAAAGATGACAATGGCCAGGACGATCCAGCCCGCACCCTCGCAGCCCTGGGGATGGCCCCAGCCGGGTTTGACCGACAGGGAATAGCAGGCGCCGCCCAGGCCGGCCAAGGCTCCGCCGGCCAGACAGGCCAGAACCTGGACCCGTTTGGCCGGCAGCCCACGGGCCAGGGCCGCGCTCGGGGATTCGCCCACGGCCCGCAGCAGCAGCCCCGGCCGGGTGCGCATGAGGAAATACCAGACCCCGGCCACGGCGAGAACACTCAGGAGCACCACCGGACTTTGGCGAAACACGGCCCGGCCCAGGAGAGGCAAGGCGTCGAGGCCGGGGATGGCCAGCACGCCGAGATCGGGCCCGGGTTGCCGGGCCAGGCCATGGCCCAGGAAATAGGCCAGTTCGCGGCAAAAAAGCGTCAGGATGAAGCCTACGGCCAGCTCCGAAGCGCCGAGCACGAGTCCGAGCAGGGCCAGGACGCCGGCCACGGCCAAACCGGCCCCGGCCCCGGCGGCGAGCCCCAACCAGGCATCGCCCGAAGCCCTCGCCCCGGCAAAGGCGACCATGGCCGCAAACAGCATGGTGCCGTCCAGGGACAGGTTGATGACGCCGGCCCGCTCGGCAACGGTCTCACCCAGGGCGGCTAGGATGAGGGGGGCAGCCGCGAACAGCACGGCCGTGAGCTGGGCAGTGAGGATGTCCGGGGTCATGCCGACCTCCCGGCGTCGGTCGGCCGTAGCCGGCGCACCGCGAACACGAGCAGCAGCAACACACCCTGGATGACGCCGGACAAGGAGGAGTCCAGGCCGAGTTCGAGGGGAAGCTGGATGGAGCCCACGGTCAGGGCGGCGAAGAACAGACAGGCGAGCGGCAGGAGGGGCAAGCTGCCCGAGACCATGAGCACGGCCAGAATGGCGGTGTAGCCGTAGAGTCCGGAGATCGACGGGATCAGGCGGTGATAGAGCCCGGCCACGAGCAGGCCGCCGGCCAGTCCGGCCAGGGCGCCGCAAAGCCCCATGGCCGCGAGCATCCGCTTCTCGGGCCCAAGCCCCAGCAAGGCGGCCGCCCGGGGGTTGTGGCGCACGGCGCTGAGCGCCAAGCCGAAAAAGGTGCGCCGCAGCAGCCAGGCCACAAGGCCAAAGGCGCACACGGCCAGCACCAGTCCGACAAGGCTCATGGGGCGCCCACCCCAGGCCGGCAGCCGCAGCAAGGCGGGCAGCGGTTCGGTGCCGCTCATGGAGGCCATGCCCGGCCGTTTCCAGGGGCCGAGAATGAGCCACAGCGAGAGGCCCAAGGCCACGAAATTGAGCCCCAGCCCGGAGAAGATTTCGTGCACCCGGCCGTGGGTGCGAAGCAGGCCGGAAAAAAGCGCCCAGGCCGCGCCACAGGCCATGGCCGCAAGCAGCGCCCCGATCTGGTACAGGACCGGCGCTACGCTCCCGGTCGCATCCCAGGCCCGCAACACCCACAAGCTCCCGATCGAGCCCAGGATGATCTGTCCCTCCACGCCGATGTTCCACAGGTTCACGGCAAAGGTCAGGCACAGGCCGGCGCCGCACAAGAGCAGCGGCACCATGGCCGACAGGGTGCGCAGTATGGCCGTGGACGAACCGAAGCTGCCCGTGGCCAAAACCGCGAGGGTGTGCACGGGCGGGGCGCCGGCCAGAAACAAAATGCCCATGGTGACCGCCAGGGCCAGGAGCAGGGTGGCGGCGGCCCGGACCAGGGGCATGGCGCAAGGTTTCACGGCCGGAGTTCCTCGCGAGCCGCCTGGCCGGTCATGAGATCGCCCAGGCGATGGGCATCGTCCGGCGTCCCGGCCACGGCCGGCAGATCGGCCACGATGCGCCGGTCGTAGAACACCAGAATGCGGTCGGCGTGGGTCATGAGCTCGTCGAGATCCTCGGAAAAAAAGAGCACCGTGGCGCCGCCGGCGGCCCGGTCCCGGAAATGGCTCCAGATTTGGGCGATGGAGGCCGCATCGAGGCCCCGGGTGGGGCTTTCGGCCAGCAGCAGCCGGGTGTCGTCGGGGATCAGGGACAGGAGCAGGCGTTGCTGGTTACCGCCGGAAAGCGACTTGGACGGGGCGTCGGGCGTGTTGGTGAGGCGGAAGCCGTTCACGCACCGCGAGGCGAACAGGTCGGCGACCGTGCGCCGCCGGTCCGGGAAGGCCAGCCGGAGGTGGTCCAGGGGCGACAGCCCGGGAAACAGTCCCTCTTCCAGGCGGGCCGCAGGCAGGAAGCGGATGCCGGCGGCCCGGAATCGCGACAGGGGCTTGCCGGCCAGGTCCCGGCCGGAAACGGTCAGCCGGCCGGCCACGGTGCGGGCCAGCCCGGCCAGGCCGCGCAGGAAAATTTCCTGGCCGCCGCCGGCAATGCCGGCCAGGCCGATGATCGCCCCCGGCGGCAACGTGCAGGTCAACCCTTCGAGCACGGCCTTTTCGTCGGCAAAGGTCACGCCCGCCAGACGCACCAGCGGAGCGGTTGCGGCCTTCTTGTCGGGTGTGCCGGGCGTCCGTGGCGCCGGTTGTCCGGTTTCATGGACGGTCGTGCCCCCGAACATGGCGTCGAGTATGGCTTCCGTATCCAGGGGGGCGTCGAAGCGGCCGACGAGCCGCCCCTGGCGCAGCACAGCAACCGTATCGCACAAGGCCTTGGCCTCGGCGAGCTTGTGGGTCACGAGCACGGCCAGCCGGCCTTCGTCGGCCACGAAATCGCGCAGCACGGCGAACAGGGTCTCGCGTTGGGCCGGCGAGATGCCGGTGGTGGGCTCGTCGAGGATGAGCAGCCGGGCGTTGCGGTCAAACAACCGGGCCAGTTCGAGGTGCTGGCGCTCGGCCACGGTAAGCCGCGACACCGGGGTGTCGGGCGGCAGGCAAAAGCCCAGACGGGCACAGGCGGCTTCCAAGCGCGTTCGTGCCTGGCGCCGGCCAAGGACCGGGCCGCCGCCCAGGGCGAAGTTTTCCCACACGGTCAGGGGTGGAAAGTCGAGCGGGTCCTGGGGCAGCAGGCCGATGCCGCAAGCGGCGGCGCTTTCTGGCGTCAAGCGAGTAAAATCCCGGCCGGAAACGGTCAGGCGGCCGCTATCCGGGGCCAGGGTGCCGCCGAGCATCCGCATGAGCGTGGACTTGCCGGCGCCGTTTTCGCCGACCAGGCCGTGGATGCGGCCGGGCCCAAGGTGGAGGCTGATGTCGTCATTGGCGGTCACGGCCCCGAACCGCTTGACGATATGGGACAAACGCACGTCCACGGGGTGCTCGAACGCTATTTGGAGGCACTGGCCCCGGTCATGCCGCGCAGCAGCTGCGGGCAATACCAGAGCTCCTGGTCCGTGGCCGTGCGGCCCGGATTCACGAACACCATGCCGTCCTGGTACGCCATGGGACCGGCATAGGGATTGATCTTGCCTGAGCCCAGCTCGGCCGTGTAGCGGTCGAGGGCCTGTCCGGCCTCGGGCGACAGGGCCTGGCCGCGCATGAAGCCCACCGGGCTTTTGTCCGGGTCGTTTAAGTCCGCGAAGTCCGGCGGTAGCCAGGTGAAGGCGGGCTTGTAGGTACCGGCGGCCACAGCTTGGGCGATCCGGAGGAAGGGCGGACCCCAGTTGTAGTAGGGCACGCCGAGGCAAGCGTCCGGCGCGACTTCGCAGGCGTCCTTGTAGTTGTAGGGCAGGGCGAACACCCGGGCGCCTGTCTGGCGCCGTTTGGCGGCCTCGGTCAGGGCCTGGGGCGTGTCGATGCCGGAGATGACCACATCGAAGCCCTGGTCGAAGAAAAAGCCGGCCAGCCGGCTGGGATTGGCGGTCTCGCCAGGGACGTTGAACCAGAAGCCGAGCCAGTTGACCTGGAACACGAGATCCGCCGCCTTGCGACCGCGCACGGTTTCCCAGGCATAGCGGGCGCCCAGGAAGGCGGCATTGGCCAACCGGCGGGTTTCGTCGGTGATGATCGAGCCCAAGAAGCCGATCTTGCCGGTATCAGTGGTCATGGCGGCGGCGAACCCGGCCAGCATCTCGGGATATTCCATCCGGGAAAATACGTTGCCGAGGTTGGGCGGCGCCTTGCCCGTGAGCACGTCGTCTCCGGAGATGTGGATGAACGTGACATCGGGGTGCTGGCGGGCCGCCACCCGGATGGCATCCTTCATTTCGTCGGAGCCGGCGAAGATGAGCCTGGCGCCCTGGGCCACCAGTTCGTCCACCACAGTGGTCAGGCGGAGGCCGGGCTGGTCGATGGTATTGACCCGGTCGCGACACAGCATTTTCGCGCCGGGGAGTTTTTGCTCGACGTACCGGCCGCCTTCGTACTCGGCCTGGTTGAAGCCCTTGTCATCCTTGGGACCGATCAAAAGCAGGCCGAAGACGAGCGGCTTGTCCTCGGCCAGGGCCGGACCTGCGGCGAGGTCCACGCCCAGGAGGGCCAAAAGGGCCGCCGCAAACAGCGCACGGCCCGCAATCCGGCACAAGGACACGTTCATTTTGCCGCAACCCCGGTCCCTTCCATGCCCTCAAGCAGCTTCGGGCAAAACCACAACTGTTTGTCCGTGGCGGTCTTGCCCGCCGCCACGAAGGTCGAGCCGTCCTGGTAAAGCAGGGGGCCGGCATAAGGGTCGTATGTGCCCGAAGCCAGGGCCGCGACAAAGGTGTCGAGGGCCTTTTTCCCCTCGGGCGACAGGGCCTCGCCCGTGGCAAAACCCACCGGGCTCTTGTCCGGGTTGTTGAGGGCCGCGTAATCCGGGGCCAGCCAGTCGAAAGCCGGTTTGTAGGTGCCGGCGGTCACGGCCTTGGCCACCTGGAGGAAGGGCGGGCCCCAGTTGAAGTAGGGCACGCCGAGACAAGCGTTTTCGGCGCCCTGGCAGGCGTCCTTGTAATTGTAGGGCACGGCGAAGACCTTGGCGCCGGCCTTGCGCCGGGCGGCGGCCACGGTCAGGGCCTCGGGGGTGTCGAGGCCGGAAACGACCACGTCAAAGCCCTGGTCGAAAAAGGCCCCGGCCACCTGGTTGGGATCGGAGGTCACACCCGGGATGTTGAACCAGAAACCGATCCAGTTCACCTTGAAGACGAGGTCGTTGGCCGCCTTGCCGCGCACCTTTTCCCAGGCGTAGCGGGCGCCGAGAAAGGCGGCGTTGGCCAGACGCACGGTTTCGTCGTTGATCAGCGGTCCGAGAAACCCGATTTTGCCCGTGGCCGTGGCCATGCCCGCGGCAAACCCGGCCATCATGTTGGTGTATTCCATCTTGGCGAACAGATTGCCCAGGTTCTTGGGCGCCTTGCCCGTGAGCACGTCGTCACCCGAGACGTGGACGAAGGTGATGTCGGGATGCTGGATCGCGGCTTCCCGAATGCCGTCCTTCATGTCGTCGGAACCGGCGAAAATAAGCGTGGCGCCTTTGGCCACCAGATCGTCCACCACCTGGGGGATGGTGACCCCGGGCCGGTCGGTGGGGTTGATCTTGTCGAGATAGAGCATTTTGGCGCCGGGCAGGTGTTGCTCGACGTATTTGCCGCCGTCGTACTGGGCTTGGCTGTAGCCCTTGTCGTTGTACGGCCCGACCAGCAGCAGGCCGAAGGTGAGGGGTTTGTCCGCCCCCAGGGCCAGGGCGGCCCACAGGCACAACGTGGCAACGGCGACCGGCAGGATCAGGACGCGACGCATGGCGATCTCCTTTGGGAGTGGTGTCCGAGAGGCCCGAGCCTCAAAAAAACCGCGCCAACAGGCCAGCGGTAAGGCCGTCGGCTCAGGCGCAACGACCGGCGATGTAACGGCCCAGGCGCGTCAGGCCTTCCTCGATGTTTTCCAGGGAGTTGGCATAGGAAAAACGCAGGTGGCCCTCGCCGCCCGGGCCGAAATCGATGCCCGGGGTCACGCCCACGTGGGCCTTTTCCAGAATGTCGTAGGCCAGGGCCAGGGAATCGGCGCCCAGGTGGTCGGCCCGGACAAAGACGTAAAAGGCCCCGGTCGGTTCGGTGCGCGGGGCCAGGCCGATTTTCTGGAGCCCGGCCAACATGGCCTTGCGCCGGGTATCGTAGGTGGCGCGCATGGTTTCGGCCGCGGCCAGACCGTCCGGGGACAGGGCGGCCAGGCCGGCCCATTGGGCCACGGACGAGGCGCAGATAAACAGGTTCTGCTGGAGCTTTTGCAGGATCGGCATCAGGTGGACCGGGGCGATGAGGTAGCCCAGGCGCAGGCCGGTCATGGCGAACCGCTTGGAAAAGCCGTTTAAAACGATGGCGTCGTCGGAAAACTCCAGGGCACTGCGGGCCGGGGCGCCGTAGGTCAGGCCGTGGTAGATCTCGTCGGAGATGACCGGCACGCCCGTGGCGCAGGCCGTGTCCAGGGCCTGGTCGGAGATCAGGGTGCCGGTGGGGTTGCAGGGCGAATTGAGCAGGATGCCGGCCGTGAGGTCGGTGACATTGGCATTGATGGTCGCGGGCGTGAACTGGAAGCCGTCGTCCTCGGACACGGGCACGTAGTGGGGCGCGAGTCCGAGCAGACGCAGGAAATTCGGGTAGCAGGCATAGCCCGGGTCGGTCATGAGGATGTGGTGGCCGGCCCTGGCCAGGGCGCCGAACACGAGCAGCATGGCCGGCGAGGTCCCGCCCGTGACGAGCACCCGGTCCGGAGTGACGGTGATGCCGTATTCCCGGGCGTAGAGGTCGCAGATGGCCTGGCGCAGCTCCGGCAGGCCCAAGCTGTGGGTATAGTGGGTCTTGCCGTCGCGCACGGCCTTGACCGCAGCCTCCTTGACGCATTCCGGGACGTCGAAATCGGGTTCGCCGACTTCGAGATGGATGACGCGGTGGCCGGCGGCCTCGATGGCCTGGGCCCGCTCCAGAATGTCCATGACCAGAAACGAAGTGATGTCCTTGCAGGCAGGATTCATGATGGCGTGTCCGATTGCGGTTTCAGGGGGCGCCTGAGCGGCTAGCCCGGCTGGTTTTCGGTGGGCGCGGCGAAGCCCGAGGGGTGGGCGTAGCGGTCGTTTAAGGCCTGGATGTATTTTTCGCTGTCGGCGATGACCGACCCGAGCAGGCGCCGCGCCCGTTGGCCCCAGCCCGCCGGCTCCATGTGGAAGATGGTGCGCCAGGGCAGGGTGTTGCGAAAAAGCGCCCGCAGCAAGCCTTCGCGAACCGGACCGTGGACGTAATTGCGTTCCACGATCCGGGCCACCTTGGTCACGGACCACTTCCGGGACAGAAAATGCACCCAACCGGCGCCGCCGGCAAGCAGCAGGCAAAAAATCAGGCCGCGCCAGCTCTCGGCGAACACCCAGCCCAGCCACTCGGGCACAAGTCCGGTGCTGAACGGATGCCCTGTGGCCAGGTAGGCGATCACACACACGAGAGCGATCAGGCCGAACAGGATGGCGTCCCGGCGCAAGACCCCCTGGCGCCACAAGCGCAGCATTTCGCGGATCTCGGGCACTCGCATGTCCGAGACCTCCCGGGCCAGCTTTTCCAGGTCGCCCACGATCCGGTAGGCCCGTTCCACCCGCACCTGTTTCATGCGGTCATGGATGCCGGCCAGATCGGCGTCGCGCTTGGATTCGAAGCGCTGGCGCAGGGGTTCGTCCTCGATGGGCAGGGCGGCCGTGGGCGAATACACCCGGTAGAACTTGCCGGCGGTCAGGCCGTGCTGGGCCAGGGCCCGTTGCCAGGCGCCCACCACCTCCTCGGGATTGTCCTCCCGGGCGGCGATGTCCATCTGGTTGAGGACGTAGATGAATTTGTTCGAATCGCGCCGGCCGATGGTCGCGGCCACGAGGTGGGTGAGGGTGTCGCGCATGGCCCCGGGTTCGGGCCGGCGGGCGTCGAAAAGCACCAACACCAGATCCGAGAGGTCCATGATGTAGTTGGTGATGCGCAGGGTGGCCGTGCGCTGGGCATCGGCATCAAAACCCGGCGAATCGATCAGAATCATGCCGCGCAGTTTTTCCGTGGGGCAGGTCTTGAGCCGGATGTAGGAATCGATGCGGCCGCCTTCGCCCGGCTCCACCTTTTCGAGCTCCTCGCTCATCTTGTAGAAGGGGAAGCGCAGATCGGCATTGAGGGCCGTGCCGGGCAGCACGCGGCATTCGCCGGCGGCGTTGTAGCAGATGACCGTGAACTTGTCGTCCACGGCATGGGAGCCGGTTTGTTGTATGGGGTAGTCGAGATAATTGTTGATGAAGGTGGATTTGCCGGCGGAAAAGGGTCCCAGGATGGAAATCAGCGGCCACCAGGCGATCTGGGAGATGGTGGACTGGTCGCCGGCCAAAAGTCCCAGGCCACGGCAGACCTTGTCGAGCTTTCTGAAACTGCTCACCGCATCCACCAGCAACGGGTTTTCCTGTTGCAGGTGTTCCTTGAGGCTGGTCAGCCTGTCCGTGAGTCTGCCGTCTTCCATACCCCCTCCCCCCCGTATCGCGACTGGCCGAATCTACACAAGAATTCCGACCTCGTCGAGGGGATAGCCCGATTGGGCGGCAGGTCGCCTTGACCGGCGCCGCCAATTGGGCAACCCTCGATGCACACTGACGGGCCGTGCCCGCCAAGGGGGAAACCATGCACGAGGAATCGCTCGGCAACGTCATCCGTGACTACCTGACCGGCGAGGAACTGGTCGAGACGTCCTACGAGGAATTCCGCCAAGCCCTGGCTCGGATGTTGGTGGAGGAAAAAGGCTATCCCAAGGACCGTCTCACGCCCAAGGTCGGGGTCTGTTTCCCGGTGGACGGGCACGAGTACACGCGCATGGTCGATCTGTTGGTCCGCGACCTGTCCGACCGGCCGTTGTTGTTCGTCATTTTCTGCTCGGGCGAGCCCGGCTCCTACCTCCGGGAGGCCTTGGCCGCCGCCCGCATCTTCAAGGATGGCGCGGTGCCCCTGGTCCTGGTCACCGATACCCACGACGCCATTCTGCTCGAAGCGGCCACCGGCCAGGAACGGGGACGCGGCCTGCGCGGCATCCCGGACTGGACGACGCTTTGCGCCACCGACGCCCCGCGCCCGGAGCTGCCCGAGGCCGCCCTGGAGCGCGAACGCCGCATTTTGTACGCCTACAGCGAATTTTTGGAAAACGGCTGTTGTCAGGGGTTTTGCCGGCCCAGGGCCCAGGAGTGACGTGGGTCGGTGTTGGGGCACAACGAACGTCTTGGAGTGGGAGATGCGACGTATTCCGCAGTTTCTGGTTGTGTTGCTGGTTTGCCTGGCCCCGCTGTCGGCCAGGGCCGAGGCCTCCAAAGCCGTCGCGTCCGGCGTGCGGTACACGCACATCGGGGATTACAACGTCGAGCGTCTCAACCGGATTCTCGGCGAGGAAGTCAAGGAGTTCAGCTCGTTTGCTGTGCACTATCCTCCGGCGACCAACGCGGTCAGCCTTTACCGGGTCGTGTACGAAACGACCATCCCGGAACGCGGCAACCAGCCGACCACGGCTTCCGGCCTGGTCGCGGTGCCGCAGGTGCCGCAACACACGCTCCCGGTCGTCTCCTACCAGCACGGCACGGTCTTTACCAAGACGGCCGTCCCTTCCCATCCCGAGGAGTCCATGGAAACGCGCCTGATGGTGGCCCGTTTCGCCGGCCAGGGCTACCTCGTCATCGCCGCGGACTACGTGGGCAAGGGCGAGTCCACGGAACCCGACAGCTACATGGTGCGGGATGTGACGGTCCAGGCCTGTCTGGACATGTTGTTGGCCTCCCGGGCGGTGTGCGCCGATCTGGGGCTTAGGCAATCCGACCTGTTTTTGAGCGGCTGGTCCCAAGGCGCCTGGAGCACCATGCAGTTCCGGCACAAGCTCGAAAGCTTGAACATGCCGATCAAGGCCGCGGCCACGGCCAGTACGCCAAGCGATCTGTATCTGCTGTTCACGCGCTGGATCAACAACCCCTCGCCGCTGGATGCGTCCTACCTTGTGGGCATCCCGGTCCTCTTCCTCAACTCGTACGGGTACTATTACGGGCTGCCGGGGCTCGTGCAGGTCGCGATACGGCCGGAGTACCAGAAATCGGCCACGGAATTTTATGCGAATACGATCGGTTGGGAACAGGCGCAGAAGCAGTTGCCCGCCAAGGTGGCGGACCTGCTCCAGCCGGCCTTTGCCGCGGAGAGCTCCATGGCAACGAGCCTTTTCTACTCGCGGCTTCAGGACAATCAGGCCTACCGCTGGCGGTATGCGACGCCGAGCCGGTATTATTACGGCAAGATCGACGAGGTGCTTCCGCCGTATGTGGGGACGCTGCCCGTGGGCTACACGGAAGCCGTGGGCGGCGCCAAGGCCGAGTCGGTGTACGCCGGGGACAATGCCGACCATCGCGGCACGTTCTTGTTCGGCGTGCTCGACCAGAAGCCGTTTTTCGACGGGTTGCACTAAGGTGCTGGTCTTTGGATGGAGGCACGATAGAAGTGGGGAGTCTCTTGGAAGAATGGACTATACCTGGATGAGAAAGCTATTTTTTTTATTTTTAGCAGCAATGACGTTAAATTGGCGAGTGGGTGTTGGGATTTTGTAAATTTTTTTAAATTGAGGAAGCATATTTTTTCTAGTTTAAAAAATACAATAGATTTTTTGTTTATATATAGAAACTGGATATTGTTAGTTGAGCCAATATATTGGATAAAATCTTTTTCGGTCAGTGAGAGTTCCCGGAAAAGATTTTTGTTTGAGCTATAATCTAAATACTCAAAACGCAAATCATTGATGATCTCTGCTGACTCGCTTGCTCCCACTGTATAAAATAAAAAAGGGAGAAAAAAAAGATTGATAGCCCTGCGTGAATAACTAGTTTATTAAGTTTAGTAAATTTCATGACAACAAGTTCACTTGTATAAGCAGACATTAACAAAATAAAATAAATAAAAATTAGCGCGTTCATCTTGTCATATTGCTTTAGATCCATCAGCAAATAAATTGCGGAAAAAAAGAGAAGTATTTCAATACAAAATATACAAAAATGGGCCCCAAAACGTGTAAAGGTATTTCTTGTAATTGATTGCCATATGGTATTGAGTATATACTTGTTGTGACTAAAATAGGAAAACAATTTTATAAGGTAATAATATGCTATAAATATACCTAAATAACCAATAGATGATATTGTGAGTAGAAAAATATTAGGAAGTGCTAATAAAATAATATTTGTTAGAGAAAGATGTGTAAATATATTAATATCAAATGTTGTCCAAAATCCGTACAAATATGCATATGATAAGAGTATCGAATAACCAACAATAGTATATGCCAATGCCAACAGTTGCTCTTTATGCGAAAGATTAAGCATACTTTATGTGAAAATATTTTCTACTAAATAATAACTCAGTAAAATGGCCGCAACGCCCGTTCTAGCACGCCTTGCACCTTGGAGATGGCCACGCCGTAGTTGGTGACCGGCACGCCGCGGCGGACGCATTCCTTGATGCGCCGCATCATTTCCATCCGGTTGAGCATGCACGAACCGCAGTGCACGACCAGGGCGAAGCGTTCCAGGTCGTCCGGGAAGTCGTGGCCCGAGTGCATTTCGAAGTTCAGGTCCTTGCCCGTGTACTGGGAGATCCAGCGCGGCAGCTTCACCCGGCCGATGTCGTCGGCCTGGACGTGGTGCGAGCAGGCCTCGGCCATGAGCACGGTGTCGCCGTCGCGCAGTTTGTCGATGGCGGCCGCGCCGGCGGCAAGGGTGGGCAGGTCGCCCTTGTAGCGGGCGAAAAGCGTGGAAAAGGTGGTGAGCGGCACGTCGTCCGGCACGTCGCCCGAGACTTTGAGGATGACCTGGGAGTCGGTGATGACCAGCGCCGGCGGCCGGCGGAGGTTGGAAAGGGCCGCTTCCAGCTCGCGTTCCTTGACGGTCACGGCCACGGCGTCGCCGTCGAGGATCTCGCGCAGCACTTGCACTTGCGGCAGGATGAGCCGGCCCTTGGGCGCGGCCAGATCGATGGGCACCACGCAGACCACGGTATCACCCTCGCCGAACAGGTCTCCGGCCAGGACCGGCTCGCGCAACGATTCGGGCGGAGCCAGGTCCATGATGGCTTCCTTGACGCCCGTGGCCCCCGCTCCGGTCGCGGCGCTGGCCGTGGCCTGGCGGATGCCCTGGGCCTGGCACCAGGCCAGATCGTCCGCCGAGGGACTGCCGAGGTCGGTCTTGTTCCAGACGAGCAGGAAGGGGATGTCCAGGCGGCGGATGTCGGCGATGATGCCGCGTTCGGCCTCGGTGATGCCCGAGGGCGCGTCCACGACCACGACCGCGATGTCCGAACGCCACAGCACTTTTTTGGTGGCGGCGATGCGTAGCGCGCCGAGTTCGCCCACGTCGTCCAGACCGGCCGTGTCGTAGAGGGTCACGGGCCCGAGCGGCAACAGCTCGTAGGGCTTGGCCACCGGATCGGTGGTGGTGCCGGCGTGGTCTGAGACAATGGCGACCTGCTGGCCGGTGATGGCGTTGATCAGCGAAGATTTGCCGGCATTGCGGCGGCCGACCAGGGTGATCACCAGACGCACGCCGCGCGGAGCAGTGGTTTCAGCCATGGAGGATTCTCCTTTTGGACCCGCCGATGGCCTCGGACGGGATGCGGCCCACCCGGCGGATGGCCTCCTTGGTGGCCTGCAAACGGCTTTTGGCATCGGCGCGAAAGGCGTTTTTGCCCGGATAGATGGCGTAGTTGCCGCTGACCTCTTCCGGGGTGAGCGAGGGCATGATGACGTTGGCGCCGGCGGTGAGTCCTTGTTCCCGGGCGCCGTCGCGCAGGGCGTTCAGCGCGCTGGTGGCCGGGATGTTGGCCAGGGGGTTGAGCAGGCGCAGAATGGCCACGGCGCGCAGGGCGGTGAGGATCGATCCGCTCGGTTCGGCGCCGTAGGGCGTGTCGGGGTTGGGCACGAAGGGGCCGGCCGCGATCATATCGAGGTCGAGTTCGGACAGGCGCATAAGATCGCTTGCCAGGATATCCAGGGTCATGCCGGGCAGGTCGGTGATGATGCCCGAGCCCACTTCGTAGCCGGCCTTGCGCAGGGCCTCGATCCGGCCCAGCCGGTCGGCCAGCGTGAGTCCCGGTCGAGAGTTGGCGTAGAGAACCTCGTCGAAGGTCTCGATCTTGAGCAGGTAGCGGTCCGCGCCGATCTCGCGCCAATACGCGAAATCCTCCAGCGGCCGGTCGCCCAGGGACAAGGTGACGGCCATGTCGGACCGGGCCTTGGACTCGGTGAGGATTCGGGCGATGTCCTCCCGGGTATAGGTGAAGTCGTCGCCGGACTGGAGGACCACGGTGCCGAGTTTGAGTTCCCGGGCCAGGTCCAGGCAGTGCAGGATATCGTCCACGGACAGGCGGTAGCGGTGGAGTTTCGTGTTGGCCCGGCGCAGGCCACAGTAGCGGCAGTTCTTGTCGCAATGGTTGGAGAATTCGACGATGCCGCGGATGTAGACTTCCGTGCCGAAATTTTGCCGGGTCAGGGCGTCGGCGGCGGAAAACAGACCCGGATCGTCGGCGCCGGCGAGCAGGGCGGTGATTTCTGACTGGCGCATGGGGTATACTCCGGAAATCAGGCCACGGGGCTGGCCGTGGCGCGGGCGATGACGCATTCACGCACGAATCGGTAGGCGGCCCGGGCCGGACGGTCCTCGGGACCGGGCGGGATACCGGCCTCGGCCCGGCGCAGCAGGCTTTCCACCCGGGCCGGCAGGGCCAACCAGAGGCCGTCCGGGGCCGGAATGGGCCCGTGGGCATAGTGGCCGGCGTAGATCATGGCGTCCAGTAAAACCAGGGGGCAAAGGGGCAGGCTGGTCGTCCGGTAATAATGCACGGTGCCCGGATAGCGGGCGGACAGCTCGGCCAGAAAGGCGTCCGAGACGGCGCATTCCTTGTGCAGATCGCCCGGGAACAGGCCCTGGCGCAGCACGTCGTAGAATTCCTCGCGCCAGGGCAAGGCGGCGTCCGGGTCCAGGCTCACGACGTCGAGGCCCCGAAAGCCCGGCCGGGACAGGGCCGTGTCCAGGGCGGCGGCCATGGCCGGATCACGGGCAAAATTGGAATAGAGCGCGGCGTGGAAAAACAGCCGGTCCGATTGGGCGACAGCCTCGGCCAGACCGGCCTCGGCCAGGCCGAACAACACGCGGGGTTGTCCCGCGAGCTCCGGTACGGCGCTCATAACGCGTCCTTCTTCGTGTCGGGGTGGTCCAGGAGGGGCCCGTCGGCCCCTTCCGGCCGCCGGAGGCGCATCCCCTCGTACTCTCCTTCCTCGAATCCGAGCTTGCGCATCCGCTTCGGCGAGAGCAGTTCGGCGGCGATCTCCCGGGAGCAGATGCCGCGTTCGGCCAGGTGGTCGGCAAAGGGCACACCGGCCGCCTCGGACTCGGCCATGAGCCGGGACACGGTCTCGTAGCCCAGGGCCGGTACCAGGACCGTGGCCAGGGCATGGCTTTTGCGCACCAGTTCCTGGCAGCGGTTCTCGTTGGCCGTGATGCCGGCCACGCAGCGCTCGGCCAGGACGGAAGTGCCCTGGCGCAGCAGGCGCAGGGATTCGAGCAGGGAGTGGGCCAGAAGCGGCAGGTACTGGTTGAGTTCGAGCTGCCCAAGGGAGGCGGACAGGGTCAGGGCCTGGTGGTTGGCCATGACCCGAAGCGCCACCTGGCCCAGGCACTCGGGGATCACGGGATTGACCTTGCCGGGCATGATCGACGACCCGGCCTGGAGCGCGGGCAGGGTGATCTCGGCCAGTCCGGCCCCGGGACCGCTGGCCAAAAGGCGCAGGTCCGAGGAAATCTTGAGCAGATTGGCGGCCAGGGCGGCGAGCATGCCCGAGACTTCGACGAACGGATCGGCGTTGGCCGTGTTGTCGATGCAGTTCTCGGCCCGGGACACGGGCAGGCCGGTCAGGTTGCGCAGGTGTTCGGCGGCCCGGAAAATGAACCGGCGCGGCGCGCCAAGGCCGGTGCCGATGGCCGTGCCGCCAAGCCCCACCTGCTTGATGCGCTCGCGGCACTTGAAGATGCGCCAGCGATCCCGGGCAATGGCTTCGGCATAGGCGCCGAACTCCATGCCAAGGGTCATGGGCACGGCGTCCATGAGCTCGGTGCGGCCTACCTTGACCACGTGGGCAAAGGCGGCTTCCTTTTCCTGGAAGGCCTCCTGGAGCCGGGAGGTCGTGGCTTCCAGATCCTTGAGCAAGGTGAGCGCGGCCACGCGCAAGGCCGTGGGATAGGTGTCGTTGGTGGACTGGTGCAGGTTGACGTGGGCCAGGGGCGAGAGAACGTCGTAGTCGCCCGGAGCATGGCCGAGCAGTTGCAAGGCCCGGTTGGCCACCACCTCGTTGACGTTCATATTGAGGGAGGTGCCGGCTCCGCCCTGGAACGGGTCCACGATGATGGCCTCGTGGTGTTGGCCCGCAATGATCTCCCGGCAGGCGCCCACGATGGCCTCGGCCCGGCCGGGATCGAGGTGGCCGGTTTCCTGGTTGGCCAGGGCGCAGGCCGCCTTGACCTGGGCAAAGGCGACAATGAATTCCGGGAAGATGGCGTAACCGGATATGGGGAAATTTTCCGAAGCCCGAAGGGCATGGATGCCGAACAAGGCGCCCTCGGGGAGCAGCCTCACTCCCAGGGCATCGCTTTCCTGACGCATGAAGCTGGCTCCCCGAATGGCGACCTCGTTTGCACCGGCCGAGGGAACGGACCACCCGTCCTCCCCGACCGACGCTGCGGCGGCTTAGGTAGCACGATTGATGACAAAGATCACGCGTGCATGGTTGTCACTCCGAAAGGATGGCGGTTGCCCGCTTCTTCTTGCGGAGCCCTCCGGGCCGGGGAGGCGGGGTAGCCTCCCTGGCCCAGGGGTTTAGGGGTTGGGCGCGAAATGGGGTCCGCGCGGCTCGGTATTTGTTACAGGCTCTGGCGCTTGAAGTAGTGGGTGTGCAGCAGGTGATGCGACTTTTCGGACAGCGGCTTGCCCAGATACTTCTCGTAGAGCTCGATGATGTACGGGTTCTGATGCGACTTGCGCAGCGGCTTGCCGGCATCTTCGTCGTAGAGGACCTTGGTGCGCAGCTTGAGCAGCTCCATGTTGCCATGGTGGTAGGGCTGACCGCCGCCACCGATGCAGCCACCGGGGCAGGCCATGACTTCGATGGCATGGAAGGTCTCGCCGGCGCGCACGCGCTCAAGCAGCTTGCGGGCATTGCCCAGACCGTGGGCCACGCCGATGACCAGTTCGTTGTCACCGACCTTGACCGTGGCCTTTTTCACGCCTTCGAGGCCGCGCACGCACTCGAAGTCGACCTTTTCCAGGGTCTCGCCCGTGGCCAGCTCGTAAGCGGTCCGCAGGGCCGCCTCGATGACGCCGCCGGTGGCACCGAAGATCGGGGCCGCGCCGGTGGAGGCGCCGAGCGGAGCATCGAAGTCCTCGTCCGGCAGGCCGGCGAAGTCGATGTTCATGAGCTTGATCAGGCGAGCGAGCTCGCGGGTGGAGATGACGATGTCGACGTCCGGGTTACCGTCAACGGAGAATTCCGGACGGGCGCGCTCGAACTTCTTGGCCAGGCAGGGCATGACCGAGACCACCACCAGCTTTTCGCGGGGGATACCGAGCAGGTCGGCGTAGTAGCTCTTGGCAATGGCGCCGAACATCTGCTGGGGCGACTTGGCCGAGGAAGGCACGTCGAGCATATCCTGGAAGTTGTGCTCGAAGAACTTGATCCAGCCCGGGCAGCAGGAGGTGAGGATGGGGAGCTTGGCCGTCTTGTCGCCGCCCAGGAAGCGGGTCAGACGATCCAGGAACTCCGTACCTTCCTCCATGATGGTCAGGTCGGCGGCGAAGTCGGTGTCGAAGACATGGTCGAAGCCCATGCGACGCAGGGCAGCGGCCATCTTGCCGGTGTAGGACTGGCCGGGCTCCATGCCCAGGTCCTCGCCCAGGGCGGCGCGCACGGCCGGGGCGGTCTGGACCACGACGACCTTGTCCGGATCGGCCAGGGCGTCGATGACATCCCAGCTGTTGTCGTGCTCGACCAGGGCGCCCACCGGGCACACGGCCACGCACTGACCGCAGTTGGTGCACACGGAATCGGCCAGGTTCATCTCGAAGGCCGGGGCGACCACGGCGGTGAAACCGCGGTTGACGCCGGACAGCACGCTGCAGGTCTGGACGTCGCGGCACATGGTCTCGCAACGGCGACACATGATGCACTTGTCCATATCCCGGATGATGGAGGGGGAGATGTCCTTACGGTAGTGGGACATTTCGCCGCCGTCATACGGGGTCTCACGGATGCCGAACTTCTCGGCCAGCTTCTGCAGCTCGCACTCGCCGGATTTGGCGCAGGTGAGGCAGTCCTTGGGGTGGTCGGAGAGCATGAGTTCCAGCACGGTGCGGCGGGCATTGAGCACGCGCAGGGTGTTGGACTTGACCACCATGCCGTCGGTGACCGGGGTGGCGCAGGCCGGAGCCAGATTGCGGCGGCCTTCGACCTCGACCACGCACACGCGGCAGGAAGCGGCCTTATTATTGTAGGCCAGTTCCTCGAGGTTGAAGTAGCACAGGGTCGGAATGTCGATATCCAGCTTCTTGGCGGCATCCAGAATGGTGCTGCCCGCCGGCACGGACGTCGTCTTGCCGTCTATGGTTATTGTCAGCATGGACATTGCGGACCTCCTTGATCCTTATTGCTTGATAATCGCGTCGAATTTGCACTTGTCGTAGCAGGCGCCGCACTTGATACACTTGGTCTTGTCGATGGTGTGCGGTTCCTTCTTCGTGCCGGAAATGCACTCCACCGGGCAGACCTTGGAGCACAGCGTACAGCCGGTGCACTTCTTGGGATCAATGGTATAGGTCAGCATGGCCGTGCACACATGGGCGGGACACTTCTTGTCGTTGATGTGCGCGGCATACTCGTCGGCGAACGTATCCATGGTGGACAGGATCGGGTTGGGCATGGTCTGGCCCAGGCCGCACAGGGCGGTGTCCTTGATGGCCATGGCCAGGGTCTTGAGCCGATCGAGGTCGGCCGGAACGCCCTTGCCCTTGGTGATCTTGTCGAGCAGCTCGTAGAGGCGCTTGGAACCGATGCGGCAGGGGGTGCACTTGCCGCAGGTCTCGTCCATGGTGAAGTCCAGGAAGAACTTGGCCACGGAGACCATGCAGGAATCCTCGTCCATGACGACCATGCCAGCCGGAGCCCATCATGGACTTGCGGGCGATCAGGGACTCGTAGTCGATGGCCACGTCCAGGTCCTTGTAGGACAGGGCGCCACCGGAAGGTCCACCGGTCTGCACGGCCTTGAACTTCTTGCCGTCGGGGCAACCGCCGCCGATGTCGAAGATGACTTCGCGCAGCGTGGTGCCCATGGGCACTTCGATCAGACCCACGTTGGTGATCTTACCGGCCAGGGCGAACACCTTGGTGCCCTTGGAGGTGGCGGTGCCGATGGAGGAGAACCAGTCGGCGCCCTTGATGATGATGGCCGGGATGTTGGCGAAGGTCTCGACGTTATTGACGATGGTGGGCTTTTCCCAATAGCCGGACTGGGCCGGGAAGGGCGGCTTGGTCACGGGCTCGCCGCGCTTGCCTTCCATGGACTTGATCAGGGCGGTTTCTTCACCGCAGACGAAGGCGCCGGCGCCGTACTTGAGTTCGATGTCGAAATCGAAGCCCGAACCGAAAATGTTCTTGCCGAGCAGGCCGTAGCCGCGGGCGTCTTCGATGGCCTTGCGCAGGCGCTTGATGGCCAGCGGATATTCGGCCCGGATGTAGACCGTGCCCTTGGTGGCGCCGATGGCGTAGCCGCCGATGGCCATGGCCTCGACCACGGAGTGGGGGTCGCCTTCGAGCACGGCGCGGTCCATGAACGCGCCCGGGTCACCTTCGTCGGCGTTGCAGACCATGTATTTCTGGTCGGCCTGGTTGGCCAGGGCGATGCCCCATTTGACGCCGGTGGGGAAACCACCGCCGCCACGGCCACGCAGCCCGGATTTTTTCACGAGTTCCACCACGTCGGCCGAGGTCATGGTCAGGACTTTGGCCAGGGCCTCGTAGCCGCGCAGGGCAATGTAATCGTCGATGCTCTCGGGATCGATAAAGCCGCAGTTGCGGGTGGCGATCCGAAGTTGCTTATTCACGGTCGTCGTCGCTGCCATATCGTCGTCTCCCGATGGGTTTACAGGACTACCCGTTCGTAGTTCACAGGGATGATTCCCTCGACCGGTTCGCCCTTCATGACGTACTCGGTGATCAGCGTCCTGGCCTTGGCCTCGTCAACGTTGCCGAAAACCACCGGATCCTTGCCCGGAAGGGTGATCTCCACGGTGGGCTCGGCAAAGCAGTAAGTCATGCAGCCGGACTGCATGAATTCCACGCCGGTGACGCCGTTTTTGGCCACTTCGTCCTGCATGGCATCCATCGCGACCTTGCCGCCGGCGGCGATGGAGCAGGTAGCCAGAGAGACGTTGATGACGGTCTTGCTTTTCTTGGCCGCGGCCCGGTCCAACAGTTCCTGCCGCTTGGCCTTGAGGGCTTCCAGAGAGGTTATGGTGCTCATGGGTTGCTCCTTGGCTGGCTAGAAATCGGCCAGGATCTTCTTGACCTGACCCGGGGTGACGTTGCCGTAAACCTTCTCGCCGACCATGACGATGGGAGCCAGGGCGCAACCGCCCACGCACCGCAACGTGTCAATGGAGAACTTGCCGTCCGGGGTCACGTCGCCGATATCGATCTTCAGCTGCTCCTTGAAGGCATGGACCACCTTGTCCGCGCCCTTGACGAAGCAAGCCGTGCCCATGCAGATGGAAATGGGGAACTTGCCCTTGGGGACCATGGTGAAGAAGGTGTAGAAGCTGACGACGCCGTACACCTGGGACAGGGGGACTTCCATGTAGTCGGCGACGAACTGCTGCACTTCGATGGGCAGGTAACCGAAAACACTCTGTGCTTTATGCAGCACGGTGACCAAATGGCCTTCCTTTTGGGGAAGGGATTCGATGAACTGGACAACTTCCCGATACTGCGTCTGCGGCAGTACGGCGTGGTCCGGCATCCTGCACTCGCCTGTCGCTTGACAAGTTGAGTTTTGCATACGGAAGCACCTCTCCTTGTGGCATTTTAAAGTTCCAATACTCAGTTTCTCTGCTTTCCATCCGCGAAAGACATTGCTCCCCGTGCGGACGGACGTGCACCCGCTATCCGGCCTGGAATGGAAATGAGATTGTGATTATTTTCACAATCTCGGTGGCTCGGTGACGGCATTCGCGTCTGACATTCCATGGCCTTCGCCCTTTGCTTGAAAACTCACCCCCCTTTGAGCAAAAACCGAGCCATGAAAAAAAGACTTTGAAAAACAATATGATATAAAAATTGCCTAGAACAAGCCTCACGGCGATTGGGGCCAGGGGGAGACGGTTGGCCCCAACTGGGCGGATTGGAAAAGAAGAGTGTTTTTCTAAAACAAATAAAATCAGCATATTGTGGGACACTAAGACAAAGTGCGCTAGCCAGCGGGAACAGATGGGTCAAAATGCTCCTCTCCCTGCGGAATGGAACAAGAAGATATGGGGCAGGAAGATCGAAGTGGCGCTCTTTGACCCACGCCCGCAAACCGGCAACAGCCGGATGCGTCGTTTTTTCCCGGACGGGCCCCCAAAAAAGAGCGGGTGCCAACCGGCACCCGCTCCTGCCCGACCCTGACGCATCCACCGTCGCGGCGCCGCGCCGGGTCCGAAAAATGGCAGCGCCTTCCCCGAGCCTCCGTCACGGATCGAGCGGAGGGCGCGCGGACAGCCGCTCCTGGCCGCATCTCCGGCGTCTAGGCCAGCATCTCGTCGATCAACCGTTGCAGATTCTCCGATTCCCGCACCAGATCGGACACGGCCGCATCCGAAGCCTCCATGGCCTCGGCCGTGTCCTGGGAAATGCGGCTGATCGATTCCACGGCCCGGCTCATTTCCTCGCTGGTGGCCGATTGCTGCTCGGCGGCCGCGGCAATGGCCTGAACCTGGTCCGAGGAGGCGGTCACCAGCCGGACAATGCCTTCCAGGGCGTCCCCCGACCGCTTGGCCAAGCCCGAGGCTTCCTCGATGGCTTCGGCCGCCTCCTTGACGCTGGTCACGTGGCGGGTCGTGCCGTGCTGGATGCCGGTGAATGGCGTTTTCCACTTCCTTGGTGGCGCTCATGGTCTTTTCGGCGAGCTTTCTGACCTCGTCGGCCACCACGGCAAAGCCCCGGCCGGCTTCGCCGGCCCGGGCCGCCTCGATGGCGGCGTTCAAGGCCAGCAGGTTGGTCTGGTCGGCAATGTCGGAAATCACGCTGATGATGGCGCCGATGCCTTGGGCTTCCTTGCCGAGGGCGGTCATGTCCTGGCGCAGGGAATCGGCCTTGTCGCGCACCCGGCCGATGCAGGCCACGAGTTCGAGGACCGTGGAGGAACCCTCGGTCGCCTGGCGCCGGGCATCAGGCGGCCGTGTTCGCGGCCAGGGAGGCGTTTTTCGCCACCTCCAGCACCACGGTGCTTCATTTCATTGATGGCCATGGACGTCTCGGCGGCCGCGTCTTTCTGGGACTCCGGCCCCCTGGCTGGCCTGGCGAACCTGGTTGGCCAGGGCTTCCGAAGCGCTGCCCAAATGCGTGAGCACCCCTTCCAGGGTCTTGGCGGCCTGGACAGCCCCTTCCCGCCGGGCGGCCAAGGCTGCTTCCCGGGCCGTTTCGGCCTCGGCCAGGCAGGTGCCGGCCCGATCCGCCTCTTCCTGAGCCTCCTGGCTTTTCTGGTCGGCCTCCTGGATCTTGAGCTTCAGGTTGTCCACCAGGGTGCACAGGGTGTTGCCCAGGGCGGTGATCTCATCGACGCGGCCACCCTTGGAGCGTTGGTTCACCCGGGAGTGGATTTCCAGGCAGGCGTCCATTTCCCCATTGGCAATGCGGTCGCTGTGGGAGGACAGAAACGAGAGTCGGTCGAGGATGCCGCGCTTCATGAACACCCACAGGGTGCCGAGCAGCACGGCCAGCCCGACGAGAGACAGCAAGGCGTTGCGGGTCTGGGCCGCCTTGAGTGAGGTCATGGCCGGGCCGACGTCCTCGAGGGTGACCAAAGCGCCCAGGACCGCGCGACTGGAGCCGTGGCAATGGTGGCATTCCGGCGCGTTCTTCACCGCCCGCACCGTGACGAAGGAGGGAATGCCGGCCACGGTTTCCAGGATCTCGCCGTTTTTCGCCCCTTGCAACGCCTGGCCGAGCAGGCCGTCCACCGTGGCGTTGCCCAGGCTCTCGCCCAGGGGCTTGCGCAGCAGGGTCGTATCCGTGCCGTAGGTCACGTTGCCCTTGAAATCGACCATGAAGGCCTTGGAGGTCTCATGGCTGGCCGCAATCTTGGCGAACTGGGCCACGGTGCCCTCGTTGTCGCCGACCATCATGGGTTCGTTGACGAGCAGCTCGACCAGTTCGGCCGAGCGTTGGGCCGCTTCGCGGGTGATGTCCATGGACATGCCCCGTTGCCATAAGGCATTGGCCGCGAACAGACCGGCCAGGGTCAGAACCGTTACCAGGGAGACCAGACCGAGCACCTTGGTACCCAGGGAACTGTTGCGCTTGGACATAAAAGCCTCCAGCCCGCTTGGATCGTGTCGCGCGGCGCGGGTCGCCGTCTCTCGCGTGCGTAAATGGGGGGGCGTTGCCGCGGTTGCTGGCCCAAAGGGCCCCGAAAACGCGTGCGTCGCTCCCGGACATTCCCCCTAGTGGGCTCCGGCGCGCAGCAATGGCTTGTACCCAAAGGCCCGGACCCGCGAGGCGTTGTGGCACCCCTCACAGTCGGCAATGGTCAGCTTGCCCTTGATGGCGGTAGGATCACCTGATTCGGTGTGGGCCGAGCCCGGACCGTGGCAGACCTCGCAGCCGGCATCGGCCAGCTGGGGCGTGTCCGCAAAGCTCGTGAAACCGCCCGGCTTGCCATAGCCCGTGGTGTGGCAGCCGTAGCAGCCCGTCAGTTCCTCCGGCGTCAGGCCCTTGGCCATGAGACGCACGCTCTTGGAGGAATGGGCTTTCTTGGAATACTTGATAAAGGCCGCGTACTGATCCGCATGGCAGCCGGCGCAGACCTTGCTGCCAACATAGTGCACCTCACCGGCACGTGTTTCAAAAGGGAACACTGCACAAAAACAGACGCAGCCCCACAGGGCTGCCAGGAGCATCGGAATCCGACGGCATGACATGGCGCGCTCCTCACAAGCGGCACGCCGGGCGGCTTCCGGGCGGGGAACGCAAACCGCGGCGTCGCCGAATTTATCCGCCGCCGATCCGGTGGACATCCCCCGATATCACGCGACGGGAATACACCGTGCCAATAACAGCAAGATGCATACCGGACGGTTGGAAAACGCACGCCGGAAAGTCCCTGTGCCAAGGAAATGCGTGTCCCGCTTCAAACGGAGGGGGGATGCTTAGTGCATTGAATTCGTGGAAGAAAAAAGAAAGGACTCGCCAGGGCGTTGCAACAAAATTTGACAAGAATACAAGAAAATCGTGACCAAGTGCGCCACTTCGGAACACTGGCCTGTCCTCTGTTTCATTTTGCTACAAAACCCGTTTTCGGTGGGTCACATGATGTCGTATTCGCGGATCTTCCGGTACAGCGTCTTGCGGCTGATGCCCAGGGCCGAGGCGGCCAGGGTGCGATTGTTGCCGAAGCAGGTCAACACCTTGGCGATATGCTCGCGCTCCACGGCCTCCAGGGACAGGAAATCGTTTTCCCCCTCGGCCTTGACGGACAGCTCCCGGGGCAGGGCGTTTTCGGTGATCACCCCGGCCTCGGACAGGATCACGCCGCGCTCGATGACGTTGCGCAGCTCGCGGATGTTGCCCGGCCAGTGGTAGTTGATCAGGCAACCCATGGCCCGGTCCGAGACGCGATAGCTGCCCCCGCCCTGGAGTCGGCCCAGGAAATAGTCCACGAGCAGGGGGATGTCTTCCTTGCGCTCCCGCAGGGGCGGCAGCTCGATGTTGAAGACGTTGATGCGGTGGTAGAGGGCCTCGTGGAACCGGCCGGCCTCCACCTCCTTGGCCAAGTTGCGGTTGGTGGCGAAAATCAGCCGGATGTCGGTGGTGCGCTCGTCCTTGTCCCCGACCCGGCGGTAGGTCTTGTTTTCCAGGGTGCGCAGCAGCGAAGCCTGGACCTCGAGGGGCAGTTCGCCGATCTCGTCCAGGAACATGGTGCCCTTGTTGGCAAACGTCATGAGGCCCTCGCGGTTCTCGGTGGCCCCGGTGAACGAGCCCTTGACGTAGCCGAACAGTTCCGAGCGAGCCAGCTCCTTTTGGAGCGTGGCGCAGTTTTTGATGACGTAGGGTTTGTCCGCCCGCTTGGACCGGGCCTGGATGGCCGTGGCCGCCACTTCCTTGCCGGCGCCGGATTCGCCGGTGATGAGCACCGGCACCTCGGTTGGCGCCACCTTGTCGATCAGGAAGCGGATCTGCTTGACCGCCGCGGAATTGCCCACGATCTGCTGGGGCTTGTCCTGGTTCTGGGTATGCTTGAGCTGGCGGTTCTCGAAACGCAGGCAGGCCCGCTGGTAGGCCCGCTCCACGATGAGTTCGAGTTCTTCCAGATTGAACGGCTTGGTGATGTAGTCGTAGGCACCGAGCTTCATGGCTTCCACGGCGCTGTCGATGTTGCCGTGGCCGGTGATGATGATGACCTCGACGTCGGGCAGGTGCTGGCGCACCTCGACCAGCAGGTCCAGGCCGTCGGCGTCCGGTAGGCGCAGGTCCAGAATCACCACCTCGAAGATGGAGCGGCGCAACATCTCCCGGGCCTGGTGGGCGGTTTCGGCGGTCTGGATCGACCGCGCCGGCGAGGACAGCTCTTTTTTCAGGAGCTTGCCGATGGAAGGCTCATCATCGACCACAAGGACGCTGTAGGCGCTAGTCACGGTGTGTTTCCAGATTGACGGGCAGTTTCACGGTAAAGGAGGCGCCCTGGCCAGGCTGGCTTTTCACCTGGATCTGGCCGTGGTGCTTCTCGACGATGGACATGCAGGTGGACAGCCCGATGCCCATGCCCTTGCCCGCCCGTTTGGTGGTGAAAAAAGGCTCGAAGAGCTTGTCCATGTTCTCTTTGGGGATGCCGCAGCCCGAATCCTCCACCCGCAGGCAGACCATGTCCTCTTCGGACTGGAAGGTGGTGATGACGATGCGCCCCGGTCCGGTGATGGCATCCATGGCGTTGACGAGGAGATTGAGCATGACCTGCTTGATCTGGCGCTCGTCGCCGTTGACCTTGGGCAGATCCTCGCACAGGTCCATGTGGACGGAGATCTTGGCCTGGCTGCGCTGTTTGAGATGGCTGCGCAAAAGCTTCAGCGTGTCGCCCACCACGGCGTTTAAGCTCACCGGGGAAAAGCTCATGCTCTTGTGCCGGCTGAAGGTGAGCAGGGTGGTGACGATGTCCTGGCAGCGGCGGCACTCGCGCAGGATGGTGTTCACATAGTCGTCCACATCCTCCATGACCCGGGGGTCCACGGCCTCGCGCATGGCCGGCAACCGGCGGCGCAGGCCCTCGGCGAACCCGAAGATGGCGGTCAGGGGGTTGTTGACCTCGTGGGCCACGCCCGTGGCCAGCATGCCGATGGTGGCCATCTTTTCGGCCTGGTAGAACTTGGCCTGATAGTCCTTTTCCCGGGTCACGTCGCGCTTGAACACGAGGATGTGGGTTTCCGGATCATCGGGATGGTGGATGGGCGAGGCGATCATGGCGAACTGAACGTTGCGTCCCCGGATCTTGAAAATCCCTGTCTCGCGGCAGATGGAGCCGGTGGCGCGGGACTTCTGGGCCGGGCAGTCGGGGCAGGGTTTGTCCTCGCCGCGAAAGATCTGGTAGCAGTATTTCCCTTCCGGGACCTGGTCGGGGAAGGTCTGGCGAAAGACGTGGTTCACGGACAGGATGCGCAGGTCCGGTCCGAGCACCATCATGAGGTCGGTGATGCCGTCGAGAATGGCGGCGATTTCCCGGCGCCGCTGTTCGGACTGGGCATTGGCGTCCTTCAGGGCCTCGATGGTCTGGCGCAGCTCCTGGAAAAAACCGAGCTTGCCATGTTCGATGCCGATGAGGTCTTCCAGGGAAGGCGCCCGCCACGGCATTACCAGGCCTCCTGACAGACGCCGAGCAGCGCCTCCCAACTGGCTGGTCTGGGATTGGTCAGGGTGCAGGCGTCGTTGACCGCGGCCTTGGCGATGATTTCCAGGCAATCCCGGTCGGGCAGGATGTCGCGCAGGCGCACCGGCACCCCCAAATCGGCGAAAAAGCGTTCCAGCCAGCTGATGCCGGCCCGGGCGATGTACTCGGCCGAGCACATCTTCGGTCCGCAGACGATGCGGCCGATGGTGGCCAGCTTGTCCACGCTCGTCGAGAGATTGAACCGCATGACCGCCGGCAGCACGATGGGGTGGACCAGCCCGTGGAGCACATCATAGCGGCCGCCCAGGGAGTGGGCCAGGGAATGGCCGATGCCGAGGCCGGCGTTGGAAAAGGACATGCCCGCGGCCGTGGCCGCGATGGACAGGTTCTCCATGGCCTCGATGGAGCGGTTTTCGATGGCCGGCGTGAGGTTCTCGATGATCAGCCGCATGGCCTTTAAGGCCTGGTGCTCGGTAAACGGCGAGGAGAGCAGCGACAGGTAGGATTCCACGGCGTGGGCAAAGGCGTCGATGGCCGAGGCGATGATGAGTTCTTCGCTTTTGGTGAGCAGGACCAGCGGATCGATGATGGAAATGTTGGGCACCAGGGACCGGCTGATGATGGACATCTTGAGGCGCCGTTCCACGTCGGTGATGATGCAGAACTGGGAGATGTCCGAGCCCGAACCGGCGGTGGTGGGCAGAAAGATCATGGGGGGCAGGGGCCGCATGATGCGGTTGGCGCCCTCGTAGTCGTTGATGCGGCCGCCGTTGCCGATGATGGTGGCAATGCCCTTGGCCGCGTCCATGGGACTGCCGCCGCCGAGGCCGATGATGACATCGGCCCGTTCCTGGGCATACAAGGCCGCACCTTCGTGGATCTGATAGTCGCGGGGATTGGAGTTGACGGCGTCGTAAAACACCCATTCCAGGCCGTTGTCCCGCAGGATTTCCATGATGCGGTCCACCCAGCCGGCACCGACCAAGCCCTGATCCGTGACCAGGAGCACGCGGCGTCCCCCCAGTCGTTTGGCGCAGGAAGCCAAATGGACGATGCTCCCCCGACCGAAGATGATTTCGGGAATGGCGAATTTACTGATCCGCATGGTACTCCTTGGCAGGCGGGATACACGCGGCAGGGCCCGGTTATCGCGCGACTTCCTTCTCCCAGCCGGCTGACCGGTGGGCGACTTCCCGGGCGGTTATCGGTGGCCGCGACAGGGTGGCGTCCGGTAACCGGCTGCAGGATCAGGCATCGGGAACCATGATCACCAGCCAATATAACGCCCCATCCGGAAAGGTCAAGCCGATCCGCGCCCTTGGCGCCGCCGCTCCTTGTGACAGGCTCTGGCTGGTCGGTGTCCCCCTTTCATGGTCCTGTCGGAGGCAAGGAAGGTGTGACATGCATACGGATACCACCACCGCTTCTTGCCAACCTGGCGACCTTCATGGCGCGCTTCTGGCCGGCTTCGTCAACGTGGCCGAGGACGGGAGCCTGTGTTTCATTTCCGACCGGGTCTACCGGGCCTGCCCCCATTGCGGCACGGTGTTTGTCGGCTCGGCCTGGCGGGTCGTCCTGGCCAGCCCGCAACGCTGCCCGTTTTGCGGTCGGCCCGGCACGGCGCCCATCCTGGCCGAACCGGGAGTGGCCTGACATGAACAGGCTCGCCTCGCGCAAACTGGTCATGGCCTGCCTGGCCATCGTGGCCGTGGCCCTCAACCGCAAATGGGGCATGGGGCTTACCCCGGACGAAATCCAGGCCGTGGTCGACATCGCCCTGGCCGCCATCGGCTCCCAGGCAGGCCTGGACCTGGCCGACCGGGCCCTGCCCATGCTGGCCCGTCCCAGCGCAACCGTGGGCAAGGAGGCGGGCTGATGGCGCCGGAATCGCTCCTTTTGCCCGCCTGGAGCTCGTTTCTGGTCGGGGTGGTGCTGCTTTTCGTGCGCAAATGGGTGGCGGACGTGGCCGCGGCCTTGACCGGCCTCGAAGAACGTCTGCGCCTGCTCGAAAAGACCCTGGCCGAATGCCGGCTGGAACTGGCCCGGGACCACCCCACAAGGCCGGAACTCGACCGGCTGGAGGAACGGGTGGAAATCCAGGCCACCCGGCTGACCATCCTGGAGGAACGTTGCCTGGACGCCTGAGGTCCCGGCCCTGTCCAACCGGACCGGCGCCCGGCGTCCGGCCCAAACGCCCGGGAGGGCACCATGTCGCGTTGTCGTGATTCCCTGGCTGTCAGCCTCGACGACCTGCTGACCCTCAATCCCCACCTTTCCCTGGCCGACATCCTGGCCCTGTTGCGCTGGATCGGGCCGTCGATCCGGCTGCACTGATGGCTGCCGAGAAGTTGGCGCGGCCGGCCAGGGCGCTGACGGACCGCCAACGCCTGTTCGTGGAACACTATCTGGTCGACGGCAATGCCGCCGCGGCCGCGATCCGGGCCGGTTACAGTCCCAACCGGGCCAATTGCGCCGGCCATCGCCTGAAAAATCTGCCCCAGGTGCGCGAGGCCATTGCCGCGGCCCAGGCCGAACGCCTGCGCCAGGTCGGGCTCAGCCGGGAACGGGTGCTGGAGGAGTTGGCCCGCATCGCTTTCGCCGACATCCGTGATTTTCTCACCTGGGACGACGACGGCGTGCGGTTGCGGCCCATGGACGCCCTGACCGCCGAGCAGGCGGCCTGCGTGGCCGAGATCGTGGAAAGCGGCGGCAAGTCCGGCAAGGGCTTGCGGGTCAAACTCCACGGCAAGCTGACCGCCTTGGCCGCCCTGGCCCGACTGCTCGGGACCGATCCCCGGCGCGAGGACGAACGACCCAGGCAAGTCATTGTCCTGACCAGTGTGCCCGAACCGGACCCGCCGCCACCGGAAGATCCCCAAACGAGCGACCGGGGACCGGCCCGGGACACGTCCCCGGCTACCGATCCCCGGCCGTCTTAATCCTTATATAATGAACGCGCGGTGCGTCCGCTCTGGTCCGTGGACCGGTCGCACCGTGCGGGAAACCCGTGCCTGGCCTCAGCGGCCGGCTGAAAGCTCGGCTTCCCTGGGAATGCTCGGCGCATCGCCCATGGTCGCGATGTCCTGCTTGGCCTGGCGGTACCGCTCGCGGATACGTTCCCGGGCCGTGGCCCGCTCCCAGGCGGACATCTCGGCGCTGGCGATGCCGTCGCCTTCGCCGTCCAGCCGGGCGGCGTCGCGGCAAAAGGCGCGCAGTTCCTCGAATTGCCGGCCGGGAATGCCACCGTTGCCGGATTGGGCGCGCAGGCGCTCCTCTTCCATGAGGCATTCCGTCACCAGGCTGTCCTGGGTATTGGCCGTCGGGGCCTGGCTGGTCAGCAGCCGGGTATAGCCGCTGGGGGAATGGCTGCCGGGCATGACGGTCCCCGAAGCCACGGCCGCCATGGTCGCCAAGACGACTCCCAACAGCGCGAAACTTCTTTGCAGACGCTTGCCCATGATCCTCACCTCCGGGTCGGAAGGCGGTGCCGACCCGACGAGCCTGTTGCCCGAATCATGCCAGAATAAAAGAGACAATATTTCAGCTTGTTGGAAGCGTCTCCTGGCAAAGGAGCATTTTTCATTGTGTCACTTTGACGATATTTCAGCAAATCCCGGGGTGACGATCGAGCCGGATGCGATCCGGTGCGCCATCGACTACCAGCCCCAGCCGCGCCAGAAGCTGCTGCACACCTGCCCGGCCAACGAAATTCTCTTTGGCGGGGCGGCCGGACCGGGCAAGAGCCATGCCCTGCGTTTCGAGGCCTTGCTTATGTGCCTGCGCGTGCCGGGACTGCGGGCCTACCTCTTCCGCCGGACCATGCCCGAGTTGGAGCGTACCCATATTATCCCGGCCCTGGCCCAGTTTCCCCGCGATCTGGTGACATACAAGGCGTCGCAGCAACGGTTCGAATGCATCAACGGGTCCATGCTGACCTTTTGCGGCTGTCCGCGCGAGGCCGATGTCTTCCACTATCAGGGCGTGGAACTGCATTTGCTGTGCATCGACGAGCTGACGAGCTTCACGGAATTCCAGTACGACTATCTGCGCAGCCGGCTGCGCTGCGCCATCCCCGTACCTCCGGCCTACCGGCACAAGATCCCGGGCATCGTGACCGCCAGCAATCCGGGCGGCATCGGCCATGCCTTTGTCAAATCCCGGTTCGTGGATTTCGCGCCGCCCCTGGTTCCTCGCCGGGCGCCGGTCGAGCAGGGGGGGATGCTGCGCTGTTACATTCCGGCCAGGCTCTCGGACAATCCGCTGCTGCTGGCGCGCGACCCGGGGTATGCCGCGCGGTTGCGCGCCTTGCCCGAGCCCTACCGGACCGCCTATCTGGACGGGGATTGGGATATTTTCCTCGGTCAGGCCTTTGCCTTTTCAAAGGCCCTGCACGTCATTCGCCCGAGGCCCGTGCCCGACCACGCCCCCCTGCTCATGACCTTCGACTGGGGCTATGGCGCGCCGTTTTCCGTGGGCTGGTGGTGGGTGGATGCCGACGGAAGGCTCTTCCGGTTCGCCGAGTGGTACGGCACCAACGGCTCGCCCAACCAGGGGCTGCGCCTGACCGACAGCCGCATTGCCGCCGGTATCGTCGCGCGCGAGGCCCGGCTCGGCATTGCCGGGCGGGCCATCCGGCGTCTGGCCGGACCGGACTGTTTCGCGAAAAAGCCCGATTACCAGGGTGGGGGGCAAGGGCCGAGCACGGCCGAGGTTTTTGGCCGGGCCGGACTGGTGCTCGCGCCGGGCGATCCGTCGCGGGTAGCCAAGATCCGGCAGTTCCACGAGCGGTTGCGCCCGCGCGAGGACGGTCCGCCCCTGCTGCAGGTCTACGATGTCTGCGAGCATTTCATCCGCACGATTCCGCTCCTCGTGACCGACCGTCACAACGTGGAGGACATCGACACCACGGGCGAGGACCATATTTACGACGAGGCTTGCCACGCCTGCATGGCCCGGCCCCTGGCCGGGCAGCAGGCGCCAACCGTTGCCGGACCGGCCGAGCGTATCATCGACGCGGTGGTCTCCGGCGATCAAACCGACGAGGAGGCGTTATGACGGGCGGCGAACCAGCCTGGCTGTGGGTGCTCACCCATCTGGTGACCGCGGGGGTGTTTTTGCTGGTGGGCTGGAAATTCGGGCGCGAGGCGTCCGGGCGGCCCCTGTTCGACTTTCCGCCCGGCCCGGCACCGTCCCTTGCGCCCGGCGAGGAGTGTGATCCCTGGGCCCAGGCCGCCACGGGAGCGCCTGCCCCGGGCAGCGGGGTGGATAATAACGAGACGCTGTCCCTGCCCTGAAGAAATCGGCTTTTTGAGGCAACAGCCTCGTATCATGGACAATAGCGGCAGATGGTCCTGTCCGGGCCTGGCCGGGCGTATGAAAAATATCCAGATTACCTGTGCCGGGCCTGGCAACTGACTGCTCCGGAGACGGGCGGGAGGAGTCGATTCCGCGGGGTACTTGTCTATTATATTGATATTAAACAAGAAAAAAAGTTGGCACGGCACATGCTCAAGAGGGACCATCCAGGCCGCGCGACAGTCCCGCGGCCGACAGGTTAACCACCCTGGCCACGGCCGGGGTAACACAATGGAGGTTCCTTCCATGAAGAGCGGTAAGACGGGTCTCGTGATGGCGGCCATGGCGACGGTGATGTTGACGGCTTCCCTGGCCCTGGCGCGGCCCGGCGGTGGTCCGGCCGGCGGTCCCGGCGGCGCTGGCGGCCCTGGCTACGGTCCTTGCGGTGGTGGCGCTGGCTTTGCCCAGCTTTCGCCGGAAAAGCAGGCGGCCTACCAGAAGCTCGCCGAGGCCTTCTACAACAAGACCGCCCAGACCCGCGCGGCCGTGGGCGTGAAGCGGGCGGAACTCTATGCCGCCTCCGTGGCCCAGAATCCGGATACGGCCAAGATCGACGCCCTGTCCAAGGAGATCGGTGACCTGACCGGCAAGCTCATCGCCGAACGGACCCAGTTCCGTATCCAGGTGTCCAAGGAAATCGGTGTGTTCCCCATGGGTGGCGGTCGTGGCTACGGGCACGGCGGGTTCATGGGCGGCCCCGGCGCCATGGGCGGCGGTTGCCAATAAGTCTTGAGTCGTAAATTCCCGAGTGGACCGGATGCCCCCTCCGGTCCACTCGGGGCAGGCAGTCAGTGAGGCGCGACATGTGGTGTCCGAATTCTTCCTGGTTCCCCGGCATGGGCGGTTTCGGCGGTTTCGGTTTGTCCTGGATCGTGTTGTTGCTGGTCGTCGTGGGCGTGGTCTGGTTGGTGCGACGGTCCGGTTCCGGTTCTGACGAACACCGACGCAACGCCCGCAGCGACCGGGATGACGCCCTGCGTATCCTGCGCCAGCGTCTGGCCAGTGGCGACATCAGCGAAGAGGATTACGAACGCCTGCGTCGGGCCGTGGAATCCTGAACCGATTTTCTCCTCTCCCTTCCCATCCCCTCCGAACCCCGGGACGGCTGCGGCTGCCCCGGGGTTTTTTTACGGGAGAAAGCTCTGCCGCAGGCCAACGGCAGTGCCCTTGAAAATCCGTACGAAAAAAAGCGGTCCGCCAGACCCTGGCGGACCGCTCGGAGCATGCACATTGGCGGACGGAAGCGGGGAAGCGACCTCAGTCCCTGGGCGACCACAGCTTGATGGGCGCGCCTTTGCTCGGGACCCGTTGGGTCAGATGCAGCTCGTAGCGAGCCATCTCCGGAGTCAGCCGGAACGAGGCCGTGCCGACATTGCCCTTGATCAGGCTCTGGAAGCGGAAGGCCTGGCAATCCTTGTCCAGGGGCTGGTTGGCGCTGTCGAACGGGGTCAGGCAAAGCTTGAAATAGGGTTCCTTGGCGGAGTCGAGGAAGGTGCTCATGTTGCTTGGCGGTTTCTGGATGAGTTCGGCCGTGATCAGCACTTCCTTGTACGGGAGCTTTTGCAGGCTCACCTTGCCGCCGTTTTCCACGTAGCGTTCTTCGGTGCGTTCCCGCTCCCGGACATCGATGACCTTGAGGTATTCGTTGCGCAGGTCCTTGTACTGCTGGAAATCCGAGGCCGCCGCCGGCATGCCCCCGGAGAGCAGGGCCAGCAGGGCCAGAAAGGCAAGACAGACGCGAGGCAACAGGGACATAGGCATGTCCTCCAGGGGCTCAGGCTCCTTTTTTGGGCGCGATGGGGAAAATAGCCAGCTTGAGGAAATCGGTCTCGGTGATGATACCGACGAGCCGGTCGTCTTCCACCACGGGGAGACACCCGTATTTGTTATAGATCATGGTTTCGGCCGCGGTCCGCAGGGCTGTGGTGGGCCGCACCGTGGCCACGTCCGAACGCATGATTTCCCGCAGGGGAGTGCTCGGGTCCTTTTTGTGCTCCAAGGCCAGGAGGTCGCGCTGGGTGACAAGGCCTGCCAGGCGGTTGGCTGCATCCACCACCGGGATGTGGCGCACGAACAGTTCCTGCATGGCGGCCATGGCGTCGGCCAGGCTGTCCGTTTCCTTGAGAGAGCGCAATTGGCTGGTCATGAGGTCGGCTACGAGCATGCCAGTTCTCCGAAAAGGGTCTCGAACGTTTCAAGAGAGACCATGATCCAAAACTGTTGCTGAATTGCATGGGCAAGTCAAGCCGCAGCCGACCCCGGCGCCGACGGAACCGGACCGTGGTCCGGTCGTGAACCGCGAAAGACGCTAGGACTCCTGCGCAGGCGCGACCAGTTCGAGCAACGTCACTTCGATATTGCGCATGAGGCCTATTTTGCGGGCCGCGTCCAGGTCCGGCACGGCCACGTCGATGGTGCGGCGGAAACGCTGGTGCATGGTGTCTTCGATGGTGAAGACCCCCAGGCCCTTGATGTGGATACGGTCGCCGAAATCCCAGCCGGCATGGAGGAGATCCCGAGACACGGCCACGATGCCGGGGCGGATGGGGGTGCCGATGGCGGTGGCGGATTTGCGTCCCCGGCCGAGATTTTCCCGGGGGGAGGGGGTGTAGGCCGTGATGGTGGCGCTGATGGTCTTTTTGGCGAGAAGCTTTCGACCGGAAACCGTTTTACTTGTGGAAGCCAGGGACGTCATGCTTATAAGGATGAAAGCAAGACTGAGGACGAGAACTTTCATGTAGAATGTTCCTCCATGCATTGTTCATGCAGTGTCGCCGCCAGGAGGGTGTGGCGGGCAGTTGTTTTTTCGTGTCGACCCATGAACCCGTGGACATGGATCGGGCGCTTTTTTGCGATACGCAGTCACCTCTTTTCGATAAATTGAGCCCTGCCGATAATGCGGTCAGATTTTCGGGCCGGTATGAGGGGAGGCTACCTAGTGGAGCACTGGGGGGTTGTCAAGTTTGGAGAGGTGGTTTTGACCCGAAATTTGAGCAAAAAAGTGTATTTTTTAGTGTCAATAAAATAGGTCTATTACGAAAAAGTTCGGGATTTAGCTCTGAGAAGACGGAAAATATCTTTCGCTGGAGGGTCGCCGGCCGCCCGGGTCGGGTTACCCGAGAAAGCCAAAGATTCGGACGGGGTTGCGCCGAGGACGCCTCCCGGCTATTTTGCTTGCTTGCCGGATGCGGTCACGATCGCGCCGGCAGGGAGGTCTGCCATGCCCATGACCGGGCTCGTCCCCACCCTCATGGTCGAGGATGTCCTGCGCTCCGTGGCCTTTTACCACGAGGTCCTGGGCTTTGCCTTCGTACGGGGTCTGGCCGAGGGCACCCGGACCGAGGTCGTTGGGGCGCCGTCGGGTCCTCTGGCCTGGGCCCAGGTCGCCAACGGCGAGGCCCGGCTGGCCTTCGCCACCAGGAGTTGCCTGTCCACGGCCGCGCCCCGGCTGGTCAATATGAAGCTTGGCGGCGCGTTGGTACTCGATTTGGAATGCGACGATCTGACCGACGTGTGCGAACGCATCGGCGAACGTGCGCCGTTTTTGCGGGCCATGCACCTGACGGCCACGGGCCGGCGCCAGTGCAGCATCGCGGACCCGGACGGCTATATTCTCACCTGTAGCGAGCGCGTCCAACCCGGGACGCCCCATGCGGAGACCACGAAATGACTGCGTCCGAGACACTTTTCGCCAAGGCCCAGCAACTCATCCCCGGTGGGGTCAACAGCCCCGTGCGGGCCTGCCGTTCGGTGGGCTGCGACCCGGTTTTCATCGCCAAGGCGGCCGGGTCGAAGATGACCTCGGTGGAAGGCCGGGATTACATCGATTTCATCATGTCCTGGGGACCGATGTTGCTCGGACATACTCATCCCGAGGTGACCCGGGCCATCCACGAGGCCGTGGACCGGGGCGCGAGCTACGGTGCGCCGTGCCCGGCCGAGGTCGATCTGGCCCAGGCCGTGGTCGAGGCCGTGCCCGGCATCGAAATGGTGCGCATGGTCAATTCCGGCACCGAGGCCACCATGAGCGCCGTGCGTCTTGCCCGGGGCGTGACCGGCCGGTCCCTGATCGTGAAGTTCACTGGCTGCTACCACGGCCATGCCGATCCGTTCCTGGCTGCGGCCGGTTCGGGCCTAGCCACGTTTTGCATCCCCGGGACTCCGGGCGTGCCGGCCGAGACCGTACGCCACACCCTGCTCGCCCCCTACAACGATCTGGAAGCCGTGCGGAAGCTTTTTGCCGCCTGCCCGGATGCCATTGCCGCGATCATTGTCGAGCCCGTGGCCGGCAACATGGGCGTGGTGCCGCCGGCGTCGGGTTTCCTGGAGGGCCTGCGCGAGCTGGCGACCGAAAACGGCGCCCTGCTCATTTTCGACGAGGTCATCACCGGCTTTCGTCTGGCCTACGGCGGCGCCCAGAGCGTAAACGGCATCGATCCCGACCTGACTTGCCTGGGCAAGATCATCGGCGGCGGCCTGCCCGTGGGCGCCTACGGCGGCAAGCGCCGGTTCATGGAGCGCATCGCCCCGAGCGGCGACGTCTATCAGGCCGGTACTCTGGCCGGAAATCCGCTGGCCATGGCCGCCGGCCTGGCCACTCTGAACCTGCTCAAAAACGCCGACTACGCCGGCCTGGCCGAGCGCACCCGGACCTTCGCCAACGAACTGGCCGAAATCCTGCGCGCCAAGGGTGTGCCGGTGACGGTCAATCAGGTCGCCTCTCTGTTCACACTCTTTTTCTGCGAGGGCCCGGTCACGGATTTCGATTCGGCCAAGAAGGGCGATGCCGCCCGCTACGCCCGCTTTTATACCCAGATGCGCGAGGCCGGGATGCTTTTTGCCCCGTCGGCCTACGAATGCGCCTTCCTGTCCTTTGCCCACACCGACGACGACCTGTCCCGCACCCTGGACGCCGCGCGCGGCGTGCGGTTGTAGGGGCAGGGGAGAAGGACGGGAGATGGGGTGATGGGGGAAGACGCCTCCGGCGGCCAGGAGGGACGGACGCGCCCCTCCTGGACCCCCCCGAGACACGAAGAGGAGACACGGTGACGGTGGAGGATGCACCCGAGGCGCTGGTGACGCGCAGCCGGGAACAGGGGCGCCGGGCCCGGGAGATTCTCGCGCGCCTGGAGTTGTTCGAGAGCTGGAGCCGGTTTGGCCGGCCCGTGCTCGTGGGCGCCGTGGCCCATGACCTGGCCTTGGACCCGGACATCGATCTGGAAATTTATTGTCCGCACATCGAACCCGAGCACGGGTTCACGGTTCTGGCCCGGGCCGCCCGGGTGCCGGGCGTGCTGGAGACGCTCTATCAGGATCACCGGGGCGGACCGGACGGGGCGCTTTACTGGCGCATCCGCTACCGCGACGGCGATGGCACGGACTGGAAGGTCGACATGTGGTCCGCGCCCGACGACTATGCCCTGGCGCGCGGCGAAACCCTGGTCGGGCCCCTGGCGCGCGCCTTGACCCCGGAAACCCGGCTGGCCATCCTGAGCCTCAAGCAGTGGCGCGCCGCTACCGGCACGGCGCTTTTGTCCATCGACCTCTACCGGGCCGTGGTCGACGGCGGGGTGCGCGATCCGGACGGCCTGGCCGCTTGGCTTACGCGCAACGAGACCGGCGTCCTGACCGATTGGCTACCCGGCCGCGGGTGAGGCTTCTCGAATTTCTTCCCGGAGAATACGGTAAAAAAGCGCCTTGGCGTGCTTCTCCCGCCAGGGCGTATGCCCGCACCGGGGAAGCGCGATAAAACGGAAATCCGCAAGCGCTTCGCCGAGGGGTTCGCGTACGCCCTGGGCCGGATGGGGATCGTAGTCGCCGTGGATGGCGACCACCGGGCAGCGTACCGTGGCGGCCTGGGCCAGCAACCGGCCGCTGCGGCGCAGGGCGTTGGCCTGGGGCCACACGCCCTGGAAAATGCGCTCCTGGCAGGGCAGGGCGTCCGGATTGGCCTCGGGCAGGGGATCGAAGGTGTCCGTCAGGGCCATGAGCGCCCCGTAGGCGGCGAGCAGGGCATCCTTGTCCTTGGCCGCGCCGGTGTGCAGGGCCACGGTCAACCGGTCGAGCCGCGCCCGTTGCTGCGTGTCGAGGCGGCCCAGCCGTGTCTCCATGATGGTCGCGGCATCGGCCCCGCGCAGCGGTGCGCAGCCGATCAGGATGAGCTTGGCCACGAGCCCGGGATGCCGGGCCGCCACGAGCAGACTGAGCCACGCCCCCCAGGAATGGCCGATCAGGATGACCGGAGGCGTGCTCCGGGCCGTCAGCGTGTCCCGCAGCTCCTCGATTTGTCCTTCAAGGGTCTCGGCGGTTTGGAGCGGTTCGAGAACGCCGCGCAGGGGGGAGAGTTCCCGGGCCACGGGCGCCACATCCCCGGCCCCGCCTGGTCCGCCGTGGACCACGGCCACGGCAAAGGGTGCCTCTCCGTAGGAACGGCAATTTTCCACCCGAAACATCCTTGTCAGGCAGCCTGTGCGAACCGGATCGCGATCCGGCTCAGTCCTGCCCGTTGCCGGCCGGCTCGGTAGGTTGGGGCTCGCCCGCGGCGGCGGGAGACGCGGGCGGTGTGGCCACAGCGGGCTTGGTCGGCTCGGTTTTTTCGTGCATGAGATCGGCGTCGGCCAGGATCATGATCAGCCGTTTGAACATGGCCCGATCCAGGGTTTCCTTGCGGGCCTCCATCTTGCGCAGGGCCTCGAAAGGCGGATAGGCTGGCCGCCACACGCAGGCCCGGGTCAGGGCGTCGTAGGTGTTGCACACGATGAGCGCCTTGACATAGGGCGGAATGCCGGCCGCGGGCAGGCCGCCCGGATAGCCCCGGCCGTCTTCCTGCTCGTGGTGGAAAAGGACGCAGTGCAGGGTCTCGGTCGCCAGCGGCAGTCCCACGCAAAAGCCCACGCCAAGGGCCGGATGAGAGCGGAACAGGGCTTCTTCCTCGGGCGTCCAGGTATCCGGCCGCCGCTCCAGCAACCCCTCGGGCAGCCCGAGCTTGCCCACGTCGTGCAGCATGGCCCCGACGCCCACCTTGACGAGCAGGTCTTCGGACATGCCCGTCCGGTCCATGAGCATAAGCGAGGTCAGGACCATGGTGGCCAGGCCGTGCTGGTAGTCCTGGTAGCCCTTGGCGATGAGCCGGCCGACGTGCTTCACCGCGTTGGGGACCTGGAGGAAATGGATGGATTGGCGCACGAGCCGGCCCACCTGATCGAAGCGGGTGCGGCTGATGGTTTTGGGCAGTTTTTCTTCCAGAATGCCTTTGGCCAGGGCTGTGGCTGAGGCGTGCCAGAGTTCGCCGCGTTCGGCCAGGGGGATGGAATCGTCGAGGAGGATGTCGCCCAGGTTTTCGCGCAGGTAGTTTTCGTAATGTTTGTATTCGCCCTTATGCAGATAGACCTGCTCGATGCCCATGGTCTTGAGCTTCTGGGCCTGGTCCTTGGTGTAGGCCCCGCCTCGGGCGGCATAGAGCACAAGGCCCTGGCCCTTGCGGATATAAATGGAGAAGCGTCCGCTGCCCCAGGGGCGCAGAAATTCCGTCTTGATGGGAAGATAGGTTTTGTTTTCCCGGTCCAGGCTGTCAGCCTGGGCGTTGTCCGGTCCGTTCATGAACGCTCACCGGCTTGGTTGGCATCGTTTAACGGCAGGCGCATTTCCACTACCTCGTCATCGTAGTTGCGTACCACGGAAAATCCGAGTTTCTCGGCCAGATGTTGCATGCCGCTGTTTTCCATCAGCGCCTGGCCGGTCAGCTCCCGGGTGCCGCGCGACTTGCAGTAGCGGATCATCTTTTCCATGAGGATGCGCCCGAGCCCCTGGCCCTTGAGGTCGGAGCGGGCAATGACCGCGAATTCGGCCGAGGAATTGTCCGGCCGGGTCGAGGCCCGCACCACGCCCAAGGTTTCAGGCGTGCCGTCCGGACCGGGCGCCGTGGCGATAAAAGCCATTTCCCGTTCGTAGTCGATCTGGGTGAGCCGGGCCATTTCCGCATGGGACAGGTCGCGGACCACGCCGAAAAACCGGAAGCGCAGATCCTCGGGCGAGAGATGCTTGAAAAATTCGAAATGGGCCGGTTCGTCCTCGGGCCGGATGGGGCGCAGCAGGATGCGACGGCCGTTTTTGAGGGTGGCGCATTCCTCCAGTTCCCGGGGGTAGGGCCGGATGGCCAGCCGGTGAGGATCGGGTTCGGCCTCGTCCGTAAGCCGGATGGCCGCGCCGATGACCGTGACCCCGCCCGGGTGGGCCAGGACCGGGTTCAGGTCGATGGCCGCGATGCGTTCGTTGTCGGCTACGCACTGGGAGACCTGGTTGAGGGTCAGGCACAGGGCGTCGATGTCGACGCCCGGCTGGCCGGTCACGCCGCGCAGGTTGGCCGATACCCGGGTGCGAAACACCAGGTCCCGGGCCAGGGACATGTTGAGCGGGGTGAGCGCCACGGCCTTGTCCCGGGTGATCCGGGCGGCGAGCCCGCCCTGGCCGAACACGATATAGGGGCCGAACACCGGGTCCACCCGGGCCTGGATAGTCACTTCGTGGGCCTGGGCCCGGCGGCCCATCTCCTGGATCACATAGCCCTCGATGCGGGCCGAGGGCTTGCCGGCCAGGGCCCGGGTGCGCACGGCGGCCACGGCTTCGCGCACGGCCTCGGGGCCGGACACGTCGAGGACGATGCCGCCCACCTCGAAGGGCTGGGGAATTTGCGGCGACACCACCTTGACCGCCACGGGATAGCCCAGGGCGTCGGCGGCGGCCACCGCGTCCTCGACATCCTCGACGATGTGGGAGGCCACGGCCCGCACGCCGTAGTAGCCGAGGACTTCCTTGGCCTCGGGGTCGGTCAGGGCGAACCGACCCTCGGCAAAGGCCCGTTCCACCACGGCCCGGGCCGCGTCCGGGTCCGGGGCGTAGGCATCGGGCAGGCTGGCCGGCATCTCCATGAGGAGTTCCTGGTTCTTGCGGTAACGCAGCAGGTGCAGGAAGGCGGACACAGCCTTGTCCGGAGTCTCGTAGGTGGGGATGCCGGCGTCGTTGAGCAGGGTCAGGGCCGGGCCGGCGGCCGGGTCGTAGCCCATGAAGCAGGCGAGCACGGTGCGGTTGGTCTTGGAGAGCACCTCGGCCACGTGCTTGGCCGCCTCGTCGGCGGATACGCCCGGGAAGGGCACGTGGATGACGAGCACGGCGTTGACCCCGGGGGCGCGCAGCAGGGCCCGCAAGGCTGCGGCATAGTCGGCCGGGGCGGCGTCGAAACTCATGTCCACCACGCCCTGGCGCAGCCAGTTGGGTCCGAGCAGCTCCGACAGGGCGGTTGCGGCCTCGGCGTCGTAGTGGGCCAGGGAACCGCCGCCGGCGAGCAGGGCGTCGGCGGCCATGATGCCGATGGAACCGCCGTTGGTGAGAATGGCCAGGTTGTCGCCGCGCAGGGGCCGTGAGCGGGCCAGCGTCTGGGCGGCGTCGAACAGGGCGTCGATCTCGGTCACCCGCAGCATGCCGGCCCGGCGGAAGGCCTCGTCGTAGACCTCGTCGCGGCCCTGACCCGGTTCGGGCGTGAACACGCTCCACAGCTTGCGTCCGGGTTTGATGACGAGCACGGGTTTGTTGCGGGCCGCGGCCCGGGCGGCGCTTAAAAAGGTACGGGCGTCGGTGATGGACTCGACATAGAGCAGGATGGAGCGGGTGTTTGGGTCCGAGGACATGTAGTCCAGGATGTCGCCGTAGCGCAGGTCCACCTTGTCGCCCAGGGACAGGATGTGGGAAAAGCCGAAGCCCTTGGTGCGGGCCCAGTCGAGCACGGCCGTGAACAGGGAGGCGGACTGGGAAATGAACGCGATGCGGCCGGGCTTGGCCTCGGAGGCGGCCAGGGAACAGTTGAGACCGATGCCCGGGACCATGAGGCCCAGGCCGCTCGGGCCGAGGATGCGCAGACCGGAGGGCGCCGCTGCTTCGAGCATGCGGGCTTGGAGGTCGCGCCGCCGCTCTCTGGGGAGCTTGGCATAGCCCGGGGGTAGGACCACGGCCGCGCCCACGCCCCGGCGGCCCAGGGCGCGCAGGCAGTCGGGCACGGAGTCCGGCTCGGTGCAGATGACGGCGAGGTCCGGGGTCAGGGGCAGCGTGTCCACGGACCGGTAGGCGAGCACGCCGGCCACGGCGTCCAGGGTCGGATGCACGGGCATGACCGGGCCCAGGAACTTGCCGCCGAGCAGGTGGCTCATGATGACCGCGCCCACGTGCCGGGGCTCCGTGGAGGCGCCGATGACGGCCACGGAATTGGGGCGAAACAGGGCGTCCAGACTTCGCGCGCTCAACGGATACTCCGCCAGTGAAGGGCCATGGGTTTGGACAAGGATAGAGGGCTCGCCCCACCAAGGCAAGGGCTTTCCCGGTTTTGGCGTCCGGCAAGTGGGGCCGGTACCGAGTTGACAGGACCCGGGGGAGGTGGCAGGTCACAATAAAGCCGGGTGGTTGCGCGTCGCAGCCGTCAGGGCCGATCCATGTCAACCGGTACGCCACCGGCGAGGAGGGAGTCATGCATCCTGCGGCCAGCCTTGTGACGGAGAACGAGTTCTTTTCCGCCGAACGCGACGAAAATATCCTCATTGTGCGGGCCAAGCCGCATTTCACCCGCCACGTTGCCGATCTCAAAAAGATCGACACCTTCTTCGATCATCTGGAGATCATTTCCCACACCGACGCGGTCAAGGTGGTGGTGTTTCTCGGCACCCAGGCCCAGGGCGGGTCCAGGGACACCATGGAATTTTTCCACACCCTGCTCGGTGCCCGCCGCGAGGATTACCTGCTCCAGCGTCTGTTCAACCTCGTCAACAACTACACCGTGACCCTGGCCGGCCTCGACAAGGTTACCATCCACGCCGATCAGGGCTGTCTGTCCATGTTCTATTTCAATCTGAGCCTGGCCTGCGACTACCGTCTTGTGGCCGAGGGCACGGTGTTCGAGAATGCCTTTGCCGAGGTCGGCACCATTCCCAAGGGCGGGGGCGGCTATTTCCTGTCGCGGCTGCTTGGGGTGGGCAAGACCGCGGACATCATGCAATGGACGCGGTTTACGGCCGAGGAGGCCTTGGAACTCGGGGCCGTGGACAAGATCGTGCCGGCGGACAAGCTGGAGGAGATGGCCTTAAAGACCGCGCGCCTCTACCAGGAGCCCCAGGTGGCGACACTTCTCGCCGTGCGCAAGCTGCTCAAAAGCAATGTGGAGGAATTGCGCCGGTCCCTGGAGCTGGAAGACATCCTGATCCTCAACCGGGTCAATTCGCCGGAATTCAAGGCGCTCATGGAAAAGCGCCTGGCGGCGCATCAGGTCGGCCAGGCCGAGGCGTCGGGAGACGCGGCTCAGAAATAGCGCATGCTGATTTTCTTGAGTTCCTTGAGGCTGAAAAGCATGGCGTAGTCGTCCAGGCCCGTCTCCCGGCATAGGGCGTCCACCACGGCTTGGCAGTCGTCGGCCGTGCGGCCGTGGACCATGGTGTAGAGGTTGTAGGGCCAGTCCAGGCAGTTGACCCGGTGGTAGCAGTGGCTGACCTCCGGGCGTTTGGCCATGATGGCGCCGATGCGGTCCACGTCCTCTTCGGGCACGAACCAGGCCACCATGACATTGGCGCCGTAGCCGGCCTTCTGGTGCTTGAGGGTGGCGCCGAAGCGGCGGATCTGGCCGTTTTCCTTCATGCGCGACAGCAGGCCCAGGACGTGTTCCTCGGTGGTGCCGGTTTCCCGGGCGATGTCGGCAAAGGGCGTGGCCGAATCCGGCAGGTTGCCCTGCACCCGGCGCAGCACGGTTTTATCGAGTTCCGTCAGTTCCGTTGTCGTCTCGCGCGCGGCCATGGCCATCCTCCCGTACCCTGTGTCTGGAAAGCCTTTGTCTCTACCGGGTTCGTGTGCTAGAGGCAACCTCGGGCGGCTGACGCCGCGCCGCATGTCCGGTCCGAAGGCCGGGCAGGGAGGAGGAGCGCATGAAGATCGCGGTGATCGGCGGCGGAAGCTGGGGCACGACCCTGGCTGACCTGCTGGCGAAGAAAGGCGAGGATGCCAGACTGTGGGTGCGCGAACAGGCGGTCATGAACGAGATCCGCACCACACACGAAAATTCCTGGTACCTGCCCGGGCGCAAACTGTCGGAAAATCTGGTGGTGAGCACCGATGCGGCTGCCGTGTCCGACGGGGTGCGGCATTTCATCTTCGCCGTGCCCTGCCAGTTCATCCGCCAGGCCTATCAGCGTTTTCTCAAGCATTTTCCGAAAAATACCGTGGTGATCTGCGCGAGCAAGGGCATCGAGCTCGACACGCTCATGACCATGTCCCAGGTGTGCGAGGACGAACTGTCCGCCATCAAGCCGAAATTCGCCATGCTCTCCGGTCCCACCTTTGCCTACGAGGTCATCCGGGAGATGCCCACGGCCGTGACCCTGGCCTGCAAGGATAAAAAGACCGGCAAGGAGATCCAGGAGGCCCTGTCCACGCCGTATTTCCGGGCCTACACCGCCTCGGACGTGCGCGGGGTGGAGCTTGGCGGGGCGATCAAGAACATCGTGGCCATTGCCGCCGGGGTGTCCGACGGCCTGGGCTTCGGGGCCAATGCCCGGGCGGCGCTCATCACCCGGGGGTTGCACGAGATGAGCCGGCTCGGCAAGGCCATGGGCGGCGAACGCCAGACTTTCATGGGGCTTTCCGGCATGGGCGATCTGGTGCTGACCTGCACCGGCGATTTGTCGCGCAACCGGCAGGTGGGGCTGCGCCTGGCCAGCGGCCAGAAGCTCCTCGACATCCTCGGCGAGATGAAAATGGTGGCCGAGGGCGTCAAGACCACCGAGGCCGTGCACTCCCTGCGCGCCAAGCTCGGCGTGGAAATGCCCATCACCGAGCAGGTCTACGCCATCCTTTACGAAAACAAGGAACCGTCCCAGGCCGTGCGCGAACTCATGACCCGCACCCTCAAGGACGAATAGGTTTTCCCTCTGGGGTGGTCCAGGAGGGGAGCCCTCCCCTCCTGGCCGCCGGAGGCGCCTCCCCTTCCCTTTCCCACGTCTCTTCTTCCGTCTCCTCCCTACGCACTCGCCCCCAGCCATTTGGCCCAGACCGAGCGGTTGCGCGGGCCGTCCCATTCGCACAGGAACACACCCTGCCAGGTGCCGAGCTGGATGCGGCCCCCGTCCACGATGAGGGTCAGCGACGGGCCGGTCAGGCTCGCCTTGACATGGGCGTCGCTGTTGCCTTCGGCGTGACGGTAGCCGGCGTCGCGCGGGACGAGGCGGCTTAAGGCCATGACCATGTCCCGGGCCACGTCCGGATCGGCGTCTTCGTTGATGGCCAGGCCGGCCGTGGTGTGGGGGCAATAGACCACGAGCGCCCCGTCATGCCAGCCCCGGGCGGTCACCAGTTCCTGGAGCGCGCCGGTCAGGCGCACCAGCTCCTCGTGTTTGGTCGTGCGGACCTCGAATTGTTCCATGCCGTTCCCCTTCATGCATCCTCGCGGACCGGCCGGAAGCCGTGGCCGAAGGACGGATCGTAGAGTCTGGAGGCGCTGTCCCGGCCGAGGCCAGGCAGGACCAGGAAAATGGTTTGCCGGTCGGCCTGGGCCTGGCGCACGCGCTCGGGCAGATCGGCCAGGGTGGCCCAAAAGCAGCGTTCCCCGGGCCAGCCCAGGCGGTGGGCCACGGCGATGGGCGTATGCGCCGGATAGCCGCCCGAAAGCAGGGCGGCTTGGACGCCTTCTGGATCGCCGGCGGAAAGATAGACGGCCAGGGCGGCCTGGTGGCGGGCCAGGTCGGCCAGGGACTCGCCGGGCGGCATGGGCGTGCGCCCGGCCAGCCGGGTCAGGATCAGGGTCTGGGTGGCCTCGGGCACGGTGAACGAGACCTTGAAGGCGGCGGCCGCCGCACTGGCCGTGGTGACGCCGGGCACGATCTCGAAGTCGATGCCGGCTGCCGCCAACAGGTTGGCCTGTTCGGCCACGGCGCCGTACAGGGCCGGATCGCCGGTATGGACCCGGGCGGCCAGACCGCCGGAGGCGACGGTTGCCGCGAGCAGGGCATGGGTTTCGGCCAGGGTCAGGCCCGAGGAGTCGGCGACCCGGGCGCCAGGGCGGGCCAGGGCCACCACTTCGGGCGAGACCAGGGAGCCGGCGTAAAGGACCAGATCGGCCTGGCCGAGGAGCCGGGCCGCCTTGACGGTGAGCAGTTCCGGGTCGCCGGGCCCGGCGCCGATAAAGACCACCCGGCCGGCTTGGACCGGGGGAGAGAGGGGTTCGTTCACGGACGCGCCTCCTTGACGGCGGTCAGGATACAAACGGGATTGTCGGCCCGGAAATGGAGATCGCCGGCCAGGGGCACGGCTTGGCTGGCCTGGAGCTGGATCAGGGACTGGCGGAACCCGGGCCGGTCCAGGGCTGCCCGGGCCTTGGCCACGGACCCCAGGAGTACGGCCGCGACCACGATCCGGCCGCCCGGGTGCAGCCGGTCGGCCAGGATGTCGAGGAGCGCGGTTGCGCTGGAAAGCCCGCCGCCCACGAACACCCGGTCCGGATCGGGCAGCCCGGCCAGGACGTCCGGGGCCTGGCCAGACACCGGGGTCACGGTCAGGGCGCCGGTGCGGCGGATGTTGTCCGCGAGCAGACGGAAGCGTTCGGGATCGCGCTCCACGGCATAGACCGGGCCGCCCGGATTGGTCAGGGACGCGGGCAGGGCCACGGTGCCGACTCCGGCGCCGATGTCGTAGAGGACATCCCCGGGCCGGGCGTCGAGGGCGGCCAGGACCAGGGCCCGGGCCGCAAACTTGGTGAATACCCCGTCGCGGCGCAGCAGGGCTTCGTCGGTCAGGCCCAGGCCAAGGGCGACCTCGGGCGGCCGGAGGGCCTCCACGAGGACGAGGTTCAGGGGCGAAAACGTTTGGGACGCGGCCTGCTCCGGGCGCAGCCGGCTGATCCGTTCGCCGGCCAGGCCCAGGTCCTCGCACACGGTCAGGGCGAAGCGGTCCCCGCCCCGTTCGCGTATCCGGGCGGCGAGAACGGCCGGCGTGTGCACGGCATCGGTATAGACGGCCGCCTGTCCCTGACGAGCCAGGGCGGCAAAAAGCGGCGTGCTATCGGTCCGGCCGTGCAGGGAAACCACCGGCAGATCGTGCCAGGGTCGGCCGAGCCGGGCGCAGGCCAGGCCCACGGCCGTGACATGGGGAAAAAAGGTCAGGCTATCCGGCCCGAATCGCTCGACCAGGGCTCGGCCGATTCCGAAATAGAGCGGATCGCCGTCGGCCAGGACGGCCACGGGCAGGTCCGCGTCGACCGCCTCGGCCACGGCGTCGAGCACCCGGGCCAGGGGACCGGCAATGGCCAGGCGGCGGGCCGGGTGGTCGGGGAAAGCGGCCAATTGCCGGGTGCCGCCCACGAGCAGTTCGGCCCGGGCCAGGGCATCGCTTGCCCTGTCGTCGAGCCGAACCTCGCCCACGCCGAGTCCGATCACGGCTACGGTCCGGGCGGTCATGGGACAACCTCGTCGTACGACATGCCACTGTGTACCCGAGGGTGGCGTCTTGGTCAAAATGCGCCAACCGTTTCCGGTTGCCCTTTGTCCCGTCCTGGGCCATTGCAGACCCTGCAACCGGGCAAGACAAGGAGGATTTCATGGCGGCACAGCGTATCGGTTTGACCTTCCAGGGCGGGGCATGGGCGGCTTTTGGCCGGACTTTTTTGTACGCCATCCTGAGCGTCTGCGTCCTGCCGGCCGCCTGGGGCGTTGTGTCGTTGCTGCGGTGGTGGGCGGACAACACCCGCCTGGCCGACGGCAGCCGGTTGTCCTTTGTCGGACGGGCCAGCCGGATGTGGTTTTTGTTCGCCGTGCTGGCTTTTTTGGAACTCTTGCCGCAATGCGCCCGGCAGGGCGTGTCTCCGGACAGACGCATGGCTGTGGTGCTGGTTGCGACGGTGGTGCTGCTGCCGCTGGTGGCCCTGGTCAAACTGCACCTGTACCGCTGGATTGTGGCCCAGGTGCGTCTGGAACCGGGCGGCGGAGCGCGCCTGACCGCTTCCTACGGCGGTTACCTCGGCTGGCTGGTCATCGTCACCGCCTCGGTGTTCACGGTCGTGCTCTGGCCCTTTGCCCTGACGGCCATGCTGCGCTGGTTGTGCGGCCATGTGCGCGGCAAGGGCGTGTCCGTCACCTTTACCGGCACCGGGTTGGGGCTGCTCGGCCAGACGCTGCTCTGGCTGGCCTGCTCCGTCCTGATTGTCCCCATTCCCTGGGTGCTGCGCTCGATCTACCGCTGGTTCACCGGGCATTTGCTGCTGTGGCGCGAGGACGTGGAAGAGTGGCAAGAAGTGGAAGTGGCGGTCACGGTGTAGGGAGAGACGCCTCCGGCGGCCAAGAGGGACGCGGTCCCTCCTGGACCACCCCAATATGGAGAAGGCATTCTAGCGTGGCGCCTGTTCGAGTCGGGCAAGCCGGGTGTCGTCGAAATCAAAGGCAAGTACGGTGAGCGCGGGACCTGGGCCGGCAAAGCGGCGCATGGCGAGCAGGGCTTCGTGGGCCAGAACCTCGGCCAGGGCGACCTTGGCCGCGCGGTCCGGGGCCATGTCCAGGGCGTGCCGGGCGGTATTGGCCGTGGCCGCGGCGCGGGCGAGCGCCTCGGGCCAGCCGGCCAGCCGGCACCAGCCGGCCAGGGCAGAAAAATCCGTCTCCCCCCGATGGGCATGGGTGTTGGCCAGGCCCTGGGCCATCTTGACCAGCTTGCCGCCGAAGGTCCCCCAGACGATCCGGGAAAATCCCCTCTTGGCCGCTTCGGCCAGGGCGAAAGCGAAAAAATCCGCGGCCTGGATGCGGGCCGTCTCGGGCAGTTCCGGGCACTCCCGAGCGAGCAGGGCTTCGCTACGCCGGCCCGAGGCAAACCCGATCGCCCCATGGCCCAGGGCCCGGGCCACGTCCAGGGCCTCGGCCACGGACGCCTGCCAGGCGTCGTGACTGAAGGGCCGTACCCGGCCCGATACGCCGAGAATCGAGATGCCGCCGACAATGCCCAGGCGCGGGTTCAGGGTGCGCGCGGCCAAGTGTTCCCCGTCCGGCACTTCGATGACCACGGACACGGCCAGGTCCGGGCGTCCCGCAGCGACCAGGGCTTCGGCCACGGCGGCGCGGATCTGCTTGAGCGGTCCGGGATTGATGGCCGGGCGCCTCACGGCGACTGGCAGTCCGGGCAGGGTCACCCGGCCCACGCCCGGACCGCCGTCGATGGCGATGGTGCCCGGTGGCGTGTCGGCCGGCGCCACCCGGGCGACGATGGCCGCGCCGTGGGTTACGTCCGGGTCGTCACCGCCGTCCTTGATGACGACCGCCCGGGCTGCGCCTGCGTCCAGGGTGCTTTCGGCCACGGGCAGGACGAGGCGGGTGCCATCGGGGAACGGCGTGTCCACCCGGGTCAGGGCTTCGCCGGTTGCGAGCAGCCAGGTTGCGGCCTTGGCCGCTGCCGAGGCGGCCGTGCCGGTGGTGAAGCCCTCGCGCAGGGGGCCGGCCGGTTTCACGCCTGCTCCGCGCAGGCCGCGACAAAGGCGTCCGCCACGGCCGGGTTGCTGCCGAAATGGAGATGCACGTAGCTGCCGAGGGTCCGACCGACCAGGAAACCCTCCCGGACATCCAGGTCGCCCTGGCGACCGGACAGGGCATACACTCCCGGCAGGCGGCCGGCGTCGTCTTCCAGGTGGGAATAGTGAAATTCGTGGCCGCGTACGGTGGTGCCGGCCGGGCCCAGGGGACTGTCCGCCCGGGTGACGACGTGCCGGTAGCCGAGGCTGGCCAGGCGGCGTCCCATGACCGCCCGGAAGGGAAACACCCCGGCCATGGGAAAGACCCGGCCGTCCGGGTCGGTCAGGGCGTCCATGAGGTACATGAAGCCGCCGCATTCGGCCAAGGCCGGTCGTCCCTGCCGGCAAAAGTCCCGAATCACCGCGCGCAAGCCTTCATTGGCGGCGAGTTCCCGGGCGGCAAGCTCGGGATACCCGCCGCCCAGATACAGGCCGTCCAAGCCTTCGGGCAACGCCCGGTCCGCCAGGGGCGAAAACGCCACCAACTCGGCTCCGGCCTCGCGCAGCAGCCGCAGATTCTCCTCGTAATAAAAGCAGAACGCCCGGTCCCTGGCCAATCCGATGCGTACCCTGGTTTCCCGTACAGGGGGGGCGAGGGGGATGCTCCCCCCCGGTGGGGTCCAGGGACAAAGCCCCTGGATCAGTCGGTCCACATCGCAGCCCGCTTCGAGCCAGTCGGCCAGGGCGTCCAGGCGCCGGTCGGCGTCGGTCGTATCCTCGGCCGTGACCAGGCCGAGGTGGCGGGAAGGCGTGGCGATGTCCGGGTGTTTTGGCAGCACGCCGCAAAGGGGGATATCGGGCCGGGCGGCGGCCATGGCCTCGGCGAGCAGGGCCGCGTGGGACGGGCTGCCGGCATTGTTGAGAATCACGCCGGCAAAGGGCAGGTCGGGTTCGAAGTCCCGGTAGCCGCCCACCAGGGCGGCCACGGACCGGGCCAGGGAGGCGGCATCGGCCACGAGCAGCACGGGCAAGCCGAGGATGCGCGCGGCCTGGGCCGTGCTGCCGGCGGGATCGGTGGCCGAGAAGCCGTCGTAGAGGCCCATGACGCCTTCGACCACGGCCAGGTCGGCGCCGGGCGCATACCGGGCATAGATGGCGCGCAGGCCGTCCGCGCCGCACATCCAGCCGTCCAGGTTGTGGCTTGGCCGGCCGGTGGCCAGGGCATGGTGCCCGGGGTCGATGAAATCCGGCCCGACCTTGAAACCCTGGACGGTCAGGCCCCGGCGGGTCAGGGCGCGCATGAGCCCGAGCGCGACCGAGGTCTTGCCGCAGCCGCTGCGGATGCCGGCCACGACCAGGCCGGGAGGAAATGGAGCGCCCATGGGGGCGGTATAGGGGAAATCGGGCCCAGGGACCAGGGGGATTACGGGTCTCTGCGGGGAGGCGTTCCCGGGGTGACCGGGAAGCGGCCACCCCGGGATGGAAGCGCTTAGTATGGCGGCATCAAGCCGTTTTGGCCCAGGTCGGATCGGATATTGTCCAGAATCCAGTCCGCCAGCTTGGGATATTGGGCGGATGCGATCCAGTCGGCCACAAGCTTGGCCAGACAGTCTTTGACATAGTCCTTCAGCAAAATGCTGCCCAGCTTTTTGGCCCTGTTGATGAGCGGCTGACGGAGCGCACCGAGGTCGTTTTCCGAAAAGGCGAGGCCAGACCACGGCAGCGGTTTGACCTCGGCCCCGTGTTCGGGATGGACAGTGTCCATGAGGGGAATAATGGGGACGACCCGTTCCGTGCCGCCATCGGGTGCGTCCACCTCGTAGGCGAACTTTTCCAGGTTGGTGGCGTTAGGGCTGAAAACGGGATTTTGACGGGCGGAGTCAAGAGGAATTGTGAAATATTTCCAGAGGAAAGCTTGGCAATTGCGACGGCCGAGCTGGAAATCATGTTGCCGGAACAGCCTGGAAAGAAAGCCGCTGAACCCGCCGAGGCAGCCGCAGGCGATGGGCGATTGGTTCAGGGTGGCCCCCTCGCGGATCGGACCGATGAGGAATCGGCTGTAACAATCGCGATCCTGGGCCAGGACGAGCTCGTCCGGCTTGAACCGGGAGTTGTCCTTCATGGCGCCGAAAAGCTTGCCGGCCAGGGTGAGCAGATTCTGTTTCCTTGAGACATTTTCTTGGGGGAGACGACCGTCCTTGGGGAATGGGTCGATCAGGACCACGGCCCGATGCGCCTCGGCGGCGCCCCGGGGATTGATCAGGTCGGAACCGGCCAGGCAACGGCGGGCCAGTTCGATAGGCTCGTTGTCGAAGGTGCCGCCGTCGACATTGAGGGTCAGGTTTTTCATGTCATCTTGGCCGAGACGATCCCGATCGATTTCGACAAATTGTTCCGCGGCGCGGATGTCGATGTAATCGCTGCCGGCCGCGTGGGTGACGCTTTTGGGCACGAGCCATTTCCGTCCGCTGAATTCGGCGGTGGAGCGTTCGAGGAACCGGGGCGCCAGGGCCAGGGGAAAGGCCCCGGTGGCCAGGGCAGTGGTCCTGAAGAACTCCCACTCTTTGGAATGCGCATCGGCCGGGTCGAGGAGGTGGGGGAAGTCACCGGCACTGTCGTACGCCGGTTCCTTGCCCTGATACCGGATGAAGTGGACGTAATCCTTGTGCAGCACCATCTGGTGCCCGTATTCTCCGGCTCCTATGAAGGGAATCTTGTAGGGGATGCCGTCCAGGTTGCCCAGGGTGAGGTAGATGTCGAGGTTGTCGGCGAAGTAGGGCCGGGAATAACCGGGGCTGAGTTTGGGGACCATGAATTCTTTGGACACGGCGTCCAGTTTGGAACAACTCAGGAGCGAGGCGATCTCTCCGCCGGTCAGGTCGTCGGTCGTAAGCAGGCTGGCCGCGTCCACGCGTTCCACCCAGCTCGTGTACAGCGGGTTTTGCCGGTTGGGTGTTGCGCCGAGGTGCAAATTGTTGACCGGTTCGAACGAACTCCCCAAGCCAGCGGCCAGAACGGCCGCAGTCATCCCCCCGGCCGAGGCCCCGGTCAGGACCTTGATGCGGACCTCATGCTGGAGGACGGCTTTGAGACCCGCCCTTTTCTCTTTTTCCCAGGCCTCCAGGGCCTCCAGCAGAAAATCCACCACCCCCGCCGTGTAGGCGCCGGCCGATATGGCCCCGGCCATGACAAGGCCCAGTTCGAAGATGCCATCCTTTTTTGGGATCATTTTTAGGCCTCCCCCGTTTCGGTTATTGCCAGGAGAACACCCCTTCACGGTCATGGATCGGTTGCCTAGAAGCAGTGAAACGTATTTTTGATTTGGGAAAACGATAGCCGATACTAGGGGCGGCAACAACAAAATGATACGTGTCTGTTTATATCGTTCGATATTTTATCCCAAATGCCATGGCTGGGCGAGGCTGGCGCTGTGGTGGTGTGAGGGGACGGCAAAAAAAGCCCGGGTAGGCTTGCGCCTCCCGGGGCTTTCCGCGCAGAGGAGATCTTCAGTCTAGGCTTTCAGTTTCTTTGCGATTTCCGCGATGCGCCGGCCTTGGTAGCGGGCGCCTTCCAGTTCGTTTTCGGTGGGTTTGCGCGAGCCGTCGCCGGCGGCCAGGGTGGTTGCGCCGTAGGGCGAGCCGCCCGTGATCTCGTCCATCCGCATCTGGCCGGTAAAGGCGTAGGGCAGGCCCACGATGAGCATGCCGTGGTGGAGCAAGGTGAAGATGAATGAGGCCAGGGTGGTTTCCTGACCGCCGTGCTGGGTGGCGGTGGAGCAGAACACGCCGCCGGGCTTGCCGACGAGCTGGCCATGGGCCCAGATCTGGCCGGTGGCGTCTAGAAACTGGCGCATCTGGCCGCACATGTTGCCGAAACGGGTCGGGGTGCCAAACAGGATGGCATCGGCCGCGACGAGTTCGTCCAGGGTGCATTCGGGCACCAGGGACAGGTTTTTCTGGACCTCCGTGGCGCCCATTTTACCGATGATTTCCGGGGAAAGGGTCTCGGGCACCCGGCGCAGCATGCCGGTCATGCCCGGCACCTGTTCCACGCCTTCGGCCGCGGCCTGGGCCAGGGCGGCCACGTGGCCATATAAGGAATAATAGACGATCAGCACATGCATGGGGATTGCCTCCCGGCGAAAGGTTCGAGAATGGCCTATTTCCTACGCCGCTTGTTCCCCATCGGCAAGAACAGCGGTGCCTCCGCTCGGGACATGAGGAATCTTTCATGTTGCCCTGGCGTGTTGCCACGGGATGCGGTTCGCTATGGAGTGGGCGTTTGCTCCGGTGGAAGCCCGCGCAGGCGGCGGTAGAGGTTGCCGATGGGGAGCAGACGCAGGGCGGCGGTGCCTTGGGGGAAGAACCGCACTTCGAGCAGGGCGCCGTCGGAGTCGGGCCGGGACTGGTCGAACAGGAAATTGCCCAGGGACCAGGCCTGGCAAGCATCGGCCGTGCAGGTGAGCCCCAAGGCCCGGTGGGGATGGGCGCCGATGACCAGAGTCGCGCCGGCTTGCTCCAAAGCCTTGGCCAGGGCCTGTTCCCGGTCGCCCGGGCCGGCGGCGAATTCGTTGCCCCAATGGACCAGGGCGCACAGGGGCTTTGTTCCCTTGGAGCGAGCCAGGCGGGCGATGGTGGCCGTATCCAGAAGCTCCCGGCGGCGGGGATTGGCGTTGTCGAGGTCGGTCAGGGCCGTGAGGCGCAGTCCCGCGACCGTGCGCACGGCTCCTTGCGTCAGGACCGTGATGCCGGCCCGGGCCAGGTCGCGCTTCATGCGGGCCAGGGCGGCCGGACCGAGATCGCGGGCATGGTTGTTGGCCAGGCCCACGGCCACGACATGGAGGTCGCGCAACAGAGCCAGACTTGTCTCGCGCGGCATGCACAGGCTGAAAGGTCCGGGATTTTTCGGGCAACGGCCGGCGAACACGCCTTCCAGATTGACGACCAGGGGCGCATCGCCGGTACGTTCGCGCACGAGCCGTACCAGCTCATGGCGCTTGTCCGGCCGGGCCAGCACCTGGGCCATGAAGCGCCCGAAAAAGGTGTCGCCGGCGAAAACCAGCCGATCCCTACCGGGCAGCAGCATCGGATCGGGGCTGTAGTACTGGACCATGTAGCTCGTGGACCGGCGCACGGGCGTCCGGGTGTAGGCTTGGCTGTTGCGGTTGGCCACGGTGGTGGGCGCGGCCCGGTACACCCGTTGTTGCAGGGTGCGTTGCAGGGAGAGCGCGGCCCGGCAGTCCACGTGCCGGGGCTGGTCAAGGCCCGCGAGCCCGGCCGGGTCGGGCTCGGCCAGCCGGCGCAAGGTCTCCTGGTCCTTGCGGGCGGCTTGGCCCGGCGTCAGGTAATGCGAGAAGTCCGTGCTTTGGACGAGCAGGGTCGTGTCGTCGAGCAGGGGGGCGAGCACCTCGGCGAGTCGGTCCCACTGGGCCGGGGTGGCGGTTTTGCGGATGGCCACGGCCACGAGCCTGGCCCGGGGAAAAAAATGGGCCAAGAAGGGCGTCAGGGCGTGGATGCCGTGCTCCTGGGAAAAGAGGTTGGAGGCGGTGACCAGGGGACAGGCCAGCAAGGCCGCGACCGCCTCGGTGTCCGTGGCGACCGGGCCCAGGCTGGTGGCGAAATCGCGCCCGGCCACGGCAAAGGGCGTTATACTGCGCGTGTAGTGGTCCGGGCACAGGATGACGATGCGGCGGTAGTCCTTGTCGCGCAGCCGCGCAAACGCCCCGGCCAGCAGGTCGATGGCCAGGAGATGGTGGGGCACGGTCAGGCCGGTGATGCGCTGGGCAAGCGGCGGCTGGGTGGCCTTGGCCAGGGCGCGCGCAAAAAGCTCCACGTCCGGGTACAGGGCCGGAAAAGGCGCCTCGGCCCGGGCCCATGGGCAGCCCCCAAAAAGCAGCCATGCGACCAGGACCGCGCTGGCCAGCCCACGCCAGCCGTGCGGCCCGGGTCGCAGTATGACCTTCATGTCATCCTTGTCGGGTTTCCAAAGGGCCGCGCCCTTTGGCCGCCGAAGGCTTCTCCCCTCCCTTCACCCCTCCCGCTCATTTGACGAGCAGTCCCTTGTACCAGTCGTTTTTGGCCGGCAGCTTGGGCGGGCTGGCGTAGACCCCGGCCCGCCAGGCCTCGTCGGTCAGCCGGCCCTCGGCCAGGGGCCGGGTGAATTCGTAGTGGTTGAAGGCCGTGCCCACCACCAGTCGCGGGCTGGCCTCGTTGCCGACCAGGGCCAGCATCACATACGGCTCGGCCGTGCCCTCGTAGAGCACCTGGCCGGTCGGGACATCGGTGTGGATGTCGGCGGTCAGGGCGCTTTTGCACTGGTCCGGCTCGATGACCACCGGCTCGAAGGGCTGGCCCATGTAGGAAAGGCCGGACAGGCGCAGGGTCTCGTACTCCGCCTCGCTTATGGGTGTATTGGCCAGCTCCTTGTCGGCCAGGGCGGCGAACTGGGCCACGTGTTTGCGGAACATCTCCAGCCGGCCGAATTCCTCCAGCTCCGTGGCCAGGACCTTGTAGCGGGCAAATCCGGCCTTGGCCGTGTCCACGAGGGTGAGCAGGGCGGACCAGAAGGCGGGATTGGGCTCGACAAAGCCCTTGGGCACGGGCGGGGGCGTGCCTTCCTCGCCGCCGTCGCCGAATTCGGCATAGTTGGGCTTGGCGTAGAGGATCGTGGCGTGCTTGAGCTCGGTATAGGAGCCGAGCACGGATTCGATCTGCTTGGCCGGGAAGGGCGGGCTTTGCATGTAGGCCGGCCAGCCCTGACCGTAAGTGCTCTTGAGGGTGGAGAGGACATGGAGCCAAGCCGAGGCCAGGCTCGCGTTCCAGTCGGCGTTAGGCATGGCGGCCAGCCGGGCGGCGGTGGCGTCGAGGCGGCCGAGGAAGGCTTCGACTTGTTCCGGGGTGAAGGATTGCCCGCCTTGGGTCAGGAAGGCGGCCGTGAAATCCCGGGCCGGCTTGTTGCCAAGGGCCGCCGGCACGAACAGGGCCGTGGGCATGGAAGGCAGGCGTAGAGCGGTTTTTTCCTGGCCGGCGGTCAGGCGCGAGAGAATCCAGGCATCCGGGGAGAACCGTTGGCCGAACAGACGGAAGCTTTTGGCCTGGGCCAGGAGCGCCTCCTTGGTCTTGTCGGCGATGTCGGGCGAGACCAGCACTTCGGACAGGATGCGCGGGGCGGGCAGTTCGCCGAGCCTGGCCGCGAGCGCGTCGCGGACGGCCGGGCTCACGGCCTCGGCCGGGGACAGGCTGTCGCGGCCCAGGACCTTGGTCGTGAAGTTGCGCAGGTCGGGATAGGCCAGGTCGTCGGGCAGGCCGGCAAAAAAGCCGGTGAGGTCCATGATGCGCCGCCAGGACGCGATGAGCGGCTTGCCGTCCGGGCCCGGGGAGGCGGTGAGGAGCGTCACGAGCAGGGCGTCGGACAGCCCGTCGGGCGAGGACAGGGGCCAGCCGTTGCGTCCGAGGTACAGCATGGCCCGGAAATAGGCGCGCAGCTGGGAGCTCTTGGCATAGTGCCCCCGGGGCCGGAACTGGGTGTAGTCGGCCTTGAGGCCGGAATCGGGCATGTAGCCGCCGAAAAGCGGCGACACCGCCACGGCGTCGGCCGCGTAGATGCGTTTGAGTTCCTCGCGCAGCTTGGCCACGGTCTGGGGGGAAAAGTCCTTGGCGAGCTTGGTCAGCCTGGCCTGGGCGGCCTGTTCGGTATCCCCGGTGTCCGGCTTTTCCTTGACGGGCTTTTCCGGCGGCATGTCCGGAATCTTGATGACTGTGGCGTTGTCGAGGAGCACGAGCGGCACGGTGAGCTGGGCGGCCACGGTCTCCAGATGGGCGGCGAGGTCGCCGGTGGCGGTTTTGCGCAGGGCCAGGGCCCGGTCGCGCAGGCCGGCCACGAACCGGCGCAGCAAGGGATACAGCTCGGTTTTTTCGAGATACTCCAGGGCGTTTTCGAAATACTTGCCCAGGGCGTGCAGCACGATGTCGGGCGTGACGAAGCGGGCGTTTTCCGGCCGGCGCTCCATGGGGTCGGCCGTGCCGCAGATCTGGTCGAACATGCCGAGCATTTCGTCATAGGACGCCGGCGAGTTGCAGCTCTCGAAATCGTATTTTCCGGCATAGGCCGTGTCCCGCTTGGGCACGAGCAGGAAATGGTTGCGGTCGAGGAAGGCTTTTTGCTCCGCCGACAGGTCGAGCTTGAGCAGGGCGAGTACGGCCTGGGTATTGGCGGCCGTCGAAAGGCTGGTGGGGGCCTCGGTCATGGCCGGGGTCGGAGCCTGGGTCGGGGGTGACGCAGGCGCGACAAAGCCCGGTGACGTGCCGGGGGCCAGGACCACCGGAGCGGTGGCCGAGTCAGGGGTTTTTTTCGTTGCGGCCCGGGCGGGGACGGGCAGCAGAAATAAAAGCAGAAGCAACAGGAGCAGGAGTCGTTTGGGCATACGGGACCTCCGTCAGGAGCACGGGGTTGGGCGGGGGACGGTCTTCCCTGGAAGCAATCGGTATGACGCGGGTCGGTTGGCTGTCGTGAGCCTGTCTGGGCCAGGATATTCCAGGAAGGGGGGCGGTTGTAAAGGGACGGGAAAAGGGAAAGCCCCCGTGCCTTCCTGTGGGAAGGACGCGGGGGCTCCCCCGGAAAAAGGATCGTGGATCGGCCTAGGCGGCCTGGGACGGCTGCTTGGCCAGCTCCAGGGTCAGCGGCTTGGCGGCGCCGGTCAGGCCCCGGGTCAGCCAGCCGGAACGGCCCGCGCTCAGAAGCCCCCAGAAGGAGATCCAGGACAGGCAGGCGGTCCAGTACACGGCATAGCCCAACGCGCCCAGGTAGCCGGCCAGGCAGGGCCGCCGGAACTGGTAGACGATGGCCGGCACGATGGCCGAGATGACGCAGCCGATGGTGAGCAGGCGCACGATGATGCCGGGATGGGCCAGGATGTTGACGAGCAGGCCGATTTTGGCCGCCTCGATCAGGGGCAGCAACAGCAGTTCCAGGCTCCCGTCCAGGCGCAGCCACATGCCGCCGCCATCCCGGCGGCGGAAGTTCGTATAGAGGAACTGGGACATGACCAGGCATTCGCGCACGTTGCTGCGCGCCCAGCGCAACAGCATGCGGCTGAGGCTGTGGTAGTTCTCGGGCACCTTGGTCAGGACGACGGCCTCTTTCTGGTAGACCACCCGGAAGCCGCGGCGCAACACGACGTTGGTGAGTGCCCTATCCTCGCCGATGTTGGCGGCATGGCCGAGGAAGGTCTGGGCGGCCCAGGCGTCGATGACCGGCAGGATGGCCGAGGCCCGGTAGGCCGAGAGCGCGCCCGGGGTGCACAGCACGCCGCCGTAGACGCTCTGGGCCCGGCGCAGGAAATCGAAGGACATGGTGAAGGAGACGTCGAGCAGCTTGGGAATGAGCCCCTTGTCGAGGTTCAGCACGCGCACGTTGCCGGCCACGGCCCCCACATGGGGCGAATGGGCGAACGGGCTGACCAGGTCGCGCAGGGTGTTGGGCAGGACCTCGGAATCCGAGTCCAGGGTGACGAACACGCCGCTTTTGGCCTGGCGGAAACCGGCCAGCAGGGCATGGCGCTTGCCCATGTTGCGGGGCTGGCGGATGAGCTTGATGCTCGGAAATTCCTTGGCCGCGGCCTCCATCCATTGCCAGGTGTCGTCGCGGGAGCCGTCGTCCACGCACAGGACGTGGAGCTTTTGGGCCGGGTAGTCGCTGGCCATGACCGAGCGGACCGTGGACAGAACCTGGCTGCCTTCGTTGTAGGCCGGGATGATGACCGTCACCACCGGCAGTTTCCGGTCGCCCAGGGGCGCGTAGGCCCGGTAGCGGCAGGCGAAAACCACACGCCAGATGAGGACGCACAACGCCAACGGGGCCAGACCACGTCCGACCTCGTTGTAGACCACGATGATGTCGCTTTCCATGAGGGCGCCGAGCACTTCCTGTTCGAGCAGCACGGAACAGGCGGCCACACTGCTTATGGCGCAGCTGGTGAGCACGACGACGACATAAAGCCAATCGACGGGCGTAAAGGCGGAACGCGAAGCGTATTTCATAGGAAATCACCGTTTTAGAAGGGAAGGGAAGAGGCCAGGGGACACTGGTCCAGGGCCATCTACGAGGGAAATGGGAAAAAGCCTAGTTACAGTTCTGATGGGTTGGGTGACCGGTGCGGTTGGAAATGGCCGGATCGTATCGCAACGGGTTCGGACGTGGCCCGGGCCGCGCGGTCCTGGCCACGGATGACAGCGGGAAACGAATCTTGTAACAGCCGACGGGTTCGCCGCATCGGGGCCTCTCCCAAGCGAAATCCCTTTCTCGTTCCACAACATGTCACGCGACGCCCCGGCGGCAGGGGAGGACACCATGTCGGACAAAACCCTCGACCGGGCGCTGCGCAAGGTCCGGTGGCATTTGCTGCCTTTTCTGATCCTGCTCTACATCATCTCCTATCTCGATCGTATCAATGCCAGTTTCGCGGCCCTCAGCATGAACCAGGAACTCGGTCTGTCCCAGACGGCCTACGGGTTCGGCGCCGGTATTTTCTTTCTCGGCTATGTGCTGTTCGAGGTGCCGAGCAACCTGATTCTCATGCGGGTGGGGGCCCGGATCTGGATCGCGCGCATCATGGTGAGCTGGGGCGTGGTGACCTGCCTCCAGGCCTTGTCCGTGGGGCCGGCGAGTTTTGCGACCTTCCGGTTCCTGCTCGGCGTGGCCGAGGCCGGATTCTTCCCGGGCATCATCCTCTATCTGACCTACTGGTTTCCCCAGTCCCACCGGGCCCGGGCCGTGGCCCTGTTCATGGCCGCCACGCCCCTTGCCGGCCTGATCGGCAGTCCGGTCTCGGGCTGGCTGCTCGGGTTGCATAACCTGTTTGGCTTGTCGGGCTGGCAGTGGCTGTTCGTGCTGGAGGGGCTGCCGGCCATCGTTCTGGGGGTGCTGGTCTTTTTCCGGTTGCCAAGCGGCCCGGACGAGGCCGGGTGGCTGTCCGGCGAAGAGCGCGAGGCCTTGGGCGCGGTCCTCGCCGCCGAGCAGCACGAGATCGCCCGCTGCCATCTGTCCAGCCTGCGCCAGGGGCTGTGCAGCCGGGCGGTGTGGCTGGCCGGCTGGGTCTATTTCTGCGTGGTGGTGGCCATGTACGGCCTGGTGATGTGGCTGCCCCAGATCATTGCCGGGGCCCTGTCCGGGGCGGCGGTCATGAACGTGAGCCTGCTTGTCATGATCACCTACGGATTTGCCATGGTCGGCATGGTGCTGATCGGGGCCAGTTCCGACCGCTTGGGCGAGCGGCGCTGGCATGCCCTCGGTTCGCTTGGGCTGTGCCTGGCCGGCATGCTGGTGTTGGCCCACGGGACGGGCCTCGGCTGGTGCCTGACCGGGGCCTCGTTGGCCGCCATGGGCATCTGGGGCGTGATCGCGCCTTTTTGGGGCCTGACCACGGCCTTTCTGGCCGGCCAGGCCGCGGCCGTGGGCATTGCCTGCGTCAATTCCTTCGGCAACCTGGGCGGATTCGTGGGGCCGTTCGTGGTCGGCTTCATCAAGAGCCACACGGGCGGGTTTTCCGACGCCTTCATGTATATCGCGCTCTTGATCGGGCTTGCGGCCCTGTCGGTCTGGGGCATTCGTTCGCCCGGAACCGGCCGGCGCTAGGGCATCCGGTCAGGCTTCGTTCGTCTCCGCGCCCAGGGCGCGGCGCTTGGCCGCCTCATCGCGCAGGCGCGCCAAAATGACGTCATAGCCCCCGGCTCCGTGGGGCCGCAGACAGGCCGTGCAGTCCTTGACCCCGCGCCGCAGGACGTGGTCGCCGCCGCAGGCTTCGAGAAAATAGAGCGGGCAAAAGCAGAACAGGCAGTTGAACGTGTCCGGGTCCGCGCCGGCATGACAGGGAAAGTACTCGCAATCGCGGTTTTGGAAAAAGCGGCTCGAAAAGGGCATGGGCGGTCTCCTGGTTGGGGCCTGGGTTCGAAGGCACAGGGTTTGCAATGATCCTGGCGCACCCTGACGCCACTAAAACCGGGAATATCGCCATGGCCATCCAGACATCAAGCCTCGCTGCCCAGGAGTTCGCCAAGAAGGCGGCTTCGCTTGCCCCGGGCACGGCCAAGACCCGGCCCGATTCCCGCGCCTTCGAGACCATGCTCAAGCGGGGATTCGGCGTCAACGGCGCGCTTTCCGGCCAGGCCAAGACCGGCGGCCAGCTCGATCCGGGCCTGGTGTCGGGTCTTGAGATGCTGGCTGGCGGGGATGGTTCCGAGCAGGACGCGGCCCTGGCCATGCTCGGCTACCAGACCACCGCCAAGGGTCTGACAGGGGGGGGCGGCGGCCTGGACCAGTTCCAGGGGAATGCCCTGGCCACCCTGTCGCGTCTGGCCATGGAAAAGACCGCCTCGGACAGTTCGGGGACGGGCGCGTCCGGCGCGCCGGGCAACAGCGTGCGCCAGACCGTGGACAAGTCCTCGGTGCGCATGGTCGTCAACAAGTCGGCGCGCCATCCCGACGACCTGGGCCATCTGCGCGGTTTGACCCGGGGCCAGCAAGGCGGGGGATTTACCCGGCGCGAGGAGGAACTGCTCCTGGCTGCGGCCGGAGCCGAGAACCTGCTTGCGGGCAACACCATCCGGGGCCAGGCCGCCCGCCAGCGCAAGCCCCAACAGCCCACCCGGACCGCTTCTGCCTCAAGGGTCATGCCCTCGACCCTGGAACGCCGGGCCGGCCGGCTCAGCGCCCAGTACGAGTCCAACAACGAAATCGACTGCATCGGCTACGACCGGTGCGGCGGCACGTCCTACGGCCAGTTCCAGATCGCCTCCAAGACCGGGACCATGGACGCGTTCATCCATTTCCTCGACGATAAGGCTCCGGACCTCGCGGCCAAGCTCAAGACGGCCGGACCGGCCAACACCGGCGGCAAGTCCGGGCGCATGCCCGAAACCTGGAAGGCGATCGCGGCCAAGGACCCGCAGCGCTTCGAGGCCTTGCAGCACGAATTTGTCCGGGTCACCAATTATACGCCGGCGGCCAAGAGTATTGTCCTGACCACCGGGGTGGATGTGACCCAGCGTTCCTATGCCCTGCGCGAGGTGCTGTGGAGCACGGCCGTGCAGCACGGCCCGGGCGGCGCGGAACGCATTTTCACCCAGGCCATCGACAAGGCCTCCCAGAACGTCGCCAGTCAGGATTTTGACAAGTCGGTCATCGAAGAGGTCTACCGCATCCGGGGCCGGAAGTTCTTCCGCCATACCAAGCGTGTCCAGGAGGCGGTCCGTTCCCGGTTCGAGGACGAAAAGACCACGGCCCTGGCCTTGCTCGACGGTCGTTCGGCCTAGGCGCGGCCCTCGAAGGTCGACGGCGTGCGGGACAGGCTTTTTCCCGCAGCGCGCCGGCCGGGTGATTGTGCCCGGTCTCCTTTGCCAGGCGGGTCTGTTTTGGGCTAAGGAAGGGGCACGCATCGCGAAGGAGGCGGCATGCCCGACGCTGAAAGCGGCGCCACGGGGCCTCTGGCCGAACGCTTGATCGCCCTCAAACGCTGTTTCGCTTTGTCCCGTATCATCACGGCATCCTTGGATTTGCCCGATGTTTTGGAGCGGATCATGACCACGTCCCGGCAGGCCCTGGACGCGGAAACCGTGAGCCTGCTCCTGGTCGACGATGCCCCTGGGCCCGGACAGGGGCAACTCGTGTTCACCGTGGCCCAGGGCCCGGCCAGCGGCCATCTCAAGGCCGGGTTTCGGCTCCGCCAGGGCGAAGGGCTGGCCGGCTGGGTGGCCGAGAACGCTTCACCCCTCATGCTGGCCGACGCCTACGACGATCCCCGTTTCAATCCCGGCGTGGACAAGCTGACCGGCTACCGGACCCGGTCCATGGTCTGCGTGCCCCTGCTCTACCGCGACCGGGTGGTGGGCGTGGCCCAGGGCATCAACAAGGTGGACGGCGGCATCTTCTCCACCGACGATCTGGAAATCTTCACCTTGCTCGCGGCCCAGGCCGCCGTGGCCATTGTCAATGCGCGGCTGCACAGGGATGCCCTGGACAAGCAGCGCATGGAATTCGACATGGAAGTGGCGGCCAGTGTCCAGCAGGGATTTTGGCCCAAGGGCGCGCCGCCCTTGCCGGGGTTCGACGTGGCCGGCCTGTCCGTGCCCTGCGACGCCACGGGCGGGGACTATTACGACTATCTCATGCGGCCGGGGACCGCTCCGGAGACGGGCGGCTGCCTGGTGGCCGTGGGCGATGTCACGGGCCACGGCATCCAGGCCGCGCTGCTCATGGCCAGTGTGCGGGCGTTTTTTCGGGCCAGGTTGCTGTCTCCCGGCGGCCCGGCCGAGATCGTGTGCGACGTCAACCGGCTGCTGGCCGCGGACCTGGGCCTGACCGGCCGGTTCATGACCCTGTTCCTTTTGGAGCTCGATCCGGCCCGGTCGCGGTTGCGCTTCGTGCGCGCGGGGCACGACCCGGCCCTGCTCTACGACCCGGCCCTGGATGACTTCATCGAACTCGGCGGCCGGGGGATCCCCCTTGGGATCGACTGTGACTGGTGTTACGAGGAAAACGTGCTGCGGGATCTGCCGGCCGGCGCCTTGCTGGCCTGCGGCACCGACGGCATTTGGGAAACGCGGGACGCGACCGGTGAGATGTATGGCAAGGATCGGTTGCGTCGCGTGTTGCGGCAGGCGGCGGACGGCGATGCCGTGTCCGTGGCCCGGGCCGTGCTGGCGGACCTGGAAGGGTTTCGCCAGGGCGAGCCCCAGCGGGATGACGTGACCCTGGTGGTGGTCAAGGCCGCCCCGGGCTCCATGCAAACGGAGGCGGCATGCGGTTGAATCGGCTTGCGTTCCTGATTTTCGTGCTGGTTGTGGCCCTGGTGGGCTGTTCGAAAAAGGATGACGACGATTTTTCCCGGGTGGACTATAACAAGGACGGGAAGCTCATTTTCGAGGAACTCATCGTGGTCTTTCCCGACCTGACCGTGGAGGAGTTCCTGGCGGCCGACGCCGACCACAACGGCTCCCTCGATACGAAGGAGTATGCCCGGTTCCGCGAGACGCGCCGGGCCGGCAAGAAGCTCGAAACCAAGTCCGAGGCCACGCCCCAGGCGCCATCCGCCCAACCCGAAACTCCGGCTGCCCCTGCGGCTGTTGCGCCCGATGCGGGAACGCCCCCGGCTTCCGCTCCGGCCACGCCCGCCACAGCCGCGCCCGCGTCGACGACGCCGGACCAGGCCCCGGCCACCCAGACACCGGTCGCGCCCAGCGCGCCGGCACCGTCGGCCGACGCCTCCCAGACCGGGACTTCGGCACCGGCGCCTGCGGCCCAGTCCCCGGTGCCCTCGGTGCCCACGCCCGGCGAAGCCGTGGAAGTCGTGCCCGCGACCCCGGCTCCCGAATCGGCTCCGGCCGCAGCCAAAACGTATGTGGTCGCGCGTGGGGACAATTTGTTGCGCATCGCCAAGCGCTTCGGTGTGAGCCTTGAGGCCCTGATGGAGGCCAATGGGCTTAAAAACGCCGACCGGGTGGACGCCGGCGCCACCCTGACCATCCCTGCTCCTGATGCCGTCACCGGGACACCGGTGTCCGGTGGGACGCCCGCGCCTGCGGCCGTGACGACCTTTGTGGCGGATTTTTTTGGCAAAAGCGCCCGGGGCGATGTGAATGCATTAGTCGATGACTATGCGGACACTGTGAATTATTATAAGAAAGGCAAAAGCGGCCGGGACATCGTCCGTCAGGACAAGGTGGCGTATTTTGAACGCTGGCCGAAGCGAACCTATACGCCTGGTGCGGCCACGGTGGCGCCGGTGACCGGTTCGGAGGACCTGCGGGTGACGGTGCCGGTTGCCTATACGGCCGCGCGTGGCGACAAGACCACGTCCGGCCAGGCGGTGTTCACCTTCCTGTTGCGGCCCGAGGGCCAGACATACCGGATCGTGGGCGAACAAAGCGTGGTCGGCAAGCGGGGCGTGACGCACCGTTAGGCCGGCGGTCCGAAAGTCCGGCGGGTATCCCCGCCCTCCGGTCTGGCGTGTCGGAGGATTCCGGGGCAGGGCTGGCATGTGCTGCAAAAAATCAGCGCGTCCGACCTCATGGTCGGTATGTATGTTGTCGATACGGGCCTTTCCTGGTTGGAGCATCCCTATCTCTTTAGCCAGGAAGGCCCGATCACCTCGGAAGAGGTCCTGCGCGGCATTCGCGAGGCCGGCTATTTGGAAGTCTTCGTGGACACGGACAAGGGGAGTCTTGTCCCGTTGTCCTATGTGCCCGAGTCGGAATCCGGGGCGGATGTCGTGCCCGCAGGGGCCGCCCCGGACGCCAAGGTCCCCGTGGCGCAGGAACTCGCCGCGGCCAAGATCGTCTACCACGACTGCCTGCTGATCGCCCGCGATGTCATCCACACCATCCAAAAGGGCGGCAGCATCGATGTGCCGGCCTGTTCGGCCATGGTGGGCGCAGTCGTGGACAGCGCGGTACGCAATGCCGATGCCCTGCTCACCCTGTGCAAGCTGCGCCGCCACGATGCCTACACCTTCACGCACGGCGTCAACGTCTCGGTGCTGGCCACGGCCTTCGGGGTTTCGCTCGGTCTGTCCCGGGAGGATCTCCAGGAACTGGGCTTGGCCGGGCTCTACCACGACCTGGGCAAGACCGGCATCCCCGATGCCATCCTCAACAAGCCCGGCCGACTGACCGAGGCGGAATATGTCCGCGTCAAGCAGCACCCGGCCCTGGGGGGCAAGCTGCTTGCCGGCCTTGGTCTGTCCGAGGGGGTGTTGCGCGGGGTTATCGAACACCAGGAGCGTTTCGACGGTTCGGGCTATCCCCGGGGGTTGTCCGGGGCCGCCATCCACAAATGGGGGCGGGTGTTGGCCCTGGCCGACGTCTACGACGCCCTGACCAGCCGCCGTAGCTACAAGCGGGCCTTGCTCCCCACCCGGGCCCTGGCCGTGATCCACGGCATGCGCGGCCGGGACTTTCCCTCCTCCCTGGCGGAACGCTTCATCAAGTTCCTGGGGCCGTATCCGGTAGGCAGTTTCGTGCGCTTAAGCAACGGCCAATGCGGCTTCGTGCGCGGTTCCCATCCGCTTCGGCCGCTGGCGCCGGTGATCCTGGTCGTGTGCGAATCCGGCGGGCAGCGTTTGGACCGGCCCCAAACCCTGGATCTGTCCAAGGACGACGGGGCGGCGTTGGGCGTGGCCGAGGCCCTTGATCCGGCGATGTTCGGCTTGGCGGCGGAGACCTATCTGCTGCCTGGCGGGGCCGCCACCCGGTAAATTTTTCCAGGCATCTTCCTTGCAAGAAGGAAAGGGGCCGCACCCGGCCCCGGGAGGATGCCAGCATGCAAATCAACACGAGCTTCGATACCAAGACCGAACTGCTCAAGATCAATGCCGGGACCACCACCGATACTTCGAGCGGCACCACCACCACGGCCAATTCCGGGTCGGACACGGCCGAGTGGTCCACGGCCGCCCTGTCCCTGTCCCAATCCGATTCCTCGGGTCTGGTCAGTCCCGTCCTCAAGCTCAACGCCGAAAACGAGATCCTCCAGCAGCACCTGACTTCGGCCTTGGCCACCAAACTCTCCGAGGCAGGCATCAGCGTGGATCAGACCATCACGCTGACCCGCGACGACGACGGCACCGTGACCGTGGTGGGGGATTGTGCGGACAAGGAAGCCATCGAGAAGATTTTTGCCGACGAGTCCTCCCTGACCGAAGCCTTCAACACCCTGGCCGACAACAGCGAATTGGCCCGCAGCTATACCAAGAGTCAGACGTCTTCTCTCGTGCGTACCAACGGGTATGCGGCCTACCTCGACCAACTCAGCAGTTCGTCGAGCAGTAGCGACACCTCGTCGAGTGACTTTTACTACAGCCTGCTCAACGGCGATTCGGCGACCTATTTCGCCTGATCTCCGTCCGGGAACTTGCCACACGTGGCCGGCAACCTGTCGGGTGTCGGAACCAGTCCTCGCAACCGGCGAAAAGCAGCAAGGGATTGCAAAGGGTAACGCCCTTTGGCCGCTGGCGGCTTCCGCTGCCGTCCCCTGGGACAAGGCGCTCGGTTCGGGCCTCAGGCGTCCAGGATGAGCCAGCCGGCGCCGTCTTGGGGCGCGGCCAGGCTCGCTGGCAAGGCCGGATCGGGCGTACCCGCCAGCACGGCGGCGAGAGCCTGTTCCTTGCCCCGGGAGGCCACCAGGAACAGGACTTCCCGGGCAGCGTTGATGACCGGCACGGTCAGGGTCAGCCGGGCGAGGTGCGGTTCGACCGTGGTCGGCGGCGGCACGGCCGCCACCAGCCGGTCGGTCGGGGCCAGGGCCGGACTGCCCGGAAAAAGCGAGGCCATGTGCCCATCCGGTCCGAGGCCAAGCAGCAGACAGTCAAACCGGGGCAGCTCCCCGGGGGCGACGCCGAACACATCCCGCAATTCCTCTTCATAGACCGTGGCCGCCCGTTCGGGCGGTTGCACGTCCACAGGCATGGGATGGATGTTGTCCATGGGGATGGGCGCCCGGGTAAAAAGCAGCGGAGCCACGGCGCCGAAGTTGCTGCGCCGATCGCCCACCGGCACGAGTCGTTCGTCGCCAAAGAAGAAGTGGATCGCCTCCCAGGGGGTGCCGAGTCCTTGCCTGGCCATGGCGGCGTACAAGGGCAACGGGGTCGAGCCGCCGGCCAGGGCGATCAGGCAGCGACCACGTTCGGCCACGGCTCGGCTCGCGGCTTGGCTGACCAGGGTCAGGGCCGCCTGGGTCATGTCCGCCTGGCTGGCGAAACGCCGGATACGGGGGTTCATGGTACGAGTCCGTGGGCCCGCATGAGCCGGGCCGCCGCCTCCGGTCCAAAGGAACCGGCCGGGTAGGGATGGGGCGCTGTCCCCGGGCTGTCGTCCAGCAAGGGGGCCAGGAATTTCCAGCTCAGTTCCACTCCGTCCTGGCGCCAGAACAGCATCTGGTCCCCGAGCAGGCAGTCGAGCAGGACCCGGGCGTAGGCCGGCAGGGTCGAGCCTGTGCCGTCCTGGTCATAATTGAAGTTCATGGTCACCGAACGCAGGCACATGGGGCCCGGCGCCTTGGCCTGAAAGGTCAGGCTCACCCGCTCGTCGGGCTGGATGCCGAGGATCAGTCGGTTGGCCGTGATGCCGCCGCCGAGGATACCCCGGAACATGGACACGGGCACCGGCTTGAACTGGACCGCGATTTCCGTGCGTTTGGCCGGCAGGCGTTTGCCCGAGACAAGCAGGAAGGGCACGCCCTGCCAGCGCCAGTTGTCCACGTAGAGGCGCAAGGCGGCAAAGGTCGGGGTGGTCGAATCCGGGGCCACGCCCGGTTCGTCGCGGTAGGCGGCCGCCGGTCGACCGTCCACCAGGCCCGGGCCGTACTGGCCAAGGACCAGATCCGTGGCCGGGTCCGCTTCGGTGAGGGGGCGCAAGGCCCGGAACACCTTGCTTTTTTCATTGCGGACCAGATCGGCCAGAAAGCGTGACGGCGGTTCCATGGCGCACAGCGACAGGAGTTGCAGCATGTGGTTCTGGAACATGTCGCGCAACACGCCGAAATGGTCGTAGTACGAGGCCCGGTGTTCGACGCCGAGGGATTCGGCGGCCAGGATGCTCACATAATCCACGTAGCGTCGGTTCCACAGCGGTTCGAACATGGTGTTGGCGAACCGCAACATGAGAATGTTCTGCACGGTCTCCTTGGCCAGGTAGTGATCGATGCGGAAGATCTGGTGCTCGGCGAACCGGGTGTGCAGGGCCGCCTCCAGGACCCTGGCTGTGGCCAGATCCCGGCCGAAGGGTTTTTCGATGACGAGCCTGGCGTAGCCGGAGGTTTCCTCGGCCAGCCCGGCCACGGCCAGGTTGGTGGCGATGGCCTCGTAGGCTGTGGGCGGCACGGCCAGGTAGAAGACGCGGTTGCCGCCCAGGCCGCGTTCCCGGGACAGGACGCCGAGGAAATCGGCCAGGGAGCGGAAGGTGGCCGGATCGTCATAGTCCACCCGATGGTAGCGCAGACGCGGGGCGAGTTTTTCCCACAGCCCCGGATCGTTCTGGCCGTGGTTGGCCAGGGACTGGCGCGTGCGCTCCCGAAAGGCTTCGTCGGAGAGGTCGGTGCGTCCGGTGCCGACCACGGCGAAGTTTGCGGGCAGATGTCCGCCACTGGCCAGCGCGCCCAGGGACGGCAGGAGCATGCGGCCGGTCAGGTCGCCGGTGGCCCCGAAGATGACAATGGTCACCGGGTCCTGGACCTGGTCGAACCGGCAGGCGCTGTCCAGGACGGGTTGGGGGTCGCCGAGGACCACGGCGGCCTGGGCATCAGCAGGTGCCATGTTCGGCCTTCCTTTTCACGGCGTGCCCGCCGAACTGGTTGCGCAAGGCAGCCAGCAGCCGGTCCTGGTAGGAGTTGGGCTTGCGCGAGCGGAAGCGTTCGAACAGGGCCAGGGTGATGACCGGCGCGGAAACGGCGTTTTCCATGGCCTCGGTCACGGTCCAGCGGCCTTCACCCGAATCCTCGACATAGCCGGCCAGCTCTTCGAGTTTCGGGTCCTCGGCCAAGGCCTGGCCGACCAGCTTGAGCAGCCAGGAACGGACCACGCTGCCGTTGTTCCACAGGTCGCAGACGGCCTTGAGGTCGAGGTCCTGGCCGAACCGGGAGCTTTCCAGCAGCTCGAAGCCCTCGGCATAGGCCTGCATGAGTCCGTATTCGATGCCGTTGTGAACCATTTTGACGTAGTGGCCCGAGCCCACGGGACCGGTATGGAGGTGGCCGCCGGGACCGGTCAGGACGTCAAGGGCCGGTGTGAGGGCGGCCACGTGTTCGGGCGCGCCGCCGACCATGATGCAGTAGCCCTCGGCCAGGCCCCAGATGCCGCCGCTGACCCCGGCGTCGCAGTAACCGATACCCTTGGCGGACACGGCCTCGTGACGGCGCAGGTCGTCGTGGAAATTGGTGTTGCCGCCGTCGACGATGAGGTCGCCCGGGGTGAGCAGGGGCAGGAGTTCGTCGATGTGCTCGTCGGTCGCTTGGCCGGCCGGCAGCATGAGCCAGACCACGCGCGGGGCGGGCAGGGCGGCCACCAGCTCGGCCATGTCTTGAGCGGCGGTGGCGTTTTGGCCCTCCTCGGCTGCGAAATCCAGGGCCTTTTGGACGGTGCGGTTGAAAGCGACCACTTCGATGCCGCCCCGGACCAGCCGCTTGGCCATATTGAGTCCCATGCGTCCAAGCCCGATCATGCCGAGTTTCATGTGTTTCCTCCAGATGCGTTGCGGGAAGCCGCCGTCCTTCGGGACCGCCACAGGGCGATGGCCCGTCTGGCCGCCAGGGGCAACAACCCGAGCAGGACAAAGGCCAGGAGCAGTCCCGGAGAGACGATACCGGCCAGGGAATCGAGCCGACCCAGTTCCAGACCGGCGTTGATGTAGACCGCCGTGGCCGGCAGCATGCCGATCTGGGAGACCACGGCGAACGTGGCCAGGGGAGGTCGGTCAGGCCCATGGCCGCGTTGACCACGAAAAAGGGAAAGATTGGGATCAGGCGCAGGGAGAAAAGGTAAAAGGCGCCTTCCCGGCGCATGCCGGCGTCGATGGCGGCAAGACGCTGGACCAAGGCGCCGTTGGGCGGCTTCGCGCAGCAAGGTACGGCACAAGGCGCAAGCGGCCGTGGCGCCGATGGTGCTGGCAAAGGAGACGAGCACCAAGGTGGTCCAGAAGCCGAACAGGGCCGCGCCGGCCAGGGTCAGCACCGTGGCCCCGGGCAGGCTCGCCGCCGCGACCAGCACATAGAGCACGAAATAGCCGGCCAGAAACGGTCCGGGCGAGGCGGCGTACAGGCCGGCCTAGGTGGTCACGCGAGGCCTTGAGCCCGGCGAGCGTCAGGCTGTGGTCCAGGCCGAACCCGAAATAGGCCGCGACCAGCAGGGCCAGCAAACCGAGCGCGGCCAGCTTTTTCCGGTTGCCGGCGGTCATGCGACAGACTCCGGAAAACGGGCGATATACGCGTCCACGTCGAATTTTCGCCGGCAACCCCGTTCATTCATATACCGTACTTGGCCGTAGACCGGGCGATTGGCCCAGGGCCGGTCGTGCAGGCCGCCCACGGACCACAGCACCCCGACCACCCCGTTGGGGTCCCGGCCGTCCAGGGCATAGCGGTCGTTGAGGTACAAGGCCGTGTCCAGGGCCGCCTCGGGAGCGGACGACCATTCGAGGATTTTTTTGGCCCAGTACATGCGCAGATAGCCGTGGATACGCCCGGTATGGACGAGTTGGCGCTGAGCTGCGTTCCACAGCGCGCTGTGGGTGACTCCGGCTTCGAATTCCACCAGGTCGTAGAGGTAGGGGCGGGTATCGGCGGCATGGGCGGCCAGGGTCTTGCGAGCCCAGTCAGGCAGGGCGGCGAAGCTGTCGTAGGCCGGTTCGTAGTGGCAGAAATTATCGGCCAGTTCCCGGCGCACGACGCATTCTTCCAGAAACGCGTCGGCTCCGGCCGGGGCTTGCCCCCGGGCCGCGAGCACGGCCAGGGCCGCCCGCTGGGGAGCAAGCTGGCCGAAGTGGAAATAGGGCGACAGCTCCGAGGTGGCCGCGACCGTGGGATCGTTGCGGTGTTCGGCATAGAGGGGCAGGCGTTCCCGTATGAAGCGCTCCAGGGCTTTCCGGGCGGCGGCGCAGCCTGGGGTGGGAGCGGTCAGGGGATACACCGTGGCATCGGCCCGGAGGGCGGCTCGGGCCGCAGGCCCAGGCCACCGGCGGGCAGTAGGCCAGGTTGGAGTTCGGCCAGGCGGGCAGATCCGGGAAGGGTTCCAGGAATTCCGACAGGCGCTTGTGGATCTTGGGCCGGAACGTGGCGGCGGCGTATTCCCGGCGCGGGGAGGCCACGAAACACGGCACCACGTTGTGGGTGTCCACCTCGAACAGGGGGCAGGGGTTCGCCGCGAGCACGGCCTGTTTCCAGATCTGTTTAACGCGCAGGGGATCGAAGTCCGTGACGCAGCAGCCGGCCTCGCTGGCGGTTAGAAAATTCGGCAGCAGGCAGGACGGGTCGCCGATTAGGAGAATGAGAGGAATGCCGTGGTCGCGCAAGGCGGCTTCGGTCTCGACCAGACCGTCCAGCATGAAGGCATACTGGCGCCAGGTGGCACCGGGATAGGTCGGGGACATGCAGAAGACGACCAAAAGCGGGGCACCGGATTCCCGGGCCTGTTCGGCGGCCCACAGCAGGGCCCAGTTGTCGTCCGCACGCTGGTCGCGGCTTTGCCAATAGACCACCGGCCCCGTACGCGGGGCGGCATTGGACAAGGAGCGGACGCGGGCAGGATGGACCAGCATGATGCCCTTGTAGGCGGTCGGGCGGTTTGTGGCAAGGCGCGGGCCTGATTCCCGGGGGCTTTTTGCGCCGCGAGGACTTAACCCTGCTTTTTGACCGCTTCCCACAGGCCGTTTTTCGCGTCCATGTCCTGCTCATCGAGCTTGAGGCCGCGTTCCTGGGCTAGCTTTTCCATGGCTTTGTAACGGGAAAGAAACTTGTTGTTGGCCATGTCCAGACAGGTGTTGGCCTTGAGTCCCAGGCGGCGGCCGTATTCGGCCAGACTGAAGAGATAGTCGCCGAATTCCTCGGCCATGGCCTGTTCGTCGCCGGAGGCCACGGCGGCCTCGAATTCGGCCTGTTCGCGCAGCAGGCTTTGCCGCATGGACGCGTCGTCGGGCCAGGTGAAGCCGGACCGGGCCGCCTTGGAATGGATGCGGTAGGCCTTGAGCAGCGGCGGCAGTCCCTTGGGCAGGCTGGCGTACAGGCCTTCCTCCTTGGGTTTTTCGGCCCGCTTGATGCGCTCCCAGTTGCGCAGCAGTTCTTCGCGGCTGCCCACCTTGAGATCGTCGAACACGTGGGGATGGCGGCGGATCATCTTGGCCGCCGCGGTCTCCAGGGCGTCGGCCAGGGTGAAGGCGCCGCGCCGGGCCGACAGGGTGGACACGAAAAGCAGCAGGAACATGACGTCGCCCAGCTCCTCGGCCGTGCCGGCGGTGTCGTCCGAGCGGATGCAGTCCACCAGTTCGAAGGCTTCCTCGATGATGTAGTCGCACAGGGTTTGCGGAGTCTGGGTCTTGTCCCAGGGACAGCCTTCGGGGGAGAGCAGGGTGTTGAGAACTTCCTGGAGATGGTCCAGGGCGGCGGCGTTGGAAGCGGCGTCATTCATGTTTTTTCTCGGAGTCGGCGGCGGGCTGGGGCGCGGTTTTTCCGGTCGCGGCGGCCTTGGCGTCGGCGGTTTTGGCGGCGGAGGACGTCGCGGCCGGGGAGGCTTTTTTTGCCTCGGGCTTGGACGGCTCCGCCTGCTTGGCGTTGGGGGCGGCTTTTTTCGACTCGGCGGTCGGTTTGGCCGTCTCGTGATGCGGCTGGTCGGTCGGCTTCGGCTCCAGCTCGGGCCGTGGCACTTCGCCGGTTTTCTTTTCAGCTTCGGTCTTGTCCGGCGCCGGAGGTTTTTTGTCGGGCGCGGCGGCCTTTTTCGGCTCGGCCTTTTTCTCGACCAGGGGTTTGACGGCCTCCAGGGCGTCCTTTTTCCCGAAAGAGCGCAGCTTTTCGTGAATATCCGGTGGAATGTAGGCGACGAGTTTGAGACTGACCTTTTCCAGCACCGGCACCAGGGTCGAACCTTTGAGAAAATCCGGATGCGGCGCGGCCAGGTGGATGAGAAACAGGACCACGGCCGTGAGGACCACGCCCTTGATCAGGCCGAAGCAGCCGCCGAAAAACCGGTCCGCCCACTGGGTCATGGTCACCTTGACGATGCCGGACACGGCCAGGGCCAGAAACCAGACCGCGATCAGGGCCACGGTGAAAATGAGCAGGTAGGCGGCGGTGCCGGCGTAGTTGCCGGAGATGTAGGCAGTGAGCTTGGGGGCCAGGGCCCGGTGGTAGGTGCCGGCGCAGTAGAATCCGGTGATAATGGCGGCCAGCGACCCCACTTCCTTGACCAGCCCCCGCATGTAGCCCCGGAAGCTGAAAAAGAGCCAGATGATGCCCAGGGTCAGGTCGGCGATATTGAGGGTCGGCATGGACGATCGGGGGGTTGTGGTTCCCGCGTGTTCGCGACGGATGCCCCGGCTCTTACCAGATGCGATCGCGAAAACCAACCCTTGCCTCTCCCCTTGTCCCGGGCCGGGGAAGTGGGTAGACAGGCGGAAACGACAAGGAATCCAGCATGGAAAAGTCCTTGATGCCCACGGACATCAACGCCTTTCTGGCCGCGAAGGTTCTGGGGCAGGTCGATTTGCTGCGGCGGATCAGCGTTTCCTTATATAAGCACATCAATGGGTTGCCTGCCCCCAATGTGCTGCTGATCGGCAATTCCGGCACGGGCAAGACCACGCTCATGCAGGCCATTTCGGGCTTTTACGACGCCCACGACGACCTGGCCCGGTTCCGGGTCATGATCATCATCAACGCCAACACGCTCGCCGCCGAGATCGAGGGCGCGGACCGCACCACGCGGCTTTTCCGCAAGCTGGAAGGCCGGGTGCGGGTGCTGTTCGGCTCCAAACTCACGGCCGAGGCTCTGCGCGGTTATCTCGAAAACGCCACCGTGTGCGTGGACGAGGTGGACAAGATTTCGGGTCGCATTTCGGGCAAGCCCAATGTGGAGGGCATCACCACCCAGTACGCCTTGCTGACGCTTTTGGAGGGCGAGCAGTTCCTGTACCGGACCACGGTCTGGGAGGAGGGCGTGGGTGAGGTCGAGGCCGAGCTCGCCCTGGACACGGGCAAGCTGCTTTTCATCTGCGGCGGGGCGTTCGAGGAGCTCTACGACCAGGTCTACAGTCACATCGTCAACCGGCGCGACGACCGGCGGCTCAAGGAAGTGTCGGAAGTGGACCGCAAGGCCGACGGGTCGGTGTCGGTGCGGACGGTTGTGCGGTTCAAGCTGCGGGATTACTTGCGCCTGGCCGATTTGTTCGTCTACGGCATGATGCCGCAGTTCATTTCGCGCTTTGGCTCCATCGCCATGTTGGAGGAACTCGGCAAGGACGAGTTGCGCCAGATCCTGGTCGGGGCGGGCAATTCACCCCTGCGCCTGTGCCTGGAGTATTTCCGGCACATGGGCATCCGGCTGCTCGTCACGGACATGGCCCTGGACGCCATTGCCGGGGCGGCGGCCAAAAACAGCCGTATCGGCGCCCGGGCCCTGCGCGAGATTTTCAACGGTCTGATCGCCAATCATGAATTCGACCCGGTCCATTCGCCCAAATACGCGGTGACGAACAAAGGGCCGACACTCACCATCGATCAGGAGACCGTGGAGACCTATCTGCGGCGAAACGACTGATCCCGCGCGGCCCTCTCCCGGTTTTTCCCATTCCGCCTTGCAGGGGTCCGGGGGGATCATCCCCCCGGCGGAGAGATCCAAGAGAGGCAGAGCCTCTCTTGGCCGCCGGAGGCGTTTTTTTCCCCAGTTCTCCCTGCCCCTTCACACGGCCGGCCGGGCCACGACCATGAGGTCCTCGCCCATGGGCTCCACGGACAGGAAGCGCAGCTTGACCGCGTCGGTCATGCGCCGGGCGGTCAGGCCCGAAAAACCGGAAATGGATTCGGTGTCGCCGAGGAGCTTGGGCGCGTAAAATACCACCAGCTCGTCCATGAGGTCCTGGGCCAAAAGCGATCCGGCCAGTCCTCCGCCCCCTTCGCACAGCAACGTATAGACTCCGGCTTCCTGGCGCAGACGCGTGAGGCCCGGGAGCAGATCCAGGCTGCCGTCGCCGACCTCAGGCAAGCCCCAGACCCGCACGCCGCGTTCGGCCAGGGCATCGGCGGTGTTGGACTCGGCCCAGGCCTCGCCGGTCAGGATGACGCATTGTCCGGGCCGGTCGCGCAGGATGGTCAGGGCCGCGTCCGCGGCCGGCGGCCGCCGGGTGACGAGCACGGCCAACGGCTGGGGATTGTTGGCCAGGGGGCTGTCGGGCAGCCGGTGGGTGAGCTGGGGATTGTCGGTCCACAGCGTGCCGCCGCCGATCATGACGGCCTGGACCTGCGCCCGCATGGCATGGACCCGGGCCCGGGCGATCTCGCCGCTGACCCAGCTCGAATCGCCGGTCTGGGTGGCGATGTGGCCGTCCAGGGTCATGGCCAGCTTGACCGTGATAAACGGGCGGTCCTTGGTCTTCCAGACCACGAAATCGGCAATGGTGTCCCGGCACTCCTGTTCCCGGACGCCCACGGTCACGTCGACGCCGCCCTGGGCCAGCAAGGCCGCCCCTCCGCCGGCCTCGGGATTGGGATCGAGGCAGCCGATGACCACCCGGGCCAGTCCCGCGTCAAGCAGGGTGCGCGAGCAGGGCGGGGTCTTGCCGAAATGGTTGCACGGCTCAAGCGTCACGTACATGGTGGCGCCGGCCGGATCGAGTCCGCGTTCCTCGGCCTGGCGCAGGCATTCCACCTCGGCATGGGGACCGCCGAAAACCTTGTGCCAGCCCTCGGCCACAATGGACCCATCCTTGACCAGCACCGCCCCGACCCGAGGGTTGGGGGTGGTGGCGCCTTGGCCGCGCGCGGCCAATTCCAGGGCCCGGGCCATAAATACCGCGTCATCCGCCATAGTCGCCCTCCAAGACGTCGAATCCGATGCCGGCCTCGGCGATCATGTCGGCCGAGAGGGCATCGGGATATCCCTGGCTGAAGTAGATGTGCCGCACCTGGCAGTTGATGAGCATCTTGGTGCAGATCAGGCAGGGCTGGGTGGTGCAGTAGATGTCGGCCCCGGCAATGGGCACGCCGTGCAGGGCGCACTGGATGATGACGTTTTGTTCGGCGTGCAGGCCCCGGCACAGTTCGTGGCGTTCACCCGAGGGGATGCCCATTTTTTCGCGCAGGCAGCCGATATCCAGGCAATGGGCGGTGCCGGTCGGGGAGCCGTTGTAGCCCGTGGCCAGGATGCGGCGGTCCTTGACCGCCACGGCCCCGACCTTGCGCCGCAGGCAGGTGCTGCGCTCGGCCACCAGATAGGCGATGCGCATGAAATATTCGGGCCAGGGAACGCGTTTGTCCATGAGGCAGGTCTCCGTGGGGTAGGATGCGGTGCCGCGGGGCACGGTCGGAGAGTGAACCAGGGTGGGGCGAAGCGTCAAGCCGGAGCGCATCCTTGCCAGGGGCACGGGCGCGGCCTATGCAGGGGGCACACTGGTCCGGGGCTTTTGCCGGGCGGCAACGGGTTTGGCCGCCTGAGGCCTCCCTCGCGACGCATCCCGCAACCAGCAGTCGCCAAGACAGAGGAGACGCCATGGGCGAGCAGCACAGCGAATGGCAAAACGAGGCCGTGATCGCGTCCTTTTTGCGTGATGTCCGGGAGGCGATTCCCGGCGCCGCCCAGCAACTCGAACTGCTCGAAACCATTGTCGGGGCCTGGTGTCCCGGGGCGCGGCGCATCGTGGATCTGGGTTGCGGCGACGGTCTGATCGGGGCGCGGCTGCTTGGGCGCCTGCCCGAGGCGCAGGTGGTGTTCGCGGATTTTTCCAAGCCCATGCTGGAGGCGGCGCGCAAGCGCCTGGCCGGGGATTCCCGGGCGGCGATTGTCCGGGCCGACCTGTCCGGGCCGCAGTGGCTCGCGGCCCTCGAACCGTTCGGGCCCGTGGACGCGGTGGTGTCGGGCTTCGTGATCCATCATCTGCCCGACGCGCGCAAAAAGGCCTTGTACGCGGAGATTTTCGCGCGTCTGGCTCCGGGTGGGGTGTTTCTCAATCTGGAGCAGGTCGCCTCGGCCACGCCGCGCATCACTGAGCTCTATGAAGATTATTTCATCGACAGCATCTACCAGCACCACAAGCGGACCGGCCGGGAAAAGCCGCGCGCGGCCGTGGTCGAGGCCTTTGCCAAACGCCCGACCCGGGAAGAGAACATCCTCGCGCCCGTGGCTGACCAGTGCGCCTGGCTGCGCGACATCGGGTTCACGGACGTGGACTGTTATTACAAGCTCTTCGAGCTGGCCATTTTCGGCGGCACCAAGCCGCGAGCCTGACTAGGCCGTTTCCGCCTCGCACGCGGCCAGGGCCGGCCGGGCCGCATGCCCCGAACGCACGTTTTCGTCTTCCCGGGTCTGGAAAAAGGCGATCGAGGACAGCAATTGGTCGGCCTGGCAGGACAGGGTCTCGGAGGTGGAGGCCATCTGTTCGGCGGCGGTGGCGTTTTGTTGCACCACCCGGTCGAATTCCAGGGCCGTGCTGTTGATCTGGCGGGCGCCGGAGTTTTGCTCCTTGGAAGCGGCGGTGATCTCCTGGACGAGTTCGGCCGTCTTGTTGATGTCCACCACGATGCCGGCGAGCATGGTGCCGGCCTTTTCGGCCACAGCCACGGACTGGCTGGACAGGGCCGAGATTTCGGCCGCGGCTATGCCCGAGCGCTCGGCGAGTTTGCGCACTTCCGAGGCAACCACGGCGAAGCCCTTGCCGTGTTCGCCGGCCCGGGCCGCCTCGATGGCGGCGTTCAAGGCCAGCAGGTTGGTCTGGCGGGCGATTTCCTCGATGATGCCGATTTTTTCCGCGATTTGCCGCATGGCGCCCACGGTCTGGCTCACGGCCTCGCCGCCGTTGGCCGCGTCGGTGGCGGTCTTCACGGCCATGGATTCGGTGGTGGCGGCGTTGTCGGCGTTGCGTTGCATGTTGGCCTGCATTTCTTCCATGGACGAGGTGAGTTCCTCCAGGCTCGCAGCCTGGGCCGCGGCGCCCTTGGCCAGGTCCCCGGCCGTGGCGGCCAGTTGCTGGGAACCGGCGGCCACGTTGTCGGCGCCGCCGATCACCTGGCCGATCACGGTTTCCAGGCGGTCGATCATGTCGTGGACGGCCTGGGCGAACTGGCGCAATTCCCGGGGGAAGTGCGCGGTATCGAGCCGATGGCGCAACTCGCCCCGGGCGATGTCGGCAATAAAGGCGCGCACGGTCCGAAGCGGTCTGCTGATCCGTCTCCAGATGGCCACGAGCAGCCCATTGGCCAGGACAATCAGGGCGGCGGCCGCCCCCAGGGACAGGCTGCGCGACTGGTTCAAGCGCTGGGTATCGCGTTCCATGGCCTGGGCATTGCGAGCTTCCTGGCCGGCAATGGCCTTACGGATGGAAGCCTTGATCTCCCGCCAGATGGGCGTCTCCTGGGAATTGATGAGGGCGACGGCGCTGGCGGTTTCCTTCCGGATGGCGAGCTGCTGGGCCTGCAAGCGCAGGGCATGGGCCTTGTGCCACAGGCTGCCCAGGTCGTTGTAGGAGGCGCTGTTGTCGGGATCGAGCCGGGCGGATCGTTCCAGGGCGCCGAGAAAATCCTGGTTGGCGGCCTCGTAGTTGGCCACGGCCTTTTTGTCCCCTGGGTTCAGGATGACGTTGCGCGTGGCCTGCTCGGTCTGCAGGCCGTGGGCCCACAATTCGTGGAGCGTGGTGACAAGGGGGATATCCACGCGGTGGATCTTGTCGAAGAGGGCCGTGACGGTTTGGCCGGTGCCCTGGACAATGGCCATGTTGACGCAAAGCAGGGCGGTGATGAGCAGGGCCATGAGAAAAAACAAGGACTTGATCGAAAGCGTTTTGAGCATGGTCGCACCTTGGGGGGAATTGCCGCGCCGATGGGGCGGACCGTACGGTTCCCGGGGAGGACCGCAGGGTCGTCCGTACGCGGACATCCTGCAAATGCATCGATTTCACCCCAATTTTTCCGGCATGCCAAGGAAAAACCTTGGTTCCGGTGAGGCCGTGACCACCGTATCGATAAAAAAGAGGGCGGCCGTGATGCGTGTCGCGGCCGCCCTGGGGAAAGGCTTTGGGGGTAGGCTGACCTACCAGGCGAACAGCGGAAAGCCCTTGGCGAAGGTTTCCACTTCCTTGCGGATCGCATCCAGCTTGGAGGTATTTTCCCGGGCGGCGATGGCCGCGTCGATCCAGGAGACGATGCGTTCGATGTCGGCCTCGACCATGCCGCGCGTGGTCAGCGCCGCCGTACCGATGCGCACGCCCGAGGTCACGAAGGGCGAGCGGGTCTCGAAGGGCACCGTGTTCTTGTTGACCGTGATGCCGGCCAGGTCCAGGGCATGCTCGGCGTCCTTGCCGGTCACGTCCTTGTTGGTGAGGTCGACCAGGACGAGGTGGTTGTCCGTGCCGCCGGAAACCAGATCATAGCCCAGGGCGAGCAGGCCCTTGGCCAGCACCTGGCAGTTCTTGATCACCTGGCCCTGGTAGGTCTTGAAGGCGGGCTTGAGGGCCTCGCCGAAGGCCACGGCCTTGGCCGCGATGACGTGCATGAGCGGCCCGCCCTGGATGCCGGGGAAAATCTGGGAATTGAGCGTCTTGCCGAACTCCTCGCTGGAAAGGATCAGCCCGCCGCGCGGTCCGCGCAAGGTCTTGTGCGTGGTCGAGGTGGTGTAGTGGGCGAAGGGGATGGGCGAGGGATGGTGGCCGGTGGCGACCAGGCCGGCGATGTGGGCCATGTCCACCACGAGCTTGGCCCCGACCTCGTCGGCGATGGCCCGGAAACGCGGGAAATCGATCACGCGCGGGTAGGCGCTGGCCCCGGCCATGATGACCTTGGGCTTGTGCTCCTTGGCCAGGCGCTCGACCTCGTCGTAGTCGATGGTGCCTGTTTCCTTGCGCACGTGGTAGAAGACGATCTTATAGAGCTTGCCCGAAAAGTTGACCGGGGAGCCGTGGGTGAGATGGCCGCCGTGGGAGAGGTCCATGCCGAGCAGGGTGTCGCCGGGATTCATGGCCGCGAAATAGACCGCCATGTTGGCCTGGGACCCGGAATGGGGCTGGACGTTGGCATAGGTGGCGCCGAAAAGCTGTTTCACCCGGTCCCGGGCCAGATCCTCGGCCAGGTCGACGTATTCGCAGCCGCCGTAGTAGCGCTTGCCGGGATAGCCTTCGGCGTACTTGTGGGTGAGCACGCTGCCCTGGGCCTGGCGCACGGCCGTGGAGACGAAGTTCTCCGAAGCGATCATTTCGAGCTTGCCGGTCTGGCGCTCGATTTCGAGGCACACGGCCCGCCCGACTTCCGGGTCGGAAATAAGCAGTTCTTCCATGGTGGGAATCCTCCCGAAACGTTCGGGGGGAGACTTCCGAGCAGTCTACCCCCCGTTTGAAAATGGCGTGGCCGGGCCGCGACTCCGGTCGGCACTAGTCGGCGAAGGCCTTGTAAAGCATGCAGGCGTTGGTGCCGCCGAAGCCGAACGAATTGCACAGGACATTGTCCACGGAACAGTGGCGGGCGACCTTGGGGGTATAGTCCAGATCACAGGCCGGGTCCGGGGTGTCCAGGTTGATGGTGGGCGGAATGAGGCCTTCCATGATGGTCTTGACGCTCACGACCGATTCGATGCCGCCGGCCGCGCCCAGGCAGTGCCCGATCATGGACTTGTTGGCCGTGATGGGCACGTTTCTGGCGTGTTCGCCAAAAACGTTTTTGATGGCCGCGGTCTCGCAGGCGTCGTTGAGCGACGTGGAGGTCCCGTGGGCATTGATGTGGGCGATATCGGCCGGGGTGAGGCCGGCTTCGCGGATGGCGGCGGTCATGGCCAGGGCCATGCCTTCGCCGTCCTCGGGCGGAGCGGTCATGTGGAAGGCGTCGCACGAAGCTCCGAAGCCCACGACCTCGGCCAGGATACGGGCACCGCGCGCCCGGGCATGGTCCAGGGATTCGAGCAGGAGCAGGCCGCAACCCTCGCCGATGACAAAGCCGTCCCGATCGGTGTCAAAGGGCCGGGACGCCTTGGTCGGGTCATCGTTGCGGGTGGACAGGGCCTTCAAGGCGTTGAACCCGGACACGGCCAGGGGCGTGACCGTGGATTCCACGCCGCCGCACACGGCAGCCTGGCTGCGGCCAAGCTTGATATCCGTGTACGCGGTGCCGATGGCGTGCAATCCTGAGGCGCAGGCCGAGGTGGTGCACAGGTTGGGGCCCTTGGCGCCGAGGGAGATGGCGATCTGCCCGGCGGCCATGTTGGCGATCATGGTCGGGATGAAAAAGGGCGATACCCGGGATGGGCCCTGGGCCAGAAGTTTCGTGTGGGTCTGTTCCAGGGTTTCGAGCCCGCCCAGGCCACAGCCGATGATAACGGCCACGGAGGCGGCTTCCGCCGGCGAGACGGAAAAGCCCGCGTCCTCCATGAGCATGGCTGCGGCGCTGAGAGCGTAAATGGTGAACCGATCCAGGCGTTTGACAAGCTTGGCCTGAATGAACGGCTTTGCGTCGAAATCCTTAACCTCGCAGGCGAAATGCGTGTCGTAGGCGGCGGCGTCAAATCGCGTAATAGGTCCGGCGCCGGAGACGCCGGCCACGAGATTGCTCCAGCTCGTGGCGAGGTCGTTGCCGATGGGAGTAATGGCCGCAAGGCCCGTGACGACTACCCGATTCAAAGTCATGGCACATCCGTCCGCGGTCGGGGCGGGCCCGAGGCGCGCCGCCCCATACCGACTGGGCGTTTGAAGGCGTTACTCGCCCTTTTTCTTTTCAACAAACGAAATGGCGTCCTGGACCTTCTGGATCGTCTGGGCATCCTCGTCGGAGATTTCGACGCCGAATTCCTCTTCCATGGCCATGATCAGTTCCGTGAGATCCAGGGAATCCGCGCCCAGGTCATCGACGAATTTGGCTTCGGGAATGACTTCGCCGGCATCCACGCCGAGCTGATCCACAATGATTTCCTTGACTTTTTCCGCGACAGACATGCGTTCCTCCAGGTATGGACCGTAATGATGTTTTGTTACATGTACATGCCGCCGTTGATGCCGAGGACCTGGCCGGTGACGTAGGCGGCCTCGTCGCTGACGAGGTAGCCGACGGCGGCGGCGATTTCCTCCGGGGCGCAGGCGCGTTTGACCGGAATGCGGTCGGAAAACGTCGCCTTGACGGCATCGGGCAGCACGGCGGTCATGTCGGTTTCGACGAAACCAGGGGCCACGGCATTGACCGTGATGCCCCGCGAGGCCAGTTCCAGGGCGGCGGACTTGGTCAGTCCGATGAGCCCGGCCTTGGCGGCGGCGTAGTTGGCCTGCCCGGCATTGCCGGATTGGCCGACCACTGAGGAAATGTTGACGATGCGACCGGCGCGGCGCTTCATCATGAGTTTGGCCGCCTCGCGCAGGCAGGTGAAGGCGCCGATGAGGTTCACGCGGATGACGGCCTCGAAGTCCGCGTCCTTCATGCGCACGAGCAACCCGTCACGGGTGATGCCGGCGTTGTTGACGAGCACGTGCAGGTCGGTGTCCTTGATGTGCTCGGCGAAAAAGGCGGCCACGGCCGCGCTGTCGCCGGTATCGAGGGCCAGGGCCCGGGCTTTTCCGCCGGCCGCGGCAATGGCGTCCACCACGGCGGCCGCCGCTTCAGGCTTGCTCACATAGGTGAGGATGACGTCGAAGCCGTCCCGGGCCAGCCGCGCAGCTACAGCCGCGCCGATGCCGCGAGACCCGCCGGTGACCAGGGCCGTACGCATCGTAGAACTCCTCGTCGCGTCGCGAAACGTCAGATTCGGGACGCGTGATCTGCTTCCTGCGGGGGGCGGGGCACAAAACGGCAACGTGCCCGTGTCAGGCTCGGCGTGTGCATAGCCGAAACGCCCCCCAACAGCAAATGGGTTTTCCCCGATTGCCTCAATATTGCAGCAGGGCACTGGCCCAGGTGAAGCCGCCGCCGAAAGCGCCGAGCAGCACCCGGGAGCCGGGTCCCAGCCGTCCTTGTTCCTTGGCCTCGGTCAGGGCGACGCCGATGGTGGAGGCCGAGGTGTTGCCGTAGCGGTCGATGGTCACCATGACCTTTTCGTCCGGGACATCGAGTTTTTTGGCCACGGCTTCGATAATGCGCAGGTTGGCCTGATGCGGGACGAACAGGTCGATGTCGCCGTTTTTCAGGCCGTTTCCGGTGAGAATCTCCTCGCACACGGTGGTCATGTTGCGCACGGCGTGCTTGTAGACCTCCCGGCCGTTCATAAACAGGAAATAGTCTTCGTCCACGGTGTCGCCGAGCTTGTAGGGATGGCCGGAACCGCCGCCCTTGATGGTGAGCAGGTGTCCGAGGGAGCCGTCGCTCGACAGGCGCGTGTCGACGATGCGGCCCGCACCGGGCGTCGGTTCGCCGGCCGTGATCACGGTCGCGGCGGCGGCGTCGCCGAACAGGACGCAGGTGCGCCGGTCGGCCCAGTTGGTGCGGCAGGTGAGCACCTCGGCGGCGGCCAGCAACACCTTGGCCTCGGGGTGCAGGCTCACGATGGCCCGGGCCATTTCCAGGCCGTAGATCCAGCCGCAGCAGGCGGCGTTGACGTCCTGGACCACCTTGCCCCGGATGCCGAGCTTTTCCTCCATGAGGCAGGCGGCCGACGGGGTGTAGAAATCGGGCGTCACGGTGTAGAGCAGGATATGGGTGAGGGCGTCAGCGTCCAGGTTGGCATCGGCCAGGGCGGCCTTGGCGGCCTTGGCCGCAAGATCGCTGACGGTCTCGCCCGGGGCGGCGATATGGCGCTCCTTGATGCCGGTGCGGGTGGTGATCCACTCGTCGGAGGTTTCGACCATCCGTTCCAGGTCGGCGTTGGTCAGGATGCGTTCAGGGGCGTAAAAGCCGAGGCCGCGAAGATAGGCGTCGTTTTTCATGAATAATGAGGAGGGGGGGTCAGCGTTGATCGTTCGCGGCCTGGCGCTTGGGGCCGGCCACGTCGATGTTTGCGGCCACGGCCCGGGTCAGGTGGGCGTTGGCTTCCATTTCCACGAAGCGGGAGGCCATGCGGACGGCACTGGCCATGGCCTTGCTGCTGGAGGCGCCATGGCAGATGAGGCAAATGCCGTTTAAGCCGAGCAGCGGCGCTCCGCCGTATTCGGCGTAATCCACCAGCCGGGAGAAACGCTTGAGCGCGTTTAAGGCCAGCATGGTGCCGATCTTGCCGAAAAAACCGCGGCGCAACTCGCCTTTGAGCAGACGGCCCAGGGAGGTGGCCAGGCCTTCCGCCTGCTTGACCACCACGTTGCCCACGAAGCCGTCGCACACCACGACGTCCACATCGCCGAGAAACAAGTCCCGACCTTCGATGTTGCCCACGAAATTGAGCGAGCTGGCGCGCAGCAGGTCAAAGGCTTCCTTGACCACGTGGTTGCCCTTGCCCGGCTCCTCCCCATTGGAGAGCAGCGCCACCTTGGGATGGTCGCGGCCAAGCATGGTTTCGGCCAGAACCGAGGCCATGATGCCGAACTGGAGCAGGTGGAAGGGCTTGCAGTCCACGTTGGCGCCGACGTCGATGATGATGCAGTGGGAGTGCTCGGTGGGCATGAAGGTGGCCAGGGCCGGTCGTTCCACGCCCGGGGCCCGGCCGATGGTGAACATGGCACAGGCCAGCGTGGCACCGGAATGGCCGGCCGAGATGACGCCGTCGGCTTCCCCGTCGCGCACGAGATTGCAGGCCACCTGGATGGAGGAGTCCTTTTTGCGGCGCAACGCCTCGGTAGGCGTCTCGGTCATGTCCACGACCTGGGAGGCGTGGACCACGGTCAAAGGCAGGCCCTTGGTGTCGAACCGGTCAAGTTCGGCCCGGATGGCGGCTTCGTCGCCCACGAGCGTCAAGGCCGCCCGTTTGGCGCGGGCGGCCTGTAAAACACCGGGGATGACCACCTGGGGACCGAAGTCCCCACCCATGGCATCCACGGCGATGCGGGGCATTCTACTCGGCATCGTCCTTCCGGAGCATCTGGCGACCACGGTAGGTGCCGCAGCTCGGGCAGATCCGATGGGGCAGGGTGGGCTCGCCGCAGGAGCACAGCACCACGGTGGGCACGGCGACCTTGTCGTGGGCGCGGCGCATGCCTTTGCGGGACTTGGAGATTTTTCTGTTAGGGACGGCCATGGCGATTACCTCGCAAAAGGGGTTGAAGTCATCTATCCAAAAAGCGCGCGGTCAGCCGACCGCCAGCCTAGTTCGAGCCACGCGGCGTCTTGAGCGTCCGGAACACGGCCAGCCTGGGATCGCCCTCGTCCGGGGCGCAGCCGCAGGGGCCGTTGCGCAAGTCGGCGCCACACCGGGGACACAGCCCCGGACAGTTCTCCTCGCACAGGGGCTTGACCGGGAGTGCCAGCAGGAACTGTTCCCACAGCAGGCTGGCCACGTCCAGTTCGATCACCTTGCCCCGGCGACGCAAAAGCCCGGGTTCGAGGGATTGTTCCTCTTCCCGGGGAAGCTCTTCGAACAGTTCGAAGGCGCTGTCCACCACCACATTGGCATCCTCGGCGCACCGGTCGCATGGCGTCACGATGCTCCCGTCGATGCGGCCCCGGATGAGCACCCCCCGGTTCTGGGGGGCCACGGAAAACGAGGCGTGCACGGGGTCCTCGGTGCCTTCCAGGCGATGGGGCAACCCGAATTCCTCGATGGGCCCGGTCCACAGGTCCAGGTCGGAAAACGAAAATTCCCGGCCAGTTGCCGGGATATCGGTGATGTCGAGCCACAATTCTGGCATGTTTCCCTCGCGAAGACAAGACTGCTAGTCGGTGCGGGTCGCCTTGTCAAGAAAAAGCTTGCCAAGGTCTTCGTTCCCATGTACCTCACAAAATTCTTTACGTCACCGCGAAATCGCGCGGTCGTTTCGCCGGGTCGGGGAAGCCTCCCCGGACGGAGGCGGCCCGGGCGAAGAGGAATTCGGGAGGAACCGAACATGGCCAAAATCTGCGACTGCTGCGGCAAGAAGCCCCAGGTCGGCAACAATGTCAGCCACGCCAACAACCGGAACAAGCGCCGTTTTTCGCCCAACCTCGTCAAGGTTCGGGCTCAGCTGCCTTCGGGCGAGGTGACCACGCTGACCGTGTGCACCCGCTGCCTGCGCTCCGGGGCTGTGACCAAGCCGACCGTCAAGGGCGCCTAGGACTTTTTTCTTCTTCGGAAGGATAGGGCGACGTGCTTTCGAGCGCGGCGCCCTTTTTTATGCCCGGTCAGGCGCTGGGCGGGACAGGTGCCTGGGTGTCCGCGCCGGGTACGAGCAACACCCGGTCGATACGCCGACCGTCCATGTCCACCACCTCGAAGGTCGCGCCGAGGGCCGTAAAGGTCTCGCCCACCGCCGGCAGCCGGCCCAGCCGGGCGAGCACGAATCCGGCCAGGGTCTGGCCGGCCAGCTCCTCGGGCCAGGGCTGGGCAAGCCCCATGGCCGCCGCCACCTCGTCCATGGGCGTGCCGCCGTCGAGCAGCAGCGATCCGTCGGCCCGGCGTACCACGGCCGGGTCCCCGGAACCGGACAGCCCCGGCAGATCGCCCACCATGTCCTCGAACACGTCGGCCGCCGTGACCACGCCGACCACATCCCCATATTCGTCCACGACCAGGGCCAAGTGCAGGCGGGGCGCGGTCTTGAACCGGGCCAGCAGATCGAGACCGCGCATGGTCTCGGGCAAATACTGCGGTGGGTCCATGTGCGCGGCCAGATCGAGCCGGCCGTTCCGGAGTCGGGCGGCCAGGATGTCCTTGGCCCGGGCGATGCCGAGCACCTCGGTGAAATCGCCCCGGCAGACCGGATAGCGGGTGTGGGGACTGGCGAGGATGCGCTCCAGGGTCTCGGCTTCCGGGGCGTCGCTGTCGAGCCAGTCCACCCGGGAGCGGTGGGTCATGATGACGTCGAGCGGCCGGTCGGTCAGACGGAGCAGACGTTCGATGATGTCGCGCTCGGCGTGTTCGAGGACGCCGGTACGGGCGCCCTCGCGCAACAATCCCCGGATGTCCTCCTCGGTGACGGCCGGTTCGGTGCCGCCGTCAAGACCCAGCAAGCGCAAGCAGGCCCGGGTGGCCAGGCCCAGAAAGGCGATGACCGGGCGGCTTACGACCATGAGCCCGCCCATGACCGGGGCGGCGAACATGGCCAGGGGTTCGGGCCGGGCCATGGCCAGGCGTTTGGGCACGAGTTCGCCGCAGATGAGCGTGAGCACGGTCAGCGGCACCACCACGGCGGCCAGGGCCACGGTTTGGGCATGGGGGGCCAGGGCGGGCACGGTGCGCAGGGCCTGGGTCAGGCCTGCGGCCAAGGTGGCACCGCCGTAGGCGCTGGCCAGTACCCCGGCCAGGGTAATGCCGATTTGCACGGCGGACAGGAAGCGCTCGGGTTGTTTGAGCAGCTTGAGACACAACTTGGCCCGGCCGTTGCCGGCCTCGGCCAGGACGCGCAACCGGGGTTTGCGCGCGGCGACCAGGGCCATTTCGGCCATGGCGAAAAAGCCGTTCACGAAGATCAAGGCCAGGACAATGGCCAATTCGAGGGCGATGGCAGCGGTCATGGGCACTCCGGGCCGCGGCGGATCGGCCGGGCCATGGGGGCAGGATACCAGGAGCCGCGCCAAAGGCGAAGCCGACAATCGGGCGGCTATGGCTTGACAAATTGTTCGACATCGAACTATATCCCGTCCATGCAAACGGACATGGTGATCGATCGCATCGCGCGCATCCGCGAGAAGGCCAATGCCTTCATTTTGGCCGAATTGGCCCGCCGGGGCGTGACCGGACTCGTGCCGTCCCACGGCAGCATCCTGGCCCAATTGTACCGCTTTGGCCCGCTGCCCATGGGCCGGCTGGCCGAGGGCATCCGACGGAAAAAAAATACCGTCACCACGCTTGTGCGCAAGCTCGAAGCGGCCGGCTACGTCACCTGTGCCAAGGATAATAATGACAGCCGGGTGACGCTCGTTGCCCCCACGGCCATGGCCGAGGCGTTCCGCGAGGATTTTCTGGCGATTTCCCGAGCACTGCTCGACCGGGTCTGGGCCGGGGTGCCCGAGGCCGAGCGGGAGGCGCTCATGGGCACCTTGGCGCGGCTGGAAGCCAATCTCGACTGATTTTTTTTGGGTCAAAATGTTCGACATCGAACAAAAAGAAAGGAGCAGAATCATGGAAAAGGACGTGTTGGACCTGATCGGCAAGTTGCAGTTCGTGTATCTGGCCACGGTGGACGGGGGGCAGGCCCGGGTGCGGCCGTTCGGCTTCATGGGGCTGCGCGATGGCAAGCTGTGGTTTTGCACGGCCCGGGACAAGGAGGTCTTTGCCCAGCTGTCGCAAAATCCCCAGGTGGAATTCGCCTATACGTTCGCGCCGGAGATGGTGACCTTGCGCATTCGCGGCGCGGTCTCCCTGGATGACGACATGGAAGTCAAAAAGGGGATCATCGAGCGCAGCCAAGTCGTGCGGTCGATTTACGGCAGCGCGGACAATCCGCGTCTGGTCGCCTTCTGCATCCCCCACGGCCAGGCGATCATCGCCGATATCGCCGGCAAGGACGTGCGGCGTTCGACGTTCTAAAGAATGCCTCCGGCGGCCAGGGAGGGGCGTTGCCCCTCCCTGGACCCACCCCACCGGGGGGATCATCCCCCCGGACCCCTGGAAAATAATTTATCGGGGCCCACGAAATGGTGCGGGGGCTGTGTTTGCGCGGCCCCTTTCGGGATGGGTCCGGGAAGGGGGTGACCCCCTTCCCGGCCGCCGGAGGCTTCTTCCCTCTGCTCTCCCCCCGACTACAGCGCCAACACTCTTTCGAGGCGGGTGAGCACCCGGTGGCGGCCCATGACGGCCATGGTCTCGAACAGACCCGGGCTGGCCGTGCCGCCGGTGATGCCGATGCGGATCGGCTGGGCGAGCAGTTTGAACTTGATGCCCGTGGCGTCCAGATAGCCCTGGACCACCGCCTCCATGGACGGCTGGTCAAAGGTGTCCAGCCCGGCCAGCAGGTCGCGCACCTTGGTCAGGTGCTCGATCACTTCGGGCGTGAAGAACTTTTTGACCGCCGCCGGGTCGAATTCCAGGGCCTCGTCGGCGACCACGAAGCATTCCGCCTTGTCGGCCATCTCGACCAGGGTCTGGGCCCGGGGCTGGAGCAGGGGCACCACGCCGGCCAGGTATTCCAGGTCCTGGGTCGGGTAGCCCCGGCTCTCCAGGAAGCCGTTCAAGAGCACGGCCAGGCGGGAGACCGGGCTTTCCTTGATATAGTGGGCGTTGAGCCACAGCAGCTTGGCCTTGTCGAAGACCGCGGCCGAGGAGCCCAGGTTGTCGGTCGAGAAGAGCGTGACCAGCTCCTCGCGGGAAAAGATCTCCTGGTCGCCGTGGGCCCAGCCCAGGCGCACCAGGCCGTTGAGCACAGCCTCGGGCAAGAATCCCTCGCCCTCGTACTCCATGACCGCCGTGGCGCCGTGGCGCTTGGAGAGCTTTTTCTTGTCCGGGCCGAGGATCATGGGCACGTGGCCGAAGACGGGCAGGGGCAGCTCCAGGGCCTTGTAGATCAGGATCTGGCGCGGCGTGTTGTTCAAGTGGTCGTCGCCCCGGATGATGTGGGTCACGCCCATGGTGGCGTCGTCCACGACCACGGCCATATTATAGGTAGGGGAGCCGTCGGGCCGGCGCAGGACCATGTCGTCCAGCTCGGCGTTGTCGAAGGCGACCGAGCCCTTGACCATGTCGTCCACCACGGTGGTGCCGGAAATGGGGGCCTTGAGCCGCACCACCCGTCCCGGGCCAGGCCCCAGGCCGGCCTCGCGGCAACGACCCGAATACTTGGGCTTGAGGCCTTTTTGCCGGGCTTCCTCACGCATGGCCTCCACTTCCTCGGGCGTGCAGGAGCACCAGTAGGCGTGGCCGGTTTCGAGCAGCTTGTCGATGTACTGGTTATAGATGTCGAAGCGTTGGCTCTGGTAGGTGATTTCCCCGTCGTGGTCGAGGCCGAGCCAGGCCATGGCGTCGAGGATGGATTTGGTCATGTCCGCGTTGGACCGGACGAGGTCCGTGTCCTCGATGCGCAGGAGGAAGCGCCCACCATGGTGACGGGCCAGCAGCCAGTTGAAAATGGCCGTGCGGGCGCCGCCGATGTGGAGGTAGCCGGTGGGGCTCGGGGCGAAACGGGTGACGATGGTGCTCATGTGGGCGCTCCAAGGCGAAAAAGGGGAGCCCCGCTGCGGAACTCCCCTGGTGATGGAAAAGAAAGCCAGGGGACTTACACGGCTTCGACGGCCTTGAGGCCGGGGACTTCCGCAAGCAGCAGCCGTTCGATCCCGTTTTTCAGGGTCATTTGCGACATGGGGCAGCCCTTGCAGGCGCCCGTGAGCTTCACCTGGACCACGCCGGCATCGGTGACGGCAACCAGTTCCACGTCGCCGCCGTCCGCCTGGAGCGACGGACGGATCTTGGCCAAAACGGCCTCGACCTGCTCTTTCATGCGGTCTCTCCTTGGTGGTGGCCGGACAGGTTGACCGGCCTTGGGGGCGGGAGGTAGCGTCTTTGTTTGATGCCGTCAACCGGCCCGGCCGCGAATCCCGGCCCCTCGGGGATGGGCAAACAGGTCGAGGCGTGCTAGAGGGCGGGCAATTCGACACCTCCCGGCGGGCCGCGCCGGTTCCGGAGCGCCGCGATGCTCAAAAAGACCATAGTTCTGACTCTCTTTTTCTCCCTGTTCTTCATGCTGCTGACCTCGCTGGTCATGTACATCGTGCCGCCGGCCCGGGTCGCCTCCTGGGCGGACTGGGCGTTCCTCGGCATTTCCCGGGCCCATTGGGAAGGCGCCCATCTGGGCATGGGACTGCTTTTTTGCGCCGCGGGCCTGGCCCATCTGTTGCTCAACTGGGACAGCCTGCTCGATTACCTGCGCGATGCCGACGGCGTGGTGGTCGTGTTCACCCGGCCGTTTTTTTTCGGGCTCATCCTGAGTCTTTTCGTGTTTGTCGGCGCCCTGGCCGGCCTGCCGCCGGTCAAGCAGCTCGTGGCCCTGTCGAACTACATCAAGGACCGGGCCGTCGAAGTGTACGGCGAGCCGCCCTATTCCATGGCCGAGCGCGCCACCCTGGCCGACTTCGCCCGGCGCATGGGCATGGAGCAGGACAAGGCCCTGGCCTTGCTGCGCATGCGCAACATCAAGGCCGAATCGGCCAACCTGACCCTGGCCGAGATCGCCCGGCAAAACGGCGTGGCCCCGGGTGGGGTGTTCGAGGCCCTCAAGATGGTCATGGAGCCCTCGGGGGGCACGGCGGGCGGGCTGCCCAAGGACCCGCCTCCGGGCCTGGGCCGGCGCAAGCTGTCGGATATCTGCGAGGAATATTCCCTGGATCTCAAGGCGGTCATGGGACGCCTGGGAGGTGCCGGCATGCGGGCCCAGCCGGCCTGGACCCTGGCCGAGGTGGCCAAGGTCAACAACGTGTTGCCGATTTCGGTTTATGAGGTCCTGCGGGCGGAAAAAAACACCGTGCCGGTCCAGGTGGAGGTGTCCTCCGCGCCGGCTTCGGCCGAGACCAAGCCCCAGCCCGTGACTCCGGAGCCGCAACCCCAGCCGGTTACCCCTCCCGCGCCCCAGCCGGCCGCGCAACAGGCGGTCCAGACGCCCGGCCGGACCAATGAGCCCCACCAGCCCTATCAGCCGTCCCTGCCCCACGAGCAGCCCCTGGCGGCCCAGACGCCGGTGCCGTTCCAGCCGGCGCCGGTCCAACCGCAGCCCGTGCAACAACAACCCGTCCAGCCGCAATCCGGCTACCAGCCCGCGGCGCAGCCCCAGACCGGCTACCAACAGCCCGGCTATCAACCGCCGGTCCAGGCCCAGCTGCCGCCCCAGGCCGTGCAGCCGGCCTTGCCGGTCGCGCCGCCGCCCGGGCTTGAAAAGATGATGCTCCAGACCTTTTGCCGGGAATACAATCTGCCGCTGAGCACGGCCGTGCAGCGGTTGGCCCGCCACAACATCACGGCCTTTGGCGACATGACCTTCGAGGAGCTGTCCCTGGAGAACAACCGCACGCCCAAGGACATCCTGCATCTGGTCACCGGCCAGTAGCCCGGTCGGATAGGCGCTGCGGAGGGGGCCGACCGGCCTTTTCCGCAGCGCGGCCGCACGTCGCGTCCACCCCGGCGGCGTTCGAGGCAACCCCGCCGTTTCCCTGGCGATCGTTTGTATTTCTTCCGGATGGGATTCCAAAGGGCACCGCCCTTTGGCCGCCGGAGGCGTTCTCTCTGCCCCTTACGCGCGCTCGGCCAGCAGGCGTCTGAGGACCGCCAGCAGCTCCCGGTGTTCCACGGGCTTGGCCAGATAGTCGTCCATGCCGGCGGCCAGGAAGCGTTCGCGATCCCCGGCCATGGCGTAGGCGGTCAGAGCCACCACCGGCGGATTGGGCCATTTCCCGTCGCTTGCGCCCTGGCGGAGGGCGTGCAGGGTTTCCATGCCGTCCATGCCCGGCATCTGGATGTCGAGGAGCACGGCGTCCACGGTTTCCTGTCCCAGCACGTCCAGGGCTTCCTGGCCCGAGCCGGCCTCCAGCACGGTATGGCCGTCCTTGCGCAGCATGCCGCCCACGGCCAGCCGGTTGATCGGCTCGTCCTCGACCAGAAGCAGGCGCAGGGTGCGCTCGGATCGATCTGCGTCCTCCGGCGGGGCGGGATTCTGTGGCTCGGCCGCCACGGCCAGGGGCAGGGAGCACAGGGCGATGGTCCCGATCCCGGGTTCGCTGTCGATGTGGATGTTGCCGTCCATGAGCCCGACCAGCCGTTCGACGATGGAAAGCCCGAGCCCGGCACCTTGATGGAGCCGGGTGATCGAGTTGTCCACCTGGGTGAAGGCCTCGAAAATCGTCGCGAGTTTGTCGGCGGGGATGCCGATGCCGGAATCGGAAACGGCCAGGGTCAGGCGCACCCGGCCCGGTTCCGTATCCGGCACGGCGCAGGCTTCCACCCGAACCTCGCCGGCGTTGGTGAACTTGATGGCATTGCCCACGAGGTTGAGCAGGATCTGGCGGATGCGGCCCTCGTCTCCCATGAGCCGGTCCGGAACCGAGGGCGAAAGGACCGTGATCAGGGAAATGTCCCGTTGGATCAGGGCGGTCTTGAACACGGACCGGGTGGCCGCGAAGATATCGGCCAGCCGGAAGGGGGCCTGGGCCAGGACGAGTTTGCCGGATTCCACCCGGGACAAGTCGAGAATGTCGCTGAGCAGCCGGGTGAGTCGGCGCCCGGAATCCAGGGCCGTAGTCACGCATTCGGTCTGTTCGGCATCGAGGGGCGTGTCCTCCAGGAGTTGGAGCATGCCGAGCAGGCCGTTTAAGGGCGTGCGGATCTCGTGGCTCATGTTGGCCAGGAAGGCGCTTTTGGCCTGGTTGGCGGTTTCGGCCGCCACCTTGGCCGCGGCCAGGTGGGCCTCGGACTGGCGCAGGGCTTCCTCGGCCCGTTTGCGATCGGTGATGTTGGTGAACATGCCGAAGGCGCCGGCAAAAGCGCCCGACGGGGAATATTCGCTGCTGACCGCGATCAGGACCCAGATTTCCTGGCCGTCGATGCGGCGCAGCCGGCGTTCGTAGAGCCCGCCGCCAGGGCGTTGCGCCTCGCGGCGGACCATGGCCTGATGCAGTTCGTGGTCTTCCTCGTAGAGGAAATCGCGAACCGGCCGGCCGGGCATGTCGGTCGGATCGGTGCCGAGCATGGCGGCCATGACCGTGTTGCCGTAGGTGGTGTACCAGCGCGCGTCCACGGCCCAGACCCCTTCGTTGGCGGTTTCCACGAACCGGCGGTAGCGGGCTTCGCTGGCGGACAGGGCCTGGTCGGCCCGTTTGCGGTTGGTGATGTCGCGGATCACCCCGACGACGTGCCGGCCCCCGGCCGCGTCCACGTAGAGGGACTTGCGGGTCATGAAGGTGCGGTGGTCGTCGTCGGCGTCAAAGGCCGTTTCCTCGGCGATGTCCTCGGTGCCGCAGGCCATGACCATGGCGTCTTTCTTGATGGAGATGGCGCCGGCCCGGCCCGGGAAGACCTCCTCGGCCGTGCGCGACAGGACATCCTGCTTGGCCTTGCCGGCCAGGGAGCAAAAGGCGTCGTTGACCAGCCGGAACCGGCCTTGGGGGTCCTTGACGTAGAAGGGATCGGGCATGGTGTTGATGACCCGGTCGAAAAAGGGGTCGTCTCCATGCCGGGAGCGGGCGCGGCGCCACAGACGCGCGGCGAGGAGCGCGCAGGCCACCATACCGCCCACGATACCGACGACCACGATCCAGGTCAGATCCATGCGGCCCCTTTTCGGAGGCATGCCGGGGCCCCTGGGAACGCCTACGGAAGATGGCCGGTTACGCGCCAGGAGGCTCGCGGTCTGCTCCGATGTCGACGAATCCGGCACCCTGCGTCGGTGCCACGGACCCAACTTTCACCCATCATGCCTAAAAAAGCACATGAGATCAAGTGGACCGGCACAGGGTTGCCGGGGTGAGCCGACTCAGGCGGTCAGGGCGGCCAGGGTCTTTTCGGGCGGGCGGCGTTCCGGGACCACCGGCGCGGGTCCGGCCGCGTCGTGCAGTTCCCGGGAGACGTAGAGCCCGCAAAAACAGGCGCCGTGCTCGGCCACGTCGGCGTCACGGTAGGCGCAGGGGCAGACCACGTCCCGATCGACCTCGAAATTGCCCGAGGCCAGCCGGCACGGACAGGCCATGTACCCGTAGCGCTCCTTGTTGATGAGCAACGAGGCGAGCAGATCCAGGGTCATGGTCATGTCGGCGTTGAAGTAGTTCCCCTTGGACTCCTGGAACGGCCGCAGCTTGTCGTAGAGTTCCTGGGCGGTCATGACTTGGGACACTCGGCCATCGCCTTTTCGAGTTGGTCGCGGTGGAAGCCCACAAGGACCTTGTCCCCGATGACGATGGTGGGGAAGGACAGGGCCGGATTGAGCTTGCGGATGACCTCCAGGATGGTCTTGCGTTCCTCGCTGGTCAGCTGATCCACGTGCACGCAATCATAAGGAATTTTTTGTTCGTCCAGAAATTCCTTGGCATGCTTGCAGTGGATGCAGGTGGAAAGTGCGTAAACCTTGATGGGTGAAGCCATGGATGCCTCCTCGGCCGCGCCGGGATCCCCGGTCAACGCGGCATTTGGGTGTTCGTTGTTGTGATTCCCTTTTCCAGGCGCCTGGTCAAGCGGGAAAGAGGCCAGGTGAGCAGCAGGTAGAACAGGGCCAGGGGGAGGTAGGCCTCGAAGGTCTTGTAGGTGGTGGCGTTGATCATTTCGGCGCCCTTGGTCAGCTCCCGGACACTGATGACCGACAGCAGCGAGGAATCCTTGATGCAGGACACGAACTGGCCCGTGACCGGCGGCACGATGCGGCGCACGGCCTGGGGCGCGATGACGTAAAAAAGGGTCTGCCGTCGGGTCAACCCGGTGGAGGCGGCCGATTCCCACTGGCCCCGGTCCACGGACTCGATGCCGGCCCGCACCATTTCCGAGATGTAGGCCCCGGCGAAAAAACCCAACGTGGCCGTACCGATGCCGATGGGGCTGTCCACATGGACCACCACGCCCACGCAGAAGTAGAAAATCAGCACCTGGACGAGCAGGGGCGTGCCCCGGAAGGCGCCGACATAGAGCCCGGACAGTTCGGACAGCCAGACATTGCCCGACACGCTGGCCAGCCCCGAGGCCACGCCCAAAAGCAGCCCCAGGGCAATGGCGCCAAAAGAGACGATCACCGTGACGCCAAGGCCGTCCAGGAACAACCGGCGGTAGGTCCAGACCACGGACCAGTCCCAATGGTACTGGATGTGGGAGAGGAAAAAGCCGAGCAGGCCGCACAGGCCGGCGAGCAGGACCCCGCGCGCCGTCAGGCGTCTGGCGCCGGTCGTCATGGCTGGCTGACTGCGGCCGGGAAAACCAGGACGTACGGGACCCGGACGCCTAAATCCCGGCGCAACCGTTCCTCGATCTCCTTGGCCACGTCCCGGGGCGCGGTCACGAGGTAGGTGGTGTTGGCTTCGGTTTCCAGGCGGCCTTGCTCGTTTTTCCAGCCGCCTTCGCCCTGGCCGAGCCGGGTGAAGCCACCGAAGGTCTCGGCCAGCCAGGCGCGCAGGGCCGCGGTCTGTCCGGCGGCGTCCTCACCGCCGGGCAACACCGTCGGGACCGTAAAGAGGTGGACGAACACCTGCTGGGAAGGGGCCGCCACAGCCGGCGCGGCGGTCAGGCAGGCGACAACCAGGCAAAACGGCAACAACACGGCGCGGAGACGGGGCATGGCGGATTCCCTCGGAAGGCGACCCGGAGACCGGGCGCGTCAGTTGAGCAGCGAACCGAAATGCTTTTGGCGCAAGGCGTCCAGGGTGCCGTCGGCCTTGACCGTGGTGAGAAACATCTCGATCCACTGCCACAGGTCGAAGTCGCCCTTTTGCATGGCGATGCAAAACGGTTCGTAGGTGAACGGGGTGAGCAGGGCCTTGGTCGTCTCGGAATTTTGCTTCTGGTGCTTGGCGATGGAAATCTGGTCGTAGAAGAAGGCGTCGGCCCGACCGGCGGCCACTTCCTTGGCGCAGGCGGTCTCGTCGGCGTAGCGGTTGATGGTGGCCTTGGGGAAACGCTTGGTGGCCACGAGGTCGGCGGTGGTGCCGGTCTTGACGGCGAGGACCTTGCCGGCGGCGTTGAGGCTGTCCACGTTCGTGATGTCGGCGGCCTTTTTGAGGCTTAAAAGGGCGCACAGGCCGGTGGTGAAGTAGGGCGAAGAGAAGGTGATGGATTTGGCCCGTTCCAGGGTGCCGGTGATGCCGGAGATGATCAGGTCGATCTTGCCGGCGGCCAGGGCCGGGATGAGCCCGGTCCATTCCATGTCCTTGATTTCGAGTTTGACGCCCAGGCGTTCGGCCAGGGTCTTGGCGATGTCCACGTCGTAGCCCACGGGTTCGCCCTTGTCGTCCACGTATTCGAAGGGCCAGAATTTGAGTTCCATGCCGACGACGAGGCTGCCGCGCTGGACGATCTTGCGCAGATTGCTGCCCTCGTAGATGTCAAAGGGGCTTGTGGCGGCGAAAGCGGCCCCCGCGCACAGGGTCAGGGCGATAAAGGCAAGGCTCATGACGCGGAAAAAACGGATCATGGGGCAACCTCCGGGTTGGAACGGTTGGCGTGTTTTCCGGTACGACACGTTCTGCCTACCAGAATCCCCTCGAAAAGAAAGCCCGCCCGCCATCCGCCCACCTGCCGGGTCGAGTCGGGAGGTTGGCGCGCAAAAAAGCAGGGCCGCCTCCCGAGGGAGAACGGCCCTGGCAAACACGGGGAAAGGTTTCGGGACAAGCACCGCTTGGCCTGCCACAGAGGGGAACGCTCCTCGCAACAGGGCCCGCGCCCTATTCCAAATCCCTCTTCGCCGCATGGCGACAGGGTTGGATACTTAATCAAAGCAACTTTCATGCCGCATTTGGGACAACCGCCTGGAAAGCCTGATCAAGGGGGGCGCAGGCGGTCCGGCCGTCCAGGATTCGTGGATCGCCGGGCCGGGGAGCCTATTCCGTGTGGAACCCGTCGGAAAGGGTTTTGGCCATGAGACACACGGGCAGGGCCTCGCCGCCGGGCAGGGTGCGCACGGCCAGGGACAGGATGCGGTAGCCGCCGCGCAGATAAAACGACAAGGCGTTGCGCGAGGCGGTGAGCGTCAGGGCGTCCTGGCCCGAGTCCCGGGCCAGGGCCTCCACGGCGGTCAGCAACTGCCGGCCCGTGCCGGGCGGGGCGTCTGGCGCCGTGTAGACCAGGATCACCTCGGCGCCTTCCAGGCCGGCGAGCCCGACCAGACCCGCCTCGGTTTCGGCCGCGACCAGCCGTTTGGCCGGATCGGCCAGCATGGCGGCAAAGCGCGCGGCAGAGCCCTGGGCGGCCCAGGCGGCCAGTTCCCGGGGCCCGTAAGCTCCCTGACCCCGGACAAGAACCGCCGTCTCGAACACCCGGGCCATGGCCGGGGCGTCCTCGGTCCGGGCCGGGCGCAGGGTCACCACAGCCGGCATTGGAAGGACAACACCGGGGTGAACCGCTTGGGCGGGCTCGTGAGCGGCGCGCCCACGGCCTTGGCCAAGCCGGTGAGCAGGCCGGCGAACACGAGGTTGTGCAACGGCAGCGTGGCGAACCAATAGAGGATGCCGGCCAGCCCCCGGGGCAAAAACCGGGAATGGATCGTGAGCTCCGAGGTGTCCGGGGTCAGCGGCGTGATGCGAAAACGCAGCAAGGCCTCGCCCGGGGCGCGCATTTCGGCCAGCAGCACGAGCCGGTGATGGCGTTCCACGTCGAGGACCCGCCAGAAATCGAGGGCATCGCCCACGCGCAGGGTTTCGGGCCGGATCGTCACCCGGCGCAACCCCACCCCGCCCACGAGCTGGTCGAGAAAACCGCGCAACCGCCACAGCCAGTCGCCGTAATACCAGCCCGTTTCGCCGCCGATGCGCGAAAGGGCCGCCCAGACCGCCTCGGGCGTGGCCGCGATCCGGGCCTTGTAGCCGCATTCGTAGACCGTGCCCCCGGCATAGGGCGCGTCGCCGCACACCGACCATTCCGGCGGCACCACCCGACCGGCGTCGGCGCAGGTCGTCTCCACCATATTCTGGTCGATCTTTTCCAGGGCCCGGGCAATGGTCTCCCGGCAGGTCCGCAACGGCCGGGGCAACAGCTCCAGGATGCGCCGGTCGTGGCAGATGACCTCGTTGCGCAGCCCCTCCACGAGGGGCACGATGAGGGCCCGGGGCAGGGGGGTGATGAGCTGGGTCCAATAGGTGGAGAGCCGGGGCGAGAGCAGTGGCACCGGGATGATGACGCGCCGGCGCAGCCCGGCAACCGAGGCGTAGAGCTGGAAGATGTCGGCGTAGGTCAGGATGTCCGGACCGCCGATGTCGAAGGTTTCGCCCACGGTGCGCGGCTCGGCCAGGCAGTCGACCAGATAGCCCAGGACGTCGGTGATGGAGATCGGCTGGCAGCGGGTGCGCACCCAGCGCGGGGCGATCATGACCGGCAGCCGGTCCACGAGATAGCGCATGATCTCGAAGGAGGCGCTGCCGGACCCGAGGATCATGGCCGCGCGCAGGTGGGTCACGGGCACCCGGCCGTAGGACAGGATCTTGGCCACCTCGTGGCGGGAACGCAGATGGTGGCTCAGGTCGTCGCGGTCCTCGCCGAGGCCGCCGAGGTAGATGATGCGGCCAAGCCCGGCGTCGTCGGCGGCCCGGGCCATGACCATGGCCGCTTCCCGATCGGCGGCCGCGAAATCGGGCGTGTCCGGCCGCATGGAATGGACGAGGAAATAGGCCGCGTCACACCCGGCGGCCGCCCGGCGCATGGCGTCCAAGTCACGCAGATCGGCCTGGACCAGATCCACGTCGGGGTGGAAGGCGTAGGGCCGGCAGGACAGTTTGTCCAGGGATCGGCCCACGGCCCGCACCCGCCGTCCGGCGGCGAGCAGCTTGGGAATGAGCCGGCCGCCCACATAGCCCGTGGCGCCGGTGACGAGAATGGGTTTTTCGGTCATGCTGCGATCCTTCTCCTGGCTCTGCCCGGACGTAGCAACTGCCGCGGGCGATGGCAACCGTTGCGGGGACGGAGAGGAGGAAAGGGGGAGACGCCTCCGGCGGCCAGGAGAGGGAGCTCCCCCTCCTGGACCTCCCGAAAGGGGAAGAGAAGTGCCCTTTTCGGACTTGATGCGGGCTGCCTTGGGCGTCGGAAGAGAGATCGGGCAAAAAGCGCTTGACCAAGTGGGCTGGCTCAGGTAAAAAGCGCCTCTTCCCTATCGGAGGTCACCAACTATGTACGCAATCGTTTTGGCCGGCGGCAAGCAATACAAAGTGCAGGAAGGCGCCACCATTACCGTGGATCTTCTCAAGGCCGAATCCGGCTCCGAATACGTTTTGGACAAGGTGCTCATGGTGGGCGGCCAGGAGACGAAAGTCGGCGCCCCCTACGTTTCCGGCGCCAGCGTCACCTGCCAGGTGGCCGGCCACGTCAAGGGCCCCAAGGTCGTCATCTTCCACAAGTGGCGCCACAACGATTCCCATAAAAAGCAAGGCCATCGCCAGGGCTACACCCAGCTGACGGTGAAGTCCATCCAGGCCTAGGCCCTTTTCAAGGAGACCCGACATGGCACATAAAAAAGCTGGCGGCAGCTCCAGAAACGGCCGCGACAGCGCTGGACAACGGCGTGGCGTGAAGCGCTTCGGCGGACAGCAGGTTCTGGCCGGCAACATTCTGGTGCGCCAACTCGGCACCAAGTTCCACCCCGGCGAGGGCGTGGGCATGGGCCGCGATTACACCCTGTTCGCCCTGATCGACGGCCAGGTCAAATTCGAGAAGTACCTGCGCAACAAGAAAGTCAAAACCCGCGTGCTGGTGGTCCCCTCCTCGGCCGCGACCAACTAGCCCGCGCGCAAGCGCTTGATCCGTCTTTTCGGCGGGACGGGGTGCCAAGCCCTGTCCCGCTTTTTTGTCGTGCCCGAGGTTGCCCTTTGTCTCAAGCCTGCGTTATTGCTTCAAAGGGAGCCGTCTTCCCTAAACGGATCGCCGCGCGCGGCCGATAGGAAGGATCGGAGGGGCCATGTCCGAGCAAGGCCAGAAAGCCAACATCATCATCAAGCGGGTGAAAAAGGTTGCCGGAGGCGCCCATGGCGGCTCGTGGAAGGTGGCCTACGCCGATCTGGTCACCGCCATGATGGCGTTTTTTCTGCTCATGTGGCTGCTCAACATGGCTCCCCAGGAAAAAAAGGAAGAGTTGGCCGCCTATTTCAACGACTTCAGCCTGTTCAAAAACCCCGGCCCCTCGGCCCAGCCCCTGGTGACCGGCGGCATGGGCCCGCCCGGGGCCCTGGTCGGCAGCCAGGAGGAACGCCCCGACGTGGCCGTGGACCGGGGCGGCAAGGAACCGGCCGGCGGCAAGGGCCAGGACGTGGGCGACCTGGACGCCGGCAAAATGGCGGCCCAGGCCGAGGCTGCCGCCCAGGCCGCGGCCGAAGCCCAGGCCAAATCCCTGCAACAACAAATTCAGAAACAGCTCGACACACTCATGCCCGAACTGGAAGGGCAGGTCGCGGTGACCGAGGCCCAGGGCAAGGTGCGCATCGAGATCATGGACAAGGCCGACCGGCCGCTGTTCGACCTCGGCGGGGTGACGCTTCTGCCCGATGCCCAGCGCATCCTGGCCGCCGTCACCGACGTGATCAAAAAAGACAAGGTCAAGGTGACCATCGAAGGTCACACCGACGCCTACAAGTATTCCGGCGCCTATTCCAACTGGGATCTGTCCACGGGTCGGGCCCTGTCCGCCCGGCGGCTCATGGTCCAGGACGGCCTGCCGCCGGAGAACGTGGTCCAGGTCACGGGTTATGCCGACACCATGCCCTACGTGGCCGGCAATCCCTACGACCCGCGCAACCGGCGCATCAGCCTGCTGCTTTTCCGCGAGCCCAAGCCGGGCGAAAAGGCGGTCGGCGGCAGCGGCGCCACGTCCAAGCCGGCCGTCAAGAAGCCGCCACCTACTGTTGATGGGGAATTGGAAAAGCAGATCGACAACCTCTACGACAAATCCACCGAGGGCCAGTTCTAGTCCCCTCGGCGGGCGCATGGCGAGGCTATGTTCGCGATACTCGGCATCCTCATCGTTCTTGGCTGCATCCTGGCCGGCTTCATCCTGGAGAAGGGCAATTTTGACTTGCTCCTTTCGGCCGCGCCCCCGGAAATGCTCATGATCGGCGGCGGCGCCCTGGGGCAGCTCGTGCTGAGCGCCCCCAAGGACGTGCTGGGCGCCACCCTCAAGGGCGCTCTGTCCATCTTCGGCGGCATGATGACGAGCAAGGCCTACTATCTGGAACTGCTGACCACCTTGTCCGGGCTGTACATGAAGATCCGGCGTGAAGGCCTGGTGGCCATCGAAAAGGACGTGGAGCGCCCGGCGGAAAGCCCTATTTTCAGCAACTTCGCCAAGAACAAGAAAAATCATGAAGTGCTGACGTTTATCTGCGATACCATGCGGATTTTCTCTACGGTCAACATCGAGGCCCACGAATTCGAGACCATCATGGACGCGGACATCGAGGCCACGGTCCATGAGACCTTGGTGCCGGCCCATGCCATCTCCAAGACGGCCGACGCCCTGCCCGGTCTCGGCATCGTGGCCTGCGTGCTCGGCGTCGTTTTGACCATGGGCAAGATCAACGAACCGGCCGAAGTGCTCGGCCACAGCATCGGCGCCGCCCTGGTCGGCACCTTCCTCGGCGTGCTCATGGCCTACGGTTTCGTGGCCCCCATCGCCACCAACATCGAGCACCGGGCCAAGGAAACCGAATCCATCCTGCTCGTGGCCAAGGCCTCCCTGACTGCCTTCGTGGGCGGCAATCCGCCTCCCGTGGCCCTGGAAGCCGGCCGACGGGCCATCCCCATCCACAAGCGTCCCACCTTCGAGGAGCTCGAACAGGCCATCAAGGCCAGCAAGGGCAAGTAGGCCGGAGCGGACGACGCGAAGGCCCTAGAGGTAGTCGGGCAGGGCCAGATCGGTGCAAGGCAGCGGAAAGGCCTTGGCCATGAGGTCGGCCATGACCGTGAGGTCCAGGGGATAGTCCTCGTAATAGCCCTTGGCGGTGTAGACCTGGGCCCGGGCGGACACGGGCGTCACGGACCGGTTGGGCGCCACCGTGAAATCGAGCAGCAGGAAGATCCGGGCCGCCGGCCGCAGATCCTTGGCCGGACTGGGGCAGGTGCCGGTCGCGGCGGCCGCGTCGTATTCCACGGACAGCCGGACCGTGGTGGCGCCGGCCTCGCCGGCATAGGTCTCCCAGGTTTGGCCCTTGGCCATGGGCGAAGCGGTCACGGCCGCGCCCAGGGTCGGCCCGCTCTGGCCCATGGGCCGCCAGTCGCGCACCACATCCTCGGCCTTGGGATCGAAGCATCCGGAAAGACAGAGGACCAGCCACACGCCAAGCAGTATGCGGACCATGATGCCTCCTGCCGGGGCTTTGCACCGGGCTCCCGCGCGGCATTTCTCCACGGCAACTGTCGCCCGCGTCCCTGGCCGCCGTCCGTAGTTCCAAACCGGGAAGGGCACCACCCGGCCGGGATGCCGAAGGGCCTCGCCCTTGGGCCGCCGGAGGCGTTTTCCCCGCCAGCCCGCCGTGGGCGCTCAGGCTGGGGCGCGGACCTCGACGCGGTTGCGGCCACCACTTTTGGCCAGGTAGAGGGCCGCGTCCGAGGCGGCCAGCAAGGACGCGGGTTCAAGATCCATGTCGGGCACGACCCCGGAAATGCCGATGCTGACGGTGACGCGGTCCGAAACCGGAGACTCGGCGTGTTCGATGGCGGCGGCCCGGACATTGGCCCGAATTTGCCCGGCAATGGACAAGGCGCCGGCCACGTCCGTGCCCGGGAGCAGGGCCACGAATTCCTCGCCGCCGTACCGGGCCACGAAATCGCCCGGACGCTTGAGCGCGGCCTTGATGGCCTCGGCCACCTGGCGCAGGCACATGTCGCCCTGGAGATGGCCATAGGTGTCGTTGTAGGCCTTGAAATGGTCGATATCGATCATGAGGGCGGACAACGGGGCACCCGCGCGCCGGCAGCGCAGCCATTCCTTGTGCAGCACGCCGTCGAAACAGCGCCGGTTGGGCACGCCGGTCAGGCCGTCCTGGTTGGAAAGCTGCTCGAACTTGCGGGTCAGCGCTTCGAGTTCCCGTTCCCGGGCCTTGCGCTGATCCATCTCTTCCTTAAGGCGCAGGGCCGAGCGCACCCGGGCCCGCAGTTCCATGCTGTTGACCGGCTTGGCCAGAAAATCCATGGCTCCGGCCTCGAAGGCCCGTTCGAGATTGGCCGCGTCGTCCTTGACCGTGACGATGATGATGGGAATGTCGCGCAGCCGGGGATCGGCCTTGATGAGCCGGGTGGCGTCGATGCCGTCCAGGTCCGGCATGACCACGTCCATGAGAATGAGGTCCACGGACGGGTCCTGGTTGCCGCGGCAACGTTCCTCGAGCAAGGCCAAGGCCTCGCCGGCCGAACCGACGCTTAACGGTTCGACGTAGCCCGCGCCGTGCAGGATGGTGGCGAGCAACAGGCGCGACGAGTCGGAGTCATCCACGATGAGGATGTTCATGTCGAACCCGCTGATCTTAGCCCGCCAGGGCGTTGCGGCCTCCTTGGACGGCGTCGTGGCGTCCTGGCCGCAGCCGGACACCGCGGAAGCGGCTGACCACGAGACGGTGTGGTCGTAGCAATTTTCAGGCGTGTGTATCATGCCGCACCGGAGAAAAAAAGCAAAACTCAGTCTCCGGCCACGCTGGCCACGTCCGGTCCGAGATGGTCGGCCAGACGCTGCATGGTCTCCCGGTCCGTGAAATCGAACCGCAGGGGGGACAGGGTGATGTAGCCGCGCGTGAGCAGGGCCCGGTCCGTGTCCGGTCCGAGGGTCTCGGGCGGGATTTCGCCGGTGAGCCAGTAGTAGGAACGGCCGCGCGGGTCTTTGCGGGTATCGTACCAGTCGTCGTAGATGGCGGGCGTTGGCGCGCACAGGCGCAGGCCAAGTGCCTGCTCCACGGGCCGGGAAGGAAAATTGAGGTTGAGCACGCACCGCGGCGGCGCGGCCTGCCAGGGCCGGCCAGAAATGAAGGCGGCGGCGAACCGGGCCTGGCCGGACAGGTCCGTGGGCGCGAAATTATCGGCCGAGACGGCCACGGCCGGATAGCCCATGAGCGCGCCTTCGGTCGCGGCGGACACGGTGCCGGAATAGAGGATGTCCACGCCCACGTTGGGGCCGGCGTTGATGCCCGAGACCACCACGTCGGGCGGTTCGGGCAAAAGGGTGGTCAGGGCGAGCTTGACGCAGTCGGCCGGCGTGCCGGAGACGCCCCGGCCCTTGAAGCCGTTTTCCCGAAATTCCTTGACCCGCAGTGGCATGGCAATGGTGATGGCGTGGCCCACGGCCGACTGTTCGGAGATGGGCGCCACCACGTGCACCTCGTGACCGGCCGCAACCAACGCGGCGTAGAGGTCCCGGATGCCCACGGCATGGATGCCGTCGTCGTTGGTAAGCAGGATACGCATGAATCCCCCAGGCCCAGGCCGTGCACCGGCCCGGCCGGGGCACTATGCCCAAGGCGGCGAGGATTGACAACCGCCGCCCGGCCGGGCACCCTCGCTCTCTCCCGTTAACCAGTGATGACACCGTGATTCAAAAACAACGTAGCATTGCCGATCTCGTCCCCGGTCAACCCGTCGCCGATGTCTTCCTGATCGGCGCCGCCCGGCTTGGTCAGGCCAAAAACGGTCCCTTCTGGACCCTGACCCTCGAGGACGCCACCGGCCAGCTGGAGGCCAAGATCTGGAGCCCGGCGGCCCAGGCCTACGCCGACCTGCGTCCGGGGCTGTTCGCCCTGGTCGAAGGTCAGGTCGGCACCTACCGCGACCGGCCCCAGGTCAACATCGACCGGCTGCGGGTGCTGCCGGCCGAGGAATTCACGCCGGATCTGTCCCAGTTCGTGCTGTCGAGCGCCGAGGCGCCCGAGGCCCTGCTCGAAAAGCTCACCGAACTGTGCCGGGCCGAGATCGCCCACGCGCCCTGGCGCAAATTCTGCCTCAAGGTGCTGTCGCTGCCCGAGTTCCGCGACAAACTCCTGGAGGCGCCCGGGGCCAAGAGCGTGCATCACGGCTACCGGGGCGGCCTGCTCGAACACACCTTGGCCGTGTGCCGTCTGGTGCTCGACATCTGCGCGCGCTATCCGGCCCTGGACCGCGATACCCTTATTGCCGCCGCCTGCTGCCACGACCTGGGCAAGGCCTGGGAACTCACGTCCGGTCCGGCCCGGGACTACACCGACCCCGGCCGGCTGCTCGGCCATATCGTTCTGAGCCTGGAACTGCTCGACCCGCTGCTCAAAAAATCCGGCCTTGAGCCAGAACTGGTCCTGCACTTCAAACATATCCTGGTCGCCCATCACGGCGAATACGAATTCGGCTCCCCGCGCCGCCCCAAAACGGCCGAGGCCTTTGTGCTGCACTTCGCCGATAACATCGACGCCAAGCTCAACCAGATTTTCGGCGCCTTCGAGACCGACGAGCCAGGTGAATGGTCGCCCTTTGTCCGCACCCTGGACCGCTACCTCTATAATCCGGCCCGCGCCCCCCGGGAGGACGCCCCGGCCAAGCCCAAGGCCAAGGAAAAGGACATCACCCAGTGTTTGTTACCTTTGAAGGCATAGAGGGCTGCGGCAAATCCACCCAGATCGAACGCCTGGCCCGGACCCTGACCGAGGCCGGGCGCGCCGTCACCGTGACCCGTGAACCCGGCGGGTGCGCACTGGGCCGGACGCTACGCGCCATTCTGCTCTCCACCGAGACCCGTGACCTGTCCGATCGGGCCGAACTCTTCCTTTACCTGGCCGACCGGGCCCAGCACGTGGCCACGGTCATCCGGCCCGCCCTGGAAAATGGCGGCATCGTGCTGTGCGACCGGTTCGCCGATTCCACCGTGGCCTACCAGGGCTACGGCCGGGGCCTGGACGTGGGACTTCTCACCGGGCTCAACGACGTGGCCGTGGCCGGCACCTGGCCCGGCTGCACGATCCTGCTCGACCTCGATCCCGCCATCGGCCTGGCCCGGGCCCGGGCCCGCAACGCCCGGGATGGCGCCACGGTCGACGAAGGCCGGTTCGAGGCCGAAGCCCTGGCCTTCCATACCCGGGTGCGCCAGGGCTATCTGGCCCTGGCCGCGGCCGCGTCCGACCGGTTCGTGGTGCTCGACGCCGGCCGCGACATCGACACCGTGGCCCGGGATGTCCTGGCGGCGGTGAGGATACGGTAAAGAATGCCTCCGGCGGCCAGGGCGCTGCCCTGGACCCGCCAGGAGAGGCGCTGCCTCTCCTGGACCTCACCGCCGGGGGGAATCATTCCCCCCGGACCCCCTGAAAGGGGAAAAATTTAAAAGTTCTCATAAGGTGAAGGAGGGGCCGTTTGCTGCGGCCCCATTCGGGGTGGTCCAGGAGGGGGGCGTTGCCCCCTCCTGGCCGCCGGAGGCGTCTCCCCATCCCCTTTCCCCCCTTCCATCTCCCTCCCTCCCGCCACAAAGGACTTGACGCGTCCGGGGTGGGGCGGTTCAAAGGGGGCCGCGTCCGTCGGTCGGGCGCCAGAACCGTACAAGCGAGGGGCGCGGCCGTGCAGTGTTCCGCATTTTGTCCTATCGGTATTTTCGATTCCGGTGTCGGGGGGCTGACCGTGGCCCGGGCGGTCATGGACCGGTTGCCCGGGGAGCACATCGTTTATTTCGGCGACACGGCCCGGGTGCCCTACGGCGTCAAGTCGGCCGAGACCGTGGCCCGGTATGCCGCCCAGATCACGACCTTTCTCTTGGCCCGGCGGGTCAAGCTGCTCATTGTGGCCTGCAACACCATGGCCGCCGTGGCCCTGGACACCATCACCGGTCTGTCGCCGGTGCCGGTGCTGGAGGTGATCGACGCCGGGGCCCGTAGCGCCCTGGCCGCGAGCCATACCAAGCGCATCGGCATCATTGCCACGCCCTCGACCATCGCGAGCCAGGCCTATGTCCGGGCCTTGCGGCGCCTCGGCGGTCCCGAGGTCTACACGGCCGCCCGGGCCTGTCCGTTGTTTGTGCCTCTGGTGGAAGAGGGCTGGCTGGAGCATCCGGCTACCCGGCTGGTGGCCCATGAATATCTCGATCCGCTGCTGGCCGAGCAGGTGGACACCTTGATTCTCGGCTGCACCCACTATCCGCTTCTGCGCCCGCTGCTGGCCGAGGTGGCCGGGCCCGCGGTGCACCTTCAGGATTCGGCCACGGCCGTGGCCGAGCGGGCGGCGGCTATCCTGGCGGAACTGGGGCTGGCCAACACGTCCGGTGAACCGGCCCGTTACGACTACCATGTCACGGATATGCCGCACCGGTTTTCCGAGATCGGCCGGTTGTTTCTGGGCCGGCCCATGGACCGGGTCCATCTGGAGAAGCTGTGATGGTCCGGCCGGGCGATTGACACGGACCCGGGGCTGGGCTAGGCCCTATAACCCGATGATTCGTTTGGAGATGCCTTCGGTTTTCGGCCTTGCCAGGGATCGATGGCACGTGGCGAGGAGAGCGACCATGCCCCGAATGTTTTTTGTCCTGTCCGTGATGCTGACTTTCCCCCTGATCCTGGCCGCCTGCCAACCCAGGACCGCGCCGCCGGCGGCGCCCCAGCCCACGGTCGCCGAGCGCCTTGCCGCCGGGAAAAAGGCCCTGGCCGCGGGCGACTGCAAGACCGCTTTGCCGGAACTGGCCGAAGCGGTACGCCAACGTCCGGGACTGTTCGAAGCCCAGCTCTATCTCGGCATTTGCGCCTATAAGGAAAACGACGCCGCGCGTGGCGAGGCGGCGCTCAAGCAAGCCATGGCCGCCGATCCCAACTCGCCGCGTCCCTACGAGGCCCTGGGCATTGCCGAATATACCCGCAAGCACCACGCCGAAGCCAGGCAGGCCCTGGACTCGGCCGTGTCCAAGGGCTCGAAAAATCCGAGCACCTACTATTACCTGGGCAACTTGGCCATGCTGGACGGGCAATGCCACGCCGCCTTCGACGCCTACCGCCAAGCGTTGCGCATCGATCCCACCTTCACGGCCGCCCGCACCGAATTCGACGCCGCCCGGCTCTACTGCGCCAAAATCGGCGCCCACCAGTAGGGTAGGGGGAGGGAAGGAAGATGCCTCCGGCGGCCGGGGGGATCATCCCCCCGGACCCCTGAAAGGGAAAGCTTTTAAGGTTCCCCTGACGTGAAGGAGGGGACGTTTGTTGCGGCCCCATTCGGGGTGGTCCAGGAGGGGGCCGTTGCCCCCTCCTGGCCGCCGGAGGCATTCTTCCTCCACTCCCCCCCACGAGGAGGCCATATGGATCACTATCGGGCCTTCGTGGGCCTTGCCCTGCCCGAATCCTACCAGACGGCCTTGGCCGCGTTGCGCGAGCGTGTTTCCGCCCAGCTCGGGGGCGGGCTGAGCTGGACCCGGCCCGGCAACTGGCATCTCACCCTCAAATTCCTGGGCGAGGTGCCGCTTACGGGACTGGGCGGTCTGGACCACGTACGGGAGGCCCTGGCCGGGGTGGTTTTTACTCCCTTTGTCCTGACCGGGCAGGGCGGTGGATTTTTCCCCCATGCCAGGCGTCCCCGGGTGGCTTGGATCGGCCTTGGCCAGGGACGCGAGGCGTGCACGCGTTTGGCCTGGGCCGTGGAAGCGGCCTTGGCGCCCCTGGGCTATCCGACCGAGGACCGGCCGTTTGCCGCCCATTTGACCGTGGCCCGGGTGCGCGATCCGGGACGGGCCGGGGATATGGCCGTATTGGAGGGTGAGCTCGGGGACATGGCGCTGCCGGCCGTGACTGTGACGGACTTCAAGCTGTGGCGTTCGGAACTCGGCCCGGGCGGCCCGCGTTATACGGTGCTCGCGACGGTGCCGGCGGCCGGGGATGGGGTTTGACGGCAGCCCGACGTCAAAAAAAGCCGCCCCGGAGGGCGGCTTTGGAAGCGAGTGTTGGGTGGTCGGGGGTCGGGGTTAGAGGTAATCGCCCCGGTTGAACTTGATCTGTTCGGTCGTGGCCAGGACATCCATCTCGTTGACCATGGAGCTGAGGTTGGAATCCGTGCCGACCGGCAGGCTGTTTTTGAGTTCCTGCACGCCGCTGGCGATATTTTCGAGCACGCCGTAGGCCTTTTTCAGGGAATCGCCCTGTGTGCCCGAGGCGAGCTGTTCGGTATAGTCGTCCCATTGATCGAGCAGGCTGTCCATGGTGTCCATGGCGGCGGATGCATCCTCGGTTGTCGGTGCGGTGGCGCTTGCGTCCTCGACATTTTGAAGGCCGGCCATGGCCCCCAGACCTGACAGCAGCGGGGCCGCCAGTCCCGACTCCTGGGACGCCTGGGCGCCGACCTCCTTGGCCAGCAGGGAGGCAAATGCGTCGGAGGACGGCTGGGTCTCCGACGAGCTCTCCTTGGTTGTCCACTGGGTGGTCAGTTGATCGGTCTGGATTTTCATCGGCCTCACCCCGCGTTGACGTTTCCCTTCGATATGCAAGGAGCCTGCCAAGGCTCACTTTCTTTCCAACCTACCGCCATTCCGTAAAAAATCAGATGGCCCCCGGAAGAATTTTCCCTGTCGGACTTTGCCTGTGTGATACATAGGACACGGGAAACGCCTTGTCTATTGCGTTTCACTTTGGCATTCTCCGTATTTCCGGGCCGTCGCGGTTCTTTTCGGACGTTTCGGCCAAAACTTGAGCGCGTGCCCGCACGCGCCCGTCAAGCCAAGGAGCATCCGCCATGCCCACTTTGAAAACGCTTTTGTGCGCGGTGGATTTTTCCGAATCCTCACCCCGGGTGGCTGATTATGCCGCCGCCCTGGCCGCGGCCACCAAGGCCGAGGTCGTCTGCCTCTACGTGGCCCCGTCCCTGGCCGAGTACGTGGGATTCAACGTGCCCCAGGCCTCCCTGGACAGCTTTGTCGACGACGTGGTGACCTCGGCCGAGCAATCCATGACCGAATTCACGGCCGCCCATTTCAAGGACATCCCCGTGCGGGGGCTGGTTTTGGCCGGCTATCCGGCCGAGGAAATCCTGCGCGCCGCCGACAAGCATCACGCCGACCTCATCGTCATGGGCACCCATGGCCGCACCGGCATCGACCGCATCATTTTCGGCTCGGTGGCCGAGAAGGTGGTCACGGCCGCGCCCTGTCCGGTGCTCACTGTCAAGCCGGGGCCGGCCGCGTCCTAGGCCCCTTTGCCGCTGGCGGGACCGTCCCGCCAGCCTCGACATTTCTCTGGAGAACGCATCATGCAGCCGATCGAACGTGTCCGGGAGGCGGTACGGGATTTCACGCCGTATGCTCCCGGGCTGTCCATGGACGAGATCAAGGAACGGTACGGCCTGACCCAGGTGATCAAGCTGGCCAGCAACGAAAATCCCCTCGGCGCCTCGCCGCTGGTCAAACGGGTCCTGGCCCGCAAGGCCGATACGGTTTTCCGCTATCCCCGGGCCGGCAATCCGGCCCTGGTGGCCGCGTTGGCCGCAGCCCACGGCGTGCCGGCCGGGTGCGTGGTGGCCGGCAACGGTTCGGACGAGGTCATTGATTTGCTCGCCCGGGTCACGGCCACCCCGGGTCGCGACAACATCGTGGCCTTTGATCCGTGTTTTTCCATCTACGTGCAGCAGACGCGCCTGTGCGGCGTGGAGCTGCGGCAAGTGCCGCTCAAGGCGGATTTTGCCTTTGACCTGCCGGCCCTGGCCCGGGCCGCCGACGAACACACCGCCCTGGTTTTCGTCACCAACCCCGACAACCCCTCGGGCCATGCCGTGCCTGCCGACGATCTGCTGCGCCTGGTCAAGGACCTGCCCGAACGGGCCCTGCTCGTGGTGGACGAGGCCTACGCCGATTTCGCCGAGTCCGAGGCGACCTATTCCGTCATGCCCCGGTTCGCGGAGTGCGACCGGCTCGTGGTGCTGCGCACCTTTTCCAAGCTGTACGGTCTGGCCGGGTTGCGGTTGGGTTTTGGCGTGATGCCCGAATGGCTGGCCGACTACCTGCTGCGGGTGCGGCTGCCCTTTAGCGTCAACCTGCTGGCCGAGGCCGCCGGGTTTGCCGCCCTGGAGGACAAGGCCTTCCTGACCGCCAGCCGGGATACCGTGCTGCGGGGCCGGGCGTTCGTCCGAGACAAGCTCACCGCCCTTGGCTGCACGGTGTATCCGTCCCAGGCTAACTTCCTCATGTTCAAGCCGACGATTCCGGCGGCCGACCTCTTCGAGGCCTTGCTCGCCCGGGGCATCATCATCCGGGCGCTCAAAAGCTACGGCCTGCCGGAGCTTTTGCGGGTGTCCATCGGCAATGACGAGGAAAACGCACTGTTGCTCGCCGCCGTGGCGGAGATCCTCGGCCATGGCCGCTAATCCCGGGCCGGGGACGCGGCTGGTGGTGACCCTCGACGGACCGGCCGGGGCGGGCAAGACGACCATCTCGCGCCGGGCCGCCGGCGCCTTGGGCCTGGCCTACCTGGACACGGGCGCCATGTTCCGGTCCCTGGCCCTGCGCCTGGGCGAGGGCGGCCATCTCCTGCCCGAAGCGGAGATCAAGAGCCGGCTCGCGGCCATGACGTTTTCCCTGGCCGGAAGCGGCGAACAGACCTGCCTGCTTGTGGATGGCCAGCCCGTGACCGCCGAGATTCGGACCGAGTCGGTGGGCCTGTGGGCCTCCCGGGTGGCCCAACTGACCGTGGTGCGGGCGTGCCTGAAGGCCGCCCAACAAGCGCTTGGCCGGGCAACGTCCCTGCTGGCCGAAGGCCGGGACATGGGCACGGTGGTCTTCCCGGAGGCGCCGTTTAAGTTCTTCCTCGACGCCGCCCCCGAGGTCCGGGCCAAGCGTCGGGAACGCCAGCTCATCGGCCTGGGCAAGCCGGCCGACTACGCCGCCATCCTGTCCGCCATCATCGAGCGGGACCGCCAGGATCGCGAACGCGAGATCGCCCCCTTGCGTCCGGCCTCGGACGCCGTGGTCATCGACACCTCGGACCTGACCGAGGACGCGGTGCTCGGGCGCATCGTGGCCGTGGTGCGCGTTGCAGCCGGCTGAGACGCGGCCGGCCAGCTGACCCTTGAAACCCGTCAGGCGTTTTCAAACACGCTGCACAAGGGCCCGAAGGCCGATCGTGGTCGCGGACAGGGCCCCGCCGGACGGGCAGGGCCCTGATATGGTCCGGGTGAAGGCTTAGGAACGGTTCGGGATGCCGTCGAAGGTGATGGAGACGATTTCGTAATTGATCTTGCCCCGGGGGGCGTCGACCACGATCTCATCCCCTTCGTACTTGCCAAGCAGGGCCTGACCCACGGGCGAGAGCAGGGAGATGGAACCTTTGCTCGGTTCGGCTTCGTCCGGGCCGAGCAGGGTGTACTTTTTGACGTCGCCCGTATCCACATCCTCGATTTCCACCGTGGCGCCAAACGTGACTTGTTCGCCGCCCAGGGTGGCCAAGTCGATGACATTGAAGCGTGGCATACGGGATTCAATGAAATTGATGCGGGCCTCGAGCATGCCTTGCCGTTCACGGGCGGCATCGTAGCCGGCGTTTTCCCGCAGATCGCCTTCTTCACGCGCTTCTTTGATGGCCAAGATGACGGCGGGCCGTTCCTTCTTGAGCCGCTCCAGTTCGCGTTCCAACTGTCTGAAGCCCTCAACGCTGATAGGGATGCTGTCCATCGTCGTACCTTAAAAAACGGTTGGATTGTCGGGTGGACCAATAAAGCGGCCTCGCCCGGATCGGACGCGGCCGCCAAGTGGTCGTGGAGGTCAAAACGAACACGGAAGGCCTCTTGGGTAGACCATCCGGCGCCAGGGGTCAAGCCGGCAGTGCGGCAGGGCAGAGGGAGTTGTTCCGGCTCGGGTTTGTGCGTAGAAGCGGCACGGGGCGCGGACGTAGTACAACCGCCTCGGGGGGCTTGCATGCGCGTGTATCTGGCCGGTCCGCTTTTTAACGTGGCCGAGCGGCGTTTTCTCGCCGCCTTGCGCGACGACCTGAATGCCTTGCCCGGGGTACGCGCTCTGTGGCCCGGGGATCTTTTCGTCGACGATGACCTGGAGGCTCTGGGCGAAGGGGCCAAGACGCACATCTTCCAGGGCTGTGTGACCGGGCTTGCCGGCTGCGACTTGGTGGTCGCGTGGCTCGACGGCACGCAAGTGGACGACGGCACGGCCTGGGAACTCGGCCATGCCCATGCCCTGGGGCTCCCGGCCTGGGGGTTGCGCACGGATTTCCGTCGCGCCGGCGATACGGCCCATTCCCTGGTCAACTGCATGATCGAGTGCTCGTGCGCGCGGATTTTTCGGGAGACCGACAGCTTGCTCGGCGCGGTGGCCCGGCGGGCCGCCCAGGGCCCGGAGGCGTCGGCCGTCTGACCAAAGTTTCAGTTGCCTCACTGTGTCATTTATCATATAGGACGTGACAACGGTTCCTTCGATTCCTGTAACGATAGCCAAAGGAATGATGCCAGCATGCCGGATGTTTGCGTCGATCCGTTGCATTTTCTGGTGGATAGGCTCTGCTGCCGGGTTTACCTGGACGGCGGGGGCAATGTCAGGCTCGGGTTTTCCAGGCGGCATGGCCTGGAAGATATGATGACGGCCCAGGGGATCGCCCGCTCCAATGCCGGGGTCCTGCGCGCCCAGCTACGGGACGGCGCGGGGGGCTCGGGGAGTGAGGAGAAACCCGCCATCGGGGGCTCCGTCCCGCCCGGGTCGTTCTGTCCGCTGATTCCGTAAATCCGTGGGCCTTTGCCTCGCCAGAATCGCCACGGGCGCCTGCCCGGGGGTGGTCTCTTGCGCTGTGGGCAGGTTCTTGAGTGGACACGGCCCCGGAACAGCCGCAAAGGGAAGGATTCCCCCGAGCGGTCTCCGGAAGCGTCAGGCCGCCGGTGTGACCGAGGCGTCCGCATCCCACGACCAGCCTCATCCCCGGCTTTCCTGGAAGCAACCGCGCGGACCGGAAGGGTTTCCAAAGGGCTCGCCCTTTGGCCGCCGGAGGCGTCTCCCCCTCCGGCCTTCCACATTCCCCTTCAATCCGAAATGCCGGGCTCCACGCCGAGTTCCTCGGGCACGGCCTGACGCGTGACCTGCAGGACGTGTTCGAGCTTCGTCAGCCGGTCGATGGTCTGGTAGAGGTGGCTGGCGTCGCGCACTTCCACCCGGAACACGAGTTCCGTGTTGCCGTCCACCGTGGAATGGATGGCGCCGGAATCGATGTTCACGCCCTGGTCGGCCAAAAGCTGGGAGATCTTGCCGAGCACGCCGCGCTTGTTCTTGGCCAGAATGGACAGGCCGGCCGGATAGGGCCGATGTTCGTCATCGCCCCAGCTCACCGGAATGAGGCGTTCGGGTTCCAGGTTGGGGATGTTGGGGCAATTGTGGGTGTGGATGATCACGCCCCGGCCGTGGGACACATAGCCCACGATGGGGTCGCCGGGCACCGGGTTGCAGCACTGGGCGAAACGCATGAGCGCGTCGTCCACGCCCTGGATGCGCACGGCGTCGATGGTCTTGGCCTTGCCGGGCTGGGACAGGCCCTCGCCCGGGCTGACCTGGGCGTCGAGCTTGAGGCGCTGTTCGGTCTCCTCGACCTCGCGCTTGGGTAAAAGCCGGCCGATGATCCTGCGCGGGGTGATGCGCGAATAGCCCACAGCCGACAGCACGTCCTCCACCCCGGCCAGGGACAGGTCCCGAGCCACGGTGAGCAGGCTCCCGTCCTTGATGGCCTTCTGGATGTTGACCCCGTCCTTGCGGCCCTGCTTTTCGAGCATCTCCCGGCCCAGGGCGATGGAGTGCTCCCGCTCCTCGGTGCGGATGAAATGCTTGATGCGGGTGCGGGCCTTGGCGGTCTTGACGAACTTGAGCCAGTCCCGGTTGGGATGCCGGTTCTTGTCCGTGATGATTTCGACCGTGTCGCCGTTTTTGAGCGGCGTTTCGAGCGGCACGAGCTTGCCGTTGACCTTGGCCCCGGCGCAGTGCTCGCCCACGGCCGTGTGAATGAGGAAGGCCAGGTCCACGGACGTGGCGCCCTCGGGCAGTTCCTTGACCTCGCCCTTGGGCGTGAACACGTACACTTCGTCCTGGAACAGGTCGAAGCGCAGGTTGGCCACGAATTCCCGCGAATCCTTGAGTTCCCGCTGCCAGTCCATGATCTGGCGAAGCCACGTGAAGCGCTCCACGTCCTTGGGGTTGAACTTGCCCTTTTCCCGCTCCTTGTACTTCCAGTGGGCGGCCACGCCTTCCTCGGCCAGCCGGTTCATTTCCACGGTGCGGATCTGGATCTCGATGCGCTCGCCGCCAGGCCCGACCACGGTGGTGTGCAGGCTCTGGTACATGTTGGCCTTGGGCAGGGAGATGTAATCCTTGAACCGCCCGGGCACCGGTTTCCAGATGGAGTGCACGAGCCCGAGCACGGCGTAGCATTCGCGGATGGTGCCGACGATGACCCGGAAGGCGACCAGGTCATGGACCTGATCCAGGGTCAGGCCCTGGACGCGCATCTTGTTGAACACGCTCCACAGGTGCTTGCGCCGGCCGAAGATACGGGCCCTAATGTGGTTGGGGCTGAGCAGTTCGCGGATGCGGGTGATGACGTTGTCGATGTAGGATTCGTCCAGGGTGTGGTGGCGGTCCACCCCGGCCTTGATCTGGCTGAAGACGTCGGGCTTCAGGTATTTGAAGCTCAGGTCTTCCAGTTCGGTCTTGATGCGGTGCAGGCCCAGCCGGTTGGCCAGCGGGGCGTAGATGTCCATGGTCTCCTGGGCGATGAGCGCCTGCTTGACCGGCTTCTGGAACTCCAGGGTGCGCATGTTGTGGAGCCGGTCGGCCAGCTTGACCAGGACCACCCGGATGTCCTCGGCCATGGCCAGGATCATCTTGCGGATGTTTTCGGCTTGGGCCTCTTCCTTGGTCTCGAAGGGGATCAGGCTGATCTTGGTGACGCCGTCGACGATGTCGGCCACGTCCTCGCCGAAGAGCTCCTCGATCTCGTCCACCGTGGCCTTGGTGTCCTCCACGGTGTCGTGCAGCAGCCCGGCGGCGATGCTGGCCGCGTCCAGGCGCATGTCGGCCAGGATGTTGGCCGCTTCCAGGGGATGGGACAGGTAGGGTTCGCCCGAAAGGCGCACCTGTCCGGCATGGGCCGTGGCCGAGAACACATAGGCCTTGGTGATGAGCGCCTGTTCCTGTTCGGACAGGTAGACGGCGGTCTTGTCCAGGATTTCGTTGATACGAATCATGACCGTCCCGGCCTCGTTGTTCCGGGGAGGGCAAAAGGGCGTGTTCCGGCCGATCAGGGCTCCGGGTGCAGGGCTTGCCTGTCGCGGGGAATCCACCACTTGGTGAAATTGTAGCTGATGCCGGCCGGGGCCGGAACCACGTTCTGGATACGTGCGCTGAGGATGGGCAGGGCGTAGGGCGCGTACAGAAAGAGATACGGCTGATCCCGGTGCAGGATCTGCTGGAAGGCGTCGTAGATCTTCTTGCGTTCGGCCTGGTCCACGGTGTGGCGGCCGCGTTCGAGCAGGGCATCCACCTCGGGATTTTTATAGCCGATGAAATTGAGTCCTCCGGGCACGGCCCGGCTCGAATGCCACACGTCATAGGCATCCGGGTCCTGGGTGATGGTCCAGCCGAGAATGAGCGCGTCGAAATTGCCCTTGTCGACGAATTCCTTGAGGAACGAGGCCCATTCCACGGTGCGGATGTCCACCTTGATGCCGAGGGCCGCGAGTTCGCTCTGGATGATGGTGGCGGCCTTGACCCGCTGGTCGTTGCCCTGGTTGGTCAGGATGGTGAAGACGAACGGCCGGCCCGAGGGGTCCTCCAGGACGCCGTCGCCGTTGCGGTCGGTCCAGCCGGCGGCGGCGAGCTCGGCCTTGGCCGCGGCCGGATCGTAGGCATAGTCCTTGATGGTCGTGTCGTAGACCCAGGTGCCGGGTTTGTAGGGGCCGACGGTGGGCATGCCGAGGCCAAGCAGCGCTCCCTTGATAATGTCCTGCTTGTTGATGGCCCGGGCCAGGGCCTGGCGCACCCGGACATCGGCGAAAATCGGCCGCCTGAGGTTGTAGGCCAGATAGGTGTAGGCGAAGTCGAGGTACTTGAACTTCTGCCAGTCGGCGTCCCAGGTGGGCCCTTTGGTCTGGTACAGGTACTGCTGGGGGGTCAGGTCCATGAGGTCGAGGCCCCCGGCCTTGAGCTCCAGGAACATGGTCGAGGTGTCCGGGATGATCCGGTAGACCACCTGGTCGATATAGGGCCGGCCCTCGAAATAGTCGGGGTTGGCTTCGAGCACCACGCGACGGCCCGCTTCCCAGGATTTGAGCTTGTAAGGCCCCGCGCCCACCGGTTCCCGGGCGTACTTGGTGTTCATGAGGTCCTGGCCGGCCAGGAGGTGCTTGGGCAGGATGGACCCGGCCCAGGTGACCAGCGACCGGGCGAACGGTTCGGCGTAACGCACCTCGAAGGAGTACTTGCCCGTCACCGTGAAGCTCTGGATCTGCTTGTAGTCCTCGGCATAGGCCGTGGGCGTTTTGGGGTCGATCATGAGCTTGTAGGTGAATTCCACGTCCTCGGCCGTGAGCTCCACGCCGTCGGTCCAGCGGATGCCGGGCCGCAGCCAGAATTTGAGCAGCTTGCCGCCGTCGTCCACCTCGTAGCGCTCGGCGGCCATGCATTCGAGCTGGATGTTCTTGTCGTAGCGCAACGGCGAAACATAGAGCAAATTGGCCACTTCGTGGGACGGGGCGTCCGTGGACAGGGGCGGAATAAGGTTGGACGGCTCGCCGATGGTGGCCATGACAATGCGACCGCCCGTGACGGGCGGGCCCGGGGCCACGGCCGGTTTGGCACTGGCGGTCTTGTTTTTTTCGGGTTCCTTGTCCGGCCCCTGGCAGGCCCAGGTCAGACAGGCCGTGAGGACGAGAAGGCAGAGGATGACCGCGCGCGACGGACGCATAGTTCTCCTTTCCGCTTGCAACATCCGGCCGGTTCGACATAATGGAGCGGATGCGCACAGCCTTGTGCCGGTATGACATATACGGGGCGTTCCAAAAATAAAAGCCCCTTTTTCCGGCAGGCGACGGGTCGTGTCCGCGGATGCGGTCCGGTTGCCGAGGCGCGCCGGGAACAATTTCCGTTCCAAATTCGTTCGAAGTCCGTTATGTGGCTCTGATCGGTCCGCGCGCCTGCGTGACACGGCCGGCCACGACCCGCCGTCCCCTGGCGGTGAACTACTGTTGTGCAAGGAGTCCCTGGTCCATGGCCACTGGAAACGAAGAAACAAAAATCAAGTCCCTGCTTTCGGAATTCGTCCGGGAAACGATCCCCGACTATATTTTGGACGGATCCCATGCCATCGTTGCCAGCGACGGCATCCAAAAGCTCACCATCAACCAGCACGGCGACTTTTTCGATGTGGAAGGCCAGGTCCAGGGCGACGACTTCCAGGTCTATGCTTCGGAGCTCTCGGTCAACCTCAAGGAAGGCGGCGTCAATTTCTTCTGTAACTGCCCGGATTCCTTCTCCGGGGTCTGCCGCCATGTCGGGGCCACGGCCCTGCAATGCATCCGCTCCCTGGACAAGACCGAGGAGGGGGACGAGGCCCCGGCGCCGGTGCGCAGCGAATGGCGCCAAACCTTTCGCACCTATTTCTCCTCCGAGCCCGAGCCCGAACCCGGCCGCCATTACCTCATTTTCCGGTTCCATCCCGAACCCGGCCGGTTGCAGGTGGCTTTTTTCCGAGCCCGGCAGAACAAGTCCGGCATTTCCCAGGTCCATTCCGAGATCACGCTCGAACAGATCATCAAGAATCCGGATTGGTCCGAACTGTCCCCCACCCTGCCGGTGGTGGCCGAGATGCTTTTCCACCATCTCGACTACGCCGGGCACCGGGTGGAGATCCCGCCGGGACTTTTAGCCTGGTTTTTCTGGGCCATCGGCAAGGAATATTACCTGTACTGGCGCGATACCGAGCAGCCCGTGCGCATCGAGTCCAAGACCATGCGCCTGCAACTTTCGCCAAGGCTCGCCGAGGACGGCCTGTCGTTTGACATTCTGCTCGGCAGCCCGGGCAAGTCGCCCTTTTCCATCCTCGGCAAGGAAGTCTATTTCTACGGCCAGATGCCGATCTGGGTCTGCTGGAAAAACGGCTTCTACCCGGTGCAGACCGGGTTGCCGCCCCAGCTCGTCTCCGACATCGTCCAGAATCCGCCATTTATCCCGACGGCCGACGTTTCGGAGTTCCTGGACCGGGTCTGGACCCATCTGCCCATGGCCGATTTGCACGGCCAGGAGGAATTCCTGGTCAAGATGCAGCCGTTTTTCGTGCCGGCCAATTTCGACCCCAAGATCTTCCTGGACGAGGAGGGGAGCCTGCTCACCCTGCAAATCCAGAACGTCTACCAGACCGAGCACGGCGAGATCACGGTGCCGGGCCCCAATCCCGACCTTATGACCGCCTCGTACCTGCACGAGGGCAAGTCCTATCTCATCGCCCGGGACTGCGACCACGAGCAGACGCTGATCACCATGCTCACGGACATGCGTTTCCAGCCGCGCAACAACGCCAACTGGTTTCTGGAGACCGAGGAGGCCATTGTCTTCCTCCTCGACGCCTATCCCAAGCTGGTGGAAAAATACCGGGTCTACGGCGAAAAGAACCTGACCCGCTACAAGGTGCGCCTGTCGACCCCGGTGATCGTGGCCGAGGTGGAATCGAAAGAAGAGGAGAAGTGGTTCAACCTCGACTTGCAGGTCCAGTACGACGACCAGCGCGTGCCCATCGAGAAGATCTGGAAGGCCTGGACCCAGGGCAAGCGCTATGTGCAGCTTAAGGACGGCTCGTACACGAGTCTGCCCGAATCGTGGCTCGAAAAGCTGGCCCACAAGCTGCGGGCTCTGGGCTATGACACGGACAAGCCGCCCCAGGCCAAGTTCAAGCAGTTCGAGGCTCCCGTCCTCGACAAGATCCTGGAGGACCTGCCCGAGGCGCGCACGGATTCGTTCTGGAACAACCTGCGCCAGAAGATCCACAGCTTCCGGGAGATCATGCCCGTGCGGCCGCCCAAGGGCCTGCAAGCCGATTTGCGGCCGTACCAGGTCCAGGGCCTGTCCTACCTCAACTTTTTGCGGGAATACGGCTTCGGCGGCATCCTGGCCGATGAGATGGGCCTCGGCAAGACGGTCCAGACCCTGTCCTTTATCCAGCACAACGTGGAGCGCGGGGTCACGGGCCCGAACCTCATCATCGTGCCGACCTCGGTTTTGCCCAACTGGGAGCGTGAGGCCACCAAGTTCGTGCCCCACCTCAAGCAGCTCGTGATCTACGGCGCCCGGCGCGAGAACATGTTCAAGCACATCGGCGAGTCCGATCTGGTCATCACCACCTACGCCTTGCTGCGCCGCGATCTCGACGAGCTGCTCAAGTACGAGTTCGCGACCATCATCCTGGACGAAGCGCAAAACATCAAAAACCCCAACACGATCACGGCCCGGTCCGTGCGACGCCTGTCCGGCAAGACCCGGCTCTGCCTGTCCGGCACGCCCATCGAGAACAACCTTTTCGAGCTGTGGTCCCTGTTCGAATTCCTCATGCCCGGCTTCCTGGGCGGCCAGAATTCGTTCCAGCGCGGCATCGTCAAGCCGATCAAGGACGGCGACGAGGAGACGCTCGATTATTTGCGCGGCCGGGTGCGGCCGTTCATTTTGCGGCGCACCAAGTCCGAGGTGGCCAAGGACCTGCCGCCCAAGGTCGAAAACGTCTACTACTGCAACCTGCTCGACGAGCAACTCGAACTCTACGCGGCTCTGGCGAAAAAGCTCAAGGAGCAGGTGCTGGCCACGGTGGACGAGAAGGGCATGGCCAAGTCCCAGATGTCCATTCTCGACGCCCTGCTCAAGCTGCGGCAGATTTGTTGCCATCCGCGCCTGCTCAAGCTCGACCTGCCCGGGGTCAACACCAACCTGCCGTCGGGCAAGTTCGACGCCTTCAAGGACCTCATCACGGACTGCATCGAGGAAGGCCACAAGGTGCTCGTTTTCTCGCAGTTCGTGCAGATGCTCCATATCATCCGGTCCTGGATGACCATCAGCGAAATGCCGTTCGCCTATCTGGACGGTTCGAGCAAGGACCGGTTCGACCAGGTGGACCGGTTCAACGATGATACCTCCATCAAGGTGTTTCTCATTTCGCTCAAGGCCGGCGGCACGGGGCTCAACCTGACCAGCGCCGACTACGTCATCCACTACGACCCGTGGTGGAACCCGGCCGTGGAGAACCAGGCCACCGACCGGACGCACCGCATCGGCCAGTTGCGCCAGGTGTTCTCCTACAAGATGATCTGCCAGAACACGGTGGAGGAAAAGATCCTCAAGTTGCAGGAACAGAAAAAGGATGTGGCCGAGGCCATCATTCCGGGCCAGGACGCGTTCAAGTCGCTCACGCGCACGGACCTGGAGTCGTTGTTCGAAGTCTAGGCGCGCTGGTGCCAAATGGATTGGAAAAGGGGCCGTACGGCCCCTTTTTGCGAGGGCGTTGCGGCAGAAGGCCGGAGGCATCGATCCCGACCCCTTGTGCGGCAGTCGCAACAAGCAGAGGCGGTGTTGCGGGACAAATTGAAACCGGGCGGGTGGCGGTGACAGACAAGCAGCCTTTTTTGCTGGTCGCGTTCGGCTCCTACGGCGACGTGCTGCCCTGCCTGTGCCTGGCACAGCTCTTGGCGCGGGCGGGCTTTCCCGTGTCTTTCGCCGCCAATCCCGAGTTCGCGGCTGTGGTGGAGGGGCTGGGCATGCCGTATGTGCCCGTGGGCGAGCCCGGGATGTGGGAGGAGTTTTGTCGCGATCCCCGGGCCTGGGACACGGTGTATGGCCTGCAATGCTATTTGCACCGCGTCATCGGGCCCATGGTGGGACCGGTGTACCGGCTTGTCTCGCGGACCGTGGAACAAAATCCGCATACTCGTGTCATTGCGTCGCTGTTGGCCCTGGGCGCCCGGGTTGCCCATGACGTCCGCCCGTTTCGATTGCTGACCGTCAATCCTTATCCGGTTTTTTTCCAGAGCCTGCGCCGCCCGCCGGTGCTGCCGCGCTGCACCCTGCACAACATCGCCAAAAGGTCGTCTCCCTCCCGGCTCGAAGCCTTGGGCGACAGCCTGGTCAACCGCTTGCTGGGATCGGCCGCGCACAATCCCAGGATCGTCTTTTCCAAAAACGCGGCTTCCTGGAAAAAACGGTTGGCCCAATACACCAGCAACCGGGTCGTGGATGCGCTTATGCGGCCTGTGCTGGCCGGCCTCGGCCGGTTGGACTGCCGCCTGCCCAGACGGCGCCTCTTTGCCGAATATGCGTTTTCGCCGGAAATGACCCTGGGGCTTTTCCCGGACTGGTTTGCCCCGGCCCAGCCGGATTGGCCACCCCACGTCGTCCTGTCCACATTCCCGGAACTGGGGGCGCTGCGCCGGCCGCCTTCGGCCCGGCTCGAAGCCTTTCTCGCGGCCGGTCCGCCGCCGGTCGTGTTCACCTTCGGTTCCCACAAGCGCCACAGCGCTGACCTGTTCGCAACCGCCCTGGCCACGGTCAAACGCACCGGCCAGCGGGCGGTGTTGCTCACCCAATCGGACCAGGACATCCCGAACGACTTGCCGCCGCAAGTCCTCCATGCCCGGTTCGAACCCCTGCCGTATCTGTTGCGCCGGGCGTCCCTGGTCGTGCACCATGCCGGCATCGGCACCTGCGCCGACGCCCTGCGCGCCGGCATTCCCCAGATTCTCGTGCCCTTCACCTACGACCAGCCGGACAATGCCACCCGGTTGGTGCGCCTGGGCGTGGGCCGGATCGTGCCGGTGGGGCTGCTCACACCGGACCGGTTGGCCCGGGACATGGAAGCCGCGTTGGCCGCGCCGGACGTTGCCCGGGCATGTCAGGACCTGGCCGCCAGGCTGGCCGCCGAGGACAGCGATGGGCTGCTGCTCGAAAAGGTTCTGGAGTGGGTGGAACGGCAACCCGGGGAACAGGCGCAAGGTCGTTGACCTGTCCCCGGGCCGTCGTGTCGGGAAGTCGGAAGTCTAGGCGGGGCCGTCCCCCAGGACCTTGATGGCCACCAGGGTCACGTCGTCGTCGGGCTGGTCCGGGCCGAGAAAGGCCTGGAGCTCTCCGAGCACGGCCGTCACGATGGCCGCGGCCGGTTTGTCGGCATGGCGGCGCAGGGACTCCCGCACCCGGTCCTTGCCGTACATTTCCCCGGAGGCGTTGCGTGATTCCCAAAGCCCGTCCGTGGCGAGCAGGGCCACCTGGCCCGGGGCAAAGCCGGCGGCGCTGTTCTCGTTGTAGCGGGCTCCGGCCACAATGCCGAGGGGTGGTCCGCCATGATCCGGGATGTCCGTGACCACGCCCGTGGCCGCGTCGTAGAGGATGATCGGATCGTGACCGGCCCGTACCCAGTGCAGGCGCTTTTTTTCCGTATCGATGGCCAGATAGAACAGGGTCATGAACCGGCCGGTGTCGCCCACGTCGGCGCACAGCAGCCGGTTGACGTCGTCCACCACCGTGGCCAGGGACCCGGGCTGGAAGGAGCGCATGCGCAGAAAGGCCCGGGCCGTGGTCATGAGCAGGGCGGCAGCCACGCCGTGGCCGGTCACGTCGCCGATGATGACCCCGAAGCGGTTTTTGTGCTCGTGGGTGGCTTCGATGAAATCGAAATAATCGCCGCCGGTGGCGTCGCTGTAGAGGCTTGTGCCGGCGATGTCGAAGCCGGGCAGGCCGGGCTGGGCCTGGGGGAGGAGGTTTCGCTGCACCTCGTCGGCCAGGGCCAGGGCTTGGCGCAGCAGCTCGTTTTTACGCTGGATTTCGAGCTTGGCCTCGTTGATCTCGCGGTTGATGGTACGCATCAGGGCCTGGGAGCGCTCCTTTTGGGCTTCCAGGCGGGTGCGGGCGTCGGTGGACCGGGAAAGTGCCCGGGTCAGGGACCGGATTCGGCGGGCCAGGGTTTCGGTCTCTCCGGCCGGGCAGGGCGGTTCCACGAGCTCGCCGGTCAGGGGCTTTGCCGGCGCCTTGCCGCCCAGGACCAGGGCGAGCAGGGAGCCGTTGTGCAGGTGCAGCGGCAGGCCGGTCCCGGCCGAGCCGATCTCGCCCTGGCAGTAGAATCCGGCCACGGGCGTGCCTTCGGGCAACGCGGCCGTCAGCCGGGCGGCCTCCTCGAAGACCTTGGTGCCGAGGATCTCCTTGCGGGTGGCGCAGGAAAAAAGCAGCGCGCCGGCGGGGCGGAAGGCCTCGGTCGCCTCCTTACCCAGCGTCCGGGTCATGTCGCGCAGATCGGCCAGCATCTCCGAGCGGTTGGCCTCGGCCAGCTGGACCATGGCGCCCTCGGGGATGCCGGCCGGAAACTGGATGCTGCCGTCGTCCTCGCTGAAAAAGCCCGGCGCGCGTAAAATGAAATCCTTGTGTTGCTCACAGGCCACGGCCAGGGGCAATTCCGCGGCCGGCTCGGCATGGGGGCCGAGATAATAGCGGTAGAAATCGAGGGCCGTACCCTCGCCGATGCGGCGCACCACGCCGTCCGTGGCGCCGGTGACCCGGGCGCGGCCGCCGACCGGCTTCCAGCCCCGGGACAGCCTCGCCGCCACCGGTACCTGGCCCGACAGCAGCAGAAACACCGCCGCGCCGGCCAGGATTTCCTGGCCGCAAAAGACCCGTACCGCGCCGGCATCGGCCACATGGCGCCCGGCTAGGCCGCCCGCCACCGGACACTCCGGCCCCAGGGCCGTGTCCAGGGCCTGGATGAGCGGTTCGACCCCGCCGCGTGAGCCGTCGGCCAGGACCAGACACAGGGCCGGCGCTTCGGTCAGTCCGGCCCGGGCCGTTTTCAGGGCGGCCAAGGCGGCCTGGGCGCCATCGGTTCCCGGCGCGGCGAAATCGAGGACACAGCCCGTGGCGCAGGCCACGCCCTCGCCGCCAAAGGCCACCAGCAATACCGAATCGTCGCTGGTCCCGGCCGAGGACATCTCTCCGGCCGTGGTGGCGCCCACAAGCGGTACGCCCGGAAAAGCCTCGGCCACAATGCCCAGAATCGTGGCGTGGTCAAAGGCCACGCCGGCACATACGAGCAGTCCCAACGGTTCACGGCCGCCCAGTCCCCGGCGGCACGAATCCACCGCGCCTCGGGCCGCGCAGTCCGCGTCCAGACATTGGGCATGCCCCACGGACATGCGCAGCATGGGAACCTCCGGTCGGTTGGCCCGGGCAACGGCCGGCGAGAAAGTCCAGTCAGGCCGGGCCCGGCGATCGTTGGCCCCCCGGCGGGCGCACTGCCCGCCGGGGATGGGAATGTGAGATGGTAAGTCGCGTCGGTCGGTTGGGCAAGGGGCCCGGACGCGATTGGGGGGTCGATCAGCAGTCGCCGATGGCCCGGCGATAGGCGGCCAGGGCGTCCACCGTGACCAGGGGGAGCTTGTTGGCGGCGGCAAAGGCCTTGATCTGTGCGCCCTTGGCCATGGTGCCGTCGGAGTTGGTCAGCTCGCACAGCACCCCGCAGGGTCCGTGGCCGGCCAGCCGGGCCAGGTCCACCGTGGCTTCGGTGTGGCCGCGCCGGGTCAGCACGCCGCCGGGTCGGGCGACCAGCGGAAACACATGGCCGGGCCGGGCCAGATCCGCGGGCTTGGCGTTGGCGGCCGCGGCCGTTTTCACGGTCGTGAGCCGGTCGGCCGCGGACACACCCGTGGTCACGCCTTCGGCCGCCTCGATGGTCACGGTGAAGGCCGTGCGGTTGCGGCAGGTGTTGACCGCGACCATGGGGGGCAGGTCCAGGGATTTGGCCTTGTCCTCGGTCAGGCACAGACAGACGATGCCGCTGCATTCCCGGATGAGCATGGCCATCTGGGGCACGGTCAGGGTCGCGGCCGCGAAGATGATGTCGGCTTCGTTTTCGCGGTCCTCGTCGTCGGTGACCAGGACGCCTTGGCCTTGGCGCAGGGCCTCGATGGCCCGGATGACGGAGGCGAATTCGGTTTCGGTACCGGAAAAAGTCTGATTCATGGCGTGCTCCGGAGATTGAGAAGTTGCGAGGGCCAGAATCAGGGCGCGGAAGGGGACGGCCGGGCGGGGCGCGTCACGCGGCCCGTCGGCCTCGCGCCGGTCAAACGCCGGCGGCGGGGAATGCCGTCGTCTCCTCTTGCATCCGGACTGTCACCGTCGGCCCTGGCCTCGCACCAGGTCTGCTGACCTTCCCGCCGCACAGGTCCCGGGGATGGGGCCCTGGTGACCCGACGGACCCGGTCCGTCGGCGCCGGGGCGGCCTGGAGAAGGCCTGTCCGGCATCGGCGTGAAGCGCTCGCGGGCTCCCCGGTTTCCCGGGATACCGCCGGTGGGGATTTCCACCCCGCCCTGAGGACAACGGAGGGGACTTTATGCCCGGCCGCAACGGTTGGCAATGCCGCGGGGACGAAAAAAAGCCGCCCCGGAGGGCGGCTTTTTCCCGCGAACGGCTGCGGTCGGTCACATGCCGGGCATGTTGGTCTGGGGCATCTGGGCGGTGGCGCCGAACTCCTGCCGGGTCACCTTGCCGTCATGGTTGCGGTCGTATTTGTCGAAATCGTTGGCCATGGGGGTGCCGGCGAACTCGTCCTTGGTCAGGACACCGTCCTTGTTGTGGTCCATGGTCTGGAACATGTCCTGGTTGCCCATGGCTTCGTGCTGTTCGGCCGCCAGGGCGGCATGCCCGAGGGACAGGGTCAGGACGGCGGCCAGGCCGAGGACGGTGATGGTATGGCGCACGGTATGCTCTCCTTGCTGTGACGTCGGTGCGAACCGGCTACTGGTTCTTGGGCGGCGTCTGCGTCGGACTGGCCGGAGTCGTGGCTGGAGTCGCGGCCGGGGTCATGTTCATGTCGGAGGACTGGGGCATGTTGGCCATGCCGGCCGCCGGCGGCATAGGCATGCCCGAAGCCTGCGGCATGTTGTTCATGCCCTTATCCATATCCATCATCATGCCCTTGCCCATCATCATATCCTTGCCCATCATCATATCCTTGCCCATCATCATGCCTTTGCCCATCATCATGCCCTTATCCTTCATGCAGTCCGAGCCGTCCATGCCCGGCATCATGCCGCCATGGGAACCCATGCCGTCCATGCCCCGGGTCATGCGCATGGGCATGCCGGTCTCCTTGGCGAAGCGGATACGGAACAGGGTGGCCTGTTCGTACAGCTGGCCGCGCAGGGTGGAGATTTCGGCCACGAGCTTTTTGACGGCCGCCTCGTTGTCGGGCTTGGTGGCGAGCAGGGTTTCCAGTTCGGCCTGCCTGGCGGTGATCTTGCCGCGCAGTTCAGCGGTTTTGGCCACGTACTCCTCATGGAGCAGGTAGGTTTTATTGGGGTCCACGGGCGGGGTCGGTTTCTGAGTATCGGTCTTGGCCGCCTCGGGCTGGGCCGCGTGGGGCGTTTGGGCGGACTGGGCCAGGGTCGGCAGGGCCAGGGCCAGGGTCAGGGCCAGGATGGCCGGGATACGATTGCTTGTGCGCATGGTGAATCCTCCTTGGTGCGATGGGACGGCTATTAGCATGTGGCGTGCCAAAATATTACATAATTTAATTCAGCATGTTATGCTTTAGACGCGCAGTGCTTTTCGTCTTGTGGACAAAAAGCATACAAAAAAAGGATGAAATATGGATAAAAAAAAGACAGTCCTGGCCGGGGCACCGCCTCCCTGCCGGCTGCGGTCGGCGATGCCCCGATCCCGGGCGCTTACGGCTTCTTGGCCGCCGGGGCACTGCTGGGGACAGTGGGTTCGGGGCCCGCATCGTCCATCATATGGCCCTGGTACATGGGATAGCCCGGGTACATGGAGTGTCGGCCGCGCGGCGCACGCAGTCCCCGGGGCGGGCCCTGGAGGCCCATACGGCGGGTAAAAGCAATGGGCACCCCGGCTTCCTTGGCCAGGCGCAGCCGGAACTGCACGGTCTGCTCCAAAAGCGTCGCCCGTAGGGCCGAGATTTCGTCCACCACCTTTTTGATGGCGGCGGCATCGCCGGCCTTGGTGGCGAGCACGGTTTCCAGTTCGGCCCGTTTGGCAATGAGCTTGCCGCGTGCCTCACCGGTGGCGGCAATAAACTCCTGTTCCACCAGATAGGCCTTGGCGCGGTCTATCTGGGGGGCCTTGCCCGCAGGACCGGGTTGGGCCAGGGACGGGGCGGCAACAACCAGGGCCACAGCCGCCAACACGAGCATACGGATGCCTTTTCGCATGGGAACCTCCTGGGTTTGTCCCCTCCCTAGCACAGGGCCAGGGTCACGCAAAGGTTTCCGTGCGTTTTTCGGTATTGCCGCCCAGCGCTTCCGGGCGCATGCGCCGTGCAACAGCTTCGGATGGTTGTGTAAAATCCGGGGAGCGGCAGCCTGGGCCACGGGATTTTTTGTGGGATGGGCTCGGCCGGTGTCCAGGGCTGGGGGTCAGCGGCCGACGGCTCGTTCCGGGCTATCGGCGTCCTCCACGCCGAAGCGGACCTCGAATTCGCGGCCGAACCGGCACAGGGATTCGAGGATCGGGATGATGCCCCGGCCGAGATCGGTGAGGCCGTACTCCACCCGGGGCGGCACCTCGGCGTGGACCGTACGGGTGATCAGCCCGTCGGCCTCCAGTTCCCGTAACTGTTGGGTGAGCATCTTCTGAGTGATCACGGGCATGGCCCGGCGCAGGGCCGAAAACCGCAAAAGTCCGCCCCCTTGCAAATGCCACAGGATCAGCGGTTTCCACTTGCCGCCGATCACGGCCAGCGACAACTCCATGCTGCACGAATATTCCTTGCCCAGGCAGCGCTTGCGGCTGCAGGGCGTGCCCGGTTCACCCATGGCGACTGCTCCTTCCCCTTGGTATCGAAAAGGGTACTACAAAACTTTTCTGTGCCTACTTGCCTTTTTTTCCATACTGGCAGATTTCTCACAAAGCGTAAAGCGGAAACAACAGCAAGGAGGCCGCATGGAACTCTTCGAAGCTCTCCACACCCGCCGCAGCATCCGGTCGTTTTCGGCCGAGCCGGTGCCTGAGGCCGACCTGGAGGCGGTCCTGCGCGCGGCCATGGCCGCTCCGAGCGCCGGTAACGAACAGCCCTGGCATTTCGTGGTCGTGACGGACCGGTCCGTGCTCGAAGCCATTCCGAACTTTCATCCCTATGCCGCCATGTGCAAGAAAGCCCCGGCCGCCATCGTGGTGGCAGCCGAACTGGCCCTGGAGAAATATCCGGGCAACTGGGTGCTCGACTGCGCGGCCGCGGCGGAGAATCTGCTGTTGGCCGCCCGGGGCCTGGGGCTCGGCGCGGTTTGGTGCGGCTTGTACCCGGAACAGGACCGCATGGCCGGCATGGCGCAACTGCTCAAGTTTCCGGAAGGGGTCCTGGCCCACGCCCTGGTGGTCCTCGGCCATCCGGCCCGGGAAACCGCCTTCAAGCGCGAGGACCGGTTCAAACCCGAACGCATCCATAAAAACGCCTGGTAAGGACGCGCCCCATGCAGACCAATCTCGGGCCGGTGTGCGGCCTGTATCCCATGCCCGTGGTCCTGGTTGGAGCCCTGGTGGACGGCCGGGCCAATTTCATGGCCGTGGCTCACATCGGCATTCTCAACAACGCGCCGCCCCAGTATTTGACCGTCAGTCTCAAGAAGTTCCGCCATACGGCCAAGGGCATCCGGCAAACCGGCACCTTCAGTATCTGCCTGCCTTCCCGGTCCCTGGTCGTCCCCGCGGACTACTGCGGCATTGTCTCGGGCGCCCGGGTGGACAAGTCGAGTCTGTTCACGGTGTTTTACGGGGAGCTCCCCACGGCGCCGCTCATCCTGGAATGCCCGGTCAACATGGAACTCAAACTGCACGACGTCCTTGACCTGCCCGCCCATGAAGTGTTCGTCGGCGAATTGGTCGCCACCCATGCCGATGCCGCCGCCGTCGAGAACGGCAAGATCGATGTGGAAAAGGTCCGGCCGCTGCTGTTCGACTACGCCAGCGGCTGGTACTACGGCCTGGGAGAACCCGTGGCCCCGTGCTGGCAAGCCGGCCGGGATCAGCCCGCCCAACCGACCGAAAAAGGAGCATGACCCAATGAAGGTATCCTACGGCGCCAAAACCATGGCCCTGCCCACGCCGACCTGGCTGGTCGGCACCTACGACGCCGACGGCAAGCCCAATCTCATGACCGCGGCCTGGGGCGGCATCTGCTGTTCCAAACCGCCCTGTCTGTCCGTGTCTCTGCGCGCGGCCACCTATTCCCACGGCTCCATCATGGCCCGGCGCGCCTTCACCGTGAGCATTCCCTCGGAGTCCCTGGCTGCCAAGGCGGATTTTTGCGGTCTGGTGTCCGGCCGCGACACGGACAAGTTCGCCACCCTGGGCTGGACCGCGGTCAAAAGCGAGCTGACCGACGCGCCCTACGTGGCCGAATGCCCGCTCGTCATCGAGTGCAAGGTGGTGCACGTGGCCGAACTCGGCCTGCACACCATGTTCGTGGGCGAGATCCTCGACGTGAAGGTCGAGGAGGCGGCCATGAAGGACGGCAAGCCCGATCCCACGGTAATTAAACCCGTGATCTACGCCCCGGAAGACCGGCGTTATTTCGGGCTCGGCCCGAGCCTCGGCCAGGGCTTTTCCATCGGCAAGGAGTTCAAATAATGGACAAGGTGCGGCTGGGCCCGGAGATTCTGCCGCCCATGCCCGTGACCTTGCTCGGGGCGATGGTGGACGGAAAGGCCAATTTCATGGCCGCGGCCTGGGTGACCCGGGTGGGGCACAAGCCGCCGCTTATCGGCGTGTCCGTCAACCACCGCCAGTTCACGGGACAGGGCATTCGGGAGGCCGGGACCTTTTCCCTGTGCCTGCCTGGTCCGGAACTCGTGGAAAAGACCGACTGCTGCGGCCTGGTTTCCGGGTGCAAGGCGGATAAGGCGGCCCTCTTTGACGTGTTCTACGGCGATCTGGGCACTGCCCCCATGATCCGGGAGTGCCGCCTCTGCCTGGAGATGCGTCTGGAGCGCATCGTGGAGCTGCCCCACCACGCGTTTTGCATCGGGGAGATCGTGGCCGGCTGGGCCGACGGCGACATCCTGACCGACGGTGCGCCCGATGTGGCCAAATACCAGCCGCTGCTCCTGACCATGCCCGACAACCGCTACTGGACCCTCGGTGCCTGTGTCGGGGAGGCCTGGAGCGTCGGGAAAACCCTCAAGAAGGATCTGCCGCTATGAAAGTCCTGGCCATCAATGGCAGCGCCCGCAAGGACGGCAATACAGCCGTCATGTTGCGGGCCGCCTTGGCGCCGATCGAGGCCGCGGGCATCGAAACCGAGCTCGTGCAGCTCCATGGCAAGGTTATCCAAGGCTGCGTCGCCTGCATGCAGTGCTGGGAGAAAAAAGACGGGCATTGCGCCATCAAAAAGGACATGCTCAACGAGCTGCTCGACAAGATGGTGGCGGCCGACGGGATCCTCATCGGATCGCCGACCTACTTCGCCAACGTCACCTCCAACATCAAGTCCATCATCGACCGGGCCGGCATGGTCGCCCTGGCCAACAATTACCTCCTGGCCCGCAAGGTCGGGGCGGCGGTGGTGGCGGTGCGTCGCGGCGGGGCCATCCACGTGTTCAATTCCATCAACCACTTCTATTTTATCAACCAGGTGGTGGTGCCAGGGTCGAGCTACTGGAATCTGGGCCATGGCCTGGAACCGGGCGATGTGGCCGGTGACGACGAAGGCATGCAGACCATGGACAACCTGGGCAAGAACATGGCCTGGGTGCTGCAAAAACTGAACGCCTGAGTCTCCTGGCGGCCGGCCCGGTGTTGCATTCCCGGCCGGCCGCCGTGGAGACGCTGTTGCGCGGACGTACCTTGCCGAAATCGCTTGTCTGGCCTACAGCTGGAGAATGGCGACCCGGATCGACGATGCGGTCGGCACCCGCTGCCGGCATTTCAAGCAGGGCCTTACCCTGCGCTATCTGAGCGCCCTGGTCCTGATCGCGGCCCTGACCGTGTTGGCCAGCGGCCTGTTTCACCACATCCTCGCCACCATCGACCGCCTGGCCACCATCACGGCCATCTGTGGGAGCCAACGCCTGCTCACCCAGCGCGTCCTGGCCCAGTGCCTGCTGCTTGCCGCCGCCGATGACGCGGAGGCCCTCCGTGATATCCGGGCCGAACTGGCTCGGGCGGCAGGCGCCCTGGAGGCCAATCACAACCGCCTGTTGGCCGACTGGCGCTCGCCCGATGCCCTGGTTGCCGATGCCCCGGAACTGCGGCGGCTGTATTTCGAGCCACCCACCGAACTCGACAAGCGCATGCGGTTTTTCATCCGCAGCATCCGGGTTTTTCTCGACTCGGGCGGCGGCCGACCAGCGTTGTCCGATCCCAAGTTCCTCGATGTGCTGGCCTTTGGCGAACGCGAATTGCTGCGGGACTTAAGCGCCGTGGTCCAGGAATATCAGCGCGAGGCCTACGGCCGCCTGACCGGCTTGCGGCAGTTGGAAACCGCGACCACGGCCGCCTCCTTGCTGCTGCTCGTGGCGGTGGGCCTGTTTCTGTTTCGGCCCATGGTCCGGCGCATCTGTGACGACCGCAACCGCCTGGAGCAGGCCAATGAGGCCTTGGAACGGCTGGCCGTGACCGACCAGTTGACCGGGGCCTTCAACCGGCTGCGCCTCAATGAGATCATGGCCCAGGAGATCGGGCGGGCCCTTCGCTACGGCCATGCCTTGTCCGTGATCATGTACGATATCGACCACTTCAAACTGGTCAACGACACCAAGGGGCATGGTGCGGGTGATGATCTGCTGCGGGAGCTCACCCGGCTGGTCAGGACCCATATCCGTAGCGTGGACGCGCTGTTTCGCTACGGCGGCGAGGAGTTCATCGTTACCTTGCCCCACACGAACCTGGCGCAGGCCAGCCGGGCGGCAGAAAAGTTGCGCGCCTTGGTGGCCGGCCAGGCCTTTCCCCATGGGCTGTCCATCACCATCAGCCTGGGCGTGGCGGAGCTCCGCTTCGGCGAGAGCGCGGACGCGCTCATGGCCCGGGTGGACGCGGCCCTGTACCGGGCCAAGGCTGCCGGTCGCAACCGGGTGGAGCCGGAGGAGCCTGCCGGAAAGGCGTCTGTACAACTTTCGCTTAACGATGCTTGAGGAATTCCCCGGGCGTGACGCCGAAGGCCTCGCGAAAGGCGGCGATGAAGGCCGAGGGCGAGTCGTAGCCGCATTCCAGGGCCGTGGCCGTGACGCCATGCCCGTCTTCCAGGCTGGTCAGGGCGGCGAGCAGCCGGGCGAGGCGCCGCCATTTCCCGAAAGTCAGGCCGGTTGCGGCCACGAACTGCCGGTTGAGGGTCCGGGCCGTCAGTCCATGCGCCGAGGCCCAGGCGTCCATGTCCCGGCGGTCGTCCGGGTGGGCGGTGAGGGCCCGGCAGATGGCCCCGAGCCGGGCATCGGCCGGCCAGGGCAGGGAAAATCCGGCCTCGGGCAGCTTGGCCAGTTGGTCCAGGAGCACGGCCACTAGCCGGCCATCGGCGCCGTCGGCGTCGTATTCGGGCGGCAGGGCGGACACGGCTTGGAGCAGCTCCCGGGCCAGCGGCGTGACCGACAGCACCCGGCACTGCGCCGAGGCAAAAGCGGTCGCCGCCGGGTCGATGTAGAGGCTGCGCATCTCCGTGCGGCTCGAACTCGTCACTTCGTGGGGTAGGCCCGGCGGCACCCAGACCGCCCGTTGGGGCGGGGCCAGGTGGCTGGCCTGGGGCGTGGTCACCACGAGCACGCCGGAGCTGGCCCAGGAGAGCTGGGCCCAGGGATGGACATGGCCCCGGGCCAGGGAATCGGCCGGCAGGGTCTCGCTGCGCGGGTAGATCGCCCGGGGCAGCCGGTCCAGACTCGGGGGGACGCGTTCGATGGGCATGTCCGTTTCCAGCTATCTTTTGTCAATTTAACGCGAGACGGCCATATCGTCCAGGCCTAGTGTGCCCTCGACGCCGGTTGCGGCCGGCGCCAAGCGGTACGACAAGGAGACGGCTATGGTGCGCAAACTCAAAGGTATCCTAGTTCGGGAATGGTTTTTGGCCGGCATGGTGCTGGCCGTGCTTCTGGCCACGCTGTTCCCCGATTTCGGGGCGGTCGGCGGAGCCATGCACGCCGATGTGGCTTCCAACGCCGGTATTTTCATGGTGTTTTTCTTTCACGGCCTGGCCCTGTCCACGACCAGCCTGCGTCAGGGCATGGCCCGCTGGAAACTGCACCTTTTGGTCCAGGTACTGACCTTCGCCATTTTCCCGCTGTTGTGGATTCCGTTCAAGCTGGCCTTTGGCGGCATCCTTCCCGAAGGGCTCATGCTCGGGTTTCTCTATCTGTGCGCCCTGCCGTCGACCATTTCCTCGTCCGTGGCCATGACGGCCGTGGCCCGGGGCAACGTGCCGGCGGCCATCTTCAACGCCACGCTGTCGAGCCTGATCGGCATTCTGCTCACCCCGGCCATCCTGAGCCTGGCCGCCGGATTGGGCAGCGGCGCGGGCGGCTTGTCCCTGGGACACGCCGTGACCAATATCGCCCTCATGCTGTTGTTGCCCTTCGTGGTGGGCCAGCTGCTGCGGCCCTGGCTGGGCGCGTTTGCGACCAAGCATAAAAAGCGCATCAACACGTTTGATAAGCTGGTCATTCTCATGCTTGTGTACGGCTCGTTTTGCGACTCGGTCAAATCGGGACTGTGGACGAACAACGGCATCGAAGTCATCGGCCTGACGCTGATCGGGGCGGCCCTGTTCCTGACCGCCGCCATCACCATTTCGACCAAAATTTCGAACTGGCTCGGGTTCGACATCGAAGACCGGATCACGGCCATTTTCTGCGGCTCGAAAAAGACCCTGGCCTCGGGTGTGCCCATGGCCAGGCTGCTGTTCGGCGCCAATCCGGCCCTGGGGCTTATCGTGCTGCCGATCATGTTCTACCACCCGCTGCAGCTTTTTGTCTGCTCGGTCCTGGCCGGCCGCTACGCAGCCCGGTTCGACCGGCCCCGCAAGGTCGCGGAGCCCCGCGGTGGTGTGACGCAACTGGCCACGGTGCCGGTGACGAGCCAGGGACACTAGGGCGTGTTTGCCATCGGCGACGGCCACCCAACAATGCGTGGTGATTGATGCCGCCGGCGTCCGTGCGGGAAGTTTCCCTCACGGACGCCGGCGGCATTTTTTCCGACCATGCGTGCGCCGGATTCTAGCCGCAGATGGTGTTGCGGAAGATCCAGTCCGCGATCAAAAAGACGCCTTCCCTGCCCACCGGCTGCCAGCGGATATATTTTTCGTTTTTGATCTCGCCGACTTCCGTGAACTGAACGCCCAGGTATTTCGCATGCATGGGCGCGAAGTGGCGGATGCGCTTGACCTCCAGGCGCAACGGCAGGCGCAGGTCGGGCACGTTTTGGTGGCCGGCCAGGTGGAGCAGGGCGAGCAAGGTCATGCCATGCTTGTCCTCGTCGAAGAAGTCGAAGACCGGGGCGTCCTGGTGGATGGCGAGCATGAGCCCGCCGGCCGAGAGGTCCTGGACCGTGTACAACGCGTTGGCATCCGGCAACAGGCACAGGGGCTCCGGCCAGTTCTCCAGATTGCCGAAGCCCGGCCAGTCGGCGTCGTCGGGTGGGGCGATGAGCGAAAAGCTTTTGAGCTTGGCGGTATCGAGGTGCAAACGCTTGTGGGTGCGGCGGGTAAGCTCCACCGAGGCCGGAAAAGCGATTTCCACCAGGGCGTTGCCATCGGCCGCCGGCTGGACGGTCCGAATGCTGGTGCGAAAATCACAATACGTACTTTTGCGTTTGCGGTCGACGATGGAAAAATAGCCGTGAATCTCCTGTCCGGAGGCGGCGCTGTTGAGTTTGTTGTCCTTGGGCGACTGCAGAACCATGCCTTGGTCGCTGATGGACAGGATGGAACAGGGATTGATTTGCGGGTCGAGCTGGTCGTCGAAGAGATGAAAATAGAGGATGCATTGCTGCTTCATGGCCAGGGCAAGGAAGCTTCGCTCCTCGACGCGCAGTCCTCTTTGGCAGGTGGTCTTTTGCTGCTGGATGCGTTTGACTTCCGCCAGGGTCTTGTCCAGCCAGAACATGGCGCCGACCCGTTCGGCCAGGGCCTGGGGCGGCGGGGTGCCCAGCCGGAACCGGGCTTCGGGCGATGGGCAGGCTTCGGGCGCGTCAAAGCCGTTCAAGGCTTGGCACAAGAGTTCCGTGACACCGGGTTCGTGGTCGGCCAGGCACTGGCAACGGACATCCTGGGAGAGGAAATCGGCCAGGCTGAAAAGTTTGGGAATATCGCCCAGGACCAAAAGCCCCCAGTGGTTGAGGTCGCGGGCCCGGTAGACGTTTGCGAAGAGCTTTTTGAAAACATCCAGAATGAATGAGGTCTTGTATTTGGCTTCCAGGAGGCGGGCGGTATATTCGTAGATGGGTTTGGTGGTGAAATCGAGGAGGTTGAGAGAGCCGAGCGAACTGATATACCAGCGGTACAGATCGCTGTCATGCCGTAAGTTCGTGCCGACTATGGAACTGTTGAGTTTGATGACGTACTGACAGCTATTGAGTTCCTGGCAGAAATTATTTTCTGAAAGCTCACCTGTCCTTTTGACGATCCAATGTCGTTTTATCTCGTCGTTTGACCATTCCCAGCAATAATAGGAAAGCTCACCACAGATATAGTCCAGAAACCGTCTACGGGTGAGTTGGTCGCGCAAGAGCCGCATGACCGTATTTTCAAATCGGGATATGGTATTGTCGCAAGCGACAAGTGTTTTGTTGACAAGCCAGGTCGGCAAGGCATTTTTTTTGTCGAAAACGTGACACTGTATGTGTGTGTCGCATCGGTCACCCTTGTCGCCGCACAGCAGCTTGTTGGCAATGTGCTGCAGGAGGCGCCTGGCGGCGAGGACGCATGCATCGCACTCCGCCGGATTCGTGCTGCACGGGGACAAACGACCAAAATGCAGGTCGAGGTTCGTTCGGACCGGCAAATCCAACACGTCATTCATGGCACACAATCCTGGCCTGAAAGCGTTACGGTATGATGACAGAGTGGTTGGATAGCATACTACGTTTTTTTTGCAACGAATTGGATTTATCAATAGAATCAGGGGGCTGGCGGCGTCGGGTCACGGGTCTGCCGCCTGGGCCGTCCGGGCGGGCACCCAGCCCAGACGATCCGGCGCGGCCGTAACACGTCGAAAGCCGTCGCGCAGGGGCCCAAGGGTCACCACCTCTCCGGCCGGCAGGCGAAAGAGCGCTTCGGCCCCGGCTTCCGGGGCGCATAGCACCGCTGTCTCCTGCGCGACCACGCCGACCGGCCACAGCCTGGGACCAAACACGGCGAGTCCGGCTTCCAGCCATAGCCAGCCCGTCAGGAGCCCGGCCAGGGCCAGGTACCGTCTCGGCACGGCCCGACCGAGACAGCGGGCCAGGGCCAGGGCGAGCCAGAACAGGCTGTTGGCGGCCAGGGCCAGCCAGACAAGCGCGCGCGGCGACAGCCGACTGCCAAGGGGCAGGCTGGGGCCGGGCAACCGGACACCAAGGGCCGCCAGGGCCTTGTCGGCTTTCGTGTTGCCCGGATCGAGACGATGGGCGCGCACCAGCCAGCGTACGACCTGGCCCTTGTCGCCGGCCTGATCCCAGGTCCGGGCCGCCGTCAGGCAGAGCGCCGCGTTGCGGGCTCCGTCACGGTAGGCCGCGTCCAGGCTGGCCCCTGCTTCGGCAAACCGACCGGCCGCAGAGGCGGTCCGAGCCGCCTCCAGCCTGGCGGTGATGGCTTCGTCTGCCAACGCTTGTCCCAGGCCGCAGCCGAGCCAGGCCAGCAGCGCCGCCAGGACCAGGATCGCCGGGCGGCCCCTCATGGCGCGTTCCTTGGCAACACGCACCGGGCGGCTCGAACCGCCGCTTCCAGGGCGGCCTGGTCGGTCGGTGAGCCGGCGTAGAGCAGCCGGTCCAGCCGGTCCAGGGCGCGGGCCAGCTCGGAGGCCTGCTCCGGCGGCCGGTCGGCCAGGGCCGCGCGCAAGGCCTCGGCCAGGGCCGTGGGACCAAGGGCGCCCCTGGCGTTTTTGGGTTGGTGCCGGCCGTGGCGCAGACGGCACACTCCGTACAGCGCCGGTCCGGCCAGGGTCAGGGCCAGGGTGAGCCCCCAGGGCGGCGGAGTGGCGTCCCGGGCGGCCGAGGCGGGCAGATCAAGGGGGGCCACCGCAACGGCGGGGGGTGGGGCCGCTGCCTGGGGCGCCTGGGGCTGCGGCGTGGTCGATGGGGGACGGGGGCGGACCGTCACCGTGAGGGGCGCGCTTTGACAGCGCACGGTCTGGCCGGCCTCGGCCCGGCAGACGACCGCCCCCGGATCGAGCACGGCCCGGCCCGGACGCGTCGGCGTCAGCAGATACTCGAGCTCGGTGACGGCATAGCGACGCCCGGCCACGGTGATGGTGGTGTCGCGCTGGCCGGGCAAGGCCTCCACGGTAAAGCCCGGGAAATCCGGCGGCGTCACGGCGGCGCGCGTCACGGCCCGGGTTCGCAGCAGGCGTAGCGTGTAGCGGAAAGCTTCGCCCACCATCGGCTCGGTGGTCGAGACCACGGCTTGCAGGGCGATATCTTGCCCGTCCGGAGGCATCCCCAGGGAATCGGGTTCGGCCGTGGCCTCGGCCCGACTCAGGCCAACCAGGCCGCCAAGCAGCCCGATCACCAGGCACAGGGCGAGGCAGAACGGCGCGGGCGGTCTCACCAGTCCTTCTCCACGTTGGGCCGGGCATAGCCCGGGTCGACCAGGGGTAGGCCGGGCAGGTCCGGCACCTGCGAAAAGAGCTGTTCTTGTTCCGCCGCACCCGGCGTGGTGCGCGCAAGGCCCCCTGCCATGCCCTCCCGAGCGGCCAGGGGAACCGTGCCGGCATTTCGTTCGAGGCGATCGCCGGGCCCGGTCGCATCGGGCCCGGTGGGGACCTGGGCTTTTGGGGCCGGATGGTCCGGGTCATCCTGGCCCTGGCTCGCCTGGCCGGAGGACTGGGCCGTGGACGGTCCGGTTCCCCGGGGAGGCGTTGCCGCGCCGGGCGTCGTGGCGGTGTCCGGCGTTTGGGCAGGCGATGTCGTGGCTTGGCCGCCGCTTTGCAGCCGGGCGCGGGCCAGAGCCAGATTGGCCTTGGCCGCGTCGTCCCCGGGCGTTGCGGCTAGGACGGCTTGGTAAAGACGCACGGCCTCGGCGAAATCCCCTTGGCGGAAGACGGCGTTTCCCTGGTTGTACAGGGCCTTGGTCCGCAGGGGCCCGGCAGCGGCCTGGGCGGCGCGCGCGAAATAGTGGGCGGCCGTGGCCGTGTCGCCGAGCCGGTAGGCGGTCGTGCCCAGGTCAAAGAGGATGGCGGGCGCATTCGGGGCCCTTGCCCGGGCAGCCAGGAAAGACTCCCGGGCCTGGGCGTAGCGACCCGCGGCAAAGGCAGACAGCCCCTGCTCCACAAGCTCCCGTGCCGTCATCGCGGCCAGGGCCGGTGCGTCCCAGACGGGGAGCAGGAGCATGGCCAGGCAGGCGAGGCGGCCGACCGGTGTCAGGAGCAGGTGCAATGCCAGCAGGACCAGGGCCAGGGTCAGGCAGCATGCCGTGCGGTCCGCCGGGCGCTGCGGACCATTTTGGTCCGGGGCGGTCGGGAGTCGGGCGCGAAGGGCTGCGGCAATGGCCGCGTCCGGGGCGGGCGCATCCGGGGCCAGGCGGAAACTCTGCCCGCCGTGGCGCTGGGCCAGATCAGCCAGGGCGGTCACATTCACGCCGACCGCGACCGGCTGTCCCGCGGCGTCACGCTGCACCGTGCCATCCGGGCCGGGTAGCGTTGTCGGCAGGGCGCCGCCCACGGCCACCGTGTACACGGTCGGACCGTGGCCAACCTGGGTCGCGTCCGGGCTTTCGAGGGTCGCTTCGCCGTCCGACAGAAGCAGCATCGCCCCGGGCTCGCCCCCGAGCAGGGCCAGTCGGCCGGCTTCCAGGGCCCCGGCCAGGTCCGTGCCGCCAAGGGGCATCGCCTGCGGGGAGGCCGCGTCCAGAAAAGCCAGCAGTCCGGCCCGGTCGGCCGTGACCGGACAGGCAAGCCGGGCCTGGCCGGCAAAGGTCACGAGCCCGACCCGCAGCTGTGGCAACCGGGCAAGGACCGCGCGCGTCAGGGTCTTGGCGGCGGTGAGGCGGTCCGGGGGGATGTCCCGGGCGAGCATGCTTTTGGAGCAGTCCAGGGCGATCACGAGCCGGCCGGCTTCGGTGGCGGGCACGGCCGGGGCCTGTCCCCACTGCGGCCCGGCGGCGGACAGGGCGGCCAGGCACAGTCCACCCAGGAAAAGGACCACGCGCACCGGGGTATGCGCGGGCCTAGGCCCGACAGTTGGGCGATGCAGATTTCGCCGGCGGCGGCCGGCCAGGAGGCAAGCCAGGGCGGCCGCCGCCACGAGTGTGAGCAGCCAGAGGTATTCGGGCCGGGAAAACGTCATGGCAGCCTCGCGAACCGGGTGGCGGCGAGCCAAGCATAGCCGGTCAGCAGCAATGTAGCCAGGGCCGCGAGGACCGGCGTTGGCGAGGGCTGGTCGGCGTTTTGTGTAGCGATCCTGTCGCTGGGTTCGAGGGTGTCGATGCGGGACAGGGCCGTTTCGAGTCCGGCCGTATCGGCGGCTCGCCAGAACAGTCCGCCTGTGGCCTGGGCCAGGGATGCCAAGCCGGCGGCGTCGATATCGGCTTTTTCGTAGACCACTTCCGGGCCGAGCAGGGGATGCTCGACCAGAAACGGAGCCGGGGCGTCGCCACCCACGCCCACGGCCTGGATGGTCACGCCCCAGGTCGCGGCCAGCTTGGCCGCCGCGGCCGGATCGACTTCCCCGGCATTGGAACGGCCGTCGGTAAAGAGCACCGCCACCTTGGCCCGGCCCGGAGCGTCCGCGAGATGTTTCACGGCCAGGACCAGCGCGTCACCCAGGGCCGTGCGCTTGCCGGCCGCGCCCACGGTCAGGCTGTCCAGGGCGCGCTCCAGGGCGGCATGGTCGGCCGTGGGCGGCATGACCGTGTGGGCCCGGCTGCCGAAGGCAATGAGCCCCAGCCTGTCCCCGGGCCGGGCGGCGGCGAAACGTTTGGCCTCCGCGACCACGGCCGCAAGCCGGGTCAGGGATCGGTCGGACTGGCGGAAATCCAGGGCGGCCATGGATTCGGACAGGTCCACGACCAGCAGGATGTCCACGCCCCGGCCCTGCCAGGTGACGGTCCCAGGTCCGAAACGCGGTCCGGCCAGGGCCAACACGAGCAGAATCAAGCCGGCCGCGCGGCAGGCCCCGGGCAGCCAGGCGAGCCCCGGTCCCGAAGCGGCGGCCAGGGCGGCGGCGCCGTCGGGAATGCCCAAGGCCGGTCCGGGCCGACGCCGGGCGAGCCCGTAACAGACCGCCAGCACCGGCAAGGCGGCCAAGACCCAGGGATGCGTCAAAAAGGCCATGGCCGGTTGTGCCCGAGGAGTTGGTGCAGGGGGGAGAGGTCGCGGAGGGGGGGGTGAGGACGGGGAGGTGGGGGAGACGCCTCCGGCGGCCAGGAGGGGCCACCCGCCCCCTCCTGGACTACCCCATCAGGAAGACAGGCCGGGGGAGCATAGCGGGCCTGGTCGCAACGGAGCAGGGTGACGGCAAGGGTTTCGCAAAGAGCTTGGGGCAGGTCGGTGGCGGCCAGCCGGGGCAGGAGTTCCTCGGTGGTCTGGCTGGCGGTGACGAGATTCGTGCGCAGGCTGAGGGCCTGGCGCAGCAGATCGGCCAGATGGTAGGCGAATGTTCGGTCGTCGAGGCCGGGCGACGCGGCCTTCAAGCGGGCCATGGCCCGGAGCAGGGCCCGTCGGGCCCGACGCCGGGGGGCCGTGCGCCGGCCTTGCCACAGGGCCAAGCCAAGAAGCAGCACAAGCAGTCCGGCCGCTCCGATCCACCACCAACCTGTCCAGGCCTCCAAGGCAACGGGCGGTTTGATATCATAAATATCGTCGATCATGCCGCGTCAGCCCCCGTTCGGGTGGTCCAGGAGGGGCGTTGCCCCTTCTGGCCGCCGGAGGCGTCTCCCCACCCCACCCCCGCCTCTTCCACCTCGTCCCCTCTGTTCCCGTCCGCGAAAAAATGCGGCCAGGGCCGGGGCCATGGGGCCGGTGGGGGGCAGTTCCAGGACTGAGACGCCGTTTGCGCGCAGGTCGGCCATGGCCTGGGCGCGCCGTTCCTGGCTTGCGGCGGCGAACCGGCGGTGCGTGTCCGGGTTGCCACAGTCGAGGAGGGTTTGCCGGCCGGTTTCGAGGTCGGCCACGGTGCACAGGCCGGAGTCGGGGAGCAGGGCGCGGTCCGGGGCGGCGACAAAGGCGGCGATGCAGTCGTGGCGTCCGGCCAGCCGGCCAAGGCCGCTGGCGAAGCCTTCGCCGAGGAAATCGGAAAACAGGAATACGATGGCATGGTGGCGGGCGGTGGCGGCGAGCAAGGCCAGGGCCGGTCCGGGATCGGTTCCCGTGCCCACGGGGCGGGTTTCGGCCAGGGCGGCGGCCACGGCAAAGGCTTGTCCCGGCCCCTTGCCCGGGGGCAGAAAGCGCTCCACCCGGTCGGAAAAAAGCAGCACGCCCACCCGGTCGCGGTTGGCGGCGCAGCTGACGGCCACGACCACGGCTGCTTCGGCCGCGGTTTCGACCCGGGGCGGGTCGCCGGAGAGCATGGACCGGGACACGTCCACGGCCAGCAGCACGGTGCGTTCCCGTTCCTCACGGAAGCGTTTGACGTAGGGCCGGCCCAGCCGGGCCGTGACCTTCCAATCGATGGCCGAGACGTCATCGCCCGGGGCGTATTCGCGGATTTCCTCGAATTCCAGGCCCACGCCGCGAAAGGCCGACCGGTATTCGCCGGTCAGGGCGGCATCGGCCGGTGCACGGCCGGTCAGGCGCACCCGGCGCGCCCTGGCGAGCAGTTGCGATGCGAGCATGCGGTCTGGACCCCGGCATCAGGCTACCAAGGGCCGCGGGCCGGGGCAACCTCATTCCCGGCCCAGGGCGGCCAGCCGGGAGGTGATGTCCCGGGCGTCGGCGGCGCAGGCCAGCATCCCGTGCATGAAGCTGAAAAAATGCATGACTTCGCTCAGGTCGTAGGCGGCCGGAGCGCGTTCCTTGCGCATGGCGGCGAGCTTGCCCCGGGCCTGGGCCACGGCCGCGTCCAGGGTGGCCAGATCCGGCAGGGGGCTCGCGTCGCGCAGATGGGCGGCCAGGGACGTGAGCACCGCGGCGGTGGCGGTTTCGAGGGCAATGAGTTCCTCGGGCAGATGGCGGTGCAGACCGCCGCCCCGGGCTTCGGAGGCCACGTGATCGAGGCCCAGCACGTGTTCGAACAGGCGTGCGCCCTGGACAAGCAGCATGTCCCGTATGGCCGCGTCCTCGCGGCGACCTTCGATATCGGCTTCCAGGCGCAGTTGCCGGCAGCGGTTCAAGGTGCGCACGAGGCGGTCTTTGAGGGCGAACACGTGGCGTTCGGGGTAGTCTTCCCGCAACCGGCCTTCCACCACTACGGCAAAAAGCGAGGCCACGTCCTCAAAGACCTTGGCCAGGCCCCGACCCAGGGCCGCGCTTGCCCGGGACGGAAATACCAGGGCCGAGGTCGCCAGGGCCGTGATGATGCCGATGGAGATTTCCGTGAACCGGGAAAGCCCGAGGGTGATGGGGGATTCGGCCGGATGGCCGGCCAGGATGACGATGACGACCGTGATGCCGGCAACGCGGGAACTGTCGCGCAGGCGCGGCAGCAGGCCGCAGACGGACAGGGTGACCAGAACGGCCAGGCCCAGGGCGAACACGGACTGGCCGCCGATGAGCCCGGCCACGATGCCCGAGATCGCGCCCACGGCCGTGCCGGCGAGCCGCGTCCAGGCGGCCCGGATCGAGCCGCCGAGATTGGCCTGCATGACGATGACCGTGGTGATCACGGCCCAATAGCCCTGGGTCAGGCCGAGCAGGGTGACCACGATCTGGGTCAGGACAGCGGCCACGGCCGTACGGCCGGCCTGTTTGAGGCTGCCGACCCGTAGCGCCCGGATCAGGGCCTGTCGCATGGATGCACCGGACATGAGGGTCTCCTTGATTGCGCGAAGGGCGCTGTCTACGCTCGGGGCGCGCTCTTGAAAAGCCCCTCAGGGGGGCTGGTCCGGGGGCGATTGTGCTGTCGGCTTTCCCATGTTAGACAGAATTCCTCTCGGAGGGAAAGTTCCGGGGAAACGTTTCGCATCGCACACGGGGTTGTTTGCCGTGGATGGATCGTTTGGGTTGTATCCCGTTTCGGGTTGTGCCCAGGAGAAAAAGGTTGTGTCCGGGGCGCCGGGCAAGCCTCGACCGGAGCCAGGCAGGTGACGGGCGGGCGTTTGCTGGTCTGGCCCCAGGCGACGACTACGGCAGCGGCCGTGGCGGCTCGTTTGGCGCTGGACGGCTGGCGGGTCGTGGTCGTGACACCGGATGTGGCGTGCACGGCCGCCTGCGACCACGGGCCCGAAGTGGCGGTCATGTCCGTCTCCGGCCGGGACGCCCCCGACACCCTGGCCCGGGTGCTGCAAGCCTGGGACGGGCATGGGGGACATCTTGTGTGTCTGGCCGCCCCCGACTGGCCCCAAGCCGCCGTGCCCGAGACCATGGTTGCGCTTCGGGGCGTGGATGCCACCGGCGTGGCCGCGTTCCTGACGGTTCTGTCCGAACGCGACCGGGCCGTAGCCCGTCTGGCCAGCCTGACCCACGAGATGGAGAGGCGGGTGGCCGAACGCACGGAATTGCTCGCGCGCCAGGCCGAGGCCCTGGCCGGCGCCAATGCCCGCCTGCTCGAACTCGACGCCCTCAAATCCGGCTTCATGGCCACTGTCACCCATGACCTACGCACGCCGCTGACCTCGGTGTTGGGCTTTGCCAAGCTGACCCGCCGCGAATTCCTCAAAGAGTTCATGCCGTTTGCCGATGTGAGCGACCGGTTGACCAAAAAAGGCAACCGCATCGCCGACAATTTGCGCATCATCGAAAACGAGGGTGCCCGGCTCACCCGGCTGGTCAACGATTTTTTGGATCTCTCCAAGATCGAGTCCGGCCGGCTGGATTGGCATGATCGACTGGTCGATCCGGGCGAGGTCGTCCGCATGGCCGTGGACGCCGTCAGCGGCGAATACGAGCAAAGCGAGCGGCTCATGCTGGTGGTGGACGTGTCTGCGACCTTGCCCCGACTGTGGGTGGACCCGGATCGGATCATGCAAGTGCTCGTCAACCTGCTCACCAACGCGGCCCGCTACGCCGGCGAAGGCGAGGTGGAGCTGGCCGTGCGGGCTCTTGGCCGCGAGCGTGTGGAATTTCGGGTTACCGACACCGGACCGGGTATCCCCGAGGCCGAACGGGAACGTATTTTCGATAAATTCCACCAGGTCCGCCGTGGCGATACCGCCAGCTCCGAAAAGCGGGGCACGGGCCTGGGCCTGGCCATCTGCAAACAAATCGTGGAGCGTTACCGGGGTGCCATCCGGGCCGAGGCCCGGGAGCCGTGCGGCACGGCCTTTGTGGTGGAATTGCCGGTGCCGCACCCGGAGGGCACTTCGCAGTCAGGACCGGAAAACACCCGTCAGCCCCCCCAAACCTGTTTTTCCTGAGTCCGGGGCTGTCGCTGGACGACAGCCCCGGATATGTCCCCGGTCCCGGTCAACGGGACCCTTCCACGCTTAGATGTCGTTGAGGTCGATGGTCCGGGCTGCGGGCTTGCCCTTTGGCGCATCCTTGGCTCCGGCGGCCGGCGGAGTGACCGTGGTGGCACCGGCCGGTGCGCCCGAGAGCCCCGGCGCGGCATGCTCGGCGGTCGATCCGGCTCTGGCCTGGCCACCCCGGGAGGCGCCACACAGCAATTTGGCCACATCCAGGCGTGCCTTGGCTCCGGCCTGGGTCGGATCGCGGCGCAGGGCCTCCTGGAAGGCGGCCAGGGCCGGCGAACACTGGCCGGTCAGGAGATAGACCTGGCCGAGGGCCAACGCGGCCCGGGGGTCCGTGCCGCCGGCCTTGGCCGCGGATTCGAGCAGATCCCTGGCCCGGGACAGATCGCCGGCGGCAAAAGCCGTCAGGCCGAGCCCCTCCAGGGCCGGCGCGTAGCGGGGATCGGCGGACAGGGCGGCCGTGAAGGCGCGGTTGGCCTTGGCCTCGCCGTCCCGGGCGCAGGCCGTGCCGGCCTTGGCCTGGGTGGCGGCGCCACCGCCGGCCCGGCTCAGTTCCTGGCAGGCCCGGGCGTAATCCTTTTGTTCGAAAGCGGCATTGCCGGCGGCCAGGGGATTTTGATCCACCGGTTCCGTGGGCGCGGTTTTGCCGGCGCACCCCCACAAGCTGGTCAAAAGGGCGACCAGCGCCACGGGCGCGGCGAGCGTCCGAAACGTCATGGCGACACCTCCTACGGACGATTTGTGCAACAAGTCCTGGCTATCCCAAAGCAAGACCGGATTGTCAAACGCCGGTCCGCCTGCTAGGGAGCGAAGAAGAGTCCTCAAAAACCGGAATCGGAACATGCCCTGGCGCACGTTTCTCTTGGCCCTGGCCTTTTTGACCACCGTCTGTTCCGTCCGGGCCGAAGACCTGACCCACGTCATCCGGCCCGGGGAGACCCCTGTTTCCCTGGCCAAGACCTACCACGTGTCCGTGGCTGCCCTTTTGGCCCATAACGCCGGTTGTGATCCGCACCGGTTGCGGGTGGGAACAGTGCTACGCATTCCCCGACCGGCCCCCTCCGGCGCGCCTGCGCTGTCCGAAGCCAAGGCGGCCGCCGTCCTGCCCGACGAGGAAGCGCCCGGAACGCGCCATGTGGTGGCCCCGGGCGACACCCCGGCCGCCATCGCCGTCCGCTATGGCATCGGCCTGGCCGATCTCGACCGGGCCAATCCCGGCCTCGATCCGAAAAATCTGCCTGTGGGCAAGGTCCTTGTCATACCCGAGCCGGTCCCGGACGCGCCGCCACCGGTGATCGTCACCCGGGCCGGCCAGCCCGAGGGACGGGCCGCGCCCCTGGTCATGGACTTTCGCTGAACCGCCGGGTACCCCTTGGCCTGGGACGGCCCCGGCCGTCCGGGGAGGGGTATGATCGAGGCGTCGCGCATGGCCTGGGCAGGGGAGCGGGTGTCGGATTTGCGGACCGCCATGGCCCGGGTGCTGGTGGGGCTTGACGGGCTTACGGACCGGCTGCTCGTGGGGCTTCTATGCCGGGGGCACATCCTCATCGAAGGCGTGCCCGGGCTGGCCAAGACCCTGGCCGTGCGAACCTTGGCCTCCGCCATCCGGGCGGAGTTCAAACGGGTGCAGTTCACCCCGGATCTGCTGCCGGCCGACATCCTGGGCACGGAGATCTACGAGGCCGCGACCGGGCGTTTCACGGTGCGCAAGGGCCCGGTGTTCGCCCACATCGTGCTGGCCGACGAGATCAACCGGGCGCCGTCCAAGGTGCAGTCGGCCCTGCTCGAAGCCATGGCCGAACGCCGGGTGACCATTGGCGGCCAACCGTTGCCCTTGCCCGAGCCGTTCATGGTCCTGGCCACCCAGAACCCCATCGAACAGGAAGGCACCTATCCCCTGCCCGAAGCCCAGGTGGACCGGTTTCTCCTGGAACTGCGCCTCAGCTATCCCGAGCCCGAGGCGGAAAAGGAGATCGCCCGCCGGGCCTTGTTGCCGGCCGGCGAGGCGGTGACGCCGGTGCTTTCGGTCGCGGACGTCCTGGAGCTGACCGCTCTGGCCGGCCAGGTCCATCTGGACGAGCGGCTGCTCGACTACATCGTGGCCCTGGTCGGGGCCAGCCGCGAGCCCGGCCCGGCCGGTCTGCCGCAGCTGGACGGCCGGGTGGCGTATGGCGCCTCGCCCCGGGCGACTATCGCTCTGGCCCAGGCGTCCCGGGCCTGGGCGCTGGTTTCGGGACGGGATTTCGTCACGCCCGGCGACATCAAGACCCTGGCTCCGGACGTGCTGCGCCACCGGGTGCTGCTCACCTACGAGGCCCTGGCCGAAGGCCTTACCCCCGACGCCGTGGTCACGGCCCTCCTTGGCGCGGTGCCCGTGCCGTAGGGGGGGGCGGGGGAAGTATGTGAGGGGAGGAGCCTCCGGCGGCCAAAGGGCGTTGCCCTTTGGAATCCCGAAAGGGGGCCGGGGGGGTGGAGTGTTAGAAAAGGCCCTTGGGCTCGGCCTGGGATACGGCGGGCGGGGTGCCAACTCCGGTCGCGGTGGCCTGGGGCATGGGCGGCGGTGTCAGCCCCGGCCCCCGGGCGCTCGGCGGCAGGAATTTGATGGCCGTGAGCGTGGCTTTTTCCGCCTCGGGATCGAATTTGACCGGCTTGAAGGCGGCCAGTCGTTCCGATACTCGGGCCAGCTGGTCCGGGGTAAGCTGCTTTTCCAGAATGCGCTTGGCCTTGACCGCCCGTGCGAGCAGCGGATCACTCCCCGGATTGGCGCTGGCCAGGGACAGCCAGAAAAGCGCGGATTCGAAGTCCCGGGGCACCACCCGGCCCTCGTAGAAAAATCCGGCCAGCATGGCCTGGGCCTGGGCAAAGCCCTGGTCGGCGGCGAGCAGGTACCAGCGGAAGGCTTCCCGGGGATCGGGCGCCGTGCCCCGACCGGTCAGGACCATGGAGGCCACGTTGCACCGGGCATGGGGATCTCCCTGGCTTGCCGCCGCGCGCATGAAGCGGAGCGCCTCCTTTGCATCGACCGGCCCGCCCTTGCCCGTCAGGTACATGAGCCCCAGGTTGAACTGGGCCCGACCGTCGCCGGCCTCGGCCGCCTTGGCATACCACTTGCGCGCCTCGGCGAAATCCGGCGGCCCGGCCAGCCCCTTGGAGAGCAACGAGCCCAGGGCGAATCCGGCCTCGGCATCGCCGGCCTCGGCCGCCTGGCGGTAAAAATCCATGGCTTTGACGAGGTTGGCAGCCGAAGGTAATTCCTCCTCGGACAAGGCGGCCAGCAGCCCTTTGGCCTCGGGCACGCCGGCGGCCGCGGCTTTTTTGCTCCAGCGAAACGCTTCGATGGGATTGCCAGCCACGCCCTGGCCGGCCAGATGGAGCAGGGCCATGGCGTACATGGCCTCGGGATAGCCGGCCCAGGCGGCCCGGGAGATCCAGGTCGTGGCCGTGGGCGTGTCGCCGGCCAGCCGGCCGCGCAACATGCCGAGCCCAAGCACCGTGGCCGCGGCCATGTCTCCGGCTGCGGCCGCTTTGCGGCAAAACCGCAAACCCCGGTCCGGATCGCGGTGGGCATCGTCGCCGGCGGCAAACCGCTGGCACAACACTCCGGCCGCCGCCACATCGGCCGCGCCGGCCTTGTCGTACAGGGACAAGGCATGCTCCCGGTCCTTGAACACCCCAAGTCCGTCGAAATACATGTCGGCCAGGCGCAGCATGGACGGCACATGCCCGGCCTCAGCCGCCTTGGTGAACAGCCGGGCCGCCTCCAGGGGATAGGCGGTCACGCCCTGGCCGGCCAGGTACATGAGTCCCAGGGCATGGGCCGCCGGGGCATAGCCGGCTTCGGCCGCCTTGCGCCGCCAGGACGCGGCCTGGGCCAGGTCCTGGGGCACGCCCCGGCCGCTGGCATAGAGATCGCCCAGCCGGCCCATGGCTTCGGCCTCGCCGGCGCCGGCTGCGGCCCGAAAAAGGGTCACGACCGCTTCCGGGGGACCGCCCCGGGCGTCTCCGGCCACCTGCAGGGCGAGCAAGGCCCGGCCCAGGGCCGTGGCCGCTTCGGGCAGGCCGGAATCCGCTGCCTGGTGCAGCAGGCGCAAGCCCGCATCCGTGTCCTTGGTGCCGCCGTCCCCGGCCAGGCGCATGGCGCCGAGCCTGGCCATGGCCAGGGCATCGCCCCGGCTGACGGCCTTGGCGTACCAGGCGGCGGCATGGTCCTGGTCGTCGCGCAGGGTGCGCAGGAGATCACCGGCCAGGACCATGCTCGCGACATCGCCTCTGCCGGCGGCGTACAGGGCCAGGGTCAAGGCCCGCCAGGGATCGGCCGGCATCACGCTGCCGGCTTCGAGCAACCGGGCGAGCCGGGCCGAGGACGGGACCGAACCGGCGCGGGCCGCGACTTCGAGCAGCGGTAACGCTTCGGCCGGATGGCCCTGATCGTAGAGGCGGGAGCCTTTTTCCGGGGTGCGACAGGCCCAGGCGATGAGGCAAAAAGCAGCCAGCAGCGTCAGGCCATAGCCGGTGGCGGCCAGGACGCTGCGGCGGAAAGCAGTGGTTTGGGCGGGGCTTGGCATGGACCTTCCCGGGCATCGGATTGACGGCGAGCCTTGGGTTTCGTGTACGCCAAAGCCCGTTGCCGGACAATCCCCGGCCCTTCGCCGGCCGGCCCGGGAAGGTTGCGCTGCGTTAGTTGGGGCGGCCCTTTTTGCCGGCCTGGTAGTGGGCGGCCTTGGCCAGGGCCTGCTGGCGGCGTTTTTCCTCGGCCTTGGCCAGATGGCGGCAGACATCGGCCACCAGGGTGGCGTCGTCCGCGCCGTCGGGGGTCGGGCCGAGACCGGCCGCGGCCAGATCGGCGGCCATCTGCTTTTCCATGCGCGCGGATTCGAGAAACATGACGTAGGCCAGGGCCAGGGCGGCTTCGTTGTCCGGGCTGCCGTCGCACAGCAAGGCAATCTGTTCGCCGGGCACGGTCTCGAACAGCCGGTCCACGAACAGACCGATCCATTTTTCGGTCAGGGAGGGCAAGAGCGGCGGCGCCTTGGCCGCGATGATCCCGGCCGCCTCGGGGCCGAGGTCCGGGCGGCTCACGGCCACGAATTCGCGGATGGCTTCCTCGCGGCCCTGGTCGGTTCGGGCGACCCGGGCCAGCAGCACCTGGCGCACCTGTTCGCGCCAGGCCGCCACCTGGGCCGTCTCCGGGGCAGTGCTCATGACGGGTCCTTGTCGGTTTCGGAGGTACCGGGCGGCAGCACGTCGATCACCCGGCCGGGCAGGGCCTTTTGTTCGCCGAGGGGCCGGCCGTCGGAGGCGATGTGTTTCTGGCCGTCCACGATGACGATGCCCGTGCGTTCCAGCACTTCCCGCCGGAAGGCGTATTCTTCCTGCATGCGCCGAGTCTTGTAGATGAACCACATGCGCACGAGGTAGCTCAGGCACCAGGCCGCGACCAATCCCAGCATCACCCAGGGGGCGATGACCTCCACATGGTCGCCGATGCGCAAAATCGCCTGGATGACCGCGTCGAGGTAATAGAGCGCCGCGCCGACCAGGATCATGCCGCCGAGCAGGATGATGGACGGCAGGCCCCGGGACAACGCGATCAGCCGGCGCAGCCGCTTGGGCATGAACTGGAGCTGTTCCTCGGACAGGGTCGGATCGCCCTTGAAAAAGCGGCTGAACCCCATGCTGATGATGTTGACCACGAGCATGATGGCGGCCGGGGCCAGGATCAGGGCCACGCTGTAGGGAATCCAGGGGAAGCGGAACTCGGTGGTGCCGTCCGGGAGTTTGTGGGAATTGATGATGCCGTAGCACACGGCCGCGATGGTCACGGCGAACTCCACCAGGATGATGCCGATGGAGAGGAAGGTCAGCAGATTCTTTTTTTCTCGGTCGGAAAGGGAGAGGCCCAGGTTGCCCAGGGTCTTGTCGCCCAGCGAGGAAGCCTTGGCGTCGCCGGCGTCGGTGGACGGATTGTCTTTCGGGTTGTCCATAAACGGGTCTCTTCTACCTGCCATGGGTGCGGACCGTCGGCCCAAACACGAGCAGTCCCGCTACGGACGGAAGCGGGGCGGGTTCGCTACGACGGGGTCGAAGGTTACGGAAAAAATCGGGGGGAATGTCGCTGCGCCGCAGGCCTGTGGCCCGGAAGACATGGCTGGCCGGGGCGCTTGGCGGGTCATCCACGACCCTCACACAGCGTCCCCGGGCGGTGTTCCAGCCGGGGCGCTCACAACAGCACCACCCGACGCGGCGCCTTGAGGCGGCGATATTGCGCATTCGTTTTCGGCACCCCGACAAACCCATCCCGTAAGAGGATTCCGTCGCAAAGGCAAGTCCCGTGTCCGGAAAATCCTCGGCCGGGACGTCAGCCGGAGAAGGGCGGGAGGCGCAGACCCTTGTGGGCCGGCACGAAATCGAGCAGGGCGAAATCGTGGCGCACGGTGGCCGGATTTTCGCCGCGCTGTTCGATGCGGCCGGCCGCGATGGGCCCGAGGAGGCCGTCCGCCCGGCGCAGGTACCCGACCGCCGCCGGATCGATGCCCATGATCCGGCAGCAGGTGGCGTCCACGGCTGCCGGCACGCGCCCCATGACGAGCACCCCGGCCGCAACCGGCTCGCCCATGATCGGGCCGTCGCCCTCCATGCCGACAATGCCGTCCACGATGGCCAGCCCCGGGCGCACGGTGGCGTTGATGTCCAGGATCGAGGGTTCGATGCCGGCGAAGTGGAGCACGTTTTTGGGCCAGCCGTAGACCACGCCCGGCATGACGCCAAAGAGGTTTTTCATGGACAGGGTGACCCCGGCCCAGTGGTGGGTCTTCAGCTTGGCCACGGACACGACCAGATCGGCTTGCCCCAGGGCGTCGGGGAGCCACAGTGTTTCGCCGAGCCGGCTCCAGCCGCCCCGATTGGCCGCGCCGTGGACCGGGCCGGTATTGAGGTCGCGAAACGGCAGCTTGGCGTCGACGAGCACGTCGGCCAAGCCCGAAGTCTCGAGCACAAGCAGGGCGTCCCGGCGGTGCCCGGCGCCCTCGGCCACGGTGACCGAAGCCGCGCCCAGGGACAGGAAGGCTTCGGCGGCCGCGCCGATGACCAGGGGATGGGTATTGATGTGCCCGGCCCCGGCCTGGGGTTCCACGAGGTTGGGTTTGAGCAGCACCCGCTTGCCGGCGATTTCCCGGGCCGTGAGGCCGAGTTCCGCCAGCCCCCGGCCCAGGATGTCGCGCAGATCGGCCTGATAGCTTGTCGCCTTGGCCACGAACACGGCGGCCTTGGGTTCGGGGCTGGGCAGGCGGTTGCAGCCAAGTCCGCCGGCGGCCAGAACCAGCCCGGCTCCGGCCGTGAGTTTGAGCGCCGCGCGCCGGGTCAGGCCCGGAGGATGCGAGGTCGGCATGCTTCAAGTCCTCCGGGTCAGGTCCGCGAACCGGCCGCCACTGGCCAGGGCGGCGAGGGCCTGGGCCAAAAGCGGCGTGTCGTAGGCCCCGTAGCGGGATTGCCGGTCCAGGGCCCGGGCGACGGGTTCCAGGATGTCCGGCGGCCCTTCCTCCCAGGCGACGAGGCCGAACGCCCGCCAGGTGGCGGTGAGCGGCGTGGCCACGGCGCAATCCGGGCCGGCCAGGGAGGCCAAACTTTTCGCCACGGCCGCTTGGGGTGGCGGCGTGGGCAAAACGGCCAGGGCGGCCAGGGCGTGGCCCGTACATTCGGGCATGGGGCGCAGCTCGTGGCGGAAAACCCGCGTGTTGCCGTAGTTCCAGCCGCCGGCCGGCAACTGGCGGTCCAGGAGCATCCGGCCCGCCTCGGCCATCTCCGGCGTCTCGGCCTGGCCCAGGGCGGCCAGGGACAACATGACCTGGGCCGTGGGTTCGACCCAGGAATGGGTGCCCTCAATCCAAGGCCAGCCCTTGAGGGACGTGTCGTGGTCGGACGGGCTGTCCGCCGCTTTGGCCCAGTGCCGGCCGGGATGCCCGAGTAGCCAGGCCGCGGCGGCCTCGGCCCGGCCCCGGAAATGCGGGTCCGGCAGCCAGGCCAGAATGGCCAGGGGCGTGGGCCAGGCCGCTTCCGGGCATTCGGGCGCCAGCGGCACGGACCCGTCAGGACGTTGGAGACGGGCCAGGGCGGTTCGGGCCGCGACCACGACCGCTGGGGCCGCGTTCAGGGCGTGCAGGGCCACGGCGGCCCAGGCCGTGGCTTCGGGTCGGGCTTGCATCCCCGGGGCCAGGGCGAACGAACCGTCGGGCAAGGCGCGGGCCAGCAGGGCGTCGCGGTGGCGGTCCAGGGCGCGGGGGGTCATGCCGTCGGGCCGCCCCCGGTCAGGCCCGGCTCGTCCAGGTTGGTCCCGGCATAGGCGGAAAAATCTTGGCCGGCCGCTTCCTCGGCCAGGAACCGGGGCACACCCTGGCTGTCGAGCCAGGTCAGGACGCCGGGACCCAGACCGGCCAGGACCTCGAAGCAGGCGGCAAAGGGCTGGTCGGCAAGGGGCGCACCGGATGGCGGGGCATGGCCCAGACGGGCCAGATCAGCCGTGAGCAGGGCGGTCAGGCGGCGTTTCCCGGTGCACAGCTGCCTAAGCCCGGCCCACCAGGCCCGTTCGCCCTGGTCGCCGTGGCCCCAATGGGCCCGCCCGAAGGCGCACAGGTCCAGGGCCACGTGGCTGACGTAGGCGAGTTCCAGATAGAAGAATTCCGGGCTGCCCAGGTCCACGATCCCGGGCGCGCGCTGGCCAAGGGGGATAAGGAATTGGCTGAAGACCAGCCCGGGCAGGACGTCCTCGGGGATGGGCCTGGCCTTGAAGGCGGCATGGCACCATTTCCAGAACCGGGCCAGGGCCGCCACCCGTGACAGGCGCCGGATCTGCCGGACCCGGGCCGCCGGTTCGACCCATAAAAGAAAACCCTCCCGGCGCAGGCGTTCGGACAGGTAGTGGTCCTCGCACACGTCGCGCCGGCAGCCGGACAGCCCGCCCATGCGTTCCCAGACCTCCCGGCGGATGGCCCAGGCATTGCCCGGCACGAAGGTCACCGGCCCGGAATCGTTCAGGTGGTGGTTGTCGCCAAAGGCCCGTACGTAACGGGACACGATGTCCGTACCCGCGTCGTGGACCACCGGGCCGCACACCAGGCCGATGTCGGGCCGGGCGAGCAGGGGCAGGCACAGGCGCAGCCAATCCGGTTCCGGGCGCACGTCGCAGTCCATGAGTACGAGGATTTCGCCGGTCGCGGCGCTGAGCACGTCGTGCTTGGCCCGGGTGATGCCCCGGTTGCGGTCATGGCGCACCACCCGCACCTCGGGCAGGCCGTCTCCCGGGGCGTAGGGCGGGTCCGAGCCGTCGTCGCAGACCACGATCTCCCCGGGCCGCACGTCCCAGCGGGCTGTCGCGGCGAGCAGTCCGTCGGCCAGGGCGGCGTCGTTATACGTGCAGGTGCACAGGCTGATGCGGGGCAGGGTCATGGCGGCGTCCTGGCTGTGCGAAAACTGTCGGTTTTACGGTCGTGGCTTGTCTTCCGGGCTGTCCGTGGTATGGCAACCCTGGCCCCAAATGGCAATCACGGCAAGGGCGGTCCGACCGGCCGCCAGGAGGATGGCATGTCCGAACAATCCGGAGAAACTCGGCTGGCCACCCTGGCGGGCGGCTGTTTTTGGTGCGTGCAGGCGGATCTGGAAAAGCTGCCCGGCGTGGTGTCGGTGGTTTCGGGCTATACCGGCGGCAGCGAGCCCGAGGCGGACTATGAGCTGGTCTGCTCGGGCACGACCGGCCACCGGGAAGCCGTGCAGGTGACGTTCGATCCGGCCCGCGTGACCTACGCGCAGATCCTGGACGTCTTTTTGCGCCATATCGATCCCACGGACCCGGAGGGCCAGTTCGCCGACCGGGGCCCGCAATACCGCACGGCCATTTTCTACCACGACGCGGACCAGAAGCGCCAGGCCGAGGCCGCTCTCGCCACGCTTTCCGCCTCGGGCCGTTTCGCCGATCCGGTGGTGACCGAGGTCCTGCCCGCGTCCTTTTTCATCCCGGCGGAGGGGTACCACCAGACCTACATTCGGGACCACAAGGATCGCTACGCCCGCTACCGGCATTTTTCCGGCCGGGACCGGTTTTTGGAATCGGTCTGGGGCCGGTCGAAGGCGCCGGCGGACTGGCGGCGGTTCGTGCGCCCCGATCCGGCCGGCCTGCGTGCGACGCTTTCCCCGCTGCAATATGCCGTCACCCAGGAGGAGGCGACCGAACCGCCCTTTGACAACGCCTACTGGGAGCACAAGGCGGTCGGCATCTATGTGGATGTGGTGTCCGGGGAACCGCTTTTCGCTTCCCGGGACAAGTTCGATTCGGGCACGGGCTGGCCGAGCTTCACGCGTCCCCTGGTGCCGGAAAATATCGTCACCCGGGAGGATACGCGCTTGGGTGTCCCGCGCACCGAAGTGCGCAGCCGGCACGGGAATTCCCATCTTGGCCACGTGTTTCCCGACGGGCCTGCGCCCACGGGCCTGCGCTACTGCCTCAATGCCGCGGCCTTGCGCTTCGTGCCCCGTGAGGACATGGCCGCCGCCGGCTATGGGGAGTTTCTGTACGCCTTAGAAACGGATTGAAAGATTCCCCCGGTTGTGAAGAGGGGGACAATGTTGTGGAAAAACGTACGCATCTCGGTTACGGTCTTGCCAACACGTGAGGCAAGGCACGGTGATGCTGGAACCTGAACGCATGCCACACCCGGGCGGGTGTGGGAAACTGCCGTGGTCGTAATCCGGAAAGTCCCACAGCCATGAGCGTCAAGACCAGGCTTTGGATCTTGACGGGCTGTATGCTGGGCGGTTTTTGCCTGGCCTTCGGCATCGTCTTCCGGGAAAACCGGCTGACCGAACGCATCCGCGCCCTGGAACGCCTGGCTGTCCAGGTCGAGATCGAAACCCTGCAAATGCGCCGCCAGGAGAAAAACTACCTCCTGCGCAGCAGTCCTGATTATCTGGCCGCCGTACGCGAGCACGACCGGGCCGCCAGTGAAGCCCTTGATCGCCTGCGCACCCTGGACCCCCATCCCGACCCGCTGGGTGATAAGGCGGCACAATTGCTCGCGTCCTACATGGCCGGCTTCGAGAGCATGGTCGCCGCCACCGATCCCCAGGCGCCCGACAGTCAGGCCGGGCTGTTTCTCGCCCGCTCCCAATCCTTGCGCGGCCTGGCCGCGGCCGATCCCGGCCTGGCGCCGACCCTGGAGAACCTGCGGGTGCGGGAACTGCGCTGGCTGGTCCAGGGCACGCCCAAGGCCTTGAAAGAACTGCTCGACGCCGCCCAGGACCTGGACGAAGCCGTGAGCCGCGCCGGGGGGGGCGGGCCGCAGCAACGGGAGGTCGCCGCCTATGGCAGCGCCCTGCGCGCCTATGCCGGCAAGCTCGACGAAACGAGTTCCTACAATGCCGCTTTCGCGGCCACGGCCCGGGAGCTGGAACCGGTCATCGACACGTTGCGCCGCCATTACGAGGAACGGCGCCTCGAGGTCGCCCAGGCCTCCACGGTGGCCGTGGTCGGGGTCCAGGCCGGGGTGGCCGTTGTGGTGTTGCTGGTGTGTCTGGCCGTGGGCCGTGGGATTTCCGGCCCGCTGTCCCGGTTGCGACGCCATGCCGGGCGGGTGGCCCGGGGCGAGGCCACGGATCTCAATCCGGCCGCCTTTTCCGGTGAATTCCGTGAGCTGGCCTGGGATATCTCCCGCATGGAAAAACATCTGGTGGCCACCATCCTCGATCTGGCCCGCAAGGAAAACGAGGCGGCCGAGGAAGCCCGTATGGCCCGGGAGGCCAGACGTCGGGCCGAGGATTTGGCCCGGGTCAAGTCCAACTTCTTAAACCTCGTCTCCCATGAGCTCAAAACGCCGCTGACCTCCATGGTCGGCTTTTCCCAGGTCATGCTCAAGCGCCTGGAGCGGGGGCTTTTCGCCGAACTGGCCGCCAACCGGCCCGAACTGTCCCTGGAGTTTTCCCGCTTTCACGACAACCTGGATATCATGCTGGCCGAGGGCCACCGTCTGGCCGAGCTCATCGACAATGTCCTGGACCTGGCCGCCCTGGAATCCGGCCACGCCCCCCTGGTCATGAACGCCGTGTCCCTGAACGAACTGGTGGACCAGGCCGCGGCCCCGTTCCTGGATGTCATGCGGGAAAAGGGCTTGGATTTCGTCCGGGACATTCCCACCGATCTGCCGCCGTTGCGCTGCGACCGGGACCGCATGGTCTACGTGCTGCGCCATCTGCTTTCCAATGCCGCCAAGTTCACGGACGTGGGCCAGATCGCCTGCCGCGCTCGTCGCGATGGCGACATGGCGATCATCTCCGTGGAGGACACCGGCCGGGGCATTCCGCCGGCCATGCGTGAGGCCGTGTTCGAAAAATTTTTGCAGCTGGGCGACCACGATACCGGCAAGGTGCCGGGACTGGGGATTGGCCTGGCCGCGTCCCGGGCCGTGGTGGAATACCACGGCGGAACCATCCATATTTCCGGGGCGCCGGGGCGGGGCAGTACCGTGACCGTTACCGTGCCCCTGGCCGAGGTGGCCCCGGACGCCTCCTTTGCATGACGGCCGGTTCGCGCTACCATGCCGTCTCCACTGTCAGCAAAGCGCGTGAGGCGAGCCCATGATCCAGGACGAATTCAACAAACTCCGCCTGAAGCTCATCGCCATAAGCCTGGCCTTTTCCTTTATTCCCCTTTTCAGTCTGGGCCTTGGCCTCTACGACCGGTTCTACGAGACCTACACCGACAAGGTGCATGGTAACCTGCGCAATCTGGTCGAGAACAAAAAGACCACCATCGACATGTTCTTGAGCGAACGGGTGGCCCAGCTCTCCACCCTGGCCTTGACCGAGGCCTACGCGGACATGTCCAATGAAAAGTATCTGGAACACATTTTCAGCGTGCTCCAGTTGCACAGCAAATCCTTCCTCGACCTCCAGGTGATCGATCAAAACGGCATCTGCGTGGCCTATGTCGGCCCCTATCCCTTGCGTGGCGTGGACTACGGCAAGGAGGAATGGTTCGGCAAGGCCATGGCCAAGGGCGTGCACATCAGCGACGTGTTCATGGGCTTTCGCAAATACCCCCACTTCAACATCGCCATCAGCCGGCGCGAGGGCGACAAGACCTGGGTGCTGCGGGCGGCCATCGATTCGGACATTTTCGACTCCCTGGTGCGCAGTGTCCACCTGGGCAAATCCGGCGATGCCTTCATCCTGAGTACCGGCCATGTGCTCCAGACCAAGCCGCGTTTCGGCCATGACATGTTCGATACCCTGAGCTTCCCCGACATTCCGCGTTTCCCCGGCACCCGGGTGGAGGAATTCGCCACCGGCGGTCAGACTTCGCTTTTCGCCATGACCTGGCTTAACCAGAAGGACTGGCTGCTGGTCATCAAGGACGATCCCCGGGAAGAACTGTTGCCGCTCTACCGGGCCCGCTGGCTGCTCATTTTGCTTTTGGCCGGCGGCAGTTTGCTCGTCATCGGCGGGGCGGTTTTCATCGCCAATTCCACTGTGCGCCAGCTCATTGTGGCCGAGCGCGAAAAAGCCGCCCTGGACGCCTCCCTCACCCAGTCGAGCAAGATGGCGGCGCTCGGCAAGCTGGCCGCCGGCGTAGCCCACGAGGTCAACAATCCGCTGGCCATCATCATGGAAAAGGCCGGCTGGATGCGCGATCTGCTCAGCGAGGAGGACATCAAGGCCAGTCCCAATTTCGGGGAGTTCGAGGACGCCGTGTCCAAGATCGAGTTCCACGTGCGCCGGGCCAAGGACGTCACCCATCGCCTGCTCGGATTCGCCCGCCGCATGGAACCCACCCAGGAGGACCTGGACGTCAATCTGCTCCTGGACCAGACGCGCTCATTCCTTGAAAACGAGGCCTCGTTTAGGGGCATTGCCTTCATCACCGACTACCAGAAGAATCTGCCGCGCATCGAATCCGACGCTTCCCAACTCCAGCAAGTGTTCCTCAACATCTTCGACAACGCCATCGATGCCATTGACAAGAACGGCTCCATCACCATCTGCACCCGGGCCGGGACCGACAACAACGAGGTGGAGATCGCCATCAGCGATACCGGCAAGGGGATTCCCCGGGAGACCCTGGAGAAGATCTTCGATCCGTTTTTCACCACCAAGAAGGTCGGCGAAGGCACCGGGCTCGGATTGACCATCAGCTACAGCATCATCGAGAAGCTCGGCGGACATATCAACGTGACCAGCGAGGAAGGCAAGGGCACCACATTCCACATTGCGCTGCCGGTGGGTGCCTAGACCCTGCCGAAAGAGGGACAGATGGATTTTCGCGTGTTGGCCGTCGACGATGAGGCCGATTTCATCGAGACCCTGGTCAAGCGGTTCACCTACCGCAAGATTCCGGTCACCGCCGCCGGCAGCGGCCCCGAGGCCCTGGCCCTGCTCGAACGCGACCCGGCCTATGACGTGGTCATCCTGGACATGCGCATGCCCGGCATGGACGGCATTGCCGTGCTCAAGGAGCTCAAAAAGCGCCATCCGCTCCTCGAAGTCATCATGCTGACCGGTCATGCCTCGGTGGAGGCCGGCATGCAGGGCATGTCCCTTGGCGCCTACGACTACGTGCTCAAACCCGTGGATTTCGGCGAGCTGCTGGAAAAGGCCCGCAAGGCCTCGGAACGAAAAAAGCTCAATGAAGCCAGAGCCAAGGCCTAATCCGGCCGCGCCACCGCTGTGGCCCCATACCCTGCTTGCGCCGGTTTTGGCCGGAGCGGCCGTGCTGGCGGCCCTGGTCTCGCCGCCCGTGGTCGGGCTGGTTCTGGCCCTTTTTGCCGGGGCCGTGTGCATCGGGTCGGCCTTGGTGCTCGTCAGGCGGGTGCGCCGGGGTGAGCGCGCCGTCCATGAACTCGATCTGCGCCTCATCCAGTCCCAGAAGCTGGCCGCCATCGGTGAGCTGTCCTCGGGCATCGCCCATGAGATCAATAACCCCCTGGCCATCATCGCCCAGGAACTCGATCTTGTGCGCGACATCTCCGGTTCGTCCGAACTGACCGCCGCCGATCTGGCCGAGGCCAAGGACAGCCTGGACGAGATCGGCAAGCAGGTGGACCGCTGCCGCCAGATCACCCACAAATTGCTCAATTTCGCCCGCAAGATGGACCCCGTGCTCCAGGAGGAAGCCTTGGACCGGGTCATCGAGGACATGGCCCTGCTCGTCGAGCGCGAGGCCATGGGCCGGGGCGTGGAGATCGTGCGCGACTACGCCCTGGGCCTGCCGCCGGTGCGCACCGATGTGCCGCTGCTGCGCCAGGTGGTGCTCAACCTGCTCACCAACGCCCTGCACGCCACACCGGCCGGTGGCATCATCACCCTGTCCACCCGGCAGGTCGGCAGCCGGGCCCGGATCATGGTGGCCGATACCGGCACGGGCATTGCCCCGGAAAACCTGGCCAAGATCTTCAATCCTTTTTTCACCACCAAGGAGCCGGGCCAGGGCACGGGCCTTGGCCTGTCGCTGTCCCACGGCATCGTGGAGCGCCTGGGCGGCGCCATCACCGTGGCCAGCGAACCCGGCCACGGCGCGACCTTTACCGTAAGCCTGCCCCTGTAACCTTCAGGAGTCTCCCCCATGGCCGAGCCCATTGCCGTGCTGCTCGTGGACGACGAGGAACGCTTCCGCACCACCCTGGCCAAGCTGTTGTCCCGGCACGGCTTTTCCGTGCGCGATGCCGGCGGCTGCGAGGCGGCCGTGACGCTCCTGCAGGAAGCGTCCTGCGACGTCATCGTGCTCGACGTCAAAATGCCCGGGATCTCCGGTCCCGACGCCCTGCCCCTGCTTCTTGGCGCGTGCCCCGAGGCCGAGGTCCTGGTGCTGACCGGCCATGCCTCGGTGGATATCGCCGCGGCTATGATCGCCGGCGGCGCGGCCGATTACCTGCTCAAACCCTGCCCTACCGACGAACTCGAAGGCGCCATCCGCGCCGTCTACGACCGCCGCCAGGCGACACGCCCGCGGTAGCGGGGGGGGGACGCCTCCGGCGGCCAGGGCGCTGCCCTGGACCTGCCGGGGGGATCATCCCCCCGGACCCCTGGAAAGTTTTTCGAGGTCAGCGAACTATTCGGGGGCACGCCGTATTCGCGCGGCCCCATTCGGGATGGGTCCGGGAAGGGGGTGACCCCCTTCCCGGCCGCCGGAGGCATTCTTCTCTGCTCCCCCCAGCTACTTCGACGTCATGACGCACACGCCGCACCAGGCGTCGGGCGGCGAGGCGAGGCAGTGGCGGCAGCGGTCCAGATAGGAGGCGGCGGCTGGGTCGGTGTCGGCTAGGGCGGCAAAGCCCGTGAGGGCGGTCTGGAAATCGCCGGCCGTGAAGGCGGCCAGGGCGGCTGCGTAGGCGGCGTGGGCCGGCGCGAGCTTTCGGGCTGTTTCGGGCCACAGGGGTTCGTAGACCGCCACCGGTTCGGCTCGGCCGACCACCGCCACCGTGGCGAGTTGCCGGGCGGCCAGGGCTTCGCCCACGGCCTGCCGGGTGGCGTCTGACATCATGGTGTAGGTCCCGAATTGCTTGTTCACGCCTTCCAGGCGCGAGGCTAGGTTCACGGCGTCGCCGAGCATGGTGTAGTCGAAGCGGGAACTGGAGCCCATGTTGCCGACCACGGCCGGCCCGGTGTTGAGGCCGACGCGCATATGGAGATCCTTGTCGACCACCTGCCGGAAATGGGGCCGCAGGGCCGCGAGCTTGTCCTGGCAACGCAGGGCCGCCCGCACCGCGCGCAGGGCATGGTCGGGCTGGGTCAGCGGCGCGTTCCAGAAGGCGATGATGGCGTCGCCCTCGTATTTGTCCACGGTGCCGCCTTCCTCCAGGATGATGTCGGTCATGGCGGTCAGGTATTCGTTCAATAGCCGCGTGAGTCCCTTGGGGTCGAGCTTTTCCGAGATGCCGGTAAAGCCTTGGAGATCGGAAAAAAAGATCGTCAGCTCGCGCAATTCGCCGCCGAGGCTCATGCGCTCGGGATGGGCGATGAGCTGCTCGATGACGGCTGGGCTCAGGTACTGTCGGAACGCCGTTTTGATGAAGCGTTTTTGTCGGCCTTCGGTGGCGTAGGCGATGAGCACCCCGACGCCCAGGGCCGCGGCCGCGGCGGTCTCGGGCAGGGCCAGGGGCAGCCACAATCCGAGCCAGGCTTGCCCGGCCAGGGCGAGCAGCACGGGCAGGGGCAGGAATACGGCCATGGCCGTGGCGCTGCCCAGGGCGTTGGCGGCCATGGTCGCGGCAACGCCGGCGCCAAGTCCGAGTAGGGCGGCCAGAATCCAACCCACGGCCACCGGGGTCTCGCGCAAAAAATCGCCCCGCACCAGGCTTTCGAGCACCTGGGCATGGATTTCCGTGCCCGAGGTCACCCCGGCCACGGGTGAGGGCCGCAAATCGAGCAGGCCTGGGGCCGAAAAGCCGAAAAGTACAATTTTATCCTTCAAAACGGCCGGATCGATGAGGGGCTGGCCGCCTTCGCGCAAGGCCAGTTCGCTTTGGATCACGGCGGCGGCGGAAACGGCCGGAAAGGCTTTTTCGCTCCGCCAGCGCGGAATGGCCCGGCCGTCGGCGTCCAGGGGAATGCGCGTCTCGCCCAGGCGCAGTCGCGACCCCTTGAGGTTCATGCGCGTGTGGGGATGGGCCAGGGCATAGGCGCCAAGGGCCAGGGTCGGCACGGTCCGGCCGTCGAACAGGCTGAAAAGTCCTACCCGGCGGTATACGCCGTCGGCGTCCGGGTTCTGGCTGACATTGGCGAGCAGGGCGGCAGCCGGGGCCACGTCGGGCACGGGAAAGGCGGCTCGGGGAGCGGTCAGGCCGCTTTTCCCGGCCACCCATTGGGTCAGGTTCTTGATGGTGAACTGTTCGGCCGGAGCGCTCGCCGGCCAGGTGGTGGCTTGGCCCGTCTCCCGGCCAAGGAAAACGGGCAACACCAGTCGGCCGTACCGCTTGCCGGCCGAGGCTAATGCGGCATCGTCGGACACGCCGTAGCTCGATGGCTCGGTGTAGAGCACGTCGAAGGCCACGGAGGCCGCGCCGGCCCGGCGACAAAAATCCACGATGACGCCGTAGACTTCCCTGGGCCAGGGCCAGGACAGGCCGTTTTCCTTGGCGCCCCAGTCGAGGCTCGCCTGGTCGAGCATGATCAGGCGCACGCTGTTCGAGACGTCGCTCGGGGCCAACAGTCGCGCCCGCCAGTCAAAGGTCCGGGCTTCGAAGGGATCGAGCACCCCGGCCAGGGCCAGTACTCCGGCTACGATCAGGCCAGCCAACCCGGCCAGCAGACCGAGGAGCAGGCGTTTGCCGGGGATGCCCCCGGCGGCCCGGAACCTCTCCCACCAGGCGAGGCGCCGCCTCTTTCCCTCCGGGGGAATCCTTTCCCCCGGTTCCCCCGCCAGGGAGTCCCGTTGCGACCGGGTATCAGACATATCTTTCCCCCTCCATCAAGGGGGTCCGGGGGGGATTATCCCCCCCGGCCGCCGGAGGCATCTTCTCTCTTCCTTCTCTTAAATATTCCCCAACGCCGCCTTGAAACGGGCAATGCGGGCGGGTGGTTCGTGGATTTCGGCCACCCGGGCCAGGCTGGCCAGCTGGGTGATGCGGTCGGTCGGAGCCGGGTGGGTCTTGGCGAAGTCGTGGCCGCCCGGCGTGAGCCGCTTTTGCATCTCGGTCAGCATATCCGGCAGACCGGCCGGATCGTAGCCCGTGCGGGTGAGGATCGTGATGGCGGTCTTGTCGGCCTGGTACTCCAGGGTCTTGGAATAGCCGTTGTTGACCATGGTGCCCATGATGTCGCCGATGGAGTCGGTGAAGACCGAGGTCAGCTGGGCCAGGTCACCACCCACGGCGTGCTTGACGGCCTCGCCGCCGATGATGGTGAAGGCCTCGGTGACGCGGGAACGTTTGATGGCGCGCAGGGCGTCCTTGTTCTGGACGTGGGCGATCTCGTGGGCCAGGACCGCGGCCAGGGCGTTTTCGCCCGAGCAGCAGCGCAGCATGCCCCGGGTGATGAAAACCAGGCCGCCCGGCGCGGCAAAGGCGTTGATCTCGGGCGAGTCCATGATGAGGAAATGGTAGCCGCCGAAGGTCTGGGGCATGTCCGAGAACAGGGCCAGGGCCTGGCCGACCTCGTTGACGTAGGCATTGGCCCGTGGGTCATTGAGAGGGTGGTAGCGGGTGAGCAGGGTCGCGCCCACGGCGCGGCCGATGTAGTATTCCTGTTCCGGGTTGAAATCCTCGGACGCATGGGCGATGGCGGTGACGCCCTTGACCGCCGAGGACGCATAGTCGCCGACAGGCGAGCCGCCAAAACCGCCGATGGACCCGAGCACCCGGCCCACGGCCCCGGGGTCCTGGCAGCCGACCAGCAGAACCAGAGCCGCAAGCAGGCCGGCAATTCCAAGCAGGACGCGTTGTTTCATTTCGCGCCTCCCTGGGGCTTGATGCCGCCCTGGGCCAGGAAGGCGAGCAGGGTGGCCGGGTCGTATTTGATCAGCTCCATCCGGTCGATGGCCGCGAAGTTCCCGCCATGGCTGCGGCGGTAGTCGGCTTCGACCTGGGCCGAGAAGCCCTTGCCGGCCAGGGCCATTTCCTTGCCCGAAACCCCGGCCGAGGCACCGGTGCCGCCGGACAGGGCGAGTTGCTTGTCGGTCAGGGCGGTGCGGTGCATCCAGCCGGAGACGCCGCCGGGCAGGGCAACCCTGACCCAGTCGCCCTGTTCCTGGACCACGGAAACGGCTTGGCCGTAGTTGGCCTTGCCCACGATCTTGCCGAGAAAGGACGGATTGTCCCTGACCTGGCCGTCGCGCACCTGCACGTTGAGGACCGTGGCGGCCAGGGCTAGCACGGCGCACAGGGAAAGGCTCAGCCCAAGGATGAGGGCCGGTTTGCCAAAACGCATGGAACGCTCCTTTGTGGCGCCCGGACGGCGCCGGCTTCGACCCCTCCCCTCGGGCAGGCGGGCGAGGCCGGGTTGTCGCTGCGACAGGGCAGTGAAGTCGCGAGCCTTGGGAAACGCTGGCGTGCTTTAGCGCTTTACGGTCACATGGGCCAGCTTTTCGAAATAGCGGATAATGCTGCCGTGATCGTCCTCGCCGCAGCCGTCGGCCAGCATGGCCTGCATGATTTCCATGACCGAGGCGGTGAGCGGCAACGGCGCGTGGAGCTCGTTGCCCGTGCGCATGACATTGGCCAGGTCTTTCACGTGGAGCCTGATGCGAAAGCCTGGCTCGAACTTGCGGTCCATGACCAGCGGCGCCTTGGCGTCGAGCACGGTGGAACCGGCCAGTCCCCCCCGAATAGCCTGGTACACGAGGTCCGGATCGGCCCCGGCCTTGGTGGCGAGGACCAGCGCCTCGGACATGGCGGCGATGTTTAAGGCCACGATGATCTGGTTGGCAAGCTTGGTCACGTTGCCGGCGCCGACCGCGCCCACCCGGACCACCGAGGCGGCCATGGCCGCAAGCACGGGCCTTACCGCCTCGAAATCGGCTGCGTCACCACCGGCCATGACCGAAAGAGTGCCATCGATGGCCTTGGGTTCGCCGCCGCTGACCGGGGCGTCGAGGAAATGCACGCCGGCCTTGGCCAGTTCGGCCCCGATCTCCCGGCTGGCCAGGGGGGCGATGGAACTCATGTCCACCACGTAGAGGCCGGGCTTGGCGCCGTGGATGACGCCCTTTTCGCCGAGCACCACCGCGCGCACCTCGGGCGAATCCGGCACCATGGTGATAACGAGTTCCGAGGCCGCGGCCACGGCCGCCGGGGACGGGGCATACGTGGCGCCGTGGCTGGTGACGGCTTCCACATTGGCCGGGGTGCGGCTAAAAACGGTCAGCTCGAAGCCGGCCTTAATCAGGTTGCGACACATGGGCTTGCCCATGATACCGAGGCCGATGAAGCCGATCTTTTTCATGACGGTTCCTTTTTGGGCGTTAGAGGGAAAAACCCATGGCCGGAAGCCAGGCCAGGGACGTGGTGGTGTCGGGAGCGGGCACGTATTCCAGGCCGACGAAGCCGTCGTAGCCGAGCCGGTCCAGTTCGGCGAACACGAAGGGGTAGTTGATTTCGCCGGTGCCGGGCTGGTGGCGGCCGGGGTTGTCGGCGACCTGGATGTGGCCGATGCGGCTAATGTGGGCGCGCAGGGTGGCGGTGATGTCGCCCTGCTCGCGCTGGGCGTGGTAGACGTCGAACTGGATGGCCACGTTGGGGCGTTCCACGGCCTCGATGATCTTGTCCACCTGCTCGGCCCGGTGGAGCAGGAAGCCGGGGATGTCGAAGCGGTTGATGGCCTCGATGACCAGGGTCAGACCGTTGGCGGCCAGGGCATCGGCGGCGAAGATCAGGTTGTCGACCAGGATCTCGGCCGACTCGGATTCGGAAAAGCGTTTGGGCCGCACGCCGGCCAGGCAGTTGAGTTTTTTGACGCCCAAGGCCAGGGCATAGGTCACGGCCGTGTCCACGCCCTTGCGAAATTCGGCCACCCGGGCCGGATCGGCGGCAATGCCCCGGTCCCCGGCTTCCCAGTTCCCGGCCGGCAGATTGAAAAGCACCTGGGTCAGACCATTGTCGTCGAGGGCTTGGCGCAGCACGGCCGGATCGTAGGCATAGGGGAACAGGTATTCCACGAACCGAAAACCGGCGGCGCGGGCCGCGGCGAAGCGATCGAGAAACGGTAGTTCCGTGAAAAGCATGGTCAGGTTGGCGGCGAATCGCGGCATGGCACCCTCCGTGCGGCAAGGGGTTTCTTCGGGGACGTTTCAGGCGTCTTCGGGCGCCGGACCGGCCTTGGCCGGGTCGAAGCAGGGCGCGCCCGAAAGGAAACAGGCCACCATGGCCTCGATACTGGCTTCGCTGACCATCAGCATGTCGGTCTGGCGGGTAAACTGCAACAGCCGGCCCATATGGCCGAGTTTTTCCTCGATGACGTCGGCGGGGAACTTCTGAAACCGGCCGGCCACCCGGTCGGCGGCCGTGTCCACGGTGAAGCCGAGTTCGCCCAGGATGCGGGCGATGGCCCGGGCGCGCCGGGCGCGCTTGACGTCGTTGGCCGCGCCGCCGGCAAAGGAAAAGGTGATGTAGTTCTTGTTGACCGTGGCCCCGCAGTAGCAGTCGAGCACGCCGTAGTGGTAGCCGACCCGGGAACTGAAGTTGAGGTATTTGTCGGAGATGATGGCGTAGGATTTTTCGCCGAAGCGGTCCTCGCCGGGCTTGGGCTGGGATAGCATCTGCTGGGACATGACCGACAGGAATCCCCCGAGGTTGACCGGGCGCACGGCCCGGGCCTCGCCGGTCAGCACAAGGCCGGTAAGCAGGGCGGCGAACGGACGGGAAGCGATGTCCTCGGGCGCTACCCGGGACTTGTCGGCCGCTTCGTCCTTGATGCCGCCGCCAAGGTCGATGATGTGCAGGTCCAGGCCGGTGGAGGCGGCCAGGGTGACGGTGCCGCCGCCCTGGCCCGCGGCCAGGTCGCTGACTGCGAACATTTCGCCGTAGGACCATTCGTGCAGGAGCCGGGTCACATCGTGGAGGCTCACGCAGCCGGCCGGGCCGAAGCTCTTGGCCCTGGGGTCGAGCAGGGTCAGGGGCACGATGCGGCTCGCCACTGCGGCCAGGATGGCGTGGACTTGGGTGCCGGCCATGAAGGCGGTTTCGGCCTTGTCGGCGGTCTCGGCCAGCAAGCCTTCCACCCGGCCCCGGTAGATGCGGCACGAAGCCGCGTCCACGGTGACGGCCTCGCCCTGGATCAGCCGGTGGGTGGCGCCGTCCAGCCCGAGCAGGGTCGGCACGCCGAATTCCCGGGACAGGGAAGCCATATGGCCGGTGACGCTGCCGTGGTCGGTGACGATGGCCGCGGCCCGCTTCATGGCCACCATGAACTGGGGCGAGCTGTGGGGCGCCACCAGCACCGCGCCCGGCGGGAAGGCGTCCAGGTCCTCGTCGCAGCGTACGAGATGCACCGGTCCGCAGCCGATTCCGGAACAGGCGGTCTGTCCGCCCTCGGCCAGGACTTCGGCCCCGGGCACGGGCGGGCTGGCCTGGCGGGTGGCCTCGGCCACGGCGGTCAGGGGTCGGGACTGGAGAATGATCAGCCGCGCTGTCGAGGGCCCATTCCATGTCCTGGGGCCGGCCGAAATGGCGCTCCAGGGCCAGGCCCCAGGTGGCGAGCTGCCGCGCCTGGTCGTCGCTCAGGCAGGGCGCGGCGCGTTTGTCTTCGGGCACGGGGGTATCGGCCAGTCCGCCACCGGGCACGGGCACGAGCATGCGGGGTTTGTCCGGGATGTCCCGGGCCGTCACGATCAGGGTTTCCCGGTCCAGGTGGAACGTGTCCGGGGTGATGACCCCGTCCACGGCGTAGGGCCCGAGGCCCCAGACGGCGTTGATCAGCACGTCGCTCGCATGGGGGTCTTCGGGCAGGCGCGTGTAGAGCACGCCGGCGGCTTCGGACGGCACCATGGTGAGGCAGGCGGCGGCCATGGCCACGTCGTCGTCCGGGATGCCCTTGAGCAACCGGTAGGACATGGCCCGGGGGGTATAGAGGCTTGCGATGACGAGCTTGTAGGCGCTGTCCAGCCGGTCCGGGGCCACGCCGAGCATGGTCAGGTACTGGCCGGCAAAGGAGAGTTCCCCGTCCTCGCCGATGGCGCTCGAGCGCATAGCAAAGCGGGGGGCCGGTCCCGGACAGGCGGCGAGGATGGCCTGGGCCGCGTCCGTAATGGCCTGCCCCACGACCTTGGGCAGGGGCGCGCGCAGGATGGCGGCCTGGATGTCCTCGGCCGCGGCGGCCAGGCAGGCCGGATCGTCCGGGGTGATGCCGAGCCGGATGCTGGCGATCGTCTCGAACAGTCCGGCCTCTTCGAAAAAGGCCCGGAACGCGGCCGTAGTCACGGCGAAACCGGCCGGCACGGGCAGGCCGGCCCGGTTGGCGATCTCGCCGAGATTGGCGCATTTGCCGCCGGTGGCGTCCACCATTTCGCCCGTGATCTCGGACAGGTCGAGCACGAGCTTGCCCCGGTGGGGATTGACCCGGCCGCCGATGGCGGTCTTGATTTCGTCCGAGAGCCGGCCGACCAGGGCCACCAGTTCGGGCTGGGGCCGGCCGGACAGACGCTCGAAGCTCTTGATCATGCGGATGGCGTGGAAAATGGCCCGGCTGGACCGGGAGCGGATAAAGGCCATGCCGAAGACTTCATGTCCGTCGAGCATCACCTCCATCTCGGAACAGATCTTGAGCAACTCGGTGTTGGATTCCAGCAGCGATTGAAAATGGTTGTATTTTTCGCGAAAGATGGCGGCTGTTTCAGCCCGGGATGGGGCATGGCGGCGACGGGACAGGCTGGTGACAAGGGAGCGCAGGCCGCTAAGCACGGTGCCCATGGATATGCTCCGTGGTCAGGGTTGGGCGCGACGGCCGCGCCGGGCGGACGGGATTCCCTTTTGCGCCCGGGCGGCTTCCCGGATAGGATCGGTGTACCCCCGGTCGCATCCGGGGCCAGGAGGTCAACATGGGTTCGAATCTGGCGATCGTGACGCTGGTCATTGTGCTGTCCCTCGTGGTCGGGGTGGCCATCGGGAGAAAACTGCGCCGCAAGCCATAAGGTGGCGTCCGCGAAATCCAACCCCGGTGGATTTTGTCGGTTCCTACTGTAACGGATTGTTTTTTTCCGGTCGATCGCGTTTTGGCGCAAATCGTGGCGCGTCGCCGGGAGGCGCGTCCACCAGAACGGGCGATCAGGGCTCGGGCGGCGTTGCCTCGGCCCGGGGCGGGTCGGTCTGGAGGCTCAGGCCCCAGACCGTGGCCAGCCGGTCGAGGCAGGCCGCGGCCTGGTGGAAATCGTAACGCTCGATGGCCGCGGCCAGGTCCAGAAGTTCCGAGGGCTGGGGCTGGTTGGCGAGCAGCTCGCGCAGGGCGGCCAGATCCTCGTCGGCCCGGATGCTGCCTTCGCGCAGGTGGGTGGCCAGGGAGCCAAGCAGGGCGGGCAAGGCCGAGGCGGTCGCGGGCGGAATCGGTGGCGCCGGCCTCTCCCTGGCCCCGGGCAGACGCCCCTCCAGAATCCGGCCAAGGCCGGCAAGTAGTTCCTCGCGATCGAAAAGTTTGGCCAGGCAGGCGTCCATGCCGGCCCGGCGGCAACGTTCGGCCTCGGCGGTGGCGTCGTGGAAGGTCAGGGCCACGATGGGGATGTCCGGCGGGCAGGGCGGATTGACGCTCGCGCCAAGCAGGTCACGGATGAGCCGGGCTGCTTTCAAGCCGTCCATTTCCGGCATTTCGATATCCATGAGGATACAGTCGAAGGGGCGCTCGGGCCGTTTCTCCCCGAAAAGGAGGCGGCAGGCCTCCTTGCCGTTGATGGCCGCCACTACTTCGTGGCCGGCGCTCTTGAGAATCTGGGAAAAGATGGCCCGGTTGAGCCGCGCGTCATCCACGAGCAGAATGCGCCAGGAGGGGCCGGCACTCTGGTGTGTTGGGGCGTCCACGGACGGTTCCAGCCGGGCCGCGTCGGCCAGGGTTCGCTCCAGGGCGGTTTGAAAGGCGGCCAGGGCCGGTTCCGGAGGTTTGGCTCCGGCCAGCAGGCTTTCTTCCAGCTCCCGGGAACTGGCGGCCAGGGCGGTGGCGGCGATGTTGCCGGCCACGCCCTTGACGGTGTGGACGAGTCGCCGGGCGCCGTCCAGGTTCCCTCCGGCCAGGTGTTGACGCAGTTGCTCGGCGCAGTTCCCGTATTCCCGGACGAATTCCGCCACCACATGCCGCAGCAGGCGGTCGTTGCCGCCGAGTCGGACCAGGGCCGTGGCCAGGTCCAGGCCGGCGGGGGGGGCCGAACCCTGGGCGGGCAATGCGTTGGTCTGGGACGTTTCGGGGAGGATCAGGGGTGGCCGGGTGGCGACCTGGATAGTGTTCCGGGCGGCCGCCGGAACGATCCATTGGCCGAGGGTCGCCAGGAGCCGGTCGATTTCGATGGGCTTGGTCAGATAGTCGTTCATACCGGCGGCCAGGCAGCGGTCCCGGTCCTCGGCCAGGGCATGGGCGGTCAGGGCCACGATAGGCAGTTCGGCCAGGCCCGGCAGTTCGCGGATGGCCCGGGTGGCGGCCAGACCGTCCATGACCGGCATCTGCACATCCATGAGCACCACGTCGTAGGGCCGGGCCTGGACCATGTCCACGGCTTCGCCGCCGTGGCCGGCCACGTCCACTGTGGCGCCGCAGCGCAGCAAGGTCTCACGGGCAACCTGCTGGTTGATGGCGTTGTCTTCCACGAGCAGGATGTGGGCTCCGGCCAAGGGAACGTCGCTCGGAGCCGGCGTGGCAGCTGTCTCCGGCGCGTCAGGAGGCAGGGGGCAGGTTCCCGGGAGTTCCGGGGTGAAGTTGACGCGGAAGGAAAACAGGCTGCCTTGTCCGGGCGCGCTTTCGGCCCGCAGGTTTGCCCCGAGCAGGATCAGGCCGCGCTGGACCAGGGCCAGGCCGAGTCCGGTGCCGCCATAGGGCCGGGACATGGAATCATCGGCCTGGGTGAAGGATTCGAGCATGTCCGGAATGGTCTCCGGGGCCATGCCAATCCCGGTATCGCGGACGGAAAATTCCAGCCGGGCCAGGCTGCCTTCGCAGCCGAGCCAGCGTACTTGCACGAGCACCCGGCCGTGTTCGGTGAATTTGACCGCGTTGCCGATCAGGTGGCCGAGGATCTGTTCCAGCCGGGCCTGGTCCCCGCGCAGATGCGTGGGGATGGCCGGGTCGAGGCTGGTGACGAGGGTCAAGCCCTTGTTCCGGGCCGTATCGGCAAAACGCGCCCGCAGCCGGTCGAGCAGTTCGGCCGGGGAAAAGGGGAGGCAAACCACGTCGGCCAGACCTTTTTCCAGCCGGGAAAATTCGGTGATGTCGTCCACCACGTCGAGCAGCGTCTTGGCGGAAACCCGGATTTTGACCAGATAATCCGGCATGGCCGCGCAGTCCTGGCCGGACAGGGCCAGATTGGCCAGGCCGATGATGGCCGAAAGGGGCGTGCGGATTTCGTGGGTCATGCGGGCCATGAAATCGGTCTTGGCCCGGGAGGTTGCCTGGGCTTGGCGCCGCAGGTCGGCAATGGTGGACTCGGCCGTTGCCAAAGCGGTCCGAAGGCGGTCCCCCTCGGTCCGGGCCCTTTCCAGGGCGGCTTGCAACGCCGCGGCTTCGACGGATTCCCGCTCCATAATACGACTCCGCTGGAACGCGCTGGAAGGGAAATGGGCAAGGCCCGGGGCAGGCAACTTCCTGCGGCAAAGTGACTTTTTCCACCCCTGGCGTCAAGACCGGGGGCAGGGAACGGGCCGTTCGGACCGGGGTTTCCCCCGGATGCGGCCTGGCGTATAAGGAACATTCCGCCAAGGCCGGTCCATGGTACCGGCCGGGCAAAGGGAGGGCGCATGCAGGTCGCACCGCTTATTACCGGCGACGGACAGCTCGTGGAGGTCGGGGAGATCCACTACAACGCGGAGTTGGCCGCTCCCGAGGCCTATGGGATCATGCGGTTTTCAGGGACGAGCGATGCCTTGCGCGGACTCGTGCGCGATTTGCGCGACCGGGCCGAAAAGGAAGGCCGACCCCTGACCGATTTCATGGATGTCAGCGGCCGCAGCGGCCATTCCCGCATCGGTCTGGACGTGCGCCTGACCGGCGAGGCCCCTGTGGTCTCGGACGGCACCCGCAGCGTGGAGATTCCGGTGGTGGTCTCGGCCTTGAATGACCAGTTGGCCGCTTCCCTGGCCGACCTGCGCGGGCTGTGCTGTGATGGCGGCGTGGACATCGGCCGGCTGTTCATCCCCAGGGGCCCGTCCCTGTCCCGGGCGGCCATCCTGGATGCTCTGGACCGGGGCTGGCTGCTGTTGCCCGACCGCCACGCAATCACCGACGACGGCGTGGTGGCGTTGCCTCTGGAAAACGTCCGCTACGTGCTGTCGTCGCGGTTGTTGGGGGTTGGGCGCAATTTCGCGGAGATGGTGGTCAAGGGCAAGCACGGCCTGGGCATTTTCCAGAGCTTGTCCCCGGCCGGGTTGCCGGCGGCCATGGCGCCCAAGGAATTTCTGGTCGGCGCGGTCCGCATCGCCCTGGGGCCGTATTCGGCCTGTATCGATCGGGATCTGTCCAAATCCGGGGTCTTTCATCTCGCCTCGCGCCTTCTTGACGGCATCCGCACCTCGGGCATGGCCACGTTGCGCCAGGTGGAGCTTTATAACGGCGGCGAGGAGGCCGTGCCCACGGACGGCCTGGCCGCTTGGTTGCGGCTCTATCCGCCCGATAGCCAGGTGGCGCGGCTGGCGAGCCGGATTCTGGTGCCGGAGCGGGCCCGGGAGGTCCTGGCCGCGGGCGTGGATTTCGCCGATCTGACCGATATCTTCACCACGGATTCCTGCCGGATTCTTTTTGACGAGGTCACCCCGGAACCGGAACTCGGGGGCGTGTACGGCCGCATCCTCATGCCGGGCAAGATGATCGCCATCCCCTGGGAGCAGGAGGAGGGGGCCTGGCTCCAGGAGTTCCAGTGGCGGCTGGTCTACGAGTACGCCCGGGGCAACGTCCCCGAGGGCGTGTTGACCGGAGAGGAGATTCCCAAGCGGTTGCGGCCGTTTCTGGACGACCTCAAGTATGTGGGCGGCGAGCAGACCTTGTCCAAGGTCTTTGTGGCCGACGCCCTGCCGCCGGTGGACACCTTGCGCGTACTCAAGCGCAACGGCATCGGCGTGGTGGTCTGCCGGGGCATGGGGTGCCGGGCCGGACGCTTGTGCAGCCAGCCCAGTTTCCCCATGGATCAGGCGCTCTACGAGGAACTCGTGCGCCTGGAGGCCGAGGGCATGCGGTTTTATCTGCTGCTGGAAATGAACGGCCAGGCCCAGGTGCGGGAATTTTTCCGGGGCTTGTGGGTGACCCGGGAAGGCAAGGAGCGTCTGCCCCGGGTGCACACGACCATGGCCATGTTCGGCTCGTCGTGCGACGTGTTGCGCCCGGCCCTGGAGGCGCCGATCCGGGAATTTCTCAGCCGGTTGCGCGCCAATCCCCGCCTGGGCGAAGGTTTTGCCGTGGCCCATGGCTCCGGGCCCGGGGTCATGCGTACGGTGGACGATCTGGCGGCCGAGCTGGACATTTTCCGGCTCGGGGTGGGCATCGATGCCGAGGAGATCGGCCAGATTCCCAATTTCGCGCCCGAGGCCATGGCCCAGTTCACCAACCTGGCCATGAACACGCGCCAGGACATCCTGGACCGGCGCTCGCTGTTCAAGATCTTCAACCTCGGCGGGTTCGGCACGAGCTACGAGGTGAACATGGCGCTGACCTTCATGAAGATCGGCCACTGCCTGCCGGCGCCCTACATCTTCGTCGATCCCCTGGGCCTTGGCCCCGGGGGCGGCCAGTTCTGGGAACAGACCCTCGGCCAGTTCCGCACGCTCTCCGGCAATCTGTCCGCCGGCGGGCACGACCTCGGGCCCTTGGGGCCGGCGTGGATCGTGGCCTGCTGCCATGCGGTGCGCAGTTACGAGGAAGGGCTCGCGATCATCGAGGCGTTTCTGGACGACCCGGCCCGCTACTGGCGCGAACGCGACATCCCGCCGGAAAAGGTGCGGCTGGCCCGGACCAACCTGCTCAAGGCCGGGGTGCCCATCCCCGGCTATATCGACGAGGCCCTGGCCGACGGCTAGGCCGGCCGCGCGCAGCGCGCCTTTAGCGAGGCGTTTCGGCCCCGGCCAGGGGCGTGTCAGGCAGGCGCAGTTGGCCGAGCAGGCGGCCAAGCAGGGCCACGGCGGCACTGGTGGCCGCTTCCGGGATATCGGTCAGGCTGGCTGTGACCAGATTGCCCTGGTGGCTGGCGGCGAATTCGGCCGCCTGGAGGATGTCCGTCAGATTGGCGGCCAGGCGTTCCCGACGGGCCGCGTCCGGCCCCGTGGCCCGGAAGCGCAGCCGGGCGTAGTTGCGGCCGGGATGCGGACCGCACACGGCGTCGATCAGGAGCTGGTGGCCGGCTTGGCGGGAGCTGACATTGACGTAGTCCCGGGCGGCCAGGGCGTAATCGGGGCGGCTCACGCCGGTTTTGGCGGAAGGCGCCGGACTGGGTGCGGCGGCCTCGGCCAGACCGGAACGTACAAGGCCCTGCCACAGGGCGGCGAGCGGCAGGGAGGCCACGTTGTCGGGGGCGAGGCGCGGTTCGGTGGCGTCCTCGCGCAGCCCCCCGCCGAGATCGATGACCGGCAGTTCCAGGGGCGTGCCCGCGCCCAGGAAACGCAATTGGGGCGCCAGGGTGTCGAGCAGTCCGTCCTCGGCCGCGAACAAAGACAACACGGCGGTTTCGTGGGCGAAGCGGATGCTGTCGCGCAGGGTGTGGCAGGCCTCGGGGGTGAAGGCCGGGCCGGCCACGTCGGACAGGGTCAAGGGCACCACGAGATCATGGACCCGGCTGCGGGCCGGGGACAGTGACGCGGCGGCCAGGCGGTGCAGGGGCCCTGTCGGGTGGCCGAGCAGCTCCCGCAGGTCGCCGATGGCGGCCGGGGCGTCGGTGATGCGGTTTTCCCCGGCATCCAGGACGGCGAGGCTGCCGTCGGGCAGGGCGGTCAGGGCGCCGCTGGCCCGGGTCAAAAGCGGTCGGCCGATCTCCCGGGCCAGGATGGACAGATGGTCGCCGGGATTGCCGCTGGCCACCACCATGCCCTGGCAGCGCGACAACCAGCGCGCCGCCTCGGTCGTGGCCGTGGGCAGCACGGCGATGACCGGCCCCTGGTCCGCCGGCGGGGGCGGCGTGTCGCCGCCCACCTGATACACCCGGCCAAGGCCCCGGCCGGCCACGGCGGTCATGCCGCCGCGCAAAAGTTCCTTCGGTCCGTCCGGCGGTCGATGGCCGCCCCAGGTGATGCGGGCCGGCCGGGACTGGAGCAGCCAGATTTTTTCCGACGCATCCACGGCGTATTCGAGATCGCGGTACGAGCCGGCCAGGGCCTCGGCGGCCAGGGACAGCCGGGTGAGCCGGGTCAGGGCGTCGGTTTCGAGCACGGCCCGTTTTTGCAGGTCCGCCGGCACCGCTTCCCGCCGGATGCCGCCGGCCGGATCGGACACGGCCCGCCGGGTCTTGCGGGCCGGCTGGATCACCGCGTCCGTGGGGTCGTCGCGGTCCACCCGGTAGATGTCGACCGGAACCGAGCCGTTGACCGCGAGGATGCCGAGGCCCGGCACGGCGGTAATGAGCATGCGGCCGGACACCGGGCGCACCGGGTCCACGGTAAAGACCACCCCGGCGGCCACGGCCGGGACCATGACCTGGACCAGCACGGCCATGTCCAACGTGGCGGCCGGGAGCCCGGCTTCCAGGCGGTAGGCCACGGCCCGGTCGGTGAAGGCACCGGCCATGACCTTGGAAAAGCCTTGGGCCAGGGTCTCGGCGGACAGGTTCAGTTCGGTTGTGTACTGGCCGGCAAAGGAATGCTCGGGACGGTCCTCGGTCAGGGCGCTGCTGCGGGCGGCCAGGGCGAGGGGGCCGTCTCCGGACGGGGTCAGGGCGGCGGCTGCTTGGCGCAGGTCCGCCTGGAGCCAGTCGGGCAGCGGCGTCTCCAAAATCGTGCGGCGAATGGTGGCGCAGGCCGCTGCCAGGGCGGCATCGTCCGTGCCGGCCGCGCGCAGGGTCTGGCGGATGTGTTCGTCCAGGGCGGTTGCGCGCAGAAATTCCCGGCAGGCCCTGGCGGTCACGGCAAACCCGTCCGGCACGGGGAAGCCGTTGCGCAAAAGCGCCGACAATCCGGCCGCCTTGCCGCCGACCTGGCCCGGTTCGAGGGGCAGGGCCAGGGGCAGGCACGACGGCGCCCGGCCGCCGGCATCCAGTTCGTCCAGGGCCGCGCGCAGGGATTCCTCCAGCCGCAACTGCCGGGCATAGAGCGCCCGGGCGCCGTCGGCGGCCAAGCGCGACACGCCGTCGACCATCTCGAAGGTCACGGCCAGTGCATCTTCCACGAGCCCGGTCAGTTCGTCGGCCGGCGCGGCCTCGGCCAGGGCCGTGCCCACCTTGTCCAGCCGGGCCAGGGCGCGTTCGTGGTTGGCGAGCAGGATGCGGAAGGTGTGGTAGCGCACCTTGAGGGCATCGAGGGTCGTTTGGGCGCGGGTTTCCCGCCGATCACGCCATTTTCGCCACAGCTTGCCGATCATGGCCGATCCTCCCGCGGGGCCCGGGATTTTTCCAGGGTCTCGAAAAAGGCCGCTTCGAGCAGGGCGGCGTCGCCGTCGTCGGTGAGTTCGGTATCGCGCTGGCGGGCAAAGGCGCACAGGCTGCCGACCAGGCTCAGGGCCTCCTCGGCGGTTTCGGGCTCCACCAGCTTGAGCCGGCCGACGACCAGATCTCCGGAAGCTTCCACCTTGAATTCGTAGCGGGCCAGGACATGGCGCACGAAGGCCGCCCGGGCGGCCCGGCCGGCGGCATTGGCCAGTCCGCCGACAAACCGGAAGAAGATGGTGTTTTTCTCCGGGCTCTGGTCGATGTAGGCGTCGATGACCGTGAAATGGTAGCCCAGACGCAGGCTGACGTTGCAGTAGGACCGGGCGGCGATGGCGCAATTGCCGCTCGGGTCGGGCAGGGCCCGGCTCATGGCGCCGAGGATATCGCCGAGGCCGACCTTGGCCGGGGCGGTGTCCCACATGCCCGGGGCCAGCATGCCGCGCAGCAGGGCGGCCAGGGGGCGGGAGCGCACGGCAGCCAGTCCGGTGGCGCCGGGAATGAGCCCGCCGCCGATGTCAAGCACACGCAGGTCCAGGGGCACGGGCAGGGCAAGGGGCACGGCCAGGCGGTCGGACACCCCGGCCTGGCGCAGGTCGGCCAGCACGGCCACGGCCCGGTCATGGGCGAAATGCAGGACGTCGTGCAGGGTGCGGCAGCCTTCCACGGTGAAATCCGGGGACAGCGGATCGGTCAGGTGCAAGGTGGCGATGCGGCGCAGCAACCGGCGCAGGGTCAGGTATTCCGGATCGTCCGGAGAGAGTCCGCCTTCCGGGGCCGGCCTATTTTCCGTGGCGCCGCGCAGCACCACCCCGGCCTCCACGTCCACGGTGACGACCAGTCCCTTGGGCAATGCCGTCCGGGCCCCGGCCAGGCCGAAAAGGGCCGGCACGCGGTATTCCCGGGCCATGGCCGCCAGATGCCCGGCCGCGTCGCCGACTTCGGCCACCATGGCTCCGGCCCGGCGCAACAGCGGGGCCAGGGCCGGCGCGGCCGACCGGGCCACGGCAATGGCGCCGTAGGGAAAATCGGCCATGGCCGTCTGTTCGTCCACGGGCACGACCACGCCCGAGGCCACGCCGAGACAGGCGGCCTCGCCCCCGGACAGGAGCACTTCGGTCGGCAACGGGGCGGCCGTGTCGGCCGGGGCTTGCTTGAGCACGTCCACGGCATCGAAAACGATCTGTCCCGAGACCTCCAGGCAAAAGCCCAGGGAAACCGGCGCGCCGAGCAGACGTTCGGCGGCCATGGCCTGGCCGGCCAGACTGGTCAGGGTTTCGGCGCAGGGCAGGGTGCCGGCGTCGCTTTGGCGTGCGCCGGGACGCGGGGCAACATCCTGTCGGCGCAGGGCAAAGGGGTGGAAGCGGTCGCAAAAAAGCGTGTCGACGCGGTCCGGGTCGTCGTCGGGCCAGCAGTCGATGCGAAGAAGCGTGGTCGCCTCGGACTCGCGCACGGCCGTCACGATGCGCCCGCGCCGCACGGCCGGGGGCGTGGCCACGACCAGGGCGGTCGGGCGCAGGGCCGCCGTCCCGGCGCCGGCCTCGGCCCGGGCGGCCCGCAGGGCGCTCTCCAGGGCGGCCGTGACCGCCTCGGCGCTGGCCACCACGCCCCGGACTTCCTGGCGCGCGGCCGTGCCTGCGGCATCGGCCAGACCGAGGGCCACCGTGACCACGGCCGCCCGGGGGCCTTCCTCGGCATCGGCCAGGATCGCGGCCACGGCTTCCCGGGCCCGGGGCGTGAGCGTCCCCTGGTCCCAGGCCGCCTGGGTCACGACGAACCCGCGCGCCACGGGCAGGCCGAGCCGGCCGGCCAGTTCGCCCAGGGTGGCGCCTTCCTGGCCGGCCTTGGCCCCGTCTTCCAGGCGCAGGCGGTGCAGGGGACGCACGGGCTGGTCGTCCTCCTTGTCCGGCCGACCGGCCAGGATGTCCTCCACGGCGCCGGCAATGGCGATGAAGCGGTCGAACAGGGCCACGTAGCGGTTGCCGGTCATGGCGTTGACCGCATAGACGGCCTGGTGGGCGAAATCCGTCACTTCCCGGGCGGATTTTTCCAGGAAGGCCCGGTCGAAGATGTATTCGCCGCCGAGCATGCGCTCCAGGGAGGCCATGCTGGTCAGGGCGGCGGTATTGGCTTCGAGCAGGGCCCGGAACTTGGAGAACAGCGACCGGGCCGCCTCTCCGGCCAGGACGGGTGGATCGGCCGGCATGGCCCCGCGTTCAGGCGTCATGGCGGTCGCTTCCGAGGAAGGTTTCCAGACGGGCGACCACCTCCAGGATATCGGCCAGCTTGAAGGGCTTGGCCACGAAATCGAAGGCGCCCTTGTGGAAGGATTCCTTGGCGGTTTCCAGGGTGGCGAAACCGGTGATGACGATGACCCCGACCGCGGGCGAGACGGCCTTGATACGGTCGAGGAATCCGATGCCGTCGAGCCCTTCCATCTTGAGGTCGGTGATGACGATATCGGCCGGCTGGGCCTCGAAGGCGGCCAGGGCGGCGGCGCTGTCCGTGAAGACCGAAACGTCGTAACCGGCCTTCTGGAAAGCGGGCTTGAGGCGTTTGACCACGATGGGCTCGTCGTCGAGCACGAACAGACGGCGTTTTCCGGAAGCGTTGGTCGCGGTAGCAGACTGCGTCATGGTTTTTCCTCCAGCACCGGCTTGATGGCGGTGAGAAATTCCTCGGCGAAACAATGGGAATCGCCGTCGCGTTCCATGCGGACATCGAGCTGGCGGGTGAACCCCACCAGACCGCCGAGCATGCGCAGTTTGGCGCGCATGGCGTCGCGGTCGCATTTCTTGAGCCGGCCGACCACCAGGTCGCCGTGCAGTTCCACGCGGAAATCGTTGCGGTCCAGGATGTTGCCGATGCAGCGCGCCCGCCTGGCCCGGCGGGAGATGTCCGTCACCCCGCCGAGGAAGCGGAAATACAGGCTGTTGTCGTTGACGGACTCGCCCACATAGGCGTCGACCAGGACGAAATGATAGCCCAGGTGCAGGTTGAGGTTGAGATATTCCCGGGAGACCACGGCCAGGTTGCGGCCGAGCTTTTCCGAACCCGGGGCGCCGACGCCCAGGGTGCGGGTGAGGCTGGCCATGAAACTGCCCATGTCCACGGGCACCGGGTCGGTGGTCCACATGCCAGAGGCGGTGAGCCCCGTGAGCAGTTCGCGCAGGGGCACCGAGGCGAGCTGGTCGACTTCGACGTCGGCGGTATCGCCCGTGGCTTCGTCGTCGAGGTCGATGATGGAGAGGTTGAGCGGCAGGGGCGAACGGAGCTTGCGCGCGGCGGCGTCGAGGATGCCCTGGCGGTTTTCGCTCAGTTCGATGAGTTCGGCCACGGCCTGCTCGTGGATGTAGCGGGTGATGTCGTGGTAGGTGCGGCAGGCGGCCGGGGTGAAGTCCGCGGCGTGGGGGTCGACGAGGTTCAGCGGCGTGATCTTTTTGAGCAGCCGGCGCAGGAGCCGGTATTCGTAGGAGTCCTCGTACACGGCCTCCTCGGTCAGCTCGAAATAGCGCAGTTCCTTGACCAGCCCCCGGTAGACCACGTTCTGGGTGGCGTCCACGGTGATCTCGTCGCCAGTTTTGAGGGCGGTTGTGGCCAGGCCGCAGCCGACGATGGTGGGCAGGCGGAATTCCCGGGCCACGGCCGCCATGTGGCCGGCCGGGGACCCGACGTCGGTGAGGATGCCCTGGGCCCGGGCCATGACCCGGGAGTAGCGCGGCGAGGTCTGGCGGGCGACCAGGATGGCGCCGAAGGGGAAGTTGTCCAGGTCGTCGTCATCGTGGACCACGAACACCTTGCCCATGGCCACGCCGCGTTGGACCACGTCGCCGCGCCCGGAAAAAATCACCTCGGCTTCCCGGGTGGCGGCGTCGATGGCGCCGGTGCGCCTTGCCGGGTCGCCGGAGAAGACCAGGGGCCGGCTTTGCAGGATGAACAGCCGGCCGATGGCGTCCACGGTCCATTCCACGTCCTGGGGGCGCTTGAAATATTTTTCCAGGGACAGGGCGGCCTCGCCGAGCAGGGACAGGTCGGCCTCGGTGAGGCAGGCCGTATCGGTCATCCGGGCCGGCACTTCGGCCTCGGCCGTACCGCCGCCCGGCACGAGGAGCAGGCGCTGGGTCTTGTGGGCGATCTCCCGGGAGATGACCGGAAAGGGCGCCTTGCGAGCGATGAGGAAGGAGTCGGTCTCGATCTCCCCGGCCATGATCGGCGCGCACAACCCCCAGGCCGCGCTGACGAAAATGCCTTCTTCCTTGCGGGTCATCGGCGCGTAGGTGTACATGCCGCCGCTGACCGCCGAATCGATCATGACCTGGCAGCCCACGGCCATGACCGCTTCGTGCTCCTTGAAGCCGCGCCGACGGCGGTAGAGCCAGGCCTCGGGGGCGTAGGCCCCGGCCACCACGCGCTTGAAGGCCTCGGCCACGTCCTTGGGGGGCACGCCGATGACGCTTTCGTACTGGCCGGCAAAGCTCGTTTCGCCGTCCTCGTCCCAGGCCGAACTGCGCACGGCCAGGCTCGTGGGCGGTGTGCCCAGGCGCTTGGCCAGCGCGTCCAGGGCCTCAGTCATGCCCCGGGACAGGGACCGGGGCAGGGTGGCGGCCAGGATGCGTTCGCGCACCAGGGCCGAAACCTCGCGGATGGTGCCTTCCTCGTCGGCGTCCAGGCGTTCGGTCTGCTGGCGGATAAAGTCGGGCAGGCCGTTTCGGGCCATGAACCGGGCAAAGGCGCCGGTGGTGATGACAAAGCCGTCGGGCACGGGCAGGGCGAGCTTGTTTTTGAGCTCCCCGAGCATGGCGAACTTGCCCCCGGCCGCCTCGCCCATGTCGGCGCGCAGTTCGCCGAGGGCCAGGGTCGGCGGGGTGTCGGGAAAATGGTGCCGGCCGGCCAGTTCGTCGGCGATCTCCTGGCGCACGGCCTCGAAGGCCACGAACAGGGGCACGTTGCGGCAGCGGTTGAGGATGGACAGGTCGGAGACGAGCTTGAAGATCTGGTCGGAAAGCTCCTCGCAGGCGGATTCGATGTAGCTGCGGTCAAAGACGTATTCGCCGCCAAGCTTGTCACCCATGTCGGCCATGAGCGTGAGGATGCGGTTGTTGCGTTCGAGGACACTCTTGAATTTCTTGAAGAGCACCACGAAGGGCACCGGGGCCTTGCCCCGTCGGCGCAGGTGCAGCGCCTTGCCGATTTGCTCCAACACGCCCATGGCCATCTCCAGTGCGTGCGTCCGCTAGTGGGCGCCGCTTTTCGAACCCTGGAAGATCCGGCTGACGATCAGTCCGCCCAGGATGGCGATGATCGAGGCCAGGATACCGTACAGGGTGCCGTGGCCGAAAGCCATGTCCGCCAGAAAGGCCGGGGCGCCGGTGAAGGAGGCCGCGATGGCGGTGGCGCTTTGGCCCACGACCGCGCCGTCCTTCACGGCCAGGACTTCCACGGAATAGGCCCCGGGCGAGAGCCGTGACGGCACGTGGAGCACGGCCGAAAACGTGCGCACATCGCCGCTGTCCGGGCCGAGGCTGACCGTGCCGGCATTTTCCCGGTAGAGCTTTTCCGACTTTTGGTACTTGAGGAACTCGGCCAGCAGGCCCGCCTTATCGGCGTCCTTGGTGGTGACCGTGATGCGTTCGGCCAGTCCCGGCACGCCGAGCTTGGCCACGGTTTCGCCCGGAACGCCTTCCGAGGCCGCCACCAGGAAGACCTTGGGCGCTCCGCCGAAGGACACCTTGTCGAGATTCATCCACAGCAGGCCGAGGACCTTGCCTTTTTCCTTCATGGTGAAGGTGGTGGGCTCGCCGGCCAGGCGCACGACCACTTGGCTTGCGGCCGGGATTTCGCCGGTGACGGTCAGGTCCAGGCCGTTGTACAGGGCGTTGATGGAAATGGCCTGGGGGCTGGTGTTGAAGGACACCGGCGACTGGGCCAGGGCCCGGCCGGGGGTGACGGCCAGCAAGGCCAGCAGGAGGACGAGGGAAAGGGTGTGGCGCATGCTAGTGTCCTCCGATAGCGGCCAGCAGCACGTCGGGGCGGGCCAGCAGTTCGTAGAGCATTTTGAACATGACGAGCAGCACGATGCCGGAGAGGTAGATCTTGAGCTGGTCGCCCTTGAGGTGGCGTCCGAGGCGGGCGCCGATTTGGGCGCCGACGGCCGAACCGATCAAAAGCAGCAGGGCCAGCACGAAGTCCACGGTGTGGTTGGCGGCCGACTGCATGATGGTGACGTTGATGCAGGTGAAAAGGACCTGGAACAGGCTCGTGCCCACGACCACGTGCATGGGCATGCGCAGCATGTAGACCATGACCGGGACCATGATGAAACCGCCGCCCACGCCCATGATGGCTGAGAGCACGCCGACCAGGCCGCCGAAGAAAAGCGGGGTCAGGGCCGACTGGCGGATGCCCGAGCGGGGGAAATCCATCTGCCAGGGCAGCGAGGCCATGAACCGGGCATAGGCCGAGGGCTTGCCCGGGGCGGCTTTGCTCGGGGATTTGGACTTGGCCTTGCGCATGGAGCTCAGGGATTCGAAAAACATGTAGAAGCCGACGCCGCCGAGCATGAGCACGTAGGTGATGGCGATGCAGAAGTCGGCGTTGCCCATGGCGCGCAGGATCTTGATGAGCTGGACGCCGAGGGTGCCGCCGATGACGCCGCCGACGAGCAGCAGCAGGCCCATTTTGACGTCCACGTTGCCCAGGCGCAGGTGGATCAGGGTGCCCGAGGTCGAGGCCCCGACGATCTGGTTGGAGTCCGAGGCCGCGGCCACGGTGGCCGGGATGCCGAACATCATCAGCAGCGGGGTCATGAGGAACCCGCCGCCGACACCGAAGATGCCGGAAAGCAGGCCTACGCCGCCACCCAGGCCGAGAATGGCCAGGATGTTCACCGAATTACCGGCGATGGGCAGGTACAGGGTTGTGGGAATGATCATGTTGCCGAACCTTTTCCTTGGGTTGGGGTTTCCTCCCGCCGCGGGGAGACCAGCTCCACCCGGCAGGAGATCCCGTGCAGGATGCGCTTTTGCGCCTGGGAATCCTGCTCCGATATGCGCCCGTCTCCGTCGACCGCCGCCGTGACCAGGAGTGTGATCTTGCGATCCCGGGCAAATCGGATCACCTCTTCCGCGTAGTCGCCCTCGGCCATGAAGCATTGGATCCCGACACCTTCCTCCTGGGCCTGCTGCACCATAAGGCGCAGCCGGCGGCGTTCCTCGGTCGCGGTCCCGGCGGTCGTGCCCGGGACCTCCCCCTCGGCGGGGGTGGTCACGAACAGGACATGGACCGTGGCCTTGATACGTTTGGCCAGGGAGATGGCGCGGGTCAGGGCCGAAGAGGCCCCCTGCCTGGGTGAGGTGCCGACCAGTATGCGTTCCATGGTGTTTTTCCGTCGGGGTGTTTAGCAACCGGCGGACCAATTGGATCTCAAAGGCTAACAGGCTGCAATGAAAGAGGATAATTTCACAGTGGCCTGTGGGGGCTTGGGGCGGGCGTTTCAGATTGGAAAAGGGGCGGCGGAAGGGCTGTCCGGTTGTTTCAGGCTGAAACGTTACTTTTTGAACAAGCGAAAAAACACCAGTAAATCAGGACTATTGATCTTGGAACGGGGGTTGCTTGCACTTTTAGTAATGCCCGGGAGCGGTGGTGATGCTTTTCCCCCGGGGAAAAAACAGGTAGCGGGGAAGCTTCCCCGGCAAGGACAGACAGCATGTTGCGCACCATCCGTTCCAAAATGATTTTCGTGTTCGCGGCCAGTCTTTTCACCGTGCTGGCCCTGGCCGCCGTGCACATCGGCAGCCTCTCGGCCCTGCGCGAGCGGTATCTGGTCAGCGAGCGCATGGAAGACCTGCTCAACGACATTCTGGAAGTGCGACGCTTCGAGAAAAATTACCTTCTCTATCACGACGCGGCCAGCCTGCGCGAGGGCCTCGACTATCTCGACGCCGTGGACCGGCTGGCCGCCGGCCTGACCTCGGGCATGGACCGGGAGATCGGCGACGCGGCCTATAAGGAATTCCTGAACGACCTGACCGCCTACCGGACAGCCTTGTCCCGGCTCCAGGACGCGGGTTCGCCGGACCCGGAACAGACCGAGGCCGTGCGGGCCCGGGGCAAGGCCCTGACCGATTTCGCCACGCGTCTGCTTTCGGCCAAGCGCCAGCGCATCCACGAGACCATCCAGCAATCCCTGGCCGTGCCGTTCGCCTTTGCCGGTATTTTTCTGGCCCTGACCATTGCCGTGGTGGCGCTCGTGTCCACCCGGGTGCTGCGGCCCTTGGCGTTGTTGCGCGAGACTACCCGTCGGGTGGGTGAGGGCGATTTCCGGCCGGTGCCCATGCGGGCCGATCTGACCGACGAGATTTCGGGCCTGCTTGGGGCGTTTAACCGCATGGCCCACCAGATCGAGGCCAACCAGGAGCATCTGGTCCAGGCCAGCAAGATGGCCGCTCTTGGCACGTTCACGGCCGGCGTGGCCCATGAGCTCAACAATCCCATCAACAACATCAACCTGACCGTGGACGCCCTGCGCGAGGATTACGCCGAGGGTCTCGACGACGAGGGCCGGGAGCTGCTGGACGATATTTCCGGCCAGGCCGACCGGGCGGCGGACATCGTGCGCAATCTGCTCGATTTTTCGCGCACCGAGCGTCCGCCCCTGGTGCCGCTCGATCCGGCGGAAGTGGCCACCACCAGCGCGTCGCTGGTCAAAAACCAGATGCAGGCCGCGGGCATCGCCTTCAGCCTGGAGGCGCCGAACGGCTTGCCACCCATTCGGGGCGACCTGCGCAGCCTCCAGCAGGTGCTCGTCAACATCCTGCTCAACGCGGCCCAGGCCACGCCGCGCGGCGGCCGGGTGCGGCTGGAAGTCGCCTCCGGGGCCAATGGCGGCACCTGCTTCATCGTGGCCGACACCGGCCCGGGCGTGCCGCCCGACGTGCTGCACCATATTTTTGAGCCGTTTTACACCACCAAGGGCGTGGGCAAGGGCACGGGCCTGGGCCTGGCCGTGGCCTACTCCCTGACCAAGCACCATGGCGGCTGCATCGAGGTGGACAATCCCGCGGACGGCGGCGCCGCCTTCACGATTTGCCTGCCGCCCGCCCCGACCGCCGGGGAACCGACCCGGCCTGACCAGGAGCCCTAGCCGTGAAACCCCGCATCGCCGTGGTGGATGACGAGACCATCGTCTGCAACCGGTTGAGCCGCGCCCTGGCCAAGGATGGCGCCACGGTGGAGGCCTTTACCGAGAGCCGGACCTTTCTGGCCCGCCACGCCGAAGCCCCCTTCGACCTCGTGCTGCTGGACGTGCGACTTCCCGACGGCGACGGCATCGCCTGCATTCCGGCCATCAAGTCCGCGTTTCCGGATACCGAGGTCATCATCATCACCGGCTACAGTTCCATCGAGACGGCCATTGCCGCGGTCAAGGCCGGGGCGTTTCATTACGTGCAAAAGCCGGTCAAGCTGGCCGAGGTGCGCCACCTGGCCGACGCGGCCCTGGAGCGGGTGGCGTTGCGCCGGGAGAACCTGCGCCTGCGCCAGGAACTGCGTGGGGCCGAGGACGCCAAGCCCTTTATCGGCAGCGCACCCTCCATCCGCCGGGTCTTTGCCGTCATCGACAAGGTGGCGCCGGTGGACTGCAACGTGCTCATCCTCGGCGAAAGCGGCACAGGCAAGGAACTCGTGGCCCGGGCCATCCACCGCCGCAGCGGCCGCAGCGAACGGCCCTTCGTGTCGTTCAACTGCGGTGGCTTTTCCGAGGAACTCATCAGCAGCGAGCTGTTCGGCTATGAAAAAGGGGCCTTTACCGGGGCCACGGCCACCAAGATCGGCCTGCTCGAATCCGCGGCCGGGGGCACGGTTTTTCTGGACGAGATCGGGGAAATGCCGCTGTCCATGCAGGTGCGGCTGTTGCGCGCCATCCAGGAGCGCCGCATTCTGCGCGTGGGCGGCACCCGGACCATCGACCTCGACATCCGGCTTTTGGCCGCGACCAACAAGGACCTCAAGCACGAGGTGACGGCCGGGGCTTTTCGCGAGGACCTGTTTTTCCGCCTCAACGTGGTCACCATCCACCTGCCCCCCCTGCGCGAACGCCAGGAGGACATTGCGCCCCTGGCCGCCCATTTCCTGGAAAAATACGGCCGGGCCTTCCGCAAGAACGTGACCGCCATCGAGCCCGAAGCCCTGCAAATCCTGGCTGCCTACAGCTATCCGGGCAATGTCCGGGAACTCGAAAACATCATCGAGCGCGGCGTGGCCCTGGCCGGGGACGAAACCCTGCGCGTCAAGGACCTGCCTGCGGACCTGCGCCAGCTTTCCTTCGACTCGGTCGAGGGCGAGGGGCTCGCCTCCCTGGAGGAGATGGAGCGGCGTTACATCGCCCGGGTGCTCGAACGCACGGGCTACAACAAGGGCTTGGCCGCCCAGATTCTCGACATTCCGCGCACGACCCTGTGGCGCAAGCTCAAGCAGTACGGTCTGGATTGAAACGCGGCCGGCTGGGGGCGCGTGGGGGCAGGGGGACGTGGAAATAACCTAGAAATGCGGTATGGAATGAGATCGCAAAAAAGGGCGGCACCCCGCAGGGACCGCCCAGGTTGTGGCGTGTTGGATTATTCGCCCAGGGCCTTTTTGACGGCGGTCAGGACGGCCTCGGGCGAAAAGGGCTTGCGGATGGCGGCCACGGCCTTGCGGATGGACTGGTCATGGCCGTCCAGGCCGCTTATGACCACCACCGGAATGTTCTTATAGGCTTCTTTCTGGGAATACTTCCGGTAGAACCGGGGGCCCCACTCGTTGGGCATTTCCAGGTCCAGGGTGATGCAGTCGGGATGCTCGCGTTCGAGCACGTCCATGGCCAGTTCGCCATCCGAGGCGCTACAGGTTTCGTAGCCGTTGTCGGAAAAAAGCGTGACCAGATAGGAAATGATCTGCGGATCGTCGTCGACCACCATGATTTTTTTCGCCATGCCCGCCTCCTTTGGCGTGCCGGCTCCCGGTCCCACGACGGGCCGGTCCGGCCGCTGCGCTTCTGGTTTCTTGGTACCGTGAATTGTTCCGGCTGCCAACCGTGAATTCCAAAACGTCGTCGATTCCGGTATATTGGCCGTTTCGAGGCCCTGCCTCAGCCCAGGATGTCACGCAATGCCGCAAGCAAGCCTTCCCGGTCGATGGGCTTGTCGAAGACCGCCTTGGCCCCGGGAATGACGTATTTGAGTCCCGGATGGCCGGTGATGACGATGATGGGGATGTCCCGGCCGGTCTTGGCCAGGGCCCGGTTGAACTTGGGCCCGGTCATGTCCGGCATTTCCAGGTCCAGGGTGACGCAGTCGGGTGGGGTGTCTTCCAGCACGGCCAGGGCTTGGCGGCCGTTGCGCGCCGAAACCGTGTCATAGCCGGCGTCGGCGAAGACGTCCTCCAGATAGCTGACGATATCCGGATCGTCGTCCACGATCAGGATTTTTTTGGCCATGGGCCTGCCTCCACGTCGGTAGTCCGGGGTTTCCCCGCCGTTATGGAACGGAAGGCCGGGTCAGGCAAGGGAAAAACGCCCCCGAGCGGCCGCTCAGGCCTCCGCGTCCCGCCGAATCGGCAGGCGCACGTGGAACCGGGCTCCCTGGCCGGGCTCGGACTCGGCCACGATGTCCCCGCCGTAGTCCTTGACGATGTTGTAGCTGATGGACAGCCCCAGTCCCGTGCCCTTGCCCACCTCCTTGGTGGTGAAAAACGGCTCGAAAATGCGGCCGAGGACTTCCGGCGCGATGCCCGGACCGTTGTCGGCCACCGTGGCCACCACCCGATCCTCTTCGACCCGGGTGCTGATGGTGATGCGCTTGTCGCCGGGCCGGGCCGCCGGTCCCCAATGCTCTTCCACGGCGTCCCGGGCGTTGAGCAGCAAGTTCATGAACACCTGCTCCAGAGGATTGGGCTGGGCCAGGACCTGGGGCAGGCCGTCCGGCAGGTCGAAGTCCACGGTGATGTTGCGCACGGCGAGCTGCTGGGAAAACAGCTCGAAGGTGCGCCGGATGACCGTGGCCAGGTCCACGGGTTCGAGGGTCAGGCCGTTTTTGCGGCCGAATTCCCGCATGTGGTTGATGATGCCCGTGGCCCGGGCGATGTGTCGGCTGATACCCTCGGCCATTTCGGTGAGGCCGGCCTGGTCCGGGAGCTGGCCGCGCGAGAGCTTGCGGCGCAGATAGTCGGCGATGGTCTGGATGACCGTCATGGGCTGGTTGAGCTCATGGGCCACGCTGGTCGACATTTCGCCGAGGGTCGCCATCTTGCTTGCCTGGATGAGTTGCTGTTCGGTTTCGAGCCGGCTCGTGATGTCCGTGACCGAGGCCAGGTAGACCCGGCTGCCCGGGTATTCGGCCGTGGACACCCGGATGGCGGCGTAGAAGGACTGGCCGTTTTGGCGGCGGTGGCGCACCCGGTCGATGGGCCGTTCGGCCCGGATGGCCGCCTCGAAGGGGGCCGTGTCGGGCTCGTCGAACAGGGACAGGAAGCTTTGGCCGAGCAGTTCGCCGGGTTCGTAGCCGTAGAGTCCGCGCGGCCGGGGGTTGCATTCGAGGATGGTCAGGTCGTCGCGGTCGAGCACGAACAGGGCCGAGGGAATGCAGCTGAAAATGGCCTGGTATTTCTTGCGCGAACGTTCGAGTTCTTCTTCTAGGAACTTGCTGTCCGTGATGTCGAGGCTGATCTCCATCACCGAGGTCACCCGGCCGGCCTCGTCGGTCATGGGCGAGGTGCTGACGAAGAAATTGCGGGGCGAGCCGTCCTTGTCCAGGGTGATCTCCTCGGTGGCGTGGGGGAGGCCGTCCTCGAAGGAACGGATGACCGGGCAGTTGAGGCAGGGGGCGGTGCGGCCCTTGTAGACCTTGTAGCAGTAGGCGCCTGGGGTGGCGTGGAATTCGTCGGCGAAGACCTGGTTGTAGCTCAAAAGCCGCAGGTTCTTGTCCTGGACCGTAATGGTGCAGGGCACGTGTTCGAACAGGTCGCGGTAGCGTTCCTTCTGGCGTTCGAGTTCGGTCTGTTTGGTGAGGACCTCGCGGCCCATGGTGTCGATGGCCCGGCCGAGTTCGCCCATCTCGTCGGACTGGGTGACCTGGGCGCCGGTGAATTCCTGGCCGGCGGCAATGGCCCGGGTGGCCCGGATCATGCGGCGCACGGGTCGGTTGACGAGCAGGTGGGTAAAAAGGAACAGGATGCAGAAGGTGGCGCCGGCCACGGCCAGGGCGGCCAGGAAATTCATCTCGGTGTAGCGGGCGAGTTTGGCTTCGCTGGCGGCCTGGGACACGGTGATGTCGAGGAGACCGAGGATTTTCTTGTCCGCCGGATGCACATGGCAGGGATCGCCCGCGCACGAAGGTTCGTTGACGATGGGCCGCAGGATGCCGAGACAGGGATGGCCCGAGGGATCGGTAAAAAACCGGGTCCGCTCGGGCAGGGCCAGATTGGTTTGCGGGGGGCTCGACCGGTGGCAGACGTAGCAGGCTTCCTGCTTGATGTCCGTGGTCTCGTCGATCTCGGAGAGCAGGTTGGAATACTTGATCTCGCCTTTCTTGTTGTAGACCCGGATGGAGATAATGCCCTGCTGGGTGCCGATGTTTTTGATGATCTCCCGGATGGACTGGGGAGAATAGGTCAGCATGGCATAGTGCAGGCCGAGGTTGATGGTGTTCCCGAGCCGGTCCATGTCGGACATGGTGGCCTCGGTGGCCAGGGTCTTCATGGCGCCGATGTTGAGGGAGGACCACAGGAAAAAAAAGAGCATGAGCGCCGAACCCGAGACCAGGGCCAGCTTGGTGATGAGCGAGCAGCGGATGCCGTGCAGCAACCGGGGCAAGGCTCCGGCCAGGGCGGTCAGTCGCGTGTTGACCATGCAAATGCCTCCGGCGGCGTCTTTTCTCCTGCCTAGCCCACGCTCAAAATGATCGAGAACGGGTCGGCCGTGGCCCAGACGCCGTCGCCGGGGCCGAGCCTGGCTTCGAGCAGGGCGTCCAAACTCATGGTGGAGCACAGCTTGGAGCCGTCGTCCAGGGTGAGCACCACCTCGGCGCCGTTGCGCCCCCGGTGCACCTGCTCCACCACCCCATGAAACGTGTTCTCGCCGGACTTGGGCGGTTCTTCCTGGGCGGAATCCAGGGCCACGGCCGGGGCCTTGAGCCGGGCGGTGACGAACACGCCCTCGCGCAGCCCCAGGGCCTCCACGCTTTTCGAGGACACGATGGACACGAGGACATGCCCGCCCAGGGTCGTCATCTCGACCCGTGACTGGATTTCCCCCGGATGCACGGCCGACACCCGGCCGAAAAACGTGTTGCTGGCCCCGGTGGTCCGGCGGTTCTCCCGCTCCAGGAAATACTTTTCCAGGCGTTTTTGTTCCTCCTCGGGCAGGTCGAGGAATGCGGCCGTGGAATTGGCGGTCTGGTGGCCGAGGATGCGCTGGACCACGGTCAGGGGCACGCCGTTGTGGAGCAGCTCCACGGCCCGGGACCGGCGCAGGGTGTTGGGATTGGCCAGATGCTTGGGCAGGCCGCATTCCTCGGCCCGCTCGTAGATGACCCGACGCATGTAGCCCTGGTCCAGGTGGAACACCTCGCCGCGCAGAGCGGCATAATCCGGGTCGCGTAACAGCTGCTTGAGTTCGGCGTGGAGTTCCCCGGGCAGGTAGACCTCGCGCCGGGGCCTCGCGTCTTCGCCCTTGCCGCCGCCGAGCAGCACCTTGCGGTAGGCCAAAACAAAGTCCGTGCGGTCGTCCAGGGCCAGGATCTCGCCGAGCTTGGCGCCGGTGTAGCGCAACAGCAGAAAGACCAGCCGGGTCCGGTTGCGGGAAATGACCGAACGCTTGCCTTTGGCCTTGGCCACCCAGGCGTCGAAGGCCGCGTCGAGGCGGCCGACTTGCTCCACGGTCAGGAAATTGGGTTCGCCCGTGTCCTGCGGGGCGGATGATGCTGTCGTGTGTTGCTGCATGGAATCGCCCGTATCATCCAGGACATGCTCCAGGTCAATGCCGCTCAACATGGCCTCCGGTGGTCGGGGGAGGAAGTCTCCGCCCAGTTTATCACGAAAAAGAAAAATCAGGTGACAATTTTCACAAAACCCGCTAGTCTGATTGTCACGCAAGTTTTGCAACTCGTGACAAGTTTGAGCGGTGCTGTCAACCAAGCAGTTTTCGCCTGGCGCGTCAATGGGTTGCGTCGGCAACATCGGGTGACACGGGAGGTGCGCGCGCGGGATGACGATTGCCAACCGGGGAAGGGCGAAAGCGAACACGTCAAGCAGAGGGTCGAAGAAGGTATGAAAAACGGAAAACGGCGCATAAACAAACTGTTGGTCTGCCTGGCCGTGTGCGGCCTGGGCGGACTGTCCGCGTTGTCGGCGGGCCTGGTTGCAGCCAAGGAGCAGCCCGGCGACAAGCAGCGGGCCGATATCGTCAGCATCGACGAGATGCGGACGTACGGACCGCTCACGCAACCCAAGGTGGTTTTCCTCCACGACAAGCACACGGCGGCCTTGGGCAAGCAGAAGGATTTCTACAAGAAAGAGTGCGGCACCTGCCACCAGTCCTCGAAAGAGGGCACCATGTACCTCGGCTTCATGCGCGACGATACGCCTATGACCGTCGAGGCGCTGCGCGACACGTTCCACACCAACTGCATCGGCTGCCACATGACCATGGCCGCCGCCGGCCAGAAGACCGGGCCCAAGGACGTGCAGTGCAAGGGCTGCCACAACGGCACCCCGGACGTGACGTCCAACTGGCAGCCCATCACCGTGGACAAGCGGCTCCACTTCCGGCACGCCGCTACCCAGGAAAGGTCCGAGAACAAGTGCGGCGCCTGCCACCACGTCTATGACGACGTCGCGGCCAAGACCGTGCCGGTCAAGAAGGAAGATCAGGTTCCGGGCTCCTGCGCCTACTGTCACGGCGAGGCGACCACTACCGTGGCCGGCCGCAAGCCGGAAAAGATCCGTTCCCTGCGCCTGGCCGCCCACGGCGAGTGCGTGACCTGCCACCGGGCCACGGCCGCAGCCGCCAAGGACGCCCCCACCGGCCCCTCCACCTGCGCCGGCTGTCACGGTCCCCTGGACCAGAAGGCCATTGCCGAAACCTCGCTCAAGCGCGTGCCGGCCGATGCCGACCTGCGCATCAAGCGCGGCCAGCCCGATCTGGTCATGGTGCGCCCGGAAGCGACCGAAAAGCCGGTCATGGGCGCGGACGGCAAGCCTGTGGCGGTGCGCAACATGCCGCCGGTTCCCTTCGACCACAAATATCACGAAGCCAAGAGCGAGACCTGCGTGGCCTGCCACCACGGTGCCCTGGGCAGCTGCTCGGCCGCCTGCCACACCGTGTCCGGCGCCAAGGAGGGCAATTATGTGCCCCTGGCCCAGGCCATGCACGCCACCGACGCCACCCGCAGCTGCGCCGGTTGCCACGCCAAGGAGCAGCAGCGCCCCGAGTGCGCCGGCTGCCACAGCCATATGAAAAAGGGTGTGGGCGACAACGCCGCCTGTGCCTCCTGCCACGTGACCCCGACCGGGGAGCTGGCCCAGGCCGAAGTGACGCTTCTGGCCAAGCCCAAGGGCAAGGACACCGAAGCCGCCGCGGCCGAGCTGGCCGGCAAGCTGCTGGCCGCCAAGCGCGACGTCACCGCCACCTTCCCGGCCGAGGACATTCCCGAGACCGTGACCATCGGGTCCCTGTCCAAGGACTATGATCCCTCGATCCTGCCCCACCGGGCCATTGTCCAGTCCATGCTGGCCGGCATGAAGGACTCCAAGCTGGCTGGCGCCTTCCACGAAGGCGATGCCGCCGTGTGCCAGGGCTGCCACCATATGAGCCCGGCCAGCAAGACGCCGCCGCGTTGCGGCAACTGCCACCCGGCCGTGGAAACCCCGGGCCAGAGCCGTCCGGCGCTCAAGGCCGCCTTCCATACCCAGTGCATGGGTTGCCATACGGCCATGGGCATCGAAGGCAAGGTGGTGAGCAAGGACGCCGGCGCCAAGCCCGTGCCCAAGGCCACGGATTGCACCGGTTGCCACAAGGAAAAGAAGCACTAGGACCCAAACCAGTCGAGGTCTCGATACGATGAAACGAAGACACTTTCTGGGCCTTCTGGGCGCGACCGGCCTGAGCCTGACGGCGGGCGTGTCCAAGGCCCGGGCCTCTTCCGCGGCCGATGTCACGGGCCTGCCGAACGTGGGTGGAGTGCTTTTTGACGCCACCCGCTGCATCGGCTGCCGTAAATGCGAGGCGGCCTGCAACCAGGTCAACGAGCTGCCAAAGCCCGCCAAACCCTTTGACGACCTGACCGTGCTCGAAACCAGGCGGCGCACCGACGCCAAGACCTATACCGTGGTCAACAAGTATCTGCCCGAGGCCGGCAAGCCGCCGGTCTTCCGCAAGATCCAGTGCAACCACTGTCTGGAACCGGCCTGCGCCTCGGCCTGTTTCGTGCACGCCTTTAAAAAGACCGAGTCCGGGGCCGTGGTCTACGACCCCTCGGTCTGCGTGGGCTGCCGCTACTGCATCGTGGCCTGCCCGTTCAACATCCCGACCTACGAATACGACAAGGCGCTCACGCCCCGGGTCATGAAATGCACCATGTGCTATCCGCGCCTGCTCGAAGGCAAGCTCCCGGGTTGCGTGGAGGCCTGCCCCAAGGAAGCGCTGGTTTTCGGCAAGCGCCGGGAACTTTTGAACATCGCCTGGGACCGCATCGGCGCCAATCCGGGCCGCTACGTGGAGCATGTCTACGGCGAGCGTGAGATGGGCGGCACGAGTTGGATCTATATGGCGCCCAAGCCGTCCTTTGCCGCGCTCGGCATGGACGAGCATCTGGGTACGGCCTCGGCGCCTGAGCTGACCAGCGGCGCGTTGGCTGCCGTGCCGGCCGTGGCCGGCGTGTGGCCGGTGCTGCTGACCGGGCTTTATGCCATCAGCAAGCGCAAGGAAAAGATCGCCGAGGAAGAGAAGAAGGCGGCTGTCGAAGCGGCCATCGCCAAGGCCAGTGCCGATGCCGAGGCCAAGCTGGCCGAGGAGCTGGGCAAGGCCGAGGTGGCGAACAAGCGTCGCATCGAGGTCGAGGTTAAAAAGGCCCTGGAGGCCGCCGCCAAACAAGCCGAAGGCGGGGAGGACGCGTAATGTCGACCGAAAACCGGAAAACGGGCGGTTCCCTGTTCACGCCGGGCAACATCATCGCCGGGATCATCCTGGCCGCCGGCATCGTTGTCACCATCATGCGCTTCACCCTGGGCCTCGGGTCGGTGACCAACCTCTCCGACAACAACCCCTGGGGGATTTGGATCGGCTTTGACCTGCTGTGCGGCGTGGCCTTGGCCGCCGGCGGCTACACCACGTCGGCCGCCTGCTACATCTTCGGCTTCAAGAAGTTCCACCCCGGCGTGCGACCGGCCATCTTGACCGCCTTTTTGGGCTACGCCCTGGTGGTCTTCGCCCTGCACTACGATGTGGGCCGTCCGTGGCGGCTGGTCTATCCGATCTTCTACCAGCAGGGCACCACGTCGATCCTTTTTGAGGTCGGCCTGTGCGTGTTCATCTACCTGACGGTGCTCTTCCTCGAATCCCTGCCCGCCGCCCTGGAGTGGAAGGGCGGTTTCGACAAGTACCGGGGCATCCTGGTCAAGCTGACCATGGGCCTGACCATCCTCGGCGTGATTCTCTCCACCCTGCACCAGAGCTCGCTCGGCGCCCTGTACCTCATCGCCCCGTCTAAGCTCCATCCGTTGTGGTACACGCCGTACCTGCCGCTGATGTTCTTCCTGTCGAGCATGTTCGCCGGCCTGTCCATGGTCATCAGCGAGGGCATGCTGTCGCACAAGAACTTCCATCATATGATGGATGCCGAATACAACGCCGGCTACGAGAACCTGCAGCTTGCCTTTGCCAAGGGCGCGGCCTGGATCATGGCCGGTTACCTGGCCATGAAGCTTCTGGGCCTGGCCATGGACAACCGCTGGCACTACCTGTTCACGGGCTACGGTGCCTGGTGGCTGTTCGAGGTCATCGGCTTCGTGGCCTTGCCCTGCTACTGCTACGCCGTGGGCTACCGCGACCGCAACCTGCGCCTGGTGCGCATCGCCGGTCCGTGGACCGTGCTCGGCATCGTGCTCAACCGCTTCAACATAAGCCTGGTCGCGTTCAACTGGCAGTTGCCCAGCGCCGACCGCTACTTCCCGAGCCTGGGTGAGATCATCATCTCGGTGTTCGTGGTCACGATCGGCGTGCTGGCCTTCCGGTTCATCGTCACCCGGATGCCGATCTTCTTTGTCCACCCGGCCTACAAGGATTCCTCCCACTAACCCGAGCGGAGAAAGACCATGTTCGATACTTTGCAAGATCTGATGCTGCATAACAAGAGCATCACCTATGTGCTCATGGCCGTGGTGCTCATCTGCTTTGTCGGTTTCTGGCACTTCCTGACCGACAAGGAAGAGCGCAAGCGTCGCTACTAGGCGCTTTCACCCCGGGCAAGAAGGAGACCACCTCATGTACGCATTCCTGACCGGTCCGATGCTGTGGCTGTCGTTCGCCATATTCGTCATCGGCTGCATTGTCCGCGTCGTCAAATACGTTAAGGGCCTCAACTGGCAGCTCGACCGCGTGCCCTACGGCTACCGGCGCGATCTGGCCATACGGGGCGCGCTCAAGTCCGTGTTCCACTGGCTGACCCCCTACGGCTCGCGCAGCTGGCGGGTCAAACCGGTGTTCGCCACCGCGTTCTTGCTCATGCACATCGGGCTCGTGCTCGTGCCGCTGTTCCTGTACGCCCATGTGGTGCTGGTGCGCGAACGCTTTGGCCTGTCCTGGCCGACCCTGCCCGCCGGGCTGGCCGACCTGCTCACCATCCTGGCCATCGCCGCCGGGGTGTTCATCCTGCTGCGCCGCTTCGCCCTGCCCGAGGTGCGCATCATCACCACACCCCACGACCTGTGGATCATGGCCATCAGCCTGGCGCCGCTTCTCACCGGCTTCGTGGCCGCCCACCAGGCCGGGGAGGCGAACGGCTGGCTGCTCGCCCACGTCATTACCGGCGAGATCTGGCTCATTGCCATCCCGTTTACCAAGCTGTCCCATGTGGTGCTGTTTTTCTGCTCCCGGGCCCAGCTCGGCGTGGACTTCGGGGTCAAGCGCGGCGGACAGCGCGGCCGCGGCATCGTCTGGTAGAAACGGCCGGCGGAAGCGCCAAGGAGTGAGATATCATGCCTGAAGGGATTTATTGCAACAAGCGCCCGGTCAATACGGAAGAGGACTTGAAGGCCCTGCTGTCCGATACCCGCGGCACGAAATATTACGAGGAAATGCTCTCGCTGGAGGTGGACCGCGAAAAATTGTGGTCCAGCATCCAGAAAACCTGCAAATCGCGCATGCGCACCTGGCTCGATGTCTGCGCCCGGTGCGGGCTGTGCGCGGACTCCTGCTTCCTGTACCTGGTCAACGACCGGGTGCCGACGCAAGTGCCGTCGTACAAGATCCATTCGACCCTGGGCGAGATCATCCGCCGCAAGGGCGACGTGGACAACGCTTTCATGCGGCACTGCATGGAAGTGGCTTGGTCCCAGTGCACTTGCTGCAACCGCTGCGCCATGTTCTGCCCCCACGGCATCGACATCGGCATCATGATGGGCTACCTGCGCGGCCTGCTCTATTCCCAGGGATTCGTGCCCTGGGAACTCAAGATCGGCGCCGGCATGCACCGGGTCTACCGGGCCCAGATGGACGTGACCACCGAGGACTGGGTCGAGACCTGCGAATGGATGGCCGAGGAGCAGCAGGACGATTGGCCGGGCCTGGAGATTCCGGTGGACAAGGAAGGCGCGGACATCATGTACACGTGTAATGCCCGCGAGCCCAAGCACTATCCCGAGGATCTGGCCGAGGCGGCCATCCTGTTCCATATTGCCGGCGAGAACTGGACCGTGCCCTCCGAGGGCTGGGAACAGACGAGCCTGGCCATGTTCGCCGGTGACTGGGAAGCCTGCAAGTTGCAAGTGCAAAACGTCTACTCGGCCATCGAGCGCCTGAAGCCCAAGCGGGTCATCGGCACCGAGTGCGGCCACGCCCACCGGGCCACGGTCGTCGAGGGTCCCTACTGGGCCGGCCGGCCCGACGGCCAGCCGCCGGCGCCCTACATCCACTATGTCCAGTGGGTGGCCGAGGCCCTGCGCACGGGCAAGCTCAAGATCGATCCGACCAAGCGCATCAAGGTGCCGGTCACCTACCAGGATTCCTGCAACTACATCCGCAACTGGGGCTTGGCCGAGACCGCCCGGGAAATCCTGTCCTATCTGGTCGAGCCGGGCTACCTGCGCGAGATGACCCCCAACAAGGAATACAACTACTGCTGCGGCGGTGGTGGCGGATTCAACGGTATCGGCAAGTTCCGGCCCATGCGCAACAAGGCGCTTTTAACCAAGCGCGACCAGATCCTGTCCACCGGAGCCAAGCTCGTCATCGCGCCCTGCCACAACTGCTGGGACGCCATCCGCGACCTGGAGGAAGAGTACAAGATCGGCATCGACTGGAGCTTCCTCAAGCCGCTTTTGCTCAAGATGGTGATCGTGCCCGATCACCTGAAGCCCAAAGAGGAAGCGGAGGACGAGGAATAGCTCGCGGATTGGCCAGGCAACGATCCAAGCACCTCTCACGTCCCATGGGGGTCAGGAATGTTCGATAAAATACTGTTTGCGACCTCGGGCTCGCCGGAATGCGATAGCGCCGCCCGGGTGGCCTTCGACATGGCGCGCCAATACGGCGCAGAGCTCATCCTGTTCCATGTCCTTGGTATTCCCGGCAAGGGCGACAGCAATATGGTGATCGACACCCGCACCGGCGAGGCCGTCGATGCCGACGCGGAATATCTGGAAGGCGTGGCCGAAGAGCTGCGCACGACCTATGACAAGCAGCTCGCCGGCTGCCCGAACGCTTCGGTGGAAATCGCCGTGGGCGTGCCGAGCCGCGAAATCCTGCGCATCGCCCGGGCCAAGGATGTGGACATGATCGTCCTGTGCGCTCCGGGCCAGGGCAGCGAGGCCGGCTTTTACAAGCGCGGCGTCATCGGTTCCACCCACCGCAAGGTGGCCAAGTCGGCCAAGTGTCCGGTCCTGACCGTGGGCCGGCCGTCGGCCTCGTTCTGGGGCGGGTTTTCCAATATCGTCTTTGCCACGGATTTTTCCAAGGCGTCGGAGTCGGCCTTCCAGTTCGCCGTCACCGTGGCCAAGGCCGTGGACGGCGAATTGCATCTGTTCAACTGCGTGGACCTCAACCGCCTCCAGTCGGCCATCGCGCTGACCCAGGACGGCATCGAGACCCGGCTCGCCGAGGCCAGGCGCCGCCTGCACCACGAGTATGCGGTCAAACTGGGTGATTTCAAACGGTATACATCCGAGGTATGGGAAGGCACGCCGTATGTCGAGATCGTCAAGTTCGCCCGGGAAAAGCAGGCCGACCTCATCGTGCTGGCCCACCATTCCCGGGATGTCGATCCCGACGAGAAGCCCTTCGGCAGCACCCTGGAACAGGTCATCGTGCGGGCTTCCTGCCCGGTGATCAGCGTCAACCGCCCCGACAAGCTGCCCCAGGCGGCCGAGGCCTGATCCCCGGCCGGGACGCAAAAGGAGAACGGGAACATGCCCAAGACCATTCTCATCGTGGACGACGATCCCAATATCCGGGACTACCTGGAGACCTTGCTGTCCGATAACGGCTACGACACGCTCACCGCCGAGAACGGGGAAAAGGCCCTGGAAGTGCTGGCCGCCAACACGCCGGACCTCATCACCCTGGACATCGAGATGCCGGAGCGGACCGGTCCCTGGTTCAACCGGGCCCTGTCGCGCAGCAAGACCCAGGCGAACATCCCCATCATCGTCATCACCGGCCATGTGGGGCTCAAATACGTGATTCCCACGGCCGTGGGGAGTTTGAGCAAACCGTTTGAACCGGCCGAACTGCTGGCCCTGGTGCGCGAAACCATCGGTTCCTAGGCGGCAAGCGCCGCCCAGACCGGCCCCGGATCGGTCAGACACCGGTCCGGGGCCGCCATACGCGGGACTTTCGGCCATGAGCGAACGCCTGCTGCTCGTCGACGACGAGGAAGACATCCGCCGCTTTCTGGGGCTGTTTCTGTCCGATCTCGGCTATGAAGTGCATGCGGCCGAGAACGGGGAAAAAGCCCTGGAAGTCTTCGATACGGTCCAGCCTTCCATTGTCCTGACCGACATCAAGATGCCGGTCATGGACGGCCTGGAGCTTTTAAAGCGCATCAAGGCCCGGTCCCCGGACACGGAAGTGGTCATGATCTCGGGCCATGGGGACATGGACCTGGCGATCAGCTGCCTGCAATACGAGGCGGCGGACTTCGTCACCAAGCCCATCAATCACGACATCCTGGATGCGGCGCTCAAACGCATCGACGAAAAGCTGGCCATGCGCCGGGAGTTGCGCCGGTACACCGAGAATCTGGAAAAGCTCGTGCACGAGAAGTCCAGTCGGGTGGTGGAACTGGAGCGCCAACTCGCCGCCGGCCAGATGGTCGAGACCATGTGCCAGGCCATTTCGGGGCTGTCGGCCGATTTCGGCGACGGGGCCGGCTATTTCAACGAAATGCCCTGCTTCGTGGCCGTGCACAACCGTTCGCTCGAGGTGGTGGCCACCAACCAGCTCTACAAGGAACGGCTCGGCGACATGGTCGGGCACCACAGCTGGGAGGTCTACGTCGGCCAGGCGCTGCGCGGCTTCGACGGTCCGGTCTGGAAGACCTTCGAGACCGGCAAGGGCCAGCGCTCGCGCGAGACCATGGTGTGCAAAAACGGCAACGAACTGCCGGTCATGGTCCACACCTCGCCCATCGCCGCCACCGACGGCAAGGTGGAGCTGGTGCTGGAAATAGCGGTCGACGTCAGCGAAATCAAACGGCTCCAGGAAGAGCTGCGCGTCACCCAGCAGAAGTATATGGACCTGTTCGAGGCCACGCCGTGCTACATCGCCGTGCGCGACCGCGACTACCGGGTGGTGGCCAACAACACCCTCTATAAGACCGATTTCGGCGAGGGCGTGGGCCAGCTGTGCCACCAGATTTTCCGCCATCGCGACGAGCCCTGCCCGGATTGTCCGGTGGACGCCACCTTTGCCGACGGCGAGCCCCACAGCCTGGAGGCCGTGGTCACCTGCCTGGACGGCCAAGCCAAAAATGTGCTCACCTACTCGGCTCCGATCCGAAACGCCACGGGCGAGGTGGTCGAGGTCATGGCCCTGTCCACGGACATCACGCAAATCCGCGAACTCCAGGACCATCTCACCTCCCTCGGGCTCATGCTGGGGTCCATCTCCCACGGGGTCAAGGGCATGCTGACCGCCCTGGAGGGCGGGGTGTACCGCCTGGAATCGGGCATCAAGCGCGGGGACCAGGGCCGGATCGGGGACGCGGCCGACACCATCAAGGCGTTGGTCGGCCGGGTGCGCAACCTGATGCTCAACGTGCTCTATTACGCCAAGTCCCGGGACATGGTGGGCGAACCGGTGGAGGTGTCATATCTGGCCAAGAACGTGGCCCAGATCGTGGAGCCCAAGGCCGCCCGGGAGCATATCGCCTTTACCGCCGACATCCCCGAAAACCTGGGCGAGGCCGCCCTGGACACGGCCAATCTGTCGGCCGCCCTGGTCAACATCCTGGAAAACGCCATCGACGCCTGCGTGGCCGACACGAGCAAGCCGTCCCACGCCATCACCTTTTCGGTTATGGCCACGGATGCGGCCGTGGTCTTCGACATCACGGACAACGGCATGGGCATGAGCCAGGAGACGCGCGAGAAAGCCTTCACGCTGTTTTTCTCCTCCAAGGGTCTCAAGGGGACGGGGCTTGGGCTCTTCATCGCCCATGACGTGGTGAAAAAGCACCGGGGCACCATCGAACTCACCTCCGAGCCCGGCGTTGGCACGAAGTTTCACATCCGGTTGCCCTGGGCGGGCTAACGCGCGGGGCGCCGCGAATTTTCCGACGCGGCCTTGTGCCCGGCGACAGGGGCGTGCTAGAAAGCGGCAGGCTCGATTCCTGGGCGCCCGCGTCGCTTGTGTCGCGGCGTTTTCGGGACCTGCCCAGGAGGCGAGATGTCCCGCACGGCCCTGCCCACGGTGTTTGATCCTGTCCAGAAGACCCTGCACTGGACAATCGCCCTTTGTATTGTCGCCTTGCTCTTTCTTGGCTGGATGATGACCGGTGATCCGGCACTGTCCGAGGCCACGCGCCGTTCCTTTTACGGGCTGCACAAGTCCCTGGGCGTGACGGTGTTGCTGCTGACGCTGTTGCGTATCGCCTGGCGCGTGACGCATCAGGTGCCGGCGTTGCCCGGCGGCTTGCGGCCGTGGGAAATCTGGCTGGCCGGGGCGGTGTGGCGACTTTTCTACGTCCTGCTGGTCTTGCAACCGCTCGTGGGCTGGATGCTCTACAGCCTTTCGCCGCACAAGAGTCTTTTTTTCGGCCTCTTTCCCATCCCGGATCTTTTTTTCATGCCCCAGGGCGCGGATGCGGCCGGTTGGAAGGATGTCCTGGAAGGGGTGCACGGATTTTTCGCCGCCGCGTTCGCGGGCTTGATCGTGCTGCATGTGGGCGCGGCCCTCAAGCACCACTTCGTGTTGCGCGATGCGGTGTTGCTGCGTATGGCGCCGAATTTCCTCGCCCCGGTGCTGCGCCTGCTGCGCGGCGGGCGCTAAGGCGCGTTTGCCCGCCGGCCGATGCGGCCAAAATCTCCAGACACAGGGTTCAGAAGGCGTACGGCTCCTTCTCGTGCCAGGCGAACATGGCCGCCTCCTCGGGCGAGAACGCGGCCGTTTCCAGGTGCTCGGCCGCAAAGAGCGCCAGAGGCGCGATCGAGGAAAAGGCCATCTTGGGCAGCGCATATTCCTTGTCTTCCCCTGGGGGCGCGTCGACGAGCCGGCCGTAGGCCACAAGCCAGGTCCCGGCCGCGGGCAAGGGCGCTCCCGCCGGCACCTTGACCCGGAAGCCCACAGCCGTGGCATCGGCGAAACAGCACCAGACCGCCAGGCGGTAGAGCACGAATTCGCCCTTGGCATCGAGGGCCGGGTCGCGGGAGGCGAAACCGCGCATGGCATAGGGTCGGTCAAAGGCCGGGCCGTGGCCGTTGGCGGCGATGTCGTAGAGCTCGCCGGTATTGATGGGCACGTAGTCCGTGCCGCCGACGGTAAGCCGGCTCGGCACCGACGTGGCCGCCGGCTGGTCGAACGGCACCGGGCAGGCCGCGAACGGCTCGCTGTCCATGACCCGGGACAGGGCCTGGGTGCCGCCTTCACTGAGGCAGATCATGACCGTGAGGGCCAGGTAGCACAGCCCCCGGCCAAGACTCGGCCGGGTCACCGGCCGCCACACGGCGTACAGGCCGAGCACGGCCAGGACGACGGCGGCGGCGCCCGTTACGGGCTTGAACCTGGGGTTGAGATACATCCAGTAGTTGCCGGCCAGGACCAGCCAGCCGAGAAATCCGGCCAGGGCGGTCATGGCCAGGCCGTCCAGCCGGCGCCACAGCACCGCCACTCCGGCGCGCACGTTCATGCGCCACCTCCCGGCCACAAAAATCCCAGCACGGCGCAAGCCGCAAAGACGACCGCCGCCGGCACGACCAGCAATACGCGCACGAGTCGTGGTGTAAACACTTGCCGCCACATGAGAAAGAGCTTGAGGTCGAGCATGGGGCCCATGGCCAGGAAGGCCAGCCGGGCCGGCTCGGGAAAGCTCGTGAACGATGCGGCCACAAAGGCGTCGGCCTGGGAGCACAAGGACAGGATCACGGCCAGGACCATGAGCCCCGGGATGGCCAGCCACAGGTGCTCTTCCAGGGCCAGGATCACCGGGGTCGGCACGAAGGCCTTGAAGGCCGCCGCCACCATGGCCCCGAACACGAGCACCTTGGCCATGTCCAGGAAGTCGGCCATGGCGTGACGCAGGGCGGTTTCCGTGCGTTTGGCCAGGCTTGGGTGCAAGACCGCCACTGGCAGGGCCTCGGCCAGAGAGCCAAACAGGGGCTTGGGCGCGGCCCCGTTGCCCGGGTGGGCGTGGGCAGGGCCATGGGGGTGGTCATGGCCATGGTCATGGCCGCAGGCACAGGTCGGCTCCAGGCCGAGCAGGGGCTTGATGAGCGTTTCGCCACGCCGGCCGCCGGCCCAGTAGCCCACGATGCCGGCGGCCAGGGCGACGACGACGCAGCGCCACACGGCCATGGTCGGATCGCCCCGGAAGGCCACCAGCGTGGCGGCGATGGAGACCGGGTTGACCACCGGCGCGGCCAGCATGAAGGCCAGCCCGGCGCCCGGCGGCACGCCCTTGGCCAACAGCCGCCGGGTGAGAAACACCACCCCGCACTCGCAGCACGGCGTGGCCGCGCCCAGGGCCAGACCGAACAGCGTGGCCGGCAAGCGTCCCTTGGGCAGGTAGCGCTCGACCTTTTCGCGCGGCACGAACGCCTCGACCAGTCCCGAGGCCACCGAGCCGAGCAACAAGAACGGCAAGGCCTCGAACACGATGGCGAGGGTCGCCTGGGCGAACAGGTCGAGATTGGCCAGGGTGGGCATCAGGCCGCGCTTCCGGTCGCGGAAGCAAGGGCCGGTTCCAGACGGTAGGCCGGACCTTGCGGCTGTCCGGTCGGAACGAACCGGATGATCTGTTGGTGGAAACGGGACAGGGCCGGCCGGTGGGCGATGCTGACAAGGCCGGTGTCCGGCAGACGCTCGCGCAGCAGGGCGAAAAGGTGCTGCTCGGAGGCCTCGTCCAGGGCCGAAGTGGCCTCGTCGCCGAACAGCCAGCGCGGTTTGAGGAGCAGGGCCCGGGCAAAGGCCAGACGTTGCTGCTCGCCCGGAGAAAGCTCCTGGGACCAGTGGCGTTCCTCGCCGAGCCGGTCGCCCAGGTGGGCCAGGCCGCAATCGGCCAGGGCGGCCCGGATGGCGTCCTCGCCGTAGGCCGTGGCCGGATCGGGATAGGTCACGGCATCGGCCAGGGCCGCGATGGGCAAATAGGGGCGCTGGGGCAAAAACAGGGCCCTGGCACCGGCCGGCAGGTCGAAGCGGCCCTGGCAATAGGGCCACAGCCCGCCCATGGCCCGAAACAGGGTGGATTTGCCGCAGCCCGACGGCCCGGCCAGCATGACCCGGCCGCCCGGGGCCACGTTCAGGCTTGCATCGTCGAGCAGCAACCGGCCGTCGGGCAGGCCCAGGGTCAATCCGGTCAAGGCAAGCCCCTGGCCGTCCGGGGACAGGGCTCGGCTGAGCCCCTGGTCGCGTTTGGACTCCAGATCGGCCAGGGCGGCGGAAAAGCCGGTCAACCGGTCCACGGTCGCCTTCCACTGGGCGAGCCTGGTGTAGGCCTCCACGAACCAGGAGAGCGACGCCTGGACGTGGGCAAAGGCCGAGACCGTCTGCATGAGCCCGCCGAGCTGGATGGCGCCGGAGAAATAGCGCGGCGCGGCCACGAGAAAGGGGAAAATGACGGCCGCCTGGGAATACCCGGCCGAGAACCAGGTCAGACGCTTCTGGCGGCGCATGATGCCCCACCAGTTGGCCACCACCTGGCCGAAACGTCCGGTGAGGCCCCGGGATTCCTCTTTCTCGCCGCCATAGAGGCCGATGGCCTCGGCGTTTTCCCGCACCCGCACCAGATTGAAACGGAAATCCGCCTCGTAGCGCTGCTGGAAGAAGTTGAGGCGGATCAGCGGTCGGCCGATGACATGGGTGAGCACTGACCCGAATCCGGCATAGAGTACGGCCGCCCAGAGCATGGACCCGGGAATGGGCAGGTTGAAAAAGGTGATGTCGCCCGAGAGTTCCCAGAGAATGACGGAAAAGGAGACCAGGGACACGACGGCTTCGAGCAGGCCCAGGGTCAGACTCAACGTCTGTTCGACGAACCCGGCGATATCCTCACTGATACGCTGGTCCGGGTTGTCGGTGAGGCCGTTTTCGAAGCGCAGGCGGTAATATGCCTGTCCGGCCAGCCAGCGGCCGACATAGCGTTCGGTCAGCCAGCGGCGCCAGCGGATTTGCAGCATCTGGCGCAGGTAGATCTGGTAGACGGCCACGACGATAAAAAACGTGGCCAGGATGGCGAACCGGCCGAACAGCCGGAAAAAGGCTTGCAAGTCCTTGTTTTGCAGCGAGTTGTAAAACAGGTTGTTCCATTCGTTGAACAGCACGTTCAGGTAGACGATGCCGAGGCTCATGCCGATGATGACGGCCAGCAGCAGTCCGGATTTGAAGCGCTCCTCGCTTTTCCAGTACGGCTTGGTCAATACCCACAGATCGTGAAGGAAGTGCCCCTTGGCAGCGGGCATAAGCGGAACTCCTGGTTAAAGGCCGGGCGCCAGGCAGGCGAATGCCACTCCCTCTAGCCACCAAGGCCGCCGGAAGCAACCGCACGCGCATGAAAAGGCGTTCATGTGGGCGGGGTGCGGGTGAGGCATCGGTGGGGCGTGATGGGGGGAGATGGGGAGATGGGGGAGAGGAGACGCCTCCGGCGGCCAAAGGGCTGCGCCCTTTGGAATCCCGGTAGGGGGTAACTTTGGTTGTAGGGAAACGAGGGCTGCAACGGTCTCGCGTGCTGTAGGCATAGGGCAAGCCTGCCACGGTGTTGAAGCGAAGTTTCGGATGGCAAAACGGCCGCCTCCCGGGGGAGACGGCCGTTTCTCGTTCCAGGCAGACGGTCGGAGCGCGGCTAGTACTTGTAGGTGAAGCCGAAAGCGATCTTCCAGGCATCGTTGTTGTTGGCCCGGTTGACCAGATCGTTGCCCCAGGTGCTGGCCCAGGCGCTTTTTTGGAAATGGCCGCGGGCCCAGCCGGTTTCGATCAGGATATCGAGGTTTTCGTAGAGGTTGTAGGTGGTGTCGAAATTGACGCCGACGGCGTATTCGTTCCAGGTCAGGTTGCGGCCCAGGATGAAGTAGGGGTTGGAGCTGCCCAGGGCATTGTTGAGGTCACGGATGGCCGTGGGCGAGTTGGTGCCGCGGGTGTAGGCCACGGTCACGCGGTGGCTCAGGCGCGGCATGTAGGAGATCTTGTCCAGGGACGCGGCCAGGCCCCAGGTGCCGGCCGGGTCGATGCCCATTTCGCCGTTGCGGCCGTACACCTGGCCGTCGTCGAACAGGAAGGACTGGCCCGGACCCCAGTTGGGGCGGGTATGGGCAATGCGCTCGGAACCGTTGCTGGTGGAGCCGTCCTCGCCGGTGGACCACCAGCCGAAGAGCTGGGGCTTGGCCCAGGTCCAGCCGGTGTACTCGGCGGCGGCGTCGAGGAACCAGCCGTGGCGCTGGCTGCGCTTGCGGTCGGCAAAGGCGCCGGACCCGTACATGATGTCGGCGTAAAAGCGCACCGGGTCCAGGGCCGTGAGTTCGAAGGTGCTGCCTGCCCAGATATAGGGCTGCTGGTTGTTCTTCCAATGCCGGGAGCCGAGCAGGGTGCCACCGGACAAGAGGTCCTCGGCATAGTTGGCATGGGCGAACGACGAGGCATAGGCCGTATAGTAGCCGGTATATTTTCCGGCCACGCCGACCACGGTCCAGGGGGTGGCCTTGAACCCGGTCCCGGTGATGGGCAGGGTCAGGAAATAGAAATCCAGCTCATCGCCCACCTGGTTGGCGGTGTCGAAGGTCTGGTTGGTGTCGAGCATGCGGGCGAAGCCGACGGTGTAGCCCAGGGTGTCAGGCATGATCTGGCCTTCGACCACCAAGGCCGAGGCGAAGTCGGCAAACAGCAGGCTGTCGAAAAAGGCCGGGGACTGGGGAAAGGACAGCGGCTGCAAACCGGCGGTGATCTGCGTGTCGGTGCCCGGCCATTTGAACTGGAGATAGGCCTTGTACACCTGGACGGCGTTGGTGGGATTGGCGGCGGTGTAGGTGCCGTGGCCCCAGGTATCGTCCACCTTGATGGACAGGCGGAACTTCAAGTCGTTGCCGGACTTGAAGTCGCTTTGGACGCGGATACGCTCCCAGACGACAAATTTTTCTTCGGACTTGGCGCCGGCATTGGACCAGGTCGGCGTGTTGGACGTCCAGCCGGGGTTGCTTTTGCCGGTAAAGTTATGGCCGGTGAAAAAGTCCCCGTAAACTCGGGAGTCGCCGGTCATCTTGACCACGGTGTCGGCCTGGGCAACTCCGGCTGTGACCGTCAGCAGGGCGGCCATCAGAACAAACAAGGCTAAACGTCGCATCTCTCCTTCCTTCCTCAGGTTGCGGTTACGGGTCACGGGTGCGCACCAGGGCCGAAGGCCCGGACCTTTTGGCCGCACGTCAGGCCCGGCCGTTTCCCCATAACGGCTGGGCGGACCGGAGGCCGTGTGGCGAGACGGCGACCGGCCCGGTCGGGAGCAACAAGGCCTCCCGGCGCGCAAACGGACGTATGGCGTCTTGGGCTCCGATCCCCCGAACAAGAGGGCGGAGCCGAGGACAAGAGGTCAGGACCTCGAAAACTGCGATGTCCTTGTCATGGACAGACGACGGGAAGGAGTAGGCGTCGCCGTGATCCAGGTCAGGCCAGCGGTTACTGGCAGGAGGCGCAGGACGGTTTCTCGTCCATCGGAAGACCGCCATGAATCCCGGGTGCGCATGGCCGCATAAGACGCGACACCCTGGATTCCGCCGGTCAAAGGACTGTTGCACGGCACAGCTGACGCCAGCCAACGCGACCGTAAAAGGCGCCTGGACATCTCGGAAATATCATAACCAAGAGTGGTTCTTTTGCTTGAGAAGGCCAAGGCATAAACAAGAACGTAACATAAGTAAAGTGGATGGCAATTTTCTTTGGCAATTTCACGCTATGCCCAGAAGCTGGCCATACGCTTGCGTTGCGGCAGGTCGCGCAGACGTCCATTCGGGCGATCCGGCTGCCGTGGTTGGGCGTTTTTTGTCATAATAGTTAGCTTTAATAACTAATGTGTGCTGCAAGAGTACCGCACGGCAAAAACGCACAGCCCAATGCGTTCCTGCGCTGCGTGTGTCGTGATCCAAAGCTCTAACGAGTTAAAAATAAAAGGATTCCAAAGGGTATTACCCTTTGGCCGCCGGAGGCAGCACCTCCGGCGCATCGGGGCGAGGCCGAGGACCTTGGGGTCAGGCGTACCCTTGCCGCCGGTCGGGTCGGCTCGCCCGGGGGCGGGCTATTCGTAGGGGTAGGTGGTACCGGCAAATTCCTTCATGCGGGGCGTGGGATAGGCGCCCTTGGCCGTAAGTGCCGCCAGGTCCTTGGAGCGGTCCACCCAGGTGGTGTGGAGCAGCTGCTCGGATTCATGGGACAGGGGGGCGTGGAGGAACTTTTTGTAGAGGGTGATGACTTGGGCGTTGTCCTGGGAAGCCCGGACCTTGAATTTCGCATCAGCGGCATAGACGCTGTTGATGCGGTCAAGCATGTATTCCTTGAGTTGCTTGGCCGCGGCCACGGCCTTGCCGGTCAGGCGCAGGCCGATAAGCGCCCCGCCGGACAGCAGGCAAGCCGTCTTGAGGAAGCCGCGTCGGGTGAAGCTGGCAAGTGACATAGGATGTCCCCCTTAGGCTTTTTGGGTGTTGTACAGGGCGAGCCGCTTTTTCATGGCGGCGTAGAACTTGGTCGTAGCGTTGTTCATGGATTCGAGCACCGTGGGCATGATGGGCTGGCCGCCGCCCATGACGCAGCCGCCCGGGCAGGCCATGAACTCGATGAAGTGGTACGGCGACTTGCCGGCCTTGACCTGCTCGCAGACCTCGGCGAAGCGTCTGGCGCCGTTGACCACGGCCACTTTCACGTCGGTGCCGGCGATGTTGACCGTGCCTTCCTTGATGCCTTTTAAACCACGCACGACCTTGAAGTCCCAGCTCTCGGGCGGTTTCTTGGTGAGGGCCTGGTAGGCGAAGCGCAGGGCCGCTTCCATGACGCCGCCGGACACGCCGAAGATGGTGGCGCCGCCCGTGGATTCGCCCATGACCGCGTCGCGCTTGCCAGGGGCGAGCTTGGGCAGGTCGATGCCGGCCTTTTTGAGCATGTAGGCCAACTCACGGGTGTTGATGGTGGCGTCGATGTCGCGGTGGCCGCTGGCATGGTATTCGGGCCGCATGCCTTCGAACTTTTTCGCCGTGCAGGGCATGATGGAGACCGTGTAGATTTTGGCCGGATCGTAGCCCAGTTCCTTGGCGCCGTAGGTCTTGGCCAGGGGGCCCATCATGCCGATGGGCGACTTGCAGGACGAGAAGTGGGGCAGCAGTTCCGGGTAGAAGGTCTCGGCAAACTTCTGCCAGCCCGGACAACAGGACGTGAACTGGGGCAGGGGCTTGTTGATTTTTTTCGTCAGCCGGCCAAGCAACTCGGAACCTTCCTCCCAGATGGTCACGTCGGCCGTGAACTCGTTGTCCCAGACATGGGCGAAGCCGAGTTGCGTCAGCGCGGTGAGCATCTGGTCCGTGGTTACGGCTCCGACGGGCATGCCGAACGGATCGCCCAGGGCGTAGCGCACGGCCGGGGCCGGCATGGCGATGACCTTGACGTCCTTGTCCTTGAGCTTGGCTTCGATCTCCGGGACGAAGGACACGGTCTCGTAGATGGCCGCCACCGGGCAGTGGGTCAGACACTGGCCGCAGTTGATGCACACGGCCGGGTCCACGACCTTGTGGGGCTCGCCGTTTTCGCCGGTGATGGCTCCGGTGGGGCAGTAGCTCAGGCAGGTGTCGCAGCCGATGCATTTGGTCTCGTCGACCTGGACGATGAGCGCCTTGTCCAGGTCGGTCCCCGGGGCCGGCACATGGGGCTCGTAGAAGATTTTTGCCATCTCGATACGACTCATACCCAACCTCCAACGGTTTGATGTGGAGCCCGGCCGGCCGGACAGCGGTCGCACCGGGCGGGTGGTCACTTTGGCATCAATCGTGATTTTATTTCTGGTTAGTACATACTAAATATTAAAACGTGTCACCAGCCGGTCCTACACGCGTTTCGGCGCCCCGGCAACCGAAAAACGCGCTTCCCTTGCCCGCGAATCGGCTTTGTTCCACTGCCCGGGAGGTGGTTTCGGGGGGGAACGAAAAACGGAACAAAAAAGGCCGGGAACCGAACACGCGGTTCCCGGCCCGAAGCGGTCAAGGAGGTACGCTAGAGCGTCATTGTCCAGAGGTTATGTTTTGCATCTTCCCCGTAGCGGGTTTCCAAAGGGCAGCGCCCTTTGGCCGCCGGAGGCTTTCCCCTGCCAACCTTTTCCACGCTCCCCCTGCTACAGGGCCACGCCCGAGGCGCGGGTGGCGGCCATGCCGCCTTCGACGCTGCGCACGTCGTTGAAGCCCATGTGGACCAGGGTGACCAGGGCCTCATAGGACCGGGCGCCGGTATTGCACATGAGCACGATTTTCTTGTCGCGGGGCACTTCGGCCAGGCGCTCACGCAGTTCACCCTGGGGGATGTTGTGCCAGCGGTCGGGATGGCCTTCCACGATCTTGCCGGCATCACCCCATTCCCGGCAGTCGAGGAAGTAGACGTCGTCCCCGCCGTCGCGCCACAGGGACTCGAATTCGGACACGGTGAGCCCCTTGTTCTGGCCGGTCAGGATATTGTCGGCGGCGTTGCCAAGGGTGTTCAGGATATCCATGGCCGAGGCGAACGGCGGCGAGTAGGCCACTTCCACGTTGGAGATGTCCGACACGGTGGGCTTGTGGGGGAGCAGGGCGGCCACGGTGTTGATCTTGCCTACCAGCGCATCGCCCGAGGCGCCCAGGCCTTGGACGCCGAGCACGCGCCGGGTGCTGCGTTCGGCCACGAGCTCCAGGCTCATGAGCTGGTGCTCGGGGTAGAAGTGGGCCCGGTCGACCATGGTCACATGGGTGGCCACGGCGTCGATGCCGGCCCGTTTCGCGCCGGCCAGGGTCAGTCCGGTGCCGGCCGCGCCAAGGTCGAAAAGTTTCACGCACCACGAGCCGACCACGCCCGGAAAGCGCGAATCCCCGCCGGCCAGGTTGTCGCCGATGACCCGGCCCTGGCGGTTGGCCATGGACCCCAGCGGCAGGAACATGGGCTGGTTCGTGACCAGGTTTTTGACTTCCACACAGTCGCCGCCGGCGAAGATGTCCGGATCGGAGGTGCGCATGGTGGCGTCGACGATGATGCCGCCGCGATCCGACACGTTGAGGCCGGCATCCTTGGCGATCTGGGAATTGGGGGTCACGCCCACGGACACGATGACCAGATCGGCCTCGATGGTGCCCTTGTCCGTGACCACGCGCGTGACCTTGCCGTCCTCGCCCTCGATGCGGGCCACCTGCTCGCCCAGGTGGAAGACGACGTCCTTGTCCTCCATGTGCTTCTGGGCCATGCGGGCGAGCCCCGGGCTCGTGACGCCGGGCAGGATCTGGTCGAAGATCTCCACCACGGTCACGGGCAGGCCCCACATGTCGGCAAAGGCCACGGCCATTTCCAGGCCGATGAAGCCCGAACCGATGATGACGGCCGAATTGACGCCGCCGGCCGCGACCTTGTTCTTGATGGCCTCGGCCGCTTCCAGGCAGTCCACGGTATGGACGCCGGCCAGGTCCAGCCCCGGGATGGGCAGGCGGCGGGGTGAGCTGCCCGTGGCGATGACGAGCTTGTCGTAGGGAATGGCCTTGGTTTCGCCGGTATCCAGGTTGCGGGTGGCGACGGTCTTGGCCGCCCGGTCGATGGCCGTGGCCTCGGTCCGGGTGAGCACGTCCACGTCCTTGACGTCATGGAAGAATTCCGGGTTGCGCAGCATGTGGAAGGCCGTGGATTGCAGGGCCGTGGATTCGCTGATTTCGCCCGAAACATAGAAGGGAATGCCGCAGCCGCCGTACGAGATGCGGGCGCCGCGATCGAGCATGGTGACTTTGCTGTCCGGGGAGAGCCGTTTGAAGCGGCAGGCGGCCTTGGGGCCGAGGGCCACGGCACCGATGATGACGACCTGTTGTGGCATGATGGGTCCTTGCGTTTTGTGGCGCTACCCGCGAACTGGCCGGGCCGCGTCGTGTTGCGTCGCAGCGTGAATCAGAGGAATCGCCTCGGAAACAGGGCTGTCGCAGACCTGTTCCAGACTTTTGCACCGCATGTGAAATTCTGGATAAGTTAGCGCACTGGCCGGTCATGTCAATGGCCGCCCCTTGCCGCGAAGGACAGCCGGCGCTACCTTCGGCGCCAGCAAGGAGGCTCGGGTGCAGGAAACGCGCGCGGGAACCGTATGGATCGTGGCCACGCCCCTGGGCAATGCCCGGGACCTTTCGCCCCGGGCGGCGGAAGTGCTCGGCGCGGCCGGGGTGGTGCTGGCCGAGGACACCCGGCGCACCGGGCTGTTGCTCAAAACCCTCGACATCACGGCCAACCGGCTGGTCAGCTTTCACGAGCACAACGAGGAGGACCGGTTGCCCCAGGTCCTTGCCTGGCTGGCCGCCGGCGAGGACGTGGCCCTGGTCTCGGACGCGGGCACGCCGCTTCTGGCCGATCCGGGCTACCGGCTGGTGCGCGCCGCCCGGGAGGCCGGGTACACCGTGCACCCGGTGCCCGGTCCATCGGCCATCCTGGCCGCTTTGTCCGCGGCCGGCCTGGCGCCGTATCCCTTTTCCTTTTTGGGCTTTCCGCCCCGGGCTCCTTCCGAGGCCCGGGAGCTTTTCGTCCGGTTCGGCGCCACCGGGGCATCGCTTGTTTTTTTCGAGCGCAAGAACCGGCTGGCCGACACCCTGGCCGTGGCGTTGGACGCCCTTTCCGACCGGGACTGCGTCATCTGCCGGGAGCTGACCAAGACCTTCGAGGAGTTCTTGCCGGGCCGGCTGTCCGATTTTGCCGGCCGTGACCTCGAACTGCTCGGCGAGGTGACGGTGGTTGTCGGCCCGGGCGAGGCGCGGCGTTCCGGCGAAGCGGAGGTTTTGGCCGTGCTGGCCGAGGAGGCGGCCCTTGGCGGCAAGCCCAAGGATGTGGCCAGACGGGCCGTTTCGCGGCTTTCGGGATGGACCGCAAAAGAGCTTTATGCGATGGTGTTGCGGCAGCGGACAGACTGATCCCAGTGGAGGGAAGCCGATGGCCCAAGGGCTGGGCGCGCCGAGGGAAGCCTACTGCGTTTTGGACAGCGAGGAACGGGACTATCTCGTCGGCGTGGTCGGCGCCGGTCCCGGTTTCGATACGATTCTTGAAATCGTGGCCGGCGAGGAATTCCGCGAATTTTTGCCACCCATGCGCTTGGCCGGGGTGGCGGGGCTTGAGCTCGGCGATCCCAGGCGGGCCTCGCCACTGTTGCGCGGGGTGCCATTTTACGCCGGCCACCGCGAACTGTTCGCCGACAATCCGCACATCAATCTGGTGGTGGAGCTGGGCAGCGGCCTGGACCCGCGCCAGCTGTCCGCCGACATGCCGCGTGGCGCGTCGCTGATCGACAGCACGGCCTCGTTTCTCCTGTGCGCCCTGTCGAACGCCGTCTCCATGGGCACCCACTGCCGCATGCGCCTGGACCACCAGAATGTGCTGCTCGAAGCCATTCTCGACGAGGTCCAGGAAGACATCGTGCTGGTGGCTGCTTCGGGCCGGGTGGCGGACTGCAACCGCAACCTGCTGCGGCGCCTGGGCCGGTCCAAGACCGAACTCGTGGGCAAGCCCTGCCTGGACCTGCGCCGCGACCCGGACGATCCGCCCCTGTGCGATCCCGACGATTCGGCCAGCCCCTTTCGCATCGCCCTGTCGAGCGGGCACAAGGCCGAACGCCTGTCCTCGGCCGTGTCCGGGGACGGTCGGCTGCGCTACTACCGCACCTATGCCTATCCCATCCGTGACAAGGCCGGCAACATCGGCCATGTGGTGGTTTTTCGCCGGGATATCACCGACCGCACCGTGGGCGAGATCAGCGCCCGCCAGGCCGAGCGCATCGAAAGCCTGGGCCGGTTGTCCTCCTACCTGGCCCACGAACTGCGCAATCCGCTTTTTGCGGCCAGCGGTTTCGCCAACCGCCTGGCCCACACGGACGATCTGCCCGAGGCGGCACGGGAAAAGGCCACGATCGTGGTCGAGGAACTGGCCCGCATGGAGCGGCTGCTCACCCAGTTTCTGGAGTTCGCCCGGCCGTCGGGCAAGGCCCTGGGCCAGGCCGACGTCAACCGGGTGGTGGCCGACGCCGCCGGTGTGGTGGAGCGGGAACTCGCGCCCAAGGTCGTGACCATCGTCACCACCCTGGACCCGGGCTTGCCGGATGTGACCGTGGAGCCGGCCTTGCTCAAGCAGTGCCTTATCAACCTGCTGCGCAACGCCGTCGAGGGCCAGCCGGAAGGCGGACGGGTCAGCGTGGAGACCGACCGGGATCAGGACCGGGTGCGGGTGCGCGTGGCCGATTCGGGCCGGGTCATGACCCGGGATGTCCTGGAGAATATGTTCAATCCGTTTTACAGTGGCGACCACTGCGAGTATGGATTGGGATTGGCCATGGTCAAGAAGGTCGTGGACGGATTCGGCGGAGCGGTTGAGGCCGCCGGCAAGCCCGGGGGTGGCTGTGCCATCACCCTGTATTTGCCGCCGGTCCTGGCCGGCGCCGACGCAACCCAAGCGCGTCGCCCCGCGTGACGCCGAGCCTCGAAGGAGGCGCCTATGACAGGCACGACGTCCCTGACCTTGGTCGATCTGGCCAAGTTGCGCGAGCGTTTTGACGACGACGAGGAATTACTCGGCGAAATCTTTCGAATTTTTCTGTCCGAGGTCCCGGACCGGCGCACCAATATCCTGGCCGCCCTGGCCGCCGGGGACCTGGACCGGCTTTCGCGGCTGGCCCATTCCCTCAAGGGCGTGGCCGGCACCATGTTTGCCGAGGACCTGCGGCGCGCGGCCTATGATCTGGAAATCGCCTCGCGCAATGACGACGGTGCCCAGTCCGCCCATCTCGGGGCCGAGGCCCTGGAGCTGCTCGGGCGCGTAGCCGCGGAACTCACCGCCTATTTGGAGCCGTAAGGAAGTTGCATGCCCATCCGCTACGTTCATACCAACATTGTCGCCCGCGACTGGCACGCCCTGGCCTCGTTTTACATCCGGGTGCTCGAGTGCAAGCCCGTGCCGCCCGAACGCGATCTGTCCGGTCCCTGGCTCGACGCCGCCACCGGCATCGCGGGCAGTCATGCGGCCGGTCTGCACCTGCGCCTGCCCGGTCACGGCCCGACCGGCCCGACCCTGGAAATCTTCTCCCATGCCCAGGTGCCGGGCCGGCCAACCCTCGCCCCCAATACCCCGGGCATTGTGCATTTGGCCTTTCTGGTCGATGACGTGGCCAAAACCGCCGAGGCGGTCCTGGCCGCCGGCGGCTCGGCCGTGGGCGAACGCGTCACCCATGACGTGCCGGGTGTGGGACGGCTCACCTTCCAGTATCTGCGCGATCCCGAAGGCAACATGCTCGAACTGCAAAGCTGGCAGTAGCCAGGCGTTCGAAAAAATCCCGGTTTTCCGACCCGGTTTCCAGGCCGGGCATTCCGCGTTATGACAGACGCGCGTCACGGCGCGTCAGGTCCCATCCTTTACCCCGGAATCCAAGTCCATGGCCGATTTCGTCCATTTGCACTGTCACACCGAGTACAGCCTGCTCGACGGCGCCATCCGCATCGGCGATCTGGTCAAGACGGCCGGCGCCTTCGGTTGCCCGGCCGCGGCCATCACCGACCACGGCAATCTCTACGGCGCCCTCATGTTTTACGACTACGCCAAAAAGGCCGGGCTCAAGCCGATCATCGGTTGCGAGGTCTACGTGGCCCCGGAGGATCGCCGCAACAAGGACGCCCGCTCCCCGCGCGACGCCGGCTACCATCTGGTCCTTCTGGCCCAGAACATGGTCGGCTACAAAAACCTGCTTAAGCTCGTCTCCCTCGGTTTTCTCGAAGGCTTCCACTACAAGCCGCGCGTGGACAAGGCGCTGCTCGGCCAATACGGCGAGGGCCTCATTGCCCTGTCCGCCTGCCTCAAGGGCGAGATCAACCAGAAGCTGCTCAAGGAAGGCAAGGACGCGGCCGTGGACATGGCCCGGCAGTACGCGGCCCTGTTCCCGGACCGCTTCTACCTGGAAATCCAGGACAACGGCATTCCCGAACAGACCACGGTCAACAACTTCCTCATCGAGCTGTCCGACGATCTCAAACTGCCGCTGGTCGCCACCAACGACTGCCATTACCTGCGCGCTGACGACGCCGAGGCCCACGATGTTTTGTTGTGCATCCAGACCGCGTCCTGCGTGGACGACGAGAAGCGGATGCGGTTTACCTCCAACGATCTCTACTACCGCAGCCCCGAGGAGATGGCCGAGGCCTTTGCCGATGTGCCCCAGGCCCTGGCCAACACCTGCGAGATCGCCGAGCGCATCGACCTCACCCTCAAGTTCGGGGAATACCATTTTCCGGTCTACCAGGCCCCGCCCGGCAAGTCCCTGGACGACACCATGTGCGACATGGCGCGCGAGGGCCTCAAAAAACGCCTGGCCAAGATGCCGGACGCGGACCCGAAAAAATACTGGGACCGCCTGGAACTCGAACTCGGCGTCATCAAGCAGATGGGTTTCCCGGGCTATTTTCTCATTGTCCAGGACTTCATTAACTGGGCCAAGGACCACGATATCCCGGTCGGTCCGGGCCGTGGTTCGGCGGCCGGATCGCTGGTCGCCTATTCGCTGCGCATCACCAACCTCGACCCTTTGCCCTACGATCTGTTTTTTGAGCGCTTCCTCAATATCGAGCGCGTGAGCATGCCCGATATCGACGTCGACTTTTGCGAGCGACGCCGCCACGAGGTCATCCGCTACGTCACCGAGCATTACGGCGCCGATGCCGTGGCCCAGATTACCACCTTTGGCACCATGAAGGCCAAGGGCGTGGTGCGCGACGTGGGCCGGGCGCTCGGCATGACCTTTGCCGAGACCGACCGCATCGCCAAGCTCATCCCCGACGATCTCAAGATGACCATCGACAAGGCCCTGGACATGGAGCCGGAGCTCAAAACGCTCATGGCCCAGGACCCGAAGATCGCGCATCTCATCGATATTTCGCGCCGTCTGGAAGGCTTGGCCCGCCATGCCTCGACCCATGCCGCCGGCGTGGTCGTGTCCGACAAGGCCATGACCGAGTACGTGCCGCTCTATAAGGGAAAAAACAACGAAACCGTGACCCAGTGGGACATGAAGCGCGTGGAGAAGTCGGGCCTGGTCAAGTTCGACTTCCTCGGGCTCAAAACCATCACGGTCATCGACGATGCGCTCAAAATCATCCGCGAGATGGGGGAGGAGCCGCCCGATTTCGAAACCCTGCCCATGACCGATCCGGCCACCTACGAACTGTTCGCCCGGGGCGATACCGACGGCATCTTCCAGGTGGAAAGCCAGGGCATGCGCAAGTACCTGCGGATGCTCAAGCCCAACTGCTTTGAAGACCTGATCGCCATGCTCGCCCTGTACCGGCCGGGACCGCTCGGGTCGGGCATGGTCGAGCAGTTCATCCGCCGCAAGCACGGCCAGGACCCGGTGGTCTATCCGCATCCCCTCCTGGAAGAGACCCTGAAGTCGACCTACGGGGTCATCGTCTACCAGGAACAGGTCATGAAGATCGCCCAGGTGCTGGCCAACTTTTCCCTGGGTGGCGGTGACCTGCTGCGCCGGGCCATGGGCAAGAAAAATGCCGAGGAGATGGCCAAGCAGCGCGGTATTTTCGTCGCGGGTTGCGCGGAAAACAAGATCGACGAGAAAAAGGCCAACGAAATTTTCGACTTGATGGAGAAGTTCGCGGAGTACGGCTTCAACAAGTCCCACAGCGCGGCCTATGCCCAGATTTCCTACCAGACGGCCTTTCTCAAGGCCCATTATCCGGTGGCGTTCATGGCCGCGCTCATGACGTCGGACATGGAAAACCAGGATAAGTTGCTCCAGTACATCGCCTCCTGCCGCGACAACGAGCTTACGCTCCTGCCCCCAGACATCAACGCCGGCCATCCGCACTTTTCCGTCAAGGACAACAAGATTCTCTACGGCCTGGCCGCCGTCAAAAACGTCGGCCGCGATGCCGTGCTCGAAATCGTGGCCGAGCGCGAGGCCAACGGTCCCTTCACGTCCCTGGTGGATTTCACGAGCCGCGTGAACATGCGCAAGCTCACCAAGCGCGTCATCGAATTTCTCATCAAATGCGGGGCTTGCGACGGTTTCGGCTGCTCCCGGGCCGGGCTCCTGGCCGGCCTGGACCAGGCCGTGGCCCTGGGCCAGAAACGCGCGGCCGATAAAAACGACGGCCGGCTGTCGCTCATGGCGCTCATGCCCGAAAAGCCCAAGCCGACCGTGGGGCTGGGGCTCAACTGCCCGGAGGCGAGCCTGCCCGAATGGCTCCACGAGGAGATGATGGCCCATGAGAAAGAGGCCCTCGGCTTCTATCTCACGAGCCATCCGCTCCTGGCCTACGAACGCGACCTGCGGGCCATGCGCGCGACCACCCTGGCCCAATGTGGCGGCCTCGAACCCGGCGTCGAGGTCAAGGTGGCCTGCATCTGCGTTTCCACCAAGGAAATCCTGACCAAAAAGGGCCAGAAGATGGCCTTTTGCAAGCTTGAGGACCATCTGGGCGGCGAGGCCGAGGTGGTGGTCTTTTCCGATGTCTACGCCGCCAACCGCGAACACCTCGAAGCCGACATCCCCCTGTCCATCACCGCCAAGGTCGGCGCCAGCGAACAAACCGAGGGCGAGGGCAAAAAGCTCATCAAGCTTCAGGCCCTGCGCATCGAGCCCCTGTCCAAGGTCATAAGCGGCAGCGACGAGCCCGTGGAGGTCATGCTGGCCTGCCCCGAGGACCATCCCCTGGTCCTCGATCCCCTGGCCGATATTTTGCGCCGCTATCCCGGCCAGTGCACCGTCCACCTGGTGCTTTCCCTGCCCCGGGCCGTGTGCCGGTTGCGCCTGGGCCAGGAATACACCGTGCGCCGCTGCGCCGAACTGCGCCGGGAGTTGGACGACTTCGAGCACGGGGCCGTGGCGGCGCGGTAGCGGCGGCGGGGCGCGGAGGAGCGGAGGGGCGGAGGAAGACTGGGGCGTTGCCCCAGACCCCACCGGGGGGACTCAGTCCCCCCGGGCCCCCCGACCGGCGAATCTTGTGCGCTGTGGCAGTCGGACGCAGCAAACCGTCGGGCGGGCCGGAATTGACGAGGGCGGCACAATCCGCGAAGCGCGGCTTGACGCCCTCGTCAATTCCGGCCCACCGGTGGCCGTCGCCCTGCGGGCGAGGAAGACCGAAGACAATATGAACACCCTTTGCAGGGGGTCCGGGGGGGATGATCCCCCCCGGCGGAGAGGTCCAGGAGAGGCAGCGCCTCTCCTGGCCGCCGGAGGCATCTTATGACAGATCACAAACGCGGCATCTGGCGTTTGACCGTGACCGAGGGCTTTTGCGCCTCGCATTGTCTGCGTGGCTATGAGGGCCCGTGCGAGAATCTGCACGGTCACAATTTCGGTGTCGAGGCCGTGGTCGAAGGCGAGCGCCTCGATCCGAAAGTCGAGTACTTGTTGGATTTTAAAGTGCTGAAGGGCAAGCTGCGCGAGATTCTGGCCGGCCTGGACCACAGGCATCTCAACGATTTGGAGGGATTCGCGCTGGAGAATCCGTCCTCGGAGAATCTGGCCCGGTTCATTTACCGGCGGTTGGAAGCCATGCTGGCCGGGCAGCCGGTGCGGCTCGTGAGCGTCTCGGTGTCCGAGAAGCCGGCCAGCAAGGCCACCTACATGGAGTATTAGGTGCGCTTGGTTGTGCAGCGGGTGCGCCGGGCTTCGGTGACCGTGGACGGCGAGGTGGTCGGCGCCATTGAGGAAGGCTTGCTCGTGCTGGTCGGATTCGGCCGGAAGGATGGTCCGGGATTCGCGGACGGCCCGGTATGCGGGGCCATGCTCGAAAAAATGTGCGACTTGCGGATTTTCCCGGACGAGGCCGGCAAGCTCAACGTCGGCCTGCGTGAGACCGGCGGCGGGTTGCTGCTGGTGTCCCAGTTCACGCTCTATGCCAGTTGCCGCAAGGGGCGGCGTCCATCTTTTTCCGAGGCAGCGCCGCCGGACGTGGCCCGGGAACTCTATGCCCGGCTGGTGGAGCGGGCCGGCGCGGCCTTGCCGGGCAAGGTGGCCGGCGGCCGGTTCGGGGCGGACATGGATGTGGAACTTGTCAATTGGGGGCCGGTGACCATCGTGCTCGACAGCGTCGATTTCGCGCCCGGGGAAGGCTCTTGACGGACAGCAGGTTTGCGGCCAAAAGCGAAAACGTGGCACGGCGAGGCGACCAGCGTATGGCTGGGGCGCCAGGGACCAGGCCAGGGAGCGCGCGGTGATCCGCAAGGTCTTTCGGACCATATCCCACCCGGGCGACAGCCGACGGCTGGCCAAGGATGTGGTGGATTTCCTCTCGGAGTCCCTGGCGGATTCCGACACCCTGCATGATCTGGATATCATCCTGACCGAGGCCTGTGCCAATGTCTGCCGCCATGCCTACGGCGGCCAGCCCGGCGATCTCGAGGTCAGACTCGGAGTAGAACCCGGGCAGTGGGTGGAACTGGAGATCGTCGACTGGGGCAAGGGGTTTGGGCCGGATGTGCGGTTCGAGAACCCGGGCCCGGAGTCCGAGGGCGGCCGGGGTTTGTACATCATGTGCATGTTGTCGGACGCCTGTCGGGTCACCCGTCGGGGATCGGAAAATATCATGTTCATTCATAAGGACATAGGTCGTTCGCGGTGGAAAAGCTGACGCTTTCGTGCGGCAATGGCCTGTTGCTGCTCCGGTATGCCGGCGAAATCACCCTGGAGATCACCGGGGAGCTCAAGCGCCAATTGGACGAGGCCTTGCGCGACGATTCGGTGCAGGCCGTGGTGATCGATCTTTCCGGTGTGCCCTTCATGGATTCCTCGGGCATCGGCTTCCTGGTTTCGATCAACACCCGGATGCGCAGTTCCGGCCGCTCCTTCTACCTGTATCGGCTGAGCCCTGCCGTGGAAAAAACCCTGGGGCTGGTCCAGCTGCTCAACTTCTTCGAGATTCTCAAGGACGAATCCGCCCTGGCCGCCCTTGGCGGGTAAGGGACGTTTGCCGGATGGCCGGGCCGCTCGTTGACGCCGTTGCCGTGACCGAGGCCGGTCGGGTGGTGGACGTGCGTCTGGTCCTGGCCGACAAGACCTGGAGTCTGGCCGGCCGGCGTGGCCCGGCTGCCGAAGCGGCCCTGGCCGAAGCGGTGATCGACCGCTGCGGGACCACGGCCTTGCCGGTTTTTCTCGGGGCCGGGCTTGGCGTGGCCGTGTCCGCCTGCCGGGCGGCCGGGGTGCCGGTGGCGGTAGTGGACAGGGAAGCGCCCATCGCGGCCGCGACCGGCGTGCGCGCGGCCCTGGCCGGTGACCCGGACGTCCTGTGGCTCGATGCTCCCGAGGTGGCGGATGTGGCCGAGGCCGTACGCGCCTTTGCCGCCGTTCGGGGCCGGCCGGGGTTGCATATCGTGCCCCAGGCCGTGTACCGCCGGCTCGATCCCGACTATTACGCCTGTCTGGCTGCCGAACTCGCTCCGCCGTGCGTGCCGTCCGGGCCGCTTTTCCGCGAGGCTCTCCCCCGGGTGCTGTGCCTGACCAGCAAGCTTTTTCTGGTCGGCGAGGTGACCCGGGCTTGTGAGCGCCTCGGCGCGCCCTGCCGCTATCTGGAGACCGGCGAAACGCCCCTTGATCGTGACGCCTATGTGTCCCTGGTCCGCGCGGCCCTGGACGATTTTGCCCCGGATTTCGTGCTCACGGTCAATCATCTGGGCCTGGACCGGGAAGGGGTGCTGCTCGAACTCCTGGAGCGTGCGGGCATCCCCCTGGCCTCGTGGTTTGTGGACAGCCCGGAGCTTATTTTACCGTTGTACCGGCCGGCTGTGAGCCGCTCCACCGTGCTTTTCACCTGGGACGCGGACACGGTGGCGCCGCTGCGTGCCCGGGGCTGTCCCCACGTCCATTATCTGCCCCTGGCCACGGATGAGACGCGCTTTCGGCCCCTGGCCGCCGTGCCCGCAGACCATCCCTGGCGGGCGCGGGTGTCGTTCGTGGGCAATTCCATGGTGTCCAAGACCGCGACCCGGCTGGCCCTGGCCGATCCGCCGCCTGGGCTGGCCGCGTCCTTCGCGGACGTGGCCGACGGATTCGCGGCCGCGCCCGAGCGGCTGGTGGCCGACTATCTGGCCGCGTCCCGGCCCGAGCTTTTTACCGCGTATCTGGCCATCCCGACCGTGGAGCGGCGTCTGGCCTTCGAGACGGCCGTGATCTGGGAATGTACCCGGCGCGACCGGGCGGCCCGGATCGCGGGGTTGCTGCCCTTTGGTCCGACCATCGTCGGCGATGCGGGTTGGCTGTCCGTCCTGCCCGGGGAAGGGCGGCTGTGGCGACGGCTGCCGGAACTGGCCTATTACGACGAACTGCCGCATTTTTATCCCTTGTCCGAGGTCAACGCCAACGTGACGAGTTCCCAGATGAAGGGCGCGGTCAACCAGCGGGTGTTCGACGTGCCGGCCTGCGGGGCCTTTGTGCTCACCGATGCCCGGCGCCAACTCGAAAACCTGTTCGAACCCGGCCGGGAGATGGCCGTCTACGAGACCGCCGAGGAGCTGGCCGCCCTGGCCGGGCGTTACCTGGCCGACGCGCCCGCGCGCCAGGCCCTGGCCGAAGCCGGGCGACGGCGTGTCCTGGCCGAGCACACCTATCCCCGGCGCCTGGAAACCCTGTTTGCCGTCATGCGCCAGACCTTCGGGGCTTGAGGCCGGAAATTGGGCATGCAACCGTTCGCTTCTCCCTGCGCTTGGGGCGCGTCCGAAGCGCCAACCGTGGCCGGCCTGCCGGTGGCGTTGCAGCGATTGCTGCTGGTCGGCGGCCGGGGACCGGGACTGGTGGCGGCCCGGGACGCGGCCCTGGCCGGCGGCGTAGCGGTCTCCGGCCTGGCCGACCGGCTGTCCCTGGCTGTGTGGGAGGACGCGCCCCTGGACGGCACCGCCGCGGCGGTGTTGGCCCGGCGTCAGGCGGGCCGGCCGTTTTTGCCGCTGCCGCTCGCCCGGATCGTGGCCACTGTGGCCGCCGAGGCCCGTCCGTCCGGCCAGGACCCGGAGCACCGGGAACTGGCCGAGCGGCGCGACGTGGCCGGTCTGGCGCGTCTGTTTTGCGACCGTCTGGCCAGGACGCCGGATGCTCTGGCCGCCGCCCATGGCCTGGGCACGGTGGCGCCCATGCAGGACGATTCCGCCCTCCTGGTCGCGGCCGCCGATCGCCTGGCCGCCTTGCCCGGCGCCCTGGCTCCCTTGGGCCTAGCCGTGGCCGGGGAACTGGACCTGCTCGCCGGCCGGGCCGCGTCGGCCGTGAGCCGGCTGCGGGCTTGCCTGGCCATGGTGCCCTGGACCGGACCGCTTTTCCCCTTGGCCCAGGCCCTGCTTGCCGTGGGCGACCGGGACGGCGCCGCGGCCGCGCTATCCCGGCTGGTCGCCGCTCGCCCCCTGGACGCCCTGGCCGTCAACCGCCTCCACACCGTGCGCCAGGCCCTGGACACGCGGCTGGCCCCCTTATCCGGTTCGGTGGCGGTGCTGCTCTATACGTTTGATAACGCCGCCCGGCTCGACCGGACCCTGGCCTCCCTGGCGGCGACGGATCGGGCCTTTGTCCCGGCCGGCGGCTTACGGATTTTCGTTTTGAACAACGGTTGCCGCGACGACACGGCCGCCGTACTGGCCGCTTGGCGGGACCGGCTCGGGGCGGACCTGACCGTCCTGACCGTGCCGGTCAATGTGGGCGCGCCGGCCGGACGCAACTGGCTGGCGGCCCAGCCGGACGTGCGCGCGGCTGCCTTTGCCGTCTACCTCGACGACGACGCCCTGGTACCGCCGGACTGGCTCGGCCGGTTCGGCGCGGCTCTGGCCAGGTACCCTCGGGCCGAGGTCTACGGCTGCCGGGTGCGCGGGGCGAATGCCCCCCGGTTCGTGCAGAGTGCGGACGGACATTTGTGGCCGACCCCGCGCCGGGGCGCGTTGCAGGGACGGGGCTTCACGCTGCTGCGGCCGTGGCTCCACACCCCGGACTGGGGGGCGTACGGCCTGACACGGCCCTGCGCCACGGTCACGGGCTGCTGCCACCTGTTCCCCACCGACGTCCTGGCCGCGACTGGCGGCTTTGACCTGCGTTTTTCGCCCACCCAGTACGACGATCTGGACCATGATCTGCGACTGCTCGACCGGGGCCTGGTTCCGGTGTGCGCCGGGGAGCTGGTGGTCGTCCACGACAAGGCCACGGGCGCGACGACGAGCCTTGGCGGACCGGGCTACGGCTCGGGATTTGCCAACCAGTTCAAGCTCCACCACAAATACGACGATGCCGCCCTGGCCCGGTTCGCGGACACGGCCTATGCCGCCCTGGCCCGGGACACGGCGGCCAAGGCGCGCGAACTGTCCGGCGGCGCGCCAACGCCCTGGGACCTGGCCGACCAGGCGATCGAGGAGGACGGCCATGGCCGCTGACACACGCCCCATCGTGGTGATCCAGACCCAGCGCATGGGCGATCTGATCCTCACCTATCCGCTGCTGCTGTGGCTGGGCCGCACGCGTCCGGGCCAGCCTGTGACCGTGGTGGCAGAACCGACTTTTGCCGGCCCCCTGTCCCGGGTGAGCCCGGCGGCGCGTTATCTGCCCCTGGCTCAGGGCGGCCGCCTGATCGGCCAGGATTGTTCCCTGGTCGTGAACCTGAGCATCCGGCCCGAGGCGGCCCGGCTGGCCGGGGAACTTGCGGCCGAAACCAAATGCGGTCCGGTCACCGATGCCGCCGGCGTGACCCGGGTCCTTGGCGACTGGCAGCTCTACCGCGCCTCCCTGGTCGGTAACAACCGCCACAACCGCTTCCACTGGGCCGAGCTCAATGCCCTGGACGTGGTCCCGTTGCCGGAGGTGGCGGCCACGCGTTGGCCCGAACCCCGCCATGGCGGGCCGGGCCGGGTCAAGGTCGGGCTGTTCGTGGGCGCCAGCCAGCCGGAGAAACGGCCGGACGCGGCCTTTTTTGCCGCCTTGGCCCGGGAGCTCATCCGTCGGGGACTCACGCCGGTGCTGCTCGGCGGGCCGGCCGAGGTGGAACTGGGGGCCGCTGTGGCGCATCTGGTCAAGGCGCCCATCGCCAACCTCTGCGGTCGTTTGGGCCTTGGCGCCCTGGCCGTGCTCGGACAGGAGCTCGCCCTTCTGGTCACACCAGACACCGGCCCCATGCACCTGGCGGCCTGGACCGGCTGGCGGGTGCTCAATCTGTCGGTCGGGCCGGTGAACGCCTGGGAGACCGGACCGTATCAGCCCGGGCATTACGTGCTCACCCCGCGTCTGTCTTGCCGGGGATGCTGGGGGTGCGGGGCTTGCGCCGCCGGGGCGCCGGCCTGCCAGGGGCTGTTCGATCCGGCCCGGGTAGCCTATGTGGCCGCCCGACTGGCCCGGGGCGAGGACAAACGGCTCCTTGGCGCCCGGTTGCCCGGCTGTCGCTTGTGGCAGTCGGACCGGGACGGGCGCGGGCTGTACCGGCTGCGGCCGCTGGACCAGCCGGGTTCTCCCGAAGCCCGGGAAACGCTTGGCGAGTTGTGGAAGGGTGTTTTCGGCTGGCTGTTTGGCGCCTGGGACGCCGCGCCGGCCCAAAACGCCGTCGCGGGCCTGGTCCGGGAACAGCCCCGGCTGGCCTCGTCCTTGGGTCGGGGGTTGGCCGTCCTGGGGGCGGCCTTGAGCCAGGGCGTGCGGGACGGGGACGTGCCGGATGTCGCGTTCATGAACCGGTTCGCGCCGCATGTGCGCCCCTTGGCCGGCTTTGTCGAACGGGTGCTCCAAAATGGCGACGGTTCTCGCGCCGCTCGGTTACGCTGCCTGTCTTTGCTCGAACAGGTGGCCTCTCTTGGCCCCTGGAGCTGACCACCCGGAAAAAAACGCCTCCCTCCTGGCGCGCCGCTTTTGTTAGGGGCCTCACTTCGTTCATTTTTTCAAGTTGGAACGGGTCTTGATATGTCTGCATGCCAGGAGGCCCGGCATGCAAATTCTTCCACTGCTCCAATCGAGTTCCGGCACGACTGCCCAGAGCGGGCAGACGGCAGGCACCCAGGCGACCTCGTTCGCCGCGCTGCTTGGCAAGTACGCCGCCTCGGGTACGAGCGGGACGACGACACGCTCCTCGGCCTCCAGCAGCACTATCGGCAATCCCCTCGACGCGGCCAATACCCCCAACGGCGCGGACCTCGCCAATCTCAAGCTGACCAAGGAAGATATTGCCGCGTTGCGCGACGAGTTGTTGTCCCGGGGCTTCACCACCGCCGAGATCGACGACATGGAAGCCGGCGCGGAAAGCGGCTCCGGCATGACCTGGGGCCAGATGCTGGCCAAGGTGCAAAAGAAGGTCTCCTCCGACAGCTCCCAGGACCAGCGCGAGATTCCCACCGGTGAGCAGGCCCAGTTGCTGGGCTTTTTCGGCAAGCTCGGGTTTACCGCCGACGAGTCCCAGCAGCTCGTGGATTCCCTGGCCAAGGGCGAGACCGAGTCCGTGTGGAACGCGGTCAATGCCAAGGTGTCGGGTCTGTCCTCGGATTCCACGGTCAGTCTGAACGCGGCGGAAATGGCCTCCCTGGCCCGCAATCTGAATCTTTCCGACAGCGCCCAGTCCCGCATCTCGGCCTTGTTCGAGCAGTCCAACGCTTCCGAGGGCCTGTCCGGCGAGGGCCTGCGCACGGCCATGTCGCTGGTCCAAAACGAACTTTCCACCAAGACCGCCCAGGAAATCCAGTCCTTGTCGGACTTTCGCCAGGCGGCCTCCACGGTTCTGCACAGTGCCTGGGAAAAGTCCTCGTCCAAGGAACGTTCGGACATCCACGAGGACGACGTCGCGCGCAAGGCCGCCCAGGCGGTGGCCATGAGCGCCGCGTCCCAGGGCGGCGACGCCACGGCGAATGAAGCGGGGCAACCCGCCAGCCAGGCGAAGCTGACGCTGTTGGCCGATGTGCCGGCGGCCGGTTCGCAGACGTCGGGTCAGGCGGCCCAGACGGAAGCTTCCCAAGCTTCGGCGCCGTCTCCGACCCAGACCTTGGCCCAGACAGCGGGCTCGGCCTCCCCGTCGCCGGCCCTGTCCGGGACGGTGCAGGTCCAGGTGCCGGCCGGCCAGACGCAAGATTCCGCGCCGCAGTTGTCGGTCACGGCTCCCCAGGTCCAGGTCCTGGCCGCCCAGGAACAGGCTGCGGTTACCCCGGCAGCCAAGGCGGCGGGTTCCGCGACCAAGAGCCAGGCCCAGGCCTCCTCCGCGCCTAGTGTAAGCGCCACAGCCGGAACCCAGCCGGTGCGCTCCACCGCCACGCTGGCGGACAACGCGACCGCTTCCGCCACGGTTTCCGACAAGGGAAACGGCGGCAGCGCGTCGGCCACGACTTCCGGACTTGTGGAGGCAGCGCAGCCGAGTCAATCCACCGCCTCCCCGTCGGAGAAGAATGGCAGCGGTGCGGGTGGCGCCGGCAAGCGGCAGTCCGAAGGCGCCCTGAATCTGGGGGACGAGACGAACACGAAGGCGTCCGCCGCGAACCGGGACCGGAGCGAGGAAGGCGGTTTCGATCTTTCGGACAAGGGCCACGCGTCGTCCGACCGGACCGCCATGCCCGGCGCCACGGCGGCGACCGCCGTTTCCCTGGCCGCCGCGAACACGGGCAAGGCAAGCACCGCCACGACGTCGCAGCCGTCCGCGTCCCAGACCCCCGGGACCGTGGCCCAGCAGGTCGAAAACACCCTGTTGCAGAACATGGGCCAGGGTTCGCGCCAGGTCACCCTGATCCTGCAGCCCGAGGAATTGGGCAACTTGAGTGTGACGCTGACGGTCAAGGAAAAGGAAGTCCGGGCGGTCATCAAGGCCGAGAGCCCCGAAACCTCGGCCCTGTTGCAGGACCAGGCGGCCACCATCCGCAAGAGCCTGGAGGATCAGGGCTTTAAGGTGACAAAGCTCGATGTGCAGACCGGCTTGGCCCAGGACAATCCCAGTTCCCGCCAGGGCGGCGCCGAGCAGCAGGCCCAGGCCCGGCAACAGCAGGAAAATTTCGACCGCCTGCGTTCTTCCACGCGGGTGCTTCCGGGGAATGAGGCAACCCTGGCCGAGACGCTCACCACGGCCAGCTATGTACCCACGAACCTGTCTTCCGGCTCGGGCGGCCTGGATCTTTTTGCCTAGCACACGGAGTGAGCCATGAGTTACGTCAGCAGCATCCTCGGGACCGACAGCTCTTCCTCCACTTCTTCGTCCTCGACGAGTTCGTCCTCGACCTCGTCCCTCGGTCTCGACGCCTTTTTGCAGCTTCTGGTCACCCAGCTCGAGTACCAGGACCCCCTCGACCCCATGGATGACAAGGAATTCGTGGCCGAGTTGGCCCAGTTCTCGAGCCTTGAACAGCTGACTGAAATCAACACCGGCATCGATAATCTGACCAGCGTCGCCCAGGAACAAGAGATGATCGGCGCCGTCAACTTCATGGGCAAGACCATCGAGGCCACGGGCACGGCCGTGAGTCTGTCCGAGGGTACGGCCACCAAGGTCTCCTTCACCCTGGCCGAGGACTCCGAGACCTGCATCGTCAACGTCCTGGACAGCTCGGGCGAGATTGTGCGCACGGTGGACCTGGGGGCCACGGCGGCCGGAACGGTCGATTTCACCTGGGACGGCAAGGATTACGACGGCAATACCTGCGACGACGGACTGTACCAGGTCGCGGTCACCGCCACCAACGCCGATGGAGACACCCTGACGGTCAGCTCGACCATGACCGGTACGGTCCAGGGTATCCAGCAGATTGATGGCACGTATTACCTGGATATCGGCGATGACCGGTATGTGGAATTTACGGACATCACCAACGTTGTCGACACGACAACCAGCAGCAGTGATGACTCGTCGAGCTAAGACAAAGTATGTCGGAGAAACGCCAGGCCATGGCGTAAGGAGGTAATGTTATGGGAGTCGGACTGAGCACATCCATGTGGTCTGGCGTTTCGGGCTTGCTCGCGAATTCGACCAAGATGACCACCATTGGTGACAATCTGGCCAACGTCAACACCACGGGATTCAAGTCCTCGCGGATCGATTTCGTGGACCTGATGAGTGCCTCCATCGGTACGGCCTCGGGCACGGATCAGGTGGGCTGCGGCGTCCGCGTGGGCAGTGTCGCCACCGACTATTCCCAGGGCGGTCTGGAGACCACCACGTCCAGCACGGACATGGCCATCAGCGGCAACGGCTTTTTCATGTGCAAGCAAAAGAGTCAGGTCGGTTCCAACGGGCGCCTGCTCAACACCGGCAATACCACCACCTACTATACCCGGGCCGGCGATTTCAGCTTCGATTCCGACGGCTACCTGACCACGTCGGGCGGTCTGGTCGTCCAGGGTTGGAAGGTGGATCAGGACAAGATCGACGACGCCGCTTCGGCCGGGACGAGCCTGAGCAGCACGCCGGTCACCGGTTCCATCACGGACATCAAGCTCGATTCGTTCTCCAGCCCGGCCAAGGCCACTACCAGTGTGACCGTGGTCACCAACCTTGACTCCGATTCCACGAGCGAATCCACCCGTGATGATGCCAACGGCAATTACTTCTACGCCATGAGCTCTTCCTGGGATGGGACCTCGGACCCGGCCATGCCGTCCACGGCCTACTCCTACTCCACGACCGTCAAGGTCTACGACGAAAACGGGTCGCCCCATACCCTGACCGTCTACTACGACAAGATCACCTCGGACAACGGCAAGGAATACTGGGAATACGCCGTGACCTGCGATCCCAGTGAGGACGGCCGGGTGGCTTCGGATGGGACCAAGCTGTCCGACACGGCCACGGGCGGCCTGCTCATGGTCGGCACCATGACCTTTGATTCCTCGGGTTCGCTGGAAAATGTCAGCGCCTATACCCTCAAGGGCAGCTCGGCCAGCAACGGCAACCTGACCAGCTTTACCGCCGGCGCCTGGAGCGCGGCCGAAGTCAACAAGAGCGGCTATCCCGTGTTCTCGGCCAACTTCAAGTCCTCGTCCAACGCCAGTTTCACGGATCAGGCCAACACCAACGACATCGCCCTCAACCTGGGCATGCGCGACACCTCGGGTCTGGTTTACGATTCAGGCAACGGAACCCTGGCCAGCGTCAGCTACAGCAGCAACGCCGGCAATCTGGTCCATTTCACTTCCAGCTCGCTCAAGATCAACAGCACCTGCACCACCAACTACGCCACGTCCTCCTCCACGATCTTCAGCTCGCAGAACGGCTACACGGCCGGCTTACTCAGCAGCATCTCCGTGGACAGCGACGGCGTCATCTCCGGCACCTACTCCAACGGCGTGACCATCGAGCTCTACGCCCTGGCCCTGGCCACCTTCACCAACCTCCAGGGGCTCAACAGCGTGGGTGACAACCTCTATACCTCCACCCTCGATTCGGGCGATGCCACCACCAACCGGGCCAATACCGGCATTGCCGGCTCGGTTTCCGGCAACACCCTGGAATCCTCCAATGTGGACATGGCCACGGAAATGGTCAACATGATCATCACCCAGCGCGGGTTCGAGGCCAACAGCAAGACCATCACCACCGTGGATACGATGCTTTCCGAGCTCATCCAGCTCAAGCGGTAGTCCACGCCAAACGACACACGACAAGCCCGCCCCGCAAGGGGCGGGCTTTTGGCGTTCCGGGCAAATTCTGCCGCCCCCCTTCCCAAACGCCCCGGCCGTGTTTAATACCCTCCCCCCATGGACATCGCGCATCTTTGGCATTCGTTGTTGTGGCCCCTGTCGCGGCTGCTCGTCTCTCTGTCCCTGGGGTTGCTCGTGGCCAACTGCATCGAGGCCCTCAACTGGACGCGGTTTCTGGCCCGTCTGGCCGGTCCGCTCATCCGGTTCGGGCATTTGCGGGACGTGGTCGGCGCGAGTTTTTCCATGGCCTTTTTTTCGGGCATGGCCGCCAATTCGCTGTTGGCCGAGGCCAATGCCGCCGGCCGTCTGTCCGGCCGCGAACTGGTCCTGGCCAATCTTTTCAACAGCCTACCGACCTATTTTCTGCATCTGCCCCAGATGTTTCTGGTCACGTTGCCGTTTTTGGGCACGCGGACGGCCCTGACCTATGTCGGCCTGACCCTGGGCGCGGCCTTTCTGCGCACCCTGGCCATCCTGTGCTATGGGCGGATTGTGTTGCCGCCGCTGCCTGACGGCTGCGTGGTCTGCCATCTGTCCGAGGGCGGGATCACCTGGCGCAAGGCCTTGGCCAAGGCCTGGAAGCGCTTTGCCAAGCGCATCCGGACCATGGTGCTTTTTACCGTGCCCATCTACGTGGCCTTTCATTATCTGACGGTCTGGGGGGCGTTTGCGGCCATGGAGCAGTGGCTGGCCGCGCATCTGTCCTTTTTGTCCTGGCTTACGCCCCAGGCCTTGAGCATTGTCATGTTCCAGGTCATGGCCGAATTTTCGGCCGGGCTGGCCGCGGCCGGGGCCATGATGGGGGCGGGCAGTCTGGAGGCCAAGCAGGTGGTGCTGGCGTTGCTCGTGGGCAACATCCTGTCGACGCCCATGCGGGCTTTCCGCCACCAGTTCCCGTACTACGCCGGCATCTTCAAGCCCAGGATCGCGGCCAAGCTCATCATCCACAATCAGGCCCTGCGCGCGGCAAGCATCGTGCTCGTGACCGTCGTCTATGCGTGGGTGGGGTAGGGGAGCGGGAGTGGGATGGCGCCGGGCAAGTTGTGCGAACCTGCCCGGCGGCGAGGACGCTTAACTGTGGCTGTAGCCGCCCGACTCCTCGCGGCTCAGGGACACGGTCACGGGATTTTTGGCGAAGTAGGCCAGGCAGCGGTTGAGGTCGGCCAGAAGCAGATCGGCCAGGTCGCGGCTCATGCCGTGGCGCACCAGGGCGCGCATGACCACCAGGTCCTGACGGTTGGCCGGCATGGAATAGGCCGGCACCTGCCAGCCCCGGCTGCGCAGGCGGTCCGAGAGGTCGTAGAGGTTGAACCCGGCCTGGCAGTCCGGTTTTAGGCTCCAGCTCACGGCCGGAATGCCGCCCCGGCCGTCGTAGATGACGTCGAAGAGCTTGAGTTCGCGCAAGGCGTCGCCCAGGTAGGCGGCGGTGTCGTAGCAGGCCTGATGCACCTTGCGGTAGCCCTCGCGCCCCAGGCGTAGGAAGTTGTAGTACTGGGCCACGATCTGGCCGCCCGGACGCGAGAAGTTGAGGGCGAAGGTGGGCATGTTGCCGCCCAGGTAGTTGACGTCGAAAATGAGGTCCTTGGGCAGTTCCGCGGCATCGCGCCAGATCACCCAGCCGACGCCCAAGGGCGACAGGCCGAACTTGTGCCCCGAGGCGTTGATGGACTTGACCCGGGGCAGTCGGAAATCCCAGGCCAGGTCCGGATCGCAAAACGGGGCCAGGAAACCGCCGCTGGCCGCGTCCACGTGCACCGGAATGTCGAGGCCGGTCTGGGCTTCGAGCTTGTCCAGGGCCAGGCACACGTCTTCCACAGGCTCGTACTGGCAGGTAAACGTCACGCCCAGGGTCGGCACCACGCCGATGGTGTTTGCGTCGCAGCGCGAAACGACCTCTTCTGGGGTCATGATGAGCCGGTCGCGCTCCATGGGGATTTCCCGCAGCTCGATGTCCCAGTAGCGGGCGAACTTGTGCCAGCAGATCTGGACCGGTCCGCAGATCATGTTGGGCTTGTCGCAGGGAAGCCCCTTGGCCTTACGCTTTTCCCGCCAGCGCCATTTCATGGCCAAGCCGCCGAGCATGGCCGCCTCGCTCGAACCCGTGGTGGAGCAGCCCATGGTATTGGCCGCTTCGGGGGAGTTCCACAGGTTGGCCAGCATGTGCACGCAGCGCGCCTCCAGTTCGGCGGTCTGCGGATACTCGTCCTTGTCGATCATGTTCTTGTCCAGACACGCATCCATCAGCTGATGCACCTCTGGCTCGGCCCAGGTCTGGCAGAAGGTGGCCAGGTTCTGGCGCGAATTGCCGTCCAGCATGAGCTCGTCGCGGACCAGCCGATAGATATGCCGGGGTTCGGTCTCGTCGGAAGGGAACCGGTATTTGGGCAGGCCGGCCGACAGGTCGTCCGAAGCGTACACGTCGTCCAAGAGATCGTCCCTGACCGTGTCTTTTTGGTGCAAGGCCATGCAAGTCTCCTTTGTCGGGGATGGGCGCATCAGTCCCCGGTTTGCCGCCATTCGGGCTTTTTCAGGGCGTTTATGAGCAGGGGCAGGCCGATGAAGACGATCATGCCGGCGGCCACGAGGCCGACGTAGAGGGCGGGATTGCCCACCGGCAGGTTGGTGGGCGGGAAAAAGCCCACCACCAGCGCGAAACTCACGCCAAGCAGCCCGAGTCCGGCCACGAGGTCCAGGCCCAGGGTGCCGCCCGGCACCTTGTAGGTGCGCGGCAGATCGGGCCGGGTATGGCGCAGCTTGATGGCGGCCGCGTACATGAGGATATACATCGTCAGATACAGGGTGACGGTCATGGCCGAAAGCACGAAAAAGGCCACGCTGACGTTGTCCATGACGAAGTAGAGCCCGGCGAGCAGACTCACGATCACGGCCTGGATGAGCAGGATGTTCACCTGGACGCCGTTCTTGTTGACCTTGGCCATAAACGGCGGGATTTCGCCCTGCCGGGCGGTTTCGAGCAGACCCCGGCTCGGGCCGCCGACCCAGGCCATGACCCCGCCGATGGCCCCGAACGCCGTGAGCAGGCCCATGACCGGGGTAAGAAATTCGATGTGAAACTTGGCGAACAGCTGCTTGAAGGCCTGCATGAGCCCGGCCGTGAGGCTGATGTCCGCGGCCGGGATGACCGTGGCCACGGCCAGGGAGCCGAGCATGAAGAGCAGAAAAATGACGGCCGCGGCCAAAAACAGGCTTTCCGGGAATTGCCGGGCCGGATTTTCCAGATCGACCGCGTGCACGGCGTGCACTTCCACGCCGGCGAACAGCAAAATGATGCCGGCCAGGAAGGCCACGCTGCCAAGGCCGGTGATGTGCGGGAACAGGCGGGCATGGGGCGCCTGGTGGACGAGCTGGTCGGCCGCGGCCGTGGCCGCGCTTGGGGTCAGAAAGGCGATGGGATTGCCCTGGTCCACCCAGAGCAGGCCGAGAATGATGATGACGATTCCGGGCAGCACCGTGCCGCACAGCACGCCGTACTTGGTGACCGCGCTGGCGATATTGGAGCCGGCCAGGGTCAGGAAGGTGGCCAGCCAGTAGCAGACGAGGATCACCAGGCCGGTGTAGACGCCGCTGTTGGCCAGCTCCGGCTTGAGGAACAGATAGGCCAGGGCACTGGCCGCAAAGCCCAGCACCGTCGGGTACCAGACCACGTTCTGGATCCATTGCAGCCAGATGGCCGTGAATCCCCACCGGGAACCGAAGGCTTCCTTGATCCAGACATAGACGCCGCCGCCCTTGCCGCTCATGGCGCCGCCCAATTCCGCCGCCACCAGGGAAGCGGGAATGAGGAACATGACTGCGGCAAAAAGGATGTAAAAGAGCAGGGACAGGCCCTCCTTGGCCATCATGGGCAGGCCCCGCAGGCTCACCACCGCCCCCACGGTCATCATGCTGAGGGTGAAGACCGTCATCCGTGCATTTTTCGCCATTACTATGCCTCCACAACGCGTCAAAGGGTTAGCCAGGCGGAGAGCCATCCGTGTTGCAGCCGCCGGGGTCGATCTTTCGGCGTGATGCGCTGCTTTAAGAATGGCAAAAGGATAACGCTTCTCCTCTGTCTTTGAGGACACGGAGTTTTCAGACAAGAGGAGAGCGCATCAAATTTCCGACTCTGGATAAAAGTGTTATGGAATCTTGCCTTGAAAGGCAATGGGAATCTCGTTTCTGAAGGCTTCAGGAGGGACGGGAAGCAAGAAAGACCTTTTCCATTGCTGCAGTGTCGGAAAATGGAGCAGCCACCGCCGATGCGCGAGCCGTGATTTGCAGGAAAAGGGGAGGGGTCGTGTGCTGGAGTGGGTGCAACGGCCCCTTGCCAGGGGCTGAACGGTATGCGAAAAAGCAGATAGGGGAGTCTTGTCCGGTCGTAGGGGACCGGCGCCCCAGGGAGGACGTATGCCGCGAACGGTTCTCAGCCGCATCCTGCTCGGCTGCCTGTTGGTGCTGACCGTCGGTTTGTCCACGGCCTGGGCCCAGGGCGATTGCCCGCCGGGCTATCATACGGAAGGTCCCCGGGGCTGTATGCCCAACGGTCCGGGGCCGTATTATCCGCCACCTCCGCCGCCGGGGTATTATCCGGCCCCGTGTCCGCCGGGCATGGTCTGGAGTTACGGTGCCTGTCGACCGGCGCCACGGCGCGGCCTCAACATCTACATCGGGCCGCCCGGCTATTAGGGGTTTCCAAAGGGCGCGAGCCCTGCTCGCGCCGCCGGAGGCGTTTTTCTCCCCGTCTCCGCCGTCCCCGCCGTCGCCGGCTACGGTCCGTCCTGGGCGCGTTCGCTCGGGCGCATGTCGGGGCTCGAATAGAAGAATTCGATGCGCCGGTTGCGGGCGATGTTTTCCGGCGAGGTGGGCGGCACGAGGGGCTGGCTGTCGGCCAGGCCCACGGCGCGCAGCCGGGTGGTGGGGATGCCGGCTTTTTCGGCCAGGTAGCGGGTGGCGGCCGCGGCCCGGGAGGCGGACAGCTCCCATTTGGACGGGTAGGGTCCGCCGGCCTCGGCGTCGTCGGCATGGCCGCGCACGGTGAGGTTGATCTTGTAGTCGTGCAGGATCTTGGCCACACCGGCCAGGACCTTCTCGGCCTCGGGGGTGAGCTGGGTCGAGCCGGGCTTGAACATGACGGTGTTGTTGACCTGCATGAGCACGCCGGCCGAGTCGTTGCTCACGCCGGAGTTGTTTTTCACGTTGGGATCTGAGGAGATGAGCTGCTTGATTAAAAGGGCGATCTCGTATTTGAGCTTGTTTTCCTGGGAGAGCTTGAATTCGGGGCTGCCCTTGACGGCATCGGGGCTGATGAAGGTCGGCACCTTTTCGAGGTTTTGCGTTTTTTCCTTGGAAGCCACGTTCTTGTCCTGGAACACCAGGGACAATTCCTGCTTGCGCTGGGGCTTGAGGGACACCACCAGCCACAGCAGCAGGAAAAAGGCCATGAGTGCCGTGACGAAGTCGGCATAGGCCACCTTCCAGGAGCCGCCGTGATGGGCGGCGTGGCCGTCGTCGGATTCGCGGTAGATGATGACGGTCTTGCCGCCGCTGTCATTTTTTGCCACGCAACGCCCCTTCCATGTCCTCCATGCTTGGCCGCACGTCGTCCGGCACGGCCCGCCGGCCCATTTCCACCGACAGCATGGGCGAAAAGCCGGAGTTGTAGGCGGCCAGCACCTCCTTGGCCACAAGGAGCAGATGCTGCTGGGCCTTGGCCTGGTATTCGAGGTTGGCGGCCATGGGTCCGATGAAGCCGTAGCACAGGAGAATACCGAGGAAGGTGCCGACCAGGGCGGCGCCGATGCTGTGGCCGAGCACTTCGGGTGGCTCGTTGATCTTGCCCATGGTGAGCACGATGCCGAGCACGGCGGCCACGATGCCAAGGCCGGGCAACGAATCGGCCACCCGGTTCACGGCGCCGGGGGTGAGCATGGCGTGGTGGTGCAGGGTGGCGATGTCCGTGCGCATGAGGTCGTCGTAGCGGTGGGCGTCGATGCCCTCGGAGAGCAGGGCCTTGATGTTGTCGCAGATGAAAAAGGCGAGCTGCTTGTTTTTGGCGATGGACGGGTAGCGGTTGATGGTGGCGGACTGTTCGGGCTTGGAGACATGGGGCTCCAGGGCCACGATGCCGTCGCGCCGGGCGATGTTCATGAGCTCAAAAAGCAGGGTGAGCAGGTCCTGGAAGTCCGAGGCGCTCGGTTCCTTGCCGGAAAAGACGTGGGTGATGTGCTTGAAGGTGCCGACGACAATGGACTTGGGCGCGGAGATGAGGAAGGAGCCCAGGGCCGCGCCGCCGATGATGAGCAGTTCGATGGGCTGGATGAGCACGCCCAGGTGCCCGCCTTCCAGCAAAAAGCCGCCGATGACGCAGCCCAACACCACGAAAATGCCGATGATGACGAACATGGTGCACCACCAGGGCGCACGTACGGCTCGCCCCTCGCTCGCCGGGCCGGTTGTGCCGGTCCCGATCTGTTGCGGGGGGCCTTTGCGCCCCCCGCTGTGATGTAAAAAAAACCGTGTCGCCGGGCAAGACCGGCCCGGTTATTTATTGCCGCAGCACTTCTTGTACTTCTTGCCGGAACCGCAGGGGCAGGGATCGTTGCGGCCGACCTTGGGCGCGCCGCGGCGCTTGGGTTCCGGCTTGGCTTCGGCGGTCTCGCTGCTGCCGGAATACTGCAGGTTGGCGGTCTCGTCCTTGTGGTGGAACTCCTGTTCCCGCACCTCGCTGCGCAGCTGGACCCGGGACAGGGCGCGCACGGCCGCGTCGCGGATGCCGTAAATAAGCTGCTGGAACAGCAGAAAGCCTTCCTTTTTGTATTCCTGCTTGGGGTCTTTCTGGCCGTAGCCGCGCAGGCCGATGCCGTCGCGCAGGGCATCCATGGCCAACAGGTGCTCCTTCCAGTACCGGTCCAAGGCATCGAGCAGGAAGTAGCGCGCGATCTCCCGGTAGTGGTCGCCGGCCGAGGCGGCCAAGGCTTCCTGACGCCCCAGGGCGGCGGCCAGGACTGCTTCCTTCTCTTCGGCCGACCCGGCCGTGATCTCCGGGCGCAGGTCGAACAGATCCTCGATTTGGGCCTTGGCCATTTCCAGGCTTTCGGGCTCGGGTTCGCCCTTGGACGATTCCAGGCCGGCGAAGATTTCGTCCACGATCTCCCGGATGGCTTCCTCGGCAAAGACCTCGGGCTCGGTGGTCTCCATGAGTTCCCGGCGGCGCGAGTAGATGACCTCGCGCTGCTGGTTCATGACGTTGTCGTATTCGAGCAGCTGCTTTCTGATTTCGAAGTTGTGGGCTTCGACCCGCTTCTGGGCGTTTTCAATGGCCTTGGACACCATGCGGTTCTCGATGGGCTCGCCGTCTTCCATGCCGAGCTTGTCCATGAGGCCCTTGAGGCGATCCGAACCGAAAAGGCGCATGAGGTCGTCGTCCAGGGCCAGGTAGAAGCGCGAGGAGCCCGGGTCGCCCTGACGGCCGGAACGACCGCGCAACTGGTTGTCGATGCGGCGGGATTCGTGGCGTTCGGTGCCGAGGATGTGCAGGCCGCCGAGGTCCGTGACCCCGGGGCCGAGCACGATATCCGTGCCGCGACCGGCCATGTTGGTGGCGATGGTCACCCGACCGGCCTGGCCGGCCTGGGCCACGATCTCGGCTTCCTTCTCGTGGTTTTTCGCGTTCAGCACGTCGTGGGGCACGCCGGCTTTTTGCAGCAGGCCCGAGAGCAGTTCGGACTTCTCGATGGACACCGTGCCCACGAGCACAGGCTGGCCGTTTTTATGCAGCTCCTTGACGTCGTCGGTGATGGCCTCGAACTTTTCCTTTTGGGTCTTGTAGACGAGATCCGGAAAGTCCTTGCGGACCATGGGCCGGTGCGTGGGGATCGAGATGACTTCCAGGTCGTAGATCTCCCGGAATTCCACGGCCTCGGTGTCGGCGGTACCGGTCATGCCCGAGAGCTTGTCGTACATGCGGAAGTAGTTCTGGAAGGTGATGGTGGCGAGCGTCTGGTTTTCGGACTCGACCTCCACGCCTTCCTTGGCTTCCAGGGCCTGGTGCAAGCCGTCGGAATAGCGCCGGCCCGGCATGAGGCGGCCGGTGAATTCGTCGACGATGATGACCTGGCCGTCTTTCACCACATAGTCCACGTCGCGCTGGAAGATATGGTGGGCTTTTAAGGCCTGGAGCACATGGTGCTGGAGGGTGATGTTGGCCGGATCGTAGAGGTTGTCGATCTTGAGCACCTCTTCCATGCGCATGACGCCGTCGTCGGTCAAAAGCACGGTCCGGGCCTTTTCGTCGATGGTGAAGTCGGTCTCCTTGCGCAGCAAGGGGATAAAGGCGTTGATGCGGGCGTAGAGGGTGGAGGAGTCCTCGGACATGCCGGAAATGATCAGCGGCGTGCGGGCCTCGTCGATGAGGATGGAGTCGACTTCGTCCACGATGGCGTAGTGCAGGGGGCGCTGGACAAGCTGCTCCTTGTAGAACTTCATGTTGTCGCGCAGGTAGTCGAAGCCGAACTCGTTGTTGGTGCCGTAGGTGATGTCGGCGGCGTAGTTGGCTTGGCGCTCCTCGTCCTCCAGGCCGTGGACGATGACCCCGACGGTCAGGCCGAGGTAGGTGTAGAGCTTGCCCATCCAGGCCGCGTCGCGCTTGGCCAGGTAGTCGTTGACCGTGATGAGGTGGGCGCCCTTGCCGTCCAGGGCATTGAGCACAATGGGCAGGGTGGCGACCAGGGTCTTGCCTTCACCGGTCTTCATCTCGGCGATCTTGCCCTGGTGGAGGGTGATGCCGCCGATGAGCTGGACATCGAAGTGGCGCATGCCGAGGGCGCGCACCGAGGCCTCGCGCACCAGGGCGAAGGTCTCGGGCAGGATGTCGTCCAGGGTGCGGCCACCCGCGACTTCCTGGCGCAATTCGGCGATCCGGGCCTGCATGGCCTCCTGATCGAGCGCCTTGACCTGGGGTTCGAAGGCGTTGATCGCCTCGACCAGGGGGCGCAGCTTCTTGAGGTAGCGCTCGTTGCGCGACCCGACGATCTTTTTGGCTATGGCCTTGAGCATACAGGGAACTCCTTTTTATCGAATGCCCAGGGGGAAGGGCTTCCCGAGGGGGGAAGGCTTCGCTCCGGGCTTGGCGAACCGGAAAAAAGTGGTGCTGGCAACGGGTGTCCCCGGCAGGCTGGCGCGCAGTTCCCCGGGCGTGCGGCGCCGCCCCGCAGGAAGCGGCGGACCGGCAGGGCGCGGGCCTGCGGTCACGGGCGTTGCGGGCGGCATAACACGGCGGGGCAGGGGCGTCAGCCCATGATCTCCAGCCAGTGGCCGACGGCCACATCCTTTGGCGCGGCGGCGCGCAACTGGGTGACGCAGCCCGAACAGCCGGACACGATCTGATCGCCGGGCGCGGGCGCGTAGATGGCCAGGGCCCGGGTGGCCACGGCCTCGGACAGCTCGGGGCTGGTGAGCTTGGTCAGACCGCCGAAACCGCAGCAGGGGGTTTCCTCCTCGCGGAAGATGAGGCGCTCGCCCATGATCTGGCGCAGCATGCCCAGGTCCTGGTTGCCGCCGGCGCCGTGACAGGGCCGGTGGTAGCGTACGGCGGCCGGCGCGGCCGCACCCACGCGGAAGCGGGTGTTGCCGAGCAGTTCGGACAGGGACACGAGATTTTCGCGCCAGGGGCCGAGTTCGCTCATGGTCAGGCCCAGGTCCTTGCGGGCGTAGGCGCGCAGGCCACAGCGGCAGGTGGCGCAAAAGACCACCATCAGGGGCCGGCCGGCCCGACGCCAGGCCTCGATGTTCTGCTGTTGCATGGCGGCCTGGGCATCCGGGGCGCCGGCATGGCCCAGGGTGCAGCCGCAGCAGGTGAAACCCGGATCGGGCAGCACCTTCGAGGCCGAGGCCGGCAAGCAGGCGCTTGGCGTTTTCCTTCCAGCGCGGATTGGCGTGCTCGGCCACGCAGCCGGCGAACAGCACGGCCTTGCGTCCGGCGTTTCGCTGGTCGAAGGTCTCGGGGAAAAGCCACGGTTCGGGCGCCTGGCCGCAGCCCAGGGCGTCGAGGGCGTCCTTGGCCCGGCTGACCGCGTCGATGGGCATATTGCCGGGCAACAGCTTGGCCAGCGAGCGGGCCAGGGGCCACATGAGCCCGGCGCGTTCGATCCACAGCTTCCACAGGAATCCGGCAAAGCCCGGATGGGCGGCCCGCAGTTCGGCCACCAAGTCAGGGCCGCACAGCCCGAGCGGGCAGGCGGATTCGCATTTGCCGCAGGACAGGCAGACCGTGGCCAGGATTTCGGCCTGCCCGGGCGGTCAGGTCGGCCCGGCCCTCGGCCACGGCCCTGGCCAGGAAAAATTTGGCCCGGGGCGAAAATTCCTCACGCCCGGTGGCCGCAAACAAGGGACACACCGGCAGGCAGCGGCCGCACAGGATGCATTCGGGGCGCTTGCTCTGTCCGTGGAGACAGTGGACCGGGGTGTTGGTTTCGTCGGTAACGTCGGACACTTAATATGCCTTGTCTGGGTTCATGATGCCAAGAGGATCAAAGGCGGCCTTGATCCGACGCATGAGCTCGCGCTCGGCCGGCGCGATCTGGCGGTCGAGGAAGGGCAGTTTGGACAGCCCCACCCCGTGTTCGCCGGACAAGGTGCCACGCAATTTCAGGGATAACATGAGAACGCGTTCCCGGGCTGTCAAGGCGCGCCGGCGTTCTTCGGCGTTGGCCGCGTCGTGCATGATGTTGACGTGGAGGTTGCCGTCACCCACATGGCCGAAGAGCAGGATGCGCACGTGCTCTTCCTCGGCGATGGCGGCCACGCCGGCCGCAGCCTCGCGCAGCTTGCCGCGCGGCACGGTGATGTCGTCGTTGATCTTGTCCGGGGCGGCCTTGAACATGGCCGGATTGAGCAGGCGGCGCAGTTCCCAGAGTTCTTCCTCGGCCTCGGGCGTGGTGGCGGACTGACTCCAGATGGGGCCGGCCGGGGCGGTCGCGGCTTCCAGAAGCTTGATGTCCGCGGCCACGGCCGCAGGCGATCCGTCCAGGCGCACGATAAGGGCCGGCGCCGGCCGACTCCGGCCAGGGCACGGTGCTGATTCGGGACACGGCCACCATGGCTTCCCGGGCCAGCAGTTCCATGGCCACGGGCAGGATGCCGGCCTTGAACACGTCGGCGCAGGCGGTCAGGGCCGCGTCCACGCTCGGATAGGCCAGGGCCAGGGTGGCCGTGGCCTGGGGCAGGGGCAGCAGTTTGAGGAACAGGCGGGTGAAGAAGGCCAGGGTCCCTTCCGAGCCCACGAGCAGGCGGGTGAGGTCGAGGCCGGCCACGTTTTTATGGGTGCGCCCGCCGGTCAGGATGGTGTCGCCGCCCGGGAGCACGGCCTCGATGCCGAGGATGTGGTCGCGGGTCACGCCGTATTTGACGGCCCGCATGCCGCCGGCGCAGGTGGCGGCATTGCCGCCGACCGTGGAAAATTTCACGCTGGCCGGGTCCGGGGCGAAAAAAAGCTGCTTGGGGGCCAGGGCGGTCTGCAAGTCGCCCGTGACCACGCCCGGCTCGACCTCGGCCACGAAATCGTCGCCGTCGATGTCGAGAATACGGTTCAGCCTGGCCGTGGACACGACAATGCCGCCGGTGACCGGCACGCAGTCGCCCACGGTGTTGGTGGCCCGTCCCCGGGGCAGGATGGGGACGCGTTCGGCCTGAGCAAAGGCGAGCAGTTCCTTGATCTGAGCGGCGCTCTCCGGCCGGACCACGGCTGCGGGCATGGCGAATCGGCGCGAGGCGTCGGTGCCGTAGACGAACATGGTCTCGGGGGTGAAGGCGGCGGCATCGCCGGGAAAAAGGCGTTCCAGGAAACGGCGGGTGCCGGCGGCGAGAGGGGGAACATTGGTCATGGCGTCAATCGGCCTCGGCGGTCCAGGTCATGGAGTCGATGGCTCCTTTGTCATCAAAGGTGAAAACGAGTTCGTTGTAGCCGCTCATGTCGGAATAGCGCCAGGTCGTGTCTTCCCGGTCCTCGGGCTGGCCCAGGGCGGACTCCAGGCGTTCGCGCGGGGTGCCCAGGCAAATCTTGCGGGCGAAACAGGTCGGTCCGGCCGTGATCCGGATCTGGTGCAGGAACTGACGCTGCCCGGATTCCATGCTGTACAGGGACACGGCAACGCCGTCGTAGGTCATGGAAATGACCTCGTAGGGCGCGTCGTCGTGGGGGCTTTGGAAGGGAAGGGCTTGCCGGTCCTTGGGTTCGCCCAGGATCTTGACGATATCGGCTTCGCTGCCACCGAACAGGCTGGCGGTTTCGTCGAGAAAGGCGTCCACCTGCCGGTCGGCCTCGGTGGGCGGTCCGGCCAGGGCCGGGGTTGCGGCCCCAAGGGCCAGCAGGAGGAAAAGCAGCCAGGCGGCGCGGAGGGGGGCGTGCATGGGACGGCTCCTAATGGCGCTCCAGTTCCCGGGCCGCGTCGCGGTCCAGATCGCGGGCCTTGAGGTCGTCGCGGCGGTCGAAGACCTTCTTGCCCCGGGCCAGAGCGATTTCCACCTTGGCCCTGCCATTTTTGAAATACAGGCGCACCGGAACCACGGTCAGCCCTTTTTGTTCCACCTTGGACCGCATGATCCGGATTTCGTGGACATGCAGGAGGAGCTTGCGCGGCCGTTCGGGTTCGTGGGTGGTGTAGCCGGCGTTTTCATAGGGCGCGATATGCACCCCGACCAGGAAGGCCTCACCGTCGGTGAATTTGACGTAGCCGTCCTTGAAACTGATCTTGCCGGCCCGCAAGGATTTGACCTCGGTGCCGGTCAGGACTAGGCCCGCCTCGAATTTCTCCAGAAATTCGTAAAGGTGCCGGGCTTTTTTATTCTGGGCGATGAGTTTCTCGCCGGATTCCTTCGCGGTCATGACGCCCCTTTCTCTGCAAGGATGAGACCAATACGCGATTTCGGGCCGCCATGCCAGTGAAATACGTGGGCCGGTCCGGGCCGGTCAATGGATCGGGGCTTCCTCCCGGTCGAGCAGGGACGAATAGAACATGAGTTCGTCCGGGAACTGGCGGAAAATGGTTTCCTGGACCAGGGCGTTGGTAGCGGCTGACCGACGGGCTCTCCAGCACGAGCTTGAGGAGGTTTTTGCAGTCGTCCATGGTGGCCTGGCGGATGATGCGCTTGATGCCCGGGATGGCCTGGGGCGTGAGGCTGATGCAGTCGATCTGCATGCCCATGAGGATGGGCACGCAAAACGGGTCGGACGCCATCTCGCCGCACAGGCTCACTTCGATGCCGGCCTGGTGGGCCGCGTCCACCACGTGCTTGATGCTGCGCACGACCGCCGGGTGCAGGGGCTGGTACATGTGGGACACGTAGCGGTTGGTGCGGTCGATGCCGAGGGAATACTGGATGAGGTCGTTGGTGCCGATGCTGAAGAAATCGACCTCCCGGGCGAGCACTTCGGCGATCATGACCGCGGAGGGCAGTTCCATCATGATGCCGACCGGCATGTCGGCCTCGAACCGGCAACCTTCCTGGCGCAGCTCGGCCTTGCATTCGGCGAGCAGGGCCTTGGCCTGGCGGATCTCGCGCAGGCCCGAGATCATGGGGAACATGACCGAGATGTTGCCGGCCATGGAGGCGCGCAGCATGGCCCGGACCTGGGTCTTGAAGATGTCGCGGTGGTGCATGCACAGCCGGATGGCCCGAAGGCCCAGGGCGGGGTTGCGCTCGTCCAGGGCGCCGAGGGTGCTCACGAACTTGTCGGCGCCGGCGTCCAGGGTGCGCAGCGTCACCCGGCGCGGCGACATGATCGAGGCCAGGTCGAGATATTCCTGGTAGAGTTCGTCCTCGGTCGGGAGCTTTGGCCGGTTCATGTAGGAATATTCGGTGCGGTAGAGCCCGACGCCCTCGCCGCCGTTGTTGATGACGGCCGGGACTTCCTCCAGAAGCTCGATGTTGGCTTTGACCTTGATGCGGTAGCCGTCGATGGTCTCGCCGGGCAGGTGGCAGCCGCGCATGATGCCGGCCTGGTAGGCCTCGAACTGGTACTTGAGGTCCGAGAGCTTGGCCAGCTCCTCCTCGCCCGGGGACAGGATGACCACGCCCCGCAGCCCGTCCACCACCACCAGGTCGCCGTCCCGGGCCGAGCCTTCGAGGTCGGTGACCCCGACCACGGCCGGAATGCCGAGCGTGCGGGCCAGGATGCCGGTATGGGAGGTCTTGCCGCCCTGGACCGTGACCAGGGCCATGATCTTGTCGGTTTGCAGGCTGGCGGTGTCGGCCGGCGAGATGTCGTGGGCCATGAGCACGACCCGGTTCTCGATGGCGCGAAGGCCCTCGACCTGGCCGGCGAGCCTCGCCTGGACCCGGCTGGCCACACTGCGCACATCCTGGATGCGGTCGCGGAAATACGGGTCGTCCAGGGCCAGGAAGGCCTTTTCCAGGTCGGCCACGGCCTTGTCCAGGGCCCATTCGGCGTTGATGTGCAGGGATTCGATGTATTTTTTCGCCGCGCCCGAGAGTTTCGGGTCGGTGAGGATCATCAGATGGGAATCGATGATGAGCGCGTGTTCCTTGAGTTCGGGCGGAATGCGCTGCCGAGCCTGTTCGATTTCCTGGCGGAATTGTTCGAATGCCGTGTCGAGCCGGGCGATTTCGGCCTCGGCCAGGGCGGCGGGCAAGGTCTGGCGGGGCAGGGGGCCGGCCCCGGACCGGTTGAGGAACAGGGCTCGTCCGATGGAGATGCCGGCCGAAACCGGAATGCCTTTAAGCGTTGCCATGGCCACGGAAGTTCCTCGGGTGACGGGTTAGGGGCGCGGGGCCGATGTGGCCGGACGCGACATGCCGACATGGTAGCGCATCCCGCAACGCCTGGCCACCGGACCCGGCGGGGTGGTCGCGCGCTTACCGGAAACGGTTGCGGATGAGCGTGCCCAGCTGGGCCAGGGCATCGCGGGCCTCGGGGCCCTTGGCCCGCAGTTCCAGTTCGCTGCCCTGGCCGGCGGCCAGGGTCAGGATGTCCAGGATGCTTTTGGCATCCACCACGGAGCCGTTGTGGGCCAGTTCGATGTCGCAGCCGAACTTCTGCGCTTCCTGGGCGAGCCTGGCGGCCGGCCGGGCGTGCAGGCCTTGTTCGTTGAGCACCCGCACCCGCAGGGAAAAGCCGTCCGGTTCCCACGGCGCGATATCGTCAAGGACCTCGGAGGTCGCATCCATGCTTTCGTGCATCTTGATCCACCGTATCGGCGGAGGCTTGTCCGGCTCAGGCCGGAGCGTGGTACGGATCGGTCAAACCGGCCACAGGGAACGCAGGGCGATCCAACCGGCAGCCAGGGCCAACAACACGATCTCCCGGGACACGGACGGCCGGGTGGCGGCCCAGATCGCCAGCACGCCGACCAGCAGCGCGTCGGCCGCGGACCAGGCCATGCCGCCCCACGGCAGAATCAGGACCCAGAAGGTGGTGAGCAGCAGGGCGTTTAGCACCTTCACCCGGCGCCCGAGATTGACCATATCCCAGCGCCGCAGGCGTCGCAGCACCTGGAAGCCCTCGCGGTAGCCGGCAAAAAACGTCAGGATCTTGAAGACCTGTATCGCCAGAAACAGCAGGCCGGCCAGTACCATGAGGATTTGGTAGTGTCCGCCCGCCACCAGGCAGGCGGCGGACAGGCCCCACAATCCCATGAGACTGGCCGAGAAAAACGTGTCACCGATGGCGGAAAGGGTGAATGCCGTTGTGGTCTTGACATTGTCAAGCATTTCCGCCGGGGCCACGCCTTGGGCGATCTTGACTTCCAGGGACAGGAAAAGCCCGACCAGCAGGGGCGTCCAGAAAAAATGCGTATTGTAGAGCTTGAGATAGCGCGGCCAGACCGTGGCCCGCTCCTCGGGGTCGGGGTAGATGACGAGCAGCCCCGGTTCCATGGCATAGGCCAGGCCCACGTGCTGGAGGCCCCGGGTGTTGTAGGCTGCCCCGATCAGATAGCAACGCAGAAAACAGCGCAACAATGTGCGCACATCCAGATCGCCGCTGACGCTTCGCAGGGAAGGCGACGCCTTGGCCGGTGCCGTATTCACATCCCTCCTGTTATCGGGAATCGGGGGTGTTGGTCAAATATCTCGGCCGGGAGCCCGCTCAAAAATTCGTCTAGGGGCGTGCCGGCCAGACGTTCCCGTAAGGGCGAAAGGGCCAGCCGGCGCAGGTCCGCCACCGTATCACAGTCCGGCAGGACCGGGAGCAGCGCCGCCGGGGTGCCCGCCGCCTCCAGGGCTTCGCGGGTCCGCTGGGCCACCGCGGCCGTGCTCCAGGGCATGTCCCTAAAAACGTGCGCTCCGAACGCCCGCCGCCTGATCCCGAGCAGATAATAGCCCCCGTCCGTGGCCGGCCCGAGCACGGCTTGCCCGTGTTCCAGCTCCCGGGCCGCCTGCCGCAGGACCCCGCCGGTCACAAGCGGAACATCGCCGCCGACCAGCACCACCGCCCCGGCCCCCCGGGCAAAGCTCCAAGCCATGGCCCCGGCCATGCGCGCGCCGAGATCGCCCTCCACCTGGATCTGGTAACCATATCCCGGGCCGCACAATTCCCGTATCGCCGTCTCTCCTTCGGCCGGCGCGAAATGCACCGTCGCCGGGAGTCCCGAAGCCCTCGCCGCCGCGAGCACGCAGGCCACCATGGCCTTGTAGGCGCCAAGCGCCAACTCCGGCCCAATACCCGCCGCCAGCCTGGTCTTGACCAGGCCGGGAAGCGGCGCTTTGAGGAGAATGGCGAGATGGGTGGTGGGCATGGGTGTGGGAGAGGTGAGAGGAAGTAGAGGGAGAAGCCTCCGGCGGCCAAAGGGCTACGCCCTCTGGACTCCCGTTAGGTGTTTGGCGCGTTATCCGGTTTGGTTACAGAAGCCCCAGGTCGGGGTGGTCCAGGAGGGGAGTGACTCCCCTCCTGGCCGCCGGAGGCGTTTTCCCTGCCTTCCTCCCCGCGCAAGTCGGGCATGGCCGGATAGCATTTGGCGAGTCGGTCGGCGGAGATGCCGCAGAGGTAGCCCAGGAGCAGGGCCAGGTTGCGGGCGGTGGTGCGCAGCAGGCCTTCGGCCTGCCAGCGCCGGGCTGAGGTGGAGACGCGCTCGGGCAGGATGACCGGACGTTCGCCGGCCCGGGCCAGGGCGCGCATGAGGGCCACGTCTTCCATGATGGGGAGATCCGGGAAGCCGCCCAGGGCATCAAAAAGGTCGCGCCGGAAAAAAAAACGCCTGGTCGCCGTAGGGCAGGCCGAACAGCCGGGAGCGCAGATTGGCCCCGGCCGCGACCAGCCGCAACCAGGGACTCCGCGAGCGGATGGACAGGGAAAACGCGCCGGCGCGGTGGCGTCCGGCCAAGCCCCGGGTGATGGCGGTCAAGGCTCCGGCGGGCAGGCGCGTATCGGCGTGCAAAAAGACCAGGATATCGCCCGAGGCGGCGGCCGCGCCGGCATTTTGCTGGCTGGCCCGGCCCCGGGGTGCGGTCAGGGTGACGATGCCGGTCCGGTCCAGGGCGGCCAGGGTCGAGCCGGCCGGATCGCCGTCCACGACCACGATTTCCAGGGCCGTGCCGTAGCCCACCACCCGCAAGTGGTCGACCAGGGCGCCTATGCGGGCGCCCTCGGCAAGCACCGGCACGATGACCGAAATCCGGGGTGGCATGGGCATAGGGGGATACGGGGAGGGCGACAGGCGTCCGGGGCAGGCTCCGGACCGGTGACGCGCGCCGGCCCGGAGCCTGGGCGGCCTGGTCGCTAGTGCCCGGCCTTGTTGAGAGCCTGGTCGAGGTCGGCGATGATGTCGCGCACGTCCTCGATGCCCACGGAAATGCGCACCATGTCCGGCGGCACGCCGGCCGCGGCCAGTTCGTCCGGGGTGAGCTGGGAATGGGTGGTGCTGGCCGGGTGGATGACGAGGGTCTTGGCGTCCAGGATGTTGGCCAGGTGCGAGCACAGCTCCACGGCTTCGATGAAGCGCCGGCCGGCTTCGATGCCGCCCTTGACGCCGAAGCCGAAGACCGCGCCGGGGCCCATGGGGAAGTACTGCTTGGCCCGGGCGTAATCCTTGTGGCTGGGCAGTCCCGCATAGTTCACCCAGGCCACGTTCGGATGGGCTTCGAGGAAGGCGGCGACCTGGCCGGCGTTTTCGCAGTGGACCCGGGCGCGCAGGGGCAGGGTCTCCAGGCCCTGGATGATGAGGAAGCTGTTCATGGGCGCCGGGGTGGCGCCGATGTCGCGCATGAGCCCGGTGCGGATTTTCGTGCAAAAGGCCGAGCAGGGCGTGCCTTCGAGCTTGCACAGCATGTCCCAGAAATTGGCGCCGTGGTAGCTGGCGTCCGGGGCGGTGATCTCCGGGAATTTGCCCGAAGCGGCCCAGTCGAATTTTCCGCCCTCGACAATGGCGCCGCCGATGGCCGTGCCGTGGCCGCCGATGATTTTCGTCAGGGAATAGACCGCGATGTCGGCCCCGACCGTGAAGGGGTTCAGGATCGGCGGCGCGGCCACGGTGTTGTCGAGGACGAACGGAATGCCGGCGGCATGGGCCACGGCGGCGATCCCGGACAGGTCGTCCACGTTGCAGCGCGGGTTGCCGATGGATTCGGTGTAGACGAGGCGTGTGTTGTCGTCGATGGCGGCGGCGAAATTCGCCGGATCGGATGAGTCCACGAATCGGGTTTCGATGCCGAACCGTTTGAGCGTGTGTTCGAACAGGGTGTGGGTGCCGCCGTAGAGGTTGCTGCCCGAGACGATGTTCTGGCCGGCGCGGGTGATGGCGGCCACGGCATAGAAAATGGCGGCCATGCCCGAGGCCGTGCACACGCAGGCCGGGGCGTCGTGCAGGGCGGCCAGCCGGCGTTCCAGCACGTCGGTGGTGGGGTTGCCGAGTCGCGTATAGATGTAGCCCGGTTCCTTGAGGGCGAACAGGTTGGCGGCGTGGGCGGCGTCGCGGAACACGTAGCTTGTGGTCTGGTGGATGGGGACGGCCCGGGACAGGGTGTCCTTATCGGGTTCGTGGCCGGCGTGCAGGGCCAGGGTCTGGGCGTGCCATTTGGGATTGGTCATGGGCGTTCCTCGGGGTTAACGGTGCATGGTGCCAGCCATACGCCAATTCGTGCCCGGGCGAAAGCGAGGGATCGACTATTTCCCGGGGCGCAACGGGTTTCCCCTTCGCGGGTTTCCAAAGGGCCGCGCCCTTTGGCCGCCGGAGGCGTCTCCCCCTCCCCTCCCCTCTAGCTCCCCAGCTCGCCCGAACGCTTGATGGCGCGCAAAAGGCGCAGTCCGAGACCGATGGCCCCCAGGCAGCCCAGGGCGCCGAACAGCGAAATATCCCACAGCACCGGCGGCACCCGGTTGGCCAGCACCAGGCACGAGCCCAAAAAAAGCGCCGCGCAGAGCATGCCGTAGACCAGCCGGTTGATGGGCGCGTCCAGGCCCTTGTGGGAGAGCTGCACGTCGAGGCGGCCTTCCCGGGCCCGGCGCAGGATTTCGGCCAGATCCCGGGGCAGGGTTTCGAGCAGGGCGGCGATGTCCCGGGAACCGCGCCGCAGTTTGGTCAGGAATTGTCCCGGGGAGAAGCGGCGGGCAATGACCGAGGCGTAATAGGGCGTCACGACCTCGATTAAGGAAAATTCCGGGCTCAGGGACCGGGCCGCGCCCTCCAGGACCACGAAGACCTTGATGAGATGGGCCACGGGCGGGGAGAGCAGAATGCCGTGGCGGCGCACCAGGGCCGAGACATCGGCCAGGGCCCCGGACAAATCGAACGCGCCCACGGTCTGGTTGGCGTAGTCGCCCACGAAATCCGCCACATCGGCGCGCAGTCCTTCGCGGTCGAGCCCCGGCGGCAGCCGGCCCAAGCGCAGGACCTGTTCGGCCAGGGCGTCGGCGTCGCCTTCGACCACGGCGAGCAGGGCGTCTTCCAGGGCGCGGCGGGTGCGCTCGTCCAGCCGGCCGATCATGCCGCAGTCGAGCAGGCCGAGGCGGTCGCCGGGCAGCACGAGCAGATTGCCCGGATGCGGATCGGCGTGGAAAAAACCGTCGCGAAAGATCATGTCCAGGAAGATGCCGGCGGCGTTTCGGGCCAGGGTGGAAAGGCGTTCGGCCTGGTCCGGGGTGCGGGGCTCGGCGGCCAGCTCGGCCACGGTGAGCCCGGAAAGCTCCTCCATGGTCAGCACCCGGCGCGAGGACAGTTCGGGATGGGTTTGCGGAAAGGCCGCCCGGGGATCGTCCGCGAAATTGGCCGCGAAATGGCGCAGGTTGCGCTCCTCGCGCGTGAAATCGCATTCGTGCAGGATGGTGCGGCGCATTTCCGTGGCCACGGCCAGGGGCTGGTAGAGCCGCATCTCGACCAGGCCGCGTTCGGCCAGTTCGGCCAGGCCGATGAAGATGTCGCAGTCGGCCCGGATCTTTTCCTCGATCCCGGCGTGTTGGACCTTGACCACCACCTTGGTGCCGTCGGCCAGGGTGGCCCGGTGGACCTGGCCGATGGAACCCGAGGCCACGGCCTGGTCGTCGAAGCGCGTAAAAAGCGACTCGGGCGCGGCGCCGAGTTCGGCCTCGATCAGGGACCGGACCGTTTCGGCCGGATCGGGTGCGGTGTCGGCCCGCAGCCGACCCAGCTCCCGGGCCACTTCCGGGCCGACCAGGTCGGCCCGGGTGCTTAAGATCTGGCCGATTTTGACAAAGGCCCCGCCGAGTTCGGACAGGGCCTGACGCAGCCTCGTCTCCCGGGGCAGCTCGGTCAGCCGAATGCCGTCGGCCGAGCGGGCCAGATCCTGGAGAAAGGCCGGGGCCGTGGGCGAGAGAAACTCGGCGAACCCGTAGCGCCCCAGGATCGTGGTGATTTCCTTGAAGCGCCTGGCGTTTCGGGCCAGGTGCGGCAGAGAGGCCAGGGAGAACATGGCCAGCTACTCGACCGGGCAGACCGGCGGTTGACGCCGCCAGCGGAAGGCCTCCACGGTGTTGACGAGCAGGATGGCCCGGGTCATGGGCCCGACCCCGCCCGGCACCGGCGTGATGGCCGAAACGATATCCTTGACCCCGTCGAAATCCACGTCGCCGCAGAGCTTGCCGTCCTCGCCGCGGTTCATGCCCACATCCACGATGACCGCCCCGGGTTTGACCATGTCCCGGGTGATGAGCTTGGCCTTGCCGATGGCCGGGATCAGGAAATCGGCCTCGCGGGTCACGGCGCCGAGGTCCGGGGTGCGCGAGTGGCACACCGTGACCGTGGCGTTGCCGAAGGGCGTCTGGGCGGCCAGCAGCATGGCCATGGGCTTGCCCACGATGTTGCTGCGCCCCACCACCACGGCTTTTTTGCCGGCCGGGGACAGGCCGTAGTATTCGAGCAGCTTGATGACCCCGTAGGGCGTGCAGGACTTGAGGCCTTGCAGGCCGATGGAGAGCCGGCCGACGTTTTCCGGATGGAAGCCGTCCACGTCCTTTTGGGGGTCGATCAGGCACAGGCAGCGGTTGGCGTCAAGGCCGGGGGGCAGGGGAAGCTGGAGCAGCAGGCCGTCGATGTCGTCGCTTTCGCTCAGCTGGCGGATGAGGTTTTCGAGCTGGCACTGGGTGATGTCTCTTTCCGGGCGCCAGACCCGGGAGACGATGCCGACCTCGGCGCAGTCCTTTTCCTTGTTGCGGACATAAACCTGGGAGCCCGGGTCGTCGCCGACCAGGATCACGGCCAGATGGGGCGGCCGGCCGTATTCCCGACGCAGGGCGTCCACGTCCTTCTTGACTTGCTGGCGGATTTCGGCCGCGACTTTTTTCCCGTCGATCAGTAACATAAACCCTCTATGGCGCCATGGCGCGAGGCGGAAACCTTCCGCCTCGCGCCGCGTGGCTGCTTATTCCTCGTCCATTTCCTCGTCGTCGACGATCTCGTCGTACCACTGGCCGGCCATGACCGGACCGTAGTAGATGGCCGAGTCCTCCAGTTCCTCCTCGATGCGCAGGAGCTGGTTGTACTTGGCCAGCCGGTCCGAGCGGCACAGCGATCCGGTCTTGATCTGGCCGGCGTTGACCGCCACGGCCAGGTCCGCGATGAAGCTGTCCTCGGTTTCGCCCGAGCGGTGGGAGACCACCGTGGTGTAGGCGGCCTGCTTGGCCATCTCGATGGTGTCGAGCGTCTCGGTCACGGTGCCGATCTGGTTGAGCTTGATCAGGATGGAGTTGGCCACGCCCTGATCGATGCCCTCGGCCAGGATGTCGGGGTTGGTGACGAAGATGTCGTCGCCGACGAGCTGGATGCGTTCGCCGAGGTCCAGGGTGAGCCGCTTCCAGCCGTCCCAGTCGCCCTCGGCCAGGCCGTCCTCGATGGAGATGATGGGATAGCGGTCCACGAAGTCGCCGAGATAGCCGATCATGTCGGCCGAGCTCAGGCTGCGGTTCTCGCCGCCGAGCACGTACTTGCCGTCCTTGTAGAATTCCGAGGCGGCGGCGTCGATGGCGAGCGAGATCTCGGCTCCGGGCCGGTAGCCGGCTTCCTCGATGGCCTTGACGATGTACTTGAAGGCTTCGTCATGGCTCTTGAGGTTGGGTGCGAAACCGCCTTCGTCGCCCACGGCGGTCATGTGGCCGTCGGCGGCCAGGATAGCCTTCAGGGTGTGGAAGGTCTCGGCGCCCATGCGCAGGGCGTCGGTGAAGGTCCGGGCGCCAAGGGGCACGATCATGAATTCCTGGATGTCGAGGTTGTTGGGGGCATGGGCGCCGCCGTTCAGGATATTCATCAACGGCACCGGCAGCACCTTGGCGTTGACCCCGCCCAGGTACTGGTAGAACGGCAGGCCCAGGAAATTGGAGGCGGCCCGGGCCACGGCCATGGACACGCCGAGGATGGCGTTGGCGCCCAGGCGCGACTTGTTGTCCGTGCCGTCGGTGTCGATCATGAGGTTGTCGATGGCCACCTGTTGCAGGGCGTCCATGCCGATGACCGCCTCGGCCAGTTCGCCCTGGACGTGCTCCACGGCTTTGCCCACGCCCTTGCCGCCGTAGCGGGAGGGGTCCTTGTCGCGCAGTTCCAGGGCCTCGCGGGAACCGGTGGAGGCTCCCGAAGGCACGGCGGCCCGTCCGGATGCGCCGGACTCCAGGGTCACCTCCACTTCGACGGTGGGATTGCCGCGGGAATCGAGGATTTCCCTGGCCCAAACAGCCGCTATCGTGCTCATGGCAGTCTCCTTGTGCGAGTTGCAACGTGTGTTTCGTGGGAGGAGCGGGCCGAGCGGCCCGTCCATGCCGGATGTATCCCAATTTACCGCGCTTGGTAAGTCCGGCGGCCGGGCATTTCCCGCCGGCAGGGCAGGCTGCCCGGGCGGTGTTACAGGGTGATGTCCGGAAAATCCTCTTCCCGGGGCGTGGCTTCCTGGCGTGCCAGATAGCGCAGGAACTTGCGGGCCTCGACAAAGTCCGGGTCCCGGGCAAGGGCCTGCTCCAGAGTGGACTGGCAACCGGCGGTGTCGCCTTTTTCGTAAAAGGCCCGAGCCAGGTTGAAAAGCAGCCGGGCATCGTCCGGGGCCAGTTCCAGGGCCTTGCGGTAATAGGCGATGGCCGTGTCGAAGTCTTTTTGTTTGCGCAGGTGGATGCCGAAGCTGTTGATGGCCAGCTTCTGGATGTCGTCGCCGCCCGTGGGCATGGCGGCCGTGCCTTCCAGGGTGGCCCGGGCCTGGGCGGCGGTGGGTTCCTCGTGGCCGGCGGCGCCCAGGGCAGCCAGGATCACGGTGTAAAGGGCGCGTTCGGCCGGGGGCAGGGAGGCCTGGTCCAGGCCGTCGCCCACGTCGCCAAGGAGTCGGGACAGCACCAGCGCGGCCGGGGCCAGCCGTTCCTGGAAGGCCAGCGGCTCGGGCAGGAAATGCGTTAGAAAAGCGTCGGCGGCCACGGTCTTGGGCAGCGGCATGGGGAGCCGGCCTTCGTCCAGGGGGAAGACCAGGAACCGTCCGGCGTCCAGGCGCAAGGCCAGCCATTCGATGCGCTGGGTGAACTCGCGGCCGGAACCGCCCTTGCCCATTTTCTCGCGCTTGCGGGATTGGTAGCAGCCGAGGATCTGCGGCAGCATACGAACGACCTCCGTCGCGGCGCTAGCCCCGGCGCAGCCACAGCTGGCGCAACCCCTCCAGCAGCAGTTCCGGGCGCACGTCGCGGATGACCGGGCAGATGGGGGCGAGCTTCTCGGCGAAACCGCCCGTGGCCAGAACCGCCACCTCGCCGCCGAGGTGGGCCCGCAGCCGGGCGGTCACGCCTTCCACCATGGCGGCGAAGCCGAACACGAAACCCTGGTTGATGCAGTCCGACGTGGATCGGCCGATGGACAGGAAGCCGTCGCCCGGGTCCAGGGCCACATGGGGCAGCTTGGCCGTCTTGCTCACCAGGCCGTGCAGGGAGGTGGCCAGTCCCGGACAGATCAGGCCGCCGAGAAAGGCGTCGCCCTGGACGCAATCGAAATTGGTGGCCGTGCCGAAGTCCACCACGATGACCGAGGGGGCGGTAGCCAGGAGCCGGCCGGCATAGGCCGTGACCAGCCGGTCCGCGCCCACCTCGTGGGGCCGGGCGTAGCGGTTTTTGAGCGGAATGGGCACATCGGCCGGCACGAACCGGGGCCGCACGCCGAGGTAGCGGCGGCAGGCCTGGTCCAGGATCTGCGACATGGGCGGCACCACGCTCGACACCACGGCCGTTTCCACGTCCGAGGCCGGACAGCCCTGGAAGGACAGGGCCGAGACGAGCATGAGCCCCAGGCTGTCGGCCGTGGCCGAACGGTCCGTGGGCAGGGTGAAGGAGCCGGTCAGGCCGTGGCGTTCGGCCAGGCCGAATTTGATGTTGGTGTTGCCGATGTCGACGAGCAGGGTGGGCATGGCGTCCCCTAAGGCGCGGCCTGGGCCTGGGTCGCGCCCAGTCGGCGGAGGAAGGTTTCGGCCACGGGCAGGATGCCGGCCACGATAACGTCCACCCCGGTCCGCTTGGGGTGCAGGCCGTCGGCCTGGTTCAGGTCGGCGCGGCCGACCACGCCTTCCAGGAAAAACGGATAGAGCAGGGCGCCGTGGGCGCTGGCCAGCTCCGGATACAGGGCCTCGAAGGCGGCGGCATAGTCCCGGCCGTAGTTGGCCAGGGCGCGCATGCCGCAAAGGAGCACCGGAATGCGGGCCTCGCCGAGCCGGGTCAGCATGGCGTCGAGGTTGGCGCGGACAAGCTCCGGGGGCAGCCCGCGCAGCACGTCGTTGGCGCCGAGTTCCAGGATGACGCCGTCGGGCTTGGCGGCCAGTACCGCGTCCAGCCGGGCCAGGCCGCCCGAGGTCGTGTCGCCGGAAACGCCGTAGTTGGCGATGGTCACGTCATAGCCCTTGGCGCGCAGCACCGCTTCCAGCCGGACCGGAAAGGCCTCGGCCGCGGGCAGGCCGTAGCCGGCGGTCAGACTGTCGCCGAGGGCGGCCAGATGGAGGGTGGCGCTGTGGGCGGCGGGCAGGGGCATCAGGCCTCCGAGCAGGCAGGTGAGGATCAGAACCGGGATGTAGCGCCAGAGGCCGGTTTGTCTTTTGCGGACAAGCTGGTATGTTGCCGATCCCAAACGACGTCTCGGAGAGCGGGGCGCCGTGGCCGGCGTGCGGGGCGGTAGGGGCAACATGATCGCGCTTTCCAATGTCCGATTGACGTTACAAAGCCAGGCCGGCGCGGTCAACATCCTGCGCGGCGTGAACCTCTCTGTCGCGCCCGGGGAAGTGGTGGCGGTGATGGGGCCGTCGGGAGCCGGCAAGACCACCTTGCTCATGCTGCTTGCCGGCCTGGAACGGGCCGATTCCGGCACGGTCCGGGTGGCCGGCCACTATTTGTCCTCCTTGAGCGAGGACGCCCTGGCCGCGTTTCGCCGCGACAATGTCGGTATTGTTTTTCAGGGATTTCATCTGGTGCCGGCCATGACCGCTTTGGAAAACGCCGCCTTGTCCCTGGAGCTGGCTGGCCGGCGCGATGCCTTTGACCGGGCCGAGGCCGCCCTGGCCGCCGTGGGGTTGCAGGACCGTCTGGATCACTTCCCGGCCGAGCTTTCGGGCGGCGAACAGCAACGCGTGGCCCTGGCCCGGGCGCTGGCGCCGGGACCGCGTCTGCTTTTGGCCGACGAGCCCACCGGCAACCTGGACGGCGAAACCGGCGCGCGGGTCATGGACCTGCTTTTTTCGCTGTCCGCCGGCACGACCCTGGTGCTCGTCACCCACGATGCGGGCCTGGCCGGCCGGTGCGGCCGGGTGGTGCGGCTGCGCGACGGTCGGGTGACCGCTGCCGGGGCACCGTCGCGGTGAGCCGACAGCGACCCTTTTTCGCGCCGCGCGGCCGTTCGGCCCTGGAGCGGTTTGCCCGGGGGCTGCTTGTGCTCGGCATCTTCGCCCTGGCCGTGGTCGCCTACAAGTGGCACTTCGCCCGGCTGGCCGAGGATCTGGCTGCCCGGGGCACGGTGGCCGATGCCGCTGGCCTTTTGCCGCGGGCGGACCGGGAATGGCTGCTCACCCAGGCAAGCTCGCTCAAGGAACATTTCGGACTGGTGCTGACCGTCCGTCTGGGGGGCACGTCCCGGTGGCCGCGACCGGACGATCCCACGGCGGTGGCTGTTTTTTTCGACCCCGACTGCCACGGCGGCCGGGTGGTTCTGCCGCCCCTTGCGGCCTCGGCCCTGCCCGAGGGATTCGCGGCGGATCTGGGACAGCAATTGAACGCGGCCTGCCGGGACGGCCGCCCCCGGGAGGGGGTGCTCGGCGTGGTGGGCCTTTTGACCGAAAGCCTCGGCCAGGCGGCGAGCCGGGGAAAAGGAGACGGATCATGAGCGAGACACAACAAACGCCGCCGCAGACGGTGACGATTCACACGGACGGGGCCTGCCTGGGCAATCCCGGTCCCGGCGGCTACGGCGCGGTGCTGGCGTTCGCGGATGACCACCGGGAACTCTCGGGCGGCTTTCGCCTGACCACCAACAACCGCATGGAGTTGCTCGCGGTCATCGAGGCCCTGACCAGCCTGACCGAACCGAGCCTTGTCACCCTGACCACGGATTCCCGCTACGTGCACGACGCCATCGAAAAGCGCTGGCTGGCCTCGTGGCAGAAAAAGGGCTGGGTCAACGCCGAGAAAAAGCCGGTCAAAAACCAGGACCTCTGGCGCCGGCTCATTCCGCTTCTGGCCACGCACAAGGTGAAGTTCAGCTGGGTGCGGGGCCATACCGGCAACCCGGACAACGAACGTTGCGACGTGCTGGCCAAGACCGCCGCCAACCGGCGCGGTCTGCCGGAGGATACCGGCTACCCGGGGTAGGAGAATGCATGGAAATGCGGGGGAACCCGCTTTTCAAAAGCGGGTTCCCCCCGCGCCCCCTTCCCGAAACGAAGGGGCGCGGGGGCGGGTTTCAAAGAGGGAGGTGCAAGCTCCGCCAGGGGCCTAGGCCTTTTGCAGCTTGACCATTATCTGTTCCATGTCCCCGGACAGGTCGGCCAGGGCATGCACGGCCACGGCCGATTCCTGCATGCCGGTGCTCGTGTTCTCCACCTCGGAACTGACTTCGGTCATGGCCCGGTTGATCTGCTCGGCGGCGGCGGATTGCTGTTCGGCCGCGGCGGCGATGTCAGCCACTTCCTTGGCGCTCTCCTCGGCCAGGGCCAGAATTTCGCGCAGCACGACGCCGGACTTGCCGGCCAGGTCCGTGGCCTCGGCCACGGCGCCGGCCGCCTTGTCCACGTTGTCGATGTTGCCGGCCACGGATTGCTGGATGCTCACCACGGCCTGGCCCACTTCCTTGGTGGCGGTCATGGTCTTTTCAGCGAGTTTGCGCACCTCGTCGGCCACCACCGCAAAACCGCGTCCGGCCTCGCCGGCCCGGGCCGCCTCGATGGCGGCGTTTAAGGCGAGCAGGTTCGTCTGGTCGGCGATGTCCGAGATGACCGACATGACCCGGCCGATGGCCTGGGTCTGTTCGCCCAGGGCGTTCATGGCGGACTTGAGATCCTGGGACACGGTGTTGACCCGGTCGATGGAGCGCATGGCGTCGTCGACCACGGCGGCGCCGGACGAGGCCTTGGTCTTGGTGCCATCGGCGGATTGCGCCGCGCGGGAGGCGTTTTTGGCCACGTCGAGCACGGTGGAGGTCATCTGGGCGATGGCTTCGACCACCTCGCGAATCCGGTCGCGCTGGTGTTCGGCCCCGTTGCGCACGATATCCACCTGGCCTTCCAGCTCCCCGGCGGCGGCGATGATGCTTTCCACCACCACACCCAGGTTGTCCGCCACTTCAAGCATGCCCTCGCGCTTGGCCGTTTCGGCCTTGCACTGGGCCTTTTCGGCTTCCTGCCGGGCCTCCTGGGCGAGCTTGGCCTCGGCATTGGCTTCTTCGCTCATGGTTTCGGCCTCGGCGATCTTGGCCTTGAGGCCGGAGACCATCTTTTCAAGCGTGCCCTTGAGTTCGGCCATCTCCCCCGTGAACCGGCCTTCCGTCCGTGCTTCGAGGTCGCCGCGCGAGATCTTGCGCCCGAGATCGATAATGCGGCGAAGCGGCGAGGTCATGCCCCTGGCCGTGAAAAGACCGAGGACCATGACCACCAGGGCCACGGCGCAGGACGCGGCCAGGACCGAAACCATGATGGAACGTTCGGTCGCGGCGATGGCTTCCCGCTCCTGGCCGATAAAAAGCATGCCGCTTATCTTGCCGTCGGCGCCGGTCAGGGGCCAATAGGCCGTGTCGTAGTCCTGGCCGAGGATCTTGTTGATGGCGAGGAAGCGCTTGCCCTGGTGCAGCACGGTTTCGATCACTTGCGGGTTGTCCATTTTGGTGCCCACGGCGCGCTTGCCGTTGCGCTCGATGGTGGTGGCGACCCGGGTATCCCCGAAAAAGATGGTGCATTCGGCGCCGAGAATCCGCTTGAGTTCATCGACATAGGCATTGCTGGAGGAGAGGTCGATGCCGGCGGTCACGGTGCCGACCAGGGTACCGCCGTCCATGACCGGGTAGCCGGCGCGCAGGGAAAACTTCACGGCCGTGCCTTGTTCCAGGCCCACCGAGCCCTGGCCGGCCAGGGCCTTTTGGACGTTGATCTGGTTTTTCACCGAATCGCCGGAGCGCGTGGAATGGCCCCGGGCCACGACAATGCCGGCGGTGTCGGCTATGGTCACGAATTCGATCTTGAGCTCGCGTTGGGCCATCTTGGCGATTTCCACGAGCTTGGCCGCGTCCTTGTTTTTCAGTGCGTCCACGAGGTCGGGACGGGTGGAGAGCAGATAGGTGGTCCCTTTGACTTCCTGGGCCGCGTCCTTGAGCAGGGCTTCCACGGCGTCGGCCTTGGTGCGCATCTCGGCGAGGCTCATGGTGTTGAGACCGCCAAGCAGGGAGATGTGAACGGTCAGCGAAATGGCCAAAGTGAGCAGGGCGACGGTGAACAGCAGGAGGGCAATGATTTTGCCGGTCAGGGAAAGTTTCATGAACGCCTCCATGTCCGGCCCGAAAAAGGGGACGGAAAACGAATTTCGATACCGATCGACCGAAGAATCGCCACAGATGACTAAGAATTAATTTACCCAAAACAGGCACGGGTGCAAAGGGAAAGGAGCGAAAAAAGGAAAAAAACGATCATCGACAGGGGGATGTCGTGGGCGCGTGAAACGGCGCCTCCCCGAGGGGCAGGCGGGTGTCCGGAAAGCGGCTTGCAGGGGGGCGGACTCAGCGGATGAGATGCTTGGCCAGCACGTAACCTTCTCGGCCGGAGGGCAGCACGCGCACCATGACCCAGCCGTTCATATTGGGAGACAGGACAGTAACTTCCTGGCCGTTACGCAGGTCTTCGGTCACGTCGCAGTCGACGTTGGGACAGGAGAGCAGGTTGAGCAGCGGGGCGTTGACCCGGTAGACGCTTTTGGGGTCCGGGGGCGGCGAAACGGAGGTGGCGGCGGTGCTTGCGCAGCCGGCGGCCAGAAGGGCGCTGGCGAGAACCAGGGCAGGTGCGGAAAGGTCGAGAATCCGGCGCATGGCAGCCTCCTTAAACACGAACTACTTGCCGTCGAAGCGGCGCATGGACGCCTCGCGCTCGCGACGCGCCTTTTCGGACGGGCATTGGCAGATGGCCTGGGCGGCCTCGTACCGGCTGTTGGCCGAGACGCCGCTGGGACCGGTGAAAACGAGTTTTTCCGGGTCGGGCTGGCTGATGGTGTAGGTCCCCGGGTTGGTGGCACAGGCTCCGCAGGTCACCTGCCAGGTGGCGACCCCGGACATGGTCACGTTCGCCACGCAGCAGTCGCCGTAGGGATTGTCCGCCTGGGCCCGGCCGATGGTCGGCAAAAGGGCCAGGCAGACCAGGAGCAGGACCAGGGCCGAGGCGCGGCGCGGCAACGGGGCGTGCGGGGCGAAAATCATGGAGCCTCCTTGTCGGGCGATGGCGGCGGCGCGCTGGTCAGGCCGGTTTGGGCCGGGTTTTGGGAATACGCGCCTCGCAGGGCACGCCCGTCTGGCACAAGCCGCAGCTGTTGACGGGAAACCCCAATTGTTCGGCGGCCACAAAGGGCGCGGTCACGCTTCGGATGTACGCCTTGCAGGCCTCTTTGTCATGGCCGTCCGGGCCGATGGCCCCGGCCGGGCAGCGCCGGGCGCACACATCGCAGCGTCCGGTGGAAAAATGCAGGCAATAGGCCCGGTGGTTGTCGCCATAGGGCCGGGGCGTGGCCGGCCAGTCGGCGCGCACCAGCACCGAACCCACGCGTACGGCCTTGCCCCGGGCGGTGATGAGCCCGTCGGACAGGCCGAAGGTGCCAAGCCCGGCGGCAAAGGCGGCGTGGCGCTCGGACCAGTTGGAGGCGATGCCGGCCGTGGCGCTGCGGCCGTAGTCCCACTCGGGCAACAGCACCGGGGCCACGGCATCGAGGCCTTGGGAGGTCAGGATTTCCACGATCCGGCGGCGCAGCCGTTCGTTGACCTGCTCGCCGTAATGGCGGGCCAGGCTCCAGCGCCGGCTCGGACGGTCCTTGGACCGGCGATGGTCGTCCCGGGTGGCCTTGGTCTGGGGCAGTATCCAGCTCACGATGGCCAGTTCCCGGGCCGCGGCCGGTTTCCGGGGAAAGGCCAGGGCAAAGGCCTGGTCCGGGCGCCAGTGGGGCGGGCCGATCTGGGTAACGATGCGCTCCCACATGGGGTCGTCCGCGCGGCTCAAGCCAACCAGGGGCGGATCGAAGGCCGGTTCGTCCAGATCCGGGGCCAGGCGGTTGTCCACAGCCTCCAGGGCCGAGGCGACCAGTGCGAAGACGGCGTCCATCCGAGGCAGATAGCCGGTCGGGCGGCGGTTGTCCACAGCCCGGGAAACACGATGCATCCGCTTGCGTGATCCTGTGCCGGGCCGGTTGTCAGCCGGGGCCGCTCGGGCTACCATGCCTTTCGGTTGCCCCACGGGCGCCGGGTTGCGACACCACGGGAGGCGTGCATGCGGCTTTTGACGCGTTCGGATTTCGACGGACTCATCTGTGCGGTGCTGCTCAAGGAAGCAGGCATTATGGACGAGTGGGTGTTCGTGCACCCCAAGGACGTGCAGGACGGCAAGGTGGATTGCGGTCCGGACGACGTGCTGGCCAACGTGCCCTATGCCCCGGGCTGCGGCCTGTGGTTCGACCACCACACGAGCGAGGCCGACCGGCTGGGCGAAATCGCCTTTACCGGCGCCTCCCGGCCGGCCCCGAGTTGCGCCCGGGTCATCTGGGACTACTACGGCGGCCACAAGACCTTTCCCGCCGCCTTCGACACCATGCTCGACAATGTGGACCGGTGCGATAGCGGCAACCTCACGCCCGACGAGGTGGCCCATCCCTCGGGCTGGATCCTTTTAAGCTTCATCATGGACCCGCGCACCGGGCTCGGGCGCTACCGCGACTACCGTATCAGCAATTACCAGCTCATGATGCGCCTGGTGGACCTGTGCCGACACGAGCCCGTGGAAGCCATCCTGGCCGACCCGGACGTGGCCGAACGGGTGCGGCGCTATTTTGCGCAGGAAGAACGATTCACCGCCATGCTGCGTGCCCGGTCCCAGGTTTCGGGCCGGGTGCTCATCATTGATTTGCGCGAGCAGGAGGAGATTTTCACCGGCAACCGCTTCACGGCCTATGCCCTGTTCCCGGAGTGCAACGTAAGCGTGCAGGTCATCTGGGGCAAGGCGAAACAAAACGTCGTGCTGACCGTGGGCAAATCGATTTTCGATCGGACCAACCCCGTGGATATCGGCCGGCTCATGCTGGCCTACGGCGGCGGCGGACACCGTAATGTCGGCACCTGCCAGGTGCCCGAGGCCAACGCCGCCAGGGTGCTCGACACCGTGGTGGCCGTGCTGGACGGCCGTGTTCCGATCGAGACCATCCTTTCCGGTAACGCGTGACGTGCCGGGCCTGGCCGGAGAGCGTGTCCCCGACCGCGTGGGTCCAGCCGCCGTCATGGTCGTATACACCTGATACGAATCAGGAGGTCTGATCTGCGATGAGTGTACCGATTTACATCAAGTCCAAGGTCAAGAAAGACGACGTTTTCTGCAACAAGTCCAAAGAGCTGCTGGATGAAGTGGACAAGTGCATCTCCACGCTCAAAACCAATCCGAGTGGTCTCTACGAGACTATTTATTTGAAAAGGGACGACAAGTTCCAGATGCGGGTGGCCTTTTACGGGCAGCATCCCGATGTCTATGTCTACGTGAGCGCCGACGACGTGTACCAGGCCGACGAATCGCGTCCGTTCGACGTGAGCAAGGGTTGCGCCGAACTGCGCAACCACGTGGCCCAGGTGCTCGATCACCATCAGTAAGCAGTCATCGAACGCTCCACCGTTTTCCGACGGTGGAGCGTTCAATCACTGCTTACGTTTCAGGAAACCGACTTGCCGCAAACATCTCCGCCTACCACCGACGACCTGCTCGATTCCTACCGGTTCGATTTGCCCGAGGACCGCATTGCCAACCGGCCGTGCGCCGTGCGCGATGCCTGCCGGCTCATGGTGCTCGATCGATCCGCCGGAAGCGTGGCCCATGCCGTGTTCGCCGACCTGCCCGGGCTGCTGCCGCCCGGGGCGCTGCTTATTGCCAACGACACCAAGGTGGTACCGGCGCGGCTGCTCGGCAAAAAGCCCACCGGCGGCGCCGTGGAATTTCTGCTCCTGACCCCGGTGGCCTTGCTCGTCCCGCGTACCGATCCGCACACGGGCTGGCGCACGGCCCCGGCCGCCGGACTCTTGCGCGTCACCCGGCCGCCCCGGCCCGGTGACCGGATCGACCTGGCGCCGGATCTGTTCCTCACGGTCACGAGCCGGGGCGCCTTTGGCCATACCGAGGTGACCCTGTCCTGGCAGGGCGAACTGCCGGCTATTCTGTCCCGCATCGGCCACGTGCCCTTGCCCCCCTATATCCACCGTCCCGACGATGCCGACGACCGCCAGACCTACCAGACCGTCTATGCCCGGGACGACAAGCTCGGTTCGGCCGCCGCACCCACGGCCGGCCTGCACTTCACCGAGGCCTTGCTGGGGAGGTTGCGCGCGGCCGGTTTCGGCTTCGCCACGGTCACCTGCCATGTGGGCATCGGCACCTTTTCCCCGGTGCGGGTGCCCGACCTGCGCGACCATGCCATGCACGCCGAGTGGATCGAGGTGCCGCCTGAGACCGCCGCGGCCATTGCCCGGGCCAAGGCCGAGGGCCGGCCGGTGGTAGCCGTCGGCACCACGGCCGCCCGCACCCTGGAAGGCGCCTGGCGCGCCACCGGTGCCGTGGCGCCCTTTGCCGGCACCACCGACATCTTTATTCGTCCGGGGTATCGGTTCGCCGTTGTCGACGCCATGATCACGAATTTCCATTTGCCTGGATCGTCCCTCGTCGTTATGCTGAGCGCCCTGGTCGGTCGCGAGCGTCTGCTTGCCGCCTATGGGCAGGCCATCGCGGCCGGCTATCGTTTTTTTTCCTACGGCGACGCCATGCTGGTGTTGTAATCGGCCCGGCGTCTCCCCACCGTCACGAGCTTTCGGGCGCGCGGCGCCGGGTACGCCCCCAGGGGTCGGGGGACCCTTGCGCGCAAGTCGCCCGCGAAGGAGTAACAGATGTCGCGGATTGTTATCGACGAGGAACGCTGCAAGGGGTGCCTGCTGTGCGTTGAGGCCTGCCCCAAGGCCATCATCACCCCCTCGTCGCGTTTCAACACCAAGGGCTACAAGGTGGCCGAAGTCGCTGAGGCCGAAAAGGACAAGTGCACGGGCTGCGCCGCCTGTGCCAGCCTGTGCCCGGATGTGGCCATCACGGTCTGGCGCACGGTCAAGGAGAAGGACTGATGTCGGCCAAACGCATGTTCGTAAAGGGTAACGAAGCCATTGCCCGCGGCGCCCTGGCCGCCGGTTTGCAGTGTTATTTCGGCTATCCCATCACCCCCCAGAACGACATCCCGGAATTTTTTTCTGCGGCCCTGCCGGCCGCCGGCGGAGCGTTCGTCCAGGCCGAGTCCGAGGTGGCCGCCGCCAATATGCTGCTCGGCGCCGCCTCCTGCGGCGTGCGTTGCCTGACCACCTCGTCGAGCCCGGGCGTGTCCCTCATGCAGGAGGCCATCTCCTACATGGCCGGCTCCCAGCTGCCCGGGGTCATCGTCAACATGAGCCGGGGCGGTCCCGGCCTCGGCGACATCGGCCCCTCCCAGGCCGACTACTTCCAGTCCGTCAAGGGCGGCGGCCACGGCGACTACCGCACCCTGGTCCTGGCTCCGGCCTCCTGCCAGGAGTGCTACGACCTCACCATCGACGCCTTTGACCTGGCCTACAAGTACCGCAATCCGGTGCTGATCCTCGGCGACGCCATCGTCGGCCAAATGAAGGAGCCGGTGACCCCGCGCGAGCCGGTGACCGTCTCTCCGGACGAGGGCGGCGACTGGAAGCTCACCGGCCGCACGGGCGGTCGGCCCAAGCGCCTGCTCAAGTCCCTCTACCTCAACGACGGCGAGCTGGCCGGCCACAACCGGATGCTGGCCGCCAAGTACGAGGCCATGCGGGCCGAGGAGCGCTGCGAGACCTTCGAGACCGAGGACGCGGACCTTGTCGTGGTCGCCTTCGGTTCCATCGGCCGCATCGCCAAGTCCGCCGTGCGCACCTTGCGGGCAAAGGGCCTGGCCGTCGGGCTCGTGCGGCCCATCAGCCTCTATCCCTTCCCGGAAAAGGTCCTGCGTGACCTGGCCGGGCAGGGCAAGCGCTTTTTGACCATCGAGCACAACCTCGGCCAGATGGTCGAGGACGTGCGCCTGGCCGTGCGCGGGATCGCCGACAGCGCCTTCTACGGCGTGTACCCCGGCAACCTGCCCACGCCGGACGAATTCGAGGAGCCGATCCGCTCGGCCGTGAAGGGGGCTTAGCATGAAAGACGAATGCGTCTTTTCCCGGCCGAACGTCCTTATCGACGTCGCGACCCATTACTGTCCCGGCTGCCAGCACGGCGTCATCCACCGCATGGTGGCCGAATGCCTGGAATCCTACGACCTGGTGAACAAGACCATCGCCGTGGCCCCGGTCGGCTGTGCGGTTTTCCTGTACAACTACCTCGACGTGGATTGCGTGGAGGCTCCCCACGGCCGGGCCCCGGCCGTGGCCACCGGCATACGCCGGGCCCGGCCCGAGGCCTTCGTCCTCTCCTACCAGGGCGACGGCGACCTGGCCTCCATCGGCCTGGCCGAGATCATGCACGCCGCCAACCGGGGCGAGCGCATGACCGTTGTTTTCGTCAACAACACGGTCTACGGCATGACCGGCGGCCAGATGGCCCCCACCACCATGATCGGCCAGAAGACCACCACCTGCCCGGGCGGACGGTGCGCCGAACGCGAGGGCGGTCCCATGCACATGGCCGAGATCATTTCGGGACTTGCGGGCGTGGCCTACAGCGCCCGGGTCGCGGTCAACACCGTGGCCAACCTGGCCAAGGCCAAAAAGGCCCTGCGTCGCGCCTTCGAGACCCAGATAAACGGCGAGGGCTTCGGCTTCGTCGAGTTCCTGGCCACCTGCCCCACCAACTGGAAAATGACGCCCGTTGCGGCCAACGAGCGCATCGCCAAGGCGATGATCCCCGAGTACCCGCTTGGGGTGTACAAAGACGTGGCCGATATCAAGGAGTAGTGCCGTGAGCCTGTATCTGGATGTGATCATGGCCGGGTTCGGGGGCCAGGGTGTCATGCTCATCGGCAACCTGCTCGCCTACGCCGGCATGGAGCAGGGCTTGAACGTCACCTACATCCCGGTCTACGGACCGGAGATGCGCGGCGGCACCGCCAACTGCACCGTGGTGCTCTCCGACGACGTCATCGGCTCGCCGATCATCCCCAAGCCCAAAAGCCTCATCATCATGAACCGCCCGTCGCTCGACAAGTTCCAGCCCCAGCTCGAGGACGGCGGCGTGCTCGTCGTCAACTCGTCCCTGGTGGACCCGGCCCTGGCCGAGGCCGACCGGGTGCGGCTGGTGACCGTGCCGGCCAACGAGATCGCCGATTCCCTGGGCAACATCCGCATGGCCAACATGGTGGCGCTCGGCGCCTATGTGAACGCCACTGGCGTGGTCTCCATGGAAGCGGTGGAAAAAAGTCTGGAACACGTCATCGCCAAGCATTACAGCCACCTGATCCCGAAAAACGCCGAGGCCTTGCGCGCCGGCGCTTCGTACAAGGGATAAGGGGGAGAGAGAGACGCCTCCGGCGGCCAGGAGGGGCAACGCCCCTCCTGGACCACCCCAACAGGAAAGGCTCTGCCGCTGCCTTCCCTTCTTTCGCCGGGGGGAAGCATCCCTTATCCTCTCGGAGAACTGGGGGAGAGGGCACGAACGGCACCGTGTGCGACCTTTGAAAGTTTTTGGGGAGGGTGGGGGTTCGGGGGAGGGGACCCCTTTTTGCAAAAAGGGGTCCCCTCCCCCGATTCCCGCCCGCTCCTCCCGGGAGCCGGCATGACACGGCAGTATGGCATCATAGGCTATCCGCTGGGGCACAGCCTGAGCCCCCTGGTGCACAATTGGGGTTTTCGGCGTTTCGGCATCCCGGCCGAGTATACGGCTTGGCCCACGCCGCCCGAAGATTTGCCCGCGTTCATGGACCGGTTCCGGTCCACGCCGTTTGCGGGCGCGAGCGTCACCATTCCCCACAAAACCACGGTCATGACCTTTGTGGACGTGGTCACGGACCTGGGCCAGGCCGTGGGCGCGGTCAACACCTTGTGTTGGCGCGACGGGGTGCTCTGGGGCGAAAACACCGATGTGGAAGGGTTTTGCCGGCCTTTGGTCAACCGCGATCTGGCACCGGGGACGGCCCTTGTTCTGGGCTGTGGCGGCGCGGCCCGGGCGGCCGTGGTCGGGTTGACGCGATTGGGCGTGGCCCATGTGGCCGTGACGAGCCGCACCGATGCCAAGGCCGAGGCCCTGGCCCGGGAATTCGGCATCGAGTCGGTGCCCTGGGCCGCCCGGGAGACCTATCAGCCCGAATTGTTGGTCAATACCACGCCGCTTGGCATGCACGGCCGGTTCGAGGACCTGTCGCCCTATCCCGGGGAAGTCCTGACATCGGCGATTGTGGTTTACGATCTGGTCTACAACCCCTATCATACCGTATTGGCAAAGGCCGCCCTGGCGGCCGGCGGTCTTGTCATACCCGGCCTGGAGATGTTTTTGTACCAGGCGGTGGAGCAATTTCGACTCTGGACAGGACGGATCTTGCCGGAAGAGGAACTGCGGTCGCTGCTGATGGAGGCCTTGTATGGGACCTGATCGACCGGGCCTGGGCCCGGTCGGCGTGGGAACCGAACCGGAACGAGCAGTCTATCCTTTTTCTGCCCATGGATGCTTTTCTAGCGTTTTTTGCCCTCTTTGACGTCAGGACGTTGATGGTCATGGCGGCGGGCCTGTACGTGTCGCTGACCTTGATCATGCTCTATACCTACCGCTACCGCCAAACCTATCCCGGATTCGGCTTTTTTACCCTGGGGCAAGCGCTTTGGAGTGTCGGCATCCTGGCGCTCCAGTACCGATTCTTCGGCGAGAAATTTTCCCTGGTCATCGCCAACTTGCTGCTGCTGTTGCAACCGGCAAGTTGGTATCAGGGGTTGGCGCTGTATGGTGGCGTTGGAAGCATTAAAAAACGGAGTTGGCCCAATTATGCCGTGGCACTGGTAGGGGCTGGTTTCCTGGCCTATTACGTCTATGGCGATTTCGATACCTGTAAGAGAATTTTGATCTTTTCCGGTTGTTCCACCATCGTGTACCTGCGTATGGCCCTGGAACCGTATGTTGTCCAAAAATGGAAGACCTATTCGATGCAATCGCTTTTTGCGTCGATCACGGCCATCATCGGCGTCGCGTATGCCTTGCGGATTGTATGGACCTGGGATCGGCTGCATTGTCTGGTCGGGGGGCCGGACCCCATCACGAAATCCCTCTTGATCCTGTCCATGCTGCTTTTCCCTTTGATGACGTTCAGTCTGCTCTCCATGACCTCCGGTCGGGTCGAGTCCGAACTGCTTGAGACCCGGGATGCCTTGCGGCTTCAGGCCCAGACCGACGCCCTGACCGGCCTGACCAACCGGCGCCATTTCCTGGACCTGGCCCAGACGGCCGTGGAACAGGCCCAGACGCACGAGGAACCTTTGAGCCTGCTCATGCTCGATCTGGATCATTTCAAGGATATCAATGACACCCATGGCCACCAAACCGGCGACAACGTGTTGCGGGCCGTCGGACGTTGCCTGGGGATGGTATTGCGCAGCCAGGACACGGTGGGACGGCTGGGCGGTGAGGAGTTCGGCGTCCTGCTGCCTGGGCTCGATGCCAAGGCCGCTGTCGGCGTGGCCCATCGCCTGCGTCGGGCCGTGGCCGGCTTGTTGCCCGAGGGGCTGCCGGTCACGGTGAGCCTGGGCGTGGCCTCGGGAACGGACGACGTGGATGCGCTTCTGGGCCGGGCAGACGAGTGTCTGTATGCGGCCAAACGGGCCGGCCGCAACCGGGTCAGCCTGCGCGCGAGCCGCGCGTGCCAGGCGGTTGTGGTCGAGGAGGCCGCGTCATGATGGAATTTCTGCACCGGCTGACAGCCTTTTTCGAGGCCGTGGGCCAGGTGACGGCGGTGATTTTGCTTGTGGCCGTGCTTGTCGGCGGGGGCTTTCTGGCCTGGCTCGGGGCCAAAAGCCGGCGGGTCACGCCCCGGTTGTCGCCGACGGGCGGACCGCTTTTGGCGGTCGGCGAGACGCCCAACTGGGTGTCCACCACGGCCCGGCCCGCCGATGTCCTGCATTACCTGGCGCCCCGCCCGTGCACGGTCAATCCCTTGCCCGGCCTGGCCGACCGGTTGGAGCGCGACGGTGCCCGCGTGGAAGCGCGTACCGAGCGCTATCTCCACGCCACCTGCCGTTCCCGGCGGTTCGGGTTCGTGGACGACGTGGAACTGCTGTACGAACCCGCGGCCGGTGTGCTCCATGGCCGGTCCGCTTCCCGGGTGGGGTACAGCGATCTGGGCGTGAACCGGCGGCGCCTGGAAGCCCTGTTGCGCGGGGCCGGGCTGGCTGCGGCCCGCCGCCCTGACTGACCGGCCTCCCGGTCCGGGACGGTTCTCCACGCGGTCCGAGGGCGTTTGGGACAGCCCTTTCGCGGTGAAAAGGCCACCGGGAGATCGGATTGTTCCGAGGTCCCGGTGGCCTGATTGATGCCCGGTCCCGCCAGGGGCTTGGTGTGGGGCGGTCTTCCTAATAGGGACGCGGTGGCGGCGGCGGACCGTCGTGGCGGGGCGGCGGAGGCGGCAGCCGGTGACAGCGGCCGTCGCGCCAGGCCATGTCCGGCGGACACAGGGGCCGCATGCCGGGTTCGTTGGGCCAGCAACCGCGAGGGCCTTCCCAGTGGTAGCCCGGAGGGCAGCGAGGCGGCGGAGGCGGTGGCGGCGCCCATTGGGCCTCGGCCACGCTGGCGGCCAGCAGGCCGAGCAGCAAAAGCCCTGAGGCGATCAGCGCAGGCAGTGTTCTTGCATGAGCATGGGACATGATGGTCTCCTCCACGCAAAGATGTCTGCCGGTTACACCCCGATGTCGGCAATGACAATGTGGGCCGGCGCCCTGCCGGTGGGAAGGACCGGCCTCCGGTCGGCTCCGGCAGGGCGTAAACGGTGGAACCGATATTTTTTCCCTTTGCCAACGAATCGGTTTTCTTGTGAAATACCACGCGGAACAGCCCCATGAAATACCATCTCCCCCCGCCCCGTGAACTGACCTCCTGTGATGCTCTGGTCGCGCGCATGGCCGAAACCGTGCAGGCTAGGCGCCAAGCCGTGGCGGCCATCCTGGCCGGCAAACCCGTGCCGGCCGAGACCGTGGGTACCTTGACCCAGGTCCTGGCCGATCTGGATGAGGTCGGCGGGCGCGAAGCCCAGGCAAGCCTGGACGTGGCCGAGGATCAGGCCATGGCCTTGGACCTGACCGAAGAGACCCGACAGCTCGAAAACGATGTCGTCTACCTGGAGCAGGGCCGCGAAGCCCTCATGAAGCATCTGGGCCGCGAGCACCACGGGTTTCGGGACATGGTCAACCGGGGCTTGCGCCTGATTTCGGGCCAGCACCATCAGGTGTTGCTGCTCGACGCCGACGGCGGCCTGCGCGCCCCGGGCCAACGCCGGGTCACGGCGGTGCAGCCGGCCTGGAACGCCGTGTCCGTGTCGCGGTTTGCCCTGGCCCGGGTGGAGCATGCCGTGCTGTGGTCGGCCGGGCCGTTGTCCGGGGAGAGCGGTCTCGCCGAACGGCTCACCCTGCCGGTCCATGTGGCGGCCCTGGCTGGTTCCCTGGGCCGGGAACACCGCCGGACCGATGGCGAAAGCGGCCAGGCGAGCCTGTCCGCGGAAAAATCCGCCTTGCTCGCGGCCATCAACGACCGCCTGCTTCAACTCCTGACCGATCCGACCTGGCGAGCGTTCGCCTATGTCGGCAACGGGTTGCAGCTGTGCCGGAGCGAGACCCGGGCCGCCCGCCAGGATGCCCTGGAATCCGTGGACCCGGACATTTCCCTCACCCTGCTCGAACACGTCCACGACATCGTGGACGCCGTGGACCCGGAACGGGTGCATTTTCGGGTGGAGGACAACGGGCTTGACGTGGCCATCGTGCCGACAGCCGCCGGTGAGGACGATTGGGGGAAATTCACGCCGGCCGAGGGCTTGCGGGCCGTGGACGCGGCTTTGGGCCTCGGCTTGGGCCAGGGCCCGCGGCTGGTGTGCTGCGGGGGAGCCTCCGGGCTCGCGCTGCTTGCCGCCCTGACCGGCCCGACCGCGACCCTTCCGGCCGCGGCTGGCGCCCAGACGCGCTGCCTGTTCGTGACCGATCGGTCGGAGCTGGCCGAACGGGCCAAGGCCGTCTGTCCGGCCACGGTGGCGGTGTCCCATCCCGACGTGCTGGCGGCCATCCTGTCCGCGGCCGCGCCCTGATCCGCGCGAGCGGTATTTCCCTCCGGGACATCACACCATTGCCTGACGGCGTTTCGTCGCAAGCGTCTCTCACAGCAGGTTGCTTCTCAAAGGGGTTCCAAAGGGTGAAGCCCTTTGGGTGCAGAAGGGGTTTCCCTGGCAAGGCCTTGGGCGGCAGTCCACCTCCGGCGGTCGGGAGGGACGGCCCCCCTCCCGGGCCAACCCCACCGGAAGGCTCCCGCTTTGATCGCGCCCATGTCGGGAGAACCATGGTCGCATGGGGGCTCGCCATGAAGCGAAGAGCCCGTCCAGTGTCCGATCGCGAGGCCGATTCCGAGGTTGGCACCATGGAAACACATGCGCGTCCGGACGGGCCCTCCCTTGATGGCGCCTGTAACCTCCCGGAGAAGGGCGTGGCCCTTCTCCGGGAGGCAGGAAGGCTTACAGGGCGCCGGTGTAAATCGCGGCCACTTCCTTGTCCGTGGCCAGGCGCGGGTTGGTGAACTTGCAGATGTCCTTCTGGGCATTGGCGGTCATGGTCGGGATGTCCTCGGCCTTGACGTCCTTGCCGTAGCGCTTGCCGAGCTCGACCAGGGTGGCCGGGATGCCGACATCGGCCGACAGGCGGCGGATGGCCGCAATGGCCTTGTCAGCGGCGTCGCGCGGGTCCATGCCGGCGGTGTTCACGCCCATGATCGCGGCCAGTTCGGCGAACTTCTCCACATTGGCGATGAGGTTGAACTGCTCCACATGGGGCAGGAGCAGGGCGTTGCATTCGCCGTGGGGCAGGTTGTAGAAGCCGCCCAGCTGGTGGGCCATGGCGTGGACGTAGCCGAGGCTGGCGTTGTTGAAGGCCATGCCGCCGAGGTACTGGGCAAAGCACATGCCTTCGCGGGCGACCAGGTCCTGACCGTTGGCCACGGCCTTGGGCAGGAATTTGACCACGAGCTTGATGGCCTCGATGGCGCAGGCATCGGTCATGGGGTTGGCGATGGTGGAGACGAAGGCTTCCACGGCGTGGGTCAGGGCGTCCATGCCGGTGGCGGCGGTCAGCGCCGGGGGCATGCCGACCATGAGGACCGGGTCGTCGATGGCGATGCCCGGAGTGATGCGCCAGTCGGCAATGGCCATTTTCACGTGGCGGGAGGTGTCGGTGATGACCGCGAACCGGGTCATTTCCGAGCCGGTGCCGGCCGTGGTGTTGACGGCCAGGTAGGGCATCAGCGGCTTGGTGGCCTTGTCGATGCCTTCGTAGTCGTGGATCTGGCCGCCGTTGGAGATGATGAGCCCGATGCCCTTGCCGCAGTCGTGGGACGAGCCGCCGCCCAGGGTGATGAGGCTGTCGCAGCCGTTTTTCTTGTAGATTTCCACGCCGTCGTGGACGTTTTTATCGGTCGGGTTGGGCACGGTCTCGTCGTAGACGACGTAGGGCATGCTGGCGGCGTCGAGCAGATCGGTGACCTGCTTGCAGATGCCGACCGCGACCACGCCCTTGTCGGTGACGAGCAGGGGCTTGGAACCACCAAGAGCTTTTATTTTTTCAGGAATGGCTTTGGAAGCGCCAATGCCGATCAAGGTGACGCTGGGAATGAAAAAACCGTAAACTTCTTCGCGAACTGCCATGGGACCCTCCAACATGTTACAAGTACTCTTGCACGTAGGCACAAGCAGCCATAGCCATGGGCCATCCGGAATAATGCGGTAGCTGAGACTTCAATACAGGATGATTTCTCGCAGCTACCAGCGTCACTCTCCGTTACTTTTGGGCATAACATACCCTTGACGCATTCTGCGCCTTCGCAATCCTGGAACTTGCGTTCATCGGTCCGCATATTCCGGAAATCTGGCCGGATAATTGCGTTACGCTACGCTAAATATAAAGCAAGATGCGGGCCAATAGCAGAATGCAAACCGGCAACCGCGCATCGGAAGCGCTGGTGCGGCCTCGGCGACACCGGGCATCGGGCTGGGGGGAATGTTCAATGTCCAATGTCTGGTCATGTTATCTTGACATGTCCATGATACAGACAAGTTGACACTCCAAAAGGCCAAGATTGGACATGGGCAGGAACGATTTTCAATCAATCGATTGACATTTTTTGTGCCCGGGACTAGCCAATCTCCTTCGCAACCAAGGAGATGCCATGACCGAACAACCCGGGCATGCCGATACCCGGCTGGCCAAGGGCCAGCAAACCAGGGAACGGCTTCTGGACGAGGCCCTGCGCCTGTTCGCCCTGCGCGGCCCGGAAGCCGTGGGCACCCGGGAGCTGGCCCGGGCCGCCGGAACCAACATCGCCTCCATCGCCTTCCATTTCGGCGGCAAGGAAGGACTCTACCGGGCGGTTATCGAGCGCGTGGCCGGGGAATTGTCAGAGGTCTATCGGACGGCCCTGGCTGAAGCCGCCTCCGACAGCGAGGCGGCCGGCGAGAACCCCCGGCAACGGGCCAGACGGGCCATGGCCGGGCTGACCCTGGGGCTTTTGCACGCCAACCGCTCCCAATGGATGAGTCTGTTGTTGCAGCGCGAGTTCATCGCGCCCACGGCCTCGTTCGAGACGATCTACGGCCAGGCCATCGAGCCGGTGCTCATCTCACTCGGGCGGCTCGTGGCCGGGGCTACCGGCCTGGAGGACACCGGCCTGGACAACAAGATCCTGGCCTTTTCGCTTTTTATCATCGCCAGCGCCTTTTCGCGCAACAAGCAGACCTTTTCGCGCTTCGCCGATTTGGCCGACTATTCCTCGGAAATTCGGGCCACCATCGGCCGTGTGGTGGCCGATTTCGCCGAGACCGGCCTGACCCGTCGCTGATCCTTTAACCCGGCAGTCGTGTCGTATGTCGAAAAAACCGCTGTTCAGCTTCGATTTTGTGGCTATCTGTCTGGTGATCTTTCTCACCTATTGCAATATCACCGTTTTCTACAATCTCTATTCCTACCTGGAAGCTATCGGCATCGCCAGGGACTGGCGCGGTTTTCTGATCGGCGCCTCGTCACTTTCCACAATGGTTTTATTCTTGTTCGCAAGCCCGTATCTGACCATCCGGAATGCCGGACGGTGCGCGGCCTTGGGTGTGGTGCTGCTTGTAGGCTGTGGCCTGGCCTACATTCCGGTACGCAGCCTGACCGGGATACTTGCCCTGCGCCTGATCAACGGCGCGGCCATCTATTTGCTGTCCGCCGCCTGCATGACCATGTTCGTGTCACGCATTCCGCCCGAACGCAGCGGCCAGGCCTTCAGCCTCTATTCCGTGGCCTTGCTCTTGCCCTATTCCATCGTGCCCACGGTCATGGCCGTGGTGACGCCCCATCTCACATCGGCGGCCTACGGCTACCGGGACATGGCTTTGCTGCTCGTACCGGGCCTGGCCATGCTCGGCATCATGTCCCGGCGCAAAAACACAGCCGGTGTTGCGGCCAAGGCCCCGGCCCCCATCTCCCTGGGGGATATGTATCGCAACGTGTTCACGGCCCCCATCGCCCTGGTGCTTGGCCTGAACGCCCTGTACATCGTGACCTTCTCTTCCCTGTTCTTCCTGGCCAAGGGGCTTTTCCAGTCCCTGGGCTACGCCGATGTCGGCTACTATTTCAGCATCCAGATGTGTTGCATGATCGCCGTGCGGGTCCTCGGCAACCGGCTGTTCGACCGGGTGCGCAAGATTACGCTTATCCGCTGGAGCTTCGTCCTGTCGGCCGTGAGCTTTGTCCTGGCCGCCCGGGCCACGGATCTGGTCGGGCTCTACGGCTCGTCCCTGGCCATGGGCATCGGCATGGGCATGGGCTCGCCGGCCTTGTATGCGCTGATGTTTCACATCTCGCCGCCCAAATACAAAGCCCTCGATTCCAACCTCATGATGCTGTCGCTACAGATCGGCAACTTCCTGGGGCCGTTTCTCGGAACCTGGATCATGCACCGTATGGGCTACGACGGCTTCTTGCTGGCCGACGCCGCCATCAGCCTGGTGGCCGTGGCCCTGTGCTCCATCCTCACCTGCCGCCGCGTGGACCCGGAAAAGCTGGCTGCCACGGCGTAGGTGGTGGGGGGGGAGGGAAGAAGCCTCCGGCGGCCAGGAGGGGGCAACGGCCCCCTCCTGGACCACCCCGAAAGGGGCCGCAATAATTCGCCCCCGACCAACGTTCTGCGGATCGTATAATAACACTTTCCAGGGGTCCGGGGGGATGATCCCCCCGGCGGAGAGGTCCAGGAGAGGCAGAGCCTCTCCTGGCCGCCGGAGGCGTCTTATGCGCCCCGCGCCCTAGCGGGGGCGGAAGGCGTCGGCGGTGATGCCGTATTGTTTGAGCTTGGCGTAGAGGGTGGTGCGGGAGATATTGAGCAGGGTGGAGGTGCGGCGGAAGTTGCCGCCGGTTTCACGCAGGGTTTCGAGGATGAGCGCCTTTTGGATGCGCTTGAGGGACATGGTGGTCTCGCCTTGTCGGGTATCCTGGCCCTTGACCAGGGCGGTGACGATGTCCTGGGGGAGTTGCCCCACGTCGATGACATCGGTGGTGGCCACATTGACGAGGCGTTCGATGAGGTTTTCCAGTTCCCGGACGTTTCCGGGCCAGGAGTGGGCGGCCAGGGCGGCCAGGGCTTCGGCCGAAATAGTAATGTCGCGTTTGCCCAGGGACTGGAGAAACTTGTCGAGAAACACCCGGATGAGCAGGAAGATGTCGTCGCCCCGGTCGCGCAGCGGCGGCACGACCACGCTCAACACATTGAGCCGGTAGTAGAGGTCGCCGCGGAAGGCGTCGTTTTTGACGGCCTGGGCCAGGTCCTTGTTGGTGGCGGCGATGATGCGCACGTCGATACGCTTGGCCTGCTTGCCGCCGAGGCGCGTGACCTCGCTTTCCTGGAGCAGGCGCAGCAGGCTGACCTGTGCCTCCAGGGGCATTTCCCCGATCTCGTCGAGGAAAATGGAACCGCCGTCGGCCAGCTCGAACTTGCCCGGGCTGCCTTCCTTGAGCGCTCCGGAAAAGGCGCCGGACACATAGCCGAACAGTTCGCTTTGGACCAGGGTCCGGGGCAGGGCGCCGCAGTTGACCACCACGAACGGCCCCTTGCGCCGGGTGCTGGCGTTGTGGATGGACTGGGCGAAGAGCTCCTTGCCCGTGCCGGATTCGCCGAGAATGAGCGTCGTGGCATCGCTTTGGGAGGCGATCTGGGCGAGCTTGATGGCGTCGCGGATGGGCTTGGATTCGCCGACGATGTGGTCGAAGGAATAGACCGCCTTGGCGCCGATGACCTGGGCGGCGTATTTGCGCATGCGCCGGGTCTCGCGCAAGGTCAGGATGACCCCGCCGCCCTCGGTGAACGGTGCGCAGGACAGGGCGCACTGGAGGACGCCGTTGCCGAGCGAAATCGTGGTTTCGCGGTCGTGGAAGGTCTGGCGCCGGCGCAGGGCCGCACTGAGCACGTCATTGGGCCGGTCGAATTCCCGGATGTTTTTCCCCACCACGCCGGCATCCACCTGGAGCATTTCGCAGGCTTGCCGGTTGATGGTGAGGATAACGCCGTCGCCGCCGAGCACGATGACGCCGTCGTCGAGCAGTTCGAGGATGACGCGCTGCTGGGAGAGCAGGGCGCGCAGTCGGATCTGCTCTTCCACGGCGTGGGCGGCGGCTTCGATCAACCCCAGGGTGTGCTGGTGGAAATTCTCGGTGAAGATGGCCAGGTTGAGGGCGCCGATGAGCCGGCCGGCGCTGTTGATGATGGGCGCGGCCGCGCAGCTCAGGTAATGCAACGAAGCGTTGTAGTGTTCGGAGGCGATGACGTGGACCGGGCGCTGCTCGAAAATGCACAGCCCCATGCCGTTGGTGCCGAGGGTCCCCTCGTCGCACAGGCGGCCGGCCTCGCCGTAGGGGACGCTTTTGAGGTCCTGGGTCGTGGCCGAGACGTGGAGCACGAGGCCCTTGTCATCGACCAGGGTGACCACGCTTTTGGACATGTGGATGGACAGGACGAGCTTGTCCATGAGCAGCTTGGCGCTTTCCACCAGATCGTGGTTGCGCTGCACGGCCTCGCGCAGCACGCCGAGGTCGATGGGATACAGGTCGATGCCGTGGCTCGGGAACCCGGATTGGCGGCAGCGCTCCCAGGAGCGCAGGATCATGGGGCGCACCAGGGAGACGTCCACGGAAAGTCCGGCCTGGAACCGTTCCCATTGGCGGGCGACGCTGGCCCGATGGCTGGCCGAGAGGGGGGCGAAGACGGTCGTTTCCATGGTGAAAGTCCGCGCGAGGTTGCACCCCGGCCGCGACGGATGGCCAGGGTGGCGCGACCGGTTGCGGATGGCCGCGTGGCCAAACCCTACCAAAGACCGGCCCGGACGACAAACCGCCCGACGCCGGATCAGTTCCGCGTGTCGGCCCGCAACCAGCGCTTGCGATAAAACACGAACACCAAAAACGCGGCCGTGACCACCATGAGCCCGGTCAGGGCGGCCAAGCCCCAGCTCGTGGACCGGAAGGGCAGGTTATCGAAATTCATGCCGTAAAAGCCGACCAGGAAATTGAGCGGCAAAAAAATCGTGGCGACCAGGCTCAAATACTGGCCCACGGCGTTCATGCGCAGTTCCGCCTTGGTCATGGCCAGGCCGACCATTTCCGAAAGCATTTCCCGCAAGGTCTCCACGGCATCGAGCACCTGGTAGATGTCCTGCTGGATGTCGCTCCAAAGCAGGGCCGAGGCCGGATCGTTGCCGTCGGCCGCATCCTGGGCGAACCGGCCGAGCACTTCCCGCAACGGCCACAGGGAGCGGTGCAGGAATAGCACTTCGCGCTTGTAGCGGTAGACTTCGAGCAGGGTTTCGCCGCTGGCGCCGGCCAGGATGTCCTGTTCGAGCTCCTCGACGTCCTCGGCCAGCCGGCCGAGCGTCAGGATGTAGTCGTCCAGGATGGCCGTGACCAGGGCGTGGGTGAGGTGTTCCTGGCCCCGGCGCAGGAGTTTGCCGCCGCCCTTGGCCAGCCGGGTCGCCACCGTATCCCACAGGTTGGTCTCGCGCTCCTGGAAGGTGAGAACGAAATCCTGGCCGGACACGAGGCAGACCTGCTCGGCCAGGATGCGTCGGTGATCGCCGTCGTAGTCGAGTAGGCGCATGAGCAAAAAGACCAGTTCCTCGTAGTCCTCCAGGACCGGCCGGCGGCCGGAATCCAGAATGTCTTCCACGAGCAGGGGATGGAGCCCGAAACGTTTGGCCACGGCCCGCACGAAATTCTCGTCGTGGATGCCCACCACCCGAATCCAGTTGATACGGCCGGGCAGGGTCAGGCTGTCGCCCTCGGCCAGGGTTTCGGAGCGTTTTTGGGTCAGGTTGCCGTCAGCGCAGGCGTAGACCACGAGATAGGGCGTGAAGGCCGGGTGGGCGGGAAAGGGGGAATCCTCGGGCGCCAGACCCTTGGCGGCCAGGGAGGTCTTTTTGAAGCGGTCGAGCATGCCGGGGCTCCTTGGCGACGTGGCCGCTGGGAAGGCCGGAGTGCCTCCCCGAGCGGAGCCAGTGTAGCCGCGCCGGCCCCCGGTCGCAACCGCCTAGGATCTCAGCAGGGAAAGGAGCGGCCCGAGCAGGGCGCAGCCGACCCCGGCGAGAATCATGACCAGTCCGGCCACGGCCTCTTCCTCGGCCCCGATCTCCCGGGCCTTGGCCACGCCGGCGCCATGGGCGCCCATGCCGAGCATGGCCCCCCGGGCGAACGAGGAGCGCAGTGGCAGCACCGAAAGCAGCACGCTGCCGAGGGACGCCCCGATCACGCCTGTGGCGATGACGCACACCGCGGCCAGATCCGGCGAGCCACCCACCTCGGAGGCAAAGGCCATGGCAAAGGGCGTGGTGAAGGAGCGCGGTAAAAGCGACAGGCGCATGACCTGGGGAAGGTCGAGCCAGCCCGACAGCAGCCAGACTCCGCCCATGGCCAAGCCGCAGCCGCAGACGAGCCCGAGCAGCAGCGTGGACCAGTAGCGGCGGATCAGGGCGCGCTGCTCGTAAATGGGCAGGGCAAAGGCCACCGTGGCCGGCCCCAGGAGCATGAGCAGAAAACGCCCGCCCCGCATGTATTCGCCGTAGCCGGTATGCAGGGCCAGGGCCAAGGCCAGGCACAGCAGGCAGGTGAGCAGCAGCGGCGAGGTCCACCAGGCCTTGACCAGCCGGTTGAGGCCCTTGGCCAGGGCGTAGCAACCAAGCGTTGCCGCGATCCAGAACAGGGCGGACAGATCAGTTTGCATGGCGCGCCCGCATCCGGCAATGCCATTCCACCACCAGGGCCGTGCCGGCCATGACCGAACACACCCCGACCAGGATCACGGCCAGGACCTTGAGGCCGGTAACACCAATCAACTCCCGGTGGTTGAGCATGGTCATGGTGGCCGGGACGAAAAAGAGCAGCAGGTGGTCGAGCAACCGGCTCGCGCCCCGGGCCAGCCACCGGGCCGGCATCACCCCCGTGGCGAGCAGTCCCACCAGGACCGCGAGACCCAGCACTCCGCCCGGCACCGGCAGGTGCAACACCCGCACCGCCCCCTCGCACAACCACCACAGCCCAATGAGACAACCGACCTGGAAGACCGTCTGTCCGGCCGCGCCCAACCGGGCGACCAGGGAGGATGTTTTTCTGTGCATGACGTTTCTCCTTACCGGCACCAGAGATAGGCACGGTCGAAGTATTTGTGAAATGAATTGTCAGAATGCCGGCTATGCTCTATTGGAATGGGTATGGAACTGCGGAATCTGCGGGCCCTGGTGGAAGTGGCCAGACAAGGCGGGTTTTCCCAGGCGGCCCGGACGCTTTTTTTGTCCCAGCCCTCGGTGAGCAAGGCCGTGCGGCAGTTGGAAGAGGAACTCGACACCGAATTGTTCGTGCGGCTGGGGGAGGGGGCGCGGCTGACCGAAGCCGGCGAGCTGGTCATGGCCCGGGCCGTGGCCATGCTGGCCGAAGCCGAGCACATGCGCGCGGAACTGGCCGAAATGCGCGGGCTTTTCACGGGCAAACTGCGCCTTGGGCTGCCCATATTCGGCAGTGCCCGGCTGTTCGCGCCGCTTTTCGCCACCTTTCGCGGCCGGTATCCCGGTGTCGAGATCGAGCTCCTCGAACGGGGCAGCGTCCGGCTGGAGGAGGCGGTGCTTGCCGGTGAGGTGGAACTCGGCGTGTCGCTTTTGCCGGTGGCGGACGCCTTCGACGTGCAGCCCGTGTGCAACGATCCCCTGATGGCGCTTTTATGGGCCGATCATCCCCTGCGCGACCGCGAGCGGCTGCGGCTGGCCGCCCTCGAACCCTCGCCCTTTATCCTCTTTGACCACGGCTTTGCCCTCAATCCGCGCATCGAGGCAACCTGCCGGGCCCGGGGCTTTGCTCCCCAGGTCTCGGCCCGCAGCAGCCAGATGGATTTCATCCTGGCCCTGGTCGCCTCGGGCATGGGCGTGGCCCTGGTGCCCCGGATCATGACCGAGGGCCGGCGTCTGGCCCCGGTGCGGGCAGTGCTGCTGGACGAGACCGATCTGCGCTGGCGCGCGGCCCTGGTCTGGCGCAAGGGCGCCAAACTGTCGCCGCCGGCCCGGGCCTGGCTGGCCCTGACCCGGGAGACGTTTCCCCAGGAAGGGGGGAGGTAGGGAGTAGAGCGAAGAGGGAGGGGAAAAGCGCTCGCGGTGAGGGCGTTGGGAGGGGGAAAAGCCTCCGGCGGCCAAAGGGCGATGCCCTTTGGAATCCCGTTTCGGGTCGGAGTCGCGGGAAGAACGGAGTGTGCTGGGAGAGAGGGAAAGGGCCGCGCCCGACGGTGCGGACGCGGCCCGGATAAGACAGGAATTAGCCGTTGAGGGACTCGAAGACCTTGCCCACGAGCTTTTCGGACGGGGTCAGGGTCTTGGCGCCCGGGGTCCATTTGGCCGGGCAAGCCTCGGCCGGATGTTCGCGCAGGTAGACGTTGGCCTGGCATTTGCGCACGAGTTCATCGGCGTTGCGGCCCACGTTGTAGTAGTTGATTTCCTTGGACACCAGCACCCCGTCGGGGTTGATGAGGAAGGTGCCGCGCAGGGCCAGGCCGGATTCTTCGTCGTAGACGCCGAAGTAGCGGGAGATCTGGCCGTTGGTGTCGGCCGCCATCTTGAAGCGGACGTTTTCCAGCAGCTTTTCGCTGTTGCGCCAGGCCAGATGGACATACTCGGTGTCCGTGGACACGGACACGATTTCGAAGCCCATCGCGGCCAGCTCATCCTGCTTGGCGGCCAGATCGGCCAGCTCCGTGGGGCACACGAAGGTGAAATCCGCCGGGTAGAAGAACAGAATGGTCCATTTGCCGGCCTCTTTGTTGGCCGCCATGGACATCTCGCCGAAAAAGCCCTCGGTCGGGTCATAAACCTTGAAGCCGAAGTCGATCACTTCCTGGCCAACGGCCGCCTCGGGGACTTCGACGCAACACTCTTCCTCGTATTCGTGCTCATGTTCGTGCATGTACGACCTCGTTTGGTTTCGTGAGTAGGGCCCGGATTGGGCATGATGGCACCTTATGGCCCGCCCCGACCGAAAAGGCAAGGGCGGACCCATGACAGGGCTGTGGCCATCCGGTGACGGCCGGACAGCCGGCCCCAAAAACTATTATTCCTTGAAAATGGTGATCTGGCGTCCGGCCTGGAGGCTGTTTGGGGTCTTCATGTTGTTCCAGGCCATGACCGAAGCGGGTTCCACGTTGAATTTCCGGGCAATGGCCCACACGGTCTCGCCGGGTCCGACCTTGTAGTTGACCGCCTTGCCGGTTGGTTTGGCCGGGGCGGCCTTGGGCGCGGGTTGGCTCGGGGCCGGTGCGGCGGTCGCCACGGCCTTGGGCTGGGGGGCCGGCGGGGTTTGGGCCTTGGCCTGGACGGGCGGCTTGCCGGTCTCGGCCTTGGCCTGCGTCGCCGGAGCTTTCGGCGCGGATTTGGACGCCTGTTCGCGCGGGGCGGGCAGGGCGGCCGGGGGCACGTCAGGTTGTTTTTTGCCGCCGGGGATGACGAGTTTGTCGCCGACCCGGATATCGCCCGAGCGCAGGTGATTAGCTGCCATGACCTGGCTCATGTCCACGCCGTGGCTTTGGCTGATGGCGGTCAAGGTGTCGCCGGGGCGCACCACATAGGTCCCACCGGCCGGGACGGGCGCGGGCGTAGCCGCAGCGGTCTGGATGGGCGCGGGGGCTGACGTCTTGCCGGCCGGCTTGCGGCCCGGGATGACCAGGGTGCGGCCGGCTTTGATATCCTTGGCCGAGCGCAGGCGGTTGGCGGCCATAAGCTCATTGGTGCTCAGGCCGTACGTGGCGGCGATGGAACCGACGCTTTCGCCTTTGCGCACGGTATGGCGGGTCTCGGTGGCGTCGGCCTGGGGCTGGGGAAGGGCGCCGCGCGAGGCAACGGAAGGAGCTTGGGCGGCCTGCTGGCTGGAGCCGGGGATCACGACCCAGCTGCCGGTTGGCAGGCGGCTGGCCGCGCGCAGGTGGTTGGCGGCCATGAGATCGCGCATGGGGACATTGTATTTGCGGGCGATGGTGGCCACGGTCTCGCCTTTGTTCACCCGATGGCGCAAGGGTTTGTTGGCCGCGGCCTGGCGCACCGGGGCGCAGGCGTCGGGCCCTTCGGCCAGGGCCGTGGCTTCGGAGCCGGAGGCATTGGCCGGCACGCGCACGCTCACCCCGCCGGACAGGGTCTCGGGCAGGGAGGCGTTGAGCTGGCGCAATTCGGCCACGGGCACACCGGTGCGGCGGGCAATGGCCCACCAGGTGTCACCGTCCTGGGCGGCGTAGTTCTGGTAGCCGGCGGCCGGATAGGCATTGGGATTTTTGAGGTAGGCCAGGGCGAGCTGCTCCTTGGCCACGGGCACGTAGGCATTGACGGACTGGTCGGGCGGGCTGACCTGGCGGCGGAAGGCGGCGTTTTGTTCCCGGAACTGTTCCCAACTCAGACCGCAGGCCTGGGCCAGGGCGCGCAGGTCCGTGCCGCCGGGCACGCTCACTTCCTTGAGATTGGGGCCGGCCTGCCAGTTGATCTTTTTGAAGCCGAGGTTTTCCAGGTTCTGGAAGATTTTCAGGACGGCCAGGAACTTGGGCACGTAATGGCGGGTTTCGGCCTTGAGCAGCTTGGGATCGCGGGCCAGGTCGAAAAAGTCGGTCTGACCGCTGCAGGCCATGGCCCGGGAGACCTTGCCTTCGCCGGCATTGTAGGCGGCCAGGGCCAGGTTCCAATCGCCGAACATCTGGTAGAGCTTGGTTAAGTATTTAGCGGCGGCCACTGTGGCCTTGTAGGGGTCGCGGCGTTCGTCGAGCCACCAGTCCACGGTCAGGCCGAACCGCCGGGCCGTGTAGGGCATGAACTGCCACATGCCGCCGGCGCCCACCGGCGAATAGGCCATGTTGCTGTAACCGGATTCGATAAACGGCAACACAATGAGATCCGAGGGCAGGTTGTAACTGGCCAGCACGGCCCGGACATAGGGCAGATGGGGTTCGGCCCGGGACAGCCAGCGATCCATGGTGCCGTGCTTGTCCAGGGTGAAATACTGGAGGAACATCTGGACTTCTTCGGTCTCTTTGACGTCCAGATTGAACTGGATGGACCCCTGGGAGGCCAGGGCGCGTTTCTCCTGTTCGGTGAGCGGGCGTCCCCTTTTCAGGTCTTTGAGAATTTGCGTGGTGTCCCAGACCTCGGGTTCCAGGTTGGCCTGCATGTCCTGGGTTTGCTTGTGCGCGCAGCCGGAAAGCAGCAGCAGACCGGCAAAAAAGGCCACGAGGAAACGGTGTGCCATGCATGACTCCAGAAGGGGAAAAGAAAGAAGGCAACGGACACCCTGCGCCGGAGGGGGATTCTCCAGCGTCGGCGTCACGAAAATTTTTTCATAACTACCGGCCCCTTATAACAAAGTTGATGAAAATGCAAGGAAAAAAATGACTTGAGCTCGGGCCCCCCTTGGGGCACCGTGCGCCATGCCCACGCACCGCCCCCCCCATACCGCGTCCCCACGCCGGGACGCCGCTCCCGAAGACCTGCTCCCCGGACGCAAGCCCGTGCGCGAGCTGCTGCTCGCCAGCCCGGCCAGCATTGACGACATCCTGTTGCGCCAGGGCCTGGCCGGCCCGGACGTGGACGCCATTGTTACGGCCTGCGCGGCCGCCGGCGTGCGCTACCGGTTCGTGCCCGCGGCCGATTTGGACAGGCTGTTCCCCGGCAACCACCAGGGCGTCCTGGCCCGGCTGACCGAAAGCAAGCTGGTGGAACTCGACACCGTGCTCGAAGCGACCCGGACCGCGTCCCTGCCCGTGGCCCTGGCCCTGGACCGGGTCCAGGACCCGGGCAATGTCGGCACGCTGTGTCGCACGCTCTATGCCCTGGGCGGCGGCGGACTCCTCGTGCCCCGCCATGAGGGCGCCCGGCTCGGGCCCGGGGCGGCCAAGGCTTCGGCCGGCACCCTGGCCCGGCTGCCCGTGGCCAAGGTGGCCAATCTGGCCCGGGCCCTGGATGCGGCGGCCGAGGCCGGTTTCACCATCATCGGCGCGGCCGGCGACGATCCCCGGGCCGAAAATGGCCTTGTCGCCACACCCGAATTTCCTTTGATTCTCGTGCTCGGCAACGAGGAAGAGGGCATCCGGCCCGGCGTGCGCAAGCGCTGCGACGCGTTTTACCGCATCCCCCAGGCCCGGCCCCTCGATTCCCTCAACGTGGCCCAGGCCGGAGCGATCCTGCTCGGACGGCTGGTCGCGTTGCGTCAGTCCTGACCGGGAAGCTGGGTCCAGTCGAGATCGGGCGCGACCGCGACCCGCCTGGGCCTGGCCACGGCCCAAGGCGCGGGCCAGGGCGGCGGCACGCAAAAGGCCGCCCCGGGCAGCACGATGCGCCAGGCGTGCAGAAACAGCGGCGGCCGGCCGCCGCCGTACTTGGCGTCGCCGATGACCGGATGGCCGCGCGAGCCGAGCTGGGTGCGGATCTGGTGGGTGCGCCCGGTTTCCAGCCGCACTTCGAGGAGCGAGGCCTCGCCGGTGGTGAAAAGCAGCCGCACCTTGGCCACGGCTTCCTTGCCCACTTCCCCGGCCTCCATCCGCTCCCGGCCGGGCGCGCCTTCCTTGGCCAGCCGGTCCCGCAACGTCACCCATTCGTTGACCTCGCCGAGCATCCAACGCCCCTGCACCCAGGTCAGATAGTCCTTGTCCATTTCCCCCGCGTCCATGGCGGCGTGGATGCCGCGCAAGGCCCGGTAGCTCTTGGCCACGAGCAGGATGCCGGTGGTGTCCCGGTCCAGGCGATGGGCCGGGGTCGGCTTGAAGGGCGCCTCGGGGGCCCGGGCATGCAAGATCGTGGTCAGGGCCGTGGCATGACCCGAGCCCGGATGCACGGGCAGTCCGGCCGGTTTGACGAGTACGAGCAGGTCCGCGTCCTCGTGCAGGATGTCGAGTTCGGGCAGGGTCTCGGGGGGCCTGTCCGCCACCGGTCGGGGCGCGCCGGGTTCCGGGCCGCCGGGTTCGTAGGGCGGCACGCGTACGAGCTGGCCCAGGGCCAGCCTGTTGAACGGCTTGGCGCGCTTGCCGTCCACCCGGACCTGGCCGGTGCGGATGAAACGTTGCAACGCGGCCGGGGGCACATCGCGCCCGAGCCTGCGGGCCAGATACTGGAGGAGCTTCTGGCCGGCCTCCTCGGCCGTGACCGTGAACGTCTGAACGGGTATTTTCATGGCCGAAAAGGGAGAGGGGTTATGCCGCGCGGCCGGGCGTCGTGGAACATGCGTCCGACCGCGATCGGGTTAGAAGAGATAGCCGTAGGTGCTGGCCAGCTTGGCCGTCTGGCCCAGGATGGCCTCGGCCGCGGCATCGACGCCGCTGGCATCCACGGTTCCGACTTCGGAGGTCAGAAAGTACTTGAGCGAGCCTTCCTTGGCGGCAAACAGCCAGCTCACCGCGTACAGGGAGCACAAGTTGGGCCGTCCGGGGAATTCTTCCTTGGTTTTGAGCACGATGACGAGCTTTTTTTCGTCCTTGGTGCTCGGAACCATGAGCGCGGACCGGCCGAGCAGTTCCTTGACGTGGTAGGCAAGCCGGGCGCCCAAAGGATCGGCGTCGTCGTGCTCCACCGTGACCGGGGTCTTGCGGGCGACCTGGTCCGGGGTCTTCTGGGGACCGGTCGCGGCTGCGGCCGGGGCGGCCTGGGGGGCCTTGGCCGCGTCTTGGGCTTCGGCCGGACCGGCCCAGGCGACCAGGGACAAAAGCAGCGCGATGGCGAGAGCGTACAAACGCATGGTCGGCCTCCTGACTGCGTGCAGTGATGGGACTTTCTATTGATAATCCAGGGGTTCGGTCTTTGGCAAGCCGGTCAGGAAATCAGGCCTTTTCGTGCGACCGGTGCGGGATATTCCGCTTCGTTTTCCACGCGGCGCGGTCAAAACAGCCTTGACGAGACGGCCCGTGTCATGGTCACCATCTCCGCCGGCGAATTCCGGCTGTCCCAAGCCCCGTTTGCATCGCGGCCGTTTGCGACATATGAAAACGGAACGCGCGACACCCAGACCGATACCCAGCCAGAGGAGCATGCCATGCGGACCCCTGCGATCCTGTTTTCCCTTTGTGCCATTCTGCTCGCGGCCCTGCCCGCCCGGGCCGTGGAACCCGTCCGGGTGGGCGCGGTGCTGTCCGTGACCGGTCCGGCTTCGTTTCTCGGCGAGCCCGAGAAAAACACCATCCAGATGGAAGCCGACAAGATCAATGCCGCCGGCGGGGTCCTGGGGCGTCCACTCGAAGTCATCATCCTCGATGACGAGACCGATGTGAACAAGGCCGTGCTGGCCACGGATCGGCTCATCAAAAAGGAGCATGTTGCGGCCATTCTCGGCCCCACCACCTCGGGCAACACTTTGGCCGTCATGGGCAAGGCCGCCGCCGCCAAGGTGCCGCTCATTTCCTGCTCCGCCTCGCGCAAGATCACCAAGCCCGTGAATCCGTACATCTTCAAGGTCGCGCCTCACGACGCCCTGGCCGTGGCGCGCATTCTGGAGCACGCCAAGAAGCAGGGCTACAAGAAGCTGGCTATCCTCACCGTGTCCGACGGCTTTGGCCAGTCCGGCCGGGAAATGCTCAAGGAACAGATCCCCGAGGCCGGGTTCGAGCTCGTGGCCGACGAGGTGTTCGGTCCCAAGGACACGGACATGACCGCCCATCTGACCAAGATCCAGGGCACGTCCCCGGATGCCATCATCTGCTGGGGTACCAATCCCGGCCCGGCCGTGGTGGCCAAAAACCGGGTCCAGCTCGGCATCACCACGCCCCTTTACATGAGCCACGGCGTGGCCAGTAAGAAGTTCATCGAACTGGCCGGCGACGCGGCCGAAGGCCTGCTTTTGGCCGCCGGTCCCATCACCGCTCCGGAAAAGCTCCCGGACAGCGATCCGCGCAAGGCCCATCTCGTGGCCTATGCCAAGGCCTACGAGGAGCGCTTCCACGCGCCGACCTCCACCTTCGGCGGGCATGGCTACGATTCCCTGCATCTGGCCGTGGACGCCATCAAGGCGGCCGGTTCGGACAAGCCCGAGGCCGTGCGTGACGCCCTGGAAAAGACCAAGGGCTTCCCCGGCATCGGCGGCACCTTCACCTTCACACCCACGGACCATGCCGGTCTCGGGCCCGATGCCTTCATCATGCTCGTCATCGACAAGGGCGACTGGAAGATCCTGCCCGAGTGATGCTTGCCGGAGCGCCCCAATACCTGGTCTCCGGGCTCACCCAAGGCGCGGCCTATGGGCTCATCGGACTGGGTTACACCATGATCTTCAACACCACCGGCATCATCAACTTTGCCCAGGGCGAGTTCGTGATGCTCGGTGGTTTGTTGTCCGTGTATTATCTCGGGGCCGGGCTGCCCTTGGCCCTGGCCGTACTGGCCGCTTGTCTGACCACGGCCGTGGTCGGGGCCCTCATGGAGCGCCTGACCATCCGGCCCCTGGTCGGCGCGCCGGCCGTCAACGCCGTCATTGTCACCATCGGCGTGTCCATCCTGCTGCGCGGCGGGGCCATGCTGGCCTTTGGCAAGGATACCGTGGCGCTGCCCGCCTTTACCGGTGTGCGGCCCCTGCTTGCCCTGGGCGCGGCCATTCAGCCCCAGAGCCTGTGGGTGCTGGCCGTGACCTTGGCGCTTCTGGCCGCGCTCAAGCTCTTTTTCACCGTCTCCATCCAGGGCAAGGCCATGCTGGCTTGCTCCTGCCAGCAAAAGGCCGCGAGTCTGGTTGGCATCTCCGTTTCCCGCATGGCCTTGCTGTCCTTTGGCTTAAGCGGCCTGATCGGCGCCGTGGCCGGGGCCATCCTCGCCCCCATCACCATGACCGCCTACGACGTCGGCATGATGCTCGGGCTCAAGGGCTTTGCCGCCTGTATCCTGGGCGGACTCGGCAATCCCTTCGGCGCTGCCGCCGGCGGGCTCATCCTCGGCGTACTCGAAGCTTTCGGCGCCGGCTTCGTGGCCTCGGGCTACAAGGACGCCTTTGCCTTCGTGGTCTTGCTGCTGCTTCTTTTCGTCAAACCTTCCGGGCTGTTCGGCAAAGCCGGTGTGGAACGGGTATGAGACGCTCCCTCCGCGGCAACAATGCCGTCCAGGCCGCGCTGTTCCTGGCGCTGTTGCTGGCCGCCCCGGCGGCCCTACCGAACGACTACTACCTGAGCATCTGCATCCTGGCCTGCCTGAGCGCGATTATCGCCGTGGGCCTCAATCTGCTCATGGGCTATGCCGGCCAGGTGTCCCTGGGCCATGCCGCTTTTTATGGTCTGGGCGCCTACACCACGGCCATCTGCACCACCCGGTTCGGCCTGCCCATCCCGGTCGGCATGGTCGCCGGCATTGCCGTGGCCACGGTGGTTGCCTGGATCGTGGCCGTGCCCACGCTCAAGCTCAAGGGCAACTACCTGGCCATGGCCACCCTGGGCTTCGGTATCATCGTCTCCATCGTCTTCAACGAGACCGTGGACCTGACCGGCGGTCCCTCGGGCTATGTCGGCATCCCGCGCCTGGCCCTTTTCGGCCATGTCTTCGACACGGATCGCGGCTATTACAATGTCGTGTCCGTGGTGCTGGCCCTGGTGGTGCTGCTGTCGCTCAACCTCATGCATTCCCGCACCGGCCGGGCCCTGCGCGCCTTGCACGTAAGCGAAAAGGCGGCCGGCAGCCTCGGCATCGACATCGCCGCCCACAAACGCTTCGTGTTCGTGCTTTCGGCCGCCCTGGCCGGTCTGGCCGGCGTGCTCTACGCCCATTACCTGAGCTTTGTCGCCCCGGCCTCCTTCGGTTTTTCCGCCTCGGTCCAGCTCCTCGTCATGGTCGTGCTCGGCGGCATGGCCAGTGTCTGGGGTTCGGTGGCCGGCGCGTTTTTTCTCACGGCCCTGCCTGAGTTCCTGCGCGAATTCGAGGACATCGACATTCTGGTTTACGGCGCCATCCTGGTTGCCACGATCATGTTTCTGCCCGACGGGCTGGCCGGCGGTCTGCGCCGCCTGGCCGCGAAATGCCGCCGCGCCAAGGTGTCCCATGCAAAGGCCGACTGAGACCGCGCCCCTGCTCGACTTGTCCGGGGTCACGGTCCGCTTCGGCGGGGTCCATGCCCTGACCGAGGCCGATTTCGTCATCCCGCGCGGCTCGGTCACAGCCCTGATCGGCCCCAACGGCGCCGGCAAGACGACACTGCTCAACGCCATCACCGGCATGGTCCCGGTCAGCGAAGGCCGGGTCGTCCTGGACGGGTGCGACATCACCCACTTGCCTCCCCATGAGCGGGCCGCCGCCGGCGTGGTGCGCACGTTCCAGAACCTGGAGGTCTTCACCTCCCTGACCGTGCTCGAAAACGTCATGACCGGCCGCCATGCCCTGACGCGCTACGGCATCGTCGCGAGCTTGCTGCGTACGTCCGGTTTCCGCCGCGCCGAACGCCTCTGCCGCGAGCGTGCCCTGGAAAAGCTCGAATTCGTGGGCCTGGCCGACGAGCGCGATACTCCGGCCGGCGAGCTGCCCTACGGTCGCCAGCGTCTGCTCGAAATGGCCCGGGCCCTGGCCGCCGAACCCAAGCTCCTGCTTCTCGACGAGCCGGCCGCCGGACTCAATACCCGGGAAACCGCCTCCCTGGGCCAATGCATCCGTGATATTCGCGACCGGCTCAACGTCACCGTGGGCCTGGTCGAACACGATATGGACCTGGTCATGGGCATAAGCGACCAGGTCACCGTGCTCCACTTCGGCCATCCCCTGGCCACAGGCACGCCCGACGAGGTCCAGGCCGACCCGGAGGTGGTGCGGGCGTATTTGGGCGAGGAAGAGTAGGGGAAGGAAGAGGCAGGAGGGAAGATGCCTCCGGCGGCCGAGGGGCATGATGCCCCCCGGACCCCCTCGACGGGGGATGGACGGGCGTGCGGAGGCGGGCGGCGGGAGGTCGTTGGAGCCGGAAATGGTCCGGCGACACGGGCCGCAAAGCCGGCCCGACGCCGGGCCATTTCCGGCTCCAAGGGCGCCAGCGGCGAAGCGCCGCAAAAAGAATTTTGGGTGCGTCAATGAGGTGTTGGCGCGCGATACACCACCCCTTCCAGGGGGTCCGGGGGGAATGATTCCCCCCGGTGGAGAGGTCCAGGAGAGGCAGCGCCTCGCCGCCCCTCCCGGCCGCCGGAGGCATCTTCCCATGCTGACCCTGCGCAACGTTGATGTTCATTACGGCCGGGTGCACGCGGTGCGCCGGGTGTCGCTGCACGTGGCGCCGGGCGAGATCGTAGCCTTGATCGGCGCCAACGGGGCCGGCAAGACCACGCTGCTTTCCGCCATCTCCGGGGTGCAGCGCGCCAGTGCCGGGGCCATCGAATTTAACGGTCGTGACATTGTCCGGGAAAAGCCCGAGCGCATCGTGCGTCTGGGCCTGTCCCACGTGCCCGAGCGGCGGCTGGTGTTCGGGCCGCTCACCGTGGAGGACAATCTGCTGCTCGGGGCCTACAGCCGGTTCAAGCGTCGGGAGGCCGAGGCCGACATGGAGGAGATTTACGCCATGTTTCCGGTGCTGTGCGAGCGGCGCCGGCAGCAGGCCGGGGCGCTTTCCGGCGGCGAGCAGCAGATGCTGGCCATCGGGCGGGCACTCATGGCCCGGCCGCGCTGTCTGCTGCTGGACGAGCCGGGCATGGGGCTCGCGCCCCAGGTGTGCAAGGAGATTTTCCGCCATGTGGCCTTGCTGCGGCAGGAAAAGGGCCTGACCGTGCTACTTGTGGAACAGAATGCCAAGAGTGCGTTGGCCGTGGCCGACCGGGGCTATGTGCTGGAGACCGGGCGGGTGCTCGTTTCGGGTACATCCGAGGAGCTGCTTGCCAACCGGGATGTGCGGCGCGCCTATCTCGGCCGCGAACGCGAGGCCGAATCCGGCGCGCGGGGGAGGGCATAATGCGCGAATGTTTCGAACCGGCGCTCGAAACCATGGACCGCCGGGAATTGGCTCAGGTCCAGTTGGAGCGGCTCCAGGCAACGCTCAACCGGGTGGCCCGCAACGTGCCGCTGTACCGGAGGCGTTTCGCCGAGCGCGACATCGATCCCGAGGCCTTTGCCGATCTGGCCGATGTGCGCCGGCTGCCGTTCACCACCAAGGCCGATTTGCGCGAGGCCTATCCCTACGGACTGTTTGCCGTGCCCCTGCGCGAGGTGGTCAGGCTCCACGCCTCGTCCGGCACCTCGGGCAAACCGGTCGTGGTCGGCTATACCCGAAACGACATCAAGACCTGGTCGCGCCTGGTGGCGCGGATTCTGGTCGCGGCCGGGGCCAACCGGGACGATCTGGTCCAGATTGCGCTTGGCTATGGGCTTTTCACCGGCGGCATCGGCTTCCACTATGGGGCCGAGGCCCTGGGCGCGGCCGTGATACCGGCCTCAAGCGGCGGCACCCGGCGGCAGGTCGCCATCATGCAGGACTACCGGACCACGGTGTTCGTGGCCACGCCGAGCTATGCCCTGTATCTGGCCGATACCCTCGCGGCCATGGACGTCAACGTCAACGCCCTGTCCCTGCGTTTCGGCCTGTTCGGGGCCGAGACCTGGACCGAGGCCATGCGCGCCGCCATCGAGGACCGGCTCAAGCTCACGGCCACGGACAACTATGGCCTGAGTGAAATCATGGGCCCGGGCGTGGCCGGCGAATGCCAGATGAAGGCCGGCATGCACGTGAGCGAGGACCATTTCCTCATCGAGATCGTGCACCCGGTCACGGGCGAACCGCTGCCCGACGGCGAGGAAGGCGAGCTGGTCATCACGACCCTGACCAAGGAAGCCTTTCCCATGATCCGGTTTCGCACCGGGGACATCACCCGCATCCTGCCCGAGCCGTGCGCCTGCGGCCGGACCATGCGCCGCATCGGCCGTATTGTCGGGCGCAGCGACGACATGCTCATCGTGCGCGGGGTCAACGTGTTCCCGTCCCGGGTGGAGTCGCTGCTCCTCGAAGCCGAGGGCGTAACGCCCAATTACCGCATCGTACTGACCCGCTCCGGCGCCCTGGACGAGGCGCTCGTCGAGGTGGAGCCCACCGAGGAGCTGCTGTTCGACCGGGTGGCCGAGCACCAGGTGCTGGTGGACAGAATCGAGCGGCGGTTCGCCTCGGAACTCGGAGTCGGCATCGCCGTACGCCTGGTCGAACCGGGCAGTCTGGCCCGCAATGTGAGAGGCAAGACCATCCGCGTGGTGGACCAGCGGGGTTTGGGCAAGGACGCGTAAAGGAGGCGGCCATGGGCAATGAGGCATGTTGGCGGGACGAGTTCCCGGTGGTCAGGGAGATGGCCTTTTTCAACCATTCGGCCGTGTCGCCCCTGCCGCGCCGGGCGCGGGAAGCCGGTGTGGCCGTGTTCGACGACCGCTGGCTGCGCGCGTCCATGGATTATTTCCGCTGGCTGGACGTGGTGCGCGACGCGCGGGAACGCGCCGCCCGGTTGCTCGGCACCGCCCCGGCCCAGGTGGCGTTTACCGGCAACACCTCGTCGGGCTTGTCCATCGTGGCCGCCGGCCTGCCCTGGCGCGAAGGCGACCGGGTGGCCGTGACCTGGCCGGATTTTCCCACCCTGCGCTTTCCGTTCGATGCCCTGGCCGGGCGTGGCGTGCACCTGGTCGAGATTCCCCGGCGGGAGGGTCGCATCGACCTTACCGAGGCGGCGACGCTTATTCCGGGCTGTCGGCTGGTGGTCGCTTCCACCGTGGACTGGACAACCGGTGCCGCTTTGGACGTGGCCGGACTGGCGGCGCTGTGCCGCCGGGAAGGGGCACTGCTGTGCCTGGACGCCATCCAGAGCCTGGGGGTGCTTTCCCTGGACGTCACGGCGTTGGGCGTGGATTTCGTGGCCGCCGGCTGCCACAAGCTCCAGCTTGGGCCCATGGGCCTGGGCATTTTCTACGTGGCCCCGGGTCGGGAGGAGTTGCTCGCGCCGGTCATGGTCGGCTGGCGGTCCATGGAGGACGAGGAACACCTCGGCAATACCTACCGGCTCAAGGCCGGGGCCGGCCGGTTCGAGGCCGGGACCCAGGACGTGGCCGCCATTGCCGCCTACGGCGCTTCGCTGTCGCTGCTGGAAGAGGTCGGCCTGCCGCTGGTGCGGGAGCGGATTTTCGCGGTCCAGGATCTGCTGCGCGCGGGCCTTCTCGATCGCGGTTTCACGATCCTCTCGCCCCAGGGACCGGCAGAGCGGTCCTCCATCCTGTCTTTTGCCCATCCCGACCCGGTGGGGCTGTTCCGCTATTTCATGGAACACGGGGTGATGGTCTCCCCCCGGGGCGCGGGCATCCGGCTGTCGCCGCATTTCTACAACAACGCCACGGACGTGGACCGCTTTTTCGAGCGTCTGGACGCCTACTGCCCTGCCGCGTGAAGTAGTTCGCGGAGGGGGGTGGTCCAGGAGGGGAGTCACTCCCCTCCTGGCCGCCGGAGGCGTCTCTCTCCCCTATTTGAACGAACGCGCGAACAGGTCGGCGATGGCCTGTTTGCCGGCGTCTTCCAGGAAGCGGGTGCCGGTGCCGGTAAAATGGGACTGGCTGATGACCGGCGGATCGATGGGCTTCCAGGCGTCGTTTTCCCAGGTGAACCAGGCGGCCTTGTCCTGGCTGAAGACATAGAGCGGTTTGTTGCAGATCTTGGCGAATTCCGCGCCCCAGCCCGTGCCGCCCTTGACCGTGCCGTCCTCCTGGATGGCGCCGATCACGAACACTTCGAGTCCGGCGTCCACCTGGTGCATGATGGTGCGCAGCACCATGCGGATCTGCGGTCCGTTGCTGAATTTGCGGTGCAGCAGGTTGGAGACGTAGGTCAGGCTCACGTCCTTGCGGACGAGTTCCTCCTGGGTCAGAACCCGGAGGCCGCGGTCACGTTCGATGCGGTGGCCTTCGAAGGTGAAGTTGACTTCCTGGACGCCGTAGTGTTCGGCCAGGCGTCCGAATTCCGACTCGGCGCCCTGGGCGCCGCCGCTGAACAGGGTATAGAGCGAAGCTTGGGGCATGGGGACTCCTTGATGGTTTGTCGCAACCGGGCGCGTCCGGTCCGGGACGGTCCCGACAGTGGCGGCATTGTGCACGTTTGGCCCCGGCGAGGCAACAAGCGGCGGAGGCATTTCCCGGCCCGGCCAGCGCTTTCCTCGGCCTGGGCTTTGCCGTAGGACAAGGGGAAAAGAGGTGCGGCGGGGCCGGGACGCGGCAGAAGCGTCCGGACCGGGAGCCCGGTGGCGCCGCCACGGGAGGATTGCACGATGGGTGATCCGAGTCTCCCCTTTTGGGAGCGGTTGCAGGTCAGCCCCAGCAAGGCCGGCCGCATCAAGGCCGACATCTTCCAGGGCTCGCGCCCCGGGGCCGGATTTTACGCCCTGATCGCCACCGCTTCCCTGATCGCGAGCTTGGGGCTTGTGGCCAACAGTCCGGCCGTCATCATCGGCGCCATGCTGGTCTCGCCGCTCATGTCGCCCATTTTCGGCATCGCCTTGGGCATGGTCCAGGGCGACACGGAACTGCTCGCCAAGTCGTTGCGGGCCGAGGCTTCGGGCATGGCCCTGGCCGTGGCCTTCGGGGCGCTTTTCGGGCTGCTGCCGGTCATGACCGAGGTCACGCCCGAGATGCTGGCCCGCACCGAACCCACCTTGCTCGATTTGCTGGTGGCGGTTTTTGCCGGGTTCGCCGGCACCCTGGCCATGATCGACGACCGCATAAGCCCAGCCCTGCCCGGCGTGGCCATTGCCACGGCCATTGTGCCGCCCTTGGCCACCTGCGGCCTGTGCCTGGCGGCCGGCGCCGACCAGGGGGCGCGGGGTGCGTTTCTGCTTTTTTTCGCCAACTTCGTGGCCATCCTGCTCGTGGCCGCCTTGTCGTTTCTGGCCGTGGGCCTGGCCAGCCGGCGCGGGGAATCGGCCGGCAAGCGGCTTGTGGCCGGCAACATGGCCGTGGCAATCCTCGGGTTTCTGCTCGTTTCGGCCTACCTGACCCACTCCCTGGTCACTATCGTCGACGAACGGCGGGAAGAGAGTCAGATCAAGACCACCATCACGCGTATCCTGGCCGAGGACCCCAATGCCTCCCTGGTGCTTTTCACCCGCAAGGACCAGCGCGATGGCGTCGATGTCCTGGCCACGGTGCGTACGCCCAAACCTTTCGATCCCCAGCGGGTGGCGGCCATCCAGGCGGCCCTGGCGGGTGATCTCGGCAAGTCGGTGCGCTTGGCCGTACGCTGCCTGCTCACCAAGGACATTTTCCCTCCAGGCGCCACCGCGGTGGTCGGGGCACCTTCCCTGGACGGTTCCTTTTTCACGGACAAGGTGCCGGCGGACGTCAAGCACCTGCAGCTCGCCGAGCAGACCTTGCGGGAACTGTTTTCCACCCGGCCGCAATTGTTGCTGCTCGACGTGGACCTGGTCCACATCCTGGGCGATCCGGTCATCCTGGCCACCCTGCAAAGTCCGCGACCGCTCATTCCCCTGGAGGCCAAGGAGTTCGAACAGGCCATCCGTGACCGGCTCGGCGATCCCAACATCCGGTTGCTGGCGCGCTGCCAGGTGCCGGTGGATGTGGCGGTCGACGGCCGTATCCTGTTTGGCCGGGCCCATTTCGGCCCTGCCGACCCGAGTGCCAAGGCGGTGGAAGCGGCCACGCGTCGGGCCGTGGAGAACCTGGCCGATATGTTTGTCACGGCCATGGATGTGGTGCGCACGGAGGACGGGTTCCAGGCCCGGGCCGAAATCACCGGCACTCGGCTGATTACGCCCAAGGAGCTTCGGGACATCGAGACACGGGTGGGCGTCATGTCCGGCGCGCCGGTGCACCTGGCCGCCTGGTCCAAGACCGACCTCATGGTGACGGACAGCCGTTATTTGCCAGTGGAAGAGTACACCCGGGAACGGCTTATCGAGCACCAGCCCGAAGCCGAGGCGCCGTCTCCGAGCGTCGGGGACACGGGCAAGACCGTGCCGGCGGTCGGCGAGATTGGAGAGCCGGTGTCGCCCGAGGCCAAGCCCGCCGCACCTGCAAAGGACGGCAACTAGGCGCCTGCGGCTTTCCTTTACGCCTTATCACAAGAAAACCGCCCGGTCGGGAGTCCCGGCCGGGCGGTTTGGCGTCGTCATGGCGGCGTCGGCAGGTGCTCTGCTTAGAAAGGATCGAAGGCTTCGGGCTTGGCCTGCTTGCCCTTGGGCTGGGCCGGCTTGGGCGTGGTGGTCTCCGGGGGCAGTGTCGCGGCCTGGGCTTCGGCCGGGCTCAGGATACCGCCCGATCCGCCGGAACCTGACTTGGCCGGCTGGGGCGTCGGCGTGGCCACGGCCGGAGTCTGGGCTCCGCCGGCAGGCTGCTGGGGGCTTTCCACCTGGAGCGGGTCCATGGTCGTCGGAGCGGCAGGTGTGGCCGGGGCCTCCTGCTTTTCCGGCGTGGCGGGTGTGCCCGGCGTTTCGGGTTTGGCCGCGGGCCGGTTTTCCCGGCGCTTGGCCGGCGTGGATGAGCGCTTGCGTTCCCGGACAGGCGAAGCGCCGAGCACTTCGTTCGGCACCCAGCCGACAAGCCGGCCGTCGTCGATATCGACCCGGGTGAACCCAAGGGAATACTCCGTGGCCACGACCCGGGTGTTGGGCCCGATGGAAGCCAGAATCCGGGCATCGGGATTCGGAGCGTCCCGGACTATGGTCTGATATTTCGTGAAAAGGATGTTGGCGGGGGCCGGTTTGTGGATGGAGACCTGGCAACCGCACAGCAGGAGCGTCAAAAACAAGGCGGCTACCGGCGTCGCGGACAGGGCAAGGACGCGTGGGCGCATGACAACCTCCGGGTTTCCGGTATGGGGCGAGCTTGGCCGAATCTCCCACGAGCGTCAGGGGATTGCAAGCCTGACGACGCTCGGGCGGTCGGTCAGGGCGTGGGGCGTCCGAGCAGACGCAGCAGGCCGTCGAGGATGGTCAGGGGGTGGGGCGGACAGCCCGGAATGAACAGGTCCACCGCCTCGAGCACGCCCGGAGCGCCGCCATGGGTTTCGGGGCTCGCGGCGTACAGTCCGCCGGAGATGGCGCAGGAGCCGATGGCGATGGCCAGGCGCGGGTCGGGCACGGCCAGGTCGGTGTCGATGGTGGCCTGGCGCATGTTTTCCGTCACCGGGCCGGTCACGGCCACGCCGTCGGCATGGCGCGGCGAGGCCACGAAATCGATGCCGAACCGGCCGAGGTCAAAGACGATGGTGCCGAGCACGTTGATGTCGGCCTCGCAGGCGTTGCAGCCGCCGGCGCTGATCTGGCGCAGCTTGAGGGAGCGGGCGAAAAGCCGGCGTCGGGCCGGGTCCAGGGGCGTGACCTCAGGCTTGGTGCCCGGGCGCAGGATGAGGCCTTGCCGGGTGCTGGAGGCCAGGCGGTGGTTGCGGGTGAAGGTCACCCGGCCGGCCGGGCAAGCGCCTTCGCAGGCTCCGCACAGGATGCAGCGTCCAAGGTCCAGAAACAAGCCGTTCTCGTCGGCGCCCAGGGCTCCGGTCGGGCAGACCGCGACGCAGCCGAACTGGCAACCCTCGGCGCACGGCGAGGCGGAAAGTTCGGGAAGGCCCCGGAACCGGGGCGGCAGTGGCGGCAGGCTGTCGGGAAAGGCGACGGTACGGCGGCCCTGCCGCAGGCGCTCGGCCAGGATGTCGAACATGGCGTGTCCTAGAGATCGTGTCCGCAGTACGACAGGTTAAAGCTCTTGTTGCACAGGGGAAAATCCGAAATCTGCTGGCCGCGCAGGGCCACGGCCAGCCCGAACCAGTTGTGGAACGACGGATCGTAGACCTTGTAGGTCACGAATTTTCCGTCCGGGCCGGTGACGGCCAGATGGCGGATCTCGCCGCGCCAGCCTTCGATGATGCCAACGGCCAGATGGTTCGGTTCGGCGCGGAGCGGCGTCTCGACCCGGGGCGGCCCTTGGGGCAGGTCGGCCAGGGTCCGGTCGAGAAAATCGAGGGACGCTTCCATCTCCAGGCGGCGCACCAGGGCCCGGGCGTAGACATCGCCGAAGTCGTGGAGCTGCATAGGAATGTCCTTGGCCGCGGCGCCTGGCTGGGGAAAGGTGCGGCGGGCATCCCGGGGCAGGCCGCAGGCCCGGGCCGGCGGACCGACCAGGCCCAGATCCTGGGCCTGGGTCGCGGTGAGCTGGCCCGTCGCCTCGAACCGGGCCAGCACCGTGGAGGAGGCGAACAGCAGCTCGGTCGCGCCAAAGGCGGCGCGCCGGCCGGCTTCCAGGCGTTTGGCCAGTTCGGTCCGGGTCTCGCCGTCCAGGTCCCAGACCGTGCCGCCCGGCCGCACCAGGCCCCGGCCGAAGCGGTTGCCGCACACCAGGCCGGTCATGTTGAGGAAATCGCCCCGGATGCGGCCGCAGTAGGAACTGGTGGGCAGATAGCCCACATCCCCGGCCAGGGCGCCGAGATCGCCGGTATGGTTGGCCAGCCGTTCGAGTTCCAGGGCCATGCGGCCGATTTGCCGGCCCCGGGGCGGGGCCGTGACCCCGGCCAGGGCTTCCATGACCGCGGCATGGGCCAGGCTGTGACCGATGGTGGTGTCGCCGGCGGCGGTCTCCATGAAATGGACCGTGCGCGGGTCCGGGCCGCCGATGAGCAGCCGCTCGATGCCCCGGTGCTGGAATCCGAGGCTGATCTCTAAATGATAGACGTCCTCGCCCGAGCACTGGAACCGGAAATGCCCCGGCTCGATGATGCCGGCGTGGACCGGTCCCACGGCCACTTCGTGGATGTCTTCGCCCCGGATGCGGAAATAGTCGGTGATACCCGGCCCCGGGCGCTCGCCGTCGGGATGGACAAAGGACGGCGTGAAACGGATGGGCTTGAGCCAGGGATGGCCCTCGGGCCGGATCTCCCACTGTTCGAAAAGCTCGCGCTCGAACCAGTGGCACTGGGGACAGTCTGGGGTCAGGGCCGGATAGCTGGTGACCGGTCCGGTGCGCCACACGGCGAGGCGACCGTCGAGGTCCCGGCCGGCCAGGGCGAGCAGTCCCACGCCCGTTTCGCCGGGCAGGCCGCACAGGGCCATGACCCGCCAGCCGGCGGCCACCCGCGACAAAACCCGGTGGCGGAAATCCGCCACGGACAGGACCGGGACATCGGCCAGGGCCACGCTTTTGGTGTGCAGGCATTCCATGTTCAGCCTCCCAGGGACACGGCCTTAGCGGCCTGGTCGAGAAAACGGACCAGGGGCGCAGGCAGGTAGAGGCCAAGGAGCAGCGCGCCGCCAAGCAGCACCAGGGGCGGGGCCAGGGACAGGGTGCTTTCGTGGCCCGGAGCCCGGGTGGCCGGGGGCAGGGGCCCCTGGACCATGCGGGTGACGGGCACGGACATGCCGACGAAAATAACGGCCAGGCAGGCGAGGGCCAAACCGCCGGCCAGGCCGTGGCCGGTGGCGAAAAGTGACTGGAGGATGGTCAGTTCGCTGACGAAGATGCCAAAGGGCGGCGAGCCGGCAATGGCCAGGAATCCGGCCATCCACAAGGCGGCGGTCACGGGCAGGGCACGCGAGAGGCCCCGGGCGTCGTGGCAGGACCGGGTGTGGTACAGGGCCAGGATGTTGCCCGAGACGAGAAAAAGCGCGCCCTTGGTCAGGGAATGGGCCACGGCGTGGAGCATGGCGCCGTAAACGGCGAGGCCCCCTGCGCCCACGCCCAGGGCGAGCAGGCCCATGTGCTCGACGCTCGAATAGGCGAGCAGGCGTTTGTAGTCGCCCTGGCCGACGATGAAGACCGCGGCCAGCCCCATGGAAAGAAGGCCGAAGAGCACGAGCAGTTCGCCGCCGAAATCGCCGAGCCCGGCCGCGCCGAGCACCTGGTAGGCGCGCAGGATGCCGAGAAAGGCGCAGTTGAGGAGCGCCCCGGACAGTAGGGCCGACACCAGGGACGGCGACTGGCTGTGGGCATCGGGCAGCCAGTTGTGCATGGGGGCCAGGCCCATCTTGGTGCCGTAGCCGACGAGCACGAAAATAAAGGCTGCCTTGAGCCAGGGTTTGCCGGCCGCGACCGCCCGGGGGAGCATGCTCGCCAGGTCCATGGAGGGGATGGGGTTTGCCGGATCGTAGAATGCCACCGAAAAAAGGATATTGCCGAGCAAGGCCAGGGCAATGCCCACCGAGCAGATGACCAGGTATTTCCAGGTCGCTTCCAGGGAGCGGCGGTGGCGGTGGAAGTAGATCAGCGGCGCGCTCGACAGGGTCGTGGCCTCGACCCCGACCCAGAGCACGGATAGGTTGCGCGTGGTGGTGACCAGGGTCATGGAGGCCAGAAACAGACACAGGCACGCGGTGAAGATGCGTTCCGGGGCATTGGCGAAGGCGGCGCCGTCCTGGAAATCTTGCTTGGTGGCGGTTTGGCTTTCGGCGCGCAGGTAGCCGGTGGCGTAGATGGCCACGGCCACGAACAGCAGGCTGGCCAGGGCCAGGAACAGCTGGCCCGGGGCGTCGAGTTCGAGCAGCCCGCCAAAAGCCGGGGCCGGGTGGTGGGCGAAGGTGGCCGCGACCAGGACGGCATGGACCAGGGCGGCGGTCACGAGCACGGTCCGACGCGGGCCGTCGGCGGCCAGGAGCAAGCCCAGGGCGGCGGCGATGACCGGGACGAGAAGCAAAGCGGTAAGCATAACGGATCAGTCCCGAAGGCTGCAAAACCGTCCGACGTCGATGGACTCGAAGGTCTTGTTGATGTGGTGGATGGCGATGCCCATGACGAAGACGGCCACGAAGATGTCGAGCAGGACCGAGAGTTCGAGCCAGACCGAACCCTGGCCGGAAAGGGGCGTGCCGAGCAGGAAGATGCCGTTTTCGGCCGCCAGGTAGCCGATGACCTGGGTCAGGGCCTTTTTGCGGGCAATGACCAGGGTGAGGCCGGTGAAAATCGTGGTGAGCGCGGCCGGGAACAGCAGCGGCGGGAACAGCCCGGGCGGAAACGGCAGGCGCGTTTCGAGCCACAGCGAAAAAAGCAGGCCGCACACCCCGGCCAGAAGCGACAGGTTGAATCCCAGGTAGGGTTCGACCACCGGATTGACTTCGAGCCGGGCCAGGGTGCGGGCGAGCAGCCACGGGAACCCGACCGCCTTGATGGCCAGGATGGCCAGGGACAGCAGCCAGACATGGGCATGGCTGGCCGTGTCCGGAAAAAGCAGCGGCACCACGGCAAGGAGCGTCCCCTGGACGGCGGTCAGCCGGGCGAGCGAGCGCAGCCTGGTAATGGCCAGATAGGCCAAGTTGACGCAGATCAAGGCCACCATGACGGATTGGAACAGTTGCATGCCACCTACCTCAGCGCCACAGGGTCAGGACCAGGGACAGGGCGGCCAGGGCGCCGGCGCCGCCGAGCAGACGCGGTACCCGGACCAGCCGCAGCCGGGCCATGACCGATTCGACAATGCCGACCACCAGGGCCGTGAGCCCCATGGCGCCAAGCCAGACCGCCCAGGCGACAAGCGGCGGCAGCCCATGCACCGGCACCAGCGTCCCGACCACCAGGGCGGAAAAAAGCCAGAGTTTGAGCGCCGCGCCGTAGACGATGAGCCCGAGGTCCGGGCCGGAATGGTCGAGCACCATGACCTCGTGGATCATGGTCAGTTCGAGGTGGGTGTTGGGATCATCCACCGGGATGCGGGCGTTTTCAGTCAGCAGCAGCACGAACAGCACGGCCGGTACGAACAGGGATTCCGGGGTCAGCTGGGCGGCCGGCGTCTGGAGAAAGGCCGACAGGGACAGCCCGTCCGAGCGGCTGATCAGGCACAGGAAGCACAAAAAAAGCACCGGTTCGGCCAGGGCGGAAAAGCAGGCCTCGCGGCTGGCGCCCATGCCCTCAAAGCTCGATCCTGTGTCGAGTGCGGCCAGGATCAGGGCCAGCCGGGACAGGCCGAGCAGATAGGCCATGACCATGAAGTCGCCGGCAAAGCGCACCGGGGCCACGGTCCCGCCGGCCGGGACCAGCAGCAGGGCGCAGACGATGGCGGCCAGGGAAACGGTCGGGCCGGCCGCGAACACCCAGGAGGTCGTGCGGCTTAGCACCGCACCTTTGCGCGCGAGCTTGGCCAGATCGAAATAGGTCTGGAGCAGGGGTTTGCCTTGACGGCCGGCAAAACGGGCCTTGACCCGGTTGACGATGCCAAGGAGCAGCGGGGCGAGCACCAGGGCCAGGAGCAAATGAAGGCTGGTTTGCATGGCGGTTAGAGCTTCCAGGCCAAAAGCAGGACGACCGTGGCCAGGACATAGAGGATGTAGAGGTGGACCCGACCGTGTTGCACCACTTTGAGGGCGTCGCAGACCCTGGCCACGTATTCGAAGGCCGGAGTGAAAAACGACACCCGCAACCGGTCCGGGGCGGCGACGTGAAGGCTCGCCCGGGCCGGGAAATAACCGGGGTCCATGTCCAGCCGGCGGGACAGGCCCATGACCGTGCCGAGGACCTTGGCCGTGGGTTCCACGAACGAGGCCGGGCCGTACTGGATGCGGGCCGAGGGCGCGGTGTAGCCGCAACCCCAGGTGGCCTCGCGGCGGACGCGGCCAGAGGAGAGCAGTCGGGCGCGCAGGAACAGCAGCAATCCGACCAGTCCGAGCAGCAGGCAGGACACGGCCAGCACGCCCCATTGCATGCCCTGGGCCGTGTACAGGGCGTCCCGGGCGATGGACGGATCGAGGCCAGGGAAGGTCAGGGCGGCCTTGGCAACGAGGACGAACAGCCAGGGCGCGCCAAGGCCCATGGCCAGGCAGCAGCCGGCCAGGGCGACGATGGGGGCCAGGGCCAGCCAGCCGGGTTGTTGCGCCTTGGCAGCGGCCGGGGTGCGGGGTTCGCCGAGGAAGGTCAGGCCGTAGGCCTTGGCCAGGGCGGCCAGGGCGAATCCGCCCACCGCGGCCAGGGTGGCCAGGGCGGCGGCCATGCCAACCCGGGGCAGCAGTCCGGGCAGTTCGAGTCCCTGAAGCATGGCCAGGGCCAGGGTCAGTTCGCCGGCGAAACCGGCCAGGGGCGGCAGGCCGGCGATGCCGGTCGCGCCCAGGGCGCAGGCCGCGCCGACCACGGGCAGGCGTTTGCCAAGGCCGCCGAGCAGGGCGAACCGCACGGTGTGTACGGCATGGAGCACTTCTCCGGCGCACAGGAAAAGGAGTCCCTTGAGGGCGGCGTGGCTGAGCACGTGAAACAGGGCGCCGGCCAGGCCCAGGGCGGCGACGGCCGGCAGACCGGCTTGCCGGCCCACGCAGCCAAGGCCCAGTCCGGTCAGCACAAGCCCCATGTTTTCCACGCTGGAATAGGCGAGCAAGCGCTTGAGATGGCCCTGGGCCAAGCCCTGGAGGATGCCGGCCACGGCCGTGCCGAGCCCGAGGCAGAGCAGGACCCAGCCCTGCCAGGGGGCGGCCGGGGCGAGCAGTTCCAGGGTGCGCCACAGGCCGTACAGGCCGGCATTGATCATGGCCCCGGACAGCACGGCCGAGACATGGCTCGGCGCGGCCGGATGGGCCTCGGGCAGCCAGACGTGGAAGGGCACGAACCCGGCCTTGGCGCCGAAGCCGATCAAGGCCAGCACGAACAGGAGCACCGGAGTGGCGAGGTGGCCCGCGGTCGCGGCCCGGGCCAAGGTTTCAAAGCCGGAACCGCCGGCCTGGGCCCAAAACAGGGCGAAAAAGGCGATGAGGCAGACCGCGCCCAGATGGGCGGCGGCCAGATAGACCCAGGACGCCTCCCGGACCTCGGCCTCGTCGTCGTGGTGGGCGATGAGGAAAAACGGGGCCAGGGACATGAGTTCCCAGGCGATGAGGAACAGCACCGCGTCCCGGGCCAGCATGACCAGGGTGAGGCCGGCCAGGAGCAGGCTGTAAAAGAACCAGTGCGGTCCCAGTCGGGATTTGGCGGCATGTTCGCCGCCAAGGTTGGCCGCTCCGGACACGGCGCAGGCCGCGCCGAGGACGAAAACCGGCAAGAGGAACAGCCGGCTGACCGGGTCGAGGCCCAGGGCCAGGGCGCCCATGGGAAGGCCCCAGGGCAGGGTCAGGCTGACTTGGCCGGCGAAGGGGCCGGAGAGCAGGCCGACCAGACCGGCCAGACAGCCCAGAACCACGCCGCCGGCGCCCACGGCGTTGGCGGACGAGCGGGCGCCGAGCGCCAGAGAGAGCAGCGCGCCACCGAGCATGAGCCCAAGCGCGGCCCCGAACCATTCCATGCGAAGGCCTTTGGTGACGGAACCGAGCGATCAGGCAAGGACGGCCGGTTCCGGAATGTCAAAAAGGGTGTCGCTTAAGCCGCGTCGCGGAAGTTGTCAATCCGGGCGCGGTAACCATTTACAAAAGAAAGCTTATTCCTCCAGGCGCATGCGGGTCATGGAGGTCTTGAGATCGGCGGCCAGGTGGGCCAGGTCCGAAACCGCGGACGAGGCCTGGGACATGGTACCGGTGGCGGTTTCGGCAATGCGGTTGATCTGGTCCGTGGAGCGGTTGATCTCTTCGCTGGTGGCCGACTGCTGTTCGGCGGCGGTGGCGATGCCGCGCACCTGATCGGAGGTCTTTTCCACGAATTCCAGGATATGGCGCAGGGCGTCGCCGGCATCGTGGGCCAGGGTGTCGGCCTCGGTGATGACCTGGGTGGTATCGTCGGTGGCGGCCATGTTGCGGCCGGCGCTTTCCTGGATGGAACCGATGAAGCCGCTGACCTCGCGGGTGGCGTTCATGGTCTTTTCGGCGAGTTTTCTGACCTCGTCGGCGACCACGGCAAAACCGCGTCCGGCCTCGCCGGCCCGGGCGGCCTCGATGGCGGCATTGAGGGCGAGCAGGTTGGTCTGGTCGGCGATGTCGGAGATGACCTGCATGATGGCGCCGATGCCCTTGGCCTGGCCGCCGAGGTCCTCCATTTCCGATTTGAGGCTGTCCGCCTTGGTGCTGACCGTGGCCATGACGGTGATGACCTGCTGGACAAGGTCCGCGCCCTTGACGGCCATGGCATTGGCCTGGCCGGCGGTTGTGGCGGCATCGCCGGCGTTTCTGGCCACTTCCAGGATGGTGGCGTTCATCTCTTCGATGGCCGTGGCCACCTCGGCGGTGCGGGCGCGTTGTTCCTCCATGGCCTGGGTGGACTCCCCGATCTGGGCGGTCATCTGCTCCGCCGCCTCGGCCAGACTTTCGGCCACGGCCGTGGCATCCTTCACGCCCTGGCCGATGCGGTGGTTCTGGTCGGTGATGGTCTTTTCCTTGAGCACCACATTGGTGAAATCGGCCACGGAAACGAAACCGCCGATCAGGTTGCCGTCAAAGTCCATAATGGGCGAGGAATACACGCTGATATATTTGAGCTTACCCTGTTTGGTGGTAAATTCGGTCTTGAAGGACTGCTTGGCGCGTTCCCGGATGGCTTTTTCGGCCACGGTCTCGCGGGTATCGCCATAGAAGAATTTGGAAAAGTCGGCCCCGATGTGGTTTTCCGGCTTTCCGGTATTGTCGGTCAACCTGATCATGGATTCATTGAGCCATTTGATATTGCCCTTCTGGTCGACAATCGTCATGGGGATGACGATATTGCCCAGCATGGCTTCATCCTGGCTCAGGCGTCCCTTGAGGGCGCTTTCCATCTTGTCCAAGGATTGCTTGAGTTGTTCCAGGTCGATAAGTGCGTCGTGGGCAACACTGCGGTCAAAGGTGTTGGAACCGACCGAATCAAAGACCTGCACGAGCTGTGCAACCAGGGTGCCGACGCGCTTGTGCGTCCAGAGGAGAATGCCTGCCTGTACGACGAAGGTTCCGGCGGCTACGGTATATGCCAGGGTGGTATCACCCGCGAGCGCGCAAAGTGTTAAGAGAATCAGATTGCAAATGAGAAAAGAAATCAACAAGGGGAGTTTCATACGACCTCCAAACCTTTCAAAACGGATGATTGTGAAAATTTGTTCTTGATAGCCGCGACGACTTGAAAACGCAAGTGGAGTCCGCAATCAGCCGGGATGGCGCCGGTCTGTGGCGTGCTGTCCGGGAGCCGGAGGTTGTGGCGGGGATTTGAAAAAATGTCAGGTATTACGCGTGGAAAAGCACGACGCCCGGACGGGAGCAGGCCGTCGGGGCGTCGTACATTGGGGAAAACAATGGTCGCAGATCAGCCTTTGCCGGCCGCAGAACGCAGGGCAAAGCGGGTGCTGGCCGGAATGCGCCGACGCGCGAGGCCGTGGCTTACCAGCCGTTAATACAGCGATTGTACCGATGGTTGCAGCGCCGTGCGCAACCGGGATAGCCGCCGCAGGCCGAGACGCAATTCTGGTAGTCCCAACTGCACCGTCTTCCCCCCCAGGCCGGTGGCGGTGGCGGCGGCGGGGGCGGGTAATAACCGGGAGGCGGGCCATTGGGCACGCAGCCGCTGAAACGGTAGGACCAGTGGAATCCGGGCGGGCATTGGGCAAAGGCACCTGTCTCCGCCAGCAGGACGGCGAAGAAGGCGAGGATGATGGCCAGCACGACGAACTTTTTGCTCAAGCGCATGGGGGCCTCCTGTTTCTCTCCAGGCTCTCTTGGTAGCGCATTTATAATTTGGAAAGCAAGCGGAATATGGTGTGACAGGGGGGAAGCGTATCCTTTGCAGGGCTGCGAAGTCCATGGCCTGGAACACGTGGCGCAGATACATCCGGGAGTTGTAAACTGCGTGAACCCATTGGATGGACGTTGCGCCACTGTTTGAGGCGGCATTGAAACAGCCGGTCACAAAGGAAAAGTTCTTTGCGGTGGTGCGTTTTGTCTTGGTGCAAATATTTCCGATGCCCATGGACCTGGGTTGCCCCGGGATCTTTTCAGGGGATTGGATCGAATTGAGGGACTGGTTTGCGGCACAAGAGTCCTGGACGATGGGATCGGCTTAGAGGCAGGTTGTGATGGTCGCGAGCATGGCGCCGAAGCGTTCGGCCTCTTCGGGGGTCAGGGCGCAGAGGATTTCCTGGGTGAGCTGATGGTGGAGCTTGTGGTGCTCGGCGAAAAGCCGGGTGCCTTCGGGGGTGAGGCCGACCCGAATGGAACGGCGATCGGTCTCGTGGGGGCGGCGGGCAACATAACCGCCCCGTTCCAGCCGGTCCACGAGCACGGTCAGGGAACCGGTGGTGATGCCCATCCGGGCCGCCAGTTCGGTCATGCGCAGGTCGCCGTCGGCGCCGAGGATTTCGAGGGTGTGCATCTGGGGCGGGGTCAGCCCGCTTTCCTTGACCACGCCGTGCTCCCAGGAAGAGAATTTCTCGTAAAAGGTGATGAGCAATCGGGTGAGCTGTTCGGTGTCCATGGGCGTCATGCCTCCGGGGATGCAGGAACCGGTTCGGCGGTCAGGGCCAGGCTGGCCGAGGCCAGGACCACGATCACCGAGCCTGCGTTGTGGAACACGGCCGCCGCCACCGGGCTCAAAAAGCCCCAGGCGCCGCCCAGGATGGCCAGGGCGTTGAAGCACAAGCCCAGGCCGATGTTGATGGCGATCATGCGCACCATGCGCCGGCCCAAGAACACCAGGAAGGGCAGCCGGTCAAGCGCGTCGTTGGTCAGGGCCACGTCGGCCGTTTCCAGGGCCACCTCGGTGCCGACGGCGCCCATGGCCACGCCGACATTGGCCCGGGCCAGACCTGGGGCGTCGTTGATCCCGTCCCCGACGAAAAGCACCTTGCGCCCCTGGCTCTGAAAGTCGGACAGCACGTCGAGCTTGTCGGCCGGTTTGAGCCCGGACCAGATTTCCCGGATGCCGACCCGTTCGGCCATGGCCGCCACGGCCTGGGCATGATCGCCGGACAGGATGCCGACCGTGGCCACGCCCAGGTCGCGCAATCGGGCCACGGCCCGGCCGGCGGTTTCGCGCACCGTATCCGAAACCCCGAGCAGCCCGAGCACCGTTTCGTCGCGCCGCACGGCCAAAGCCGTGGCTCCACTTTCACGGATGGCGGCCAGGGCCGGGAGCAGGGCCCCGGGCAGGGCGTCCTCGCCACCGCACATCGCCGGGCTCCCCACCTCCACGGTCCGGCCGCCGACCTGGCCGCGCACGCCCAGTCCCAGGGCCGTGGCCAGGGTCTCGGCCTCGGGCACGTCGAGGGCCTGGCGGTGGGCGGCCTCGCGGATGGCCACGGCCAGGGGATGGGCGGCATCGCGTTCCACGGCCGCGGCCAGGGCAAGGACCTCGGCCACGCTTTGGCCCGGGGCCGGGGCCACGGTGTCCACCACCGGCCGGCCATGGGTCAGGGTGCCGGTCTTGTCGAAAAGCACCACGTCGGCCCGGGCCGCTTCCTCCAAGTATTGCCCGCCCTTGACGAGGATGCCCCGCCTGGCGGCCAGACCCACGGCCGCCACCGTGGCTGTGGGCGCGGCCATGAGCAGCGCGCACGGACAGCCCGCCACCAGGACGGCCACGGCCCGGTCCGGATCACCGCTCAGAAGCCAGGTCGCGCCGGCGCAGGCCAGAACGAGCGGGGTAAACCACGTCGCATAGCGGTCGACCACCCGGGCCACCTTGGGTTTCTCCGCCTCGGCCGCGACCACCAGCCGCACCACCTTGCCGAACGTCGAGTCCTCGCCCACCTTGACGGCCCGGGCCTCGACCCGGCCGGTATAGTTGAGGGTGCCGGCCAGGATGGTGTCGCCGGGACCGCGCTCCCGGGGCAGGGATTCGCCGGTGATGGCGGATTCGTCCACGGCCGTGAGCCCGGTTTCGATCACGGCGTCCACGGGAATGCGCTCCCCGGGCTTGACCCGCACCCGGTCGCCCACCCGGATCGTGTCCACCGGCACGGTGTGCTCGGTGCCGTCGGCATCGAGCCGTACCGCGTCCTGGGGGGCCAGGGCGGCCAGGGATTCGATGGAGCGGCGGGCGCCGTCGCTGACCGCCTCCTCCACCAGGGAGCCGAGGGTCATGATGAAGCTTACGACGGCGGCCGTGAGCACCTCGCCCTGGATCAGGGAGGCCAGGAGGGCCAGGCTCACCAGCTCGTCGACATTGACTTGCCGTTCCCACAAGCCCCGGGCCGCGCCAAAAACGATGGGCGCGCCGTTGACGGCCACGGCGGCGAGGGCCGTGACGAGGGCCCAGGTCGGTGAGCCGCCGGCGCGGGCGATGCCGAAGCTGACCAGGGCCAACCCGCCGCCGGCCAGACAGGGCAGGAATTCCCGGAAGCGGAACAGGCCGTGATACTTTCCCAGATGCGCGAAGCGACCGATCATGGAAACTCCTTAGGATAACCTTGAAGACAAAGAATCTCTATGACAGAGTATTTTGAAAGTCAAATGAAATGGCCGAAAAAATCCCTCACGCCGGACAAGAGACCCGCGCCACGGGGGAAAGGACGCACACCGCGTCCCGAGGCCCGGGGCAGTCCCGGGTGGGGAAGGGGGCGCGGAGGCTAGCGGCCGAGACTTAGCCGGCCGGAGGATTTGAGGGTGCCGAGCAGCTTGGCGGACTTGGCCGTGGCCATGCGGGAGGGGGTGTCCGGGTGGAAGGCGACCAGGATCATGCCGCAGAACTTGTCCTCGCGGTAGACCTCCACTCGGTAGATGGTGCCGGCCTTGTCCACGGAGTAGTTCGGGCGCAGATCGGCCAGGGCCAGGGCCTGTCCGGCCTCGTCGGCGAGCCCGGGCTTGGAGAAGCCGATGATATTGGTCCGGTAGCCGGCCTGGGGTTCCACGCGGAAATTTTGCCCAACCTGGACCACGGACCCGAAAGGCACCTCGCGCCGGCTGCCGTCCACATGCAGGGTGATGCGGTCGATGGAGGAGTCGAATTCCAGGTATTCGGGTTCGAGCTGGGTCACGCTCGTGTTGCCGAAGAACACGTTGAGCCGGTTGTCCGCGCTGACCAGGGCCATGATGGGGCTGCCGGGACGGTATTCCACGGCGCTGTCCTTTTTGAGCGGAATGTAGTTGAGCCGTTCCCGGGCGTTGCGCAAATCGAGGAAGATCTTGTTGCCGAAAAACGACACGGCCACATTTTCCTGCAAGGCTGCGGACACTTCCGGGGCGCCGAGGTCAAAGGTCCGCTCGAAGGTCACGCCGAAGGAGTGGAGAAAGGATTCGATGACGCGCAGGTGGTAGTAGGTGCGCATGGCCGGGGGCAAGTTCTTGCTGCCCTCGATGCCGAAGGCCGGCTTCTGGTTGCCGAGGGCGAAAAACGTCAGGGTCTTGGACATCTCCTTGGCGGTTTCGTTTTCCAGTTCCCGGGTATGGGTGTTTTTGACGTGGTAGGCGTGGATGGGATCGTAGAGATGTTCGTTGGCGGCGGCGGCGGCCGTGGCGGCCAGCTCGTCCAGATTGCCGAAGCGTTTGGCGTCCAGGGTGTCCTGGTCGATGATGACCGACTGGCCCCAGCGCTGGGGGCATTGCCAGTCGGACACCGTGGTCGGGCTGTAAAACCCCCAACCGTCGTGGAGGTGGAGCACGGCGTCCACCCGGGGATCGGTGATGATGTGTTTGATGTCCTGGACCGCGGCGTATTGCGGGTCGCCCGGATCGAGATCGGCGAACTTGCGGTTCATGTCGCCGTAGACGCCCCGGGAACAGCGGATGATGCTCAGGAAATTGAGGTTCGGCACCACCCAGACCGCGCCGGAGGTGATCTTGTAGTGGGAGATGAGCAGGGCGGCGGCGGAAAACCCGCCGGGTTCGTCGCCCTGCACGCCGCCGATCACGAGAATGGTCGGCCCAGGACGACCCGAGTCGAGCTTGTGCAAGGTGAAATCGAGATTGGCGCCAGCGGCGGAGGTGGCCAGGGCCAGAAGCAGCAGCAGAATCAGGACGTAGCGCATGGGACCTCTGGGGCGGCATTTTGGCGTGTCGCGCCGGAAGCGACACCCCCAACCCTAGGCGGAAACGCGTAAAAAGTCACCCCAGGGAAGCGGGGGGCAATCCTGCCGGGGAATACGGAACTCGGGCCACCGGGGGCCGATTGTCACGACCTGGGCCATGGGCTATGGCTTTTGGCTCGCAGCGGGCGTGCGCCACCAGGCCGCGCCGGGCGGATGCGCCGCAAAAAGGGGGAGCCATGCCGTTTGATGTGACCCGTTGGTGCCGGATTATACATGAACAGACGCCTGTGTACCTGCGCCCCGACGGTCCTGATTGGTTCGTACCCAATGCCGCCGGGGACGCGGTGCTTGTGGCCGTGGGTGCCGGGGCCTTGCCGGACACGGCCGGGGCGCTTTTTCTGGACCGGCTGCCGGGCGGCACCTCCGATCCTTACTTGGGCCGTCAGGGCCGCGTGGACTGCCGGGAACTCCAGGAACTCTGGCTGCACATCACCAACGACTGCAATCTGGCCTGCACCCATTGCCTGTTTTGTTCGGGTCCGGCCGGCGGACTGGAACTGGCGACCGAAACCGCCCTGTCCCGCATCGCCGAGGCCCGGGAACTCGGCTGCCGGGTGTTCGCCCTGACCGGCGGGGAGCCCTTTCGCCATCCGGGCCTGCCGGCGCTCCTCGACGCCATCCTGACCGATCCGGCCGCCCATGCCGTGGTCCTGACCAATGGTACCTGGTTTTTCCGACCGGGCCGCCTGGCTGGAGGGCCGCCCTCGGGACCGGCTGCATTTCCAGGTGAGCTGCGACGGGTTGGCCCCGCGCCACGATGCCCTGCGTGGTCCGGGCGCCTTTGCCCGGCTCAGGGACGATCTGGCCCGGGCCAGGGCGCTCGGGTTCGCGGTGACCCTGTCCTTTTGCCCCACCCGGGCCAATGTAGCCGACCTGCCGGCCCTGGTCGACGTGGCGGCCGAGGTTGGCGCAGCCGGGCTCCATCTCATGTGGCACTTTGCGGCCGGGCGTGGCCGGGACGCGGACCAGCCCGAGGTGCCGGCGCTTTTTGAAGCCGTGGTTGCCGCGGCCGACCGGGCTGCGGTCGTGGGGCTCGACATCGACAACCTGACCGCCCTGCGCACCCAGATTTTCGCGCCGGTCGGCACTCGCCACGACGGCACCACGGCCGGTTGCCAGTCCGTGGCCGTGGGGCCCGACGACCGGCTCTATCCCAGTCCGGCCCTGGTCGGCGTGCCGGAATTGGCCACCTCCCTGGCCGCCGGACTGGAAGCGGCCTGGCGTGAGTCCCCGGTGCTTGACCGGTTGCGCCGCACGAGCCGGACCGGCGGCGTTTCGCCCTGGCGTCTGATGCTCGGAGGCGGGGACCCGGATCACGGCTATCGCCACGGCGGCAGTTTCGAGGCCGCCGATCCCTATCTGCCCCTGCTCGAACGTCTGGCTGCCTGGGCGATTGTCCGTGAAGCCATGGCCGTGCCCGAAGCCCGGCCGGACCGGCCCGGCGTGTTGCTCAAGATGGGCGAGACCCACGAGAGCTGTCATGCCCACGGCGATCTGGCCCTGGCCCACACCAATTGCCTGCTGTCCCTGGCCAGCCACGGCAGCCTGGCCCAGATCAAGGCTTTTTATACGGCCGCGGCCACGGTGGAAAAGGGCGACATCGTCAATCCGGTCCGCTATCCCCTCGACCTGGTTGCCCATATTCCCGAGGTGTTCCGGGTGCGGGGGTATGGCTGCGGCAGCCCCATTGCCGACGCCGGCCTGGTTCCGGGTGAGACCATGGTGGATCTGGGGTGCGGTGCCGGGGTCGAGTGCCTGATCGGTGCCCGGCAAGTGGGACCGACCGGCCGGGTCATCGGCCTTGACATGCTGCCGGCCATGCTGGCCCGGGCCACGGCCGCGGGCAAGGCTACGGCCGAGGTTCTCGGCTATGCCAACACCGCCTTTTTCCAGGGCTACCTGGAGGCCATGCCCCTGCCCGGCGAGGTGGCGGACTGCGTCACCTCCAACTGCGTGCTCAACCTGTCCACGCGCAAGCGCCGGCTCTACGCCGAGATTTTCCGCATCCTGAGGCCCGGCGGCCGGCTGGTTTTTTCCGACGTGGCCACGGAAACCCCGGTCTCGGCCGTCATCGGCAACGATCCGAGCCTGCGCGGGGAGTGCATTGGCGGCACCCTGACCCTGGGCGACCTGTTCGCCATCCTGGAGGAGTCGGGCTTTACGGTCATCCGGCTGTTGCGCCGGTTCCCCTACCGGGTGGTGCGCCGGCACGCCTTTTATTCCGTGACCGTGGAGGCGCGCCGACCGCTAGCGGCCCCGACCGTCTGCAAGGTGCTCTACCGGGGGCCGTTTCGGGCCGTGGTCACCTCCGATGGGACGCTCGTGCGGGCCGGCGAAATCCGGGAGGTCGCCCTGTCCGAGGAGGACCGGGCCGGCTTGGCACTGCTCACCATTGACGAGCGGGGCAACATCGCCAATCCGGATTTCGATCCGGGCGGCACGTCCTGCTGCTGTGGCGAGGCCGCAACGCCCTGCGCCGAGGTGGCGGCCCTGCTCGAAAAATCCGACGACCAGGCCGCCGGGCTCGAACCCTTGGTTGTCCGGTCGCGCGGGTAAACGCCCCCAGCCAGACGCGTGGCGCAACCATACGTTACAACGTTGTGACCCTCCCCGGCAGGGGCTTGTGCCTCCTTGCGGCGGGGAAAAAAGGGTCGTATAGGCGAGATCACCTGCCCTTTCTGCGGCGCGGTCCAAAAGACCCTGTGGAACAACGGAAACAGAGCGGAAAAAACACGATCAATCCGGGAGAACCCACGGTGTTGCAGTGCCCTTTCCGGGTGGAGAGCAATACGCGGTCACGGTTTCTCCCTGAGCACCGCCAGACCGCAGAAAATTGTCAGCGGCCCCGGCCCATACCCATCGGATAGCCAAACGTTTGCAACGGAGGGCATATGATTTTGCGCACCCTGCTGCGGAGTCGTAGTCGCCTCGCTTTTCTGGCCTGCCTCCTGGCCGTCGGACTGTCTGCCGGCCTGGCCCAGGCCCAGACCCTGGTTGGGCGTATTACGGACGTGGAGGGCCAGCTGTACCTGTTTGTCCAGGCGCAAAACAACTGGGTTCCCACGGTCAAGGATGCCCCGTTCGGGCTTTCGGATTCCCTGTACACCAATCCGGATTCCCGGGCCGAGATCGTCATGCCGAACAATGTGGTCCTGCGCTTGGGTCCGAGTTCCCAGGTGCAGCTCGCCACGGCCAAACCGGCTCTGACCGAGTTTACCGAGACGGCCGGCGTGGCTCGGTTTTCGAACCAAAACAGTACCACGGCGGTCAACGTCACCACGCCCTACGGCGTGATCGAGGCGAGCCCCGGCGCCACGTTCGACGTCTACGTGGGGGACCAGTCCATGGAGGTGCTGGCCTTGGCCGGTGCCGTGAACTTCGTCCATGCCAAGGATCGTACGCCGTATCGGATCGTGCCCGGCGCGACGTCGCTGATCGCCAACGCCGTCGAAGTCGGTCCGGGCAGTGGCACCGTGGACCCGACCTGGGCGGCCTGGAACCAGGGACTCGACCGGCTCTGGGCCCAGCGGACGGCTGCGGCCAGCGCTTCGGTCCAGTACCTGCCCAAGCCCTTGCGGCGCGATGCCTACGAGTTGGACAAAAACGGCCGCTGGGAACGCGTCCTGTACAAGGGCCGGGAAGTCATGTTGTGGCGGCCCACGGACGTGCCCAATGGCTGGGCGCCGTTTAGTACCGGCCGTTGGGTGGAATGGAACGGCGACACCACCTGGGTGCCGGCCGAGTCCTTCGGCTACGTGACCCACCATTACGGGAACTGGGTCTACGTCAACGACACTTGGTTCTGGCAGCCGCCGCGACCTTCGGGACCGGAACCGAGCTGGTATCCGGGCCGCGTGGCCTGGGTCGGGTCCGGCGAGGAAGTGGGCTGGGTGCCCCTGGCCCCGGAAGAACCGTACTATGCCCACCGGCAGTGGGGCCCGGAGGCCGTGGTTGTGGCCACGGGCGCGGCGGTGGTGGCGACGGCCATCACCATTGCCGCCCTCAGCAACGCCAACCGCGCCATTGTCGTGCCGCAGCGCGATTTTTACGGTGTGGACAGCTACGCCCGTTACCGCGACCGGCGGGTGGACAGGGCCAGGTTGGAGCATCAATTCAGGCCAGCGCCGGTCATCAACAATACCGTGGTCAACGTGTCCACGACGAACATCAACCGTTATTCCTTCACGTCGAACACGGCTCCGGCGCCCAAGCCCGTGGCGCCCAAGCCGCCGGTCGCACCGGCGGTGGGGCAAAAGCCTGGTGGCGGCGCTCCTGGTTTGCCGACCACGGCGGGCGGGAAGCAACTCCCGCCCAAGCCCATTCCCCAGGCGCCGACCCAGGTGGTGCCGGTGTCAGCCGGGGCCAAGCCCGCAGCCTTGACCAGCCCGCGCCCGACGGCGGGTGGCGCACCGACAAGCGGCGCCATGCCGCAAGGTGCGGCTGGTACGCAAAAGCCGGGTGCGCCCACCGCAACGCCTGGTACGCCCGCCGCGCCGGGTACACCCACCGCGCCCGGCAAGTCGACTCCGACGGCTCCTGGGCAGCCGGCAGCCACGACGCCGGGGCATCCCGGGACGCCGGGAGCCGCGACCCAGCCGTCCGGCCTGGTCGGCCCGCGCACGACGCCTGGTGGCGCGCCGGTGAGCGGCGCCGTGCCGCAAGGTGCGGCTGGTGCGCAAAAGCCGGGTACGCCCACCGCAATGCCTGGCACACCCACCGCGACGCCGGGTACACCCACCGCGCCCGGCAAGTCGACACCGACGGCTCCGGGACAGCCGACAGCCACGACGTCGGGGCATCCCGGGACGCCGGGCGCCGCGACCCAGCCGTCCGGCCTGGTTGGCCCGCGCACGACGCCTGGTGGCGCGCCGGTGAGCGGCGCCATGCCACAAGGTGCGGCTGGCATGCAAAAGCCGGGTGCGCCCACCACAATGCCTGGCACGCCCACAACGCCGGGCAAGTCGGCCCCCACGGCTTCGGGGCAGCCGTCAGCCACGATGCCGGGCCATCCCGGGACGCCGGGCGCGACGACCCAGCCGTCCGGCCTGACCAGCCCTCGTCCGACGCAGGGGGGCGCGCCGGCCAGCACCGCCATGCCGCAAGGTGCGGCTGGCATGCAAAAGCCGGGTACGCCCACCACAACGCCTGGCACGCCTACGATGCCGGGACATCCGGGCACGTCCGGCCTCACCAGCCCGGCAACACGCCCGACTGGAGCGACGCCGACCCAAACTCCGAGTCAAATGGGCGCGCCGGGGATGCAGCGGCCGCAACAGGCCGGGCAGACACCGCATCAAAGCCCGCAAGCCAACCCGCAACAGCTTCAGCAGCAGCAAGTTGACCAACGCCGCGCCCAGGAACAGGCGAGGCAGCAACAGCAGCAGCAACAGCAGCAGCAACAGCAGATGGAACAGCAGCGGCGCATGCAGGAGCAGTCTCGCCAGCAGCAACAGCAGCAGCAAATGGAACAGCAACGCCGGATGCAGGATCAAGCTCGGCAACAGCAGCAGCAACAGCAGATGGAGCAGCAACGGCGTATGCAGGAGCAGGCACGCCAGCAGCAACAGCAGCAGCAAATGGAACAACAACGTCGAATGCAGGAGCAAGCTCGGCAACAGCAGCAGCAACAGCAGATGGAACAGCAGCGGCGCATGCAGGAGCAGGCTCGACAGCAGCAACAGCAGCAACAACAACGCCAGCAACAGCAGCCGGGCAACGCCCAGCGGCCGAATTGTCAGCAAAATCCCAATGATCCGCGCTGCAAGTAGCTGATTGTCCCTCGGCCAGCAGGTCGATACGGCGCGTTTTGATCGCCATGACAAAGGGGCCGCGTACACCGACGCGGCCCCTTTCGCGTGCTTGACCCCGCGGTCGAACCGGAGGCTTCGGCTTGGCCCGGGCAGGTCGGGCGGCGGGATTCCAAAGGGCGAAGCCCTTTGGCCGCCGGCGGCGTCTCCCCACCCCTTCACCCTTCGCACCACCAAAGAAAAGGGCCGCTCCCGGAGGAGCGGCCCTTGATGCAGCAAAGGAGAGGCTGTGTCCTAGCGGATGAACAGCATTTCCTGGTAGCTCGGCAGGGACCACAGGTCGTCGGCGACCACGGCTTCGAGGGAATCGGCCAGGGCGCGCACTTCGCCCATGGCCGGCAGGAGCGTGCCACACAGGTACTTGGCTTCTTCCAAGGTGCTGTCGGCGGAATGCTCCATGACCTTTTCGAGGTCCGCGACCTTGGCCTGGAGGTCACGCAGCTTGCTGGTGACGTCTTCCAAGGTGACCATCTTGTAGTCGTGGCCGATGGCCTTGAGGTTGGCGCAGGCGGCGGCCAGTTCGCTCTGGTAGCGCATGGCGGCCGGGAAGATGATGGTCTTGGCCATGCGCACGACCAAGTGGGCCTCGGTCATGATGGTCTTGCAGTACTGTTCGAGGTAGATTTCCTCGCGGGATTTGAGCTCGGCTTCGCTGAACACGCCGTAGGTGGTGAACAGCTTGACCACTTCGGCGCTGCTCAGGACGGGCAAGGCCTCGGGCGTGGTCTTGAGGTTGGGCAGGCCGCGCTTTTCCGCCTCGGCGTGCCAGTCCTCGGAGTAGCCGTCGCCATTGAAGACCACGGAATCGTGTTCCTTCATGAGCTCCTGGATCACGGTCTGCACGGCGCAGTTGAGCTTGGCGATGTCACCGCCGGTGGCGGCTTCGAGCTTGGTGGCGATGTAGTCCAGGGACTCGGCCATCATGGTGTTGAGGGACACCTGGGCGCCGGCGATGGACTGGGAGGAGCCCACGGCCCGGAATTCGAACCGGTTGCCGGTGAAGGCAAACGGGCTCGTGCGGTTGCGGTCGCCCGGATCCATGGGCAGCGGCGGCAGGGTGTCCACGCCGATATTCATGATGCCCTTCTGCTTGCAGCCTTCGACCTTGCCCTTCTTGATCTGCTCGAAGACGTCGGAGAGCTGCTCGCCGAGGTACACGGACATGATGGCCGGCGGGGCCTCGTTGGCGCCCAGACGATGGTCGTTGGAGGCGCTGGCCACGGCCGCGCGCATAAGCGGAGCGAACTTGTGCACGGCCCGGATGGCGGCGGCGCAGAACACCAGGAACTGGGCGTTCATGTGCGGGGTGTCGCCCGGATCGAACAGGCTGCCCAGTTCGGCGTTGCCGATGGAGTAGTTGAGGTGCTTGCCCGAGCCGTTGATGCCGGCGAAGGGCTTTTCGTGCAGCAGGCAGATCAGGCCGTAGCGCTTGGCCACGGTGCGCAGCACCGTCATGACCATGTGGTTGTGGTCGGTGGCCAGGTTGCCGGACTCAAAAATCGGGGCGATCTCGAACTGGCTGGGGGCCACTTCGTTGTGACGGGTCTTGACCGGCACGCCGAGCTTGTAGAGCTCGCGTTCCACGGCCATCATGAAGGACAGAACGCGGCGGGGAATGACGCCGAAGTACTGATCCTCGAATTCCTGGCCCTTGGCCGACTTGGCGCCGAACAGGGTCCGGCCGGCGATGAGCAGGTCGGGGCGGGCGAAGACGAAGTTGCGGTCGATGAGGAAGTATTCCTGCTCGGGACCGGCGAAAGAAACCACCGGCAGCTTGGTGTCGGTGCCGAAAAGCTTGAGGATGCGCTTGGCCTGCTTGTTGAGCGCCTGGGTGGAGCGCAGAAGCGGGGTCTTCTTGTCCAGGGCCTCACCGGTCCAGGAGACGAAGGCGGTGGGGATGCACAGGAAGGTGCCGTTGGGATTTTCCAGGATATAGGCCGGGCTGGTCACGTCCCAGGCGGTGTAACCGCGGGCTTCGAAGGTGGTGCGCAGGCCGCCCGAGGGGAACGACGAGGCATCGGGCTCGCCCTGGATCAGCATCTTGCCGGAGAACTCGGCCACGGCGCCGCCCTTGCCGTCGGGGACCAGGAAGGCATCGTGCTTTTCGGCGGTCAGGCCGGTCAGGGGGTAGAACACGTGGGTGAAATGCGTGGCCCCGCGTTCGATGGCCCAATCCTTCATGGCATTGGCCACGGTGTCGGCGATGGACGGATCGAGCTTCTGGCCCAGTTCGACGGTCTTTTTGAGGGACTTGTAGACGTCCTTGGGCAGACGCTCGCGCATGACCTTATCGTTGAAGACATTGCAGCCGAAGACCTCGGTCGGTTTGGTCTCGCTGAAGTTCAGGGGGGCATGCGACGGCTTGTAGTTGATGATGGCCGAAATCGCGTCCAGCCGAGCCTTGATTCCGCTCATAGGGTCCTCTTGCATTTGTGTTGCACAGTTTTGCAGGTTCCGTACCCGCCGTCCGCGACGTCTGCCGGTGTGTTGGCCGAAAGGAGCCTGGGCCGGGCAATCCGCGCCGGGGGAGGCGAATCGGTGTCCGTTTGCCACCGTCTCCGGGCCGTTTGCGGCCGATTCGGATGGGTTGGCGAAAAATTCCCCGCCTCTCGCCACACGGCCGACCTCTCTCCTCGACCGCGAGCGAACTCTCAATAATGTAAAAACGCCACCCCGTCCATATCGAAAAAGCCCAGGTTTTCATTTTCGGACGGATTTGGCCACCGGCGCGTGGTGACAAGCCCGTGACGTCGGGGCGACGGCGCGCCCGGCCGGTGCGGGCTCAGTCGTCGAGGAGGCGGCGGATGGCGGTCAGCTCGTCATAGACTTGGCGCAGGACCGAGGGGTCGCGGTCGGTCTCGGCCAACCGGCGCCGAGCGCCGTCGATGGTGAGCTTTTCCTCGTAGAGCAGGGTCTTGATGCGTGTGAGCAGGGCGATGTGGGCGTCGGTATAGAGCCGCTGGCCCTTCTTGGTGCGGATGGGCACGAGCTGGGGGAATTCCGTCTCCCAATAGCGCAACACAAAGGATTTGAGCCCGGTGCGGGTGGCGACTTCGCCGATTTTGTAGGTCTGTTGCTGCATGGTTCGCGTTGGCGTCCAGGGTCGGGGGATCAGTCGAAATCGGCCAGCAGGGCCCCCACATGGACCCGGCCGAACAGCACTGTGGAGGCGTACTGGGTACGGATGCGCCAGACCGCCCGCTGGAGCTGGTCCGAGGTGATGCCGTTGCGCAGGGCGGTGTAGGCCTCGATGAAGGCGGCCAGGGAATCGCAGACCTTGAGCAGTTGTCCGTCCTTGGGGTCGAGGCTGTCCAGGTTGCAGTCCTTGGCGAGTTGTTCGGGCGTTACCCGCACCGCCCGACCGTCCTTGTCCCGGATGGATTCCATGAATTCCGACCCCACGTCGATGCCGAGGAAATAGGCCAGCCGGTCGGCCAGGCCGGGATAGCCGCCGTCGCGCAGGACCGAAAACACGCGGCGTTCGAGTTCCCGGTGCTCGTATTCCTTGATCATGCTGCCAAGGGTCACCACGGACTGCTTGACCGGGGAGATGATGTCCCGGGTGAGCAGTTCGGGCATGTCGTGGACCAGGCCGGCGAAAAAGTTGTTGAGCCGCCGGGCCGGGCAGGCGTCCACGGCCAGGCTGAAGAAATAGGCGAAGGCGGCCACCAGGAACATGTGGCCGAGGACCGAGGTCTCGGGGATGCGCGGGGTCTGGGACCAGCGGGTCTGGAAGCGCAGCTGGCCGAGCAGGCGGCCGAAATGCCCCAGGGGATTTTTCTTGCCCTCGAACAGCCCGGCGGCCAGGTCCGTCACCCCGCGCAGGTCGGCGAACCGGGCCAGCCCGTCCCGAAACGACGATTCGATGTCGAGCAGCTCGTCGTCCCAGGGGTTGTCGCGTTTGATGAGGGTATATTCCCAGCCGCTGGCGTAGAGGTGGGCCGCGTCCAGGATGCGCCGGGCCGGGGCGTCGCTTTCGGGGATGACCAGATAGGCCCGCATCCGGGCCCAGAGGTCCTCGCCCAGTTCGCGCACCCGCGGTTCGAGCTGGTCCAGCACCCAGTCCGTGAGCTGGCGGTAGTGGGCCGGATTGGCCTTCATCTTATAGAAAACGGGGGGCTTGATATCGGTGATGACCAGGCGGTACAGGTACTCGAACAGGCCGCCTTCGACGATTTCAAGCCCCAGGGCGAGGCGTTCGGGTTCGGACAGGCCACCGGAATTGAGCTCGTAGAGCATCCAGGCCACCACCATCTTGTGGGCCTGCTTGTCCACCTCCACGAGTTCCATGCTCCGGTGCTTGTCGTTCCAGCGCTTCATGAACGACCCGGCGAACAGCAGTTGTAACAAGCTTTTGCGGACACTGACCATGGGGGCTCCCGGCACGTCGATTAAAGGGAAGCCTAGCCCGGGGTCGGGGAAACCGCAACCTCGTCCCCGGATCGGCGCAAAAGGGTATTGACAACGGCGCGCCTGGCGTCTACACAATCCGTCTTTCGAGCAACTCAGAGGAGCCGTCATGAAAACGTTTAGCCCGACGCCCAAAGATATTTCCCGCAACTGGTTCGTGGTGGACGCCTCGGACAAGATTCTCGGCCGGTTGGCGAGCGCCCTGGCTGCGCGCCTGCGCGGCAAGCACAAACCGGAATACGCGCCCCACATGGACACCGGTGATTTTATTGTCGTGGTCAACGCCGCCAAGATCCAGACCACCGGCCGCAAGCTGGACCAGAAGAAATATTACCGCCATTCCGGCTGGATCGGCGGTCTCAAGGAAACTTCCCTGCGCGACATGCTGGCCAAAAAGCCGGAAGATGTCATCCGCTTGGCCGTGCGCGGCATGCTGCCCAAAAACCGTCTGGGTCGGGCCATGCTCAAAAAGCTGAAGGTCTACGCCGGGGAGGCCCATCCCCACGAGGCCCAGAAGCCCGAAACCCTCGACGTGTAACCCGGTCCGCGGAGACAGAGAATGAGCGAAGAATTTTTCTACGGCACCGGCCGGCGCAAGTCCGCCGTGGCCCGTACCCGCCTCTACAAGGGCAATGGCCGCATCCTGATCAACGATCGGCCCTACGATGAATATTTTCCCCGTCCGACCCTGCACGCCATTGTGCGTCAGGCCCTGGCCCTGACCAAGCTCGAAGGCCGGGTGGACGTGAAGATCAACGTGGCCGGCGGCGGCATGACCGGTCAGGCCGAGGCTGCGCGTCACGGCATTTCCCGGGCCCTGTGCACCCTGGACCCGGAACTGCGCGGCGTGCTCAAAAAGGCCGGCCTGCTCACCCGCGACTCCCGCGAGAAGGAACGTAAGAAGTACGGCCAGCGCGGCGCCCGCGCCCGGTTCCAGTACTCGAAGCGTTAGTCGGTTCGGGATTTACGAAGTCCTCCAAGGCGGGGCCGCGCGAGCGGTTCCGCCTTTTGGTGTTGGTGCGGAGGGGAAGAGGAGAGATGGGGAGAGGTCGGGCGCGATTGGGGGAGATTGGGGAAAGATGGGGAGAGACGCCTCCGGCGGCCAAAGGGCGTTGCCCTTTGGAATCCCGTTTCGAGGGAGCGGGCGCAGGGATGACCCGTTCCAGGTCGGACCAATGGGCGCGGAGATTCTGGTGGGGGACAGAGCGGTCGGGACGGGCGAAGGCATGGGGCTGCGCCCGTCCCGGCGGCGTTACTGGGTCTGGCCGAGCAGGCGCTCGGCAATGGCGGCCGCGGCCCGGCGACCGGCCCCCATGGCCGAGATGACCGTGGCCGCTCCGGTCACGATGTCCCCGCCGGCAAAGACATTGGGCAGGGTCGTTTCCCCGGTGGCCGTATCGGCGACGATATAGCCCCGGTCGGTGACGCCAAGGCCCGGCGAGGCCGTGGTCAGGATCGGATTGGCCCGGGTCCCCACGGCCACGATGGCCAGGTCGGTCGGGATCTCGCAGTATTCGCCCGCGCAGGCCAGGGGCCGGCACCGGCCCGAGGCGTCGGGCTCGCCCAGGCGCATCTTCTGCAGCACCACCGAGGCCACCCGGCCGTTGGCATCGCCGTTGAAGGAGAGCGGGGCATTGAGGCACAGAAACTCGATGCCCTCCTCCTTGGCGTGGTGCACTTCCTCGCGCCGTGCCGGCATTTCCTTTTCGCTGCGGCGGTAGACGATGGACACGCGCTCGGCCCCGAGCCGCATGGCCGTGCGAGCCGAGTCCAGGGCCACGTTGCCGGCGCCGAACACCACCACGTGCCTGCCCGGGTAGACCGGGGTGTCCCAGTCCGGGAAGGCGTAGGCCCGGCCCAGGTTCACGCGCGTCAGGTACTCGTTGGCCGAACACACGCCGATGAGGTTTTCGCCCGGGATGTCGAGGAACACGGGCAACCCCGCGCCGACGCCGATGAACACTGCCCGGTAGCCCTTGGCCAGCAGTTCGTCCACGGTGACCGTGCGTCCGCCCACCCAGTTGGTGTAAAACCGGACGCCGAGGGCCTTCATGGCCTCGACCTCCCGGCGCACCACGGCCTTGGGCAGCCGAAACTCGGGAATGCCGTAGACGAGCACGCCGCCCGGTTCGTGCAGGGCCTCGTACACGTCCACGGGCACGCCGGCGGCGGCCAGGGTGCCGGCCACGGTCAGGCTGGCCGGCCCGGCGCCGATGCAGGCCACGTGGTTTTCCTCGAAACCGGCCGGACAGGCGGTGTCGCCGGTCAGGGTCTCGCAGGCGCCGTCGGCCATGAACGTATCGGCCACGAACCGCTCCAGACGCCCGATGGCCACGGGCTCGCCCTTGTTGCCCAGGATGCAGCCTTTTTCGCACTGGTTTTCCTGGGGGCAGACCCGTCCGCACACGGCGGGCAGGGAGTTGCTTTGGCGGATGATGCCGTAGGCGTCCTGGACGTTGCCCCCGGCCAGGGCGCCGATGAAGCCCGGAATGTCGATGCCGACCGGGCAGCCGGCCACGCAACCGGGTTTCTTGCAGCCCAGGCACCGCGCCGCTTCGGCCTTGGCCATGGCCGCGGTGTAGCCCAGGGCGACCTCGCTGAAATTGCGCGCCCGGACCAGCGGGTCCTGCTCGGGCATGGGCGTGCGCGGGGCTTTCTTGCCGTTTCCCTTAGTTTCCGCAGTGGCACACATGATGTTTCGTGAACTCCTCGTAGGCAAGACGTTCCATGGGCTTGAAACGCCCCCAGGCGCTGGGACAGTTCGCGGAAATCCACCAGCCGGCCATCGAATTCCGGGCCGTCCACGCAGGCGAACTTGGTTTCGCCGCCGACCTTGACCCGGCAGGCGCCGCACATGCCGATGCCGTCGAGCATGATGGAATTGAGGCTGACCAGGCAGCGCACGCCGTCGCGCTCGCACACGTCGGACACGGCCGCCATCATGGGCACCGGGCCCACGGCCACCACCTCGGCCACCTGCTTGCCGGCTTCCTCCAGCGTGTCCTCCAGGGGCAGGGTGACGAGGCCCTTGCGCCGTGGGAGCCGTCGTCGGTGGCCACGAGCACCTCGTCGCACACCCGACCGAGCTCGTCCTCGAACAGAAGCAGATCCTTGGTCCGGGCGCCGATGATGCCGATCACCCGGTTGCCGACGTTGTGATGGCCCTTGGCGATATGGTGCATGGCGGCGATGCCGGTGCCGCCGCCCACGCACACGACCGCGCCCTGGCAGGGCCGGATGTCCGTGGCCTTGCCGAGGGGCCCGCACAGGTCGAGGATGGCGTCGCCCTGGGACAGGGTTTCGAGCTGGGCCGTGGTCTTGCCGAGGACCAGGTAGACCAGGGTGATGGTGCCGGCGTCGGCATCGGCGTCGGCGATGGTGAGCGGGATGCGTTCCCCTTGGGGGGTGACCCGCAGGATGACGAAATTGCCGGGCCGGGCCTTGGCCGCGATATGCGGCGCATCGATGACGAGTTCGCTCGTCTTGCCCGGAATGAGGCTGCGTTTGCGCACGATGGTGTTGGTCATGAAAACGGTGCTCCTTGACGGTTGAGGGCGCGCCTTTGCGGTGACCGGCCCGGTGTCCGGGACGGTGGGCCGGGAGGACGCGCCGGTGTCCGCAGGCGATCCGACATCCTCCAGGGCGGCGTCCGCGGTCACCACCAGCCGGATCTCCAGGAGCGTGTCGGCTGCTCTGGAAGACACTCCGGCCGGCATGTCCGGGGACAGGCCTTTTTGGACGCGGTAGGCGATGATGCCCGGAACGCCGAGAATGGCTCTGGTCAGCGAGTCGCTGGCAATCATGTCCTGACCTCCCTGCGGGCGTGGGACGGTCGGACGGCGGTCTTGGTGTGGCCGCCGCCGGCCGTCGTTCTGTTCAGGCCGGGCCCGAAGGCCTGCCGGCGTCTGGAAAAGGCGTGTTCGCGGCTGTCGCGGACGGCAAGAGGACCCTCCTCTTGCCGACCCCCATGTCGTCATGCTGCCACACGGGAATTGTTCCCCCTTCCGCGGCTGCGTACGCCTTTCGCCTGCCGGTGGTCCGCGTGGCGCGGCCGCTGGTCAAGCGCTCCCCGGGGGCGTTTGCCTATCCCCGGGGACGGCGCGTCTAGTAGAGTCCGAGCTTGTCCTCGGACAGGCTAATGATGATGTTTTTGTGCTGGGTGTAATGGTCGAGCATCATGTGGTGGTTTTCCCGGCCGATGCCCGATTTCTTGTAGCCGCCGAAGGGGGCGTGGGCCGGCAGGACGTTGTAGGTGTTGATCCACATGCGTCCGGTTTCGATGGCCCGGGACACCCGGATGGCCCGGTTGATGTCCCGGGTCCAGACCGCGCCGGCCAGGCCGTATTCGCTGTCGTTGGCCATGTCGATGACCTCGTCGACGTCCTTGAACTTGATGCAGCAGGCGACAGGCCCGAAGATCTCTTCCTGGGCCACGCGCATGGAGTTGTTGACGTCGGCGAGCAGGGTCGGCCGCATGAACGCGCCCTTGGCCAGGTCGCCCTCGGTCACGCGCTCGCCGCCGACCGCCACCTTGGCGCCTTCGGAACGCCCGAGTTCCACGCAGGCCAGGATCTTTTCGAGCTGGCGCGTGTTGACCTGGGCGCCCATCTGGGTTTCGGGGTCCCAGGGCAGGCCGACCTTGATCTTGTTGAAGGCCTTGACCGCCGCGTCCATGAAGGCGTCGTAGATGTCCTCGTGGATGAACGCCCGGGAACCGGCGCAGCACACCTGCCCCTGGTTGAACAGGATGCCGAGTTGCAGGCCTTCCAGGGCCTTTTCCCAGGGCGCGTCCGGGAAGAAGATGTTGGCCGACTTGCCGCCGAGTTCCAGGGTGGAGGGGATGAGCCGCTTGGCCGCGTGTTCGGCCACGGTGAAGCCGACCTCGGTCGAGCCGGTGAAGGCCAGTTTGGAAAAGCCGGTATGGCCGAGCATGGCGTTACCGGTGGTGGACCCCTTGCCGGTGAGCACGTTGACCACGCCGGCCGGCAGCACCTGGGCCAGGAGCTTGGCCAGTTCGAGCAGGGACAGCGGGGTCTCGGTGGACGGCTTGATGACCACGCAGTTGCCGGCGGCAAGGGCGGGCGAGAGCTTCCAGGCGGCCATGAGCAGCGGGAAGTTCCAGGGGATGATCTGGCCGACCACGCCGATGGGCTCGCGCAGCACGAGGCTCATGATGGTGTCGTTGATCATGGTCGCCTGTCCCTCCTCGGTGCGGATGGCCGAGGCGAAATAGCGGAAATGGTCCGAGGACAGGGGCACGTCGATGTTACGGGTCTCACGGATGGGCTTGCCGTTGTCCATGGTCTCGACCATGGCCAGGTGCTCGGCATTGGCGTCGATCAGGTCGGCAATCTTGAGCAACATGGCGGCCCGATCCTGGGGGCTGGTCTTCTTCCAGGAGTGGAAGGCGTCCCAGGCGGCGTCCACGGCCCGGTCCACATCGTCGGAACAGGCATTGGCGCACACGGCCAGCGGATCGCCGGTGGCCGGATTGGTGGTCGTAAAGGTCTTGCCGCAGGCGCTGTCCACCCATTTCCCGTCGATAAAAAGCTTGTACTGGTCATCCAGGTGCAGGCTGGCAAGCGAGGACTGATACTGCTCTTCCAAACGCAGGTTCATGGCAAAGGCTCCTTACAGCGTGGCGGCGCGAAGGACGCAAAAGTCCCCCTCCGCCGCAGGACACGACGCAGTTTGTGCGGCAGCCGGGACCGCCGCGTGGTTCTAGGATGCACTATGCGGGCGGGTCAGGACGACAACCGGATCAGGGCGCCGATGGCCGCTTGGGCAGGTCGGGCGGACCGGGTCGGCATGGCCGCGCGACCGTCTGAGAAGACGGCATGGAGACCTCCTTGTGTGTTATGTTTTTCGGGACATATGTCTTTTAATACATAGTGTCAACAAAATTAGAATGCCCCATGATATAAGCATATTATATCTTTTGGGGGTCCGTTTGGGGACGGAAACAGTCCGATCCGTTCATGGAGAGGTCCGGCTTGGACGGACCGGAGAAGGGGGAGGGGAGAGGGGCGGCGCACGCCTTTTCCTTGCCCTGGATGGACCGGAGCTTGTATCAGGGGGCACACGGCGGCGTCCCGATACGGGCTGGCCGGCCGGGAAGGAGACGCGTCTGCCATGAACGAACACAAACCGCGTCCGTTTTGCGTCTTTGCCGACGCGAACGGCAATATTTACGACCATCCCGAGCTGGAAATGCTCGTGCGCCGGGGCGACCGGCTCGAACCGCCGCGCCCGGACGAACTCATTCCCCTGCCGCCGGAAAGCGAGCTGTTTTTGCTCCCCGGGCGCGACGCCCTGGGGTTCGACCCGGATACCGGCCAGGTGGAGCGGCTGGAGGAGCGGGCCGTGGCCGCCTTTGTCTGCCCGGGCCATACGCTTGCGGCCACGGCCGCCTACGCCACCCGGGACGGCGCGCCGATGCTGCCGCTTTTCGCCTACGGCGCGGTGGGATTTCACGGGGATCGGTTCTACGTGGCCGCAGCCAGGGTGGACGAGGACCGGCGCCAGGTCTTTACCGGCATCGATCCCGGCCGCATCGCCAAGGGGGCCGAGCGGTGGCGGCGCAAGTATCCGAAAAATCGGCTCGTGACCCATTTGTCGGGCTGCGCCTTGACCTCGTGCTGCCCGGCGGCGCGCAATCTGGCCCTGGGGCGGTTCGAGGCGCCGCTTCCCACCTCACAAGTGTGCAACGCCCACTGTGTGGGTTGCCTGTCGCTCCAGGACCCGAATTCGGGCTTTCCCGCCACCCAGAACCGCATCGCGTTCCGGCCGAGTCCGGCCGAGATCGTGGAGATCATGGCCGAACACGCCACGCGGGAACCGCGGCCGGTCTATTCCTTTGGCCAGGGCTGCGAGGGCGAACCCCTCACCGAGGCGGCGCTCATCAGCCAGGCCGTGGCCCAGTTCCGGGAAAAAGGCGGCAAGGGCACGGTCAACATCAACACCAACGCGAGCCTGCCCGACGGCGTGGAGGCCTTTGCCAAGGCCGGCGGCTCGTCGATCCGGGTGAGCCTGTCGAGCGCCGACGCGGCCCTCTACACGGCCTATTATCGCCCCAAAAGTTATGCCTTTGCCCAGGTGCGCGAGAGCATCGCCCGGGCCAAGGCGGCCGGGCTGTTCGTCTCGCTCAATTTCCTCTTTTTCCCGGGCGTGTCGGATACGGAAGCGGAGCTTGCCGAGCTCACGGACCTGATCGACGCGTACAAGGTGGATTTCGTGCAGTTGCGCAACCTGAACCTGGACCCGGAATTGTATATGTCCCTGGTCCGGGCCAGCGGCGCCCTGGACAATCCGGCCCGGTCGGCCTCCATGGGCCTGCGCAATTTCCGCAAACGCCTGCGCAAAGCCTGCCCCTGGCTCAAGTTCGGCTACTTCAACCCCTACCTGGAGGACCGGGCTTAGGTGATAGGGGGGGGATGAAGGGGAGAAGCCTCCGGCGGCCAAAGGGTTCCACCCTTTGGAAACCCATACGGGAAGAAATGAAAAGGGCTTGGCTCCACGGAGTTCGGAGAGCCAAGCCCTTGCGCGTTGTTTGAAGAAATGGCCGCTGTGGTTTGGCGCGGCCGGCATAGCAGGTTGAGGTCAGACCCCTTGCGGGTTTCCAAAGGGCAGCGCCCTTTGGCCGCCGGAGGCGTTCTTCCCCCCTACCTCCCCGCGCAGCCCTCGTCCGGGAAGTCCACGATCACCTGTTCGTCGCCGTCCTTGCGGATGGCGATCTGGCCGATGACGCGGGCGTATTCGTGCAGGGCTTTCAAGCGCTGGAGCACGTCGCTGGCGATTTCCGGGGCGACCACGAGCATGAATCCCACGCCGCAATTGAAGATTTGCAGCATTTCCGGCCAGGTGAGGTTGCCCTGGGTGCGCAGCCAGTCGAAGACCGGGGCCACGTCCCAGCTGCCGAAGCGGAACCGCGCGGCCACGCCCTTGGGCAGGATGCGGTTGACGTTGTCGTAGAAGCCGCCGCCGGTGATGTGGACCATGCCCTTGATGTCGAAGTCGCGCAGCAGGTTGAGCACGGTCTTGACGTAGATGCGGGTGGGGGCGAGCAGGGCTTCGGCCACGGTTTTGCCCGATTCCGGGATCTGGTCGTCCGGGGCGAGGCCCGAGGCGGTGAGGATCTTGCGGATGAGCGAATAGCCGTTGGAGTGGGGCCCGGTGGACTCGATGCCGATGATCACGTCGCCGACGCCGATGCTCGATCCGTCGATGATGTTGGCATTGTCCACGATTCCGACGGAAAAGCCGGCCAGGTCGTACATGCCGTCGGGGTAGAACCCGGGCATCTCGGCGGTTTCGCCGCCGAGCAGGGCGCAGCCGGCTTGCTTGCAGCCGTCGGCAATGCCGGCCACCACCTGGGTGGCCAGATCGACCGAAAGTTTGCCTGTGGCGAAATAATCCAGGAAGAAAAGGGGCTTCGCGCCCTGAACCAGAATGTCGTTGACACACATGGCCACAAGATCGATACCGATGGTATCGTGCTTGCCAAAGTCATGGGCGAGCTTGAGCTTGGTGCCGACGCCGTCGGTGGAGGCCACGAGCACAGGCTCCTGGCAGGCGCCGGGTTCGAGCTTGAACAGCCCGCCGAAGCCGCCGATATCGGACAGGACACCCTTGATGGTCGTCCCGGCCACGAGGGACTTGATGCGCGAAACCAGGGAGTTGCCGGCGTCGATATCCACGCCGGCCGCCTTGTAGGCTGCCGCTCTGTCGGCCATGGGAACGCTCCTTGCGCGAAGTGCGAACGAAAGAGACACCACATAGGTTGTTTACGCTGAAAACTCAAGGGAGACCGGCCATGACGGCGCTGATCGACCGGAACCGGGGCAAGGGTGTGGGAATTGTGGGCATCGTGGCCCTGGCCGTCTGGTTCGTCCTGTGTGCCGGTCCGGTCCGGGCCCAGGTCGCGCCCCTGCCGCCCCAGGAGGAACCGGACGACGATCCGCCGCGCAAGGATGTGCGCATGGGCAATACCGAAAACATGCGCATGGGCCGCGATGCCGAGGGCAATGTGGTCATGGAGGTCCGGGCGCCCAAGAAAAATTCCGCTTCCCAGCCCCAGGTCGGGCCGTTTTTCATTTATCCGCAGGTGGGGATGCCCCCGATGCCGGGCGGCGGTCCCGGCGGCCAGTCCGGGAGCCAGATGGGTGGTCAAAACAGTGGCTCGGGCATGAGCCAGGGCGGGGCCAGGGGCCAGGGAACCGGCATGTCCGGTCAGACCATGTCCTCGGGCCAGATGGGCCAAACGGGTCAAATGGGTCAGACCGGGGCTATGGGGCAGACGGGCCAGATGGGACAAGGCGGGCAGGGCGGTTCCATGGGCATGCCGGGGCAGACCGGCTTCGGCGGGCAGACCGGACAGAGCATTCCGGTCCAGTCCGCGCCCGCCACGACAGGGACCGGGTCGTAACCCCCGGCCCGGGAGGTGTGCGATGTATCCGGCGCAACTGTGGAAAAGGCTGCCGGACGGCAAGGTCCAATGCCAGTTGTGCGCGCATTATTGCCGACTCGGCCAGGACGAGCGGGGCCGGTGCGGGGTGCGCCAGTGCCGGGACGGAGCGCTTTTCACCCTGGTCCACGACCGGGTGGCGGCGATCAACCTCGACCCGGTGGAAAAAAAGCCGCTCTACCATTTTCTGCCCGGCACCACGACCTTGTCGTTCGGGACCATGGGCTGCAACCTGTCCTGCGCGTTCTGCCAGAATTACACCCTGTCCCAGCCGCCGCGCCAGGGGCATCCCATTACCGGCGAGCACGTCACCCCGCAGGAGCTTGTCCAGGCCGCTACACGCAGTGGTGCCGCCTCCATCTCCTATACCTATTCCGAGCCGACGATCTTTTTCGAGCTCATGACCGAGACGGCGACTTTGGCCCACGAAAAAGGATTCAAAAACATCCTGGTTTCCAATGGGTTCCAGAGTCCGCAGTGCCTCAAGGCCCTGGGGCCGCTCATCGATGCGGCCAATATCGACCTCAAGGCCATGGACGCGGATTTTTACGAGCGGATCTGCGGGGCCAAGCTCGCGCCGGTGCTGGCCAACCTCGTCCACATGCGCCGGCTGGGCTGGTGGATCGAGGTGACGACCCTGCTTATTCCCGGACTCAACGACGCGCCGGAAGCCTTGCGGCGCCTGGCCGATTTCCTGGTGCGGGAACTGGGGCCGCATACCCCATGGCATATTTCGCGCTTTCATCCGGAATTTGCCATGCGTGACCGGCCGGTCACGCCCCTTGAGACCCTGGAGCGGGCCTATGCCATCGGTCGGGAGGCCGGGCTGGCCTTCGTGTATGTTGGCAATGTGCCGGGGAATGCCCACGATGGCACGACGTGCCCGGGTTGTGGGGAATTGTTGATCGACCGCAGGGGGTTCGCGGTGTCGGCGGTCCGCACGGTGGGTGGACGTTGCGCCCATTGCGGCGCGCCACTGCCGGGCGTGGGGCTGCCGTAGGCTTGTCGCCAGGAAGGGGCTGGCCGACCTCATCGTTGGCAGTGGAACGCCGTGCTTGGGGTGTCGTAGCCGGCCCGGGAGGCGCGGGGCGACGGTCTTGCCATGGGCGCCCGGTTGCAGTAATCAAATCGGCTCTTCGGATCGGGGCGTGGCGCAGACTGGTAGCGCGCCTGCTTTGGGAGCAGGATGCCGGGTGTTCAAATCACCTCGCCCCGACCACTATATTTCAAGGGGACAGGCCGTATTCGACCTGTCCCCTTCCTTTTGGATAATCGGGCTGGATATCTCTTGGTCAACCCAACAGAATAACGAGGGAATTTTGGATGACATTCGGGCAGGCTGCAGGCTGTCCCACGTGAGATCACCCATTAAAACGGCTACCCGGGCGTCTTGCACAAAAAAAGCACCCCTTCTGGGATGCCCAATATTTAATCCGACTAACTGGCCCGACTCTTCCAGCCATGGCAACCGTGCAATGGTTCGACGCTTTTCGTCGCCAAGCCGGTGGTCATAATTATTGGCAGTCATCTGGATCGACGAGTGGCCCATAAACTTGCTCACTGCCGAGAGGTCTCCTCCTTGATACGATCACACTGCGCCAAGGGCTTCATCTCCTGAAGACGCGCTAGGAACTCCTCGGAGAGCGGGACGGTCCTCCTTGTATTGGTCTTGGTCTTTCCCGGCGGTCTTCGGTGTTTGCCGCCACGGCGATTATGGCGGCGACGCTGATCGCCCGGCCGCCTTCGCGCTGCTTGAGGTCGGTCGCGTCCAGCCACAAATAGGGCCTCTCTCCCGTCAACGGCCTGGAAAGAAAGGCATGGACCCGTTCCTCGATGTCCTTGCACAGCTTTGGCTCCTGGGACTTGGAGATGCCGGAAAGGCCCATGGCCTGAACGAGATCGTCCACGCGCCGCGTCGATATGCCGCCGATCCAGGCCTCCTGGATGACGGCCACCAAGGCGCGCTCGCTGGTCGTGCGCGGCTCCAGGAAGGGCGGAAAAGAGCTGCTCTGGCGCCGCTTGGGGATGCGTCGCTGCAGGGAGCCGACGCGGGTATCAAGGCTGCGGTCTCGGTAGCCGTTGCGGGAGCTGACCCGCTCGGGATTTCGCTCGTGGCGGCTGGCTCCGATCAGGCCGTCCACATCGGCTTCCATGAGAAGCTGCAATAATTCAACTACTGTGAACAGATTCTAGCTCGGGATGAAATCCCAAAACAAAGCTAGCCAACCATAAGTGTGGACATTTATCTATTTTCTTCGCAAAAAAATTATATGCCTTGAAAATTTCCATTGGATCGTTGGAACTATCACCTAAAGAGAAGAGGTATTTTCCATTGATCCATTCACAAGTGAATGGCCTCCAGAAAGCCCCTGTCCCTTTCACCATATTCTGCACTCCGGCGGCAAATGGCACCCGCTCAAGACCAAGAAAATCAATGCACATGCATTTATTGCTCTTAGTTGTCAGATCTATGGCAATAATTACATCTTCTCCACGATGTATGGCTCGATGTATGGGGAGCATGCCGTCTTCAACATAATGGATATCTCCTCCGTTGAGAAAATATTTCAAAAACTGCAGACGTTTTGTATACATTCCCCGTACAAGCGGATGGATACCTGGAGTTCGAAGAAATATGTTTGAAGCGACTATATGCAGAGGCCGTCCATGTTTACATAACCAAAGGACTCCAACAATATAACTTGCGTAGTGAAATATGCAATAGATCGTTGCCTTATGAACATCCTGTTGAATAGACATCCCAGAGCAAGGCACAACGAGTTGTTTTTCCAAGCGATCAAGGGCATGGTCCTCAAAATCGTTGATCGAATTTGCTATATATCGTTGGACAATGGCAAGCAACAAACGCCATGTTGGCCAGTCAGAGTGGATACGTTTAAGGGAGGACCATACTAGGGGGCGAATTTTATAGCGCCCGGTAGCATGTGTATACCAGTCATATCCAAACGCAGCATGGATGACTCCACGTATACAAGCCCAACAGCGTCCTATTGAAATTGGTGCAAATCTGGCAAACAATCTGAGTATGGTATAATCGAGAGTCAGAAGTTGCCATACAATCCAACGACGGAGGTGTAGTAATATTTTTTTCAATACATTGAATTCAAAAAACATTCTGGACATGAGCCACCATAACACTTTTCTCTCTCAAATGCGATCCCTCTCGCGACCGTCTGTGTCAGCGATTACTGATACGACAGAGGAACAGACCGTCGACCACCACGGATTCATGAATCTCAAACAACCTCCGAAACGTGGTTTCTCCTTCTTCGGAATGATCATGGGCGGCCATAATCAGTGTACGATTTCCGATGAAGGTTCGAAGCCCCTGGGCGTTTCGTTCGATTTCCACGGCTACGTGTGCGCAATCATTAAAAATAAATTCATATCCCAGATCAGGGGCAGTGGAGAAGTCTCCGACATGAATCTGCACGTACTCCAGAAGACCCAATGTAGCGAGATTGCGCCGCAGACATCCAATCACGCCACCTTCCTGCATCAGAACTGGTCGTATATGGGTTTCAAAATAGGAACGTGGTACGTGGCCAATCGAAATATTGCCACATTCCGGAAAAGAGTAGTGCATTTCATCGCCAAGAGGATAGGCGTTCTCCAGTTTTGGACAGATTTCGCTCGTGACGAACTGTTTGCCGCCCCCCGAGTCCCGAATTCCCCGGGCCAAAATCGAGGTTGACTTTCCCACCCAGGCGCCCATCTCCAAAAACGGTCCGTCAAGCACCAGGGCGCAGCCATAGAGGATGCGCTGTTCCTCCGGACGGAGCCAACCGTTTTCGATTGGGGTCAAGATTTCAGGACAGGGTAAGGCGGCAATCTTGGCGAGAAGCTTCGACAGTTCCGGGGCACAGGTGCTGACCGGGATCTGGTTCCTCAGGGCTGACAAACGCTGAATTTCCACCTCGTCTTCCCGCAGACGCGCCTGCAGCTGGTCGCATTCGGTCGTCTGCTGTGCAAGCCGTATCTCGGCCGCATCGAGCCTGTTTTTCAGGTCCGCCAGAGCCGTACGCTGCGCCTCGCAGGCCTGTCCCAGGTCGAAAAGAGCCTGATCCTGAAGTCCGATCATCCGGTTAAGGAACGCGGCGTCGGCGAGCTGCTCAGAGGATTGGGAAGCCAACTGCGCCAAGCGGGCATCGTGGACCACTACCCCCGTATCCAGGAGCTCCGACAACTCCTGGGATGAGAGAAAATGACGCAAAAATTCTTGTTCGAGCTGGCCACTGGCCCGCCGCTCACTCATGTACCGCGTTTGCCAGGATGTCCCCCGATCGAGATTCGGAAGGCCTTCAAAGAATCTGTCGAAAGCTTGAACCTTACGATCATACTGGGCAAGAGTCCGAAGCGGATAGTGAAAGATCGTTGCACTGCCGTCGCTTGGCGGCCTGCCCGGAGGCCCTCCTTCCAACTCAACGTCATGGCCGGCCATTCCCAAGCGTCGAAACGAATGCATCTCGAATGCGACCTTGGGAAGAAGCGTGGTCATCAAGATAGGATAATTGGCTGAAAAATCAGTATCTTTGTTGAGAACCGACAATCGGTAGGCCTCGGGGGAATATGGCCTGCATACCCTATAGACGTGGGTGTTCAATACGGAGCCCGGCACGGACAGCACCTCTCGCGGGGCCAACATGTTGAACCGCAACGCGGTGATGACCGGCTTTGTCCAAGGGAGCGTCCGAAAAGTCCCTGTCGCGGGGAGCCAGAACTCGTCGGCATCAATGGACAGAGCCCGGTCGGCCTTGAGACGGCGCGCTTCCGAGAAAAGGATGTCATACCAGATGTCTACCTTGTCTGGCAGTTCATCCCGGTCGCGTCGCAGACACGTCAGGGGGATGCCGTCGCGCCGCAGGGCTTCAAGGGTTTCAAAGGTGCCGTCAATGGAACCATGATCGATGACCACAAAGGCATCGATGCCCACCCGGAGATGGTGAAGGATATTTTCGGCAATGATGTCGTTTTCGTCCCGCACGACCATCACGGCCACGATGCGCGCGCCAGTTGGGGTCATGGTCTATACTCCAAGGCAGCCCCCAGTGAGGCCAGGGGATCGATGCCGCGTATCCGCGCATAGGCGGCTTCGGCCTGTTGCTGCCGCAAGGCAGGTGTGTGCAGCCAGGCGAGAATCGATTCCAACGGGTCCTGTCCGTGTTCAAAGAAGGCGCACAGGTCGTTGATTTCCGGCTGGGGCCAAGCCGCAGCCTCGGAGAGGCTGAAGGCCCGTAGATGCGCCATGGCCACCAGCCGCATGGGACCGATGTGCCCAAATGGCCGAGCCCGGCCCAGACTGAGCACGATGCGCGCCTGCTGGGCCAGGGCGTTCCGCAAAAAAAGCGGCGTCACGTCCTTCGGGGTTCGCACGGTCAAAGTCGCCCCTTTGGCAATCCGCTCCAACATCGGCTGACGATAGTTGTCGACGTTGCCGAAAAACAGCACGTCGATGGATTTATCCGCCTCGGAAATACGCCCTGCCGTTTCCAGCAGTGGGCAGTATCCGGGCACAAAATGCTGGGAAAAAACGCCCAGATCCCGTAGCATGGCGACACTGTCCTTAAAGTAGGACAGAAAAAACCGGCAGCGCTCGAAAAAACGCCGGCCTTCACCGGCAAACAGCCAAGATGTCTCAGGCTTGAAATTCACCATGCCTTCGGCAACGAATTCTACATCGAACAGGCCGAAGTCAAATTGCGTCTTGGTAATGGTGCGTATTTGCTCCTTGGAGAGGTATTGCAGTCCAACAATGATATTGAGGGCTTTTGATTCCAGACGTGACGTAGCCATGGTCACGTTGTATCCCAGTTGCGACAACCAATAAAAGAGGCTCGTGTATATTTCTTCCTTCATGATCAGCCAGCTGTGCGACCGATCAAATATGGCAATATGCACGTGATTCACGCATCCTCCTAGGCGCCGTCATAAACGAAATAGCTTGGATAGCTGAGATAAGGCAGTCGGCGTAGGGTGATGTTGTTGAGTCCGAAGACCTCTTGCAAGGCCAGGGTCTCACCGGGGAAGCCGGGATCGTTGAGTTCGTCCAAGGCGACAACGCTCCCCCGTACCAAATGGGGTTTGATGGCCTGAAGCATGGCGCAGGTAGGGCTGTAGAGATCCATGTCCAGATAGGCCAGGGCAATGATGGTCTGGGGATGCTTCTCAAGATAAGCCGGTGCGGTTTGCCGGACATCGCCCTTGACAATTTCAAACTTCCGTTTGTGCGACAACGGCTTGAGGGCTTCCTGGGCGGTGAGTAATCGTGTCAGGAACGTTTCGTAGCCAGCCGTGGTGCGGACGTTTCCCGGTTGGGCGTAATCCGACACGCCGTCTTCGGCCGCGATATCGACGAAACCGGAAAACGTGTCGAATCCGATGATCTTGCGATGGTGATGGGTCGGCTCATAAAGCGTGCGCAAATTTTGGAAAAGGGAAATATTTTGCCCCCAGCGGGTGCCAAACTCCATGACTACGCCGGGCACATCGACAATCAGCCGGTAGATATGATCCATAAACAGGATGCGGCCAAGCAGTACATGGTCGGCGAATACACCCAGATTGTCGATTTTTTCATCCCTGGGGATGGGGGAAGTCTCTAACAATTCGACAAGCGCCTCGCGTGCCGTCTTTTCCGGACCGCTCAAGGCCCGCTGAAAACCAAGCAGATTTGCGGCATTCTGGGACGTTTCTTTTTCTGACATAGCACCATATCCTCGTGATACACTCTTGACAGCCCGTTAAAATTTCTCTTCTTCAGAAGACCCGCCCCAGCCTCATGCAACCAAATCGCGATCTCTAAACAGGCCTTCGCCTACAACGCCAAAAATCATGACAACAATGGCGCTGATAGGGAGTGTCCCGAAAACTGTGTAAATGCCCGGTGATGGATCAGCAGAGATAGTCTTCAAGCCGTTCCTGGAAGAAGATCGAAAGCTGGGCGATGATCTCCCGCCAGTTCCTCGTTCGCATCGTCAAGCGTCTCCCGGATCGGCCACCGCCAGATACAAAGCCTCGAACAGGGCGATCTCCGTCGAAAAGACGCCTTTCCCCTTCACGGTTTTCCTGGCCCGGCTGTTGAGGCTCTCAATGGGATGGGCGATGTAAATCAGCCGCCGTACCGCTCCGGGATAGTTGAAAAATCTCGCCAGTTCCGGCCAGTGCCGTTTCCAGGACAGCACGACGTGGGGGTATTTTCGTCCCCAGGTGTCCTCGAACTCGGCCTGGGCCATAAGGCCGGCGTCCTCTTGTAGGAGCGGTGTAGATCGAGTGCAGGGAGTTGGCAACCTCTTTGCGGTTTTTTCCAGGCCATCTGCGCCAACGGGTTCCTGACCTGCTAAACGAGGCAACGCTGGATTTGCGCCTGGGGATACACGGCCCTGAGGGTCCGTGTCATCTCACAGGATATTGCCACAGCCATGAACCTTTCTGCTATGAAGAATAAAGCCGTAATTAATGCCCTGAAACTGAGTCGGAAAAGATATTTCGAGGTGATTGAAAAATACAAGAGTTACTACAAGACGCGTATGAATGAACTTGTACAGTAATAAAATTTTAAGCACGGCGACAGAGCATGCACCAAAGGCCACAACGGAAAATGTTGTCTAACAGGGGTTAATGGCTGGCGAAATATCAAATGTTCTAATAAGCTAACCCAAGAAGGCAGGTTCAGGAACAGGAGATAGATATGGCGTCCTCGACGCTCACGGTGACAGCCACTATTCAGCTCGGTTTTCGCAGAGAATGTACAAAAAGGTGTCCCCTCTGTCACTATGCACAAAATATGCCCCATGTTCCCATGGGGGAGGCTACCAGCACACCGGTCTCCCTGGCCGCTCCTTTTCTGTAGAAGATGCGAAAAATGCGTCCCACATGTCACTCCTCCACTGGACCAATAATTCCTACCTGATAATGCAGAAATATTGTTCTCCAGTCTGGATACCCGCTGGCTTTGGATAACTTTTGGAGAACCGGGAATGTCCCGGAGAAGATCGATTTTGTCCAGAGTGACTTATCCAGATCCACCAATTCTATAATGATTACAGGGCTTGTGTGCGGCTCGTGCGGCGTTGGGAGCAGGATGCCGGGTGTTCAAATCACCTTGCCCCGGCCACTCTATTCAAGGGGACAGGCCGTATTCGACCTGTCCCCTTCCTTTTGGATAATCGGGCTGGATATCTCTTGGTCAACCCAACAGAATAACGAGGGAATTTTTGATAACATTCGGGCAGGCGGCGACCCGCAAATGGGCAGGCTGCCGACCCTTGTGGATCAGCGCAGCTTTCGGCGAGCACCGTAACGTCACCTGCCGCATCAGCCTCACCTTGACGCTTGCCTTCATCCACATCCCCGACGTTGGGGCTCCCCAGCCGATCCGCTTCCTTGACTTCCCCCCCTTGGGGACGCCAAAGTGATGCTCACCTTGATCCCACAAGGCGTGTCCCTGGACGGCCCATCGCACCCAATCCCTCGCACCATGGGCGGAAAAAAATGGCGACCGGGACCAGGAGACCCTCCACCAGTGGCTCACTTCGGGGGGAACCTCCCGAGGCAGGGCAGAGGGGGTAGAGCCGGAAAATGGTATCCATGCATTCACCAACAACAAAGTACATCAAACAACCGGTCTTCTCACCACGCCTGTGGGCGCACGTGCCGGGTATCCCAACCACCGCGCCTATCCCTTTTTTACGGGGAAAGACCGCCAAGGACGCGCTCCCCCTGACCCTATGCAGAACCAAATCGGGCAACCTGTGTTGACCAACCATCCAGGCAAGTTACCCTGACGGGCCACCGTGGGTGCTGTGGAGTTCCCGTGTCCAATGAGCGATCGTAGCCTTTCCCCGTTACAGCAGGTTTTGACATCCTTTCTGGAGACGCTTCCTGCCCTTTTCTGGCGTCTCGACATCATCAAGAACGAGATCATCTTTCTCAACGAATATGCAATAGCCGGTCTTTCCGAAAGCATCGCCCTCGTGCTCAAGAACCTGCGCCATGCCCGCCAGGTCGTGTTGGAACAGGATCTGGAACGTTTTTTCTGCTGTCTCAGTCAGATACGAAAACAGCAAAACGCTTCGGCCCTGGTGCGCATCAAAAACGACGAAGGCTTCTTTCGCTGGATCGTGATTCTCGGCATGTCCGATCCGGAGCGGTTGTCCGGCTCCATCGGCCTCCTCGCCGACTGCACCGATCTGATCGACACCGCCCTGACCTCTGGTTGGGGCAGTAATCTGTCCGAAAAAATCGCCCTCATCCCCATCCCGGTCGTGCTGGCCCGTTTCGCCGACCGGCGCATCGTCATGGCCAACCCCGCCGCCCAGTCCGCGCTGGGCTGCGACCTGGCTCGCGAGTCCGGACTTTCGCTGGAAGATTTTCTCGCCGCGGGTTCCCTGAAGCAGCTGCCCATGATCATCGAGGACCTCGTTTTCACGGGCCGTTGGAACGGCCCCCTGTCCGTCATCGACGGTCGGGGCGAACTTGTCCCGTGCGAAGGCCGGATAAGAGCCTATGCCCGGAACGGCGAGAACCTCCTGTGGTTCTCGCTCACCCCCTTGGAACCTTCCAGGGAGGACGCCCCCGGCGAAGACGCCCCCGACGAGACGTCCCCGGAGCTTGCCGCCGCTTTCGCCACGGTCGCGGATGTGCCAAGCCTCTTGCGCCTGCTCCTGGACAACCAGCCCCAACCGCCCCTGGCCGACGCCATCATGCTGTCGCGCATCTTCATCAGTGCCAACCGGGTCGAGGTCACGGGCCAAGGCACGGCCTTCCTCCAGACCCCGGAAGGTGACAGCTACCCGTACGAGGGCTCCATTGCGGAAAACATCGTGCGCTTCGACCTGGACCACATCATTGTCGAGGACACCTCCCGTAGCATCAAACCCATCGACTGGGTGCTTTTCATCCCGCGCGGCATCCGCTCCTATTTCGCCAAGCCGTTTTTCAAAAACGGCGTGCTCCACAACGTGTTGATCTTTTGCTCCACCGAAGCGAAGCGGTTTTCGGGGTGCAACGTTCGCTCCTACCAAAATCTGTTTCCCTTGTTTGAATCCGCCCTGGAACGCATTCTTTCCCGAGACTGAGGGGCTGCGAGTCGGTAAAACTGGTTGGGCCAGCTGGACCAGTTGGCCCAAACAGCGTCTTATGGCCCAACCAATGGCGGCAAAATGACAGCCCCTCGCTTGCATTTTGTGGCTAGCGGGCTTAGTTATGGAGCAAGCCAGCGGGGAGAAGAACGCATATGCCAGAACTGGTTGGGCCAAGGATTTCCTCAGAACGGGTGCAGACCCTCATCCGACAGTTGCAGGCCCTCATCGAAGGCTCGGCCACGGACAGCAATGCCCGGTTGCCGAGCGAGCGCCAATTAGCCGCCCGGTTCCAGTGCAGCCGCAACACCGTGCGAGAGGCCTTGGCCGCCTTGGCCGCCCAGGGACTCATTGGCATCCGGGGTCGCGTCGGCGCCTACCGGCAACCCGTGGCCGCGACGGCCAAGGCCCCGGTCGATCTGGACCAGGCCCTGACCGCTCTTGACGTCACCGTCCCCGCTCTCGCCCGCCTGGCCGCCGCCACGGCCGCCACGGCCGGCGTCTCCCGGCTGGAGTCCCTCACCTCGAACCTGAGCCAGGCCCTGCTCAACCGTGACACCGTCGCGGTCTATCGCTGGTATGTCACTTTTTTCGTGGAGTTGGCCGGTATTGCCGGGAATGTCTATCTTACAGGGATGTTGACACAAATTATGGAGGCATCCTGTCAGCTTCCCGCAGGGCGCCTCACCCGACGGGAACAATCGGAGACGTTTTTTTCCGGGGTGGTGGAACTGCTCCAGGCGCTGCGGCGCGGGGACGGCCGGGATGCCGCCGCCATCGCGGCCCGGGGGCTCAAGGCGTTTGCCATCATCATGCGCGCCGCCAAACCGCCGCGCAAAGCAGTCGCCACGGAGCGCACGTCATGACAAGGAGGGATTTTTTCCGAAGCCTTTTCCCGTTGCGTCGGGACGACCGGGCCGCCGAGTCCTCCGGGGACCGGACCCGGAGCCAGGACGTGACGCGGGAACTTTTTCTGGCCGCCATGCGGTTGGGTATCGACCCGGCCACCATGACGCCGCAAGCGTTGGAGACCGTGTTGGCAGGCAAACAACCCAAGCACGAAACCACGGATGACAAAGGGGCATCGGGGTCTGACTTGGCCGGTCCCCCCGATGCCCTGCGTCATTCGCAACAACGGGGAGGACCCGATGGAGACGAACGACAGCCAATTTTCGTATCTTGAAAGTCGCAAATTGGTCAAACGCTGGAGCGGCCCCTGGCCGGTCCTGGCCAACTCGCTTTTCATCGCCATCATCTTTTACGCGAGTTGGTGGATCTTTCAGGATCCGCGCGGCATTATGCGCATGTATACCCCGTACGTGGGCTACATGGTCTGCCGGTGGTTGCTGATCCTTTTTATCTGGGTGGCCTATATTTTCGATTTCTGGCCGTTTCGCCGCACCTGGTTGGCGAAGACCCATCCCGTGGTCAAGGGCGTCGTGTTGACGGCAGTCAGCGTGGCAGCCATGATCCTGCTCATCAAGGGCTTTTTCATCGAAATCCTCGGCAACTTCGGCATATCCTATTTTAGTGTCGAGCGGCTGACCGCCATGGGGCTCACCGAGTTCTATTCCATGGAATACGCGGCCGAGGCCATCATGATGTTCGCGGTCATCGCCTCCTGGTTATCACCGAGCTGGGTGGTGGCCTGCGAGAACGCCCCCTGGGACAGCCTGCCCCAGCCGACCCGGGGCATCACCATCACCATTGTCACCTTCTTCCTCAGCATGGTCATCTACTTCGTCACCATGCACTCCCACATGGCCATCCTGTTCTATCCCTGGCAGCAGTACACGGCCATCACGCCGCCTTACTGGGAGAAATTCGCCAACACCGTCTCCGGCAACTTCCATATCGCCTGGATCATGTGCTGCACGGTCACGGTATGGCTCTACGAGACCATCTGGGAACGCTATCCCTTCAACCTCATCCGCACCAACTGGCTGCGTCGCGTCACCGCCTTTTTCGGTATCATCGCCATTGCCCTGGCCTTGTGCTTCTTCCTGTTTTACGCCCAGGAATTGACCTGGGGCCTCAATATCCGCGGCACGCGGCGGCTCATGGCGCCGGACTGGCGCTGGCTGCACGTGGGCGAGACGGCCATCTTCTGGCTGGTCGCCATGCTGTTCCACACCTTCTACCTCGGCAACTGGCCAAGAAAGTTCAGCCGTCCGGTCAACGTCTTCATCCGGACGTTCCTGACCGCGGCCATGACCGTGGTGCTCTACGTCGTCTACTACAAGACGGCGCATCTGTTCCTCGGTACACAGAAGGGTTTTTCCCATCCCCAGCAGTTCCCCATGATCCCCATGATCTGGCTCATCAACATCTTCCTGATCAACGTCTGGTTCATGGACGGCTGGCCCGGCTGGAAGGCTGTGCCCAAGACGGCCGCGGAACTCGAAAACGTCCATGAGGAAATCGTGGCCCACGACGTCTCCTGGTCGCCGAGTCTGGGCCGTGGCCTGGCGATCGGCCTGGCCGCCGGCGTGGTACTGTATATCGGCATCATCAACATTCTGCCCTGGCTCGGCCGGGTCGTCACCATCGTGGAATAGGGGGGCGCCATGACTACCGAAAAAAACATTTCCCGACGCAATTTCCTCATGGGTGCGGCCACGGGCGTGTGCGCCGGTCTGTTCGGCGCCATGGGGGTTTATTCCTACACATCCTCGGCCTACAACCGGCTGCCCAAGACGGCGCGCAAGTTCGAGGACTTCGGCGCCTGCCGCCGGGTCAAGGTCACCAACATCTCGGAGACGAGCTGGTTTAGCAACGCCACGCTCATGGGCGACATCAAAACCGCCGGCGGACTGCTCGTCAACCAGTACACCATAGGCTGGCCGCCTTTTGGCAACGGCAAGGGCATTGCAAAGGGTTCCTATGAATCCGGCATCGCCTCCATCCAGAGCATGCTGCCCGGGGACATCGCCCAGGCCTGGGAAGTCCAAAAGAAGCTGGGCCTGCACCCTGAAAATCCGGGCGGTTTTTCCGCCCTGGTCGAGGTCGAGTCCCTGGACGGCACGGTCCATAAGTACTTGCTCGACACGGGTTGGTCCTTCGAATGGATGGATCAGGCCTTCAAGCGGGAAAAGATCGATCAGATGCTGGCGGCCCGGGAAATCGAGGGGCTGTTTTTGTCCCACGAACACTGGGACCACTTCTGGGGCTTCCCGGTGACCATGAAGTATGACAACCGCCTGCCGGTCTACACCCACGACGGTTTTTACAAGGAGGGGCTGCAGTACATCAAGGACAGCGGCTACAAGGGGAATCTCGATATCCAGAAGACGGCGCTCAAGCGCATTATCCCCGGTATGGTGGTGGTCAAGTACGACGTCCCCATCATCAACCGAGTCTTTGGCGAGACGTCGCTCGCCTTCAATGTCAAGGACAAGGGGCTTGTCCTCGTTTCGGGTTGCTGCCACCAGGGCATTTTGCAATGCACGGATTATGTGCGCACCAACTTGAAGTACGACAACGACAAGTTCCACGGCATCTATGGCGGTCTGCACATCTCGCCCTTCGAGGACTGGGATCCGAAATACGACGATCTGGTCATCGCCCTGGGGAGCTACGGCTTCGAGCGCATCGGCTGCAACCATTGCACCGGTCATTTGACGGCCAAGAAGTTCGTGGCCGCCGGCTATCCGGTGGTGCGGGGCACGGCCCGGTTCCGGTCCAGTTCCCCCGACTACCTGGGCAATGGAGACACCATCGAGTTCTAGCCACGACTGCCGTCCTTGGCAGCGCTTTGTCAAAAAGGGGCCGCCGCAAGGCGGCCCCGAATGAAGGAACGGCCTATGGATACCAGCCGCCTCCTGCCTCCGGGGCGTTGCGAACCGACGCCGGAAGCTGTTTCCCGCCTGCCCGTTTCCGCCTTGCTTTTGGCCTGCCTCGACGCCCGCTTCAAGCGTTTGACCCGCTGGCAGGGGCTCTCCCGCTGTCCGGGTCAAGCCGAGGCCTGGACCTGCCGTCTGCGCCATCGGCCCGGCATCTTCGGCTGGCTGCCGCAATCTTGTCGGGAAACGCCTGATGCGTGCGAGGCGGGCTTTACGCTCCACTATTTTCCGACGCCCGAGGATCGGCTTTTCGATCACTTTTCTCTGGCCGCCGGCTGGACCGCGCTGGGCGAGGATTTTCGGGCGCAGGTCCGCGATTTCGCCAACCAGCCTGCATTGTGGCCGCTGTTCGGCCTGGGGCGGGCCGTCCTTGTCGCGACCCGGCGAATGGGCGCCTTCTTTTTTCGCTTCGAGGCGCTTGAGCAGGACATCATCCTGATGCCGGCGGGACTGCGTGGCGAGGACGGCTGGGTGGTGCGCCCGGGCGAGGCGGAACAAAATCTCCCGGCCTGGGCCCTTGGCCGCGAACTGTTCGATGTCGTGGCTGGGGCCTTGACCTTCGGACTGGGCTGTCCGCCCGCCGCACTGGTGCAGTCCGAGGCGCCGGGATGGCGGCGGCTGCGGCTGGCCGACGGCACGCTCCGCGAGGAGCCGGACGACGAGCCGCTTCGCGGCGTGGGACTGGCCTGGGGCGAGGGGGTTACCGGCCGGGAAAAGGACTTGCGCCTGCCGACTGCCGACACGGAACACCTCTGGCTGGCGGACGGTAACCTGCCGCCGGAAGAGGCCGAGGCGCCGTGCTGGCAGGCCCATGACCTCGAAAACTCGGACGTCCGGACTGCTCCGGAAACGGTTGATCACCGGCCTGGCCTCATTGTGCTCACCGGCTTTCTCGGCTCGGGCAAGACTTCGCTGCTGCTCGAAATGTTGGAGCACCTTCGCGCCCATGACCAGTTCGTGGCCATCATCCAAAACGAGATCGGGGCCACCGGCGTGGACGGCTACCTTGTCGACGGAGGCGAGAGCGCCCTGACCCTGGACGAAGGCTGCGTATGCTGCACCTTGGCCGGTTCTCTGTCCAACGGCATCAGACGATTGACGCAACAGTTCCAACCGGAACGCATCATCCTTGAGACCTCTGGCCTAGCCAATCCCCTCAACCTGCTTCAGGAACAAGATTCCTGGGCGGATCTGGCTCGGCTGGAAATGGTCGTCACCGTGGTGGACGCGGTCCATGCGCAGGACATGCTGCGCTGCTCCGACATTGCCCGTGATCAAGTCCGGGGGGGTGACGTTCTCGTCGTCAATAAAATCGACCAGGTCGATCCGGCGGCCGTGGAGCGCCTGGACGCCTGTTTGCGGCAATACAATCCCACTGCGCCGCTGCTCCATACCCACCATGGCCAGTTGCAACCGGGGATACTCTTTGATGCCGGAAACAATGCGAACGGGGCGTCGCGGTACGCCCCCTCGGCCCCTCTCCTGCGTCGCCGCAACCATGAGGACGAAGCCTTCAACGCTGTGTGCCTCCCGCAACCGGAAACGCTCACAAGGCAAACCTTGGCGCACTGGCTCGGAAAGCTCCCCCCCGATGTTTTTCGCCTCAAGGGTATCCTCCGCCTGGCGGATGTCCCCGACCCCCTCGTCTTGCAGGGTGTCGGCCGACGTTGGGAAGTCCATCCCCTAGGTAGTCCTTTCGAGGATGATCCCTTTCTCGTTTTCATCGGGCGCCAACTCAACAGCGAAAGCCTCCAGCCGTGATTGCGCGCTAGGAGAGGCCGCGGTCAGTGCTCAGCAGTATGGCTGCCACCTCCTTTAACGTGGCAACCGCGTGATGGTCCGGCGATTTTGCCCACCGAGGAGGTGGTTATCATTATTGGTAGCCATCTAGATCGACGCGCGGCCCAGAAGCTTGCTGACTACCGAAAGGTCTTCGCCCTCGTTCAGGAGGGGCGTGGTAAAGCGCAGTCTGACGTTGTAACGGACGCCACATACGGAATATCCCCGAAGTGGAGTACGTCCTAGCCGGATGCGCTGAGAGACCCTCAACCGCTCCAGATGCTTCCTCTCATTTTGACCTTCAGCAACTTGTAATGATGAAACTCTTGCGAGTAGGACTAAATTGTATTTGACAAGCTGTCAAAATTAAGTAGTAAAAAAACACCTACCTGATAAAGCCTAACTCGCCGTGAGGCGGGGTCGTTCGGAAAGCCACGGATCTCTCGAAGATAGCCGGGCTGCCTAGTTAGGTCATCCGTAAGCATATATGTTTTTCTCGATTGTTTGAGCGACAGCACTGCTGGCGCGCAATATTCGATTGATTCAAGATGTTGGGTGACCCGTGTTTGAGTACAAACGGAATCAGTATATCAGTATCATCACAACGTTCTGTCACATTGTGGTGGCAGGTTCTTTTTTGCTTTGTTTCCATTACACTGTAGTCAGTCTCGATATCTTTGTCGCAGATATGGAAAACGGGCATACACGTTTAGAGGAGCTCGTTCGTCTTGAATTAATTCTTGTAGGCATGCTTATAGCAAATAAAATTTTCATCAATTATTTTTATTCCAACAAGCATCAATTTTATCTCCCCACTCCAATAGTACAGATTGGGAACTTTTTCATTATCGCTTTAGGCGATGTGCTTGTGGCATATATTTTGCAAAATATGTAGCGGTCTAGGGTTTCTTGGACAGTTTGGGCGCGAAAGTCAGGCGGCCTTGGTGACCTCGGCCTTCTGCTGTTCCCTGACCTGAGCCGGAGACCGATAGCCATGCCGGCCGATGCGCCACTGTTGGTTGTAGATTTCCTTGAAGGCCAGGAGCGCCAACCGAAGCTCCTCGACCGTGTCGCAGCTGCGAACCCAGAGAAGGTTTTCCTTGAGGATGCGGACAAAGCGTTCGGCGATGCCGTTGCCTTGCGGCTCCCGAACGTAAGACGCTGAATCCGTTATGCCCAGGAATTTGATTTCATTCTGAAAATCGTCTGAGATGAACTGGCTGCCGTGATCATGCCGCAAGGTCAGGCCCTTGGCCACGTCCTTGCCGAAAGCGCCGAAACTGTGGCGGACGCCCTGGCGGATCGGTTCCAAAGCCTCGAAACGCGTGCCACGCTTGGCGGCGTGGATGCCGACCACCTCCAGAGAGCAGTGATCGATAGCGAAAAATATCGCTGCATTGCCTTCCTTGGCCGTGAGTGTTGTGGTCATGTCCGTGCCCCACATCTCGTCCACACGGGAGGTCTTGATCGTCCCGTCATGGGCCTTTGGACCGTGCGGGTGGCCGATGCGCGTGGGAGCGAGCCAATTGTTTTCGCGCATCAGGCGTAACGTCCGGGTCGGGGACGTCCGGATGCCCTTGTTGCGCAAGCCCGCCCAGATCTTTCGGTAGCCTTCACCGGGAAACGGGCGGGACGCTATCTCGGCTTTGATCTGTACAGCCAGTGCGGCATCACTGTGAAATCCTTGAGGCCCACGGCGTCGCCCTGGTCCTTTCGGCTGCTGCCGTTGCCAGTACACAGTGGAACGCGCCACCCCCCAGATGCGACAGACGCGCGCCACACCGTAAGCTTTTCCGGTGGAGATCGAGATGGACTGGCTCACTTCCTCGACCTCCGGAATGCCAAAGGGCGGTTTTGCTCTATGCGGGCGATCTTCTCCCGAAGCAGCTCATTTTCCATGGCCTGTTCGCCGATTTTCTCCCGCAGACGGCCAACCTCCACGGATTCCTTGACCGGATGCGGTTTCAGGCCGGCTTCCCCTGCCTCAAGAAAGGTGTCGCGCCACAGCGTCAACGTAGCTGCCGTCACCCCGAGCTCCCGGCTCACCAGATCAATGTCTTCTCCGCGAAGAAGCCGCAACACCGCTTGAACCTTGTGCTTCGCCCAAAATCGCTTGGGGGTACCTCCATCAAGACTCATCGGACACCTCCTCGACGACCTCGATAGTCGCCTAAGTTGGTGTCCAAGAAAACCCTATGCCGATCCAAATATGCTTGCAGTAACGATTTTGCCACGGCTTTTTTTTATATGGCAATACAGCATAGCTCTTTTGTTAAATTTTGTAGTGACATATGGGGTGTATTATTTTTTTATAATTGTAAACTCGCTCCCGGGGAATAAAAGAACTTTTATCATGATCGGGAGCAACAGACGTGCCGTTAAATTTGCACGGTTTTTTGAATCAAACAGCATCCTCGGATTTTATAATTTAGGATATCTTGATAATGATAATTATAGCGGTGAAGAGATAAAAATATTTGGTAAATTGAAAAATTACTCTGACGTAGTGAGGAGTAATGTCATAGATGTTGTCGTTGTTGTTCTGCCAATTCGGTCATGTTATGATGACATAATGGAAATTATTTCTATATCAGAGAGGCATGGTATTTCTGTTCATTATCTTATAAATATATTTGAACCAAAGTTTAGCCATATTACTTCATCAAAAATTGGAGCATTGGCCTCAATAGTGATGCATACTGCTCCACTTGAAGATTGGCGAATATTGATTAAGCGTTTTTTTGATATTGTATTTTCAACAATAGTGATAATTGTGACGCTTCCAATCATGGTCATTGTTGCGGTCGCCATTAAATTTGGTGATAACGGTGAGATACTATTCACGCAGCAGCGAGTTGGCTATAATAAGCGTATTTTTAAAGTGTATAAGTTTAGAACGATGTGTAGGGATGCCGATAAAATTCAAGGTCAAATTTCTCAACTCAATGAAATGGATGGGCCGGTATTTAAAATTAAAAACGATCCTAGAATCAGTCCATTCGGGCGGTTCTTGCGTCAGTACAGTCTTGATGAACTTCCTCAACTTTTTAATGTATTGAAAGGTGACATGAGTGTTGTGGGACCGAGACCAATGGCACTCAGGGATTACAAAGGTTTTTCCGAGGATTGGCACCGACGGCGATTTTCCATGCGACCGGGCTTAACTTGTTACTGGCAGGTCAGAGGACGCAACGCGCTACCGTTCGAGACATGGATGCAGTTTGATATGGAATATATTGACAACTGGAATCTGTTTGAAGATTTGAAGATCATACTGTTGACCATTCCAGAGGTGCTCCGCGGAGGGGGAATGTGATTTGATGCTTCAACTGATTTATTCTGAGCCGACAGAGGTAAATGTGTAATTGAAGCTATTTTTTCATGTTTGACATGCTCGAAAAGCACAAAAAGGATTTTAGCTATGAAAAATAAAGAAACTTCTCATTTAAAGCAAAAAAAATGCTGTTGGTCGTGTTGGCATTGCTGGCAATGAGTTATATTGTCTATGCAAGTAATGTATTTTTTATGTCTGGAACTGAACGACTTATGGCGAGCAAGATTATGGCCATGGTCAACGATAAATGATTTAACTTGTTAATCGGCTGTGGGATAAACAGTGTCCTCCAAACAAAAGCCGCAACATCGAATATCGGAGGAGCGACCATGTTTTTTGTCATACCTTTGAAGAAAAACACGGCATCAGTGCGACGCGGAAGCGTACGTATCTTTTTTCTCATCGTTGTTGTCGCTTTGGGCGGACTTTGCATAACGGGATGCGCCGGCAAATCGTCGAAGTCGGGGCGCGGGGAGGAGCCCATCCAAGTGGTTCCGGCGGATTTTTTTAATCCAAGTTTCCCTTCCCAGTCGGTTTTGATTGAGCCGGGAGATGTGCTGACAGTTAAGTTCTACTATAATCCTGAACTTAATTCCGCTCAAATCGTGCGTCCAGATGGAAAAATTTCACTGACCTTGTTGCAGGGTCTCGAAGTTGCTGGTCAATCCCCAGAAGAGTTACAGAGCCGATTACTTACATTGTATTCCAAAGAATTCGTCGATCCCGTCATCTCCGTTGAAATCGAAAAAAAATCAAACACCTCGGTTTTCGTCTCAGGACAAGTCACCACAGGTGGGATCAAGTCGCTGCAGGCCAATACGACCATTGGGCAAATGTTGGCTCAAAGTGGTGTCAAGGAGCGAGATGCTGATCTCTCTAGTGTAGTACTTGTGAGAAAACATGGTGATAAGTTGTATAAGGTTTATAAGGTCGATGCTCGTTTTGAGCAAGGCGTCGAGCGCGATATTTACCTCGCCCCAGGTGATATGATTATTGTCCCAAGAAACGCCATTACTATTCTTGGTGACTTTGTTCAGAAATATATACGTGACGTGGTGCCTCCTCAGATGAACATTATGTGGGGCCTCAATACTGATTTAAACACTGCTCTTGGCGTAAATAGGTAAATATCATGAACACCACATTAAAAGACGTTCTGGAAATAATTTTTCGGTATTTGCGCTATGTTATCGTGTTTAGCATTATAGTAGTGTCTTTTTCACTACTTTATTCATTCGGAGCGAAAAAGATTTATAGCTCTAAGGCACAGGTGCTCATTCGTCTTGGTCAAGAACAAATGGGCAGCATGCAATTTATGAATAACGCCAAAAATGTATATGTAACACGTCGCGAGCAGGAACTGAAAAATGAGGAAATGATTTTCCTCAGTGACAGAGTCATCACAGCTACCGCTAAAGCAATATTGGGCAGCGATGCAAATGACGCCAAAACATTGGCGACAACAAAAAAATATTTAGTTGATCATCTTGAAGTGAAGTCTCTCCTTGAATCTGACACTCTGTCACTCACCTTCAAGTTCCCTAACCCTATTGTGGCTAAAAAAATACTTGGGATTCTCATCAATAAATATATCGAGCACCATATTGGAGTATATGAAAACGTCAACGAACTAAATTTTGTAAAGTTAAAACTTGCCGAGTCGCGAAAGAAATATGATGATGCTTTGCATAGGTACACAAGTTTTGTTGATTCTTATAAAATTTATGATGACAAGCAGATCGAATTCCTCATTACAAAACGTAATAGCTTGCGATCAGACTTGGCTAATGCCAGGGCAGAGCATCAGTATCACAAGCAAAAGCTTGCCCGCACCCTGGAAGAAATACAATTATTACAACCATATGAAAAATATAACAGCGTTGAGGTCATCAATGACCGGCGCAACAAGCTTCAGAGCAAGCTCAATGAAGCTACGCTCGAAAGGCAAAATCTTTTACAAAAATACACACCAGAAAGTCGCCTTGTTTTAGATGTCAATAAAGAAATTGAGATGCTGCAAAAGCTCATTAAAAGTGAGCCGGAGCGTGTTATTAACAGTGTTGATAGCCGCAAGAACGATACCTATTGGACTACCGATCAGAACGTCATTGACTTGAAGACAACAGTTGCTGGCGAAGAAGGAAAAATTGCTAGCCTTGCCCAGGAGCTGAAGTCTCTTGAGGATGAGCTTTCGAAGAATGCTCACAACTTTCAAGATTTCACATTACTCAAAAAAGATCTTGATCTGGCTAAGATTACGTATGAAAAGTATTACGAAGGATTTCTTGAAAGTGACCTCAATAATATGAGTAAAAATCAGCAGGTCACGAATATTTCCATTATTGAAGATCCTTCTCAGAGCTTTGTTCCCGATTGGCCAAACAAAAAGAAGATCTTGCTTTTTACCGGAGCATTTCTCATCGCCGGCAACTTCTTTCTCGTCTTATTTCTCTCAATGATGAACAACACTATTACCAATCCAATGGAGCTTGAAAGACAGTTCGGTGAGCAACCGGTAGCAACAATTCCATTGGAATTTGCAGGTGAAGGTGCGGATGGCGACTCTCCGAGGAAAGGCTTGACTAAGGTCATGGTGGAACTGCGTGGAGGCGCTGTCGGCGTTGAGTATTTTGAGAAAAGACGCATGGAATTCCAGCGTTTTTTTATCAACCTCAGTCGGGCTGTGAGCGGCAGTGGCAAACTGACCCAGGTCGGCAATTGAGATTTGACCCACCCTTCCTGAAACGTGGTCTGATCCGTCAGGTTCAGGCCCATGATTACGAGGGAACGGTGGATGGAGATCCAAATTCTCCGACGACAGGGCAAGGGAATCCGGGAGATCGTCAAGCTGACGGGGCACTCCAGGAACACGGTGCGCAAATATCTCCGCGATGGCCAGGTAGAGCCGCAGCCGGCATTGCGCGTGAAACGGGCAAGCAAACTCGATCCGTTCAAAGCGTACATCGCCGGACGGATCAAGGCGGCCAAACCGGACAGATTGCCTGCCAATGTCCTGCTGCGGGAGATCGTGGCAATGGGCTACACGGGGCGCGAACGCATTCTTCGAGCATTTATTGCCAAGCTGTGCCAGAAGCCACCCGAGGAGCCGATCGTCCGCTTTGAAACGTCTCCCGGCAGGCAGGCTCAGGTCGACTGGTGCGTTTTCAGACGCGGCCAGCGATCACTTTCGGCCTTCGTCATGACCCTCGGCTATAGCCGGTTCACGTATGTCGAGTTCGTCACCGACGAACGCTTCGAGACCCTGCGGGCCTGCCATGAGCATGCCTTTGCCGCCATCGGCGGCGTGCCACGCGAAGTGCTTTACGACAACATGCGTACCGTCGTCGTCGAGCGAAACGCCCATGGCCAGGGCAAGCACCGCTTCCATCCCGGTCTTTGGGACGCGGCCAAGCACTTCGGCTTCGTGCCACGGTTGTGCGCACCGTATCGGGCACAGACCAAGGGCAAGGTGGAACGCTTCATCGGCTATCTGCGCCGCAGTTTTTACGTCCCCCTGGCCAGCCGGCTTGCCGGATCGGGATTGGTGCTTGATGCCGCCACGGCCAATGCCGAGGTCTGGCGTTGGCTTCGCGACGTGGCCAACGTCCGGGAGCATGCCACCACAGGCCAGCGTCCGATCGACCTCCTGGAGCAGGAAACGCCCGAACTGCTGCCACTGCCGGTGCGCCAGACCGTCCAGACGCCAGCATCGAAGCCTCTGGCCAAGACGGCATGGCCAACGGAGATGTTGCAACGCCCGCCGGCCTTTTACGAAAGCCTGCTGGCGCCGGAGGTGCGGCCATGAGCGAATTGCGCCATGAACGGATCGCACGGCTTTGCGAGCAGCTTCGCCTGGTGGCCGTCACCAGCCAGTATGCCTCCCTGGCCGATGAAGCAGTCCAACGCGAGGCCAGCCTGGCAGAATTCCTCGAGAATGTGCTGCGCTCGGAACTCGATGTGCGCCAGAGCCGCTCCAGGCACACCCTGACCAAGCTGGCCGGTTTCCCCGGCATCAAGACCCTTGATGGCTACGATTTCGATTTCGCGGTCGGCGCGCCGCGCCAACACCTGCTCGAACTGGGTGGGCTGGCCTTTGTCGAGCGTCGCGAAAACGTGATCCTGCTTGGCCCAAGCGGCACCGGCAAAACCCACCTGGCCATTGCTCTCGGCTATCTGGCGGCTCAGGCCGGTCAAAAGGTCCGCTTCACGACCGCCGCCGATCTTATGCTGCTGCTCGAGAGCGCCCATCGCCAGGGCAGAGCCAAGGAATTCATCAAGCGTGGCATCCTGAGCCCGAAACTGCTGATCATCGACGAGATCGGCTACCTGCCGTTTTCCGACCAGCAGGCCAGCCTGTTCTTCCAGGTGGTCGCCAAACGCTACGAGCAAGGTTCGCTCATCCTGACGTCAAACCTGAGCTTCGGACAGTGGGAACAGGCCTTCGGCGGCAACACCGCACTGACTTCGGCCATGCTCGACCGGCTGCTGCACCATGCCCATGTGATTCAGATCAGGGGGGAGAGCTACCGACTCAAAGACAAACGGAAAGCAGGAGTTATTGGGCAAGAACTGCCTTCACAAAAACTCGAAGGCTAAGGCTGGTGGGTCAATTCCAACTTGCCGAAACAAACCCAAGGTGGGTCACTTTTAAGCTGCCGTTGACAGGGCCGGCCAGGACGAAAAGATTTTCCTCATAGGTCGGTCGCGGCCGGGCGAGGGGGGCGCTACCATCACCTTTAATTTGGCCGCCTTCCTCGTGCACTACCTGGGCAAGAAGGTGGCGTTCGTAGACTATCTGCAATCGCATGTCACCGAAGAGGCCACTGGCTTCCAAGCGGTTGAGGGGATGTGTTTGGAGAAAACCCAACTCGCCAAGGTTGACTGTTACCGATATGTTGAAAATTCTGCGTTCTGGCACGCGGATTTGAAAGACAAGTACAGTGTCCTCGAGAAGCTTAGGACTGAATACGATTATATTTTTTGCAATATCACACCAATTAAAGATTCAGCCGATCTTGTTTTCCTCAATCTTTATGTGGATAGGATCCTGTTTTTCGTCGAAGCGGATCGAACAAAGAGGCAGGTTGTTAAGTACAACTTTGATATTCTTATTCAGTATGGGTTTTCAAAAATTTCTTTTGTGCTGAATAAGAGGAGATTCTACATTCCGAAGTTTCTGTATAAATATGTCTAATTGCAAAAGCGTTATGGAAACTAGAGACTCTAGGGCTCAGTCGGCACTTCATAGACACGATCACAGGGGCTTTCTTACGTGTCTCAAGTCACTGTACCATACGCTGCGTCGACCATTGGAAGTACACCGCCGCATCAAGGGTAAAGGCAATAGCATTTCCTTGGGGAATTCTATCCTCAAACGCGTACGCATTGATATCGTCGGCAACGACAACGTGATTGCCCTGGCCAATGATTCGGTCGTCGAAGGGATGATTGTTCGTATTCGCGGTAACGGACATCGACTTTCCGTGGGACGCGGCGTGTGGTTTCACAAAGTACGGTTCTTTTTTGAAGACGAGACATGCCGCATTGCGATCGGGAACGAGTGTATGTTCAATGATGTGAGCATTTCCGCCGTGGAAACGGGATGCGCCGTGGAAATCGGTGCGAAGGTGGGACTGGCCGAGGAAACGGACATTCGAACCTCGGACTCGCATTCGATTGTGGATGTGGAGACAGGACGACGCCTCAACCCTCCGGCTGGGATCAGCATCGGTGACGGTGCCTGGATCGGCAAGGGCGTGACGATTCTCAAGGGCGTGAAGATTGGCGCGCAGAGTGTTATTGGCATGCGTTCCCTCGTGACAAAGGATGTGCCACCGTATTGTCTGGCGGCCGGAGTCCCCGCCAAGGTACTGCGCACTGGAGTCACGTGGGTCTGGGAGAAACTCCCGGCTTCATGAGGCACCATGGTCTATTCTTGGGGGACAAAGAGATCCGGCTCCCTGGTGCGTTTTCGCTGTCTGGCCGGAACAACATTAAATGTACATACAATAGGAGTGTTCTGTTACTTTATAATTTAAAATTATTGTTTAATTTGCGTTGTTTTCACTAGACTTTGATATGTGCATTGAATAAGCGGCTGAAGAAAAGAACAAAAGTATGGATATTTTTCGATTACAAGACAGATTTTTAATGTGGCGGGCAAGAGTGTATTCACGGCTTGTCTCTAAGGCTTTTGCTGCGTTTGGTCAAAATTCACTCTTATTCTATCCTGTTCGAGTTTGGAATCCAAAAAAAATACATATTGGAAGTGGCGTTCATATCGAGTCATCTGTCTGGATCAATGCCGTGGATCGTTGGGCAGGAGAATCGTATGATAGCCGCATCGTCATCAGCGATGATGCGGTGATTATGAATAATGTCCAGATTTCAGCCATTGCGAGTATTTTTATTGGCAAGGGCGCCTCTGTCGGGCGTAATTCCACTATCGTGGATCATAATCACGATTTTCATCATCTGGATGTACCCATTGTCCATGCGCCACTGAGCCAAGGAAAGCCCGTCGTTATCGAAGAAGAAGTGATGCTGGCGGTCAACTGTGTTGTCGGGCCCGGCGTGACCATTGGCAAGCACAGCTTCGTTGCAGCGGGCTCCCTGGTTACGACGGACATCCCTCCGTATAGTTTTGCCTCTGGAGTTCCGGCGAAAGTCATCCGGACTCGCGACCCCGTGACGGGAGTGTGGGAAAAAACGCAGCCGAGGAAAACATGAAGGCTCCAAGTGGCGCGAACCGCCACAGTGAGGACGGGAGCTTACGGCGTACCCTCGGCAACACGGCTTGGTTGACGGTGTCCTCCGCCGCGACCAGGGCGCTGGCGTATGTCCAGTTTTTACTTGCGGTCAGAGCTTTTTCCGATGAGGAAGTGGGCATTTACGCCATCTGCCTGACGTGTATGCTTTTCGCCGAACTGCTGGCCAATCTCGGTCTTGATCGGGTTATCATCCGGGAAATCGCTCGGCTCGGGTTCCGTGATGCCCGGGAACTCTTCGCGAACTCACTGCTGCTTAAGATCACCGCCTCTCTCGTGGCCTATGGCCTTTGTCTTGTGGGTTTCCGGTACATCTATCCCGATATCTTCGAGTCGCACCGCATGGCCTTGGTGTGTTTCCTTACCTATGTTCCCATCTGTGCCGTGGGCCGGAGTTTTGAAAGCCACTTCACGGCCATCGAGCGTATGGCCATCCCGGCCCTTGGCCAACTGGCCGAACGGTTGGTCATGTTGGCGGCAGCCTTGAGTGCTTGGCTGGGCTGGATCGGCTTCGATTCCTTCCTGGCGGTATTTCCGCTGGCGGCCCTCTCGCGGGTGGCCTACCCCGGCCTGTTGTTTCTCGGCGGACGCGAACAGAAACCTCCGACATTTTCGCGGCAAAAAACCTTTGGCCTTCTCTCCGAAGCCTCGTGGATGTTCGCCGTGGAGATCGTGGCTGTGGCCTACTTCCGAGTCGACATCTTCATGCTCTCCAAGATGGTGGACCTGCGCTCCACCGGATTGTATCTGACGGCCTACAAGATTTTCGATTTTTTTATCGCCATGTTTTCCGGCTATCTCATCGCCATCTTTCCGGCCATGTCCCGGAAGGCGAATCGGATACGCCCGTCCATGTTGGCCCTGGGTTCTGGGGTGGTTTTCCTGTGTTTTTCCCTGCCGGTCATCCTGCTGCGCCAGGACCTTTTGCGCCTTTTCAAGCCGGAATACGTCGAAGCCGCCCCGGTCCTGGCCTGTCTCATGCTTGCCTTGCCGCTGGTCTACTCAAACTCCATGCTGGCCAATTTTGCTGTGGCCACAGCCAAGGTACGGACGCTTTGCCTTCTGGCTCTGCCGATGCTTGCCATCAATGTGGGTTTAAATCTGGGCCTCGTTCCCGTCTTTGGCATTCTCGGCTCGGCAGTGGCCACCCTGGCAAGTGAAATACTGCTTGGTCTTGCGCTTGTTTTGGCCCTTCAACCGTTTAGACAACAATCGCCTGTCGAGCCAGAGGCGTTGAGCGATGTCTCATGAAAAGCCAAAATACATTTTTTCTGTTTATTACGGTGCTGCTGGCTGGTTTGTTTTGCTTTGCGTTGTATTCATTTCGGATCAACGGAATCGTGTTTGTGTTGGCCGCGATGGCCTTCATGGTGGCGTTGCCTTTGTCCTTCCGGCATCCCACGGTGTTGCTGGGACTGACGATCGCGAGCATCGGGCTGTGCCCGTTTTTCCTCAGGGCCAGGGTCATGCCGGGACTCCCCATGATCTATGCCGATGATGTCTTTGTTTTATTTGGTATTATATATATGTTTTTGGCGTATGGACCCTTCGGGAGGAAACAAATCCGATTGGGCAGTATGACACTATTCATACTTTTTATCCTGTTTGCCATATCTGCCTTTGTTCCGTTCGTCACGGAGCCGGCGGCGAAAACAGCGTTTAGGAATTTTACCGAAACATTTATATTTGGATTTATTCTTTACATCATATTTTACAATGAAGTTGATGCAAAAAATATCAACACACTTATGCGTTGGGTGGCCGCCACGACGCTTATCCTGGCCGTCATTGTTTGTATCGAGGTGATCATCCAGAATAATCCGCTTACGAGAATGGCCCAAAAGATTATGGAGGACTTTGTTTACCTCTCTCCAGAGAATTACAAGTTTTTGGACAGCTACTATCGTCCCTACGCGATTTTTTTCCATCCGTCCGAGGCCGGTACCTTCTTGGCGATGGGCTTCCCTTTTGTCTTTTACAGTGTGCGAAACAACAGACCCTTCATCAAATACGCTGCCATGGCCCTCGCAATCGTTGGTGTCATACTGAACTACACGCGCGGCGTCTGGGTCGCCTTGGCATTAGCCATGCTCGTGTGCAACTTCAAGCACCTCAAACGCATTTTACCCGCAGCCTTGGCTCTTGTGATCCTGCTTTTGGGGCTGTCTTACCTCACCATGGGGAATACTCCCTTTTTCAGGCGTATTTTTGATCCGACCAACTTTTACAACCGGCTGTACTACTGGAAAGTTGGTCTTAACATGTTCATGACCTACTTTCCTTTTGGCATTGGGCACATGAACTTTAAAGACCGCTACCTGGATTTCGTGGACACGGTGGCGGCGCCTTCCGGACTTGATGTCAAGCAAATCTTTGTGGCCGACAATATCTTTTTGACCACCCTTGTGGAGCATGGTTTTTTGGGCTTCCTGACCCAGATGGTGCTGTTCGGCGCGGCCATCTGGCTGACGGCACGCTTGGGAGCATCCTTCCGCAAAAGGGGGGACTTGGACAATGCCTTGCGGCTCAACACGCTGTTGCAAGCCCTGGTGGTCTATCTCCTGGCGGGCTGTTTCGCCGATGTACAGCTTTTCGCCAAAGTGACGAAGTTTTTTTTCATCACCACGGGAATGGCACTGGCCATGGGCAAGTTTGCCGGGAATGAACGCCCTGTTGTGCAGGAACGCGCGCCGGCAAGGCCCTTGAAACTCGGGGAGCCGCTTCGCCTCGACAAGGAGTAGCCATGAGCGTTTCGACAAAGCCCGACGCGCGCATCCGGGTCTTGTTGTTCACGGTATCTCTGGGGGGAGTGCGTCGTCATGTGGAAGACATCGTAACCCGGATCAATCATGATCGCTTTGAGGTCATCAGGGTGTTCCCCGACCGATTGCTCGATCGAACGTATCTGCCAGACGAAGCAGCAAGTTACCGCAACTTATTTGCCTCGATGGGCCTTCGAACCTACACGGTGGAAACGCCGGTGGGACTCCAACCGGTGGCCTGTCTCCAGGCCACGTGGAAGATGGGGCGGCTTTTGCGCAAGCTCAGACCCGATGTCCTGCATTGCCACAGCTCCATGGCCGGGGCGGTGGGGCGACTGGCAACCCTCGCCTGGCGTCCCCCCCTCGTGGTGTACACGCCGCATCTCATGTATTGTCTCCGGTTGGCCGGGCTCAAACGCCAGATCTTTACCGCCTTGGAATGGATGCTCTTACCCCTGTGCAACGCGCTGGTGGCCGTATCAACTTCCGAATATCAGGAAATGCGCGTAGCGCTCGGGCCGGACCCGCGCATCATGCGCATCAACAACTCCATTCCCCGCGATTTGATCGCGGCAAACGAGTGCTCCCAGGATGCGGCACTGTTCGAGGAACTCGCCATCGCGCCAGGGACGAAGCTGATCCTTTCCACCGCCCGTTTCGACACCCAAAAGGATGTTCCCACCTTGATCCGCGCGGCCTCGATCCTTGGCCGCAAACGATCGGATTTCGTTGTGGTCCTGGCCGGAGACGGCGAGCAGCGGCCCCAGGTCGAAGCTTTGGCCGATGCGGAAGGGATGCGGGACCGGCTGCGGTTTCTCGGCTGGCGCAGCGACGTGCGCCGCTTGGTCGCCGCCTGCGACGTGATGGTGCTTTCCTCGCGCAAGGAAGGGCTTCCCTATGCGCTTCTCGAAGCCATGGCCCTGCAAAAACCTGTGGTGGGAAGTGATGTCATGGGAATCCGGGATTGCGTGGAATCGGGTGTCACGGGCATGCTCTTCCCCTGCGGTGACGCCGAAACCCTGGCTCGCGACCTGGATCGGTTGCTCGACAACACGACGCTTTGCCACATTATGGGCGAAAAGGGCAGGGAAAGGGCCATGCGGGAGTTCTCGCCACGGAGTATGATCGAGTCCCTTGAGTCCCTGTATGCCCAGGCCCGGAAGGTTTCGGCGATGAACCACGCCTGCCGGCGCGACGGGGGGGCTGTCGATGGTCGCGCCGATGGTCCCGCGAGGGGCGTCTGATGGATGTCTCCGTTATTTATGTGAATTGGAACGCAGAGGATGAGATCCTTGCCTCGGTGCGCACGGTTCGCGACAAGATCCGGGGTGTGTCTTACGAAATCATCGTCGTGGACAATGCCTCGGGTAAGGGCACGGCGGCCTTGGCGAGGGAGCCGGCAATCCGTTTGATTCAAAATCCGGTCAATGCCGGATTCGGTGCGGGATGCAACCTGGGCGCCCGAAACAGCCAGGGGCGTTATCTCTTTTTTTTCAACCCCGACACCCGGATGGAAAATGATGCGGCCACCATCCTGACTGCATTCCTCGACACCCATCCCCGGATCGGCGCGGCCGGCCCCAAGGTCCTCGACGCACGGGGAACGATCCACTTCGGGGCGGCCCGGGCCTTTCCTTCCTTGCTGCACGAATTTCTTGAACATTCCGCACTGACCTTCCGCTTCCCCACGGGGCGCATCACGGGGCGCCCCTATTATTCCTTTTGGGATCATGATTCTTCCCGGCCAGTGGATTCCCTGATCGGCGCGGCCATGCTGGTGCGGCGGGACGTCTTCGAGGCCATCGGCGGCTTCGACGAACGCTTTTTTCTGTATTGCGAAGAGGTCGACTTGTGCCGCAGAATCTGGAATGCCGGCTTTGGCGTCCACTATGTCCACGAATCCGTCATTACCCACCTCGAAAAACAGAGTGCTGACCAGTATTTCAAGGATTTTCATGCCCTGATCCTGCAACATTTGCGAAGCCTTGCGCTGTACATGGAAAAACATCATGGCCGTGTTCAGACCTTGCTGTGGCGTGCCATGATCGTCATCCTTTACGGACTCAAGGCCTTGACCAACCGGGACCGGCACTACCTGCAATACTGCCGTTTTGGACTGGGCCGTGTTTAGTATCGTGACGCCGACCTACAACCGGGCGGCCATTGTGCAACGGGCCCTGACCGCCATGTTGGCCATGGATGGTATTGACGGCTGCGAGCTGATCGTCGTGGACGACGGTTCCACCGATGCCACCCCCGAGGTCCTCGAACGGATCACGCGCCAGGCACCGGGTCTCGTTCGGGTGGTGCATCAGGAAAATGCCGGCCCAGGCGTGGCCCGCAACACGGCGCTTGCCCTGGCCAGACGAGAGCGCATTCTGTTCCTCGACGACGACGTCTTCCCCGAACCGGATCTCTTGCGGGCGCACGCCCGCTTTCTCGACCAGGGTTTTGACCTGTCCCAGGGGCTGCTCCGCTGGCACCCCGAGCTGGCGGATTCGTGGCTCATGCGCCACATGGACGCGCACGGCATGCAGTTCGCCTTCGATCAGGTGCAAGACGACCACGATCTGTCCTACCGCTACGTCTATACGGCGAATCTCGCCGTAACGCGACGTTGCGTCGAGATGGTCGGGGGATTTGACGCGGTTTTCGCGGCCAAACGCTACGCCTTTGAAGACACGGCCTTCGCCTATGCCCTGAAAAAATCCGGCTGCCGCCTGGGGCTTAACCGGCAGGCTCTGGCCTACCATGACCATCCCATGACCCCTGCGGGGTTGATCGGCCGGGAATATAAGGTGGGGTATGCCGTGGGTGTGCTCCGTGAGCACTATCCGGAAATAGCCCGTGACCTGGGCCTGTGGCGGGACGCGCCCTGGCGCGATCTGGTCACGCGTCTCCTGGGTTGGGTTTGCCGCAAGCCCGTGACGCGGCACTTGGGAAACGAGATCCGATTGCGTCTTGCCTGTCGGGAATCTTTTGGACGGGGGATGATGGACTATGAACAACACGAAGGCTGACAGCAGGAAAGGGCGTTTTTTCCCTGGGGGACTTTGCGGTTTGGTTATGGCCTGTCTGCTGGCCGCAAGCGGCGTGTTGGGCTGCTTGCAACCGGCCGGGGCCACGGACGCCTATGTGCAGTTCAAGGGAAAAATGAATGCTCTGTATATCGCCAATATCCGGATACAATACGCGCAATCGCAACAGGCCATACCGGAGCTCGTGACCGTCGTCCCGGAACAGCTGAAATACGAGCGCTATCCCTTCGACCAGTTGCGTCAGATCGATTTCATCGCCGTCGTGGGCGAAAAATTCTTGTGTCCTGCCTATCAGGCCAAGGTGTACCCGCGCCAGATGGGGCACTGGCGCCAGACCATCCTCATGCCCATCCGGGAATTTCGAGGCGTGCTGTACGGCGCGCCCTGGGTCTATCCCGTCGACAGCGCCCGGGGATACGAAGATAAAGCCGAGACCATTGAAAAAATTCGTTTTGTGGCCCCTCGGCCTGGACTGTAGGCGTGTGTCCAAGGGAAACGCACCCGCTCTCGTCCGGCACGGCAAGACGGTGCCAGGCAGGGAGTTGAAACGACCATGACGGAATTCCTGGGGCCCACCGCGACCGAGGCAAGCGAGGGTGCCGTCCCTCCCGAGGTCTCGGTCATTATCGTCACCTACGGCAACGAGACAACCATCGACGCCTGCCTGGACTCCCTGGCGGCCCATACGGCCTGCCCCTATGAGGCCGTGGTGGTGGACAACTCCCCTAATGACGCGACATGGGCTCGGATCAAGGCCTTTGGCCACCAGTGGCCGGGACTGGCTCTCACTGCCATCCGACCGGGACACAATATTGGCTTCGCCGCGGGCTGCAACCTGGGGGCGCGCCACGCCCGGGGTGACTTCCTGCTGTTCCTCAATCCCGACACGGCTCTTGATACCGATATTACTGCCATTTTTCGGAGCTTCTGGCGAGACCGTCCCCGGGCCGGATTGCTTGGACCACGAGTGTGTGACGCAAGCGGACGGACGGTGTTGACCTGCCGGAACCTGCCCTCCCTGTGGCGCATTTTTTTGGACGCCACCGGGCTCGACCGTCTGGTCGGCGCCTACCGGCTGCTCCATTTCGATCATGCCTCGCCGCGCCAAGTCCCGCAGCTCATCGGTGCCTGCCTGTTCACCTCCCGCCGACTCTTCGAGGACGTAAAAGGCTTTGACGAGCGTTTTTTCGTCTATTTCGAGGAAGTGGATTTGTGCAAGCGTCTGGCCGAATCCGGCCATGAACTCTGGTTTGTTCCTGGGGCGTCGGTCTCCCACCGGGCCGGTACCTCCTGCGAGAGTGAAGCCGCGGCGGCAACCATGATCGCGCAGTTGCGTCGCAGCCGGACGCTGTATTTCCGCAAACATTTTACGGCGGCCACCGTCCTCGGCCTGGCCCTGGTCAATACCTTGGAGGGCGTGGCCAAGGCCGCCGTGTTCACCGCGCTGTACCTGGGCCGCGGGGGACGGTTCTACCGGGAAAAGGCGCGGGGCTTTTGGAAGGTAGCGACATGCTTCGGCTTCTGGCATTGACCGTGCGGCCCGTCACCGGGCCGGACACGCGGTATCGGATTGAACAGTACCGCGCGCCGTTTCGCGACGCCGGTATCGAAGTCACCCGACATGCCCTGTTTTCTCCGGAGTATTACCGGAGCCTGGGGATGCCGGGGCGTCGTGGCGCCAAGGCGGTGGGCCTTGGCGTAGCCTTTTTACGGCGTCTGGTGGACATCGCGCGTCATGCCCGGGACTACGACGCGGTATGGGTCAGTCGGGAACTCTTTCCCTTGGGTCCGCCTCTGCTCGAACAGCTCCTTTTTGCCCTTCAGGCGAAGGTCATTTTGGACATCGACGACGCGATTTTTTTGCCGGACCCCACCAATACGGGCCTTATTCATCGCAAGTTGCGTGATTTCGGAAAGCTTGGCCGTCTGGCCGGGAAATTCCGGGCCGTGGTCTGCGGCAACGCGTTTTTGGCGGATTATTTCCGGGATAAAAACCCCAATGTCCATGTGCAGCCGACCGTCGTCCCCATGGCCGCCTACGGCGCCATCGCGCGCACGGCCTCGCCCAGGCCCAGGATCGGTTGGATTGGTACGCCGACCAACACCGACTATCTCGAACTCGTGCGCGGTCCCTTGGCCGAACTGGCCGCGCGCCAGGATTTTTCGTTCCGGGTGGTGGGCACGACCCGTCCTCTGGGTTGGAATTTGCCGCATCTCACCCAGATCCCGTGGACGCTCCAAGACGAATTGCGCTATTTTTCCGATTTCGACATCGGCATCATGCCGTTGCGGGATTTTCCGTTCGCCAGGGGCAAATGCGCCTTCAAACTCATCCAGTTCATGGCCGCCGGCATTCCGGTGGTCGCCTCACCGGTCGGGAGCAACCTGGATGTGGTCGAGGATGGGGACAACGGTTTTTTCGCCGAGGGTCCGGACGACTGGGTCCGAGCTCTGGAGCGGCTTGTCGTCGACCCGGCCCTGCGCCGACACATGGGCGCGCGCGGGCGGCAAATTGTCCGCGAGCGTTACAGCCTGGAAGGTCACTGGAAACAGTATGCCGCCATCATCAAGGAGTGCTTATGAGCAACGGAGCCTTGTCGCGCCAAGTCGTTCGCATAGCCACCTGCGTAGCGATCCTCCTGGTCCTGACCGTAGCGGTGGGGGGGGGCCGGTACCTTCCGGTTCGGGGTCAATGCCGACAACTGGAAGGGGGAGCTGCGGCGCCCCGGTTTCGCCAAGATCCTCAAGCAGTTGGGTGTCGAATTCGTGGTCTGGCATTTATCACCCGAGGAAGAGTCCTCCGAACGGATGATGGAGCTCGTGAATTTCTGCCGGGCCAACAACATCGCCTATCTTTTCAACACGGAATTGGTAAACTACGTACCGAACGTCCCCTATTTTGCCAATAGCGACGGCACGTATCGCTGGGACCTGCATCAGGAAACGCTCGATAAGCTCAAGGATGACCCGTTGTTTCTTGGCCAAGTCTACGACGAGGCCATGCTCATGCAGTCGCTTAATGGCGCGACAGTGGCTGGCAGGCGGATTCCCCCTTATTTCGTGGATACGGCTTCCATGCTCCCCGACCAAGCGTTTGCTGCGGTGGTCGACAAGATTTCCGAACTCAGCGCCAGGTATGCCCGCTATGGGAAACGCGCCGTTTTCGAGATGGTCTTTCCCGATTATGCCCATGCCGCGGCTCGTGGAGGGGCGACATTGGCGCCCAAACTCCTCAAGGAGACGGCAAATGACCTCATGTTTGCGGTGTATGCCGGCGCGGCCCGCCAATACGGTCAAAAGGAGCTCTGGGCCTGCGTGGATCTTTGGTTTTTGGACAAGTTCCCGGAAAAGGGCAAGGCCGGGCCGGGCTATCACACGCCTGAGCAACTTTATGCCGCGCTGTGCTACGCCTATGCCCAGGGTTTTGACTGGGCCTATGTGGAGCACCTGAAGGGACTGGCCGATCTGGATTCTGGGGAATTGACGGACTACGGGCGTAAGGTTGTGGAGTTTCAGGCCGCGCGTAAAACGCTTGGCAGAAGTTCCTGGCGGGATTTCATCCCGCAACTCGTGGTCAAACGCTTTCCGGATGGCTATTGGGGGCAGAAATATTCAACATTTATCCCGAACCATCCGTACGGCGTCAGCCGGACCACTCCGACCCTGACCGAGGCGGACGTGCGTTGGCTGACGCTGCTGTCGACTGAAACCAAGGGCAAACTCCCCCCGGATGCCAACAACTGGAATGCCGTCCTGTGCCCCTATTTTCAGCAGACGCCCTATTTCCTCCTCGCGGGCCTTCCTCCCCTGCTCGTGGTGGATCATACCTTCTCGCGGATCACCGACTTTCCGCAGGCTCGATTCGTGGACCTGACACGTTCGGCGCAAGAATAGGCGGGTTATTTCCAGAATAAGTTTATATATTCAAGTACGATAGAGATTGAACGCCGTTGGCGGAGGCTCAATCCGGCGCAAAGCGCTCCGTCCGGGGGCACCGATCCCCAGGGCGCAGGGGAGAAAGAATCAGGGAGGGGCACACCGAGCGCATCGTGCCCCAGGGAAGGGCGGTCCGAGGAGGGGAAGGTCGGGCTGGACAAGGGGCATCAGCCGGGCCGGTGTCGCGTCCGCATCGTACGAGACCGATGCACGTAACATTTCAATAAAATATGAGACTGCTGCACAATTCGTTAAAACTGAACGGAGTTCGTGACACGCACTGAGACTGCTGCGGAATTGCCTGGTGGCGTGCTGGGCACCGCAAGCGCAAATTGAGACCGCTACGCAAGTCTCGAGAGGTCTTTCTTTGCTTCAAGCCCGAAAAGACACCCCCCTAAAATTAGAGCGGGATTCCAAAGGGCGCGAGCCCTTTGGCCGCCGGAGGCTTCCCCCCCCCACCTCGTGTGCAGCGGTCTCGCACGCGTCTTATTGTGGCCAGGCGAGTCCCGGCGCCAGCAGCTCCCGGGCGGGAAAGGACTGGGGAATGAAGTCGTGTGCAGCGGTCAAGTTGATGGCCTGCTGCAAGGCGGCCAGGTTGAGCCCGGTTGCAAAGGCGGGCAGGGCGATGTGCGCCGCCGTCTCCTTTGAAAGCTTGGTGAAACGGGTCAGGATGGCGGGCATCTCCGTTGGATGGGCGGTGATGTAGGTCGAGGCCTTGTCTATGGCGCGGCGGAAGGCCGCGACTTGTTCGGGATGGGCGGCGGTCCAGTCCGTTTTGGCGAACCAGCCGGCGATCATGAACTCCTGGCCGAAGACCGCATGGGGGGCCGCCACCAGTCGCCGCGCCCCATGGGCCAGGGCCGAGGAGAGGAACGGCTCGGCCACCAGCGCCGCCGCAACGGCTCCGGAGGCGAGGGCCGCCTCCATGTTCGGGAAGGGGATCTCCACGAGGCGTATGCCCTGCGGGTCCTTGCCGGCAGTGGCGAGCAGGACGGTCAAGGCCAGGTCGTTGACGTTGCCGAGGGCATTGACGGCCACGGCCTGGCCGGTCAGGTCGCCAATCGTCTGCATCGGGGAATCGCCGCGTACGAGCAGGCTGTGTGTGCGATGCGCCCCCTCGTCCTCCAGCGCGCCTGGGGCAACCAGCACAAAGGAAAATCCTCGCGCGTGGGCCTGAAACAGCGAGACCAGGTTGGACCAGCCGAGGTCGAGATCGCCGGCCTCCACGGCCAGGCTCAGGACCGGGCCGCCCTGCATGGGCCGCGTTTTCACGTCGAGCCCTTCGGCCGTAAAAAATCCTTTCTCAAGTGCGACATAGAGTTGCAGGCAATCGCCAATGGGGATGTAGCCGATGCGTACCGGCTGCGCGCTTCGGGCTGGGGTGGGCACGAGACACAGGGTGGCCACGACGAGCAAGGCGGACAGGGTGCGGCAGAGGACGCGCATGGAAGGCTCCTTCAAGGCCGAGGGGCCGGGTGTTGGTGGGGTGGGGCCCAGAAGAGGAAACGCCGTTCCAGAAAGGACAAGCCGGCGCTGAGTCCCCAGCCCGTCAGGCCCAGGCCGACGACGCAGGCGTACATTTCGGGAATGCGCCAGGTGCGTTGCAGGCGCAAAAGGAGCTTGCCCGTGCCGTCTCCGCCGACCATCTCGGCCAGTACGGCCACGATCAAGGCGATGGGCAGGCTTGTGCGCAGGCCCGTGGCCAGACCCGGCAGACAGGCGGGGAAGACGACCCGGGTCACGATGCGCAACCGGCCGGCGCCCAGGCTGCGGGCCGTGTCGCACAGAATTTCGGGTACGGCCCGGCTGGCATCCATGGCGGCCAGCAGCAGCGGAAAGCCGGCTCCGAAGCCGACCACGGCCGTATACAGGCCCGGGCCGAAGCCCAGAAGCAGCATGGCCGGCGGGATGAGCGCCGGCGGTGGCAGCGGACGGAGAAGTTCCATGATCGGGGTCAACAGCGTTCGGACCCCCTGGGAGCGGCCCATCCAAAGTCCAAGCGGGATGCCGCAGCCGAGGGCGGCTCCAAGTCCCAGGGCGGTGTGCCCCAGGGTCAGTCCCAACGCGCGCGGCAGCGTGGCGCTTTGGATGAGGCCGACCAAGGCCTGGGCAACGGCTGCCGGCGTGGGCAGGGCGCGCGTTCCGGCGGTCAGTGCGGCCACCTCCCAGAGCAGGAGCGCGGCCAGCAGACCGAGAAAGGGGCGCAAACGCTTCATGGCATTCGACCTCGGCCTGGCTGTATTTCGAGCAGGCCGGGGCGCCGTCGCTGCGCCCACCGGGTCAAAAGACTGAAGCCGAGGGCGCAAACGCCGCCGGCCAGGCCCATGGCCAGCACCGCCAACCAGGCGAGGGGGTCCTGCCGGGCGTACGAGGCGGTCAGGGCCAGCTGCCCCAATCCGTCCGAGCCGGCCACCATCTCGCAGCTGACGGCTACAGCCACGGCGATGCCGAGAGCCGTGCGCAACCCGGTAATCGTACCCGGCAGGCTGGCCGGCAGCACCACCAGCCGGAAAACACGGCCCGGGGACAATCCGCCCAGCCGGGCCGTGTCGCAAAGGGTCGGATCGACCGCGTGCACCGCATCGCGCGCGGCCACGAAGACCGGCCAGGAGCAGGCAAAGGCCACCACGACCACGTCGAGGCTGTTGCCGAGGCCGAGCCACAGTACGGCTACCGGGATCACGGCCACGGACGGGATGGGGCGCAGGATTTCAACCAGGGGGCGCAAGGCGGCGTCGAGGGAGCGTACGGCCCCGCAAGCCAGGCCGAGGCCGAAGCCGGCCGCGCCGCCCAGGGCAAAGCCGCCCAGGGTGCGCAGCAAGGTGCGGCTCGTTTGGGCAAGCAGATCCCCGGCCGTACCCGGAGCGCCAAGACAGGCGAGGATGGCACTCGGCGCCGGCAGGAACCGGGCGTCGATGACGCCGCGGCGACACAGGATTTCCCATAGAAGGAGTGCCGCCAGAGGCAAGAGTCGGCCGGCCAGCCGGATCACGCGGACGTTCCCTTGCCGAGCAGGGCGAAGAGCGCGCCCCGCAGGGCCGCGAAAGCGGGGTCGCCACGTGTGCGCAGCTGTTCACGCGGCCGGGGCAGGGGGACAGGCACGTCCCCGACGAGACGCGCCGGCCGGTCGCCCAAAACCAGGACGCGGTCGGACAGATAGAGGGCCTCTTCGACATCATGGGTCACGAACAAGACGCTGGCGCGGCGTTCGTGCCACAGCCGCAGGAGCAGGTCTTCGAGTTCGATGCGGGTCAGGGCGTCCACCGAGGCGAAGGGTTCGTCCATGAGCAATAGCCGGGCGCCCGAGGCCACGGCCCGCGCCAGGGCGACGCGTTGCTGCATGCCGCCGGAGAGTTCAAAGGGATGGTGGGCGGCGAAATCCGCCAGGCCGACATCGGTTAGGGCGGCCCGGGCCAGCGCCTCGCGTTCGGGGCCGGACAGCTTTTGGCCTTCCAGCCCGAACCGCACATTGCCGAGTACCGTGCGCCAGGGAAAGAGGCTTGCGGCGTAGTCCTGGAAAACCATGGCCGCACCTGGGAGCGTGCCGCAAAGGGGCGAGCCGTCCACGAGGACCGCCCCCCGCGTCGGTCGCACAAGGCCCGCCAGACAGCGCAACAAGGTGGTCTTTCCCACGCCGGACGGGCCGAGCAACGAGAGGAATTCCCCTTCGGCCAGGGTGAAGGAGATGTCGGCCAGTATGGTAGTGGTCGCGCCGTTGCGTCGGTAGTGCAGGCCGAGGTCCTGGGCTTGGAGGCGCATGATCGTTCCTTCGTCGGGCCGCGGCCGGTTTCTTGGGCGGTAGCGGTTTGGTCGCGGAGCGCCCGGTCCGGGTGAAGCGTCTTGTCCGGGTTGCGGGAAGCGGCTCCGGGCTGGCGTCAGCGTGGTTCGTTGACGTCCGGCGCGGTTGGCGACGGCGTGGCGCGAAGCGCTTGGCGCTTGAGTTTTCCCGTGACCGTCCGGGGGAGAGTGTCGCAAAAGACCACGCGTACCGGGCACATGGACCGGGGCAAACGGGCGAGCACGTAGTGCGTGAGCGTCCGGGCCAGCGCGGGACCGGCCGCGTCCGGGTTGCGCGGGACCACGTGGGCCATGGGATGTTCGAGCCCCAGGACCTGGCAGGCGGTCACGGCGCAGTCGAGGACCTCCGGGTGGGTGCGTAGGCAGTCTTCGATGGGCAGGGGCGAAATCCATTCCCCGCCGGATTTGATGCTGTCGCCCAGCCTGGCCACATGGCGCAGCCCGTGCGCGTCCTCGACGCACAGGTCGCCGGTTTCGAGCCAGCCATCCGGTCCGATGAGGCGGGCGGTTTCCTCGGGGCTGTTCCAGTAGCCCGGGGTCATTCCCGGGCCGTGGACGCGGAGCCGGCCGATCGTGCCGGGCGGGACAGGCGTCCCGGCGGCATTCACCAGGGCGACGGCAAATCCGGGGGCGGCGCGGCCCAGGCTGCCTGGCGCGGCATCCCCGGGGGTGGTGGTCAGGAAGGTGGTGAACGTCTCCGTGGCCCCGAGCCCTTCGCAGATGGCAAGGCCGGTGTGGCGTTTCCAGGCGGTAAAAATCGCGGCCGGCAGCGCCTCGCCCGAGGCATGGCAAAGCCGCAGGGTGGCGAGCTGGGTGGCGTCGTCGGTCTCGCGCAGCAGGAGCGCGTAGACGGCCGGGACCGCGAAAAAGGCCGTAACCCCATGGCGGGCGATCAGGGCGAGCAGACGGGCCGGGTCCGGGGGGCCGGGGTTGAGGACCAGGACGGCCCCGCGCGCCAGGGTGCAGGCGAGCTGGACTTGCAACCCGTAGGAAAACGACAGCTTGCTCGCACAAAGCACGGTGTCGGCAGCCGGGTTGTCCTGGTTTTCCGTACCGAAAAGTCGGTCGCCAAAGGCGGTCGCGGCAACGAACAGGTCGCCGGAATTGTGAATGACGCCCTTGGGCTGCCCGGTGGAGCCGGAGGTGTAGAGCATGAATGCCGGTCGGGCCGGATCGGCGATGGCCGGCGTCACGGACGGAGGCACTGGGCCGGGAAGGCCCGTCAGGGGGCAGGACAGGCTGGCGGGAACGGGCAGGTCGCCGGCGGTCTCGCCGTCGGGTAAAACCAGCAGTCGTGCCGCGCTGTCGGCGAGGATGGCGGCTTGCTCCGGCAGGGGCTGCTGGGGCGATAACGGCACAGGCACGGCCCCGGCGAGATTCGCGCCGCAAAAGGCCTGGAGAAAGGCCGGGCAGTCGGGAAGGCGCAGGGCGATCCGGTCGCCGGGGCGCACGCCACATGCCGCCAGATGGGCGGCAAAGCCCCGGATCAGGCTGGCCAGTTCTCCCCGGCGCATGACGGTGTCCTCGAAATGCAGGGCCGCGACCGTCGGGTTGGCGTCGAGCAGGTGCAGGATGCGCGCCGCATCGACTTCGTTGTCGGGCCGGGAAAGAATGGGGGCGGGCTGCTGTTGCGGCATAATCGTTTCCGATAACAAAATGGCCTCCGTGCTACAACGCTTTTGCATGTGACCGCTTCGGGTCCGGGATGCGGGCAGATTCATTGACTGGGACAGGAGGCTTTGCTAAAAATCATATGTTTAAGTGACGAAAGGCACAGTTGATAATTTTGTCCGCACAACTACGGAGAGAAATCATGAAGAAGTCCCTGCTCTGCATCGCATTGCTCATTTGCTGGACGGGCCTCGCCAATGCGGGAAAATTCGATTGTGTCAATTTGCCCTTCGGGAAGGACCTCAGCGAGTTCAATCAGGAAAATCACTTTATCAAGTACTTGGAAAAAGACGGTATATCGTATTATAATTACGTCGGTTCCTGCGTTATTGAGCAGCAAAAGCGGATTAATATCGCCATAGCCTACGGATTTGTCGATAACAAGCTGTATGCCAGATATATCACGGTGCCGAACAATGCCGAAGCCCATGCCGACAAGGAGACCATCATCAGGAATATCACCAGAAAGCTTGGGGTCAAGCCCAAGACCTATGAAGACGGGGACTGGTATGTGGTCGATTGGACTATGCCAGAGAAAAATCAAAAATATAAGCTGAAGTTCAATACGAAGACGGCCATGTCAAAATCCGTTTATTACTATACGCCACTTCGGCCTCAGGATTCGGATGACAAGGTGATGTCGAACGGGCAGTAGGCCGACTTCCGCGGTCAATACACCAAAAGCGTCATGCGCTGCCTCTGTCGGTACGGACGCGGCGCATGGCGCGACAACCTTTCCCCACCGCCATGCCAGTGACCCTTGATGCCTTGAAGCAACTTCTCGTCCAAGCCGGCGTCGCTCCCCAGGCCGTCGACCGGATCGATCCGGCCCAGCCCCTGTCACGCCAGGGCGTGGATTCCATTGCCCATCCGCTGTTCATCCTGGCCGTCGAGGAGCACTTCGGTCTGCCCATAAGCGATGAAGCGGCGCTTTCCCTGCGTACGCTCAACGACTTTCTTTCCCTGCTCAACGAGGCGTGACCGTCCACGGCGGGTTATGGCTCGAAAAACGGCTCCTCCCCGGCTCCAGCCATAAGCTCCCGGAACGCCAGGAAGCGCAGGTAGTGGCAGGGGTGCTGCTGCACGCGCCGTTCCAGGCGCGGCACGTAGGCGCGAAGCAGCGCTACGGCGGCGTCCTTGCGTGAAAGCGCGTCGTCGGTCGGAGCGCGCAAGGGGGGCTCGATGACGAGGGTGTTGTGTCCGGTCCGGCTCCGGATCACGAAGACCGGCAACACCGGACAGTGGAAGTGCGCGGCTAGTTCCAGGGCTCCGGTACTCAACCGGACCCTGCGGCCCAGAAACGGCACGGACGCCAGGTTTCCCCCGTGTCCGCCGTCCACGGCCACGGCCAAAGTGCCGCCTTGGCTCAGACATTTGAGCGCCCGGGTCAGCGGACCGAAGACATTGATATGGGTGACGGGCAGGGACTGTTCGTGTTCCCAGCGTTTTTTGAGCGCCGCGCGAAAAAGTGCCGAGCGCCGGCCGGGCAGCTTGTCGTCCAGCACCACGGCCGGGGCGCTGATCTGGCAGAGCGTTCGTCCCGAGTGGCCGACGGCAGCCATGACCATCTGGTTGGCCCCGAAATGGGCCACGAGCAGCAACGCGCCATGGCCGGAGGCGAGCGCCGTATCCAGATGGTGGAGGCCCTCGCTTGTGATGCATTGGTGCAGGTTGTCCGGCGTCAGGCGGGGAAAGAGCAGCGCTTCGGTTTCGTTCATGACGAGGTTGAAAATGCCGCGTCGCGCCGCCGCTCGGATGACGGATCGCGGGGCTTCGGGGCCGAGCACGATCCGCGCCGCCCGTTCCATGGCGGCCCGTGCCCCGGTGGGGACGCGGCCGAGGACTCGTCCCAGAAGGCGTCCCGAGGCGAGGGCGGCCGGCAAGGGCAGACGCAGAAAGAGCCAGCGCCCAGGGCCCCACAGAAGCCAGAAGAGCAGATCCTTGGCCAAGCGCACGCCTCTTCCTCCACGCGGCCGGAGAACCCGGTTCCCGCCTTGCCCGGGGTGTCCGATTGCGGTAACCACGGGCTGTAGCGGACTCCGCCGGCCAATCCGAGTGCGCCCGCAAGGCCACGTTCCGGCCGGCGCCAGGCTACTCCCTATCCCGCAAGCAGGCAAAGGGGCGACCGGCCGCGCATGAACCGCATCACCCTCCTGGCCCCGACACCGCCCGATTTGAGCGCCTTCGGCGTGCGCAGCCTGTCGGCCTTCCTGCGCGCCGCGGGCCTCGCCACGCGCGTCGTCTTTTTGCCCGGCGCCATGGGCCGCCTGCGCCCGGACGGCAGCTTTGCCTACGCCTATCCCGCGCAGGATGTGGCGGCCGTACAGGCGCTGTGCGCGGGTTCGGATCTGGTCGGCATTTCGGTCATGACGCCGTTTTTCGACCGGGCCGTACAGCTCAGCGCCGCCGTCCGCCAAGGCGGCCTTCCGGTTGTCTGGGGCGGGGTGCATGCCACCTTGCGTCCGGCCGAGGCCTTGGGCCACGCGGATTTCGTCTGCGTGGGCGAGGGCGAGGAGGCCCTGGCCGAGCTTGTGCGGCAGCGTGGCAGCTCCGGGGATGCGCGCGCGCTGCCTGCTGGAATCTACGACCGCGCCGGGGCGGCCGCGCTGGCGCCGGCGGATTTCGTTCCCGCGCCCCTGACCGCCGATCTCGACCGTCTGCCGCCGTTCGATTTCTCCTGCGAGGAGCACTACCTGATTGCACCGGGTCGGGATGCGCGGCCCCTGTCGAGAGGGCTCATGGAACGGTTGCTGCCCGTGGTGCCCGGACCGCGCGGGCGCCTTCGCCGCGTTTACCGCACCATGGCCGACCGGGGCTGCCCCCACCACTGTGCCTACTGCAACGTGCCCTCGGTCAAGGCGCTTTACGCCGCTGATCCGGCGCCTTTTTTCCGCCATCGCAGTCCGCAGCACGTCATTGCCGAACTCGAAACCGCTTGCCGCCGTTTCCCCTCGGTGGAGGCGGTCCAGTTTTTCGACGACACCTTTTTCGCCAAGCCCTTTTCCTGGTTCGAAGCCTTTGCCGACCTCTATGCAAAGCGCGTGGGCCTGCCCTTTTATTGCCAGGCCAGCCCGGCCACCCTGGACGCGCGCAAGCTCGATCTGTTGTTGGATGTGGGCCTGTGTTTCGTGGAAATGGGCGTGCAGACCGGCAGCGAAAAGCTGCGCCGCCTCTTTGGGCGAACCGAAAGCAACCAGCGCATCGAGGAGTGCGGGGCCATGATCGCGGCCCGCCAGGCGCGGCTTTTGCCGCCGGTCTACCATGTGATTATCGATGCGCCCTGGGAGACCCACGACGACCTGCTGGAGACCGTGCGGCTTTTGGCCAGACTGCCCAAACCCTACGGCTTGGCCGTGTCCAGCCTGGTCTTTTTCCCGGGCACGCGACTGCACGACCGGGCCGTGGCCGAGGGACTGTTGCGCGACGAGACCGCCCAGGTCTATCGGCGGCCTTTCTACGTGCCGCCGCACCGCACCTATGCCGGATTTTTGCTGTATTTGCTGTCGTTTCGGAATTTCCCCGCCCCGTGGATACGGTTGTTGTTGCAGCCGAAGGTCGTGGCCTGGTTCGGGCGCGTCAACCCCGTCCCCTTGTACCGGCTGGCCTACAGGCTCGGCGAGGCGTTGCGTTTTGTCGGCAAGGGCGTCGGAGCCGTGGCCCGGGGCGAGTGGCGGCGCATCGCGACCTGGCTTCGGGCGCGACTTCGCGGCGAACCGGGCGTGCGCGGGAGGCTCGGGGCGTGAGCGTCGTCCTCATTTCGCCCTATCCCGATCTCACGGCCTTTGGGCCGCGCACGCTGTGCGCCTGTCTGCGCCGGGCCGGCATCGAGACACGGATGGTGTTTCTGCCCGACCCCACCCCCGAGGTGGGCCAGGCCGGACCGGAGCGCTATTCGCCGGCGGTCCTTGCAGAGCTTGACGCCCTGTGTGCCGACGCCCGGCTGGTCGGCATAAGCCTCATGACCAATTTTTTCGACAACGCCGTGCAGATCACCCGGCAACTGCGCCGTTGCGGCCGTATGCCGGTGGTCTGGGGCGGGGTGCATCCCACCTTGCGCCCGGAGGAGTGCCTGGAATACGCGGATTTCGTCTGCGTGGGCGAGGGCGAGGATGCCTTGCTGGAGTTGGCCCGGGCCGTGCTGCGTGGCGAAGACACTGGCGCCATTGCCGGCATCTGGACCCGGTCCGGTTCGTGTCCGCCGCCACGCCCCCTTAAGCGGGACCTGGACCGCCTGCCCGGGCCGGATTATTCCCTGCGCGGCCATTTCGTCCTGGACGGCGACCGTATCGAACCGCTCACCCTGGAGCGGCAGCGCCGTTTCCTGGCCGCAGCCTCGCTTTCCCGGCTCTACGGCCGCATCGGCTACCAGACCCTGACCGGCCGGGGCTGTCCGCACCGCTGTTCCTACTGCGCCAACGACGCCTTGCGCGGCCTGTACCCGGACTCGCCGCCCGTGCGTTGGCGCTCGTCCGGCCACGTCATGGCCGAGCTGGAGGCGGCCCGGCAGGCCATGCCGTTTATCGATTTCGTCTGGTTTTCCGACGATGCCTTGACCAGCATGCCAGGACCGGCCCTGCGGGAATTTTTCGACCAGTACCGCCAGCGCATCGGCTTGCCCTTTTCCTGCCTGACCAGTCCGCTCACCCTCAGCAGCGACAAGCTGGACCTCCTGGTCGAGTCGGGCCTTTTTTCTCTGCAGATGGGCGTGCAGACGGGCAGCCCCCGCATCCAGCGGCTCTACAACCGCGCCGCCATGACCAACGACCGGATGCTTGCGGCCATGGACCGCATCCACCGTCACGCGCCCCGGCTGGCGCCGCCGCTTTACGACATCATCCTCGACGCCCCGTTTGAAACCGCCGAAGACAAGCGGCAAACCCTGGCCCTGGTGGCCAGGATGCCGAAGCCTTTCCGACTCCAGCTTTTTTCCCTGACCTTTTTCCCTGGTACCGCCCTGCATGGCCAGGCCCAAGCGGCCGGTCTGCTGCCTGGTGAACCGCCTGATATCTATCGCAAAAGTTACGAGGAGCGGCAGCCCGGTTATCATAACCTGCTGTTGACCCTGGCCCGCGGCGGCCGTTTCCCGTCGCCCCTGCTGCGGCTGCTGGCCTGCCGACCGGTTGCGGCCACGCTCGGCCATGACCTCCTGCGGCCCGTGTGGGCCGGTCTTTTTGCGGTTTTGCGCCGCCTCAAGCGGAGGCTTGGCCGGTCATGAGAGTGCTGTTGGTCCAGGCCTACGTTGCCGACCGGGACATCCTCGTCTATCCGCTCGGGCTGGCCTGCCTGGTTGCCTGCCTGGGGGCGCACGAGGTGCGTACCCTGGACCTCAATGTCTGCGCCGATCCCTTTGGGGAGCTTTCTCGAGTGCTTACGGACTTTCGTCCGGAGGCGGCGGGAGTCTCGCTGCGCAACCTCGACTCGCCGTTTACCAAGGTCAGCTATTACGCGGATTTCAAGCGGCTGGTGCGCGCGCTCAGGCCCCACGTTCCCGGTCCGCTCATCATTGGCGGGGCGGGGTTTTCGCTTTTTGCCGAGGCGCTCATGCGCGAAGTACCCCAGCTCGATTTCGGGGTCCGCGGCGAAGGGGAGCACGTGCTGCCGGCCCTGCTGGCGGGGCCGGAGGCCCCGGAGCGCGTCCCGTCGGTCTATTATCGCCGGGACGGTGAGGTCCGTTTCAGCGGCGCCGGCCTGCCCCCGCCCGAGTTGGTTACCCCCGATCCGGGCGCGTTTGCCTGCAAGGACTATGATCGCGCCAGTGAGGCCGAGCCTTTCGGCGTCGAGACCAAGCGCGGCTGTCCACTGTCCTGCCTCTATTGTCCCTACGGTTATCTCAATGGACGGGCGTTGCGTCTCAAGCCGCCTGAGCGGGTGGCGGACGAAGTGGCGCGGCTGGGTGCGAGCGGGGTGCGGCGTTTCACCTTCGTGGATTCCGTCTTCAACATGCCCCGGGCCCACGCCGCCGCCGTGTGCCGGGAGTTGATCCGCCGGGGATCGCGCCTGGGGTGGTCCGCCTGGTTTGGCGAGAAGTGGCTGGACAGGGAATTGCTCGATCTGGCCGTGGCGGCCGGCTGCGACCACGTGCTGCTCTCGCCCGACGCCTTTGCGGACAACACCTTGCGCCGATTGGGCAAGTCCCAGACCACCCGCGACATCCGCCGCGCTTTTGCCTTGCTGCGCGATACGCCGACCGTCCAGGTCAGCTGTAACTTTTTTTGCAATCCGCCCGGCCAGACCGTGCCGGCTTTCGCGCGCCTGCTGGCCTTTTGCGTCCTGGCCAAGCTGCGCCTGGGCGCGCGCCTCCATCTGCACCTGTCCGGACTTCGCATCGAGCCGCAGACTGCCCTGCGGGAATTAGCCGTGGAGCAAGGACTGCTGGCGCCGGACGACGACTTGCTTGCCCCCCGGTTTTATTCCCAGCCCGGCACCGCTTATCTGGAGCGTCTGTTCGGGGTGCTGGCGGCACTTCGCGCCCGATTCAAAAGGAAATAGCGGCATGCGCGTGCGCGAATCCTTCTTGCGCGATCTGTTGCGCCTTTTCGCCTGGTATCCCTTTCGCTGGCTGGCGGAACGTTTGCCACCGCGCCTTGCCGTGCGGGTTTTTCGCGCCCTGGGCGACGCGCATTGGGCCGTGGCGCCGGGCAAGCGTCGCCTGCTGGCCCGAAACCTTGGCCGTCTGGGGATTGCCGCCGACCAGGCGTCCCGGGCCGTGCGCGAGAATTTTCGCATCCATTATGTCAGCCAGCTTCTGGTTTTCTTCTATTCCCGGCTGACCCGGACCTCGCTCGGCAAGCTTGCCGCCGTTGCGGGACTGGAACACCTGGACGCCGCCCTGGCCCAGGGACGCGGGGTGGTGCTGGTCCAGGCCCACTTCGGTCCGGAGCAGCTGGCCCTGGCCGCGCTTTCCTTGCTGGGGCACCGGGTGGTGCAGATCGGTTGCGCCAATGACGCGGGGCTAAGCGCCGTGGGCCGTGGCGTATCCCTGCGTTTGCGTCGGCGTTACGAGGCGCGGATTCCGGGCCGGATCATCGACGCCCGGGAGAGTCTGCTTCCTGCCTTGCGGGTGCTGCGTGCAAACGGCCTGGTCCTGACCGCCGGAGACGGTGCCGGTTGGGCCAAGCGGCTTGGGCGGCATGTTCCGGTAACGCTTGGCGGCCAGGAACTGCTTTTTCCCGTCGGTCCGGGGCGCCTGGCCCTGGGCAGCGGCGCGGCCTTGCTGCCGCTTTTCGTGGTCAGGGGCGAGGGAACGCCCTTTACCGTCGTCATCGAACCGCCCCTCGCGCGGCCGCGTGGCCTGTCCGGCGAGGTGGCGGAGACGGCCTTGGCCGTGGAATTCGCCCGGCGCTACGAGCGTCGGCTGCTTGTCGAACCGGGATTCATGCGCTTTTTGGAGCTTTTTACGCCGAGCGAGCTTCTTGTCGCCGACGCGTCCGGGCAAGGACCTGATGATACGCGGCCAGGGTCGCCTGGGCCGTGCGCTCCCAGCTGAACTGTCGGCTGCGGGCCAGGCCTTGGGCGATGCAGCGTGCGCGCAGGGTCTCGTCGGTGAGGAGCCGCTTCATGGCCTGGGCCAGGGCGGGCGTATCGCCTGGCGCGACGAGGAGCCCTGCCTCGCCCGCCACCCCGGGCAGGGACGTCGTGTCCGAACAGACTACCGGCACGCCGCAGGCCATGGCCTCCAGGGGCGGCAGCCCAAAGCCTTCGGCAAAAGAGGGAAAAGCGAAAAGCGCCGCGCCCCGGTAGAGGTGGGGCAGGTCCTCGGGCGCGACACGGCCAATCAGGGCGATGCGTGGATCGGCCCGCCCCAGGTCGCCGGCGAGCCGGGGCGCGAAAAGCGGATCGACCATGCCGGCCACGACCAGGGTGAGCTCGGTGTGTCCGGCCGCGATCAGGGCCCGAAAGGCGCGCACCAGGCCGGGAATGTTCTTGCGGGGCTCCACCCTCCCCACGAAAAGCACGTACTTCCCCCGCACACCGTAGCGCGCTGCCACGGCGCGCGCCTCCTCGCGTTCGGCCTCGGTGCCTGCCGGCCGGAATTCCTCGCCGGCGGCCAGGGAGATGGCCATGACCTTGTCTTCAGCCAGGCCATAAAGCCGGATGATCTCGCGCCGGCTGTACTCCGAACAGGTCAGGACCAGCGCGGCCCGGCGGGAGGTTCGGGGATAGAGCCGTCGCATGAGCAGGCGCATGCCCCCGGGATAGTATTCCGGATGGGTCTCGTGCAGCACGTCGTGCAGGCTGACGATGCAGGGGCAGGGCGTACAAGGCGGCGCCAGGTACTGACAGTGCAGGAGATCCGCGCGGTTTAGGCCCAGTCTGGCCCCGAAGGAAAGGAGCCGTGCAACGCGCGAGACGGGTACCGGGCGTGTGAACACGTTGGCGGCCGCCAATTGCTTGGCCTCTTCACCGTGCGGGTCCGGCAGATAAAACAGATAGTCGCTGTCCGGGTCCAGGCCGGGCATGCGTCGGGCCAGATTCCAGGCGTAGGTCCGGGAGCCCTGCATGAGCCGGGTCAGGCTGTGCAGGTCCAGGGCAATGCGCGGTCGCGTCATGAACGCTTGACCCTCTTTTCGCCCCGGATCGCCGGGCAACGCGCGCCGAGTCCGGTCAGCCCGGCTCCCGCGATGCGGACGGGGTGCTGTCGTCGGGTGCGCGGGGTCACATGTAGCCCAGGTTTTTGAGTTGGGCGATCAGCGCGTTTTTCCCCTTGTTGTCCGACGTCGTGTCGGCCTCGGTGCCGAGCGGCGTGTTCGGGCTGGCAGCGGACGCCGCTTCGGGGATGTGGCCGGGGGCCAGGGCGCGGGTGAGCACGAAGCCGTCCAGCCGGTCCGGCAGCGGAACGCCGAGCAGGGCAAGCAGGGTGGGCGTCACGTCGACCATCTCGCAGCTGCCCACGTCGCCGCCGGCAACACCCGGACCGGCCAGCACGAAGATGCCGAACGGTTCGTGGCGGCCGGACCAGGGATGGGGGAGAAACAGCTCCCGGCCCGGGGCTTGGCCGTGCAGGAGAAATTCGTGGGGTGCGTAGACCTGATAGCCGGGCGCGCAGGTCACGATGAGGTCCGGTGCCTCCGGGACCAGCGGGCCTCGGTAGAGGTCCTCCCGCCAATGGACGGACTCGATGACCTTTTCCCCGGTGCGCGGATCGACGAGGGCCTTGAGCCCGTCGGAGACGCGTCGGCACAGGGCGGTGCGGTCTTGCACCACGGCGGCATTGACGTACACGCCGCCGCCCATGCCGTCGGACCAGGCCTGGGTGCGCTCCCAGTCGATGATGGAGCGCAGGAGGTTGTTGACGCGCGTCTGTTCGGACGCCCGGGCCGCGGCCTGCATGTGGGCCGCGCGGCCGGGGGCCAGGGGCGCGATCGCCTTGGCCAGCAAACGGCGCAGCAGGCTTGCGCCGCTGTTGGACCGGGAAAAGGTCCGGGCGAAGTCGCCGGTGAGGTGCAGCCAGCCCTGGTCCAGCAGCCAGCCGTTGAGAAAAATGCCGGAATGGAGCGGCCCGGCGCCGTGGTCCGAGACCAGGGCGACGGTGGTTTCCGGTCCGGCGGTGTCCAGGATGGTGCCCAGGGCGGCATCCACGGCCTCGTAGATGCGTTCAATAGCCTGGCCAAGTTCGCCATGGCGCGGATGGGCCGGGTCGCGGTACTGCCAGAAGAAGTGCTGGACGCGGTCGGTTTCCATAAAGACCGCGAACACCAGATCCCAGGGGCCGCGCTCAAGGAGCCACAGCACCATATCCTGGCGCGTGCGCACCCCTTGCAGCAAAGAATCCAGATAGCGGACCGGATCGGCGTATTTGGGCGGGGAATCGGCCAGGGGGCCGAAGCGCGCGGTGAAGGCCGCGCCCAGATCGGCCGGAAAAATGGCGTCCGGGGCCCCTGGCGGGGTGAACATGCCCGGGGCGAGAAAGCCGTTGAGTGGTTCCGGGGGGTAGGTCACGGGCACGTTGAGCACGGCGGCGCGGCCGCCGTGGGCGTCCACCAAAGACCAGAGGGTCGGCGAACGGCGCTTGGCGGCGCTGGCGAAATGGATCTGGCCGGTTGCCGGATCGAGCTGGTGGCCGTCGAAGATGCCGTGCTTGCCGGGATTGACGCCGGTGACCATGCTGGTCCAGGCCACCGGGGTCACGGCCGGGGTGGTGGAGTGCAGCCTGGCAAAGGCGCCTTGGGCCATGAGCCGGGCGGTATGGGGCAGGCGTCCCCGGGCGAGCAGCGGCCGGATGATGTCGAAGGTGGCGCCGTCCCAGCCAAGTACAATGGTTTTGCCTGCCGCGGCGTTGTTTCCCGTCTGCATGTGCACCTCCGCCCTTGCCTGATTCAGGCGTTGATACGCGTGCCCCGCAATCCCTGGCAAGACCCTTGGGATGCGGCGCCTCTGTTGTTTTCCCGAAGCGCTTGTGCCAGATTGGACCGGGGGACACATGGAAGATAGGGCAGGGGATAAGGTTGCCGCTGTTGCGGAACAGATCCTGGCAGAGCGCGAGCGTCGTTACCGACCGCTCAAACGGGCATTGGACCTGTGTTGTACCATGGTTGCCCTCCCTCTGGTCCTGCCGGTTATGGTGCTTTTGGCTGTCGCGATCCGTTTCGATTCCCCCGGCCCCGTCCTTTTCCGACAGCAGCGGCTGGGGTGGCACGGTCGGCCCTTCACGCTTTACAAATTTCGCACCATGTATCGGGAGGCCTTGCCCTACGCCCTGCATCCATTGCAGCAGGACGATACCCGGGTGACCCGGGTGGGTCGCTTTTTGCGCCGTACGAATCTGGACGAACTGCCACAGCTTTTCAATGTGTTGCGAAACGACATGTCCCTGGTCGGTCCCCGGCCGGAAATGCCCTATATCGTTGCCGGCTACACGGCGAGGGAGCGGCTGCGCCTGCTCGCCAAACCCGGACTGACCGGGCTTTGGCAGATCTCGCCGCACCGTGGGGCTCCCATCCACGAACACCTGGAACACGATCTTGCCTACCTGGAGGGCATGGGCTTGCGGCTGGACGTGCTGCTTATGCTGCGTACCCTGCCCCTGCTCGTCCGCGGCGATAAGGCCAAACGTGCGGCTGGCCAGGGAGGCTTGCATGTCTCCTGAGACACCGCGCCCGGCGGGAGAGACGCCCCCGCAACCGGCTGTCCGGGTGCTGTCGGCCTGGAGCGTCGCGGATGTCGCGGACGGGCTGAGCGCGCTTTTTGATGCCCAACCGGATTTGCTCCCCAGGGACACGGGTGCGCGCATCGTGCTCAAGCCCAACGGCAACTCCTGCATGAATGCGCTGACCGGCAACACCACGGATCTGCGTGTCATCGCCGGGGTGTTGTCCGTGCTGGCCGGGCGGGGCTACCGCAACCTGGCCGTGGCCGAGGGCACCAACAGCGGCTTTTACCGCACCGGCATCAACGTCATTCGGCGTTTGAAACTGGACGCCCTGGCCGCGCGCTACGGCGCGGCGATCATCGATTGCAACGCCTCGACCGCACCGCATCCGGTGGCCTTTGCCGGCGGCACCACGGCCTATGTGGCGGGGGAATGCCTTGACGCGGATCTGCTACTCAATCTGCCCAAGCTCAAGACCCATTTCGAAGCCGGCATGAGCGTGTGCCTCAAAAATCTGATCGGCTGCCTGATCGGCCAGGTAAACAAGAAAAAGACCCATCAGGATCTCCCCGGCAACATCCTGCGCTTAAACGCCGCCCTGGTTCCCGGGCTGCACATCGTGGACGGCATCGTGGCCATGGAAGGGTGCGGCCCGTCGCGCGGGGTGCCGGTGGCGGCCGGCAGGCTGGTCGTCGGCCGCGATCCGTTTGCCATCGATCTGGCCTGCGCCCGCATGGCGGGTATTCCCGTTTCGCGCATCACGCCGTTGGCCCTGGCCCGGCGGCTGGGACTGCTGCCCCCCGAGACGGAGGCGGCGGTGGCGCGTCTGGCCGGGCAAGGGCTGTTGCCGCCGCTTCCCCGGCCGCTGGCTCCGGCCCGGGCGTCCCTGGCCGCCTGGCTGGCGCTACGTTCGCCCTTGGGCGGACTTTTCCGGCGGCTGCGCGCCAGTCCCTTCGGGGCGCGCCTGGCGGCCACGCACTGGTTCGGAGCGCTTCTTTTCCGGTCCGGCGTGCGCCAGGACAACTTCGAGGCGGCGGAACCCGACATCCGGGCCTTGGAACTTGAGGCTGCGGTCTGCGACGGGTGCGAGGTGTGCCGGGACGTTTGTCCGATGGGCCTGGCTCCGGACCGGCTGCTCGCGGACCGGGGTGCGGTGGCCCTGACCGAGCTTGAACGAGCCGGCTGCCTCGGCTGCCTCTACTGCTTTATGAGCTGCCCGCGCCGCGCCATCACCGTCCACGGCGAGCTGGGTTTTTTGCAGGAACAGGGCGACCGCTACGACGACCGCATCCGCGCCCTGGGCCATCGGAAACGCGCTGCCGGCGGATAGCGTCCGAAGGAATCACTGTGCGGCGTCGAGGCCCGGCGCCGGACGCACGATCGCCCACAAGACGCCGCAGCCCAAGGCCAGCGCCCGAAGCCCGCTCAAAACCGGTGTGGCGAGCCCCAGTCTGCGGTTCTTGGACCAGTTTTTTCGGGTCAGCGGCCAGGACAGGGCGAGGAGAACGCCCGGGCAGACCTGGGCCAGGGCGAGCAACCCGCTGCCCAGCCAGGGCAGGGCGAGCAGGCCGGCCAGGCTGCCGACGATCCAGGCCATGGCCGTAAGCGTCTCCAGCTTGACCGGGGCGGTGGTGTAGCGGTCCCTTATGGCCTGGCCCGGATAGAGGCGGTAGACCTGGGTGCGCCAGTAGCCCCGACGGAATTTGGTCCCAAGGTAGGCGCGCAGGCTGGTGGGATGCAGGTGGCGGACCACGGCCCGGGGGGCCAGCGCCAGCTTGTGCCCCCGGGCCAGCAGCCGGTAGGAAAATTCCGTGTCCTCGTTGTCCGCCCGACGAAATCGGGTGTCGAAACCGCCCGCGGCCAGGAAGACGTCGCGCCGGTAGGCCGCGCTGTAGGTGGCCACGAGATCGATGCAGGGATGCGCGCGCATGTGGTCGTAGCGGTCCTCGAACTCGGCCTGGGCGAAACGGGCGATCAGGCTTGTCTGGTCCGTAGTGTAGCAGCCCTGCACGCCGACCACGCCGCGCGCTGTTTCGTCCTCCAGGGTCTGGAGCAGGCTGCGCAGCCAATCCGGCTCCGGCCGGCAGTCGGCGTCGGTAAAGACGAGGATGCGACCTTGGGCCTGGCGCGCGCCGTGGTTACGGGCCGCAGCCGGACCCTGGGGCGGTTGGGTAAGGCTGGTTGCGCCGAGCTCCCGGGCGACTTCTGTTGTGTTGTCCGTGGAGCCGTCATCCACCACGAGGATTTCAAAGGCCGACGCGGGCAGGCTCTGGCGCCGCAGGGCGGCCAGGCAATCAGGCAGGAGACGGGCCGCGTTGCGGGCCGGGATGATGACGGAGCAAAGAAGCGGGGCGGCCGGGTCGGTCATGGGGTCAGCTCCTGGCCATCGCGCCGGGAAGCAAGTGCCGGATGAAGCGGCGGCCGGCTCGAAACGTGCGCCGCAGTTCGTCGGGACTGGTCATGGCGGCCGCCAGCCGGTGGGCCAGATAGCCGGGCCGGAGGTAGAAGCGGCGGCGGGCCAGGGCGCATAAGGCCTCGATTGCGGTCGGGGACAGGGTTTCGTTGCCGGCCACGCAGGCATGGTTGCCGGCTGGGGTCAGCCAGCGGGCCGGTGTTGTCGGATCGAGCCAGCCCCGGGACAGGTACTCGGCGTGGATGGCCGTGCCCGGATAGGGGATCACGGGGTAGAACTGGGCCGTGTCCGTACCCAGGGAACAGGCCAGGTCGATGGAGCGCAGGATGCTTTCCCGGGTGTCGCCCGGCAGGCCGAACATCCAACAACCATGGATGCGCAGCCCGCACGCCCGGGCATCGCGCATGAAGCGCCGGGCTGCGCCCGGGGCGAGGCCTTTGCGTATGGTGCGCAGCACCCCGGCGTCGGCGGATTCGAACCCCACGCACAGCAGCCGGCAGCCGGCCTCGCGCAGGCGCCGCATGACCGCTCCCGGCAGATCGGCCCGGGCATTGGCCGTCCAGGTGAAACGCAAGCCGCGCGTACGGATGCCGTCGCAAAGGGCCAGGCAGCGGTCGAGGTCCGCGGTCAGGGTGTCATCCTCGAAAAAAATGGAGCGCGCCTCGGGAAAGTCGGCGAGCACGGTGGTGATCTCCTCCAGCACGTTGTCCACGGACCGCTTGCGCAGCCGATGTCCGGTCATGGTCTGGGGGTAGAGGCAGAAAGTACAGCCGCCCGGGCAACCCCGGCTGGTGACAAGGGTCACCATGGGGTAGGCGGCGTTGGGGTTGAAATAACGCCGGATGTCCAGGTGGCGCCGGTAGAAGCGGCTGACGAAGGGCAGGGCGTCCAGGTCGTCGAGGAAAGGCCGGTCGGGGTTGTGGCGCACCGCTTCGCCCTCGCGCCAGGAGAGGCCGGCGATACCGGCGAGAGCCCCGGCTGCCGGGGCGCCGTCCGATGCGGCCAGAACCCGGGCCAGGTCACGCACGGTATAATCGTATTCCCGGCGGGCCACGGCGTCCGGGCCGGCGGGGGCGGCGAGGCAGTCGTCGGGCCGGGCCGAGGCGTGGGGGCCGACCAGGACGACGTAACATCCGGGAAGGCGTGCCTTGATGGTCCGGGCGGCATCCAGGTCGGCGGCGATGCTCGGCGTGCTGGTATCGAGCACGGCCAGGTCCGGGGCAAAGCCCGTGGCGCGCGCCAGGGTGCGCTCCAGGTCGAGGCCTTCGGCCGGCGCGTCGAGAAAAAGCACCTCGTGTCCCGCCTCCTCCAGCACCGCGCCGCAGGAGGCCAGCCACAGGGGCAGATAGAGTGTGCCGCTCCGCGTCACGGCGGGACTGCGTTGCGGCCGGGAAAACCGCGGCAGGAAGGGTGGGTTGAGCAGCAAGACCCGCAAGGCGGGCCGGGCCGATTCCTGTCGGAGCATGGTGGGACCTTTATCGACTTTCCCTGTTGCTTTCCATACAAAGAGCTGGCCTTGCAGCATTTCCCGAGCCTGCAACCCGTAACCCCGTAGGTTTTGATGCCGAGCCGCGCGCGAAAATTCGTCCCGACCAGATCGGCCGGCGTGGCCGGTAATATTTTGTGGTCGGGCGCCTCGCGCGGGCTTCAGGCCGTCACGGGCTTTGTCGCCACCGTTGCCGTGGCCCGGCATCTGCCGCTGGCCGGACTCGGCGAATATCTGTCCGCCCTGGCTGTGGCCGGGGCGGTTTTGTCCGTAAGCTACTGCGGCATCCAGCAATATCTGGTGCGCGAACTGGGTCGGGGAGCGGACGATCCCGGGGCGCTTGTGGGCGCAGGCGTTTTGATTCGGCTTGCGATCATCGGTCTGGCCGGACTGGGGCTGGCCGGCTGGGCGGGATTCGCCCCGGCCGGATCGCGGGCGGACCTTGCCGCCCTTGTCCTGGTGGCGTTTGGTTGCGAGGCCTGCCGGTCCATGGGCCAGCTGGCCGGAGCCGTGTTCCAGGGGCAGGAGCGCATGCGGCCCGAATGTTTGCTGGCGCTGCTGCATAGCCTGCTGTGGGGCGTGTTGCTCACCATGGCGATCCGGCTGGGCAGCGGGCCGTTTGGCCTGCTGGTGGCGAGTGGCCTGGCCCTGGCCGGGCACTGTCTGGCTTCCTGGATCGTGGTCGCGCGCGGCGCTGTCCGTCCCAGGTTTGGCGCCGGCTGCAAACGTGTGGCGCGTATGCTGCGCGCTTCGCTGGTCATCGGCCTTTCCGTGATTTTGCTGCAAAACCTCTTTCGGGTGAATGTGCTCCTCTTGCAGTGGCTTGGCACATCCGAGGAGGTGGCCTTTTTCCAGACGCCCCACGATCTCGTACTTCGGCTTCAGATCCTTTTTCAGGCGGTCATGTTGGCCGCGTTTCCGGCCCTGTCGCGGCTGTTCGCGGTCGGGCCTGTCCGGGGGGCCGAGCTTACGCTCGCCCTTGGCCGACTCGTGGCGGCGTCGGCTGGCGGACTGGCCTCGACGTTGTACCTTTTCGCCGACCCCCTTTTGGTGATGGTGTATGGGGGCAAGATGGTGCCCGCTGTTTCCTGTTTGCGGGTCTTGGCCCTGGGCACCGTCCCGTTGGCGCTCGGCCTCGTCTGGTCGCAGGTGCTCATCGCCACGGGCGGCCAGCGCCGGGTGCTTTGGGTCAACGCGGCCGCACTGGCCTTCAATGGCCTTCTGGGTGTGGTGCTGACGCCGCGCTACGGCGTCTTCGGGGCTTCGGTTGCGGCGCTCGCGGCCTATGCGACGAGTGCCTTGGGTGCGTTGTGGGCGGCGCGGGGGCTTTTTCGCGGTCGAATCGCGGCCTTGGCCAATCTCCAGGCGCTGGCCGCGCTGGGCGGGGGACTGCTCGTCTCGGCCGTGCTGCCGGGACGCTCGGGCGGTCCGGCGGGGCTCGCGGCCTATGCGGCGCTGTTGCTGGTCCTGCGGGGCGTGGGCTTGTCGGATATTCGGGTTTTGACGCGGTGCGTGCGTCCGGTCGGGCCGGCTGTGCGACAGGAAAACGTTACGTCAGTCGAAAAAGGATGCTGACGCACAACAGCACCAGCCAGCACAGGGTCAGGATGGCCGGGCAGACAAGAGGCGCGAGGCGGGCCATGGCGTCCGGCCATTGTCCGCAGCAGCCATAGGTGAAGTAATTTTCCGCTTTGATGTAATTCGAGCTGGATACGAGGTTATGCAGGCGTTGCGACCAGAGACGATGCATCCAGGCAGCCGCGCCGACGCTGCAGAGAGCGGAAAAAGAGGTCAGACAGCCGATAACGCAGAGGACGATATGCACGAAGAGCAGAAACAGAGGGGAAATCAAGACATGGGCACTGAGCGTCACGCCAAAGGCCGCTAACAAGAACCCCTGAGCCGTCAAAAAAGTACCACTTCGCTCGTGCATCCATCTTTTTTCCTGGTTGCATGCCGCAACAAGCCTATGCCAAGCTGCGAGTTCTTGGCGCTCATGCTTTTCTTGGTTGTTCCCTTCCAGGCACATACGCACTCCTCAATTCTTGCAACAGCATTCTTTATCGAACATGGAGTTCTGACGCTTTCTTCGTAAATGGAAAAGCAACTAAACCTGGTTCCCAGCGGAGCCTCTCGCCGTGATGGATGGCCTTGCACCTCGAACCGGGGGAAGGAGAAAGCACTCGCGACCATTCTTTGAGGGAGATATCCCATTAAAAATATTATTATAAATTATAGTAACCGGGCAAGGAACACCTGTCAACACCACGCCAGCAACGCCAAGGGGAGGTGGGTGACGCGGGATGCGCAGACACGACCATGTTGCAACCTTTTTTCGTGCTGCTTTGCGGCACGGGTGTGGTCGCTGCCCAGCCCGGGCTTTTCGCGTCTGTGGCGGGTGCCTGCGTTGCCTTCGCCGGCCCCCTCGATTATGGGGGCAGTATGTACGAGTTCACAAGCGCCCTCGGCCGGAAAGAGGACGGTCGATGCCTTCCCGCGATCCCGGCAAAGCCCGGGCCTCTCGCCCCTGGTGCCATCCAGGCGGAAGCCACGCGCGGATTCAAGCCCTCTCCTGCCGTAACTGGCGGAGGGGATCGGGCTTGGCGAGGACGTCCAAGGCCTCGACAACCCCACCTTTGCCGCAGGGGCGGAACGCGTGCCCCCGGCAAGGCAATGCGCGTGCAGCTGCCTTGGGCGCCAGTCCCCTTTTTGTTCGCCGAAGGGGGCGCGCAATCCAATGGTCCGACAGTATCGAATCCGTCATGCATGCAAGTTGTTTCAGGAGGGTATGCTGTATGAAAAAAATAATGTTGCTCGCCCTTGGTTCTCTGTTGCTTGCGGGTGCTTCATTCGCGGAGGATACGCCCGGGACTGAGCAGAAAGACACCACTGCCAAAAAACAATCAATCTATAAATCTTCGCCGCGGTTGAGTTACCATAGCCGCGAGACGGAAGGACATCCTGAGCTTGAAAAGCTGAAGCCCATGCTCAACCAGATGGGGAACAATCCAACAGGTATTGTTACACCGGGTGGTGCGGGGATGAGTTTCTAGCGAGGCCGGTAGCGCGTTCCGTGCACAACGATGGCAAAAGCGGCGTGCCCGGGCCGACCCGCCAAAAGGCCCCCTATCCCTGGTCCGGCCAGCAGTCCTGTTTCGATTCGCTCGGGCAGGCCCTCCCCTGCGCGGGCAGCGGGCAAGACGGGCAGTATGCGCCGGGGCGTCCCTGGCCGGAGCCCCGTTTTACCTTGCCGGGCGCGGGTCTTGTCCTTGATCGGTTGACCAGGCTCGTCTGGCCCCGGGATGCGGGCTGCGCGGTTTGGCCGCTGTCCTGGGATGCTGCCCGTACCTGGGTGGACGCGCGCAACCGGGACGGTTTTCTCGGGTATGCGGATTGGCGCCTGCCCCGGCGCCGGGAACTCCTTTCCCTTACAAGCCTGGCCCATGCCCGGCCGGCCCTTCCTCCTGGGGCGCCGTTCACAGGCCTTTTCCAGCATTGGCATTGGACCTCCACGCCTGCGGCGGTCAACCCGGGGGATTATTGGCGTATCCACCTGGAGGGCGGTCGGATGTTCCCCGGGCATGGCCAGGGGGAGCATATGGTGCTGCCGGTCCGCGGCGAGAGTTGGCTTCTCCCCGAATCGCCGCAACAGGCGGCCTTGGCGTGGCATCCCTGGCCGCAACCGCGTTTCGAGGTCTTGGCCCAGGGCGTCCTGGATCGTCTGACCGGCTGTGTCTGGTCCGCGGAGGTGTTTCCCCAGGAAGGCGAGGCCACCTGGCAGGAGGCGCTCGATGCCGCAAAGCGGATGCCGGACTGGCGCTTGCCCACCATCTGGGAATTGGAATCCTTGGTGGACACGTCCCACGCCCGGCCCGCGCTCTCGCCCGGGCATCCCTTTGGCGAGGAGCTCGGCGGCATGTGGTCGTCCACGTCGAGCGGCTATGATCCGGCCTGGGCCTGGGTGTTGTATTACGACAAGGGCGCGGTCGGTGTCGGATACAAGCCGGGAAAGCACTTCAAGTACATCCTGATTCACAAAGAGCCTTTCGTCTGACCGCCGGGACCTCGCGCGTGGCGACCAGCGTGCAAGTGGTCGGAGGAGGCGCCTCCGGCGGCCAAAGGACTCACGCCCTTTGGAATCCCGATATGATTTTAGCCGGTTGCAATTTCAGGCTTGGGACAAAGAAAGACCGCGAGAGCATGGCATAGCAGTCTCGCGTGCTGCCTGGTGCCCGGTCGCTTGTGGGGCTGGTTCCGGTGCCAGGGAAAACACAGGCAGCTCCCTTGACAACTTTACGCAAAAGTGGTGTTCAATAAATCTCTATCTCTCTTGATAGAAGCGAGAATGCATCCGTGTGAGGAGGGAAACAGCACCTCACCCGGGGTCTTGAGGCTGGTGTTTGCGGAGGTTGTACACAAGCGTTGATGGGACTGGCTGGGAGGTTGGCGCATGAAACGGATCGGAAAGCCACTTCTGTTCGTTTGCCTCGGAATAGCAATAGCCTTCCCGCTTTTCAGTCTCACCTATTACACCATGGTACGGACCTCGACCCCGCTTTTCTGTGCTTCCTGCCACGAGATACAATACGCCTACAATACCTGGCGCACCGCCACGCACACCAATAATTCCCGGGGCGTGGTGGCCGACTGCATGGACTGCCACCTGCCCGCGCCCCACGATACCTTTGACTTTTTCTTCGCCAAGACGCTGCACGGCCTCAAGGATGTCGTGGCCCATTTCGTCGAGGACCAGTCCCACTACGATCACGCGAAAAGCCGGGCCCAGGCCGCCCGGGACATCAAAAACGACCAGTGCCTGAAGTGCCACCGCAACTTGCTGTATTTGCCGCACAAGCAAGGCGGCATGCTGGCCCATCGCCAGGTGCTGTATGCCCGGCCCGGCTATGAGAAGCGTTGCACGGACTGCCACCAGAATCTCGTGCACGTCAAACGTCCGTACTACCGCTACCTGCCCTGCGATACGTCGGGCGGCTAGGGCGGTCCTTTCGCCGTGAAGGCAGGCGGGCGACCGGCTGCCAGGATACGTGGGAATCGACGACGACAGCCAAGGAGGAAGGGGCATGGACAAGGCGAGACGATGGCCGGCGATCGCGGCGGCGTTTACCCTGCTTTTGGGCACGGCGCTTTTCGCCCTGGCCCAGGACAAAAAAGCCGCGCCCCCGGAGGCGGACAAAACCCAGGCGAATTTCCCCCTGGTCAAGGAGTTCCGCATCGAACGGGGCATGAGCAAGCAGGGGCAAGCCTGCATCGAATGCCACAAGGTCGAAACCCCGGGGCTTTTCGCCGACTGGGCGGCCAGCCGCCATGCCGCGGCCAACATCACCTGCATCGACTGTCACCAGGCTCAGGAGTTCGATGCCGACGTCACGAAGAAGCATTACAAGCAGTACGAGCGCTCGGACAACAAGTGGGGCACGGCCGAATACCGGGTACCCATCGCCGGCGTGGTCACGCCCAAGGACTGTTCGCGCTGCCATCCCGACGAGGTCAAGCAGTACTCCCGCAGCAAGCAGTTAGAGTCCACGGACGTGGTGTACGGGAGGCCGTCCGGTAAGGGCGGGACTTGAAAGGAAAAGCCATCGTATCCATCCTCATGAGCGGTCAAACTCAGAAGCAGCGAGGAGGAACGATGGCTGACATGACGGTAAGCGGAGGTTCTTGGCTTCGCAAGCGAGTTGAGGCGGGAGACCAGGATTTCCTGCGGGACTTGGTCAAGACGGTGGTGGAAGCGCTGATGAGCGCCGATGCGGACGGCGCATGCGGGGCGTCGTATGGCGCCGTAAGCCCGGACCGGGTCAACCAGCGCAATGGCTATCGGGAGCGACGTTGGGATACCCGGGTGGGCAGCATCCCCCTGGCCGTCCCCAAACTGCGGCATGGCAGTTATTTTCCGGACTGGCTGCTGGAACCGCGTCGTCGTGCGGAGCGCTGTTTGGTGCAGGTGATCGCCGAATGCTACGTGCGCGGGGTTTCTACCCGGCGCGTCGACGGTTTGGTCAAGACGCTGGGCATAGCGGGCATTTCCAAATCCCAGGTGTCGGAGTTGGCCACGGAACTGGATGCCCGTGTTGAGGAATTCCGTGACCGACCGCTGACGACGGGACCGTATCCCTACTTGTGGCTGGACGCCATGACGCAACGCAGCCGGGAGGGAGGGCGCGTCCTCAACGTCGCCACGGTGGTGGCCACGGGCGTCAACCGGGAAGGAAAACGTGAGATTTTGGGCATGGACGTCATGACCAGCGAAGATGGTGCCGGCTGGACCGCCTTTTTGCGGGGTCTTGTCGCACGGGGTCTGACCGGAGCGCAGCTTGTCATCTCTGACGCCCACGCTGGTCTCAAGGACGCCATTGCCTCGGTATTCCCCGGCGCGGCCTGGCAACGCTGCCGGGCGCACTTCATGCGCAACCTGCTGACCAAGGTCGCCAAGTCGGCCCAGGACTTCGTGGCAACCCTGGTTCGTTCGATCTATGCCCAGCCTGACGCCGAGGCGGTTTTGGCCCAGCATGGCCGGGTGGTCGAACAATTGCGGCGCCAAAAGGCATTTCAGGACGCCGCCGACCTCTTGGAGGATGCCCGGGAGGAAATCCTGGCCTTCGCCAGCTTCCCCAAGGCGCATTGGAAGCAAATTTGGTCGAACAATCCGCAGGAGCGGCTCAACAAGGAAATTCGCCGGCGCACCGACGTGGTTGGCATCTTCCCGGATCGTGCCGCCATCATTCGGTTGGTGGGCGCGGTTCTGGCTGAACAAAATGACGAATGGGCCGTATCCAGGCGCTATATCTCCCTGGAATCCTTGCAACAGCTCAGGTCAAAGGAGGCTGTGGGACAACTGACCGCCGCCTGAAGCGGGGATGCTCCTTGAGCCGGAGCTGGGGCTTGCCGCTCCTCTCGCCGTCGCCATGATTGCTCCCGGGCATGAGCAAGGCCGGGCGATCAAGGCTTCGCGGAGGCTTGGCGGAGCGAACCCGAAGGGCTTGGCCTTGATGGCCTGGCCGCTCATGCCACAACGGCGGCAAGACGGCGAGGGACAGGGAGACGATGGCACACCGTACACCACCTTGACGGACGCGACCAGCAAGCACGCCAATACCTTGGAAATCATCTGGAAGATCGATCCCTGGCTCAATCAGGGCTTGAACAACGCCACCGAGCGCACCGCCGGCTGCTACGCCTGCCACGGCACGGTGCTCAAGACCAATGACAAGGGTGAGCTCGAAACTTCCACCTGGCCCAATGTCGGGGTCGGCCGGCTCAATCTCGACGGCAGCCTGGGGAGCTGCACGAGCTGCCATACCCGGCACCGCTTCTCGGTCATGGACGCGCGCAAGCCCGAGGCCTGCGGCCAATGCCACCTGGGCCCGGACCATCCGCAGATGGAGATTTTCACCGAATCCAAGCACGGCGACATCTACGCCGCCTTTGGCAAGACCTACAACTGGACCGCCGCGCCCGGGACCTGGACGCCCGGGGTCGATTATCGCGGTCCGACCTGCGCCTCCTGCCACATGTCCGGTTCGGGTCCGGTCCTCGGCAGCCATGACGTGACCGAACGCCTGTCCTGGGAATTGCAGGCGCCGCTGACTGTGCGGCCCCAGGATTTCGCCGCCTTCCCGGCCAAGACTAACTGGGAGGTGGAGCGCAAGAAGATGCAGAGCGTGTGCAACCAGTGCCACAGCGCCACCTGGACCGAGGATCATTACGCCCGCATCGATGCGGTGGTTAAAAACTACAACGAGCTTTACTACAAGCCGGCCAAGGCCTTGCTCGACGAACTCTACGCCAAGAAGCTCATCACGGAAAAGCCGTTTTTCCACACGAAGTTCCAGTGGGACTTCTATGAACTCTGGCATCACGAGGGACGCCGCGCCCGCATGGGAACGGCCATGATGGCCCCGGATTACGCCTGGTGGCACGGGTTCTACGAGTGCAAGAAGCGTCTGTGCGAGCTGGGGGAACAGGCCCATCACATGCTGTCCACCAACACGCCGGCCTACACCTATGACAACTTCCCCGGCACCGGAGGGGACACGACCCGCCCGCCGGAGCTCTTCGGCCCCAAGAAGCCCTGACCGATTGCCGCTACGACCGCAAACGGCCCGGAACGCCATGCGTCCCGGGCCGTTGTCATTTTTTCGATGTCACCACATTGTCATGGGGTGCGGCTTGGACATGCGCCACCCGCAGTGGATTGGAATTCCAAAGGGCAACGTCCTTTGGCCGCCGGAGGCTTCTCTTCACCCACACCCCCGTCCCCGCCTTCGCTCCTATCCCCGCTCGCGCTCCCGCCGCTGTCCTTCGGCATCGGCCGCCTTGAGGGCGTCACGCACCAGTTCCGGGGAGATTTCCACGGGTTCGTTGTGGATGGATTCTTCCGGGGCGCAGGCCTTTTCCCCGACCCGCAGCAGGTCGGCATCGCCAACCCCGACCAGGCCCAGTTCCGCCAAGGTGGTCGGCAGGCCCAGGGCGCGGCACAGGGTGAAGACTTCGTCGATCAAAGCCACGGGCTTGTCCGTGAGGAACAGGGAGGCGAGCACGCCGAAGGCCACTTTTTCGCCGTGGCTGCGGCCGCGCGCGCCGGGGAGAATGGTCAGGCCGTTGTGGATGGCATGGGCCGCGCCCAGGCCGCCGCTTTCGAACCCGAGGCCGCTCAGCAGCGTATTGGCCTCGACAACGCGTTCCAGGGCCGGAGTGACCACTCCGGCCTCACAGGCTGTACGGGCGGCCAAACCCCAGTCGCGCACGGTCTCGTAGCACAGCCTGGCCAGGGCGTAGGCGGTCATGGAACCGGCGTCGCCGGCGATATTGGGCGCCTGGCCCACCCGGCAGGACTCGGCCTCGAACCAGGTGGCCAGGGCGTCGCCCATGCCCGCGACCAGGAACCGGGCCGGCGCCTGGGCCATGACCGCGGTGTCCACGAGCACCAGATCCGGGTTGCGCGGCAGGATATCCGCCCGGACGAACGCCCCTTCCTCGGTGTAGACCACGCACACCGAACTGCACGGCGCGTCCGTGGAGGCGATGGTCGGGACCACGGCCACCGGGATGCCGGCCTTTACGGCCACGGCCTTGGCCGTGTCGAGGGTCTTACCGCCGCCGAGGGCGGCCACGGTCTCGGCGTCGAATTCCCGGGCCAGGTTGAAAAGCCGTTCGATTTCCCGGTCCGTGCACTCCCGGCCGAAGGCTTCGACCTGCACCGCGCCGGCTTGCCGCAGGTCCGGGAGCAGGGGGGGGAGCAAATGCGCCAGGGCATGGGGCGAGCAGATGACGAAATGGCGCTGGCCAAGTCGGGCCAGTTCCTGGCCCAGGCGGGAGAGCGCCCCGCGACCTTGCACGTAACGTCCGGGAAAAAGCGTGGTGCGCAGCATGATTTCTTCCTTTTTGCCAGGGACGACCGCCTGGCGACGGGCCTGCATCCGGTGCGGACCGGCACGGTTCGGTGGAGGCCCCCGGCAGGCGGGGGCGGGTCACCCTTGGTACGGTATCGGGCCCTGGCGCGTCGAGAGGGCCGGAGCGGTCGCACCGTGCCGGGAAAGCAGGCCTGTTGCTTTGTCGAAAGAAATGGCTCTTGGAAAAATCCGCATTTCCTGTATGAAAAATCTGCAAAGAGGTGTCAGCGCCGTGCCACAGTGCCCAGGGACAGGATTGACGCCCTCCCGGATTCCAGACAGTAACAACAATACCGATGTATTGAATTCGTTCCACCGAGGTCCCCATGAGACCGCTGCCGCGTTGGCTGCTCGCAAGTTTTGGTTGTCTGGTTTTTGCAGTCGTGGTCGCTTATGGCAGCACGCGTGTTTACCAGTCCGTGCTTTTCCAAAAGCGGCACGAGGTCTTGGCCCACACGACCACACGCGTGCAAAACGAGCTGCTCGACGCCACCTCGGACAGTCAGGTCATGGGCGCCACCATCCTGCTTGGGCTCATCCAGCCGACCCTCAAGCTGGCCGTGTCCGGCGTCCGGCTTTCCGAGGCGGATCGGAGCGAAATCCACAACGTGCTCGAACCGTTGCGCCGCCAGTTCAATGCCAGCGGGACCTATCTCATCGATGGGAAAGGCATTGTGCGCATCCACGATACGGACGGCAACTCGTCGGAGCGGCTCAATGTCGCATTCCGGCCGTATTTCAAGCTGGCCATGGCGGGCACGCCCAACGTCTACGCCGCGGTCGGCAGCCAGACCAACGAACGTGGCCTGTATTACGCCGCTGCGGTGCATGACGGCGCCCTGCGCACCACACCGGTCATCGGCGTCGTCATGACCAAGCTCCAAGGTGCCTTCCTCGATACGCTTCTGGCCCGTTCCGGGAGCCAGGCCGTGCTGTTGTCTCCCCAGGGCGTGGCCTTTGCCGCGACCCAGCCCGATTGGCTGTTTGCCATGACCGCGCCGGTCACTGCCAAGCGGGTCGAGGCCATGCGCCAACTGCGCCGGTTCGGACATGTCTTTGACAAGCGATTTCCCACGGCCTTGCCGTTCTCCCCCAAGGAGGAAACGGCGCGTATCGACGGCCACGACTGGAGTCTGGCCATGGCAAGTCTTGATTGGAGCGATCCGGACGGTGCCTGGACCCTGGTTGTGCTGGAAGATACTGAGCTGTGGTTTCCGGCCGCAGAGCGTCTGCTGATCGGGGGCATTGCCGGTGGGATCGGGTTGTTGCTTGGAATGCTGGTTCTTTTCACCAGCGCGGACCGGCGCAAACGTGCCCGGGCGGCGGCCCGGTTCCGCACCCTGGGCGTGGCCATGGAGGTGAGTCCCCTGGCCGTGCTCATCACCGACGCGCAGACGGCCATCCAATGGGTGAACCCCCGGTTCGAGCGCATCACGCAATACAGCCTGGCCGAGGTCCGGGGACGCAAGCCCGGGATCCTGGCCAGCGGGCGTACCCCGCCGGAAACCTATCGCGAGATGTGGAAGGCCTTGGGCGCCGGTCAGCCCTGGACCGGCGAGTTCGTCAACCGCCGCAAGGACGGGACGCGCTACCATTCCCGGGCCTCGATTTCGCCGGTCACCGACGCTGCGGGCAAGCTTTTGGGTTATGTGGGCTTGCAGGAAGACATCAGCGACTACAAGCGGCTGCTCGCCAGACTCGAATCCCAGTTGCGCCTGGACGAGGGACTCAGGGGTTTTGCCGCCGCGCTCAAAAACGAATTCTCTCCCGAACGCCTGGCCCGCATCGGCCTCGACAATCTGGTGCGCTTCCTGGCGCTTCCCTATGGCGCGGTCCATGTCCGACGCGGCGGGGTCACGGAGGTCCTGGCCCGGTTTGGCGGCCAGTGGGAGGCGAAGGACCGGCCGCCGTCCGGCCAGGCCCTGGTGGCGGAGGTCATGGCCTCGGGCAAGTCCTTTGCCCTGCACGATCTGCCCGAGGCCGCCGTGGTCGCCCTGGCCGGGGGGGCGGCGCCCCTGGCCGAGATCCGGGTGCTGCCCCTGGGCGACGGCCATGCGGCGGTGGGCGCCCTGGAGATCGGCCTGCTGCGCGACCTGACCGAGGATGCAGGGCATTACCTGGACAAGGCCTGCGCTGAACTGGCCCTGGCCCTCAAGCTCGCCCTGGACATCAACGAACGCATCCAGGCCGAGCAGGCCCTGGCCGACCAGCTCGCTTTCCAGCGGGTGCTGCTCGATACCATTCCCAATCCCGTGTTCTACAAGGGGGCGGACACGCGTTTTCTCGGCTTCAACCGCGCCTACGAGCAGACCTTTGCCGTGCACCGGGAGGCTCTCGTGGGCAAACGGGTGCTCGATCTCGCCTACCTGCCCGAAGAGGACCGCATTGCCTACCAGCGCGAGGACGAGGACACCATTGCCACGGCGGGCACGGTGCGCAAGGAGATGCGTATGCCCTTCGCCGACGGCCGGATGCACGAGACCCTGTATTATGTGTCCGGTTTTCGCCGTTCGGACGGCAGTCCCGGCGGCCTGGTCGGCACGTTTGTCGACATCAGCGAGCAGAAGGCCAGCGAACGGGCCCTGGCCGCGGCCAAGGAGGCGGCCGTGGAAGCCACGCTGCTCAAATCCGACTTCCTGGCCAACATGAGCCACGAGATCCGCACGCCCATGAACGCTATTGTCGGCATGGCCCACTTGGCGCTGAAAACCGAACTCACCCCGCGTCAGCGCGACTACATGCGCAAGATTCGCCAGTCGAGCCAGCTTTTGCTCGGCATCATCAACGACATTCTCGATTTTTCGAAAATCGAGGCCGGCAAGCTCACCATCGAACATACGGATTTCGAGCTGTCCGGGGTGCTCGAAACCGTGGCCACCCTCATCCGGGAAAAGGCCGGGGCCAAGGGGTTGGAGCTCCTGTTCGACGTGGCTCCCGACGTGCCACAAAACCTGGTCGGCGATCCCCTGCGCCTGGGCCAGATCCTCATCAACTACGCCAATAATGCGGTCAAATTCACCGAGGCCGGCGAGATCGCCATCCGGGTGCGTCTGGAGGCCGAGGAGCGCGAGTCCGCCTGCTTGCGCTTCGAGGTCCAGGACACGGGCATCGGCCTGACCCAGGAACAGATCGGCCGGTTGTTCCAGAGTTTTTCCCAGGCCGATACGTCCACCACCCGCAAGTACGGCGGCACCGGACTGGGGCTGGCCATCTCCGCGCGCCTGGCCGAACTCATGGCTGGCCAGGTCGGGGTGGAATCGACTCCGGGCCAGGGTTCGACCTTCTGGTTCACGGTCCGGCTCGACAAGAGCCGCAAACGCCGTCGCCGGCTCGTGCCCGAACCGGATTTGCGTGGCCGTCGCATTCTGGTGGTCGACGACAACGACAACGCCCGCACGGTCATGGCCGAGATGCTGACCGCCATGAGTTTTTTGGTGGAAACGGTGCCTTCGGGCCCGGCCGCCCTGACCGCCCTGCGCACCCGGCAGGCGGCCGGGCAGCCCTACGAAATCGTGTTTCTCGACTGGCAGATGCCGGGCATGGACGGGATTGAGACCGCTACGGCCATCCGGCAACTGGGGCTGTCGCCCGAGCCGCATTTGATCATGATCACGGCCTTCGGCCGCGAGGAAGTGCTGCGAGGGGCCGAGGAGGCGGGCATGGAAGGCGTGCTGCTCAAACCCGTCACCCCCTCCCTGCTGTTCGACACGGTGATGCGGGCCCTGGGCGGTTTCCAGGAGGAGATCGAGCCCGTCGCGCCGAGCCAGGAGCAAAAAAGTGGGGCTGCACCCACCGTGGCCGGCCACATCCTGATTGTGGAGGACAATGAGATCAATCAGCAGGTGGCGGTCGAATTGCTCGAAACCGCCGGCTACACCACCGAAGTGGCGGTCAATGGCGAGGAGGCCGTGGCCCTGGTGCAGCGCACGCCCTATGATCTGGTGCTGATGGATATGCAGATGCCGGTCATGGATGGGCTGGCCGCCACCATCGCCATCCGCAAGCTGCCCGGACTGGAAACGCTGCCCATTGTGGCCATGACCGCCAATGCCATGCGCCAGGACCGCGACAAATGCATGGCTGCGGGCATGAACGCCTTTGTCACCAAGCCCATCGATCCCGAGGCGCTCCTGGAAACCCTGGCCGTCTGGATTGCGCCGGGGAATTCGGGAACCGGGGTGCGGCCGCATACCGGGGACGAGACACTGCCGGACATCACCGGGCTGGACACGGCGGCGGGATTGGTCCGGGTGGGCGGCAATGTCGCCTTGTACCGCAAGTTGCTCGGCAAGATGGCCCGGGAGTTCCCGGACATTCCCGGCCAGATTCGGGCCGCCCTGGCCGCAGAAACGCCCCGGGAGGCCGAAATCGCGGCCCATTCGGTCAAGGGCGCGGCCGGCAACGTGGGCGCGACCGGCCTTGAACAGGCGGCCGCCGCCCTGGAAGCGGCCCTGCGTCGGGACGATGCCTCCGCCGTCGCGACCGCGTTGCCGGCCTTCGAGGCGGCGGTGGCGGACTTTACCCAGGCCTTGGCCGTTCTTTCCGGGGACGTCGCGGTCCGGCCGGACGTGCCCGAGGCGGCCGCGCCACAGCCCACGCCGGCCGGGGAGCAGAACAGCGCGTCTTGTCCGCCGGAATTCGAAGCGGCCTTGCGCGCGTTGCGGTCGCACCTGGAGGCGCGAAAACCCAAGCCGTGCGCCAAGGCGTTGGCGGCGCTGCAAGCCATGCCCTGTCCCGCTCCGGTGCGCGAGCGGGTCGATGCCATCGCGGCCCTGGTCGGACGTTACAAGTTCCCTCAAGCCATGGAAGCCGCCACCGCCCTGCTCGCGGAGGCAAGCGAGGAACGCCCGTGAAGTCCCTGGACGCCTGCCTGGTGCTTATTGTCGACGATACCGAGACCAACATCGATATCCTGCTCGCGACCCTGGGCGAGGACTACGAAGTGGCCGTGGCCATGGACGGTGCGTCCGCTCTGGAAACTGCGCTCGCCCAGCAGCCCGACCTGATCCTGCTCGACATCATGATGCCGGGCATGGACGGTTATGAGGTCTGCCGGCGGCTCCAGGCCGATCCGGCCACGGCCGACACGCCGGTGATTTTTCTCACGGCCATGACGGATGTGGCGGACAAGGCCCGGGGGTTCGCGGTCGGGGCCGTGGACTATGTGACCAAGCCCTTCGAGCCCCTGGAGATCGAGGCCCGGGTCCGCACCCATCTTTCCCTGCGTCTGGCCCGGCAGGCCCTGGCCCGCCAAAACGAAATCCTGGAACGCAAGGTGGAGGAACGCACCCGGGAGCTGGCCCTGACCCAGGAAACCATCATCGAGGCCATGGCCTGCCTGGCCGAATACCGCGATCCGGAAACCGGCGGCCACATCAAGCGCACGAAGAATTATGTCCGTCTTTTGGCCCGGTATCTGCGCGACCATCCCAAGTACCGCGACGAGCTCACCGAGGAAACCATTGACTTGCTGTACAAGTCGGCGCCGCTGCACGACATCGGCAAGGTCGGGGTGCGCGACGACATCCTGCTCAAGCCCGGTCGGCTGACCGTGGAGGAATTCGCGCAGATGCGCCACCATACCATTTACGGTCGGGACGCCATCCAGGTGGCCTCGCGCAAACTCGGCGACAATTCGTTTTTGCATTTGGCAAAGGAAATCGCCTATACCCACCAGGAACGGTGGGACGGCTCAGGCTATCCCCAAGGGCTGGCCGGGGAGGCCATTCCGGTTTCCGGGCGGTTGATGGCCATTGCCGATGTCTATGATGCGCTGATCAGCCGCCGCGTCTATAAGGAACCTATTCCCCACGCCCAGGCGGTGGAAATGATCCTTGCGGGCCGGGGCAGCCAGTTCGATCCTGACATGGTGGAGGCCTTTTGGGCGCTTCAGGAGCAATTCCGCCAAATAGCCTTGGCTTTTGCCGACTACGACGAAGAGCGGCAGGCCTTGGAGCACCCCTATGCGGAATGACTGGAACGAGGTGGTGATGGAGATGGTTCGCAGTGCCAGGCAAACGGTCCTTATCGTGGACGACGTGGAGACGGATATCGACACGCTGGTCGAAACCCTGGGCGACGATTATGAGATCGCCGTGGCCATGGACGGCCCATCGGCCCTGGATATCCTGCACGCCCAACCGCCGGATCTCATCCTGCTCGACATCCTCATGCCCGGCATGGACGGCTACGAGGTCTGCCGCCGGATCAAGGCCGACCGGACCACGGCCGCCATCCCGGTCATCTTCCTGACCGCCCTGACCGAGATCCAGGACAAGGTCACGGGCTTTACTCTCGGCGCCGTGGACTACATCACCAAGCCCTTCGACATCCTGGAGGTCAAGGCCCGGGTGGCCACGCATCTGGCCCTCAAGGCGGCCATGGAGCGGTTGGAACAGCAGAACCGGGAGCTGGCCGCGGTGGCCAGACTGCGCGAGGACGTGGAGCACATCACCCACCACGACCTCAAGGGCCCGCTTGGCGCCATCATCTCCCTGCCCCAGCTGATCCTGGCCGAGGACAACCTGAGCCCCGAGCAGCGCGAATACCTGGATATCATTGAGCAGTCAGGCTATAAAATGCTCAACATCATCAACCTTTCCCTGGGAATGCTCAAGATGGAACAGGGGGTGTACGCCCTGTCGGCCACGCTCGTGGATCTGGTGCGGGTGATCCGCAAGGTGGGGGAGGAACTCCACGCCTTGCGCCAGGCCCGCAATGTGGGCTTGGCGCTCGTCTGCGACGGCGAGCCGGCCGGTCCCACAACCGCTTTTTCGATCATCGGTGAAGAGCTGTTATGCTATTCCATGCTCTCCAATCTGCTCAAAAACGCCATCGAGCATTCCCCGCTGGGCGGTATGGTGACGATCGCCCTGGGCGACGACGCGAGCGGACACTGCGAGCTGCGCATGCGCAACCTGGGCGAGACGCCGCCGGAATTTCGGGAGCGGTTTTTCGACAAGTACGCCACCCACGGCAAGACCGGCGGCACCGGGCTCGGCACCTATTCGGCCCGGCTCATGGCCAGGACCATGGGCGGGGAGATCACCCTGGACGCCTCGGTGCCCGGGGAGACGACCCTCGTGCTCCGTCTGCCGCGTCCGGCGGCCTAGCACGGGGCGCACGGCAGGAGCGTAGCGCTTAGAGGCGGCGCGGCGGCCCTATTCGGGCAGGGAGAAACGCCAGGCGCAGGCACAGCCGGCCTGGGTGATCTCGGGCGGGCAGCTCACGCAGGTGACCGCCAGGGCCGGATCGACGCCGGCGGCAAAGGCCGTGTATTCCACCGTGCCCCCGGACTGGCAGGGGTAGGGGGGCAGGCCTTGGCGGGTCCGGGAGGACTGCACCCGGCAATCCAGGATGCGAAAGACAACGGAATGCGGGGTCTCGTCCACGAAATCCCAGGAATTGATATGTCCGACCAGCCGGGCGCCCAGGGCGGCCTTGAGGGCCGGGATGCCTCCGGCCTCGGGCAGACCGAGCAGGGCCTTGGCCCGGGCGGCCTCGTAAAGGGCCAGACGCGACCAGCAACTGTCGTTGACCCGCTTGGCGTCGTGCATGCCCCGGGCGTCCTCCACGGTGCGGAACCAGACGCCGTCCGCGGCCAGCCAGGACACGGACAATGCCGTCAGCAGGGCCTCGGTCCGCTCGGGGGAAAGCCCGGCCAGTTGTTCGGCCAGGGGGGTGTCGAGACCCAGGGCCCTCTCCACCCGCTTGGTCAGCAGGGGGATGAAGGCGTCCCCGGCCTTGGATTCCATGGCCACGGCCGCTTCGGGGCCGAACTGGTGGGCGGCTTCGGCCAGCCACAGGCCGTAGTGCACGGCGATCTGGCGCACGGCCTCGACCACCTGGCGCACGCCCAGGGGGCTTGTCGGGAGCGTTTTCCATCAGGCAGTGGTCCCCATGGCGAGCAGCAGCAGGTAGGCGATGGTGGCGATCAGGACGAACAACACGGCGCCGCGCAGGAATCCGCGCCGTTTGTCGTGCAAAAAGGCGATCATGGCTTGCCGTTCGTCGGCCCGATCGCGCATGTGCGGGAGCTTGTCGATGTAGTGGTCCATGAAGGCGCTCTCGCCAAGCAGCACGAGATAGAGACGCGGCCGGAAATAGACCCGGCAGTAGAGTGCCATCACAACGAAATAGCAGACGAACAAGACGAGCGCGTATCGCAGGCTGAGCATCCGGTCCTTCCTTGTCGGTATGGGCGTCGCAAAAACGTCGCAGCCCCTGACCATCCCACACTTCAGGGGCGAACTCAAGGCCGGCCTTGCCCGCAAGCGGGCGGCCGTGTAGCTTTGGCGCTGTGATGCACAGGCCGGTAGGGGAATTGCCTCCGGCGGCGCTAGCAGGGCGGTGCCCTTTGGAATCCCGGCACGGGGTGCGTATGCCGCAGGGCCGGGGCGACCGCCTGCGGTCCTTGGCTTAAAAATTCAAGGCATGTTGTCGGAGAGCGTCATGGATTTACGCGATACGGTCAGTCTTTTTTGCGCCACCCTGGGGCCTATCGGCCGCATGCCCCGCGCCCCGGGCACCTGGGGTTCGGCCGTGGCCACATTGGCCGCGCCGGCGGTGTTTTTGCCCCTGCCCGGAGGCTGGCGGGTGCTTGTCCTGGTGCTGCTTTTCCTCGGCGGCGGGCTGGTTGCCACCCGGGCCGAACAACTCCTCGGCGCCAAGGACCCGGGCCAGGTGGTCATCGACGAGGTGCTCGGTCAATGGATCGTGTTCGCGCCCCTGGCCGCGCCGGATGCCTTCGAACTGGGGCTCGGGTTTGCCCTGTTTCGCCTGTTCGACATCACCAAGCCGCCGCCGGTCCGGGCTTCGGAGCGGTGGTTGCCGGATGGCTACGGGGTCATGATCGACGATGTGCTGGCCGGCCTGTACGGCTGCCTGGTGCTGGGGATTATCCACTGGCTGCGTTCGTGAGCCCGGGCGGTGGCTTGCGCCAAAACGCTTTTCCCCTTGCCACAAAGCCGCCAAACGGGCTATGGGGGAGGCAATGTCGGGGAAGGCCCCTGGCAGAGCTGGCGTCACCGCAACGGAGGGTAGCCACCGTTAATTTCTCTTCCCATACCAGGGCGATAGAGCGCCCCCTTCGATTCGCCTGTGCGCGCGCATGACCCGAAATTCCGGGTACGGCCGGTTTCCGGCAAAAGCGCGACCCCGGCGAATCTTTTTTTGCCGCTGAGCGGCCGGGATGTGCTTTCGCCGCACCTGCCCACGCCACTGACGCCTTGCCCTCACCGAAAGCGTGCAACGTTGCGATGCAAATCAGAGAAAAAGGGATTCCAAAGGGCGTAGCCCTTTGGCCGCCGGAGGCGTTTCTCCTCCTGCCCTTGCCGTCCATCCCTCCCAAAAGACCGCGACGTCCGATCCGGGCGGGAACGGGGGTAGGGCCCGGGGACGTCGCGGCGGTTTCGGAGAGGAGAATCAGTCCCGGGTCCAGTAGAGGACCTGGTGGTTGGCTTCGAGGGCGGCGCGCAGTTCGCGTTCGCGGGTTTCGGGCAGGCCCTGGATGCGGATGGACACTTCCCGCTGGCCGGGCTGGACCCGGTCGTAGGACGAAAGGATGCTGATGATGCGGGCCTCGTGGCCGCGCAGGGCGTCGAGCACGGGCTTGAGGCCGCCTTCGTTGGTGGGCAGGCGCAGCCCGATCTGGATGCCGTCCTGATCGATGCCGGTGATGGACACGAACAGCCGAAAGATATCGGTGTCGGTGATGATGCCGACCACCTTGCCGGCCGCGTCCACCACGGGCAGGCTGCCGAACTTGCGGTCGCGCATGATCAGCGCCGCCCGTTCCACCGTGTCCCCGAGCCGGATGGCCACGGGATCGCGCGTCATGATGGTCTTGATTTTGAGTTCCGAGAGCAGATAGGTCATCTCGTAGACGTCGAGCGTCGTGGCCGCGGACGGCGAGGCGGCCTTGAGGTCGCGCTCGGACACGATGCCGGTAAGCCGGCCTTCCTTGTCCACCACGGGCAGCCGGCGGATCTTTTTTTCGCGCATGATCCGGCCGGCCTTGATCATGGAAACGTCCTCGGTCACCGTGGCCACGTTTCGCGACATCCAATCCTCGACAAGCATGATGCGGACTCCTTGGCTAGATGCCCAGATAGGCGGACTTGACGTGGGGGTTTTCGAGCAGGTCGGCGGCCTGGCCGGCCAGGGCCACCCGGCCGTGTTCCAGGACGTAGCCCCGGTCGGAGAGTTGCAGGGAATGGTTGACGTCCTGTTCCACGAGCAACACCGTGGTGCCGGTGTCGGCGATCTTGCGCAGCGTGTCGAAGATGGACTTGACCAGGATCGGAGCCAGCCCAAGGGACGGCTCGTCGAGCATTAAAAGCCCGGGCCTGGCCATGAGCCCCCGGCCGATGGCCACCATCTGCTGTTCGCCCCCGGAGAGCGTCATGGCAGTCTGCTCCTGGCGTTCGAGCAGCCGGGGCAGCAGTTCGTAGACCTGGCTCAGGGTCTTTTCCCGTTCCTTGTAGGCCCGGGCGTTGTAGGCGCCGACGAGCAGGTTTTCGGCCACGGTCATGAGTGCAAAGAGCCGCCGGCCCTCGGGCACCTGGACAATGCCGCGTTCGACGATTTTTTCCGGGGGCAGGGTGGAGATGCTTTCCCCCCGGAAGCGGATGACCCCGGCGCTCGGGGTGAGCAGGCCGGAGATGGCCTTGAGCAGGGTGGACTTGCCGGCGCCGTTGCCGCCGATGATGCTGACGACCTCGCCTTCCTCCACGGTCAGGGACAGGTCGGAGATGACCTGGACGTCGCCGTAGGCGACATCGATGTGCTCCACGCTAAGCAGCGCCATATTCACCCCCGAGATAGGCCTTGATGACGTTTTCGTCCCGGGTGACTTCCTCGGGCGTGCCCTGGGCGATTTTCTGGCCGAAGTGGATGACCACCACCCGGTCGGACAGGGCCATGACCGCGCGCATGATGTGCTCGATGACGAACACCGTAACGCCCTGGTCGCGCAGCCCCTTGATGATGGCGATCATGTCGTCGACCTCGGTGGGGCGCAGGCCGGCCATGACCTCGTCGAGGAGCAGCAGTTGCGGGTCCGTGGCCAGGGCCTTGGCGATCTCCAGGCGTTTGCGGTCGGCGATGGTGAGATTGGCGGCCGGCCGGTCGCGCAGATGGTCCAGGGCCAGGGTGGCCAGGACTTCCTCGGCCTTGTGCCGGGCCTTTTCCGTGGAATTGGTGCGCAGGTAGGCCCCGACCATGACATTATAGAGCACGGTCTTGCTGGCGAAGGGTTTGACGATCTGGAAGGTGCGGGCAATGCCCATGCGGCAGCGGTCCCAGGGCTTTTCCCGGTGGACCGGGCGGCCGTTGAAGCGGATGTCGCCCTCGGACGGGGCATAGACCCCGGCCACCATGTTGAACACCGTGGATTTGCCGGCGCCGTTGGGGCCGATCAGGGCCAGGATTTCCCCCTTGGCGAGGGTCAGGTCCAGGGCGCTGACCGCGGTCAGGCCGCCGAAGTGCTTGGAGAGGTTGCTGATCTCTAAGATATTGCTCATTTGGCGCCTCCCTGGCCGGTGAGTCTGTCCGCCAGCCGGTTGTAGAAGGCGGACAGCGGCGCGGTGAGTCCCTGGGGCTTGTAGAGCATGACCAGGATGAGGATCAGGCCGAAGATGACCAGATGCAGGCCGGGCAGCATGTCGCTCAGATAAATACGGGTGAATTCGTTGAGCGGTCGCAGGACCAGGGCGCCGATGACCGGACCGGCAATGGTGCCGCGGCCGCCGATGAGCGCGATAAAGGCGATCTCGAAGGACAGGTCCAGGCCCATGAGCCCCTTGGGATAGAAGTAGAGCATGAGCTGGGCGTAGAAGGTGCCGGCCAGGGCGGTGAGAAAGCAGGACAGGGCCATGGCGAACAGCTTGGTGTTGGCCACGTTGACGCCAAGGGCCGCGGCCGCCTCGGGTTCCTCGCCGCCGGCGGCCAGGTAGTAGCCGATCTTGGAGCGGGAAATGAACCAGGTGAGCGCCAGCACCAGGATGAGCATGACGAGGATGATGTAGTAGTAGGGGAGCTTGGACATGAACTGGTAGTGCCAGAACGAGGGCTCCTTGAGGGGGATGAGCAGGCCGCGCGGGCCGTTTATGTGCAGCGGCCCCAGGTTGTCGATGTTTTCCACCATGACCCGGATGCCTTCGGCAAAGGCGATGGTGCACAGGCAAAAATAGGCCCCGCGCAACCGGAACGTGGGCAGGCCCATGATGACGCCGACCAGGGCGGCCACGAGTCCGCCGACCAGCATGCCGATCCAGGGCGAGATGCCGTACTGGAGGGTCAGGATGGTGGAGGTGTAGGCGCCGATGCCGACGAACACGGAATGCCCGAGCGGCAGCACGCCGGCAAAACCGCCGACCAGGTTCCAGGACGTGGTCAGGTAGGCGTAGAAAAAGAGCAGGATGAGGATTTGCAGATAGGTGGGGGATGTCACCACCAGGGGCAGGGCAAAGACGATCAGCCCCACCAGACCAAGCAACGTGTGATCGAGTTGTTTTCGGCTCACGGCGCGCCTCCTACCAGTCCTGTTTGTGGCCGAAAAAGCCCGAAGGCTTGACGAACAGGATCACCAGAAAAATGGCGTAAATGATGGCCTCGGTCCAGGTGGAGGCCATGAACTGGGAAAAGACCGATTCGACCAGGCCGATGACCAGCCCGCCGAGCAAGGCCCCGGGAATGCTCCCCAGGCCCCCGAGCACCACGATGATAAAGGCCCGGATGTCGAAGACCACGCCCACGGTTGGGTAGACGTAGTAGAAGGGGATGAGCACGCAGCCGGCGATGCCGGCAATGGCCGTGCCCAGGCCAAAGGCGATGTTGTAGACCTTGTACTGGTCGATGCCCATGAGGTTGGCCGCTTCGCGGTCAAGGCTCGTGGCCCGAAGCGCCATGCCGGTCTTGGTCTTGCGCATGAACAGGGCCAGGCCCACGGCGGTCAGGACCGCGACCACGAAACCGGAAAATTTCGGAATCGAGACGATGTACTGGCCCAGGGCGAAGGACTTGTTGGAAATGGCCGTGCGCACGGTGCGGTACTCGGCGCCGAAGCACATGAGCGCCAGGTTGTCGAGCATGTACCACAGGCCGGTGGTGACGATGATGACCGTGGACGGTTCGCGCACGTGGCGCTCGGCCCGAAACACGGGTTTGATGACCACGTCCTGGAGGAAGTAGCCGAATACGAACAGGATGGGGGGGATGATGACGAGCGCCAGGTACGGGTGGATGCCCGTGAGCCGTATCAGCCAGTAGCCGCTGAACATGCCGACCATGAGAAGCGAGCCGTGGGCGAAGTTGACCACCTTCATGACCCCGAAGATCAGGGTCAGGCCAAGGGCGGTCAGTCCGTACATGCTGCCCATCATGATGCCGTTGAGTGTCGCCTGAATCACCGCGGTCATGAGGCCTTACTCCGGACGTTTGGCCCCGGACCGCGCAGACGCGGTCCGGGGCGTTGGGGACAAGGGGTTATTTGTTGGCCGGGAAGACGGGCGTGTAGCCGGCGCGGCGGGCGGACTTGGGCCACACGGTCACGCGCTGGGGCTTGCCGTCCACCTTGGCGACCTGGACGATGACGATGCCGGCGTTTTCGTTCTGGCCGGTGGCGTCGAACTTGACGCCGTCGTAGGAGACGATCATGGCCGGGCCGGTGGTCAGGTTGGTGGTGGCCAGGGCTTCCCGGATCTTGGCCGGATCGGTGGAGGCGGCGCGCTGCAGGGCGTCGGCGATCACGTAGATGGAGGCGTAGGCGTCCACGGACTCGCCGGTGAGGTCGTAGCCGTACTTCTTCTTGAACTTGGCGTTGGTTTCCTTGGCGCCGGGCTTGTTGACGTCGGTGTTCCACTCGACCTCGTCGAAGAAGCCCACGGCATTGTCACCGGTATTTTCCAGGAACTTGGGATCGGCATGGCCGCCGCCGCTGGCCAGCACGACCTTGGGCTTGACCTGCATTTCGGTCATGGTGTTGGTGAGAAGGATGGCATCGGCGGCGTTGGAGACCAGCATGACGACGTCGGGATTGGCCGACTTGAGCTTGGTCACGACCGGGGTGAGGTCCGTGGCCGTGCTCGGATAGGGCTCGTCCAGGACCACCTGGTAGCCTTCCTTCTTGGCCAGCTCGCGCCACTTCTCGGCAAAGCCGGTGCCCCAGTCGCCGTTTTCGAACACGAAGGCGATGGTCTTGAGCTTGACGCCGGTTTCGGCCTGCATGTCTTTCAGGAAGCGGAACTGGTCGCGCACCCACCAGGAATCCTTGGCGGCCACGCGAAAGATGTTCTTGAAGCCACGCTCGGTGATGGTGTCGCGCACGGCCACGGGCACCACGAACGGGATGCCGTAGCGCTCGGCCACCTGGGTGGCGGGGTAGGTGACGGCCGAGTTCCAGCAGCCGGTGACCAGGTTGACCTTTTCGGTGTTGATGAGGCGTTCGGTCTCGGTGACGCCGACGGTGGGGTCGGACTTGCTGTCGGCGTAGATCAGTTCGAGCTTGGCCCCGCCCAGGGATTTGATGCCGCCGGCGGCGTTGATCTCCTCCACGGCCATTTCCCGGGCCTGCTTGCCCTGGACGCCGACCGAGGCCGAGGGCCCGGACATGGGCTCGACATTGCCGATTTTGACAACTTTGTCAGCAGCCCCGGCCGGAGCCGCCAGCAGCGCGGCCAGGAGCACGGCGCCCAGACAACCGGCCAGAAACGATCCCCCATTCCCTGTTTTCATGCGACTTCCCCTTGTTGACGGTTGATCGGGTGCGGGCCTTGCCTATTTACCGAGGCTTTTTGCAACCTCGCGAATGCCTTCTTCGAGAATGTCGAGACCGCGATCGAGCTGGTCGCGGGTGATGACGAGCGGCATGAGCACGCGGATGCAGTTGCCGAAGTTGCCGCAGGAGAGCACGAGCAGCCCGTGGTCCTGGCAGTACTTGGCAATGCCCTTGGCCGCCTCGGGCAGGGGTGCCTTGGTGGCGCGGTCGGAAACGAATTCCAGGGCGCGCATGGCGCCGAGGCCGCGTTCGTCACCCACGATTTCATAGGTCTTTTTGAAGGCGGCGAACCGGCGCTTGATGGCCGCGCCCAGGCGTTCGGCCTTGGCGAGCAGGTTGTCCTGCTCGAAGATGTCCATGACGGCGAGCCCGGCCCGGCAGGCCAGCGGATTGCCGCCGTAGGTGCCGCCGATGCCGCCGGGATGGACCGAATCCATGATGTCGGCCCGGCCGATGACGCCGGCCAGGGGCAGACCGCCGCCCATGCTCTTGGCCACGCTCATGAGGTCCGGGACCACGCCGAAATGCTCCATGGCAAAGAGTTTGGCGGTGCGGCCGAACCCGGACTGGATCTCGTCGGCCACGAACACGATGCCGAACTCGTCGCAGATGGCGCGCAGCTTGACGAAGAATTCCGCTGGCGGGACCACGAAGCCGCCTTCGCCCTGGACCGGCTCGGCCACGATGCAGGCGACCTGTTCCGGGGCGGCCGAGCCGATGAAGAATTCGCGCAGCTTGTCGGCGCAGGCCGCGCCGCACTTGGGATAGGTGAGCCCGAGCGGGCAGCGGTAGCAGTAGGCGTAGTAGGGGTACTGGTAGACCTCGGCGGCCATGGGGCCGAACCGGTACTTGTAGGGTTTGACCTTGCTGGTCATGGACATGGTTAAAAGGGTGCGGCCGTGGAAGGCATTTTTCATGGCGATGACGCCCTGGCGGCCGGTGTGGCAGCGGGCGATCTTCACGGCGTTTTCGACGGCTTCGGAGCCGCTGTTGACGAAGATGGCCTTTTTGGGGGCATCGCCGGGGGCGGCTTCGCACACGCGCTTGGCCAGCATGACGTAGGGCTCGTACAGGGTGACCATGGAGCAGGTGTGGAGGTAGCGTCCGGCCTGGTCCTTGATGGCGGCGACGACCTTGGGGTGACAGTGGCCCACGTTGAGCACGCCGATGCCGCCGACGAAATCGATGAACTCCCGGCCGGTAACATCGCGGATAATGGCGCCCTTGGCCGATTCGACGAAGAAGGGGGTGGAATTGGGATGGCCTTTGGGGACATAGCGGTCGCGCAGGGCAGCGAGTTCTTGCGCCTTGTCGGTGGTGTTCACGGACATACCTCGAGGTTGTCATTGGGGGCGGGAGTGCCATGTACCATAATGCAAATCGGCGATCCGTGTCTTGCAGCAAAAAATACGCCACAAAAATAAAATAATTTATTTAGCAATGTTAGAGTAAAACAATTGCCCAGGGAAAGGAGGTTTGAGTTGTAAATGAATCAACAATTTGAGTAATATTCAATAATATCAAATTGTTTATTGTGATTCATAAACAAATCAAACTCAGGATTCACAGAAATCGGAAAAATGCCCGGCCGAAAATCCGAACGGAAGGCCAGGGAAGATGCCAGAAGCGACGGTGTGTTGCGCGGATTTGCCCGTTTTTAGCAAAAAAAGCGCGTATTCGGCCAAAGGACCGCCACTGCTTGCAAAGATGGAAATGGAAAGATTGATTCAGTATTGAATCAATCGCGGCGCAGACCGTACCGCTTGAGCTTGCGCACCACCGTAGCTTGGCTCACCCCGAGATAGGCCGCCATCTCCCGGGTCGTGCGGCAGGCGGTCAGGGCCTCGCGCAGCCGGCGCAGGTTGGCCTGGTCCGTGGTCTCGGACAGGGGGCGCGGTCCGGGCGTGGTCGAGGACACGGGCGCATCGCCGGCCAGGGCCTCGGCCAGGGCCTCGGTCAGGTCGTCGTCGTCGCTCATGACAAAGGCCTTCTGGATCAGGCTCACGAGTTCGCGCACGTTGCCCGGGAAGTCGTGCTCTTCGAGCAGCCGCATGGCTCGGGGCGACAGGCGCTTGGTCTTGCCGTGGCGCTGGTTCTGCTGGGCCAGGTAGAATTCGGCCAGGCCGAAGATGTCCTCGCGCCGTTCGCGCAGGGGGGCGATGCGCACGATAAAGGTGTTGAGCCGGTAGTAGAGGTCCTTGCGAAACAGCCGCCGCTCCACCAGGTTTTCCAGATCGCAGTTGGTGGCCGCGGCCACCCGGCATTCCACGATGTGGGACTCGGACCCGCCCAGCCGGCGCAGGCTGTAGTCGTCGAGGTACTTGAGCAGCTTGGCCTGGATCGTCAGGGGGATGTCCCCGACCTCGTCCAGGAACAGGGTGCCGCCCTGGGCCAGCTCGATGAGCCCGGCCTTGCCGTTTTCCCGTGCCCCGGTGAAAGCCCCGCGCTCGTAGCCGAACAGCTCGGCCTCGAAGAGGTTCTCCGGCACGGCCGGACAGTTGATCTGGATAAAGGGCTTGTGGGAGCGCGGGCTCACCTGGTGCAGGAACTTGGCGAGGAGCCCCTTGCCCGTGCCGGATTCGCCCAGAAGCAGCACCCGGGAGGCGTCCATCTGGGCGAGTTTCAAAAGCGAGCGCAAGGTGCGCTGCATCTGCGGGCTCTGGGCCACGATGTCCTTTTGGGACAGTTCGAGCAGGGACAGTTCGGCCAGTTCGCTGCGGTAGCGCTCCTCGACCTTGCGGGCGTTTTGCAGGCCCTGGCGCAGGTTGGTGAGTTCGGTCACGTCGCGTTCGTTGACCACCACCAGTTCGATCCGGCCGTTGGCCCCGCGCACGGGCGTGGCCGTGACCAGGAGCTGCTTGCCGGTCTTGGTGATATGCTGGATGAGGCTGGCTTGGCGCTTGGTTTCGAGCACTTCCAGGGTGGCTGAGCGGTCCACGATGCCTTGGCTGACGATGCAGCGCACGTCCTTGCCGAGGTAGTCCCCGGCCTGCATGGAATTGAGCCGCTCCGAGGCGGCGTTGATGTCGAGGATGATGCCGGCGCCGTCGCAGATCCAGATGCCGTCGGACACGGAATCGAGGATGGAGCGGAGCTGGTCGTCCACGAAGGGCCGCAGCATGCCTCCGGGCGCGGCGCCCTGGATGGAGGCCCCGACCGTGCGGCCGTCGCGCAGGATGGGCACGATGGCCAGGCGGTGGGCATGGCCCTGGATTTCGAGCCGGGCGCCGCCGGGCAGGCCGGTTTCCAGACAGCGGCTCACACACTGCCACAGTTCCGGGGTGGCGAGGGGCAAGGCCGCGCCGGGACTGGCGATCTGCTCGCCGAGCAGGGCTCTGGCCGCTGGGTTGGCCACGGACACCCGGCCGTCGGCGTCCACGGCCAGCAGCGGTCCGGCCAGGGACCGCACGATATCGACTTCGGTGAAAGGGGCTGCCACGCGCTCGGCTCCGTCGGCTGGAGAGACAAAAAAAATTGAAAAAAAGCTTCCGCCGGAGAAAATGGCACGCAAACGCGTTCCGGGGCAACCCGAAATGCAACGCGTGAGGTGGTTGGAGCGTGAAAATGCCGGACGCGCGATTGGGGGCGACCCTTGCCGCGCGGCCGTATCCGGGCTTATAGGCCTGAACCCAAGAAGGGGCGCCGGCCTGTGTTGTTGCCGGCGAACCGCGAGAGCCACATGCAACCAGAAGGGGGAAACCATGCTGGAGCTATCGAATACGCAACTTTTTCGGGAAGCCTGCCTCGTGGACGGGCACTGGACCCAGGCGGCCAGCGGCGAGAGCATGGCGGTCACCAATCCGGCGGACGGCAGTCTCGTGGGCCGCGTTCCCCAGCTTTCCGCCCAGGAAGTCGAGGGGGTGGTCGCCGCCGCCGCCGCGGCCCAAAAGCCCTGGGCGAAAAAAGCCGCGCCCGAGCGGGCGGCCGTGCTCGAAAAATGGTACGCGCTCATCCTGCAAAACGCCGATGACCTGGCCACCATTCTCACCACCGAGCAGGGCAAACCCCTGGCCGAGGCCCGGGGCGAAATCCTCTACGCGGCCTCGTTCATCAAGTGGTTCGCCGAGGAGGCCCGGCGGGTCTACGGCGACATCATTCCCGCGCCCACGGCCGACAAGCGGCTCCTTGTCATCAAGCAGCCGGTCGGAGTCACCGCCGCCATCACGCCCTGGAATTTCCCGGCGGCCATGATCACCCGCAAGGCCGGTCCGGCCCTGGCCGCCGGCTGCGCCATGATCGTGCGCCCGGCTTCCCAGACGCCGTTCACCGCCCTGGCCCTGGGCGTCCTGGCCGAGCAGGCCGGGGTGCCGGCCGGCGTGCTCCAGGTCGTGACCGGCAAGTCCCGGGTCATCGGCGGGGTGCTTACCGCAAGCGACACCGTGCGCAAGCTGTCCTTCACCGGCTCCACCGAGGTCGGCCGTACGCTCATGGCCCAATGCGCGCCCACCATCAAGCGCATTTCCCTTGAACTCGGCGGCAACGCGCCCTTTATCGTCTTTGACGACGCCAACCTGGACGAGGCCATAACCGGCGCCATCGCCTCCAAGTACCGCAACGCCGGCCAGACCTGCGTGTGCGCCAACCGGCTCTATGTCCAGTCCGGCGTTTACGACGCCTTCGCGGCCAAGCTCGCCGAGGCCGTGGCCAAGATGCCCATTGGCCGTGGCACCGAGCCCGGCGTGCTCATCGGGCCCATGATCGACCAGAAGGCCTTGGAAAAGGTCGAAAGCCACATTGCCGACGCCGTGGCCAAGGGCGCCCGGATTCTGCTTGGCGGCAAGCGCCATGCCCTGGGCGGCCAGTTTTTCGAGCCGACCATCCTGACCGGCGTGACCAAGGAGATGCGCGTGGCCCGGGAGGAAACCTTCGGCCCTCTGGCGCCGCTGTTCCGCTTCGACACCGAGGAGGAAGTCGTGGCCCAGGCCAATGCCACCGAGTACGGCCTGGCCGCCTACTTCTATACCGAGAATGTCCGCCGGGCCTGGCGCGTGGCCGAGGCTCTTGAATACGGCCTGGTCGGCCACAATACCGGCCTGGTTTCCAACGAGGTGGCGCCTTTTGGCGGGGTCAAGCAGTCGGGCATCGGCCGGGAAGGCTCCAAGTACGGCATCGAGGAGTACCTGGAGATCAAGTACATCTGCTCCTGCATCGGCTGACGCGCCCTCGCGCGCCAGAGCGCTTTCGGCCCGGGAGGGGAATCCCCTTCCGGGCTTGTCTTTTTTGGGGGGGGCGGGATTATTCCTTGCGGATGCCGAGCTTGCGCAGGCGGGAGTCGAAGGTGGAGCGGTTGACCCCTGCCTGGCGGGCGGCCTTGGTCACGTTCCATTTGAATTTTTCGAGCAGGGCCAGGGCATAGGCCCGCTCCATCCCGTCCCAGGTGTAGCTGGCCAGGGGCGGCTGGGCCGGTTCGGCGGGCGCCGGCTGGTGGTCGGGCGCCTTGGCCACGGCCGGTTCGCCGGTTTCGGGGCCTTCCGGGATGTCGTCCACTTCGATGACGGGCCCGGGCGCCGTGGCGAGCAGGTAGCGCACGAGGTTTTCCATCTCCCGCACGTTGCCGCGAAACGGCCGTTCGCGAAGCGCCGTCAAGGCGTCCGGGGACAGGGTCTTGGCCGGGATGCCGAGCCGGGCCGCGTCACGCCGCAGAAAATAGTGGAGCAGCTCCGGGACGTCCTGGCCGCGCTCGCGCAGGGGGGGCAAACGCAGGGGCAGGACATTAAGCCGATAAAACAGGTCCTCGCGAAAGGTGCCGGTGGCAATGGCCTGGGTCAGGTCGCGGTTGGTGGCCGAGATCACGCGCACGTCCACGGTGCGGGTCTCGGTGCCTCCGAGTGGTTTGACCTCGTTTTCCTGGAGCACGCGCAGGATGCGGGCCTGCAAGGCCAGGGGCATGTCGCCGATCTCGTCGAGAAAGACCGTGCCGCCGTTGGCCGCTTCGAAAAGCCCGGTCTTGTCCTTGTCCGCGCCGGTGAAGGCGCCCTTTTTGTAGCCGAACAGCTCGGATTCGAGCAGCGTGTCCGGGATGGCCGAGACGTTTTGGACCAGAAACGGGCCGTCCTTGCGGGCGCTTAAGCGGTGGATCTCCCGGGCGAACAGCTCCTTGCCCGTGCCGGATTCGCCGGTGATGCAGACCGGAAAATCCGTGCGCGCGTAGTTGCGGGCCATTTCCAGGGCGGCCTGGAAAGCGGCGCTCTTGCCGATCAGCGGGCGCTCGCCCTTGATTTCGCTCAAGAGTTTTTTGAGCTGCTGGGTTTCGTTTTTCTGGTCGGCAAACGCCAGGGCATTGCCCAGGGCGATGGAACCGATGGCCACGAATTCTTCCAGCAGTTCGAGATATTCCCGGGTCAGGTTGAGGCGGCTGCCGCCGTGGGCGGTGTCGATGATCTCCACGGCGCCGTACACCCGGCCGTCGCGCAACACCAACGGATAGCATAAAATCAGCGTGGATTTGACGTCGATGACCGACTCGGCGTCCTTGAAATGGCGTTTGTCCTTGCCGGGTTCGGCAATGGTCATGCGGCCGTTTTCGATCACCCAGCCGACGATGCTCGGCCGGTCGGCCGGCACGACCAGATCCTTGATGCGTTCGCTTTGGGGGCCGATGGCCTCGATGCAGCGGTAGCCGTCGGGCTGGCGAATCCAGATCGAGCCGCGGTCCACATGCTGGAATTCCACCAGGGATTCCAGGAAACGGTGTTGCAGTTTCCCGGTTTCGAGTTCCTCGAACAGGGCCTTGGGAAAATCCGGAATATGAGGCGCCATGGTGGGTTTCCAGCCGGGTCGTCGGTTGCGGACAAGGGCGTAGGGCAGATCGTGAGACCGCCTGCCGCAGGGCCAACATGCCGGAAAACCGGCGCATGGGCAAGGATGACCCGCCGCGCGCAAGCTGGCGCGCGGCGGACCGGAAAACTAATTGGTGGCCTGGGTCAGTTCGCGGATACGCCAGAAATCCTCGGGGATTTCCAGGTAGAGATCATCGTCGGGCAGGGGAATGACGCATACCAGGGCGCCGGTGGCTTCAACCCAGTACATATGACCGCTTAAGCCGTGCATGATGTCGGCGTAGCTCACGCCGGTCTGGGCGGCGACTTCCTTCATGGCCTTGCGCATGGTGGACATGGCCCCATGGCCAATTTCAACTTCCAGAACGGACACATGGTGAATGAAGCCGTGTCCGGACAAATCGGGGGGAGCATTCTTGCGCAGCGTCAGAGCCGATTCCATGGCGACCTCCTTACATGTATTTCCCCGGTGCGTGGGGACTCCGTCAGGCTAGCTTTCAGGTATAAGCAATTTATATGCTAAGTACACCTCTCTTGTGGGAAGAAGCTGGTGCTGATATGTAATATATTGTTTTTATTTCATAAAAAATTTTATTGTTTGCCAATATCTCCAACCAAATAAATTGGAGGGCAACACGGAACTGCAAAAAGGAAGGATCGAACGACAAAAGTGTCTCGCTCTGGGACACATTGACGACACGCCGGGACCGTCCAGCCGCGGCGATTGCCGGCATGGAATGCGTACTTGTACGGAATACTGTGTTTTTTTAAGCGTTCCGCTTGGGATCATCTGACACAGCCGCTGTGGATCATACACCGCGGGCCGTGTCGGCGGACCGTCAGGGCAGGTCCGGCAGGTCGGCCAGCAGGCTGTCCCAGGTGGTGTGGCGGGCCAGGACGGCCAGGATTTCCGGCCGGGGCGCGTCCAGGATTCCGGGCAGATCGGCCTCGCCCGGATACCGGACGGCAAAGGCCAGACGCTCGACAGGCGGCATGAATTGGGCATCCACACCGGGTTTGTTGCCGCGAGGATCGAGACGGTACCAGCCGTAGGCAGGCAGGCATACGGCCGCCAGCCCGTGCAGGCAAAAACGGCCGCCATCCGTTTCGGGATCGACGCGCAGGCGCTGATAACCGAAGCCGGCAGGGATGCCAACCGCGCGTAGCAGGGCCACGAGCAGATGGCACTTGGCGTAGCAAAAGCCCGTGCCATGGGCGAGCACCTCGGAGGCGGCGCAGGTGACGGGATTTTGCCGGGCATCCGCGCTGTGGGTGATGGCGTCGCGCACGAACAGGAACAGGGCCTCGGCCTTGGCCGTGTCCGAGCCGAGGCCCGCGGTCAAGGCGGCGGCCCGGGCCGCGACCTCCGGGTGGTCGTAATCGATGACCGGCGAGACGGCCAGGAACGGGGCGAAAAACGGCGAGACGGTGGTCATGATGACTCCAGGCCGGACGGCGGGTTGGGGCGGCCGCTCCGGGCGGCCAGGAAAAGGTCCGTGTAACAGGCCGGGCGCAGGCGGTACAGGCCCAGGCCGGCGGCGAAGTCCCGGATGACCGCCAAGGCGGTCCGAGCCGTGGCGGCGGTGGCTGCCTGGTGTTCGATTTCCACGAAGGTTTCCGGGGAAAAATCCACCCGGGTCACGGTGATGTCGAGGGCCAGTCCCGCGTGGACGGCAGTGCCGCGACGGCAGGTCTTGGCATAGGCCATGCGGACCACGAAGCCGAGCCGGCACAGGATGGTGCGCATGACGTCGCCGTCCGCGACTTCGGTTTCGAACTCCTCCTTGGAACCGCTGGCCGGGTCGAAGGGCGGCAGTTTGCAGGTGAGCAGGGTGCGGCCGGCCACGGCGCGCAGACGCAGTTCCCGGCCCGAGGCGGCGTAGGCGCCGTCCGGCGAATCAAAATAGGTATCATGATAGACGACCGCGTCCCCCATCCCCCCGGGCAAGGTCAGAGGTCCGTCGGCCACATACGTGATTTCGGCTTCGAACATGGGATGGGTCGAATTCCCTTGCGCCGGGTGCGATTTGTCTCCATGCTCCCAGCCCGGTATAGGCTAGCATGTCATCCACGCCTTGCGCAACCCGAGAACATTTCATGCGTGAACACGCCCAGGCTTCCCTGGCCATGGCCGCCACTGCCCTTATCTGGAGCACCGGCGGCCTGGCCATCAAAACCGTGTCCCTGTCTCCGTTGGCGGTCACGTCCGGGCGCAGTCTGCTCGCTGCCCTGACCTTGTGTGTCCTGTTTTGGGACAGACTCGATTTCCGGCCCACGCCGGCCCGCATCGGCGCCGCCCTGGGCTATGCCGGCCTGCTCACCACCAACGTGGTCGCCACCCGCTGGACCACTGCCGCCAATGCCATCCTGCTCGCCTACACGGCGCCGGTGTATGTGGCCCTGCTCGCGCCGATATTCCTCGGCGAGCGCACCCGCCGGGCCGACTGGATCTTCATCGGCGCGACGCTAGGCGGCATGGTGCTCTTTTTCCTGGATAAGCTCGAAGCGGCCGGCTTTTGGGGCAACATCCTGGCCGTTGGCACCGGGCTTTGCTACGCGGTGTTCACCTTGTGCATGCGGGCCGGACGCGAAGCGTCGCCGGTGTCGGCCGTGGTGGCGGGCCATGGACTGACGGCCCTGATCGGACTGCCGTTTTTGCTGGCCGATCCGCCGGTCGGCTTAGGCGACTGGCTGGGGCTCACCTATCTCGGCATTGTCCAGCAGGGGCTGTCGCTGGCCCTCTATGTCTGGTGCATCCGGCGCCTGGGCGCCCTGGAGGCCATGCTGCTCATGACCCTCGAACCCATCTGCAATCCGATCTGGGTGGCGCTTGGCCAGGGCGAACTGCCCGGCCCATGGGCCATGGCCGGCGGGGTGGTGGTGCTTGGCGCGGTGACGCTGCGCGGACTGTGGGCGGGCCTGGGGTCGGTCGCGCGCCAGGAAAACACGGCCTGAGCGGGAAGCGGCGTTCCGGACGCACCGGTCCTTGACAAGGGGCAGTGCGCCAATGCAGACCGATACAACAGTGCTGTTGATGTCGGTCATGGGCATGTGGCCATGCGTTCTGGCCACGCGTCGTCCTGCGCGAGGCGTGTCGATCGCCAAGGAGCAGACCGTATGAAATTCCTCAAAAACGGGCTCGTCCTGCTTGGCAGCCTCTGCTTTATCCTCCTTCTCCTGGAGATCGTCTTCCGCTTTTTACCGGTGCGCTCGGTGCTCCATACGGACGTCCTCAACGATGCCAAACCTATCCCGTCCTACCTGGCTAACGAGAGAGGCGTCTGGTCCCGGGACTGGAATTTTTCCATCGTCAACACGCTTCAGACCAACAATCTCGGCTTCGTGAACCCCCAGGACTACGTCAAGACCGACAATCCCGTGGTGGCCGTGATCGGGGACAGCTTTGTCGAAGCAGCCATGACCCCGTACGTCCGGACGTTTTATGGGCGGTTGGCCGCGAAACTGCGGTCCGATAATACCTTGGTCTACACTTTTGCCATGTCCGGGGCGCAGCTCCCCGACTATCTGGTCTGGGCCCGGTTCGCCATAAGCCAGTTCGCGCCGCAACGCCTGGTCTTTGTCATCATCCCCAACGATTACGACGAATCCCTGGCCAAAAACAAACAGTCGCCGGGCTCGTACTATTTTTACGACACCAAGGACAACGCACTTTCCCTGGGCAAGGTCGACTTTGCCATCTCACCCCTGCGCAGGTTCGTGCGCAGCTCGGCCCTGTTGCGCTACGTCACCCAGAATTTGCAAGTCTGGGAGCGGCTCAAGGAGATCTTGTACGATGCGCCGCGTCAGGCCGGAGCGCTCGATACGCAGGCCTGGATCGCCGATGCCAAACGGGCGGTCGACTTCTTTTTCGACGAGCTCGACAAGGTGGTGCGCATCGACCACAAGGACGTGCTGTTTTTGATCGACGGGTCTATCGAGGATGTCTACGGCAAGGGCAACGACACGCCCCAGATCAAGGTTCGCGACGCGGCGGACGCCTTTCTGGCCCAGGTGGCCCGCAACCACGGCTACCGTGTCATCGAGCTGCCTTCCATTTTCCGCAAGCATTACCAGGCCCACGGCCAGCCCCTTGTCTACCCGACCGACGGACATTGGAACGAGCTGGCCCACCAGCTCGTCTACGAGACGATCCTCGGTTCCGACCTGCTGGCGACGCCCCAGCCGGCTCAGCCCTAAAGCTGCTTGCCGGTATGCCTCCGGCGGCCCGGAAGGGGCGTTGCCCCTCCCGGGACCCACCCCACCGGGGGGATGATCCCCCCGGACCCCTGCAAAGGAGGCCCAAGAGTATCTCGAAACGGCCTCCGCGTCGGGCGTTTCTTCCTTTGCGGAGGGTCCGGGAGGGGAGCATCCTCTCCCGGCCGCCGGAGGCGTCTCCCCATCCCCCTTACGCCGGCACTCGGCCCGGTTCAGGGAAACAGATTGTTGATCTTGCAGGCGGCGCAGGCCGCGCCGAACCCGTTGTCGATGTTGACCACGGTCACGCCGCTGGCGCAGGAGGTCAGCATGCCGCACAGGGCCGTGAAACCGGACAGGGCGGCGCCGTAGCCCACCGAAGTCGGCACGGCGATGATCGGCTGGGACACGAGCCCTCCGACAACGCTGGCCAGCGCCCCTTCCATGCCGGCCACCACGATGAGCACCCGGCAGGCCCGCAGCACGTCCAGACGGTCGAGGAGTCGGTGCAGCCCGGCCACGCCCACGTCGGCGATGATCCGGGCCCGGCTGCCGAACATCTCGCAGGTCACGCGCGCTTCCTCGGCCACGGCCAGGTCCGAGGTGCCGGCGGTAACGATGCCGATTTCCCCTTCGCGCCAGGGGCCGTCCCTTTTGCCGGCGGTCAGGGTGCGGGCCAGGGGATTGTGCTGCGTTTCCGGACAGGCGGCGCACACCTGCCCGGCCATGGCCTCGGGCACCCGGGTGGCCAGGACCGGACCGTGGCCGCGCAGGCGGGTGAAAATCTCGATCACCTGTTCCGGGGTCTTGCCGGCGGCGTAGATGACCTCGGGGAAGCCGTTGCGCAGGGGCCGGTGCAGGTCGAGCTTGGTGTGGCCGAGTTCGAGGTAGGGCAGGTCGCGCAGTTTCTCGACCCCGGTCGAGACGTCAATAGCGCCGCTTTTGACCGCAGCCAGCAGTTCCAGCAAGGAAGTGTGCAAACCCATACGTCAGGATGTCCTTGTCGGGTCGTCCGTCCCGGTCGGGGGGCCACCGTCGGTGCGATAGCCGGCCAGGTCCACGGTCACGTGGCGGTAGCCGAGGTCCTTGAGGGCCGCGGCAAGGTTACGCTCCCCGGCTGCGGCCACCAGAGCGGCGATGCTCCTTGGCGCGACCTCAATGCGGGCCAGCTCGCCGTGGCTGCGCAGGCGCGCGCCGGGAAATCCGGCTTCGCGCAGGATTGTCTCGCCGGCCTCGATGCGCCGCAGCACCGCTTCCTCCACCCGCGTCCCATGGGGAAGCCGCGTGAGCAGGCAGGCCCCGGCCGGCGCGTCCCAGTTGGGGAGTCCGTGCTCCCGGGCCAGGGCGCGCACGAGCGCCTTGGTCAGGCCGGCCGTAGCCAGGGGACTGGCCACGCCCAGTTCCCGCACGGCCCGCAAGCCCGGTCGGTAGGCGCCCAGGTCGTCGGCATTGGTGCCGTCCAGGAGATGGACCAAGCCGGTTCGGGCCGCCTTGTCCAGGAGCAATCCGAACAGCAGCCGCTTGCAGCGGTAGCAACGGTCCGGTGGATTGTCGCGCAGAAACTCGGGAAAGGCCACGGGCACGGTTTCATGGCGCGCGCCGAGCCGTTGGGCCAGGTCCTCGGCCGCACGCACCTCGACGTCCGGCGTGTAGGGCGCGGCCAGGGTCACGGCCAGGACGCGTTCCCGGGGCAGGGTATCCAGGGCGGCGCGCAGTACGAGGCTGCTGTCGACGCCCCCGGAAAAAGCCACCACCCCGCCGGTTAAGGGGCGGATGGCGTCGCACAGGGCGGCGTACCCCGCGCGCAGCGTCCGGTCAGTCATGGTCGGGTTCGTCCTCGCCGCGCCCGATCAGAGCAGAGACGGCGATCAGGGGCAGGCCGTGGCGCCTGGCCAGCTCCCGGCATTCCTCCAACTCCGGCTTGGCACGCAGGATTTTACCGCCACGCAGGGCGTTTTTCATGGTCACAGGGCCGAGGGGTGTTTCCCGGCGCGTAAACGAGGTTTCGAGCACGGTTTTTTCCAGGGCAAAGCTTTTGAGCCCCAGGGTCGTGGTGTGGCGAAAAAGCAGTTCCTTGAAGCGGGCTTCGTCGTGAGCCGCGCACAGCAGCGACAGGCAGGTGGCCGGGCGGCTTTTTTTCATGATGATGGGCGTCAAATGCACGTCCATGGCTCCGGCGTCCATGAGCGTGTCGAGGACCGCGCCGAGATGCTCGGCGGTCATGTCGTCGATGTTGCACTGGAGGAGCCTGGCGTCGCTTACGTTGGGGCTGGCCGTGGCCGTCTCCACCCGTGCCAGGTGCACGCGCAACAGGTTCGGCAGCTCGGTTTGGCGGTGGCCGATGCCGTAGCCGGTCTTTTCCACGATCATGGCCGGACTGGCCGTGAAACGCGTGGCCAGACTGGCCAGGATGGCGGCGCCGGTCGGGGTGGTGGCTTCCTGGTCCACGGCGCCCCGGGTGGTGGGGAGGCCGTGCAGGAGTTCCTCGGTGGCCGGGGCCGGCACCGGAAGCAGGCCATGGGCGCAGCGGACAAAGCCGCCTCCGAGTTCGACCGGCGAGGCCCAGACCGCATCCACGCCGAGAAGGTGGCGGCAGATGGCCGCGCCCACGATATCGACGATGGAGTCGATGGCCCCGACTTCGTGGAAATGGACCGCCTCCACCGGGATGCCGTGGACCTTGGCCTCGGCCGCGGCGATGCGGCGAAAGATGGCCAGACTCGTGCGGCGCACGGCCGTATCCAGGCCGCTTGCCTCGATGAGGCCTTCAATGGCGGCCAGATCGCGCCGGTCGTGGCCGTGCCCGTGCCCAGGGCCGTGTGCGTGGCTGTGCTGCTGCGCGGAAGCCGGCGGTTCGGTCAGGACCACGTCCACCCGGGTGCCGCGAATGCCGTTTCGGGCCTCGCTGCCGATGCGCAGTTCGAAGGCGTTGTCCAGGCCGAGCTTGGAAAGCTCGCTACGCAGGACCGCCGGGTCCACGCCCAGGTCGATCAGGGCGGCCAGATTCATGTCGCCGCTTATGCCCGCGGGGCAGTCGTAAAAAAGTATCCGCATGAAGGGCCGTCCGGTATGTGCAAGGGGGGAGGGGAGAAGCCTCCGGCGGCCAAAGGGCTCTTGCCCTTTGGAAACCCGAAAGGATTCCGTCCGTAGTCCGTTTTCCCCTGTCGCAGGCACGCACGCCGTGGCTGCGACAGCGCCGTACGCTCCGTGCCCGTGCCGGGTGGCGGACGCAGGGCGTGGCGGGCACCGTACGCTGTCGGGCCGCTCAAGGCTAGTGGCGCGGCCTGTTCAGGTTCGGTCCGGGTCCGGGGAGCCGGTCGCCGGTTGCAGGTACTTGTTGATGGCCTGGCGCGAGACGCCGATCATGGCCGCGGCCAGGGACTGGTTGCCGCCGGCCCGGCGCAGGGCCTCCTCGATCAGGAGCACCCGGGCCTGCTTGAGGCTCGGGAGCTGGGGGCCGAAGCCGAGCAGGGCCGTATCCGGGGCCGGGGCGGCCTGGTTTGTCTGGGCGGCCGGATCGAAGTGGAGCACCATCCGGACTTGTTCCGGCCCGAGACGTCCGCCCCCGGCCAGCCGGGCCGCATCCTGGATAAGATGGCGCAGTTCGCGCACGTTGCCCGGGAATTCGTACCGGCCGAGCAGGGCGGCGATGGCCGGAGCATCGGCGGACAGCGGCTTGCCCAGCTCCTCGGCCGCCTCGGCGGCGAAATGGTCGATCAAAAGCGGCAGGTCACCCGGGCGTTCGCGCAACGGGGGAAGGGACAACATGTGGCCGCGCAGCCGGAAATAGAGGTCGCGGCGAAAGTTGCCCTGGTCCTGGAGAGCGCCGAGGTCCCGGTGGGTAGCGGCGACGACCCGGGCCGTGGACTTGCGCGAAACGTCCGACCCCAGCGGCGCGTATTCGCTCTCCTGGAGCAGGCGCAGGAGTTTTTTTTGGGATTCGAGGCTCAAATCGCCGATTTCGTCCAGAAAGAGCGTGCCGTCCCGGGCGGTTTCCACGAGCCCGGCCCTGGCCTGGGTGGCGCCGGTGAAGGCCCCCTTGCGGTGCCCGAACAGGGTATCGGCCACCATGTTGTCGTCGAGGCCGGCCATGTTGACGGCCACGAACCGGCCCGGACGGCGGCTGGCCCGGTGGATGGCCCGGGCCACGAGCTCCTTGCCCACGCCGCTTTCCCCGGTCACGAGCACCGGGCGCGAGGATTCGGCGATGGCTTCCACATAATGGAAGGCGGCGCGCATGGTTTTGTCGGCGGTGATGATGGCGGCGAAGTATTCCGGGTTGTCGAGCTCCTCCTGGAACAGGCGCTGGCGCAGGCTGCTGTTTTCCCGGCGCAGCTCGAAGATTTCGATGGCGTGCTTGATGCCGCCGATCAGTGTATCGCGCGACTCGGTTTTGACGATGAAGTCGAAGGCGCCGAGGCGGATGCAGTTGACCGCGCTTTTGATCTGGTTGAGCCCGGAGATGACGAGCACGGGCAGGTCCGGGTGTTCGGCCAGGATCTTGACGATGAGTTCCTCGCCGGAAATGTGGGGCATCATGAGGTCCACGGCCACGGCGCAATGGGGTTGGCGGGCCAGGGTGTCGAGGACCAGCCGGCTGTCGGTCAGAGTGACCACGTTGTCCACGCCCGAGGCCCGCAAGGCGCCCTGGAAACTGCGCAGCCACGACTCCTCGTCGTCCACGAGCAGCACCGGATAGCGGGGCGAGGTCCGTTTCGGTTGCCGTATTTCCATCCTGCTTTCTCTCCACATCTTCCCGCATTCCCCGGGTACGCTTGCACATTCTCCTGAACCCCGCCCCCCCCTTTCGGGTTTCCAAAGGGCGGCAGCCCTTTGGCCGCCGGAGGCGTTTCTTCACTTCACTTCACCGCCCTCCCCCACACCCTACTCCCCCCCTCACGGGCTGGCCGGCAGGCGCAGTTCGGCCACCGTACCGCCGGTGGGGCCGGGCGTGAAGCGCAACTGGCCGCCGTGTTCCTCGACGATGGCCGAGGAGACCGACAAGCCGAGCCCGGTGCCGCCGGTTTCGCGCTTGGTGGTGAAAAACGGGTCCATGATCTTGGAGAGGATCTCCGGCGGGATGCCGCAGCCCTGGTCCGCCACCCGGACCACGACCATCCGGTCCCGGGCATCGTAAAACGTGTCGACCTCCAGGGCCTGGTCCCGGTCGGTCAAGGCCTCGCAGGCGTTGACCACCAGGTTGATCACGACCTGGGAGAGCTTTTGCGGGTTGGCCGTGATGGGAGGCAGGTCCGCGGCCAGGGACAGGCGGAAGCGGTTGGAGCTTTTGGCCACCATGTTGCCCACGAGTTCCAGGGAGTTGCGCACCACCTCGTTGACGGCGATCTCCCATTTGAAGTCGTCTGGGGCCCGGCGGGAGAAGTTCTTGAGGCTGCCCACGATGCCCCGGATGCGGGTGGCGCCTTCGAGCATGCGGGCGAGCAGGTCGGGCATGACCTCGCGCAGCTCGGAATATTCGAGCCCGCCGGCCAGGAAATCGCCGTTTTCCAGGTAGTAGGTCTGGAGAATGGGGGCGATGTCCTCCCAGACCTCCTGGATCAGGGGCAGGTTTAACGTCATGAAGCTGTTGGGATTGTTGATCTCGTGGGCCATACCGGCCACGAGCACGCCGAGCGACACCATCTTGTCGGCCTGGATGAGTTGTTGTTGTTTTTCCTTGGCCGCCCGCTCGGACAGCACCCGTTCGGTGATGTCGCGGATGGCCAGCACCCGGGCCGGGTAGCCCTGGGAGAGGATGTCGCGTTCCTGGACCTCGCAGATGCGCTTGCTGCCGTCGGCCCGCACGAACGAGGCCACCCGGACGTCGGCCTCGGGCCGGGGCGAGGACAGGGCGGCCTGGACCCGGTCCTCGGGCGCGACCAGGGTCTCGATGTCGCGGCCGAGCAGCACGTCGCGGGGATGGCCGAACAGGGCCCGGCCGGCCTTGTTGATATCGATGATGGTGGCCCCGCGCAGGATGAAGATGCCTTCGAAGGTGGCCTCGGCGAGCTGGCGGAAGCGCTCCTCGCTTTCGCGCAGAGCCTGCTCGGCTCGCCGGCGCAGTTCGATGGCCTGGGCTTGGAGGAAGTTCTGCTCGGCCAGGCTCGAAATCTGGTAGGCGATCAGGCACAGGGCCCGGCACACGGCCAGGAACTGTTCCATGGACATGACCGGCACCTCGGCCAGGGCGGCCATGTAGAGTTCCTCGTCGGCCCCGATCTCCTTGGCATAGGCCCGCATCCGCTCGTCGTCGTCCGTGACCACGCGTACTTGCCCGACCACCCAGTTGGCCACGTGGCGGTTGCCCACGTAGATGCTCGTGCCGCCGTCCCACAGGCCGCTGCTCAGGCACGGCCGCATGATCGGCTCCAGGGGGTCGTCCGAGCCGAACGAGGCGTCCGAACGCTGGCAATTGGCCAGTCCCCGGGGCGTGCGGCGCACCACCGCACGGCACAGTCGGCAGAACCGGCTCGGTCGGGTGATGGCCCGGCCGTCGGTTTCGGTGATGATGGAAGCCACGTTGGTGGCGGCGGCAAAGGCGTCCTGGATCTCCTGGATCGCTTCCAGGTTGAAGACGTCGCGAAAGCCCAGCTCGTGGGTGCCGGTGCCGACCGGTCCGGGCCACGGTCCGCCCTGGCGCGCGGTGTCGTGCAGGACGCACAGGCCCTTGCTTGCCTCCAGTTCGCTGATGCGGACGCGCAGGCTCTCGAGCTCCCGCAGCAGGGTCACATGGGCCGGCCGCTGGGGCGTGTCCGGGGGTTTCCTGTCGTATTCTTCCGCCATGGTTCATCCTCCGCCGCTACGGTTCCCTTGTGGCAAAGATGCAAGTTCCGTTCAAGGCGCAACCGGCGCCGGCGCGTCCCGACGGGCGCGCATCGGACTTTTGCGGTGTCCTGGCCGTCCCTTTGCCCGCGGCCGATTCCTTCGGGAGTGGCCACGTAAACCTTGCGACAACCTGGGTTGACAGCGCCAAACCCTGCTGTGGCGGGGGGATAGCGCCCGTGACCAGCCGGGGAGGGCGGGGCGGTGTCAACCTTGGTTGCATCACCGGAAGGCCCTACTTTCGTGACCCAACCGGGATTTGAGATGCAACAGCTTGAAATCGTGACTGTTCACAGCACTGGAACGGAGTTTGTTTTTGGGGAGGCCAACCACACGGCGCCCATCGCCGTGATCCCAGCCAAGGAGACCGCCCCATGCCTGTCACCCTCGCTTCCGCCCGCCGCATGATCGAAGCGGCCAAGATCAAGGCCGACGCCATCGGCGTGCCCATGGTCGTGGCCGTGGTCGATGCCGGCGGCAACCTCGTGGCCATGGACCGCCAGGACGAAGCCTTGCTCGTGAGCCTGGAGCTGGCCCGGGACAAGGCCTTTTCCGCCCTGGCCGTCAAGGCCGACACCGCCACCATCGGCCGGCTGTCCCAGCCCGGGGCCGAACTGTTCGGCCTGGGCCGGGCCATGGGCGGGCGCATCGTCACCTTCGGCGGCGGCCTGCCCGTGGTGGAAGACGGAAAGATCGTCGGCGGCATCGGCGTCAGCGGCGGCAGCGTGTCCGAGGACACGAGCTGCGCCGCGGCCGGTCTGGCGGCGTATGCCTGAGTCAAAACCGGAAACCCGCGGCCCAGGCGCCGCGACCCCCTGGAGGCACCCCATGTCCCAGCATCAGGTTCCCATGCCCGAATGTTTCGGCCCGACCGAGCGCATCAAACAGGCCCTTGACCGCTTTGTCGCCACCGCGCCGGCCATTTGTCCCGAACGCGCCGTGCTCATCACGGAATCCTACAAGGAGACCGAGGCCCTGCCCATGGTCCTGCGCCGGGCCAAGGCCCTGGAAAAGATCCTCGGCGGCATGTCGATTTTCATCCAAGACGGCGAGCTCATCGTCGGCAACCAGGCCAGCAAGCCCCGGAGTGCCCCCATCTTTCCCGAATTTTCCTGCAAGTGGGTGGAAGAGGAACTCGACCGGCTGGAAAAACGCACGGCCGACGTGTTTCTGATCGCCGAGGACACCAAGACCAAGCTGCGCCAGGCCTTTGCCTATTTCGATGGCAAGACCACCAACGAATACGCCGCCGCCCTCATGCCGCCCGAGTCCCTGGAAGCCCACAACGACGTGGTCTACACCATCGGCAACTACTTCTATAACGGCGTGGGGCACATTTCCGTGGACTATGCCAAGGCCATCGGCCAGGGGCTTTCCGGGGTGATCGCCGAGGCCGAGGCCGCCTTGCGCGCGTTGGATTTCGCCGATGCCGGGCAGCTTAAAAAGCGCCACTTCCTCGAAGCCGTCATCATCGCCAACAAGGCCGTCATCGCCTTTGCCAACCGGTTCGCCGACCTGGCCGAAAAGCAATCCGCGACCTGCCCCGATCCCATCCGGGCCGACGAGCTTACGGAAATCGCCCGCATCTGCCGCAAGGTGCCGGCCCAGCCGGCCGAGACCTTCCAGGAAGCCTTGCAGGCCTTCTGGTTCGTCCATCTGGTCATCCAGATCGAGTCCAACGGCCATTCCATCTCGCCCATGCGCTTCGACCAGTACATGTATCCGTACTATGCCCGGGAAAAGGAACGGCTGCTGCCCGAAAAGGCCCAGGAACTCCTGGACCAGCTGTGGATCAAGTTCGCCGAGCTCAACAAGGTGCGCGACGAAAACTCCACCATGGCCTTTGCCGGCTATCCCATGTTCATGAACCTGATCGTGGGCGGTCAGCACCGCGACGGTTCCGACGCCACCAACGACCTGTCGTTTATGTGCCTGCAAGCCGCGGCCAACACCAAGCTCTACGCACCCTCCCTGTCCATCCGCATCCACGAGGGCACGCCGGCCTCCCTCTACAAGAAAGCCGCCGAACTGAGCCGGCTTGGCATGGGCTATCCCGCCTACTACAACGACCGGGTCATCATCCCGGCCCTGCTCGCCCGGGGGCTTACCCGGGAGGATGCCCGCGACTACGGCATCATCGGCTGCGTGGAGCCGCAGGTCGGCGGCAAGACCGAGGGCTGGCACGACGCCGCCTTCTTCAACATGGGTAAGGTGGTGGAGCTGGCCTTAAATGACGGCGTGGACCAGCGCACGGGCAAGCAGATCGGTCCCAAGACCGGCAGCCTCGAAACCTTCACGAGCTTCGACGACGTCATGGCCTCCTACAAGGCCCAGACCGCCTATTTCGTGCGCCTGATGGCCGCCGGCGACAACGCCGTGGACATGGCCCATGCCGAGCGCGCCCCGCTGCCGTTTCTGTCGTCCCTGGTCGCGGACTGCATTAGTACGGGCAAGTCGCTCCAGGAAGGCGGCGCCCATTACAACTTCACCGGTCCCCAGGGCGTGGGCGTGGCCAATGCCGGCGACTGCCTGACCGCGGTGAAAAAGCTGGTCTTCGATGACAAGGTCCTGACCCTGGCCGAACTGCGCGAGGCCCTCAAGACGGACTTCGCCGGTCGCGAGGACCTGCGCCAGCTGCTGCTCAACCGGGCGCCCAAGTACGGCAACGACGACGATTATGCCGACGCCATCGCCAAGGAAGCGGCCATGATCTACTGCGAGGAAGTCAACCGCTATACCAACCCGCGCGGCGGCAAGTTCCAGCCCGGCCTGTATCCGGCCTCGGCCAACGTGCCCCTGGGTTCGGTGGTCGCGGCCACGCCTGACGGCCGCAAGGCCTGGAGCCCCCTGGCCGACGGCGTGTCCCCGATCTCCGGCTGCGACACCTGCGGCCCGACGGCGGCCGTGCTGTCCGTGGCCAAGCTCGACCACGAGATCGCGTCCAACGGCACCCTGCTCAACCAGAAGTTCCACCCCTCGGCCCTGGAAGGGGACAAGGGCCTGGACAACCTTAAGGCCGTTACGGAAACCTACTTTGAAAACGGCGGGTTCCACGTCCAGTACAACGTGATCAGCCGCGACACCCTGCTCGATGCCCAGGCCAATCCCGAGGCCTACAAGGGACTGGTCGTGCGCGTGGCCGGGTACAGCGCCTTTTTCACGGCCCTGGACAAGTCCCTGCAAAACGACATCATCGCCCGTACCGAGCAGACCTTCTAGGCCTCAGCCTCGCAACAGCAAACAGGGGGGCCCAAAAGGCCCCCCTGCCGAAAGGTTCCCCATGAACTGGAAGCAGCGCCAGCACACCTTCAGGCTTTCCGACCGCGACCGCCCCGGCCCCACGGGGCTCGTTTTCGACATCCAGCGTTTCGCCGTGCACGACGGCGGCGGCATCCGCACGCTGGTCTTTCTCAAAGGCTGTCCCCTGGGCTGCCAATGGTGCCAGAATCCCGAGTCCATGAACCCGGCGCCGGAGATCATGCGCATTCCGCACCACTGCATCAGCTGCGTGAAGTGCATGACCCTGTGTCCGCAGCACGCCATCACCAGCTCCGAGACCGGCGCGATCGTTCTCGACCGCTCGCGGTGCGATCTGTGCGGGGACTGCGTGGCCGGCTGCTATGCCGGCTCCATGAACATCGTCGGCCGCTACCTGACCCCGGAAGAGGTCATGGAGGAGGTGGACCGGGACCGCAAATTCTACACCGCCTCGGGCGGCGGGGGTGACGTTTTCCGGCGGTGAGCCGACCTTGCAGCACGGCTTTCTGGGCGCCTGCCTGGAACTCGCCAAGGCGCGAGGGCTGCATACCGCCATCGAGACCTGCGGCCAGACCGCCTGGGAACATCTGGTGGCGTTGCTGCCCTGGCTCGATCTCGTGCTGTGCGACATCAAGCACATGGACCCGCTGCGCCACAAGGAGCTGACCGGCGTGTCCAACGCGCGCATCCTGGACAACATCGCCCGCCTCAGCCGCAGCGGCGTGGCCCTGCGCCTGCGCCTGCCCCTGGTGCCGGGCGCCAACGACAGCGAGGCCAACATCGCGGCCACGGCCCGGTTCGCGGCCTCCCTGCCCGGGCTCCAGGGCTTTGACATCCTGCCCTATCACCGGCTCGGCGAGGCCAAGTGGGAACAACTCGGCCGCGATTATCCCCTGCGCGGCGTCTCGCCCCATACCCGCGACGAGGTGCTGTGCCGGGCGGAACTGGCCAGGCAGTACGTGGAGACGGTCGGCATCGGCGGGTAGGGCGCTCGGGGAGGGGGGTAGGGGGATGCCTCCGGCGGCCAAAGGGCGAAGCCCTTTGGAAACCCTTTCTGTTTAAGAGGCTCGATTCCGTTGGATACGCGGACTTGAGACAGGGCCTGTGCGCGACAGGCGCGACAGCGGATGTCCTCGTGAAGGGGGCATCCGCTGTTTGGTGTCGGGGAGGTGGGACGCTCCGGGGACTTACTTGAGCCCGATGGGCGCGCCCGTGGCGAAGGACGGTTCGTGCAGGGGAATGACGATGTCGGCGGCCTGGCGGATGCGGCGCAGAATGTCGTAGGCCGCGTAGGTGTTGACGCAGGTGCCGGGAGGAATGACCTCCATCTCGCGGGCCGTGATGGCCTTGGGCGGGAAAAGGTTTTCCCGGATGACGCAAAAACCGGTGATCACGGCCGAGCCGGCCGGCGTGTCCACGAACACGGACATGCCACCCTCGGTATGAGCCGGAGTGTGGACCATGCGCACTCCGGGCACGATATCCGTGTCCCCGGTGAGGGAAACCATCTGTCCTCCATCGCGCACATCCTCGATATATTCGTCGTTGTAGCGGTAATCCAGCGGATGGGGATCGCTGGCATGGGCCAGTTCCCGTTCGTGGACGTAAAACACGGCGTTTTCGCACAGCGCGTCGTTTTCGCAGTGATCGTTGTGCAGATGGGTGTGCACCACCACGTCGATATCGGCCGGGGTCAGGCCGAACCCGGCCAGGGCATCGGCAAACGTCCGGATGGGGCCGCCGATGGCTGCTTCCCGGCTTTCGGACAGGATCGGGCGCATCTCGCCGGTATCGACCAGGATACGCTTGTCCCCGCCTTCCAGGTACCAGCCGTAAATGGGGATGGTGTAGGGTTGGCCGTAATCGAACTGGTAGGTCATCATGCCCTTGTCGAATTCCTTGGTGCCAAGGACCAGGGGATGGATCACGAAGGTGGCCACGCGTAGCGCTCCCGTTTGAAGGGACACCGTCATGCAACCGGGCGTCCGGATTTGGGGAAAATGCCCAAGCCGCAGGGTCCGCGCGGGCCTTTCCCGTGTTTCTGTCAGGGGACAGGAAGAAGGGTCGAGGATACAAGCAAGGGCAGGCTCCGGCAAGATGCGGCGGGCGCTGTGCTGGGAGGTTTATCCCCCGACATTGCGGCAGAATTCAAAAAAAATGGGGAGCAGGCAAATCCGTGCTTGACAAAACGCGGGGGTGGGAACTACAAGCTGACTCCTTCGAGCGGGATGTAGCGCAGTCTGGGAGCGCACCTGAATGGGGTTCAGGGGGTCGGAGGTTCAAATCCTCTCATCCCGACCAGAGATTTCAAGGGGTTAGGCCACAACAGCCTAGCCCCTTTTTTCGTCACCTTGGATTCTGTCCCCATCCTGTCCCCACTTAAAAATTTATGAGCCCCTCCGGGAGTCCTTGGCCTGTGGGCTTGGGCCATACCGAGGCCTGGGGTCGAACTGGCGCTCCTGGCGGGGTGTAGACCGCCGGCCGGGTTAATGGTTAAAAAAGTTCTTGACGGATACTCTGTCAGTGAATAACGAAAGTTTCGTGCCCTCTGGGAAGCGGCCTAGAGCTTCTCAGTAAGTGTGGCCTGGCAAGGCGTGGCCTGGCAAGGCGTGGCCTGGCAAGGCGTGGCCTGGCAAGGCCTGGCATGGCTAGGAAGTCTTTCAAGAGGGACTCGGGAAACCGGGTCCCTCGCTTTTTGGTCTCTCGTTATAAGTGAAACTCAGGCTCGGGCCTGGTGGCGACCGTGCCCACAGGCCTCGGCCGCGTGCTGGTTTCCCCCCTGCCGGGTTCTCCCCTGGCTTGCTCGCGCTTCCGCTCCTGGCCGTCGTGGCGGGCATCTCCCGGCCGTTTGGGGCCAGCATGGCACATTGGCTGGCCGGGCCTCGTCGAGGCCCCTGGGGCCGTCCTGGCACGCCTGGCGGGGTGAATAAAAAGCCCGCCTGTTAGGGCGGGCTGGATGTCGGCGCGGATTGGCCGTGGCGTCACTGCATCCTGTCCGTGGCCAGGGAGATATTGACGGGCTGTGGTCGATCCTTTTTGTCCAGGTATAGCAACCCTTCCTTGTAGAACGAAAAAACGCCATTGTCGCTTATGACGATATGATCGGCCAGGTCGATTTCGATTTGCCGGCATCGCTCCACGATGAATCGCGTGATCTCTATTTCACCGGGGGTCGGAAAGGCCCTGCCGGAAAAGTCCAGTCGCACGAGAACGAGCCGCCTGACCATATAGATGTGCGCGTTTATGAAAATTTCCGATGGGGAAATGAAGCTCGGAAAGGGGTGTCCGATACAGACGACTTCTCGCCCCATCAACTCGTTACTTGGCCAAAGATGGTACAATATCGTTGCATCCTGGCGAAGCTTCGCGATGTCCTGAACGTGCTCTGCTATCTTGGTCGGGTCATTTATTGAGCTGTAGTATCCCCGGTTCCAATAGGAATACTTGGCGCACACCTCTTCTTGTGGGGCTTCGGGTATCTTGCGAGTCTTGCGTCTACCTTCCGTTTGCGTGGCCGAGGTCCTATTCATGGCTACACCTCGACCTTTTTGATTTCGTCCGTGAATTGCATGTAGAGGCCTTCCAGCTCTTCGCGGAGTAGGCGCAGCAGGACAGTCGTTCCTGTGATAACAGGCAGGATTGGCGGAATATCCGGATCGTCGTAGACGAGTACCCGGGCCTGGGCTTCAATCAGGTCTTCCAGCCCTCCAATTCCATCAGCCACATTCACGACGCCTCGGCGTAGGCGTTCCAGTTGATCGCGGACCGGCGTAGGCTTGTGCAAGCCCTGGCCATACGGTAGGCGTGTTCCAGCCATGATTGGACCTCCTTGGTAGGTCAGTTGTGGTCAGGCCCGGGCTGGGAGGTTCGATCTCTCTTCCTGGGCCGTCTTGTCTTCAGTCTTTGTCTTCAGTCTTTGGGGTATCCCTTCACTTTGTCCATCAAGCCCGGTTCCTCCCTTAACCGCTGGTTGAGTGGGTGCCCTTCCTTCTCTGCCGGGGCATTCTGTGGCTTTGCTCCCTGGTTTTCCCGGACGGCCAGGAACTCTTCCAGGGAAGCCAGGGCCACGCGCCAGACGCTCTTGATTTTGCGAGCGCCGATTTCCCCGGACTCAATTAAGGCCGTGGCGGTGTTGCGGTGGCAATTCAGTCTGGCGGCCACTTCGTCTACTGTCAGGGCAAAGACCTTATCAGGCCAGCTTCGTGACGGTGCGGGCTGGTCCATCTCCTTTTCGGGCATTGGATCACCTCCTTTGTGACGGCCATTCCGGACGGGTATGTCAGTATATTTAATGATAGTCAATGATATAAAATAATCTGAAAGTGGTAAAAACGAAAAATATGTCACGTAATGAGTGTTATGTAAACTTTGAGAAGTGAAGGTCGTCCCTAAAACAGGCCATTTTTAGGGGTGAAGTGGGAGACGATGAGGCTTTCTGTGAGGAGTGATGCTGGAAAGCAAGTATTCATGCGGTGTTCTCAGCTCCCACCCAAAGATGGGTTTTAAGCCGTTGCCGAACCGCCGTGGCGTGGTATGCTGGCGTTTTGGCCCCTGGCTGGAAGCCGGCCGCGTTCCCTCAGGTCCGCCCCGTGCGCGGCTCCCACAAGGGCAGTTGAACGGCCGCCCGAGGCCGGGGCCGCTTACCACTCGCGGGCTCGGATGCAGGCAGGGCCGAGGCCCGGACCGGCGATTTGCCCAGCACGGTGGCCACCGCGTGGGCCCGCTTCCGGGCCTCATGGTAAACCGTCTTGTACGGCCAGCCCTCGCCCATGCCGGCATGCAGCGCCTTGACCACGGTATCTTCCACGACGGCAAGGGCGGCAAGCTGGGATGCGTCGAGGTGGTCACGGACGGTCGGGCCCATGCGCTTCTCTTGCCCAGGCTCGAACGTGAAAAGCGCCCGGCAGGTCATGCGGGTGATGGTGACGAAGTAACGGTGGGCGTGAGTGCTTCCCTGGGCCCTGGCGTAGGTCACGAAGGCATCAATGGCTTCCGATGCAGCCCGGCGTATCTCCTTCCCGTCATGGCGGGCTTGCTGCCATTCGCGGGAGGCTCGACGCTCGGCCGCCCGGGAAAGCTCGATGATGCGCCGTTCCATTAGGTCGAAGGCGGCAATGAACCTTTCCTTCCAGCGGAAAGCCTTCTCACCAGTGAAGCCCATGGCGACCATAGAGAAGCCGCCGCGAGAAAGGAGGTATGCCGGCTGTTCTTTTCCCCGCTCGTCTTGGTAAGTTGACGGCCGAAAATTCGTCCGCGAAAATTCTGCCGAACACCTGGCCACAGCCAAGTCGATAGCCTTCAAAACGTGCTTGTGGGTTTTCTCGAATTTCCGGGACACCTCAAGGCTGGTGGTCCAAAGTTGGCCGTACTGTTCGTGAACCTCGATATTGACTGGCATATCGTTCCCTGCTGGTGGTCAAAACTGCCTGTTGTGCTCAAAGACCAGAACGTCTGTCGTCATGGCATCCCCTCTTGGCTGGGTGCCGCAAGTCAATAGTGCGATTTCAAATCGCACTATTGACCCATGTCCACTCTCTTCACAGGAAATTGTCAAGAAGCGGCAAACCGCATGGGCCCAGGCTTGAACAGGTCGCCGCGTTGCAGGTCCTCAAGATGCCGCAGGGACCGTCTGTGCTCCCTGGCGGTTTTCTGTCTGCCTGTCGCATACTCGGGCCAAAGCGGCGGCACGTGCCGTCCGTGGGCATGGTAGACAAAGCCCTCGCCTTCGACACGGTAAAGCCCGATGGTGGCCTTCAGGACGATGTTGCCGGCCCGTCTACGGCCGTCCGCGTCAAGGAAGAACTCCATGACGTAAGCCGAGGTGAAGACCTGTTCCACGATCAGCTCCCCCCGAAACGTCAATGGGGCACTGTCCGTTCTCGGAAGCGTGTAGTCCTGCATGATTCGTCTCCCGTGCGTTTTACGATTGCCTGGAGCGTGGCGCGCCTGGCCTCCAGACAGCCCGCTCCAAGCGTTTGAATGGTCAGGCGGCCTTTGTGTCGTCTTCCCTGTTGCCGGGCTTCCTGGGGCCGTCCTGGTCCCCAGACGTGGGCAAGCGCAACGGCCCGGCCTTGAAGCCGGACGCGCCGCGCATGGCGTCCATCTGGTCAAGGGACTTGCGGTGCTCCTGTGCCGTCTCGAACCGGGCGCGGTAGCTCTCGGGCTCGACTGGAGGCTCTTGGCGCGTATGGTCGGCGTAGACAAAGCGACCACCATCGGTTCGGTACAAAGTGATGGTCCAAGTCCAAATGCTCACCCCCGAGCGGTAGCGCCCCTGGGCATCGAAGTAGGCGGGGCTTTCATCCACGAAGGACTGGGACACGATCATTTCGCCGCGAAAGACAAGCGGCGCGTCACTGCTTCTGGGCAGCCTGAAAGTCTGCATGATGCTTCTCCCTTGTGGCCGGTCATGGCTTGGCCGGCTGGTTTCCTGTCTGGCCCCGGGTTGCCTGTCGATCCGATTCCGCTCCGGCATCCGGTCCGTGTGTCCGCCCTTGCCACGCCACCCCGTGGTGTCTCCGCGCCTCCCCTTCCCGATGCTCCAAGGCAAAAGTGAAAAGGGGTCACCGGCTCACCGGACAATCGCGGGTCCTTCCTCGGGCCGAAATTGCAGGGGTCACAAACACCCCGGTGGTCGCCTCTGTGGAATGGAAAAAATCCCGTGGAAAAATGGAAATCACTATGATTTGCTGAATGTTACACCGCTCCCCGGCTTGTCGGATTGTCCGGGGCCGCTCGGCAGGGGCGTGAACAACCGGCCCGTCGAGGCCCCGGGCGTGTCCGTGGCCCGCGTCAAAGTCCTGCCCCGTGGTCGTTGAGGACGCGCCGCCACCGGCTTATGGTGCTCCGGTTGCAGTCGAGATTTTCCGCGATCTCTGCGTCACGCTGCCCGAGTTTGAACAGCAAAAGCATGGTCGCGATGTCCTCCGGCGGCATCTGTGCACCGCTGAAGATCGTTCCCGTAAGGGCCGTGAACCTGGCCCCGCAGCCTTCGCACCTGACGGCGCGCAGCCCGAAGAACCGCCGTGCGGCGCGCGGATCGTCAACCGCCTGGCCGCAGGTCGGACACACGGGCCCGGCCGGGTGGAGCTGGCCAAGCAGCCATTCCCGGCAGGCCAGGGGGTTCAAAAGTCGCTGGATGTCGTCCAGGGCGGACGGAAGGACTGCCTTGTCCATGTTACTTGCCTCCTTCGTTGAAAATTTTCGCAGCATGCGCTAACGCCTGATAGTTCATCTCCAATCTTTTCATGACTTCGAAGATTGATTTAAAAAACACCACTTCAACATCGGGCTCAGTGGACATGTTGCATGCATTATTCTGATAGAAATTAGATACGTAATAAAATCCAGAAGTCGGCCTATTGGATAAGTAAACACTAATTTCATGTTTACTCCCCTTAAGTACGAATGATTTATGAACCATTTTTCTTCCAACAAACTCTATCTCAGGCCGTCTTGAAGGGTGCAGAAATATTTTACGTAGATAGGCGAACTGACTTTTCATGGTGTCCTTACCTCGGTTGGACGGTTTGCCGGACTACCCGGCCCGTCTCGCGAAACTCGAAAACAGCGGTCCCGTCCTCGGCCATGGCCACGCCTCCAAGGATCGGGTTGGTCCAGGCAGAGGCCCAAGCAAGCCCCCATTCGCCGCACGGGTACCTGTAGCGCCCGGCGCGGAAGAGTCCGGTCCGGGTCCAACCGGCCGCAAGCAGCTCGTTCAGATGCGCGAGAATCCAGCTTCTGCCGGCCTTGTACGAGCGGACCATTTCCGGGGTGGGCGTGGACTTCTTGGGGCGCGCCAGTCGTCGCGCCGGCATTTCCGGCGAGGTGCTGGCCGCGAACGTGGACGGGGTTACCGGGGCTTCGGCCGGCGCGTGACGAGGTGTGTCTTCGCCTTGCCCGGTGGGCTCGGGCCTCGGCGCGGGGGCAGCGCTTATATTCGGCCGCGCCGGTAAAAGCGCGGGGGGAAGGCCGCCTTCGATCCAGGCCCGCAGGTCCCAGCCGGCACGCCATGCCTCACAAGGGTCTTTGCCCTCGGGTACGGGCCAGACGCGCAACTTTTCGGGCGGGTAATGCGCGGTCCACCACTCCCAAGCGGCCTTGTTGCCGGCATCGTCGAAGTCCAGGGAAACCAGGATGAAGGGCGCGGCTTCAAGCCGGGCGTGTGCCTCGGCATCCGGCCGCAGCGAAGCCGAACCCAGGGCCAGCACATTGACTAGGCCGCCAGCTCCCTGGGCCAGAAGCAGCCCGTCCAGCTCGCTTTCCACCACAACGTAGGCGGCGGCCGTCCCGGTGATGGAAAGCGGCGCGGTGTTCTTGGGTTCGCTCGGCAGGTAAAGATACTTGGGCTCGTCCTTCCCCGGGTTGGGGCGACGGAATTTGATGCGGGCCGGCCTGCCCGAGGTGTCGAGAACCGGCAGGACCAGACCGTGAGGAAGCCAGAGCATCCGCCGCCTGCCGTTCGGCTTGAATTCCTGTGGCAGGCCCCAGGCGGTCCGATCGCGGTAGAGGTCCTCTGGCAGCCAACCGACGTGAAAGCGGGCGGCGGTCTCGGGGGTGATGCCGCGTTCCGATATCAGCCAGGCCAGGGCCTCCGGGTCGGATTGAAGCCGCTTCGCTGCCCAGGGGATGAGCTTGCCGGCCTGGGTCCGCCATTTGGCGTTGGGCGGCTCGCTGGCCTTGGGGGTCCATGCCGGCGCGGCTGGGGCGGGTGAAGTCGCCTCGCGCTGGGGGCCATGGCCGGACGGCTTGGACGGCGAAAGGCCCAGGGCGCGGCAGGCTTCGCCGTAGCCGAGGCCCTGGAACTCGCGCAAGAATTGGATCGCGTCCCCCTGACGGCCACAGCCCCGGCAGTAGAACCGGCCCAGGCCGTGCTTCCCCTGGCCGCCGACCCAGAAACAAAAACGGTCACGCCCGCCGCAGGCCGGGTCCGGGCAGGGCCCGGCCCACTCGTCGCCAGTCTTCTGTTTCGGGGTGAAGCCCATGCCTTGGTACAAGGATAAAATATCAGTTTTCATAGGTGGTTGTCTCAACGTCTCAGTCTGTCGATTCACGTTCTGGGCAAGGCCCGACGGGAAAAACCCTGCATGAACCTTGCATAAACCCTGTTTCCTGTAGATCGCTTGTTATTCCAGCCCATTGAAATGCCGTTGAGCTTGGAGTCCGTGTACCCTTTTTCAAAAGGCATCCGGGCAGAAAAACCTCTAAAATACATTATGATAAGATAGTTTCTTTTCTCTTCATGCAGGGTTTTCAGGGTAAAAGGTGTAAAGTTAGAAAAAAGTAAAAATTTGATCTCTTAAAAAACGCATATGTGAGAGTTTTCGGAACTAACCCCGCAACCCTGAAAAACCATGCTATTCATATGAAATATTTGTTGAAAAGTGCGTGCAGGGTTTTTCAGGGTTTGGCGCTTGCCGGGCCCCTCACAGGGGCGGGTTTCGTTCACGCGGGTTTGATCCGTATGCCGACCCACTTAGTGACGCGGCCCTTATCGCGGCGAACCTTTCGTTCCAGCATTTCCCCAAAGGGGCGTAGGCCAGGGACCCGGGCCTTCGCCCCGAACTCGGATTGAAACCAGCTCGTAAACTCCTCGTGCAGTTCACCAGCTCCGACGCTGGCCCATGCGGCGACCTCGCATCGGGCGTCCAGGAAGGCTTGAGCAAGGTCCTCGTTGGATTGATAGTCGTCCGTCGCAGCCGTGACTTCCGCCGGCGGTTCAAGGCCCTCAAGCTGCCAGAGCCGGCAACCTTCGATCAGCCAATTCAGGATGCCGGAACGCTCGGTAAGCAATCTCTCGGGAAGGTCAACGTCGCGCTTTCGCTCGTGCGGCTGTGTGGGGTTGTCCACAAATGAAAGCAAAAAGGGGATCAGCCGAAGGCGTTGCCAGAGGGCGTATTCGTTGGACCCAACCCTTGGCTTATGGTTGGTCAGGAGGAGTAACGTGTGGCTCGGCTGGAATGATACTATTTCGTTTGAATAGTTCAGGCGACCTTTGAGCGTATCGGTTCCTGTGAAGCGCTTGATCTTCTCGATGTTCAGCTTTGCGCCTTGCTTTGTCTCGCTTGCCCAGACAATGCGCAGGCCTTGCATATCTAAAAGCTCCGGGTCGGCTCCTTTGCTGTTTCCCTCGAATCTTGACTCTGTGATGAGTTCGGAGCGGATGGGATCAACAAGCGGCCCCATGACATCCTTGACTGTTTCAAAGGTTGTTCCTTTGCCATTTCTTCCTTCGCCATAGAAAACGTAAAACTCTTGTTGCTTTGAGTTGCCGACGATGGCCGATCCAAGAACTTTTTGGACATACCTTACAAGGTCCGTCTTCCCATCCAGGCTTGATAATAAGAATGCTGTAAAGTGCGGCGCTTCCTCACCGTCAATGAAGTCAGTTGGTGCGAACTTGCAAAAAAGATCGTCTGGCGTTGATGGGCGGAAGGTGAACGTCTTGAGATTGTAGACGCCATTTCTCACGGGAAGAAGCCAGGGATCGCTATCCCAATCGTCGCTTGTGATGGCGATGCCGTTATTCCCTTCGATGACAAATTGTATGATGTTTTTTATGCGCGATCTGCTGTTGATTGCAATTATTCGTCTCCTCACCATGGTAAGAAGAATTTTAGCCCTTTTAAGTTCGCTTTCCGGCGCCGTAGGGTCGTTGTATAAAGACAATAGCTTCTTCTCATATCGGCCCCATACTTCATTTAGGCAGATATTGGCGTCAACATACATTTGCCCTTTGTCATCTTTTTTATAATGTGAACCGGCAATGTGCCTGAATGCTTCTTGTCTGCTTCTGTCGTAAATGTATCGTCCCTTAAAAAAATTCTGAACAATGTCGGCATCTCCACGTTCGTTTTCTTTGCGGAGCTTATTTTCCAACTCTTCATCGGTGTAGTGAACCTCGGCAACGGGCTTCGGCTTGGGCGCGAACTTCTCCTTTCCCTGCCGGGCACGTTCTTCTGCGAGCTTGGCCGCGCGGCGCGCATCGTTTTTAGCCCGGGTCATGGATGCGGCTCCGAATCGGGCATGCCCACTCGCAGGTGGTAATTGCCCATGGGGGTGCCGGCTGGGCACCCAAGTAAAATCAGGATTGGTGACCCGTGCTCGTAGATGTCTGGAGCCGGGAGGCGGAAAAGGTGCGGCTTTCCACATGCGGGGCAAAGAAACTCCAGGGCGTCAACGGGGCCTTTGGCTGGCCTGCCCACGGCGGCAATGATGGGAATACCGTTGTGATGCCAGGGGCCGATTACGGGTGCCCACTTTGGTCTTCGTGCCATAGTCGCACATCCTCTACAAAGCCCTGGTGGTGCGTTCCTTGAGGAACTGGACAAGATCAGCCCGCCGGTAGCAGGCGCGACCGGCGACCTTGAAGAGTGGCGGGCCCTGTTTCAGGGCCGCAAGATTGGCGAGAGTTTGAGGCGTTAGCGGAAAGCCGAACTTCTTAAGGTCGGTGCGTCTGACAAGCGGGGGGCATTCCTTCTCAAAGTCGGCGAGGAAGTCGGAGACGGTGGACGGCTGGGATTCCATGGGCAACCTCCTGAATGGGTGGGGTTGCCCGGGACGGTAGGAGAAAACGAAATCGGGTTGCCACTAGCCGGAAAAATCCTCGACTAGTGTTAAAATTTCAAACAAGTGAGACATTATTTTTTAATTCTGCTGGTTAGCCACTTGTTGATGTCTGCATAGTTTTTTTCACAGTTTATATTGACGGGTTCGAACTCCCATTTTTGAGGGGGGCACCACGTTTCGCCGGATGGGAATACCGGCCCTATATATCGTTTATTTGTCCTTGGTGGACAATGAGCTGTTGCAAATGACCGTATTGTTTCTGCGACGGCCAATACTTCGAAAAAATATTTTGGGGTAAATAATACGCTAAACCAAGATAAATGCTGCTGGAGATGGTTATTTATTTCTTGCTGGCGTTTTGTGTAAACGTCAAAGGCTGCGCTGATTAAATGCGAGACTGGCTTGTATGTCTCCCATCTTTCCTTTATTTTGTCCATTGATATTTGTTTTTGGCAGTCAACACTTGATGGCATATTGAGTTTTTCATAACTTTTGTAGACGGCATTTATTGATTTTTTTAAACTTGGTTCTTTGTGATTCATGAGGTAAGAAGTATGATAATAGCTTATAATTAGGCCAGCAGTTATTGATTCTGATGCAAAAAACCATGGATCATAACGGGGAGTCGGTGGGGTTATCAACAACAATTCAATGGGGCCAAGGTCGACATTCGGCTTGTTAATGTGTTTGTTGTATCTCGCCAGCCAGGAAATATATGAATAAGCTGTGCAAAATTTTCGAAATTCAATTTCATGTTCAGCAGGATACCACATTACAGACATTAAATATGAAGCTGCAAAAAAGAAGTCATTAGGATTATCACCGTCAGTTGGTATATATATTTCATAAGGTTTAAATGTTGCCTTCGAAAAAAACGAAGATTCCGAGGGAAAGGTTTCACCCATAACAAGTCTCCCGTGACTTGATCCAGGTATGAATCCCCGGCCAAGCCGTCCAGGAAAACGGCTTTTCAACCCGGTTCGCGAGGCCGGGTCTAGGCCGGGGAAATGTGGCGCGATTAAACGAAAGTTGAATCGTCCTCGCGCGCATTAAAGATTTTGCCCGTTTTCTTTAATCGGCTGGTCCGCTTCGGCCGCGTCATCGCCGGACACGATGTCCAGGATGCCCGTTGCCGCGTAGGTCTTGGCTTGTCCCTCGGCCGGCACCTGGCGCAAGGCCCCGATGGCCTCCAGCTTGGCCACGGCGGCCTTCGCCGGAGGATACGAGATGCCCAGGACCTCGGCCGCCACGGGAATGGTCAGGATCGGCCGGTCAAACAAGGCGTCGGCCAGGCGCAGGACCAGCGCCGAGGCCCTTTTCCTTTGCAGGGCGTTCCGCCATTCGGTTTGCAGGTCTTGCAGGCGCTTGGCCCGGACAACCGCGTCCCTGGCTTGGTCGGCCACGCCACGAAGGAAAAACGCGATCCAGGCCCGCCAATCTCCATGGGTGGTTACGGACATGAGCAGCCGGTAATAATCGTCTCGGCGGCGCTCGAAGTAGACGCTCAGGTACAACAGCGGATGCGGCAACAGCCCCCATGAGACCATGAGCAGGGGCACCAGCAGCCGGCCCACGCGCCCGTTGCCGTCGATGAACGGGTGGATGGCCTCGAACTGGTAGTGGACGCAAGCCAGGCGCACCAGGGGCGGATAGGCGTTCCCCTCGTGAAGGTATTTTTCGAAGGAGTCCAGGGCCTCGGCCATCTCAGGCACAGGCGGCGGCACGTAGCTCGCCTGGGCAAGCAGGCAGCCGGGCGGCCCGATCCAGTTTTGCGAACGACGAAACTCGCCGGGCGTGGCAGTGTCGCCGCGAACGCCTTCCATGAGTCGGGCGTGTACCTCGCGGATGAGTCGCAGACTGACGGGTAGGGTCTCCAGGCGTTCTAGGCCGTATTCCATGGCCCGGACGTAGTTGTGTACCTCCCGAACGTCTGGCGCGGGCCTCGGCCGCCGCACGCCAGGCAAAAGAAGCTGTCCGGCCTCGTAGCCGTACAGGTCGGTCAAGTCGGCCTGGGTGCCCTCGATGCGGGAGGACAGGACGGCTTCCTGACGCATGAACGGTCGGACAAGCAAAGCCGGGTTGGCGATGGCCCGGCCAAGCCCGGCAAGCTCTCCAAGCGCCCGGTCCGCGTCGGAAAGGGTCAGGATCAGTTCCGGGTCCAGGACCAGGGCTGGCGGCAACGGTACCGGCACGAAGGCATGGTAGGTGGTCTCGCCCTGTCCCACGCGGATGATTTGGCCGGCGGCCGGGTCGGTGAACGTCTCGGGTCTCATGAGGATTTCCGCCTCTTGGACGTGCCGTCCATGGTCACTACCTTAGTTTCCCCGGTCTTGGCCTTGATGCCGGCTTCTAGCCCCTTGACGGCCCGGCGCAGGCTCTCCGGGGCAAGGTGGCTGTAGCGTTCGGTCATGGACAGGGTCCTGTGCCCCATCAGCTCCTTGACGCTGTAGAGGTCCGTTCCCTGTTCGACCAGCCAGGACGCGAAGGTGTGGCGCAGGGTGTGGAAGACCACCTTTTGCCGGGCGTCAGTGATCTCGTCGTTGAAGCCGAGGTCCTTGACGGCCCGCTCGAAGGCATTGGAGACGTAGGAACGGCGAACGCCACCACGGCCGGGGAAAACCGCCTCCCCGGGTCCGCCTTTGTCTCTGTCCGCGATCAGCTCACGAACCGGGCCGGTCATGTATGCAATACGGGTGCGGCCGTTTTTAGTGTCCCGAAGGGTGAGGGTCTCCCGGTCGAAGTCCACGTCCGACCACATGAGATTGAAGATTTCCCCGGCCCGTAGACCGCAATGAAGCGAGACCAGAGAAATGGCGTACAACTCCGGGCTTCGCTTGGCCACGTGCTCAAGCAGCCGGTCCGCTTCGTCATGGGTGAGGAAGCGAAGCCGGCGGTTATCGGTCTTGGGCGACTTGACCTTGCAGGTGGGCGAGACGCAGGCGGTCATGTCCCGGTCCCGGGCGAAGTTGAAGACCTGGCGCACGACACACAGGGCATAGCTTGCAGTCCTGGCCGAAAGACCGCCATCGGCGATGGCCTTCTTGATCCGCTCCAGGTGGAAGGGAGAAACGTCCTTTAGCGGAAGGTTGGCGATGACCGGGGCGATCCACTTGGTGAAAAGCCCGTTTTCGGTCTGGACGGAATTCGGCTTTTTATTCTGCCGGGCGGCTTCCAGATAGACGCCCTCAAAGATGGTACCGAAGGTGATGGCCTCGACTCTCTGTTCAGCCAACTCCCGAAGCCTGGTCATCTCACGGGCCTTTTCGAGGTCGCGCTTGGCTTGTAGTGTCTTGGGTCCCTCGCCGGTCACATGGGCCTTTTTCAGTTCGGCTAGGACCACGGCCGCCTTTTGGGCGGTCCAGCCTTCGGAACCCCAGCCAAGGCCTTCCTCGCGGCGCTTGCCGGCCGCCTGGTAGCGGATGGCGAAATAGCGATCCGACTTGATGCCGTGCTTGCGTTCGGGGTGTTCCCGGTAGCGTACTCCAGGGAAGCTGGTTTTGTACCATTGCATGTTTTGTGCCCGCTATCCTTTTCGAATTTATCCCATAAATTCGGCCCTGTCCCCATTTTGTCCCCATCCCCGCAGCAACCGAAAAATTCAACCAACAATTGCGGTGCTGTCCCCACTGTGTCGCCCCTGATTTTGGGGACAGGCCCTAATTTTGTGGGGACAGTCAGAAGGTCGCGTCCTGTCCCCACCCTGTCCCCACTTTTTAGGTGAAAGGGGGGTATTTCGGGGTAGTGTCCGGTAAAAGTGAATCACCCAGGAAGCCAGTGATGTCAACGTGTTTGGGATGATTTGGGAAAATGCGGGAAAGCCACTCGAACTGAATGGGGTTCAGGGGGTCGGAGGTTCAAATCCTCTCATCCCGACCAAGATTTCAAAGGAATAGGGGCAGTTAGCGAAACCCGCTAGCAGCCCCTTTTTCTGTATTCAGGGGGTCGGTGCCACAACCGCCGTTGGCCTACCGTTGGCACTTCCCGCTGTATCTCCCTGTCCCGTCTGATTTTTCCCTTCTTTGTCCGCCGATTTAGCCCGTTGGCTCGTGAATCATACTGATTTTACTGAGTAATTTTATAATATATTGATATTATTTAATATATTTAGTTTAGGTTGCAAAAAAATTCAAACCAGATGATTGGGAAATTTGTTTCACCGAAACCGTTTGGTTTGGGGGAAGGGATGAAGCTGGACCAAATGCGCAGGGGGCTGCGTTTTTGGTTGAGTGAAAATTGAGCCGAAAACCATCCATAAGGCCGCTGTTCAGCGTGCAGGCATCACCGTCCCTACCAGAATGTATGACCTGCGGCATCTGTATGCGACCACTATGCTTACAAATGGAGCGGATTTGGCAGCTGTTTCAAAGTTGATGGGTCACTCCACAATCACTATGACTGCCGATACATACTACCAGTATATGGTCGGTGAGAAGGAAAGGGCGGTGAGCCTGTTGCCGAGTCTTGGCTGAGTTGGATAACGAGAACCCGGGAGGAGGAAACTCCTCCCGCTTTTTTATTCCAACAATCAGGATACCTGAAAACTGGTGGTCGGATGTCTTGTGCGAATGGCGCGGTGGGGATAATTGATTTGCTGATTGTCAGGTTGCTGGGCTGAGATGCCGTCCCCACGTGAGTCTGGGCGCAGCACTGCTATTATTATAAAACGACCGCCTTGTATGTAGTAGAGAAGGTTGTGATATCCCCATTAGTTTAAGGTGTACTTGAGCTTTGTCAACATTTTACTGCTACTTGCTGCTGCTTGGCGAAATGGTCTTGTCTTTCCTAGGTAACATACTCACTTGAGAAGAGAGGCGGACATGGATGTTTTTCGGCTCAGGGACAGTATTATAGATGATTATTCAAAATACATTGGAAGTTTTATTGAAGTTGACCTTACCCCCTCGAGTATACCAAGGATAAGTTCGGACTCTTGGTTTCAGGTTTTTCCCCTTTAATGGCTCTTCGGTATTCCTCCGGGCTCATCCCGGCAAGGGCGCTATGGGGGCGCACGGTGTTGTAATCCTGCCTCCAGTCCTCGATGATCCTTTTGGCCTCGGCCAGCGAGCGGAAGGTCTGGGCATTGAGGCACTCATCCCGCAACCGACCGTTGAAGCTTTCGATATGACCGTTTTCCATCGGCTTGCCAGGCCGGATGAACTCCAGTTTGACTCCCCGTCCATGCGCCCAGCGGTCAAGGGCCTTGCTGGTAAACTCTGGCCCGTTGTCCGTGCGGATGATTGCCGGACACTGCCCCATGGCACTCAGACGTTCCAAAGCTCTCGCCACCCGCTCGCCGGTCAGGGAGTGGTCCACTTCCATCATCGGGCTTTGCCTGTCAAAGAGATCGACCACCGTGAGCACACGGAAACGTCGGCCATTTTCCAGGCAATCGCTTACGAAATCCATGGCCCAGTGCTGGTTCGGCCCGGTCGGTCCGGGCTGCACGACACGCAAGTGACTGACCCGCTTGCGGCGTCGTTTGAGCCGAAGTGACAGTCCTTCCTCCCGGTACACCCGCTCGACCCGCTTGTGGTTTACGGCAACGCCTTCACGCCGCAACAGGATGTGCAGCCTGGGACTGCCGAAACGCCGACGTTCCTCGGCCAGTTCCCGCAACCGGACGCGCAGGTCGGCGTCGCTATCCGGGCCAGGCGCTCGCCGGTACGTCCTACGGTTCATCCCCATCAACTGGCAGGCCCGCCGCTCGGAATAACCATGCGCCTCAACGGCATGACGCACGGCCAAGCGGCGTTCGGCGGGCTCTACGCGTTTTTTCCAAGGACCTCTTTGAGAACCTGAATGTCCAAGGCCTGGTCGGCCACAAGCCGTTTCAGACGCTGGTTTTCCTCCTCAAGTCCTCGTAGCCGACGTGCTTCGGTCACTTCCAATCCACCGAATTTACTCCGCCATTTGTAAAACGTCGCGTCGGAAATCCCATGCTGGCGGCATACAGCGGCAACAGTCATGCCTGCCTCGGCTTGCTTCAAAATCCCGATGATCTGCTCCTCGCTGAATCGGCTCTTCCGCATGACGATGGCCTCCTTGGCCGGCGTCACGAACTTTTAACTGGGATACCTGGCGGGGGAAAGGTCACCTTCACCCTACAGACATCCTCGGGCAACGAGCGGAAGACCACTGGCAGCTATTACACGCCCACGCCGCTCATCAACAGCTTGCTCGACTCAGCCCTGGAACCTGTCGTTGCACAGGCCATGGCCATGGACGATCCCGAATGTGCTATCCTGAATTTGAAAGTCTGCGACCCTGCCTGCGGCAGCGGCCACTTCCTCATTGCCGCCGCGCATAGGCTTGCTAAGCGTTTGGCTGGGGTGCGCACGGGAGATGAGGAGCCCGGTCCAGACGCTATACGCAAGGCCCTACGGGACGTCATAGGGCGCTGCATTTACGGCGTGGACATCAACCCCATGGCCGTTGAGTTGTGCAAGGTCAGTCTCTGGCTGGAAGCGTTGGAGCCGGGGAAGCCCCTTTCCTTCCTGGATCATCATATCCGGTGCGGCAACAGTCTTATCGGAGCCACCCCGGAGCTGATTGCTGGTGGTCTGCCTGATGAAACCTTCAAACCTATTGAAGGAGATGAACGAGCGGCTTGCACTGCACTGAAGAAGTGCAACACAGCAGCTCAAAAAAAATCCTTCATGCCACTTTTGGCCCAGCAGGAGAAAGAAGTTCAGGCTCAATTACGCGAGGCCGCCGCTGTGTTAGAAGATATTCCGTCGGATAATCTGAAGGATATCCGCGCCAAGGAATTGGCTTTTCGCGAGCATGAAAGTACGCATGAGTTTCAGAATAAACTTATGCTGGCCCATACCTGGTGTGCTGCATTTGTCATCCGTAAATACTTTCCTCCCAAGCCAGGGTATCCAGGCGTACTGGCCGATGAACCGGTGGGTATTACTCAGCGAGAACTAAATTCATTCGCCATGGGGCAGGCCTTGAAGCCAGAATTGAAGCAGGAAGTTGAACGGCTAGCCGCCCAGTACCAGTTCTTTCACTGGCATTTGGCTTATCCCGAGGTGTTCGCGAGGGGTGGGTTTGACATTATGCTTGGGAATCCGCCGTGGGAACATACCGAACTCAAGGAAAAAGAATGGTTCTCTGAACGGCTTCCGGAAATTGCCAACGCGCGTACAGGGGCGCAACGCAAACGGATGATTGCTGCGCTTGAAAAAACAGACCCTGATTTATTTAGAAGCTTTTGCGATGATTTAAGGCTCAGAGAAGGCGGAAGCCATTTCTTAGGCGACAACGGGCGATATCCTTTCTGTGGGCGAGGGAGGATCAACACGTATGCCGTGTTTGGAGAGAACATGCGATCGCTGATCAATGATACGGGGAGGGTCGGCTGTATCTTGCCCAGTGGCATTGCCACGGATGACACCACGAAGCTTTTCTTCCAAGATATGGTGGATAAGAAGTCGTTGGTCAGCCTTTTCGACTTCGAAAACAAAGGATTATTTCCTGACGTTGATAGCCGCATGAAATTTTGCCTTCTGACCAGCGGCAAGGGAGCAAAGCCGACAGCGGAGCAGGCGGAGTTTGTGTTTTTCGCCCATAGAGTTGAGGACTTGCGAGATCCGGAGAAACGGTTTTCTCTGTCGGCCAAGGATATCGAACTACTCAACCCTAACACCCGCACCTGCCCGATCTTCCGCTCGAAGCATGACGCTGAGCTGACCAAGGCCATCTATCGTCGTGTGCCGGTGCTCATCAAGGAAGCGCGCGACGGCAAGCCGGAAGAAAATTCCTGGGGTATCAAATTTAAGCAGGGCTTGTTCAATATGGCTAGTGACTCTCATCTGTTCCGTACCCGGAAGACGTTGGAGGCCGAGGGCTGGATGCTGGATGGGAACGTGTTCCGCAAGGAAGGTGAAAAATGTTTGCCGCTATACGAAGCTAAGATGCTTGATTTTTTTGACCACCGGGCTGCCGGAGTGATTTTAAGCGATGTTGCAACTATACGGCAAGGGCAAGCTGATCGCACAGCTGAAGCTCAACATAAAGACCCTGCCTTTTTGCCAATCCCGCGCTATTGGGTGCATATGTCTGATGTAAGTGGAAGCGTTGGAGACGCAAAGATAGGTACTACTATTCTTGGGTGGAGGGACATAACCAGCCCTACAAATGAAAGAACATTAATTCCAACAATCATTCCCTTTGCAGGAACAGGTGACACATTTTTGATAACAGTTCCAGTTGATGAACACAAGGCTTACCCTGTTGGACTATATGCTTGTTTCTCGTCTTTCGGATGCGATTATGTGACGAGGCAAAAAATTGGCGGAATACACTTAAAATATCATTACTTTAAACAAATCGCGATGATTCCATCATCCACTGTTGAAATGATCCACCCTTGGCTTTCATGGGATACTTGCCTGAATTGGGTACTCCACCGGATTCTTGAGTTATCCTACACAGCTTGGGATTTGAAACCCTTTGCCAGTGATTGTGGATTTGATGGCCCTCCTTTCCGCTGGGACGAAGCCCGCCGCTTTCTCCTACGCTGCGAGTTGGATGCAGCCTTTTTCCAGCTCTATTTACCTTCCAACTCCGACGGGACGTGGAAAAAGGTGGAGGCCGAAACCGACGCTGAGCTGAAAGCTCTTTGCGTGGCCTTCCCAACCCCTCGCCACGCTGTTGACTACATCATGGATACCTTCCCCATCGTGAAGCGCAAGGACGAAGCCGCCTACGGCGAATACCGCACCAGGCGTGTCATCCTGGAAATTTACGACGAGTTGCAGTTGGCGATGGCGGCCGGGAAGCCCTATCGGACCCGGCTTGACCCGCCACCCGCTGACGCGAGCCTTAGGCATGAAGCCGCATATCCGAGTCAGCCAAGTGCCCCCTCCAGTAAGCCTCTGGCGCAGGGAGTACCCCTTGCGGCAGAAAAATTCGCCGCATTCCCGGATGAAGGCCGTGAAAAAGTTGCTTACGCAGCCATCGCTGCCATGATGCGTGATTTTCCGGAGCAGACGTTCCGTGACATTTGTCGAGCGAGTTGGCTGTTGACCAATGCTGAAAACTGTAAGGCATTGCTGCCGCAACAGAAGCAGCAAGACTTCATGCAGGCGATGCAAAATTCTAGCCTTCTGCAGGGCTTTCCTGAATTCCAGAAGATACGTTTCTGGAAGATAGAACATCATCTTAGGCTCCGAGGGATTACGATATACCCCACTACAGGGCGCTACAGCATCCCAGATGGATTCAATTTCCGTGGTGCTCCGGACATGACGAGACTTGCCCCGTATCTGTTTGAAGCACTCCAGCGATTGGATCAAGAAACAGCTGATCCAGAGGTTTTGACGACTGCGCAGCAACCCATGTCGCAACAGATGGAGATGTCAAAGTACGTCGCCTAAAAAGGGGGAAGGCAATGCCGCTTTTGGATCGTCAACATGCGCGGCCAAGTCGCCGTGCGTCACCTCGCTTATGGCTACAGCGACTTGCCCTGTTTTCCAGTTTTTCCTTCGCATCGAAATTCCAGGAAATCACCTTCACGAGGGGCCTCAATCTGATAGTAGGCCTTGATTCTCCAAATCCAGAACGCGAAGACGACTTCGGAGGACACTCAGTAGGCAAGAGCACCCTCTGCCGCCTAATCCGTTATTGTCTCGGAGAGCCCACATTTTCTACTGCCCAAGATCAAAAATTGATCAGGGATAATTTTCCACAAGGCTGGGTCGGTTGTGAACTGTGGCTTGATGGTGAGCAATGGTCCGTACTCTTGCCCTTTGAGCGGGGAGCGCGGAGTGAGCCTCACGCTGGCGAGAATGAGAGTTTGGAAGATCTCTTCACGCAGGAAAAATCCGACAATCAATATTTTCAGTATCAACACAAATTGGAATCCTTGCTGCCGCCAGATGTCAACCGGGTGGATATACAGTTCGAATGGAGGCACCTGCTCGCGTGGCTCATGCGCGACCAGAAGTGCATCCAGGATAACTTTTGGGACTGGCGCACACCCGATAGCGAGTCCGGCTCCCCTCAGCACCGCAGTCGGAAAAAGGAAAGCGAGCACTTGGTGCGTGCCGTATTGGGACTCCTGGCCCGTGAAGAAAACAAGCTTCGAGAAAGCCTTTCAGAGCTACAAGGCTCTTTGAAACGGGCTGAAGCGACGGCATCTGAAGCCGCCATTCTCCCCGAATTGCATAAAGCCATGGCCCTGCGGCAATTGCGTAATTATTCATTTCTTGTCAGTGTTAAAGAAAAAGAGCCTCTGCCAGAAATGATGTTTGCCATGCATATTGCCAAGGAAGAAAGCCGCATCAATGCTTTAGAGGAAGAGCATAGCCAACTACGCGCTGAGCTAGCTGCTGCGGAGCAAAACCAACTACATTGGGGGAGCGTACGGGAGCGCCAGCAGTCTTTGCTCGCTCCACACAAAGGGTATCTTGATGGCCTGCGCCCTCTGAAAGCGGAGGATCCAAATCTTACAGCTATCAAAGAAGTTGCGGATCGTGAATGCCCTGCGGCTATTTTATATAAAAATTGCAAAGAAGTCCAAAAAGTTTGGAAAGCTCTGGAACAAAAGAGTCGAGGTGTTGATTTGGCTTCCGTAATGTCTGAAAAGGATTATCAACATGTCAAATCTATCATTACTGGTCTTGAAAGAGTACTTCATGAAGCGCAAGAGAACGAGACAAAGGCTGAAGAGGCTGGAGTTGAATTGAGAGAGAGGAAAATCCCTAGGGTTTATAAAGAGCTTATGGCAGCGTACCGACGTCAGGATGCGCTAAAAAATCAATGGGATGTTCTAAAGGAATCTTGGAACGTCTTGTTCTTCAATGCTCCTAACGCAGAATTGCAACGTGCCGCGCAAGCGGTTGAGCAATTGGAGGAAGAACGAGGGAATTTAGAAATGACGTTGAGTATTGCTCGTCAAGAAAATATTGAAAAGACGACCATGGTCGCGGCATACTTTGACAACTTAGTCAAAAACGTCATTGGCGCTAAATGCAATGGCAAGTTTATTGCTGGAGATGACATTATTTTTTCAATTTGTTCAAGAGGTGCTGTCGGTGGCGATGCGCTGAAAGTTCTGCGAACTATCCTAGGAGACCTCGCATGCATGCTCTACGCCATTGGGGGGGCGGGAAAGCATCCTGGTTTTCTGGTCCACGACAGCCCGCGGCAAGCAGATATGTCGCTTGCATTGTACTGGCGCCTTCTCACCCATGCGGCGGAAGTATCGGAATCTGTGGGTGGCAAAGACGGTGCGCCATTTCAATACATCATCACTACCACAACCGCACCGCCGGAAAACCTGCAACCCTACATTCGGAAAGAGTTTGCCTCCATTCCCCCTGAGAAGCTATTGTTTAAAAAACGGTTAACTCCATTGCAGGGCGAACTTGGAGAATAAATGCAGTAAAAATTGGTGAGGAGTCGTACCTAAGTTATGACAACTAAAACACTCGACTAAGGACCTCCCGAGGCCGATCTTGAAGCAGAAATTTACAGGGCGCTCTGTAGCCTAAGGAACTATGCTCCTTTTATAGCATTATTGCTCACGATGATTCTCGAGACCATAGTTGCCCCCACCCCCTCGAGTCGATCAACTGTTCCAGGTCATGAAGGATGCAATTCCCAATGAGGCGTTTACCTTCTGACCCAAACCAAAAACGCAGCCCCCTGCGCATCTGGTTGACGTCCCCTCAGGGCTGTCATGTCACCCCGCCCCCCCCAAAGGGCACCCCTTGGGTTCGCTCGGAAAGGGGCCTCCCTGGGATTTCCCCTGCGCGGGGCGCGGCCCGTGTAGAGCGGCCGGCCGGCCCAGGCAGCCCGGTCCATGACGTCCAGCCCGTCGAGTTGCCCCTGCTCCTGGATCCGCTCCAGGTTGACGCAGATCCGGCGCACGCTGCCCTCGGCGGCGGACACCACATCCGCCAGCAGATCGTCGGCCACACCAACGCGGTCGCAGTACATGGAGCGCAAGGCCTTGCCGTCGTCGAGGTCGGCCGGCTGGGCCGCCACCCAATCCAGGATGCGGCCATGGAACCGCTCCCATTGCGCGAGCTTGCCCGGCAAAGCCTCCTCACCGATGAGCAGGATGGCGGCCCGGGACGCCTCATACAGGTCCCGCACCAGCTCGACGGCATTGCGTTCGACCACGTGGTCCATCTCGTCGATGATGAGCGGCCGTCCGGAGCCGGCGAGCTGCTCGGCGGCCTGGTCGATCATGCCGGCCAAGGTCCGCGCCGGCTGTACCGGCCACGATTTGGGGCCAATAGGCAGCTTCGGTGTCCCGGGTAGATTCGTGGGACGCCCCTTGCGGATGTCCATTGAGCACAAGATCGCTTCCAACATGGCCTTTTGGGTCCAGGACGAGCGCGCCTCGACGTAGTAGGCGTTCAGACGCGTGGCCACGTACGCGGCAGCGGTGGATTTGCCGTAGCCGGATGGTCCGTAGAGCACGACCATGCCGGGCAGATGCCCCGGGCGTTTGGCCGCCTTCTCCAGGGCCGATAGACATAGCCCCACGTTTTGGAGCGGGGCTGTACCACCGGCGCCGTTGACAAGATCTGGTTGTTGCGTCACTGCAAAGACTCCTTTGCTTGATTTCTTTTGAGCGCTCGCCGTGCCACCGGCGGGCGTTCGCTTTTATTGGCCGGCCGAGGCCACCACGTCCGGGAACATCTCCCTCAAGGCGGCCTGGGCCGAAAATTCGTGTGTCTGCCGGTAGCTCGCCCACCACTTCCGATCCTTTTCCGTCACAGCCGCGTCGACCCGGATGGCCGCGTCGACATCCAGCCACCGGGCGTAGCGTTGACGCGGCGTCTCGGGCAGCTTGGTCACGGCGGCTTTCTGCTTGGCCATGTCCTCGGCCAGGGCGGCGCGGGCGGCCAGATCGGCGGCGGTGGCGGGTTTGGGCGTCGGCGCGTCGCCAGCCCGGGCGGCCAGGGCCGCCTCGGCCAGCATGGGCGTTTCGTGGGGGATTGTGGGCTGCGGCAGACGGGAGAGCTTGCCGGCGCGCTCCACGGCCCCTTCCATGACCTCGCGCATCACGTCCTTGGCCCCGACGCGCTTGGCGTTGGCCTTCGCGGCGGCCCTTTCCTCGGCACGGACCTTGTCGTAAACGCGGCGGCGAGCCATGGCCGCTTCCTTCCTGGATATGCCCGTCAGGAGCGGACACACGGCCCGGCAGAGGTATTCCAGATCGTCCGAGGTCTGCTTGGGCAGGAAGACATGGACCGTGCCCCAGTCGGCCTCGTCCTGGAGCACGAAGACTCTCCGGCCCTCGTGGCCGCCCAGTTCCGGGGCCGTGTAGAAATTATCATAAATTTCGAGGCCTTTTTTCCGTACGTCGCGCCAGCCGTCCTTGCCGACCACGGGCGAAAGCAGGATGTCCAGGGCCCGCACGTCCTGGATCTTCGCGATCGGCTGGGTCCACTCGGCCGCCTTTTCCCAGGGCGTTTTGCCGTCCATCCCTTCGCCCGAATGGGGCTTGTGGGCGTAGTAGGCGTCGGCCCATTCGTCGCAAAATTTCTGGAGCGCGGCCGGCGAAAGCAGCAGCTCGGGCGCTTCGGCCAACTCACCTTTGTAAAGCCCCTTGGACAGGCGTTCGGCGAAGGCTTTCCGGTCCTCGATCGCCTTGCGTTCGGCCACGTTGTGCCCGATGTAGCCGGTCAGGCCCTCGAACAGCCCATGCAGGAAGGTGCCGAACACGCGTTCGACGAACGGCTTGTGCTCCGGGGTGAAAGGCGGGGCCACATCGCGCTCGATGCCGAGCGCCAGGGCCACACGCACCATGTGCGCGGCCACGTAATCGGCGCCATTGTCCGTGCCCCATTCCTCGGCCTGCCCCCAATCCAGCAGACACAGGCGCGCCAAGGCGGCCACGGCGGCCGAGCTGGAGGAGCGCGAGACCAGAAATTTGACCCGGCGCGTGTACACGTCGATGCAAGCCACGATGATGTGGCGGGACGTGGTCTGACCGTCCCAGAGCATGACGTCGCCCTTGGTGCTGTCCATTTCCCAGCGCTGATTCGGACGCACGATGCCTTCGTAGCGGCTGCCCGTGGCTGGCTGGTACTTGGAGCGGCAGTCATCCGGGCTTTGCAGGTCCAGGTACAGGCGCGGGTTGTCGTCTTTCCACTTTCTGACCCAGCGTTGCACGGACCGCAGGTCGATACTGGTGTCCGGGAACCGGGCCTTCAGGCCTTCCTGGATGAAGGAGCCCGAGGCGAGCGGGGTGACGGCCAAAATGCCCTTGATGAAGTCAGTGATGGCGGCGTTCTTGCCGATTTTCCCGGTGCCCTTGCGCTTGCCATAGTTGCCGGCGAGACGGGCAATGCCGTCTTTTTCAAGCGCTTTCTGCCAATTATTCAGGCTGTTGGCACAGAGTTGCGGGACGAGGGCGCGGACTTCCGGGTCCAGCTGGATTGTGCCTTCCTTGTACTGGACGGCGAAGACATGACGTGCGGTGGATGGGGGGAGGCTGGCAGTCCGTTGGAACTCCTCGAAAGCGGCAACAATGGTGGCCCGGGCCTCGGCCCGGGCCTTGGCCTGGCCACCCATACGGGTGTATCGGGCCAGTCCTTCCTGGCGGGCGGCGTCGTTTATGGCCTGGGCCGTGTCCGCGTCGAGCTTAAGCTTGAGGCCTTCCAGGCGCCCGGCTGCGGCCGCTTCCGACGCGGCCACCCGCCCCAGGGCTTGGCGGATGTCGGCGGGCAGGGTTTCAAGCGGGTAAACACGGCATTTACCGCCACGGCCGGGGGAAGGCACTTCCTCGAAAGGCCATTCACCATCGGCGGCCTTATCTCTGACAGCCTGCCGCGAGATGCCGAGCGCCTGTGCGATCTGTTTTGCCGTAACCCTGTCTTGCATCGCCGTTACCGCCTGCCTTGCCGCCTTGTAAGTGTTCCGCGTCCCCTGATAGGATCGCCGTTACCTGTTCCCCAAACCGTCAACCCGAAAAGGAGACGCGGAAATGTCGTACTCTGATGACGTATTGCTCGCCGTGGCCAAGGAACTGTTTATTTCCAAAGCTGTCCCCGTATGTCCTGACAATCATCCACAAACACGTGAGCACTATAAGGTGATACTTGGACAGGTCGCCGATGACTTTAGCTGTTTTGTTGGTCGGCTCCGGGAAAAGTTGCAGGCCGACACTCAATCCTAAACACTGTACCCCGTTCCGCTGAAAGGCCATTCAAGGCGGCAGTCACAACGATTGCCGCCTTGATGATGTTTTCCTCGGCATGTTGTATCAGCACACGCTGGATCGTCTTTTTGGCTTTCTCGAACTCCATAGTGGTTTCCTTTGGCTGCTCATCAGGCCGGACGCGCCACCGTCCGACGACCGCCCGCGCGGGGCGGTTTCGCAGGGATCAGGCCGGGAGGGGGCTCGGCTCGGAGGGATCGTCCCCAAAGAAAAATTCAAGGCCACCGAACTGTCTGGCAAGCCGCCGCCCCTGCCGGTACATGTCCTTCCATGCCTCTCTGCCGGACCGCCGGGGCGTGATGAACAGCCGGAAGTCTTCCCAGTTGTCGTGAGGGAATGGGGAATCGGCGAAATATGTGGGGTTGCCGCCGCAAAGCCATATTTCGCAGCTTGCACTACCCGGCAGCACAACCAAGCCGGCGCTTAAGATTTTTTTCACGGAGGAACGCAACATCTTAAAAGGGATGCCATGCTTTTTCGCTTCCCTGACGATGATCTCCGCCCCTTCTTCCCCAAGAGGACCATTCTCCCTGCATACGCCTTCCATCACAGCCAGGATCGTCCGCTGGAACTGCAATTCTTTTTTCATCCGGACACGCTTGTTCATCACGCCGCCTCCTTCTTTTCGCTGCCCAGGTATTTGGCCGGGCAGCCATGTTCCAGCAGCCAGGTGCGGATCGCCGGAGAATTCGTCTTTTGGTTGCGCAGGAAGTGGCTCACATAAGAAGGGTGCACCCCGGCACCCCGGGCCACGTCGCAATTCTTCAGGCCTTTCCGCAGCATCCAGATTCTGATTTCCCGATCACGCACCATTGATCCGCTCCCACAATTCTTTCTTTTTCCGGCTGCGCCGCCGTTCGTCGACCACCACCCGGCCCAGCTCGTAGACGGCCGCCTCATCCGGCGGCAGCACGAGGTAGCCGGCCGGGCAGGCGGCGGCCAAAATGCGCGCATCCCCCAGGATCACGGTCAACGCGGCCGCGTATTCCAAGGGGATGCGCCGGTCGTCCTTGCTTTCGGCGGTCCAGTTATTGATATGGTGGATACTGACCTGGTCGCCTGTTAACCGGGACAGCTCCCCGGCGACATACTCCCGGGACAGGCCGGAGGCGGCCAGGGCTTCGCGGAAGGCTTCGTTGACGGCCTCGCGGCGGCGCAGACTGCCGGCCTGCATCGAGGCCGTGGGCAGGCTGGACAGGGGCAGCGTGAGCTGCACCATGGTTCCGCCGAGATTTCGTCTTGCCTTAGACATTGCCCTTCCCTGGTTTCCCGTCTAAATTCGGGTGACACGGTCAACACGGTGACCGCTTGAATTGTTGATTAACGCCTGTGGCGGTCGTGGTCAACGTTTTTATTGGTTGTATATTCAATTTTTATAAATATTTGGACAAAATAGTCCAGCATAATGATTTAATTGGTTAAAAATGCATACTGATAACGTCAAAAAAGTTGCAAACTCGGTTGCATATTCAGCCGAAGAATATGCAACCTCTTTCCTTGACACCTTTGCCCGCCTTAAGGAGGCGACAGGAGCACGAACAGATACTGAACTTGCCCATTTTCTTGGCCTAAGACAGTCAAGCATTTCAAGCGCTAAGAGTAAGAAGGAGATTCCACCAGGCTGGATAGTCGAGATCGCCAAGCAATTTAACGTTTCTACCGATTGGCTTTTGTTCGGCATAGGGGCAAAAGCGTTAGGCAACGCCCAAATTGCGCCCGCAGAGGCGCAAAAGATAAACCCCACCCCAGAGGGCGAGCCGCAATGGATGAGTGCTAAGGACGCGGATGAAAAAGGATATAGCCTGATTCCCAAGGTCCGGGCGCGGCTTTCGGCCGGGACCGGCAGCCTGGAGACCGAAGGCGACGTGATCGGCCTTTACGCGTTCAAGACAGACTTTCTTAGACGCAAGGGACACGCCAAGCGGATGGTTTTAATGGACGTAGCCGGCGACAGTATGGAGCCGGACATCTGGTCCGGAGACACTGTTCTGATTGATCAAGGCCAGAATGAGATAATAGCCGGAGGCCTTTTTGCGATCGGCATAGACCAGGAAGTTTACGTTAAATACCTTGATAAGATTCCAGGGAAGCTTATTTTGCGTAGCAAAAACCCTCAATATACACCGATTGAAGTGGATATGAACGGCGAGATTTCGGGATCGATACGGATCATCGGCCGGGTGGTTTGGAGCTGCCGGGAATACGTCCGCTAACTGTTCAAAACTACGCGTCGCGCTCGCGACATTTCACCAAATCTAAGTGTCGTCGGCCCATTTTGGCCATCGGCCTGGCCGGCGGCGCTTGACAACCCCGATCCCCGCCCGGCCCTAGCCATCCCGTCCCACGATATCCCGCATCCTCCCGGCATATCCCGGATCACTCCCCCTTCAAAACTAAGTGTCAGGGCACACTTCCCGCTGTATCTCCCCGCCCCGTCTGATTTTTCCCTTCTTTGCCCGTCGATTGGGTCCATTAGGCTGAAATTATACTGATTTTACGGAATAAATTTATAATATATTGATATTATGTAGTATGATTAGTTCAGATCGCAGAAAAATTCAAACCAGATCGTTGGAAAATTTTTTTCACCGAAACCGTATGGTTTGGGTGAAGGGATGAGGCTGGGCCAAATGCGCAGGGGGCTGCGTTTTGGGTTGGGTAGACAGAGCAGGCCCCGGCTTTTGCAGTTGAGGCCTTTCTTTTTTTATACTGGTGACGCCTGAACAGTTCCTTTGGCGTACCGTCCTGGTAGGGCATTTGGACATTTCTGGTGCACCATTCACAGCAAACCGACCACGGGAACAGACCTCTGCCTGAAACCACTGCACACAGCCTGCCTTCGCTTCTGGATACTGTTGCGCGGTGACTTGAAACCGGAATATGTTTGTCCTATAAGGAAAGTAGTCTTTAAGCCCAATTTTATGACAGGGAACAGGAATTGAATCAATTCAACGGGCAAACTGCGATCATGAGCGAAATATACCGGGGACAGCGGCATCGTGTTTTCCGTGTCCCGATCTCCGAGCATGGCCCGCTGATTATAAAAACACGCATTGAAGATTCAAGCGCCGGCGAGCAGATATATACACTGCGCAATGAGAGGAGGATTCTGGAGCTTCTTCAAGGTGTTGATGGTTGTCCGGAGTTGATTCCCCAAAATGATGATAAACAAGGATTGAAACTAAAGGATTTCAACGGCATCGCACTGAGCCAAGCAAACGTTTGCGGATCGCCTGACTTGGAATTCTTTCTGGAATTTGCGGAATGCTTGGCAAACATTATCGCACAAATTCATGGGCGCGGTGTTATTCACAAAGATATCAATCCCTCCAATATTTTGTTTCGCGCTCACGATCGGAAATTACAAGTCATCGATTTCGATTTGGCCACGACGTTTGCCGAGGAGCATCTTGAGTTCGTCCATCATAGTCACCTGCTTGGTACCCTCGCCTCTATGTCTCCGGAGTTGACCGGGCGAATGAACCGGTCCGTGGACTCCCGTGCCGACTTGTATTCTCTCGGTGCCACACTCTACACGTTGGCCGTCGGCGTGCCCCCGTTCGACGAACCGGATGCCCTGAGTCTGATCCACGCCCATCTCGCCCGCTTGCCCCAGCCGCCGCTGGAACTCGCTCCATGGTTGCCACCCTGTGTTTCCGATCTCATTTTGACGCTTCTCGCCAAGGAACCTGACGAGCGCTATCAAAGCGCCGCCGGCCTGGCTCACGATCTTGGCCTCTTGCGCTTGGCATTGGCAGAAGGAAGCCCGTTGCATCAGGTCGCGTTGCGCCAACACGATCACCCGCTTTCCTTACGGCCGCCCAGCCGGCTTTGCGGTCGCGTCAATGAACTCGCGGCGCTCATGGATGCGTTCGCGAGGGTCAGCATGGGGGGGATGCGGGCCGTCTTCGTGGGCGGGTATTCCGGTGTCGGCAAGACCTCGTTGGTTCAAGAAATACATAAGCCAGTCACCTTGAGCCGGGGCTGGTTCATTGGCGGTAAATTTGAACAGTTACAGCAGCACCGTCCTTTCCTGGCTCCGATCCAAAGCCTGCGGCAGATGTGCCAGTTGCTGCTTGCCGAGCCCGACTCGGAAATAGAGCGGTATCGCCTACGAATCCTCTCGGCGATCGGCTCTTCCGCCGCCGCCCTGTTTGAAATCGTACCAGAATTTCAGGCACTTCTTGGCTCGCAACCCGCCGCACCCCATTTGGAGCCGCGCGAGTCCCAGGCGCGTTTGCGCAATCTCTTGGTCGCATTGATACACCAGGTGGCGGCGCCGGAACATCCGCTCGTGCTCTTTCTGGATGATTTGCAGTGGGCGGATCAGCCCTCGTTGGATTTCATCAGAGACCTTCTGGACGAGACGGCACTTAACGGTTTGCTGTTCATCGGTGCCTATCGGGACAATGAAATTGACGAGTTGCATCCGCTGTCGCGATTTTTGCGCGAACAAGTCCCGCCGTCATGCGCGGCCACCGTCATGACCTTGCCCAACCTGACCGTGGGCGACATTGGCGCATTGCTCGCCCAGATGCTGCGCATGCCACAAACGAACGTGGGCGCCCTGGCCAAGGCGCTTTATGCGAAGGCAGGGGGGAATCCCTTTTTTACCATAGAATTGCTCAATGCCCTGTTTCGGGAAGGCATCTTGCGCAGCAACCCCCAACAGGCGTCCTGGGTCTGGGATGACGCCGTGATTGCGGCGTATGCGACAAGCGCAAACGTCGTGGAATTCCTCGTGGCCGGAATGTCCGGGTTGTCCGAAGGCTGTGTTGCCGCCTTGGTGGCGGCCGCCTGCCTGGGTACTTCTTGTTCGCTTGGCCTTCTCGCGTCCGCGATGGGTATGTCCCTGGGGGAAGTCGCGGAGAGCCTGGAACCCGCCTTGGAACGCGGGATTCTCGTCACCCAAAGCGCGCTTGCGTTGCACCAACGCGATGCAGCGGTTTCGCTCCGGTTTTGCCACGACAGGATGCAACAGGCCGTCTACCAGCTTTATGACGATGCCCGGCGTACGCGGCTGCATTTGAATATCGCACGGCGTTTCGTGCATACCCGTGGCGACCCAGCGTCTCCCCTCAGAACGGCCGAACATTATGCCATGGCCGTGCCGCTGCTGGCGGAGCGTTCGGAGCGGATTCTTGCGCAGAAGTTATTTCTTTATGCCGCGACCCGGGCCAGCCAAGCCGGCTCGTTCGCCGTCGCCGAGCGGTATCTGCGGCTGGGCATCGACTTGTTGCCGGAAGAACCTTGGAAAGACGACCGGGACACGGCGTTCGCCCTGCATGCCGAGTTGCATCTCGTGCTTTACAGCCAATCGCGAAACGACGAGGCTGACGCCGTTTTTTCCGTCCTTGCCGCACACGCAACCTCCCCCGTACGGCTCGTGAATCCTGCCTGCGTCCAGATCTCCAATTTGGCCAACCGAACGCGCTATGCCGATGCCATACGTCTTGCCTGCAGTCTGCTGGAACAACTCGGGATGCCGGTTCCGACAGAGAACACCTCGGAGCATCTCGGGCACGAAGTCGATCGGTTTTACACCCTGGTGACGACCGGAGCCTTGGAGCGGCTGACAAGTGCCCCGGAATTGACGGACGAACTGCTCCTTGGGGCGGCGAAACTGATGAATCGCGTCGGAACGACGGCCTACTTTTGCCAGCCGCTTCTGTCGCGTTGGTTCCAAATGCGTCTCGTCCGCCTGTGGATGGAGCAAGGCTATTGCGCGTCGATGCTGAATCCGACAGGATACTTGAGTTGTTCCACCATTTCCTGCCGCAACGACTATGCCACGGGGTATCGCATCGGCCGTATCGCCATGGAGACGGGATTGAACCGTGACGGTGGCATGGAAATTTTTCGCACGCAACACTGCTTCGGGTTGTTCACGAGCCACTGGTTCGAACCCCTGGAGGAAGGGCTCCGCCATGCCCGTGCGGCTTTTGATGGACTCTTGCGCTCAGGATCTTTGGATTTCGCCTGTTTTACGTTCCGTACATCGCTGGCGGCCACGCTGGACGTCTGTGACGACCTCGGCGAAATGGAAAAAGAGATTGCACTTGCCCTCAATTTCACGCGAAAAACCGGAAACCTGCATGCCGAGCAATCCTACGTCATCTACCGGCAATTTGTGCGTTCGCTGCGGGGCACGACCGCATTCCCAGGCAGTTTCAACGATGTGGATTTCACGGAGCAGGAACACTTGGCAAAGAGTTTTGGGAACAACTATGCCCAGAGCTACGCCAATATTTATAGGGCGCTTTCGGCCTATCTCTTTAATGACGCCGCCGCGCTCGTTCGCCATATCGAGGCAGCCAGCGGCCCAATAGCCAATACCCCCGGTGTCTATCCGACCGCTTTAGCCAATATGCTCGCCTCGTTGGCCTGCATTTCCCAGTTGCGGGCAGGGGAACAGACGGGGCACGCCGTACTTCAGGAAACACTCGCCCGCAATCAGCTGTGGCTTGCCGCCCGCGCTTCCGATGCGCCCATGAATTTCGGTCATCTCCATGCCCTGGTGGAGGCGGAGCGGCTGGATGTGCAAGGCCATCTCGGCGAAGCCTTGCTGGTGTTCGAGCGGGCGATGCGCACGGCCCAGGCCAATCAGCGCGTCTGGCATTACGCCATGATCACCGAACGGGCCGGCTTGTGCCACATGCGGCATGGACTGGAGCATTCCGGGCGGGCGCTGTTGCAACAGGCGCACGAGATCTATGGGCGCTGGGGCGCCGTCGGCAAGGCGCAAGCCATGCGTGGTCAGTGGCCGTTCATCGACTCCCGCCGCATGGAGTCCACGGGCAGCGGCCATCGTGATGACTTTAATTATGAAGGGATCTTGAGGGCTTTTCAGACCCTTGCCTCCGAAACGTCGTTGCCCAAACTCGTGGCGCGCCTGACGCAATTACTGGGGCAGATGACCGGTGCGACCGACGTCAGACTCCTTGTGCTCGACGATGAAGCGAACTGGGTTTTGGAAGGCGGCCGGCGGGGCGAGGTCTCGCTCGAACGGACGCCCCTGGCCGAAGCCCTCCAAACGGGAATGATCGCCTCCAGCGTCTGGCGGTTGGCGTTGAAAACCCAACTGCCCATCGTCTCCGACGACGCGGTGATCGACAGCCGTTTCAGCACCGACCCGCATTTTTCCGGTATGGCGGTCTGTTCCTTGCTCGCGATGCCGGTCAGCGTGCAGGGCCGGATCAAGGCCCTCTTGACCCTGGAGAACCGGTTGTTACGCGCCGCCTTTTCCGACTCCAGCCTGGAACTGCTTTCCATACTGTGCGGTCAATTGGCGATATCCATTGAAAACACCAGATTGTACCAGACGCTCCAGAACAAGGTCCGGCAACGGACCCAGGAACTGTCGGAGGCGAATAGCAAGCTCCGACGGCTCAGCGCGTCCGACGGCCTGACCGGCTTGGCCAACCGGCGCATGTTCGACGAGACGTTTCAAGGCGAATGGAACCGCGCCTTGCGCCACCGGCTGCCGCTGGCCGTATTGTTGCTGGATGTGGATCAATTCAAGGCCTATAATGATCAGTATGGCCATCTCGCCGGCGATGCGTGCCTCAAGCGGGTGGCCCAGGCTTTGCAGATTCCTACGCAACGTGCGGGGGAACTTGTGGCCCGTTACGGCGGTGAGGAGTTCGTGATCCTGCTTCCCGGCCTGAGTGGGGATGCAGCGTACAAGGTGGCGCACCGCGTTCGCGCATCCATCCAAGACTTGAAAATAGCCCATGCGCGAGATGTTCAGACCGGCGTCGTCACCGTCAGCATCGGCGTCGCTGCGCGGATTCCCCGCCAAGGGGAGGTCGCGAGCGAGCTGCTCAAGGAGGCGGATGCTTCTCTCTACCGTGCGAAGGAGCAAGGGAGGAATTGTGTCGTTTGGACGGGAAGCGATTCCCTGGGCGACAATCGTAATTTGTGAGTTTTTGTATGGTGTTCGCTGGAATATGCGACAGTCAGCGGCGTTGGCTCACCGTCGGTGCTTTCCGGCTGCATCTCACCGTTCAATCATACCGTTCCCTGCTTCGCCCGGGAATGAGGATGCCACCGACCGTCCCTGTCCGGTCTCTCCGGTAGCTCCCGCAGGTTGCCTCAGACGCTTTGGGCCTTGCCGGCCGGGGCCTCGGCCTCGTCCTGGCTGGCCGCATGGAACTCCAGATAGGGTAGCATGCTGGGATACTTGTCTTGCAGGACGATGCGCAGGAATTGATGCTTCGCGACGTGCAGCACCGTGGCGTACTCCTCCCATTTGTCCAGCGGAAACACGGCCTTGCCATTTTCCAGATAGCCGACGAAATTCCCATACCGATAGCCGAGAGCCTTGCCCAGGTCAGCCTGGGTCAGCTTGAGTTCCTCCCGGCGCTTCTTGATGAAATCACCAATGGCATTGTTCACGGCATAACCCGCCTGATCCTGCATGGGTGATTTTTTCACCCTGCCGAAAAAATTGAAAAAAATTCCACCTACCCTGAATATCTAACCAACTACTTGCTTGGTGTCAACCACGCGGTCCGCGCCCTCGCTCAGGCCATGGCCTTGCGAATGGCCTGCAGCAGCCGGCCCTTGATGTACGGTTTGGCGATAAACCCCTTGATGCGCTCCTTGACCCGGGCATTGCGGATGAAATCCTCGGTCAGGTAGGCGGTGGCCACCAGAATGTTGATGTCCGGGTCCATGTCGAGCAGGGCTTCGATGCAGCGCTCGCCGCCCATGCCGGGCATCACCAGATCCATGATGACCAGGGCGATTGCTCGCGGGTGGTCCCGGTAAACCTCGCAGGCTTCCTCGCCGCTCATGGCCTCGAGCACGGTGTAGCCGTAGCTGTGCAGGTATTCCTTGCCGCCGTGGAGGATGTAGGCGTCGTCGTCCACAAGCAGGATGGTCTCATAACCGCCGACCGGCAGTTGCAGGACCGGCTTGGCCTCCGGCACCGCCGGCAGGACGATGTCGAAGCAGGCGCCCTTGCCGTCTCCATTGCCGCAGGTGATGTAGCCGGCGTGATTTTTCACGAAATGGTACACGGCCGTCAGGCCCAGGCCGTGGCCCTGGCCCGGGCTCTTGCTCGTGTAAAAGGGCTCGAACAGATGGACCATGTCCGCGTTGGACAGGCCACGGCCCTCGTCGAGGCAGCGGATGCGGATGTAGCGGCCGGGCCGGAAATCCGGATGCTGGGTCAGATGTTCGGGGGAGGGCACGTAATCGTCGGTCCGGATCCGGATCGTGCCGCCCTGGGGCATGGAATCGCTGGCATTGAGGATCAGGTTCATGAAAATCTGGAACAGTTGGACCGGATCGCCTTTTTCCACCTTCCAGGCGCAACGCAAATCGCTCTCGATGTCCACGCCCGATGGCAAGAGCGCCCGCAGGGAGGTGAGCGCCTGGGTAAAGAGCTGGTTGATATCCACGGTCTGGCGGAAGCCCTGCTGGTCGTGGCCAAAAAGCATCAGGCGCTGGGTCAGTTCGCTCGTGCGGGTGACCGCCATCTCGATTTCCCGCAGCTTGCGGTAACGCGGACTGTCGCAGTCCTCCTGGGCCAGGAGCAGCTCCACGTTCGTGCCGATAATCTGGGCGCAGTTGTTGAAGTCGTGGGCCACGCCGGTGGCGAGGTTGGCGATGGCCTCCATTTTCTGGGCATTGGCCAGTTCCTGCTGGGCCTTTTTGAGGATCAGCTCGGCCTTTTTCTGGGCCGTGATGTCGAACAGGTGCAGGAGCTGGGCCGGCTCGGACTGCCAACTCACGGCCGTGGCGTTGAGATGCACCCAACGCGGCTTGTCTGTGGCCATGCGCAACTGCACGCTGCCCAGAGTGGAGGAGACGTTCGTGTCCCGGACCTGTTGCAGGAAGCGGCAGACTTTTTTGCGGTCCTTGTCGTGGATGAGGTTGAGGAACTCCTGCTCCTCGCCAATATTCTTGATCACCTTCTGGTTGGCGAAGCGCACCTGCCCGTTCTGGACGATCATGATGCCCTCGCCGGCGTTTTCCACCACCATCCGGTAGCGCTGCTCGGAATCCCGCAAACTGGCGTTGGTCTCCATGAGCTCGATGCGCCGCAGGCCCATCTCGCCGATCAAGGCGGCCAGCCGGCTGAAAAAACTCAGCACCATGGTGACCTTTTTCTGGGGAAAGACCGGCACCCGCAGCAGGGCTTGCAGATAGGCGATCTCGTCAAAGCCGTACTTGCGGGCCTGGTTGATGAAAAAGGTCATGTTCGGCGGGCCTTGCAGAAACTGGCCCATGTAGAGATTGGCGATATGCTCGCCCTGGATGCGGATCGGGGCCGCGGCCTCGTACAGGCCGTTCGGGCAGCGGTAGACCCCGCCGTCCTGGGTGTTGGCGAACCGGCGCGGCCGGACCATGTCGCTGCGCAGACAGCGTTCCCGGACCTTGGGGTGCTCCCGGTGGAACTTCTCGCAGATGTCCTGCCAGTTGCACTTGACCCAGATATGCCCGTCCACGCCGATGATGGCGGAACAGATGCCGACCAGATCCGAAAACCGCTTGGCCAGCTTGTGAATCTCCGGCACGTCGAAAAGTTCGTCGAAGGCATACTGCACGATGGCCATCCCGCGCCGGGAACTGTCCCGGTCTGGCTTTTCCGGCCGGCTCCGCCAAGGCGTCCGCAACCTCCAAGGTTTCCCCGTCGATGACCGCTCCGCGACCGCGCGCCGGCCAAGGATCACGCCCGCGTCGCCCGCCGGGCGGTCCCTGACGGCCGGCCCGGTCACGCAACCATAATACATCTTGACAAGGAAGCAATCGATTGGTTAGTTGGCCCGAACAGAAACTAAGTAATTAATTACATCACAGCGATCCGCCCGAGCGGAAGCCCCGGCAAACCGACACACAGGAGCACTCGCCGCAAACGGCAAAACCGCATAGGACAAAGGAGATTCGCATGAGTCAACGCATCGCACCGGAATACCCGCAAGCTGCCGTCCTTGAAGGGTTCGATCCCGTCACCCAGGACTACGGGACCGGTTCCTCCGGACTGGAAGAAAACCCCTCTCCGTTCCCGCGGATCAATGCCTGGCGCAAACTCTTCCTGGACACGCCCCTGACCATTTCGGCCGAGCGCGCCTTGCTCTGGACGGAAAAACTCAAGGAGAACAAAAACAAACCCCACAGTATCCGTTGCGCGGAATGTTTCCGCCACGTGCTGCAAAACGTCTCCATCCAGATCGGCCCCTACGAGCTCATCGCCGGCAACATGGCCGCGCCGCCCCGGTGCGCGCCGGTCTTTCCCGAGTTCTCCTACGCGTGGCTGATCAACGAAATGGAGGCCCAGCCCTTTGAGCAGCGCACAAGCGACCGCTTCCTCATCAGCGAGGAGACCAAGCGGCAACTGCGCGGCCTCCAGGATTTCTGGGAAAACGAAACCGTCCACGACCTGGCCAAGTCCCTCATGCCCGAAACCGCGCTCAAGGGCACGGGTGCCTACGGCAAGGGCGTCTATCTGCTCGGCAACTACTTCTTCGGCGGCGTGGGGCACACCTCGGCCCGCTACGAACTGATCTTCCAGAAGGGCTGGAAGGGCTTGCAAGCCTGGGTGCAAGAGCGTCTGGACGCGCTCGATGCCTGCAATCCGGCCCACCTGGCCAAGCGGCAGTTCTATCAGGCCCAGCTCGTCTGCCTGGACGGCATCATGACCTACGCCCGCCGCTACGCCGCCCTGGCCCGCAAGCTGGCGCCGACCGAGGAGCCAGCCCGGGGGCAGGAACTGCTCCGGATGGCCGACAACCTGGACTGGATCGCCGAAAACCCGCCCCGTACCTTCTGGGAAGCCCTGCAACTCTGGTGGCTGCTCACCGTGGCCATCACCATCGAGGGCAACGGCCACTCCATCCACTGGGGGCGCTTCGACCAGCACATGTATCCGTATTACGTGCAGGATATCGCGGCCGGCACCGTCACCAAGGCCTTTGTCCAGGAACTCATCGAAGGCGCCTGGATCAAGATCAGCGAACTGACCAAGCTGCGTGACGCCGGCTCGACCAAGGCCTTCGGCGGGGTGGAGCTCGGAGGACCGTCCCTGACCGTGGGCGGCCAGACCCCCGACGGCCAGGACGCCACCAACGAGCTGTCGTTTATGTGCGTGGACGCCCTGGTCCACGTGCGGCTCAACGCCCCCTGGATGACCAGCCGCTGGCACGCCAACTCGCCCCATGCCTGGTGGGTCAAGGTGACCAAGGCGGCCAAGATCGGCCTGGGCATGCCCTCGTTTTTCAACGACGAGATCATCATCCCGTCCATGGTCAACCGGGGCCGGACCATCGAGGACGCCCGGGACTACGGGCCGCTTGGCTGCGTGGAACCCAACTGCGAGGGCCGGGAATACGGCTGGCACGACGCGGCCTTTTTCAACCTCAACAAGGTGCTGGAGCTGGCCATCAACAACGGCCGCTGCGTCGATTGCGCCACGACCTGCCCGCGTTTTGCGGTCTGCGCCGGGGCCGGCAGCCAGCTCGGCCTGGCCACCGGCTCCCTGGCCGACTTCACGAGCTTCGAGGAGGTCAAGGAAGCCTACGAAAAGCAGATGCATTACTGGGTGGACCGCCTGGTCATGGCCGAAAACGCCATGGACGTGGCGCACCAGACCCGCAAGCCCCTGCCTTACCTCTCCCTGCTCATCGAGGACTGCATTGACAAGGGCCTGGACGTCACGGCCGGGGGCGCCCGCTACAACTTCATCGGCCCCCAGGGCGTGGGCGTAGCCAACGTGGCCGACGGCCTGTGCGCCATCAAGCAGCTCGTGTTCGAGGAGCACAAGTGCACGGGCAAGGAGCTGCTCACCGCCCTGCAAAAGAACTGGGAGGGCTATGCCCCCCTGCACGCGTTGATCAACAGCTCCAAGGTCCACCACTACGGCAACGACGATCCCTACGCCGACGAGCTGGCCCACTTCGGGGCCAAGGCCTACTGCGCGTACCTCGAACGTCGGCCCACGCCCCATGGCGGCGAGTTCCAGGCCGGTTTGTACCCGGTGTCGTCCAACGTGCCGCTCGGCGCCATCACCGGCGCCACCCCGGATGGCCGCAAGGCCGGCGAACCCGTGGCCGACGGCGTGTCCCCGGCCCACAACGCGCGTGGTTCCCACGACCGTTGCGGACCCACGGCCCTGGTCAAGTCCGTGGCCGCTCTGGACCACGGCATCGCCTCCAACGGCACGCTGCTCAACATGAAGTTCAGCCCCTCGACCCTGGCCGGCGAAGTGGGCGACGAGAACTTCATCGGCATGATGCAGGTCTACTTCCAGCGCAAGGGCATGCACAACCAGATCAACGTCATAAGCCGCGCCACCCTTGAGGAGGCCATGGCCCATCCCGACAAGTACAAGGGGCTTATTGTCCGTGTCGCGGGCTACAGCGCGTTTTTCACGGAACTCGATCCCTCGCTGCAACGGGACATCATCGAGCGCACCGAACTGGAATTCTAACTCGGGCCAAGCCGCCGGGCGTCCGCGTGGCGCCCGGCGGGCCCGCGCCCGACCCATGGAGTCTCCCCCTATGCGCCTACCGCTCCAACTCGCCCTGCGCCTTATCGACGCGGCCACGCAAAAGGCCCGGTCCCTCAAGGTGCCGGTGTATGTGGCCGTGGTCGATCAAGGCGGGCATCTCGTGGCCCAACAACGCATGGACGGCGCCATCCTGCTCAGCGAAACCCTGTCGCGCGACAAGGCCTATACCGCCGCGACCACCAGCATGAGCACGGACCTCCTCGGCCAGCTCGCCCAGCCCGGACAGCCGTTCTACGGCCTCCAGGCCCACCAGGGCGGGCGGGTCGTGCTGCTCGGCGGCGGCTACCCGCTGCTGCGAAATGGTGAAGTCATCGGCGCCATCGGCGTCAGCGGCGGGTCCGCCGACGAGGACATGGCCGTGGCCATGGCCGGCCGCGACGCCCTGGCCGAGGCGTCCTGACCCCAGCCGGGCGCGGGCACCCGCAGACGCCCGCGCCCGTAACGGTATCCGGCGCGTCCGGGCTCATGCGAAACCTCCGCTCACCTCAAGGACAGGAAAAAAGCCATGCGACAACACTCTCAGGCCGCAGTCGTCGATCTGCCTGCTTCGGACTCGGACGGGCGCGGCATGGTCTTCGACATCCAGCGCTATACGGTCCATGACGGCCCGGGTACCAGAACCTCCGTGTTCCTCAAGGGCTGCCCCTTGCACTGTCTGTGGTGCTGCAACCCGGAAAGCCAGGTGGGCAGTCCGGAAATCGGGGTCTATCCCCAGCGCTGCCTCGGCCTGGACGACTGCGGCCTGTGCCTTGGGGCCTGTCCCCTGCAGGACGCCTCGCTTTTCCGGCTCGATGCGGGAGGGCGGGTGACGGGCATCGATCGGACCCGCTGCACGCATTGCTTTGCCTGCGTCGCGGCCTGCCCGGCCGACGGCTTGAGCCAACTCGGCCAGGAAACCCACGTCCCCGAGCTGGTGGGGGAAGTGCTCAAGGACCGGGATTTCTACCAGGCAACCGGCGGCGGCGTGACCATCAGCGGCGGCGAGGCCTTTGCACAACCCCGGTTCACCCGGGAACTGCTTGCCGCCTGCAAGGCGGCCGGCCTGCACACCTGCGTGGAATCGAGCCTGTACGCGCCTTGGACCGCCGTGCAGCCGAGCCTGCCCTACATCGATTTCTGCATCACCGACATCAAGCACATGGACCCGGAAAAGCATCGCCGCTACACCGGGGGCAAGCTCGAGGTCATCCTCGAAAACATCAAATGCCTCTGCCAGGCCGGCAAGCAGCTGATCATCCGCATTCCTCTGATTCCCCGCTACAACGACGATGCCGCCAACATCCACCAGACCGGCCGCTTTCTCGCCGCGACCTGCGGCCCGACCCTGCAACAAGTCCAGGTGCTCCAGTACCACGAATTGGGCAAAAGCAAGTACGCCGCCCTCGGCCAGGACTATCCGCTCGCCGACCTCGAAAAACCCTCACGCGAGGAGTACATCGCCTCGGTGCGCCAGGCCGTGGCCATTCTCCAGGACTACGGCCTGCCCGCCCACGCGGACAGTAAACTCGTCATGACACGCTGACAGGCCATGGCCCCGCAGATACACGGGAACGGAAGAGGGCGCGCGGTGGTCGTAAAAAATGGGACAGTCTGTTCAGCTGGGACCGTTCGGCAATACCCTGGAGGCCTTTCCCCCCCAGGCCTGAAATGACAACAGCTTAAAATCATTTCGAAATTCCAAATGGCGCGAGCCCTTTGGCTGCCGTAGGTGCCTCCCGCGACCACGTGTACCGTGGTCGCGGAATTGCGTCGTGCGCAACCGGTCGCGGGCTCTTTGTCAGACAGCCGACAGACACGGCCCCGGGATAGGGGTAGGGTGATAAACCTTATATGAGTCCAGACAGTCGGCGCGAAGTCTGTGGTGGGGGCAATCCGCCGGCGACGTCGCCAAGCGGATGTGGTACGGTCCGTTTGCGGAGCCGGCAAAGGCCGGATGCGTGCCCCAAACTGTGCTGGAGACTGCCATGAAGCTCGCCGTAGCAGGAAAAGGTGGGGTGGGTAAGACCACGCTCACGGCCTGGCTGGGTGATTATCTCGCTCGGCAGGGCCAGAGTCCCTGGCTGGTGGACGCCGATACCGCCTTGTCCCTGGGCGCGGCCCTGGGACTGCCCGATACGGCGTTGCCCACGCCCCTCATTCAGGACGAAACCCTTATCCGCGAACGCGTGGGCAAGGGCTTCATCAATTTGAATCCCGACGTTTCCGATCTGCCCGAGCGGCTGCGGGTGCGCCTTGGCCACATCAACCTGCTGGTCATGGGCTCGGTAGCCGGCGCCGGCGGCGGCTGCGCCTGCGAGGCCAATGCCCTGCTCAAATCCTTGCTGGCCCATCTGCTGCTCGATCGCGACCAGTGTCTGCTCGTGGACCTGGAAGCCGGGGTGGAACACCTGGGACGCGGCACCGTGGCGGCCGTGGACGGCCTGATCGTGACCGCCGAGCCGAGCTGGCGCAGCCTGGCCGTGGCCGCCCAAGTGGCGACCATGGCCGCCGAACTGGGGCTGACGCGACAGGTTTTGGTCCTCAACCGGGCGCCGTCCTCCATCGTCCTGCCCGCCCTTGCCGGGCTGCCGCCCCTGGCCGCCACCATCCCGACGCTGTCCAGTCTGGCCGAGCGCCAGCTGGCCTCGCCGTCCGTGCTGGGCCTGCCCCAACACGATATCATCGACCGGGTCTGCGGCAAAATTCTGGCGGCCCTGGCCGCGCGCATCGCCTCCCCCGCAGCGGGGGGCGCCCAATCTCCATCGCCGAGGTGATCCATGCGTTATGTTGTCGTCGGACTGCACGCGGCCGGGCGCAGCGCCTGCACGTGGCTGCGCAAGGTGGACAAGACCGCCGAGATCATCGGTATCGATCCCTCCCCCCAGCCCGTCTATTCCCGGCCGCTCATCAGCTATGTCCTGTCCGGGGAACTGGCGGCTCGCGACATGCTGGTGGCGGGGGACGGGTTCTGGAAGGAGCAGGGCGTCACCGCCCTTGAGGACCGGGCCCTGGCGCTCGATCCGGGGCGGGGGCGGCTGGACCTGGCCTCGGGCCGCTCCCTGACCTACGACCGGTTGCTGCTGGCCTGCGGCGCTCGGCCGCGTCCTGTCTCACTGACCGGCCCCATGGCCGGGCAGGTCTGTTTTTTCCGGGGGCGGCGCGACCTGGAACGGATTCTCGGCCGCGTCCGGCCCGGCGGCTCGGCCGCCGTGCTCGGCGGCGGGCTGGTGGGATTTAAGCTGACCATGGGCTTTCTCAAACGCGGCCTGAGCGTGACCCTGATCGTGACCTCGCCGCGCCCCCTCTCCCTCAACGTCGATTCCCACGTTGGCAACTGGGTGGGCGAGCGGCTCAAAAACACGCCGGGCGTGACGCTTTTGACCTCCACTTCGGTGCGCAGCGTGGAAGCCGGGACCGGCGCGCCGCTCCGGCTGGACCTCGACTCGGGCCAAAGCCTGGAGGTCGACATCGTGGCCGCCGGCAAGGGCGTCGTCCCCGAGACCGGCTGGCTCGCCGACAGCGGTCTGGAGTGCGATTACGGCATCGTGGCCGATGCGGCTCTGCGCACTACGGACGAACGCGTGTACGTGGCGGGGGACTTGGCCCAGGCGCCGGACCTCATCCACGGGGACACGCGCGTCAATGCCATCTGGCCCGTGGCCGTGGAGCAGGGCCGCGTGGCCGCCCTGAACATGGCCGGGATCAAAACGGCCTACGCCGGCAGCATGGCCATGAACGCCATCCCTGTCTTCGGCTCGAAAATGATTTCCGTGGGTGTGGTCAACCCGGCCCTGACCCGGGGATGCGACGAGGTCACGGTGGAGGGCCGGGGGGCGGGCTACCTCAAGCTCGTGTTTCGCGACCAGCGCCTCATCGGCGCGGTGGGCCTCGACGCGCCCCCGAGGCTTGGCGAACTGGCCTTCGCCATAAGGCGGGGGCTGTGTCGCCGCGACATTCCGTCCTGGTGGCTCGACAACCCGAAACAGGCGGCGCCCCTGGCCGCCCCTGGCGGCTGCCTGGCCCGAAACGCACGGCTGGCCTGAGCCATCGCGGTTTTTTCGGCAGTCCAGCGACCTGCAAATGGAGGGTCTATGATTCAAAAAACCGTTATTGTCCGGCTCGAACGGTGTGTGGGCTGCATGCAGTGCATGATCCGTTGCGCGGAAGCCCATTCGCAGTCCAAGACCCTGGCCGAGGCCATTCGTGAGCCTATCCTGGCCAAACCGCGCATCCACCTCGGCGTGGGGCCCGAGGGCAGGCCCTTTCCCAACAAGTGCCGCCACTGCGAACCGGCGCCGTGCCAGGACGCGTGCATGCCCTGGGCCATCCGCGACGACATCGCCCCGGGGCTCAAGGTCGTGGACCCGACCCGCTGCATCGGCTGCGGCATGTGCGCCATGGCCTGCCCCTACTATGTCATCCGCTTCTACCGGGACGCGGGCGCGCCGGAACGCCCGAGCGTGGCCATCAAGTGCGACGGCTGTCATGAACGCGTGGCCGCCGGCGGGATTCCGGCCTGCGTGACGGCCTGCAAGACCGGGGCCTTGGCGTTTGAAGAGGTCAATCTCTACCTCAAGGAAGGCACGAACAGGTTGGCCCAGGCCGCCTACGGCGTGCACAGCTGATCTGATCGGAGGAAGCATGGCTAAACACGATTTGAGCGCCTATTCCATTTGCGAGGACGCCCAGGCGATGCTCGCCAAGGCCAACAAAGACGGTGTCGAGACGGTCTGGGACCGCCTCAAGGCCCAGGAACCCCAGTGCGGTTTTTGCGAACTGGGATTGTCCTGCCGCAACTGCGTCATGGGCCCCTGCCGCATCGACCCCTTCGGTGACGGCCCCCAGCGCGGGGTCTGCGGGGCGGATGCGGATGTCATCGTGGCCCGCAATTTCGGCCGCATGGTGGCGGCCGGCGCGGCCGCGCACTCCGACCACGGCCGCGATCTGGTGGAAACGCTCCTGGCCATCGGCGAAGGCTCGACCACCGATTACGCCATCCGGGACGAGGCCAAACTCAGACGCATCGCCGAGGAAGTCGGCCTGGACGTGGCCGGCAAGGAGACCAAGGCCGTGGCCCTGGCCCTGGCCGAACAGTTCTATGAAGACTTCGGCAGCCGGCGGGGCTCCGTGTCCTTTATCGACAGGGTCCCGGCCAAACGCCGTGCCTTGTGGGAGACGCTTGGCATCACCCCGCGCGGCATCGACCGCGAGGTGGTGGAGATGATGCACCGCACGCACATGGGCGTGGACAACGACGCGGTCAATATCTGCCTGCACGCGGCGAGGCTCTCCCTGGCCGACGGCTGGGCCGGCTCCATGATCGCAACCGAGCTGTCCGACGTGATCTTCGGCACGCCGACCCCGCGTCCGTCCAAGGTCAACCTCGGCGTGCTCAAGGAAGACCAGGTCAACATCCTGGTCCACGGCCACAGCCCCATTGTCTCGGAAATGATCCTGGCCGCCGTGCGCGATCCGGCCCTGGTGGCCAAGGCCAAGGCCGCCGGAGCCAGCGGCATCAACCTGGCCGGGCTTTGCTGCACGGGCAACGAGCTGCTCATGCGCCAGGGCATTCCCATGGCCGGCAACCATCTCATGACCGAGCTGGCCCTGGTCACCGGGGCGGTGGAAGTCATCGTGGTGGACTACCAGTGCATCATGCCGAGCCTGGTCACCGTGGCTGGCTGCTACCACAGCCGCATCGTCACAACATCCCCCAAGGCCAAGTTCACCGGCGCGACGCACATTGCCTTCGATACGCAAAACGCCAAGCAGAAAGCCGTCGAGGTGGTGGAACTGGCCATCGAACGCTTCAAGGAGCGCGATCCGGCCCGGGTGGACATCCCCGTCGAACCCGTGGACATCATGTCCGGCTTTTCCAACGAGGCGGTGCTCACGGCCCTGGGCGGCACGGCCGCGCCGCTCATCGAGGCGATCAAGGCCGGCAGCATCCGCGGTGCCGTGGGCATTGTCGGCTGCAACAATCCCAAGGTGAAGCACGACTACCAGAACGTCAATCTGATCCGCGAATGCATCAAGCGTGACCTGCTCGTCCTGGTCACGGGCTGTGTGACGGTGTCCGCCGGCAAGCAGGGGTTGCTGGTGCCCGAGGCCGCCGAGCTGGCCGGCCCGGGACTGGCCTCCGTGTGCAAGGCCCTGGGCATCCCGCCGGTGCTCCACGTCGGCAGTTGCGTGGACAATTCCCGGATCATGCAGCTTTGCGCCATGCTGGCCACGGCCCTCGGGGTGGACATTTCCGATCTGCCCGTGGCCGCCGCCGCGCCGGAATGGTATTCCGAAAAAGCCGCGACCATCGGCCTTTACGCCGTGGCAAGCGGCATCTTCACGGTGCTTGGCGTCAATCCGCCCATCCTCGGCAGCAAGGCCGTGACGGACCTGGCCGTGTCCGGCCTGGAAGGCGTCGTCGGCGCGAGCTTTGCCGTGGAAGGCGACCCGGTCAAGGCCGCGGACCTGATCGACGCCCGCATCCGGACCAAGCGGCAAGCCTTGGGACTGAAGCCCTAGACCGCGAACCGGCGGACGCATCGCCTCTCCCAAAAGGGCCTGTGCTGTGGGCATGGGCCCTTTTTTCAGGGGAAACGGGCGGTCGGGGCCTCGGCGCGGGGGTCGCGAAAGGCGGGAAAAAGGTGTAGGCGATCCGTCTCGCCTGCGGGGGCCGGTCGTGACAGCCATCCGCGCGCAACGACATCATGGACACGCTTCTCTTCGGCATATCCGGCCTGCCACGCGGCGATGGCAGGCAAAAATTCACCTACGCCACGGCGATCCCGTATTTGCGCCGGTGTGGCCTCGAGGCCATGGAGTTGCCGTTTGTCCGGTCCGTCAACGTCACCGCCAAAAATCGCGACGCGATTGTGCGCAGCAAAAAGGAAAACGACTTTTTCCTTTCCGCCCACGCCTCCTACTACATCAACCTCAACGCCGCCGAGCCGGACAAGCATGACGCGTCCCTGGACCGCATCCGACAGGGGGGGCAAGCCCTGGCCATGGTGGACGGTCGCAGCCTGGTCTTTCACCCCGGCTATTACCTCGGCCAACCGGCCGAGCAGGTCTTTGCCACCATCCGCGACAACCTGCGCCGCCTGCCGGACCTGGGGATCGACTACCGCCTGGAAACGACCGGCAAGGGGACGCAGTTCGGCACCATCGAGGAGTTGGTCGGCCTGTGCCGGGACGTGGCCACGTGCAAGCCGTGCATCGATTTTTCCCACATCCACGCCCGGGGCAACGGGGCGCTGCGGCGGGAGGCGGATTTCGCCAAGGTCTTGCGGACCGTCGCCGATGCGCTCGGCCCCGCCGCCCTGGCCGACATGCATATCCACATAAGCGGCATCGAATACGGGCCGAAAGGCGAAAAACGCCATCTCTCCCTGGGGGAAAGCGATTTCGACTACACGGCCTGCCTCAAGGCCCTGCGCGCTTACGGGGTGAAAGGCTGCGTCATCTGCGAGGACCCCCTGCTCGAATACGACGCGCTGCTGCTCCAAAAGACCTATCGCGACCTGTGATCCCCTGGCGCGGCAACACCGTGCGGCCGGAAGCGCTAGGGCAGGGCCTCCCGAACCTGTTTACGAGCAGCGGGGGCGGCTGGCGGGCAATCTTCCGTACGCGTTGGCTCATCCACCTTGCCGCAAGCAGCCGGCCAGGGTTTCCCGGCGGTAGCCGAGCAGATCGATATCCGCCGCCTTGATGCCGCAGGGGCCGAGCAGGCCGTGGATCTGTCCCCGATGGTGGGTCTGGTGGTTCAGGCAGTGCATGAGGCACAGGGCAAAGGGCAGGGAGCAGGGCGTGCCTTCGGTGGTGACGTAGTCGAGGGTGGAATCGAGCCGGGCCGGATCAAGACCCTCGGTCAGGGCCAGAAGCCGGTCCTCCTCCACGAGCCGGGCGGCGGTGAGGCCGGCCAGATCGGGATAGGGCACGGCGTCCACCGTGGTCATGGGCGCGCCCTGGCCGGTGAACCGGTTGAGCCACAGCCGGTCGGCCAGGACCAGGTGGTTGGCGATGGCCAGGATGGAACCGAAGTTGACCGCGCTTTGGGCCGCCAACTGTTCCGGGTCGAGTTTTTCCATCTCCGCGTACAGACGCGCATTGGCCCAGCGGTTGTAGCGGGCCAGGGTCGCATACAGGGTCGGCATGGGACACGCTCCTTTTCGTTTCGGCTGACCGGGCCGGTGTACACCGTTGGCCGGCAAACCGGGAGAGGGGCACGAGCCCCTTTTCCAGAAGCGCGAGGCAGTTGCGCGCGGAGTGTGCCTGGCCGCGCAGCCTATTTGTCTTCGAGCAGCGACTCCACCTGCCGCATCTTGCCCTGGGCCAGCCCCTCGGCCACAAGCACCTGGCCGCACTGCGGACAGCCGGGCAGGACGACATGGAACAGTCCGTCCAGGTACTGCATGGCGACCTCCCGATCGACCAGCGCACCGCCGCAGGCGGCGCATTTCCAGCCCTGGACCGCGGCCTCGGGCACCTGCACGGCGTTTGCCCCCTGGCCCTCGGTGAAGTGCAGACGGTGGCTCCAGGTGTTGTGGACGCGGTAGCCCGCCGGGGTGACCGTGTATTCCACCCAGTAGGTTACGACCGCCGGCCGGTATCCGGCCAGGCAGTGCCCCGTCTCCGCGTTGACGAAGTGCTGACCGGTTTCCTCCACGTGGTGCAGGACCTTTTGGATGTCGGACGTAAGGATGCGCCGCTCCTCCATGTGTTGCGCCGCCTCCTCGGTGCAGGTCACGGCAACGGCCTCGAAGGCCGCCTTGGGCGCGGTCGTCGGTTCCTGCCAGAGGTCGGCGAGCAGACGCTCCTTGAGGCGCACCCGGTTTTCCCGGCGCAGGGAGTACCCGGTGGCCGGTCGACCGGCCGGATCGGCCGTTCGCGGAAAAAGCAGATCGAACAGGTGCAGGGAGCGCTTGCCGGCCTTGGCCAGCATGTCCCGGCACATGGCGCAGTAAGTGACACAATCCTCTGCGAGCGCCTCGGCCCGATGCCGGGCCGCCTTTGCCCCGAGTTCCGGATTGGCTTCGACGAGGAGTCCGCCGTAGCCGCAGCATTCGGTGGTCCGGCCGGTGAGGGCCGGTTCGACCGGAGCCACGCCGCATTCCGCAAGCAACGCCCGGACATCCCGTTGCACCGCAACGTCGTGGCGGGCGGCGCAGGGGTCGTTTACGGCTAGCCGGCGTCCAGCGAGGGCCACCGCCTCCCGGGGCGGACCGATGGTCCGCAGCAGGGACCAGTAGGAGACGAGGGATGCCTCGGGCAGGCCCTCGGCCAGGCTTGTCCGGCAGCTCGGGCAGGCCACGATGAGGTCGGGCCGGCCTAGCCCCTGCCACTTTTCGCCCAGGGCGGCCATGGATTCCCGGAAGAGCGCGTCCCGCCCGGACCAGCGGGCCGGAGCGCCGCAGCAGGAAAGAAGCAATCCCACTTCCCCGAGCCGGCGGTGCAGGTCCGCGTAGGCGGCGGCCACGCCGTCCGGATCGCAGGCGGTCAACTGGCAGCCCGGGAAAAACAGATACCGGCTGTCTGTCGCCCCCGGGGCATGGCGGGCCAGGGCGCAGTGTTCGCCATTGGCAAAAGCCATGTCGCGCAGGGCGAACTCGTGGGCCGAGGGCGGCATGCGGTTTTGGCCCACCATGACCCGGCGCGCGTCCAGGCACACGGCGGCCATGGAGAAATCTCCCGGGCACAGCTCCTCGCACAACCCGCACAGCATGCACGAGTTGATCATGGTATTGGCTTGGCGGATGCCCACTACATTGGAACTGTTGTTGTAAATCTGCCGGGCGTAGGCCTTGGGATAGGACTTGTAATGTTCCAGGAAGACGCAGTGCTTGACGCAGGTCAGGCATTGGCAGTCGAGGCACCGGCCGGCTTCGGCCGCGGCCGTGTCTTCGGTGAAGCCTGCGCCGGGAGCGACGGCCGGCACGGGCGCCACCCCGGAGACGTCCGTGACCAGGCGGGAGTGGTAGGGGCCTTCGCCTTCCCGGGCCGTGCCCAGGGCGATGCCTTGCAGGTATCGCTCCATGGACACCGAAACCCGGCGCCCGAACGCCGCCCGCAGGGCAGAAGACGCTTCGCCGGGCCGGTTGGCAAAAAGCCCGGAGCGTCCCGTGGCGCAGGTGACGGCGTCGGGTTCGCCGAGTCCGGCCGCAAGCTCGGGCAGGGCATCGCCATCGACGCATACCCCCCGGAAATCCCGCAGAAGCTCCTCGATGAGATCGGAATCCGCTGTCGGGAGCGCAGCGAACGCCACGCCCATCCGCTCCAGATTCTCGAACTCGGTTGCGACGGCCGCCGGGGGGACTGTGTCCGGAATCCCGGCCAGGGCCGTGCGAAAAAGCGTCACTTCGAAGCCCCGGCGGGCGAGCTCCCAGGCCGCGCACAGGCCACTTAGGCCGCAGCCGAGTACGGCCACGGGCCAATGCCGCGCGGGCAGCGGTCGCGGTGGGCCGACCGGCCGGGCCGCGTCGGCGCAAAACCGCTCCAGCGCGCCAATAGCCAAAGCGCCGCCCAGGTCCCTGCGCAGGCAGGCCGTGCGGCAGGGCGCGTCGCACAGCCGGGCGAGCAGGCCGGGCAGGGGCACGGTCCGGGCGAGCAGGCTCCAGGCCTTGTCCCAGTGCCGGCTGGCCAGGTGGCCGCAAAAGCCGCGTACGTCCAGGTGCAGGGGACAGGCGGCCGTGCATTGGGGCGGGGCTTCCTGGGTGCAGCGGTCTTCCCAGACGGCAAGTTCCTTCGCATTCATGGGCGCATCTCCAGAGCGTCACCCCTGTCCGTGGCGCGGACCGAAACCGCCGCGCCACGGACAATCTTTCCCGTTGCGGGATTCCAAAGGGCCGCGCCCTTTGGCCGCCGGAGGCTTTCTTACCGGTACGCCACCGTATCAGTTCTTCTCCTCCGCCGTCACGACCGGGTGTGCCCGGAGATAGTCGAGGCGTTCGTACATGTCGCTACCGAGGTAGTACTTGGGCGGCGGCAGGATTTTGCCACCTTTTTCCAAGGTCCGAAGGCCCTTCAGGACCTTGTCCGGCGAAAGAGGCAGCTCGAAGATGCGCACGCCCGTGGCATTGTAGATGGCGTTGGCAATGGCCACATGGCCCGAGGTCAGCGACAGCTCGGCGCAGCCCGAGGAGCCGAACGGCCCGGTCGGACGCGGGGTTTCCGTGTATTCCAGCTCGATGTCGTCCGGGATGTCCAGAATGTAGGGGAAGCCCTGGGCTTTGAGGGTCACGTCCTTGGCCGGATCGACAAAGTCCTCGGTGAGGGCCAGGCCGATGCCCTGGGCGATGCCGCCGTACATCTGGCCGTCCACCACTAGCTTGCTGCCGATGGGCCCGAAGTCGGCGTGGAGCGTCATCTTGACCACCTTGGTCTTGCCCGTTGTGGTGTCGACCTCGACCTCGGCCATGAACAGGCCGTAGGTGTGGGTGGGGTTGGGATCGCCCTGCATGGTGTTGAAGTCGCAGGGCGTGGAGTAGCCCACGGTGCTGGCCTTGCCGGTGTAGCGCACCGGGATGTTTTCTTCGGTCATCTCGGCAAAGGTCCGGTAGCTGCCGTCGGTCTTGCGCATGGCGTCCATGAGCTGGTTGGCTCCGTCGATCATGGCCTTGCCGCCCATGTAGTGGGACCGGCTGCCGGCGGCCGCGCCGTAGTAGCCGTGCAGGGCCGTGTCGTTGAGGACGAGCCGGATTTGGCCGGGCGCAAGGCCCAGCGGACGTAACGCCTCGTGGAGGAGGACCAGGGCCCCGGCATCGGCGCCCTGGCCCATGTCGTGCCAGCCGCAAAAAGGGTGACCGTGTCGTCGGGATTGAGTTCGAGGGTCACTTCGCAGAAGTCGTTGCAGCTAAACGAGCTGTCGTACATGCCGAAGGCCAGGCCCACGCCGCGCTTTTTCTCGGGAGTGGATTCCTTTTTGGCCCGCGCGCAGGCGGCCTGGTACTTGGGCCGCAGCATTTCGAGGAGCTTGGGAAAGGGATGCACGTCCATGGTGCAGCCGGACGTCATGGTCGTGCCCGGCCAGTAGGTGTTCTTGTAGCGGAATTCCAGCGGGTCCAGGCCGACCTTTTCCGCCAGCATGTCGGCGAGCTGCTCGGTGGCGAAAAGCGCCTGGGGCGAGCCGAAGGCCCGAAAGGCCGTGCCGAAGGCATGGTTGGAACAGCAGATGCGGCCCACGCCCCGGACGTTGGGGAAGTACAGACCCGCGCCGCACCAGCGGAAGCCCTTTTCGATGAGCGGGTCCGAGGTGCCGTCGTGGTAAGCGCCGTGGTCGAACAGGAAGTCGTACTCCATGGCCGTGAGCTTGCCGTCCGCGTCAGCGGCCAGGCGCACGTTGAAGTAGCTCGTGGCGCGCTTGCCGGTGAAAAAGGACTGCTCGGCATAGTCGAAGTGCAGGCACACCGGATGGTCGAGGATCAGGCAGCAGGCCATGAGCACGGCTTCCAGATGCGGGCTCATGGTGCAGCCGAAACTGCCGCCGACCGGATTGTCGATGACGCGGACCTTGTCCGGGGCGATGCCCACGGCCTCGGCCACCATGAGCGGCACCGCGTGCAGGAACTGGCTCTTGCTCTGGACGGTCAGCCGTCCTTCCTCGTCGAAGTAGGCCAGGCCGACCATGGGCTCAAGGACCAGGTGGGGCTGGCGCGTGGTGTGGAAGCTCCCTTCCACGACATACGGCGCCGACTCCATGATGGGCTTTGTTTCCTCGCCCTTGATGCAGGCCATGTCGCAAAAAGAGGTTCGGCGTGCCGGGATGGATCTCCATGGCGTCCTCGGCCACAGGCGGCCAGGCCATTCATGTAGGCCGGCAGTTCCTGCAACTCCACCCGCACCTTGTCCGCGGCGGCCCGGGCCTCTTTTTCGGTCCGGGCGGCCACCACGGCCAGGACGTCGCCGTACTGGTAGACCTTTTCGTCGTTGATGATGCAGCGTTCGAAGCCGTCGCTCTTGTTGGTGGGATAGGAGCACAGGCCGTTGATGCGGTTGGTGCCCTTGATGTCCTTGGCCGTGATGACCTTGACCACGCCGGGCATCTTTTCCGCTTCGCTGATGTCGACGGACGATGATCTTGGCGTGGGAGACCCGGGCATGGACCTCGGCCAGGTGCCAGACCGCGAACGGCAGCTTGTGGTTGATGTCGTCGCCGTAGTCGCAAAGCCCGGTCACCTTGGCCAGGGCCGTGGGCTTGGGCACGTTGCTGTTATAGAGGTGCTGGTCGGCGGGCAGCTTGAAGGCCATCTCGTCCATGGTCTTTTCGCCGCGCACCACCGGGGCCGCGTCCATGACCGCGTCCACGAGCTGCTTGTAGCCGGTGCAGCGGCAGGCATTCTTGTGCTTGTGGAACCACTCGCGCACTTCCTCGCGGGTCGGGTTCGGATTGGTGTCGAGGAGCCCCTTGGCCGAGACGATGAACCCCGGGGTGCAAATGCCGCACTGGACGCCGCCGTGGACCATCCAGGACAGTTGCAAGGGGTGCAGGTGCTCGGGCGTACCGATGCCTTCGATGGTGACGATTCTGCTGAATTCGGGGACGTTTTTCATTTTCCGCGTGCAGGACCGGACAACCTTGCCGTCGAGCAGCACGGAGCAGATGCCGCACTGGCCGATGGCGCAGCCGACCTTGGTGCCGGTGAGGCCCAGGGCGCGCAGGGCATTGGCCAGGGACTCGTCGGGATCGGTCACGACCAGTTTGTCCACGCCGTTGATATTGAGGAGCATTTTCCGAGGCATACGTTTGGACCTCCACTGCATGTTGCAAAGGACAGGGCTCTCCTGTCGCACCGTCGACTGGCGAAGGTGCGTTCCAAAAGGCCCGGGACAAGGGATTGGAAAAGTGGGGGGGCGGGGCCGGGCGACCGGCGGGAATGCCCCCCTGCATTCCCGCCGGCCGCACCGGCCGCCGCGTATTACATCTTCAGGACGCCCTTGAGGACCTTGCCTTTTTCCAGGTCTTCCACGGCCTGATTGATGTCCTTGAAGTCGTAGTAGCTGACCAGCCGGTCGATGGGGAAACGGCCCTGCCGGTAGAGCTCGATCATCTGTGGGATGAAGATCTGGGGCACGGCTTCGCCTTCGATGACCCCGCGCAGACCCCGACCGAACAGAATGCCGTTCATGTCGAGCTTCACTTCGGTACCCAGGGGCGTCATGCCGACCAGGGCGCAAAAGCCCGTGGTGGACAGGCAGTCCACGGCCTGGCGCAGCACGTGGGGATTGCCGATGGCCTCGACCGAGTAGTCCGCGCCGCCGCCGGTGAGCTCCTGGATGGCCTTGACCGGATCGGTTTCCTTGCCGTTGATGCCGTGGGTGGCGCCGAAGGTCTTGGCCAGGGCCAGGCGTTCGTTGTTGATGTCCACGGCGATGATCTGGGTGCAGCCGCAGACCAGGGCCGCCATGATGGCGCTGATGCCGACCGTGCCCACGCCGAAGATGACGATGGAGGTGCCGGCCCGGGGATGCAGGGCGTTCATCACGGTGCCGGCGCCGGTCTGCACGCCGCAGCCGAGCGGTCCGAGCAGTTCGAGGGGGATGTCCGTGGGCACCTTGACGATGTTGCCCTCGGTGGCCAGGGCGTGGGTGGCGAAGGTGGACTGGCTGAAAAAGCAGCCGTTGATGCGCTGGCCGCCCTGGCTCAGGGGCGAGGAACCGTCGGGACGGCCGCCGCTGAAGTTGTGGAGATACATGCCGTTGCAATAGCCCGGCAGGCCGCGCTTGCAGGTGTTGCACACGCCGCAGGACAGATAGCTCATGACGACGTGGTCGCCGGGCGCGACCGAGGTGACGCCGGCGCCGACCTTTTCCACGATGCCGGAGCCTTCATGGCCGAGCACGCAGGGGAGCGGCGTGGGATAGTACTGGTCGCGCACGCCGAGGTCCGTATGACACACGCCGCAGGCGACCACGCGCACCAGTACTTCGTTGGCCCGGGGATCTTCGAGTTGCAGATCTTCGATCAGGAATTTCCCGCCCTTTTCCCGGACCACAGCTGCCTTGATGTCCATAAGCCACTCCTTTTTGGTGTAGGATCAATGGGACCGACACAGTAGGTTTGGTTTCCCCGCGCGGGGAAACGCCGTTTACGGCCAGAGCGCAGGCGCTTACAGGGCCACGGCGATACGCGCCGCCTCCTGGGTGGCGTCGATGGCGGTCCTGGCCTTGACCGCGTCGCCGAGCACGTGGATTTCCCGGACGTGGCCGCGCAGTGCGGCTTCCAGGGGATTGTGGGCCGTGGCCCCCAGGGCCAGGACCACCGCGTCAAAGCCGTCCAGGCGGTGCGCAGTGCCGTCCGCCCGGTAGGTGACGCCGTCCGGGTGAAACGCCGTGACCGTGGCGCCGACGATGACTGTCGTGTCGTGCTCGGTGAGGCGCTTGAGCAAATAGAGGCGGGGGCCCGGCTGCACGGCCTTGGCAATGGCGTCGTCCATCTCGACGATGGTCACGCGGCAGCCCTGTTCGCCGAGGAAATCGGCGGTCTCGGCGCCCACCATGCCACCGCCGATCACCAGGACCGCGCCGGAAACCGCCTGCTTGCCGTCGAGCACCTCGACGGCGTCGATCACCCCGGCCGCGTCGAGGCCCGGGATGGCCGGGCGCAGGGGCACGGCGCCCGTGGCCAGCACCACGGCATCGGGCTGTTCCCGCAAAACGAGCTCCGGGGTCACTTCCTGGCCGGTGCGGTAGCGCACCCCGGCGCGTTCCCCCATGGTGATGTAGTATTTGAGGGCGGTGATGATATCCTGCTTGGTGGGCGGGATGCCGCCCAGGCGAAACTGGCCGCCGAGCAGGTCGTTTTTCTCGTAGCAGGTGACGTCATGGCCGCGTCTGGCCGCTACCCAGGCGCACAGCAGCCCGCCCGGGCCGCCGCCCACCACCATGACCTTCTTTTTGACCGGGGTCGGGGTCAGGGGATGGCTGCCTTCCTTGCCGGTGAAGGGATTGACCAGGCAGGAAATCTTCTGGATGGCCGGATTGAAGAGATAGCCCACGCAGCCCTGGAGACAGGCGATGCAGGGCGCGATGGCGTCGGTGTCACCGGCGCGCACCTTGTTGGGCAGCTCCGGATCGGCCAGGGATTCCCGGCCGAAGGAAATGCAGTCCGCCTTGCCCGAGGCGATGATGTCCTCGGCCAGGTAGGGGTCGTTGATGCGGCCCACGGTGATGACCGGGATGGAGACGGATTTTTTCACTTCCGCGGCCGCGCCGACGTTGAAGGCCGGCGGGATGGCCCCGGGCACGAACATCCAGTGCAGGCTGCCGTAGGTGCAGATGGAAACGTGCATGGCGTCGATGCCGTGGGCCTGGACGAGCCGGGCAATGGCCTTGGTCTCCTCGATGCTGCGCCCGCCGTGGATCTTTTCGTCGCCGCTTATGCGGAAAAGCAGCGGGAAGTCCCGGCCCAGGGCGGCCCGGGTACGGTCGATGATTTCCAGGGGGAAGCGCATGCGGCCGGCGAAGTTGCCGCCGAAGACGTCCAGGCGCTTGTTGGACGCGGCCGACATGAACTGGGCGATGAGATAGCCGTGGGCGCCGTGGATCTCGACCGCGTCGAAGCCGGCTTCCCGGGCCCGGATTGCGGCGTCCCGGAACTTGTCGACCAGGGCAAAGGCCTCGTCGGTGGTGAGTTCCCGGGGGAGTTCGCGCATGACCGGGCAGGGGATCGGGGAGGGCGCGACCGGCTGGTCGCCGATGATGGCCCGGCTGGTCTGGCGGCCGGCGTGGTGGAGCTGCACGGCGATTTTGCCCCCGTGGCGGTGCACGGAGTCGGTCAGACGGCGCATCCCCGGGATCAGGTCGTCGCTCCACAGGCCGAGCTCGTTGGGAATGGCCTTGCCCAGGGGATCGATGGCCGTGACCTCGACGATGATGAGCCCAAAGCCGCCCTTGGCCCGGGCCGTGTAATAGTCCACGACCTGATCGGTGACTGTTCCGTCCGGATTGCCGAAGTTCGTCCCCATGGGCGGTACGACGAATCGATTTTTGATCTCCAGTGTGCCGAAAGAAATAGGTTCGTAGAGACAATTAAACATATGCTACTCCATGACATGGCCCGCGCCATGTGCTCTTGTAGAAGAGATGAAGATAAAATCAATTTTCCGTATTTTCTTTATTGCGTTCCATACAAAATTTTTTTCGTGTTGCTTGCCTTTGAAAAGCAATCCATGTGCCAGTATTTATTCGGTCAATTTAAGCATAATAGAGTCTTCCGGGCCGTACGCCGGCCCCGACCAGGAGGGCAGTCCGGCCGCTTTCAAGATTTTTCTGTTTTTTAAGTGTGTTATAATGACAGGGGGCGAGGGTGGCACCAGGCACAGCCCAACGTGGGGACGGGGGAAAACGGTTCCAGCCCGGGGCAGGGCAGGGGAAGGGGCACCCGGGAGCGGCGCGGCAGACCTGTCGCCGGGGCCCGGGCGGCGGTTTCGGAAGGACGCGCCGGGGGGATGTGTCGCACTGTGCGACACATCCGGCGGTCAATCCGCGAAAACAGCGGGCTAAGTGTCGCAGATTGCGACACGATTGCCAGTGGCTGCGTGAGGGTATTTGGTTTTTTTTCAATAAGAGCGAGCTGTTGTCAGGTCTCCTGTCGGGGCGGCCCTATTGGGGAAGTGTCTCATTTTAAGGCAAATCCGTGATGGTTCCGGCGCGAAAAAACCGTAAACGGCAACCGGCCGGCCGGCTGGGGCGACGGCATGTCAGTGCCCATTTCCCTTGACCGGACTTTCAAGACCCCGCAAAAGAGTAGAGACTGGCGTAAACGGGCGACACGGGTGTGCCCCGGGGGGACGTGAACATGCGCGCACGAAACGAGCCGGCAAACGATCCGAAGCGGCAACTTGTCGTCACCGAACAGGCGTGGGACAAGCTCGTTTCCGTCCAGTATATCGACAATGCGCTGTTGCGCCAGGAAATCGCCCTGTCCTGGCAGCGCTGCCTGTCGCAGAAGGTCAATCCGCGCGCGAGCAAGAACGAGAACGTCGAAAAAGACTATCTCATCGAGAACAAGCGCTATTTGTTGGAAGTCGCCCTGCCGCACATGGAGCAGCTTTATGGGCTGGTGAAGGGCAAGGACTATATCGTCATGCTGGCGGCCGCCGACGGGACGTTGCTGAGCGTCTTCGGCGACAGGAACATGTACAGCATCGGCGAATCCCTCAACATCGTGGCCGGGGCGAGCTGTCTGGAAACCGTGCTGGGCACGACGTCTCCGGGGATCTGCCTTGCCCGGCAAGTGCCGCTGCAAGTGTTCAAGCTGGAGCACTATTGCCAGCTCTATCACACCTGGTGCTGCTCGGCCGCGCCCATCTTCGACAGCCAGGGCGGGTTGGTCGGGACCCTCGACCTGTCCAACCGGGATCGGGAGCAGCATCCGCCGCACCTCCTCGATCTGGTCACCATGACCGCCGGCACCATCCAGGCCGAATACAACTACCGCATCCTGCAAGACGACTTCAAGAAGTCCTATTACTATTTCAATATGGTGGTAAACAATCTGCCCGATGCCATGATCTTTTTCGATCTGGACGACAAGATTTCCCATCTCAACCGGAATGCGGTCAAATTGCTCGGCGCATCCTCGCAGCAACTCGTCGGCAAACACGTCCAGACGATTCTTCCGAACTATGCCGGTCTCAAGCATGAATCGGCAAGCGGCCAACACTGGAAGGAATTGCAGTTCAAGACCAAGTCCGGACTGGTCGGCGTCGATGCGTACCTCAAGCCTCTCACGAACGAATATAAAGAGTCCTTCGGCATGGTCTGCACGCTCAAGGAAAACAAAAAGCCCCAGCCCCTGCACACGGTCACCCGGTATACGTTCGAGGATTTCATCTACGGGTGCCAGCGCATGGAGCGCCTTGTCCGCGAAGCCCAAAAGATCGCCGCCACGGACAACAATGTCCTCATCCAGGGGGAAAGCGGCACCGGCAAGGAGATCCTGGCCCAGGCCATCCACAACGGCAGTGCCCGGTGCAACGCGCCTTTCGTGGCCGTCAATTGCGCGGCCTTGCCCACGGAACTCATCCAGAGCGAACTGTTCGGCTATGAGGAAGGCACGTTTACCGGTGCCAAGCGCGGAGGCAAGGCCGGCACGTTCGAGCGCTGCAACGGCGGCACGATTTTTCTGGACGAGATCGGCGACATGCCCCTCGATGCCCAGGCCAATCTTCTGCGGGTCGTGCAGGAGAAAAGCATTGTCCGTGTTGGCGGCAGCCGGCCCATTCCCTTGAACATCCGGGTCGTCGCCGCCACCAACAAGGTGTTGCCCAAGGAGATCGAGGCCGGCCGTTTCCGGCTGGATCTGTTCTACCGGCTGGCGGTCATGCATCTCGCCATTCCGCCCTTGCGGGAACGCAAGGAAGACTTGTGGCTGTTGGTGGAGTCCCTGGTCCGCAAGCAGCAGCCCGCCTTGGCCGGCCTGGGTTTTTCGCCGCAAGTGCGGATACTTTTCGAGCGCTATGACTGGCCGGGCAATGTCCGGGAGCTCGAAAACGTGCTCGTCAATGTTCTGAGCCGGATGTCCGGTGGGTGTGTGACGGTCGACGATCTCCCCGAAACGTTCGCCGCGACGCGGAGGGCACGGGAAAACGTCGATCTGTTGAAGGATACGGAGCAGAAGATGATCGCCGCCGCCCTGGTCCAATGCAACAACAACGTTTCCAAGGCGGCCAAGGTCCTGGGTATCAGTCGGGCGACACTGTATCGCAAGCTCAAAAAAACCGCTTGATCCGGGTTGGCCCGCGCGGGCCCGGGCCCAAGAAGCCGGCACCAGCCCTGGGCTTGGCGGGCGGACCCGCGCCGATAAATGTGTCACTCGAATTTTGTCGCCGAACCCTTGACAGCGGAATCTGTAACTCGGTATCAACAAAGGCTGCTATTGGAAGACGAGCGATACGCTCAGTCATTGGACTGCGCATCGGGATTTGTCATGACGTTGTAGAAAAGGTACTCGCGCCCTTCCCACTGCAATACGGGATGGGTTCGTTATAACCGGAGCGCTCCGGGCAACCCTGCGTTTGAGACCACAGGTCCCGTATCGATGAAAGTAGCCCTCTCCTGGTTCTCCCTTTGCACGGCACTTTCTCTGGCTCTTGTCAATTTCGGCTGTATGAAGGTCGGTCCCGATTTCGCCCGACCGCAAGTCCAGAGCTACGATGCGTGGGTGGAGAAAGAATTTCCCGGAGTACGGACGCAACTCCCCGTGCACAACGAATGGTGGGAGGTGTTTGGCGATCCCACCCTCGACAAGCTGGTCCGGACCTCCTTCGAGCAGAACCTGACCCTGCGCGTGGCCGGACTGCGCGTCATTGAGGGGCGGGCCCAGCTCGGCATCGCCGTGGGCAATCTCTATCCCCAGACCCAGACCGCTTCCGGCAGCTACAGCTTCGATAAAGTCAGCCACCGCAATCCCAACTGGCCCCAGCCGGGCTCCAAGACCAGTTCGCCCGACACGATCTGGCAGAATACCGTGGCCGGCAGCGCCGCCTGGGAGCTCGACTTCTGGGGGAAATACCGCCGGGCCATCGAATCGGCCGACGCGGCCATGCGGGCCAGCGCCGCCGATTACGACAACGCCCTGGTCAGCCTGGCCGGCGACGTGGCCCAGACCTACATCGCCCTGCGCGTCAACGAGGCCGAACTCGAAATCGCCAAACAAAACGTGGAGATCGAAAGTCAGGGCCTGCGCATCGCCGAGGCCCGCTTCCGCTACGGCGCCACCAGCGAGCGCGACGTGCAGCAGGCGTCCACCTTCCTGCTCTCCACCCAGGCCACCATCCCGGTCATCGAAAGCAACATCAAGAAGCAGCGTCACGCTCTGGCCGTGCTGCTTGGCCAGTCTCCGGACAAGACCCCGGAGGGTCTCGATGTCTCCAAGGGCATCCCGGCCCCGCCCTGGGAGATCGGGGTGGGCGTGCCGGCCGACATGCTGCGCCGCCGGCCCGATGTGCGCTCCGCGGAATTCGCGGCCATGGCCCAGTGCGCCAAGATTGGCGTGGCCAAGGCCGATCTGTTCCCGTCCTTTTCGCTGTTCGGCAGCATCGGTTTCCTGGCCAGCGACGTGGGCGCCTTCCGACTGTCCGACCTGCTGACGCAGCAGGGCTTCATGGCCCAGTTCTCCCCCCAGGTGAGCTGGAACCTGTTCAACTACGGCCGCATCATCAACAACGTGCGGGTCCAGGACGCCAAGCTCGAGGCCCTGCTCATCACCTACCAGCAGACCGTGCTCACGGCCCTGCGTGAAGTCGAGGACGCCCTGGCCGGCTTCATCGGCGCCAGCGGCCAGGTGGTCTCCCTGGCCAAGGCGGCCGAAGCGGCCAAGCGCTCGGTGGATCTGGCCTTCATCCAGTACAGCGAGGGCAAGACCGATTACACCACCGTGCTCGTGGCCCAGCAGGAACTGCTCAAGCAGCAAAACGACCTGGTTTCCACCCAGGGTTCCGTGGCCGTTAACCTGATTATGCTCTACCGCGCCCTGGGCGGTGGTTGGGAAGTGCGCCAGGGCATGCCGTACGTGCCCGCGGAAGTGCAGCAGGAAATGCGCAAGCGGACCTGGTGGGGCAAGGAAATGCAGGAAGATCCGCAAAAGATCACCGATCCCGCGAAGCGGAACCTTTTTTGGTACGCGCCGGATATTTAGCTTCGAAGCCCGGGGCCCCGCCAACGGCGAGCCGGGCTGTGCGTGACGGACGATTGGGATGTCGGGCCGCTGCTCCAGGCAAGCGGCAACACGTAAACACGGTTTGACGGATAGCCCATGCAAACGCAGCACCACAGACTCGTCCCGGCTTTGGCCGCCTTTTTTCTGCTGGCGGCCACCCTCGTCACCCTGGGCAGTTGCAAGGGGGGCAACGAATACGTGGCGCCCCCGGCGCCGAAGGTCCAGGTGGCCAAGCCCATCCAGCGCGACGTGACCGAATACATGGACTTCACCGGCAACACCCAGGCCGTCAACACGGTCGACCTGCGCGCCCGGGTCGAAGGCTTTTTGGTCAAGCAGGCCTACGAGGACGGCGCGGACGTCAAAAAGGGCCAACTGCTTTTCGTCATCCAGCCCGAACCCTACGAGGCCAAGCTGCAAGAGGCCAAGGCCACCCTGCAAAGCCAGCTGGCCGGACTGCACCAGGCCGAAATCGAGTACGTGCGCGCCAAAAACCTTCTCAAGGAAAAGGCCGGCCCGGATACGGACGTGGTCAAATGGGACGCCCAGCGCGAGCAGTACAAGGCCGGCGTGGCCAGCGCCAAGGCGCAAATCGAGATCGCCGAGATCAACCTGAGCTATACCCAGGTCACGGCGCCCTTTGACGGCCGGGTGAGCCGGCGCAACGTGGATGTGGGCAACCTGGTCGGCGGCGCGGAGAAGACGCTTTTGGCCACGATCATCAGCTACGATCCCATGTACGTCTATTTCACCCTGGGCGAGCGCGACATGCTGCACATCCAGGAAGCGGGTGCACAGGAAGGCGCCAAGGAACGCGCGGGCCACATCCCCGTGGAGGTGGGCTTCAGCGATTCGAGCGATTACCCCTATAAGGGCGTCATGGATTACTACGGTCTGGGTATCGATCCCAAGACCGGCACCATCTTGCTGCGCGGCGCCCTGCCCAATCCCGACGGAAAAATCGCTCCGGGGCTTTTCGCCCGGATACGCATTCCGCTCAAGGCCAAGCAAGCCCTGCTCGTCCCGGATACGGCCGTGGGCCAGGACCAGACCGGCCATTTCGTGCTGGTGCTGAGCGACAAGGACATTGTCGAACAGCGCCCGGTCGAGGTCGGCTTCTCCGTGGATGACCTCATTGTGGTCAAGAAAGGGCTTTCGGGCCAGGAGCGCGTGATCACAAGCGGCCTGCAACGCGTGCGCGCCGGCGCAAAGGCCGAGGCGCTGCCGTCAAACGACGCCAAGCCGTCGCCCGCCGGTCCCAAATCCTAAGGAGCGCCGGCATGCTCTCCAAATTTTTCATCGAACGGCCGGTTCTGGCCAACGTCATCGCGGTCCTGATCATGCTCCTCGGCGTGGTCACGCTCCTGCGGCTGCCCGTGGCCCAGTACCCAGAGATCACCCCGTCCACGGTCCAGGTGACCACGAGCTTCCCCGGGGCCAGCCCGCAGGTGCTGATCGATTCCGTGGCCGCGCCCATCGAGCAGCAGGTCAACGGCGTGGAAAACATGCTCTACATGAGCTCCAACAGCGCCTCGGACGGCTCCTATACCCTGACCGTGACCTTCGAGGTCGGCACCGACGTGGATATGGCCACGGTGCTCGTGCAAAACCGCGTGAACCAGGCCCTGGCCCGCCTGCCCCAGCAGGTGCAGAGCCAGGGTGTCACGGTCCAGAAAAAATCCACCGCCATCCTCATGTGCGTCACCCTGGAGTCGCCGGACGGCACCTTCGACAACCTGTTTTTGTCCAACTACGCCTATCTGCGCGTGCGCGACGAACTGTCGCGCATTCCGGGCGTGGGCGCGGTCAGCGTCAACGGCAGCGACGAATACGGGATGCGCATCTGGCTCGATCCGGACAAGGTCAAGACCTACGGACTCTCGGCCCAGGATGTGATCAACGCCGTTTCCCAGCAGAACGTCCAGGTCGCCGCCGGCCAGATCGGCCAGCAGCCCGCCCCGGATTCCATGCATTTCCAGTACATGATCCAGACCCAGGGGCGGCTGGAAAACGTCAAGCAGTTCGAAGACATCATCATCAAGGCCGATTTCAACCAGACCGGCCAGGTGTTGCGCCTCAAGGACGTGGCCCGGGTGGAACTCGGCAGCAAGACCTACGACCTGTTCGCCGAAAAGGACGGCAAGCCGGCGAGCCTGGTTGCCATCTACCTCCTGCCCGGAGCCAATGCCCTCCAGACCGCCGACGCCGTCAAGGCGGTCATGAAAAAGGTGTCCCAGGATTTTCCCCCCGGCCTCGTCTACACCATCCCCTTCGACACCACCCGGTTCGTGAACCAGGCCATCCACGACGTCTACAAGACCCTGATCGAGGCCGGCGTCCTGGTGCTCCTCGTCATCATGCTCTTTTTGCAGGATTTCAAGGCCATGCTCGTGCCCGCCACCACCGTGCCGGTCACCATCCTCGGCGCCTTCATCGCCATGGCCATGCTCGGGTTCTCGGTCAACCTGATCACACTGTTCGGCATCATCCTGGCCATCGGCATCGTGGTGGACGATGCCATCATCATTGTGGAGGGCACGGCCCACCATATCGAACAGGGGGATACCCCCCACGATGCGGCCATCGCCACCATGAAGGAGCTTTTCGGCCCCATCATCGGCATTACGTTGGTGCTCATTTCGGTCTTTTTGCCGGCCTCGTTCATGCCCGGCATCACGGGCCAGCTCTACCGCCAGTTTTCCCTGGTCATCGCCTCCACGGCCGTGATCAGCGCCATCAACGCCGCCACCCTCAAACCCACCCAGTGCGCGCTTTGGATGAAGCCGCACAAGGGCGAGCTCAACGCCTTTTTCCGGGGATTCAACGCCGTCTACAACCGTTGCGAGGCCGTCTACACACGGATCGTAAGCTTCATGGTCCACCACGCTAAAATGGCCATGCTGGGCTATCTCGCACTCATCGTAGTGACGGGGATCGGCTTTGCCTCGCTGCCCACCGGATTTTTGCCGGAAGAGGACCAGGGTTACGCCATCATCAGCGTCCAGCTGCCGCCGGCGGCCTCGCTCACGCGCACGGCCAAGGTCATCAAGCAGATCGACGGCTTTCTCCAGGAAACGCCCGGCATCGCCGACTGGATCACCTTCGGCGGCCTGTCCATCCTCGATTCCCTCAACCAGCCCAACATGGCGGCCATCTTCATCATGTACACCGACTGGGACAAGCGTCCCAAGGGTGTGACCCAGGAGACCATTTTACGCCATGTCCAGGCGCGTCTGGCCACCTTGGAGGACGCCGTGGCCTTTGTGATGGTGCCTCCGGCCATCCAGGGCCTGGGGCAGTCGGGCGGGTTCCAGATGGTGGTGGAAGACCGGGGCAACCTCGGCCCCGTGGCCTTGCAAAACGCCTGCTATGGGCTGGTGTCGGTCGGCCGGAGCCAGACCGGGCTCACGCCGCTCAACGTCACCTACAACGCCTCCACGCCCCAGATCTATGCCGACATCGACCGCACCCAGGTCGAGTACAAGGGCGTGAGCCTAAGCAACGTCTTCAGCACCTTGTCGACCTATATGGGCTCGACCTATATCAACGATTTTAACAAGTTCGGCCGCGTCTACCAGGTGCGGGCCCAGGCCGAGCCGCGTTTCCGCCTCAAGCCCGAGGACCTGCTCCAGCTCGAAATCCGCAACAGCAAGGGCGAGATGATGCCCCTGTCCGCGGTCACTTCCATCAAGGAGATCCTCGGCCCCACGGTCCTCAACCGCTATAATCTCTACACCTCGGCCTCGGTCTACGGTTCCGCCGCCCCGGGCTTCAGCTCGGGCCAGGCCCTGACGCTCATGGAGCAGATGGCCAAGGACAAGCTGCCCACGTCCATGGGCATCGAATGGACCAACATGTCCTACCAGGAGAAAAAGGTCGGCAACCAGGCCTACCTGATTTTCGCCCTGGCCGTGGTGCTGGTCTATCTGGTCCTGTCCGCCCAGTACGAGAGCTGGTGTACGCCGACCGGCGTCATCCTGGTCGTGCCCCTGGCCCTGCTCGGCACCATGCTGGCCCTGATGTTTCGCGGCATGGACAACAACGTCTACACCCAGATCGGCGTGGTGCTGCTCATCGCCCTGGCCAGCAAGAACGCCATTTTGATCATCGAGTTTGCCCGGGAACGCCGAGCCAAGGGCGAAGACATCGCCCAGGCGGCCGTGGAAGCGGCCCGGCTGCGGTTTCGCCCCATCCTCATGACCTCTTTTGCCTTCATTCTGGGCGTGGTGCCGCTCCTGACCGCCTCCGGGGCCGGCGCGGCCAGCCAGCGGGCCGTGGGCACGGCGGTTTTCGGCGGCATGCTCGCCTCCACCATCCTGGCCGTGCTGGTGGTGCCGGTGTTTTACGTGCTGGTGCAGCGCTTCGCGGAAAACGTGCTGCATGTCGATCAGCCCAAGCCCGAGGCCGGTTCGCAGGATACCCAGCCTTAAGCGCTACCGTGCTCCCGCACAGCGACGGGCCGGCGGAGGGGATGCCTCCGGCGGCCCGGGCGTGCCGCTTTGCCCAAACCAAAATGAGCCTGCTGCGCAATTCATTGAAAGGGATGCCTCCGGCGGCCAAAGGGCTTCGCCCTTTGGAATCCCTTCATGATTTTGGTCGGTTGCAAGGCGCAATTTCGGAGCCCGGTACACCGTCAGGCAATTGCGCAGTGGCCTCAAAATGGAATTCCAAAGGCCGCGAGCCCGTTGGCCGCCGGAGGCTGCCGTTTCTGGCCCCGTGTGCAGGCTTGACCGAGGGCACGGCATGTCGGCGCTGCCGGCAACCTGCCGGGCGCTTACGGTCGCGGTCTTGCGGGCTCGCCGGAAGGGCGGCATGGGCCGAAACAGCGCCGGTGACAATGGGAAAAAGCGGCTTGGACAAAGAAAAAGCGGGCTATCGTTCCGGACTCCCGGTGCGATAACCCGCTTGCTTTCTTATGGTGCCGAAGGGGAGACTCGAACTCCCACCCCCTTGCGAGGACTAGACCCTGAACCTAGCGTGTCTACCAATTCCACCACTTCGGCTGCGTGGAGACGTGTATCTATCCAATGCCCGGCCCCCTGGCAAGGGAAAAATCGTGGTTTCCGTGATTTTTTTGCATGGAGGTTGGTAAAGCCGTCTGACAAGCTGCGGAACAGGTGATTCCCTGTTCGCTTGCAGCGGCGATCGGCGTTTGGGGAAAGCGCCTTTGGGGAGGAAGTTCCCGGGACGGGGCGGTGTAGCTGTCCGGCTGGGGCCAGGAGGACTTCGTTGACGGCGTTTTGCGGTTGGGCAAGTCTGGACGCGTTTACAATGATGGCGGGAAAGACGGGCAAGGTAGCCTGCGCGTGGGGGGCGAGCGCCTTCCCGAGGAAAGCTGTCGGGTGACTGGAGCAATATTGCGGGGCTTGCCGCATGGTTGCGGGCAGGCGAGGCTTCGCCAGGAGAAAGGAGAAACGACCATGTGCGGCAGATTCGCCCTGGCCATGCCCCGGCGGCTCGTTGCCGAGGCTGTTGGGCTGCCCGGACTCCCCGCAGCCCCGGACCGGTACAACATCGCGCCCACCCAGCTTGTGGAGGCGGTGTATGCGGACCGTCACGTCACCCGGCGGGTGGCGGGTCTCTTCCGGTGGGGGCTGGTGCCAGCCTGGGCCAAGGACCCGAAGATTGGCGCCAAGTGCATCAACGCGCGGGCCGAAACCGTCTTTGAGAAACCAGCCTTTCGTGGGGCCATCCGATACCGGCGCTGTCTGGTGCCCGCCCAGGGCTTTTACGAATGGCGGCACGGCGGGGGACCCAAGGCGCCGTACTTTCTGACCCCGGTGGACAGGAGCGTCCTGGTCCTGGCCGGTATTTTCGAGCACTGGACGAGCCCGGCAGGCGAAGCCATCGACTCCTTGGCCATCCTCACCCGCGAATCCCTGGGCGTAACCCGGCTGCTCCATGATCGCATGCCTGTGATCCTGCCCAGAGAAACGCAGGCCACCTGGATCGACCCACTCCGGACCACCCTGGCGGACATCCGAGACCTTTTGCAGATCCAGCCTCCGCCCCTGACCGCAACGCCGGTCGGCACTCTGGTGAACAACCCGCAAAACGAGGGGCCGGAACTTGTCGCGCCTGTCGGGCAGCCACTTGTCTGAAATTATTTATTAAAATCAACTTTTGTTTATAATTATGGACAGGCGCCTATCTTTGCTCTTATGAACAGGGCATGCGCGCTCTCCCTTTTCTTCCCATGACCGACAGACCCCGTCTGGCTCTGCCGCTGTACCTGTCGCCGGTTGCTGCCGGTTTCCCATCCCCTGCCGAGGACTACATCGAGAAAAAGCTCGACCTCAACGAGCAGCTGATCCGCAACCCGGCCGCCACGTTTTTCGTGCGCGTGGATGGCGACTCCATGCGCGACGCCGGCATTGCCTCGGGGGACATCCTGGTGGTGGACCGGTCCCAGGAGGTTCGTAACAATGCCATCGTCATCGCCGCGGTCAACGGCGAGCTGACCGTCAAGCGCCTGAAAAAGGCGCGCTCGCGGCTGTGGCTCGTGCCTGAAAACCCGGATTTCCCCGCGCTGGAAATCGGCCCGGAAACGCAGTTCGACGTCTGGGGCGTGGTCACCTACATCATCCACAAGGCGGGCTGACCATGGCGCGGTTTTTCGCCCTCGTGGACTGCAACAGCTTCTACGCTTCCTGCGAAAAGGTGTTCGTGCCGGCCCTGGCTGGACGCCCGGTGGTGGTGCTGTCCAACAACGACGGCTGTATCATTGCCCGTTGCGCGCAGGCCAAGGCGCTCGGCATTCCCATGGGCCGGCCGGCCTACCAGTGCCGAGCGCTTTTCCAGCGCCATGGCGTGGCCGTGTTCTCGTCGAACTACGCCCTCTACGGGGACATGTCGGCGCGGGTCATGAAGACCCTGGCCCGGTTTACCCCCTCCCTGGAAGTGTACTCCATCGACGAGGCCTTTCTCGACCTGACCGGCCTGCCATGGGACCTCACGGACTATGGGCGCCACATTCGGGAGACCGTGGGGCGCTGGACCGGCCTCCCGGTTTCCGTCGGCATCGGCCCCACCAAGACCCTGGCCAAGGTCGCCAACCGTGCGGCCAAGAAGGACCCGGCCCTGGATGGCGTGCTCGATTTCGCGGCCTGCCCCGATCCGGACGCGCTGCTGGAGCGCTTCCCCGTCGAGGAGGTGTGGGGCATCGGCCGGCGCTACGCGACCATGTTGGCCCGGCACGGCGTGGTCAATGCCCGCCAGTTTCGGGACCTGCCCCGGGACTGGGTAAAGCGAAAGATGACCGTGGGCGGTCTGCATACCTTACTGGAGCTTCGGGGCACGCCTTGCCTCTCTCTGGAGGAGATCGCACCGCCCAGAAAATCTGTGGTCGCCTCCCGGTCCTTCGGCCAGGCGGTCACCACCATCGCGGACATGCGGGAGGCCCTGGCCAGCCATGCCAGCCGGGCGGCCCAGCGACTTCGAGCCGAGCGCTTGGCGGCGAGCGGGGTGACGGTCTGGTTGCAGACGAATACGTTCATTGCCGGGGAGCCCCAGTACACCAATTCCGCTTTCGGGGCCTTGCCCGTGGCGACCTCGAATACCAGTGCCATCGTGCGAGCCGCGTTCAAGGTCCTGGACGGCATTTTCCGTCCCGGGTTTCGCTACAAGAAGGTTGGGGTGATGCTCTCTGGCTTGGAGAGGATAGGCAACCACCAGCTTTCCTTGCTGGCCTCTCCCCCAGAGAAAGACGTCAGGGCCGAACGTCTCATGGGCACTCTGGATGCGATCAATTGCCGTTTTGGCCGGGATGTCCTGCGTCTGGCCGCCTGCGGCACCGAACAGCCTTGGCAAATGAAACGGGCCGCCAAGTCTCCGAGCTACACCACCTCATGGGCGGAATTGCCGGTGGCCAAGGCAGGGTAGCGACGCACCCTCCGCCGGTTCATCGCCCTCCGTTGGACGTGGAGCCCGTGCCGGGATGCCAACCTTCGCGTGCCGGGAGCTTCGCCGCGGCCGCAACCTGGATGCTGTCGTGGCCTACCGCCGCCATATTCGGGAGTTCTCCCTTCCCGAAAGACCTATTGTGGCAATTGGAACTTGCACATTTTGCGGTAAAGCGTCTTGCGGCCGATGCCGAGCATCTTGGCGGCCACGGTCCTATTTGATTTTACATGATTGAGCACCCGCATGATGAGCTGGCGTTCGCTTTGCTCCAAGGTCGGGAAGACCCCCTCCGCCGCGGAGCCGTCAAAGGACCTGACAATGTCCTGGGGCAGGTTCCCTGGGGTGATCAAGTCGTTCTCGCACAGGATCATGGCCCGCTCGATGACGTTTTTCAGTTCCCTGACGTTGCCCGGCCAGTGGTAGGCCTGGAAGCAGGCCTCGGCCGTGGGCGTGATCTTGTAGGGCGGCCGGTCCGGATAGATATGGCCGAGGAAATAGGCTGTGAGGGCTGGAATGTCCTCGTTGCGTTCCCGCAACGGCGGGACATCGACGCGAAAGATGTTGAGACGGTGGAAAAGGGCTTCGTGGAAGCGCCCGGCCTCCACCTCTTTGGCCAAGTCACGGTTGGTGGCGAACAGAAAGCGGATGTTCACCCGGCACTCTTCCGTCTCTCCCACCCGCCGGTAGGTCTGGGATTCCAGCAGACGCAGCAGCATGGACTGGAGTTCCAAGGACAGTTCCCCCACCTCGTCCAGGAAGAGCGTCCCGTTGTTGGCCAGGGACAGCAGTCCCTCCCGGGATTCGGTGGCCCCCGTGAAGGCCCCCTTGCGGTAGCCGAAAAGCTCGCTCCGCAGCAACTCCTTGTTGAAGGTGCCGCAGTTTTTGATGATCAGCGGCCTCTCCGCGCAGGCGCTCAGATTGTGGATGTTGTGGGCCACCACATCCTTGCCCACGCCGGACTCGCCGGTGATGAGGACCGGCGTCCGGGTCGGCGCCACCTTGCTGATGAGGTAGACGATCTGTTTGATGGCCAAGGAATGGCCAATGAGCTTGCACTCCGGCCTGGCGGTCCTCGTCCGGCGCAGAATCCGGTTTTCCCTTTGCAGCAGGGAGCGCTGATAGGCCTTTTCGATCACCAGTTTGATCCGTTCCAGGGAAAACGGTTTGGTGATGTAGTCGTAGGCGCCCATTTTCATGGCTTCGACCGCGGTTGCCACCTCGGCGTAGGCGGTGATCATGATCACCTCCACATCGGGGAGGTGCTCCCGGAACCGTTCGAGCAAGCCAAGGCCGTTGCTGTCGGGCAGGCGGATGTCCAGAAGGACGACGTCGAAGTCCTGCTCGTGGGCGAGGCGGAGGGCTTTTTCGGCCGAATCGGCCGTGGTCACCACCCGGTCGGGCGCAACCAGGGCCTTTTGGGCCAGGCGGCGGATGGACGGTTCGTCATCGACCACCAGAAGATTGATGGCGTCGGTTTTATACATGCGTTGCGGCCTATTGCGACAGGTAGGGCAGGATGACCTCGAAGACCGCGCCGTGGCCCGGCTCGCTTTCCACGCTGATTTCCCCGCCGTGCTTTCGGATGATGTTGTAACAGGTGGACAGGCCGATGCCGATGCCCTGCCCGGGGGGCTTGGTGGTGAAAAAGGGTTCGAAGAGCTTGCTTATGTGTTCCGGTGCGATGCCGTCTCCGGTATCGGCCACTTCGAGCGCCACGAGGTTGTCCCTGACCTCGGTTCTGACCCTGATCGAACCCGAGGTCCGCACGGCGTACAGGGCGTTGCCCACGAGATTGAGCATGACCTGCATCAGCTCCCCAGGATGGCCGAGCACTAGGGGATCGTCCTGTCCCCCCCTCTCCAGAGCAATGATATCCTTGGGCAACCGGCTGAGTTTGGGACCGAGCAGCTTGAGGCAATTGGCCACGATGTCGTTGAGGTTGACGGTGGTGAGGCGTTTGCTCTCGCGGTGGCCAAAGGTCAGCAAGTTTTGCACGATGTCCGAACAACGGCTGCATTCCAGGAGAATGGTGTCCAAGAATTCGTGAACATCCTCGAAAATGGCCGAGATGTCCTCGCGTTCGGGCATCAAGGCCTCCAGCTCACCCAGGCGCAGGACCAAGGTCTCGGCGAAACCGCTGATGCTGGTGAGGGGGTTGTTGATCTCGTGGGCCACGCCTTCGGCCAAGACGCCCACGGTGGCCATGCGTTCGGCCAGGGAATACTTGGCCTGGAACTGCTTCTCCAGGGTCACGTCCCGTTGGAGCAGTAATATCCGATCCGGCTTGTCTCCGCTGTCCAGCATGACCGAAGCCGTGCATTCGATTTGTCGGTTCTCGCCGCTCCGATTCAGGATTTGCAAGCTGCGCGACACCCGGGTCGGGCTTTCCATGGCCAGGTCGATGGAGCAGGGGGAACACGGTACATTCTGGCCCTTGAAGATCTTGTGGCAGGGGAGTCCCGTCGGTTCGACGCCCGGATACACGGTATAGAAGGACTTGTTGACCGAGAGCACCTTCTTGTCCGGGGAGATGACGGCCATGACATCGGGGATGCCGTCCAGGATGGCTTGAATGTCCCGGCGTTTCTGTTCCAATTCCCGGTTCGAGGCCTCAAGCTCGCGGATCTTGCGCTTGACCTCCTTGAAAAAGCCCAGTTTGACGGTTTCGATGCCGCTTATGTCCGCGAGCTTGGCGTTATGTGCCATTACCAGGCTCCGTAGTAGATGTTCAGGATGTCCTTCCAGGTGGCCGACCGGGGATTGGTGAGCAGGCAGATGTCCTTGGCGGCGTTGTGGCTCATCTTGGGAAGCATGGTGTTGTCGGGCAGGACCTCGCGCAGCCGCGCCGGCAGGCCGATCTCCTCGCGGAACCGCTCCAACGCCTCGATGCCGGCCACGGCCGTGGCCGCGTCGCTCTCCAGGCGCTCGCCGATGATGATCCGTCCGATCACAGCCATTTTAGCCTCGCATTCCGGCATGTTATAGCGCATGACGCTCGGCAGGAGCAGGGCGTGGGAAATGCCGTGCACCACGTCGTACATGCCGCCCAGGGCATGGGCCAGGGCGTGTCCCAGTCCCACGCTGGCGTTGGTGAAGGCGATCCCGGAGGAAAGCCCGGCCACGGTCAGCTGCTCCAGGTCGTCGAGGGCCAGGGTCGCCAGGGCCGGCCGGCTGTGGCGCCAGAGCAGGTCGAGTCCCTTGAGGCTTTGCACCTCGGTCAGGGGGTTGGCCAGGGGCGACAGGTAGGACTCCACCGCATGGGCCAGGGCGTCGAACAGGGGGGCCAGGAGCAGTTCGCGGCTGAGCGTGGTCAGCAGGTTCGGGTCGGTGATGGAGATATTCGGCACCAGGGTCCGGCTGATGATGGTCATCTTGATACGCCGTTCCACATCGGTGACCACGGCGAACTGGGAAATGTTGGATTCGCTGCCCATGGTCGAAGGGATGAAAACCATGGGGGGGAGCGGATCTTTGACTTGGTTGGCCCCCTCGTAGTCCTTTATCTCCCCGCCGTTGCTGGCCACCAGGGCGATACCCTTGGCCGCGTCCATGGCGCTGCCACCGCCCAGGGCCAAGACCACATCCGCGCCGCTTTGGCGGTACAGCTCCACCCCTTTCTTGACCTGATAGTCCTTGGGATTTTGGGCCACGTCATTGCAATAAACGAAATCCAGCCCCTCCTGCCGGAGGATATCCATGAGCCTGTCCACCCAACCGGCAGCCTCCACCCCCGGATCGGACACGATGAAGATCTTTGAGGCTCCGAGCTGTTTGGCGCACACGCCGGCATAGTCGAGGCTGCCGCGGCCGAAGATGAGTTCCGGGATGGTGAATTTGTGAATGCTCATGGTCCTTGGGTCCCCGGTCTTGGAACGGCTGTTCGTGCATGACCGTACGCCGCCGCGGGACGGCATGCGGCCAGAGGACACCGTCATCAGGCCTTGGTTTGAGAATCCTTTTTATCTTGCCTAGTTGTTCACCCCATTTCTGTCAATGCCGGACAATCATATCACATTGACCCGCTCCAATCGCGCTGTCTGGGTCAGTGTGACCCGATTTCCCCGTCACTCTCCTTCCTTCCGTGATCACTCCTGCCGCTGATGCCTTTTCGTGTTTTTTGATCATGCTAAAAATAACCAATGATCATGCGGCGCTCCTCCCCCACAAGGGCGACCCGTATCCCGCCGCCGTGGTTCCTGCCCGTATGCTGGTCTTGTTTTTGCTCTTTGATACGCAACTGGCAAGCGCAGAACTTCATAAAGCCAGAGGAGGCCATTGTGCGGAGGAACTTCTTCAAATTATTGCGACAGTCATCGTCCGAGAAGGAATGCTGTGAAACGCAAACAGATGAAACAAAGGAAGATTGTCCCCGGAAAGAAGGTGGCATAAGCCGCAGAAAGATGCTTAAAGTTCTGGGCTTGCAGGTTGTTGCAGGGACAGTTGCCGTCAACGCCATTGCCGCACCAAAGAATTTTAATCCAAAACACTACAATCGCGGAATCACGCCGGACCAGCTGCCGAACACCAAGGCCTGGCTCACGACCAACCCCACCCAGTGCGTGGGTTGCCGCACCTGCGAAATCGTCTGTTCCCTGGGCCATGACGGCCTGTGCCAGCCCGCCCTGAGCCGCATCCATACGGACTACGACCCGACCAAGACCCTCGCCAAGCTGGCCGTCCTGCCCGATGTCTGCCGCCAGTGCAACATGGCCGACTGCTACCTGGCCTGTGCCTACGATGCCCTGACCCTGGACCCGAAGACCGGGGCCCGGGTCATCGATCCCATGAAGTGCACCGGCTGCGGCGAGTGCATGGCCGCCTGCCCCTGGGACATGATCGTCGAGAACAAGGCCAAAAGCATCTTCAGCAAGTGCGATTTGTGCGGCGGCGATCCGCAATGCGTCAAATACTGTCCGGCCAATGCCCTGACCTTTGTCGATCTGCGCTGAACACTACCCAGCAGGAGTCTTGATCATGAATGGATGGACCGGAACGATACTGCGCGTTGACCTCGGCAACGGCACGGTCACCAAGGAACAGACCGCCAAATATCTCGATTATACCGGAGGGATCGGCATCGGCTACAAAGTCATCTTTGACGAGGCCCCCCTGGCCGAACCCTTCAGCCCGGAAAGCCGGCTGGTTTTCGCCGTCGGCCCCCTGACCGGGACCCTGGCCCCGTCCACGGGCCGCTCCGAGGTCATCGGCGTTTCACCCCATGTCTATGCCCCGCAGTCCAAGCACCCCCTGGTCTCCCGCAGCGGCTTCGGCGGCTACTGGGGCGCCGAACTCAAGTTCGCCGGCTACGACGCCGTCATCATCCAGGGCAAGGCGCCCCGGCCCGTGTTCGTCAACATCGCCGACGACAAGGTGACCATCGTGGACGCGGACTTCATCTGGGGCAAGGATACGTTCGCGGCCCAGGACGCCATCAAGCAGAAGCTCGGCGACGAGAAGGTGCAGATCGCCATCATCGGGCCGTCGGGGGAAAAACTGGTGCGCATCTCCCCGGTCATTCACCGCATCGGCAATGCGGCCGGGCAGGGCGGCTTCGGGGCGGTCATGGGCTCGAAAAACCTCAAGGCCATTGCCGTGCGCGGCACGGGCGGGGTCCAGGTGGCCGACAAGGACGGGCTGGTCAAATACGTCAAAAGCGTGCGCGAATTCCAGCCCGGGCCCCTCGGGTCCACGCCCCTGTCCCATGGCCCCTTGAGCTGGACGGAAAAGTACATCGACCCCAAGGACATCAACAAGCAGGCCCTGCGCTTCGACCAGACCAAGAGCTGCGCGCCGTGGCTGAGCGAGTACCACGTCAAGGCCCAGTCCTGCTACGCCTGCCCCCAAGGCTGCTACGCCTTCATGAACGTGCCGGGCATGGGCGGCGGCGCGGTGAGCTGCACCCAATGGTTCTATTCCTGGATCGGCAACCGGGACAAGGCCACGTTTTTGGCCAACCAGCTGGCCAACCAGCTCGGCGTGGACACCTTCGAGATGTTCCCCATGATCCAGTTCGTCTGGTTTCTCCAGGACGAGCAGGTCAATGGCAAGAGCCTGCTGGCCCACCTCCAGGACAAGAAACTGGTCACGGCCGAACAAGCGGCCGGTCTGGGAAAAGGCCACTATCCGCCCAAGGGCGAGCTGGGCGCGGACGGCCTCATTACCCTCATGAACATGATCGCCTACCGCCAGGGCTTCCTGGGCGAGGCCCTGGGCGAAGGCTTCCGCCGGGCCATGGACATCGTCGCGGCCAAGTTCGAGGCCCTGGGGCTGCCCGCCGGGGCCAAGGCGGTCATGCGCTTCGAGAACATGGAAGGCATCATGGGCGGCGTGGTCGGCGGCAACGGCGGCTGGGGCATGTCCGCCCACTACGATCCCCGGACCTTCGGCTACTACTGGGCCGTGAACTTCGCCGTGGAAAACCGCGATCCCAACCGCCACGGCATGACCAACCTGCTGGAATGGACCGGTCTCACTTTCGAGCAGGCCATGCCCGTGGCCAAAACGATCTGGGGAGAGGATGTGGCCGTCAACGGCTTAAACGACATCAAGCGCAATCGGGAGGTGCCGCTGACCTGGAACGGGGACAAGTCGGCCAAGGCCAACGCCACCATCACCCGCTTCATCCACCTGCGCGGCTGCATCAAGGACAGTATCTCGGCCTGCGACTGGGTTTTTCCCATCATGACCAGCGGCCGCAAGGACCGGGCGTACACCGGGGACGTGTCCGTGGAGTTCAAGCTGTTCGAGCTGGTCACCGGCGAGAAGATGACCCAGGACAAACTCAACGATCGGGCCGCGCGCATCTGGAACATGCACCGGTTGGTGACGGCCCTGGAATGGGGCGGCGGCAAACCCGTGAACCTGCGCCAGGAACACGACCAGTTGCCCGAGCATTTCTTCGCTCCGGTGGCCGGTCGCGTGCTCCCGGTCTATCCCGAGGCCGAGCCGCCGCATCCGCCCCTGGACCGGAAGCACTTCGAAGCGACCAAGGCCCACTACTACACGTACATGGGCTGGGACGCGGAAACAGGCCTGCCCCGGCGGGCCACCCTGGAAAAACTGGGCATGAAGGATGTTGCCGAGGCCTTCGAGGCCAAAGCCTTCCAGTTGCCTGCATAGGACACCATTGTTCCCTGCGAGCGCACGCGGGAATGCTGTGAACCGGGGTCCTCGACGCGTCCTCCCTGGACCCCGGTTCCTGTTACGAAAGGCGGACGACCTCCCTTTGCGCCGCCACAACCTCGCGCGAGACGATCATGAAAGTGCTCCTGCTCACGCCACCGGCCATACGGCTCATGAATCCGGCCACCCTGGAGCCGGACTTGCTCCCGGCCAAAACCTGGGTGCCGCTGGGAATTGCCTCTCTCGCGGCCGCGCTGCGGGCCAGCGGCTTCGAGGCCGACCTGCGTGATCTGCACGACGCCGACTGGGAAGCGGTCCACGAGCTGCTCCTCGCCTCGAAAGCCGATGTGGTCGGCATCAGCTGCTTCACCTCCGAGCGCGTCAATGCCCTGCGCACAGCCGCCCTGGCGCGCCAGGCGCTGCCGGAGGCGGTGGTGGTCATGGGCGGGCCCCATGCGACCTTGTTCCCGGAACAGATCCTGTGCCGGGGCGTCGTGGATATCGTGGTTCTGGGCCAGGGCGAGGCAACCATTGTCGAACTGGCCGCCTGCCTGGACCGGGGCGATGACCTCCGAGACGTGGCGGGCATCGTCTTTCGCCGCGACAATGCGTTCCATACCACCGAGCCGCGCCCCCACGACGCCAACCTGGATGCGCTTGCCTTTCCCGAGTACGGGAGTTTCGATCTCGCGCAATACAAATCCCCCGAAATCCCGGCGCAATATCAAGATCTGACCGGAACCCACGTCATCAGCTCGCGGGGGTGTCCCTACGCCTGCCACTTCTGCTCCGTGCATCGTTTCTGCGGCGGACACTGGGACTGCCGGTCTCCCGGCAACGTCGTCGACGAACTCGAACGGCTGGTGCAGGAACGCGGGGTGCGCCACGTCTACTTTTCCGACGATCTCTTCACCTTGAGCCCGCAGCGGACCATCGGCATTTGCCGTGAAATCCTGGAGCGCGATCTCGATCTCGTCTGGATGGCCGAGACGCGCGTGGACTGCGTCAGCGAGGACGTATTGCGCTGGATGCGCCAGGCCGGCTGCTACCGCATCTACTATGGGGTGGAATCCGGCAGTCCGCGCATTCTCAAGGCCGTGAACAAACGCTTCACCGTGGCCCAGGTGGCCCAGGCCTTTGCCCTGACGCACCAGGCCGGGATCGAACCCTGCTGTTTTCTGATGGTGGGGAACCCCGGCGAGAATCCGAAAACCATTGCCGAAACCATTGCCCTGATCAAGGCCATCCGTCCCGCAACCATGCCAACCATCGGCATCACCACGATCCTCCCCGGCACCCAAATCTATGAACGCGCCAAACGCCAAGGATTGATCAGCGATGATTTCTGGCTCACGGAGTCGCCGCCCCCACTGTACACGGGCGAGCACAGCAGTGACGACCTCATCGCCTTGCAGTTTCAGCTCACCAAGGGTCTGTGTCCGGAGATGGTTGAACAGTTGCGCGCCATGGGGTTCGACGAGAGCTTCTTCGCATTGCGCCGTGTCTGCGGTTCCGGCGATTTTGTGGCATGAATTCCGGGCTTCACCTCATTTCACTCCCCATAACTTTTATAAGCGGGACCAGAGCGGGACCAGAACAGACGCCAAAGAAAAAGGGAGCAAGGTTTTGAGCCTTGCTCCCTGAATTTTCTGGTGCCGAGGGACAGAATTGAACTGCCGGCACGGGGATTTTCAGTCCGGGACGGGCTTCCCGCGCGAAAGAATCAGGCAAGAATATGATCCGATCGTATCTAGGGAGCGAAGCGTGGTTTCTGTATGAGGGAGGTGCAAAACATTCCGACGCAAGGAGTATAAAATGATTTCGGGATCACAGGCTGACAAGAAAGCTCGAACGCTTGTCGTCTATTACTCGCAAACCGGCAATACGCGCGCGGTCGCCGAGCGTATCCGGGACCTTTCCGGCGGCGATCTGGTTGAGCTCGTTCCGGTGGATCCCTATCCGGATGACTACTCGGCGACGACGCAACAGGCCAAACGCGAGCTGCAATCCGGGTATAAACCGCCGCTTCAGACGAAGGTCGAGAATGTCGGGGCCTACGACATCATCTGTGTTGGCTCGCCGAACTGGTGGAGCACGGTGGCGGGGCCTGTGAAAACATTCCTTTCAGATTACGACCTGTCCGGAAAGACACTGGCCCCGTTTATCACGCATGGCGGCGGTGGCGCAGGCCGGAGCGTGGCGGATATCAAAAAGTGGTGCCCGCGGGCGTCCGTTGCCAACGCGTTGGTGGTAAACGGCTACAATACCGCGACGTCCCTGGCGGATGTCGCCGCATGGCTGCGCGCCCTGGACGTAATACGAGAGGGATGACGGCCCGTCATTGTCATGCGCCCGCTCTCTCGATCGAGGAATAAAGATAGAAAAGCGAAAACTGGGATCGACCGGCCTCGAAGTCTCAGCCCTCGGACTCGGATGCATGGGCATGAGCTATGCGCAAGGACCTGCGGCGGACAAGTCGGAAATGACGGCGCTTACCCCACCTCCGTCAACAAGGTTTTGTTCACCAGCCTGGACAAGCTGGCGGCTTTTGATGCTTTCGCCTTCCTGGATACGGTTTCGCCGCGCCCGATCCTCCTGATCGTCGGCAGCAGAGCCGACACCGCCTACTTTAGCGAAGCGGCATACGCCAAGGCGCAAGAGCCGAAAGAGATTTTCATCATTGAAGGGGCTTCCCACATAGACTTGTACGACAAGCCGCAATTTGTCTCCCAGGCGGTCGCCAAGCTCTCGGAATACTTCTCCACCTATCTTAAAACGGCCTGAGGATCGCGTTGTGTCCCGTCGACTGCGCGAGAATCAGGCAAGAATCTGACGGAATCGGATCTACCTTCGAGCCCAGGACGGCATTAGTTTGGCCCACAGGCGAAACGCACTGCTTCTCGCCGGTTTCGGGAACGGAACTTAACGCGTTTCTCCAGAGAACCGATGGCGTCACCGTATGGCGGTTCCACGGGCTTTGCCAAAAAAGAAAAACATTCAGGAGGATGCGTCATGACTGAAAATATCACAGGAAAGATCGTCGTCATAACGGGCGCAAGCAGTGGCCTGGGCGAGGCCACCGCCCGCATGCTGGCCAGCCAGGGAGCCACGGTGGTGCTCGGTGCCCGGCGCATGGATCGTCTCGAGGCACTGGCCAAGGAGATCACGGCCCAAGGCGGCAAGGCGCTCGCCGTGAGCACGGACGTCACCAAGCGCGAGCAGGTCCAGGCGCTGGTCGATGCGGCGGTTTCGACCTATGGCCGCATCGACGTCATGATCAACAACGCGGGCCTCATGCCCCAGTCCCTTATCGAATCCCTCAGGGTCGAGGACTGGGACCGGATGATCGACGTGAACATCAAGGGCGTGCTCTACGGCATCGCCGCGGCGCTGCCGTACATGCAGCGGCAAAAATCCGGGCACTTCATCAACGTGTCGTCCATGGCCGGCCACAAGGTCGGCCCCGGCTATTCGGTCTATGCGGCGACCAAATTCGCCGTGCGGGCGCTCTCCGAGGGCTTGCGCCAGGAAGTAAAGCCCTACGACATCCGCACCACGGTGATCTCTCCCGGCGCCGTGGCCACGGAACTGCCCGACAGCGTGACCGACCCCGTCGTCGGAGAGCAGATCCGAAAGTACTACGAGGCGGTCGCCATCCCGGCGGATTCCTTCGCCCGGGCCGTGGCCTTCGCCATCAGCCAGCCGGACGATGTGGACATCAACGAAATCCTCTTCCGCCCGACGCGCCAGGAGCCGTAAGCAGCCTGCCTCCGGAGCCTTTGCCGCAAGGCGGGGGCTCCGGAGCATCGAGGAAACGGCTCCCGGCAGAGGCCGAAGAGGCGACCGCAACAATATATATTAACTACCAAACTCCGATTCATCGGCATGAGAGGAAGCGTCTCCTCCTGACAGGTCGCTTGCGGAGGCAGGCGCGTTTTGCAACAGGCACATATGATTGATCACACGTCCAATGTCGCTACGCCCAAGCTCTCGGTCGGCATCCCGTTGCTAGGCCGGGCGGTGCTCTACGCGGCCCTTGCGGCAAGCGCGCCGGCCGACACCGCGCTGAGCCTCGCCTTCATGCTCGGGCGGACGCTTTTCGGCCATCTGCCGGATATATTCGGCGGCGCTTGTCTCGCGTTTTTGGTCCGGGAACTATAAGTCTTCTGTACGCATCAGTGGCACGGGCGCCAGATTCTCCAAATTTATAGGACTGACAGGGGCGACCATTGATTCGTACGCATAACATGGGTGGACGAAAATTCAGCATTTAAAAGAGATAGGTGGATGTATAGTAAACAACAAAGCCAAGGAGGCTGCTCGTGAATCAGCAGGAATCTCCGCAAGTATGGACGCCTGAGGAATTGATCACCACACGCAAAGCGCTTGGCAAACGGGTTGCGCGTTGGACCTCGCCGAACAAACGCACGTTTACGGCGATATCGGACTTGTCGATGAGTTGTTATACCGCGACGACCCAACAGACCTGCTCCATCCACGAACCCAGCCTTTGTCTTGTCGCCCAGGGCGCCAAACGCGTGGTGCTCGGCAAGGAGACCTATACCTATGATGCCTACCATTTCCTCATAACTTCCGTCGAATTGCCGGTCGTGGCGCAGGTCATAGAGGCGAGCCCGGACAAACCGTACCTGGGTGTTGTGCTTGGCATCGACAGGCGTTCGATTGCCCAAATGCTGGTGGAAAACGAGATCCCCATACGCCGCCCGCAGCAGACGAGCCGGGGGATGGTCGTCAGCGAGGTGACCCTGCCGCTACTCAATGCCTTCACTCGCCTGATCGATCTCCTGGACACTCCTGAGGATATCCCCATGCTGGCCCCACTCGTGCAGCGGGAGATCCTGTATCGCCTGCTCGTAAGCGACCAAGGCGAACGGCTGCGCCAGATAGGAGCCGCGGGGACGCAAAGCCATCAAATAGCCTTGGCCATCGACTGGCTGCGGGAAAACTACAAGCAACCTCTCCATATAGAAGATCTCGCCACGCACGCGAAGATGAGTAGCTCAACGCTCCATCGACATTTTCGCACAGTGACCGCCATGAGTCCGCTTCAGTTTCAAAAATCATTACGACTGCATGAAGCGCGGCGGCTGATGCTCACAGAGCATCTTGATGCGGCTTCAGCGGCTTTCCAGGTCGGCTATGAAAGCCATTCCCAATTCAACCGCGAGTACAGTCGCTTCTTTGGCGCTCCGCCGTTGCGGGACATGAAGGCACTGCGCCAGGTGGCGACAAACGTTGGCTGACGATCTATCGTTGTCCGCTTTGGGAAGAGAAGAGGAATGGGCAAGCGTTTCTGGAGGAATTGACGTTCAAAGTGTTTCGCATGCAACGTATTTTGTACCAAAAGGATGGCGGGAGCCTGCCTGAGGCTCTCGCGGCGACAACAACCATGATGCTACAGCGGAGACTTTGATGCATCAAATTAAGTCGAGCAAGGACAATAGCGGGTTCGCCACCCGAACCATCGAAAACGGCACAAAGATCACGCTGACCGTCGGCGCAGCCGTGATCCCCGCCGTTCTCAACGACAGCAAATCGGCAAAGGCGCTCATCGCCAGGCTGCCGTACACGGTACGGTTGCAAAAATATGCCCACGACTACTGCGGCGTCATGCGCGATCCGTTGCCCTATGACGCAAGCGACGCACGCAAGGGGTGGCTCAACGGCGACATCGCCTTTGCCATTGACGGGAACTACTTCACCATCCTTTACAAGGAGGAGGAAGTCTCCCGGCAATATGACGGTATCGTCACGCTGGGCGTCCTGGACGCGCCGCTTTCGATCATGGACACCCTGGAGACCAGTATTTCCGTCGGCATCGCACTCGCGTAGCGACGCAAAAGGCTGCCCTATGAAACATGCGGTTCTCACCACTCTTGTCATCGCCCTTGTCGCGTTCATGACACCGGGCAAGGAATCAAAAGCAGAGGAAGGACACGCGATGAAAATCCGTTTCGTTATCGGTTCGACCACGCTTCCGGCGACCCTGGACGACAGCGCCGCCGGCCGGGACTTTTTTTCCATGTTGCCGCTGACGTTGCCCATGAAGGATTTCGCCGGCAGGGAAAAGATCAGCGGCAGCCTGTCCAAGGTGCTCGACCAGCGCGGCGCGCCGGCCGGCCACGACCCGTCGGTCGGGGACATCACCTATTATGCGCCGTGGGGCAATCTGGCGCTTTTTTACAGGGACGCCAGCTACGCCAAAGGATTGGTCCGGCTGGGGCGGTTCGATGGCGACATCGCGGCCCTCGGCGCGCAGAAGCATGACTTCGAATTGCGCATCGAAGCGGTGCAATAACCAGGGCCTGTCGCCCCGTGACACCTTCACGGGACCACCTCATCATCGGCGCCACAGCACTGGAAGACGGAGATGAAAGCCCTCCGCCTTCATTTCCCAAAACACAGCGAGCTGGTGTGCGATGGTCCGCCCGTCTTCCCAAGCCGATGCGACCGGCAACGCCAAGGCGTCAATGCGCCTGATATTTCGCATCAGACCGTGGCTGCGGGCTCTTTTTCAATGCGGCACAGCAAGGCGGAATGGGGCCAGCTGCCTATTTCCGGGCTGCAGAATTCCGGGTCATCCGGGCACAGGACATTGGAATTCGACTCGAAAACGCCGAAGAGCTCCGGGAGGTTCGCATCGCGTTCCGGGAACCACCACGAGTGCTGTATGTCGGCCATACTCGGGTGGATCGCCTCCGATATCTTGACGCGCTGGCGGATCGACCCCAGGGGCGTTGAAATCACGGCCCAGTCCCCAGCGGACAAGCCCAGTTTTTCGGCTGTCTCGGGATGGATCGTGACCAACGGATCGGGAACTTTCTGACGGGCCTTTTCGATTTGCCGCTGCTCGGAATGATACATGGGCATGAAGCGACTCCCTGTGATGAGGATCAGGGGATACTCCTTTGCCAACTCCGGGCTGCCAAGCGGACTCCAGACCGGCTCATGGTACGCGGGGAGCGGCGCCGCTCCCAGTTCTTCAAAGATCGAGGAACGCAGCTCGACCTTGCCCGAGGGCGTGCCGAACCCGAACTTCTCGTACCGACGGTATTCCATCGGTCCCATGACGCCTTTTTGCTGCACCAACTGTTGGAACGTCAGTCCGACGGGCTCCAGGCAATGGTCGTAGACCTCTTCCACGGTTTTCCAGGGCCAGTATTCCTCCTGGCCGAGCCGTATTCCCAGGCCGCGATAGAAGTCATAGCTGCTCCGGCGTTCCTCGATGCGTTCGATGCCCTGGGGGCAGGCGACGCAGAATCCCGGGGTCAGCCAGATCTCGGGCTGTTCCACCGTGGTGGACGCGGGAAAGACATAATCGGCCAAGGCCGCGGAGGGAGTCATGTAGTAGTCCATGACCACATACAGCTGCAGGGCCTGAAGGGCTTCGAACACCCGCTTGGAATTGGGCAGGGCCAGCAGCGGATTGTTCGCCAGGGTGATCGCGGCGGTCACGGGGTACGGCTTGCCGGTGATGATGGCATCCATGACCTCTCTGGCGTGGGCCAGATTGGAGTGCCACGCTTCCGGCGCGGCCAGATACCCTTCGGGCAGTTTTTTATTGGCGGCCGAGTTTTTCTCCCAACCCGGGAAACCGAAGAAGGGGTATTTGTCCGCGCCCAGCTGTTTGGCCCTTTGGCTGTCCGGGATCAGGTCGTTGCGTTCAAGGTACTCCAGATCATGGATTTTCGCCACTGCGGGAGCGCGGCTGAAAACCTCCCCGCCAGGGACTTCCAGGTTGCCGGTAATGGCCCGGAGTATGGCCCGGCCTCTCGCGCACTGCGTGGCGTTCACCCCTTGCTTGTCCAGCCCCAGCCCGAAAGGTATCGAGGCCGGGCTCGTCGTGGCGTACATCGTGGCCGCTTCGATGATGCGAGCCGCAGGCACGGACGTGATTTCGGACACCGTCTCCGGGGTGTACGATGCGACCGCGGCCTTGAGGTCCTCGAAACCAACCGTCCAGTTGGCGACGAATTCCCGATCGTACAGATCATTCTTTATGATGTGGCGAATCCAGCCCAGCATCAAGGCGAGATCTGTCCCGGGCCGAATTTGCAACCATAAATCCGCGACTTCCGCCTCTCTTGTCTTCCGGGGATCAATGACGATCAGTTTCGCGCCGTTTTTCCGGGCTTGGACGATCTGGGGATAGAGGCCGATCGGGCTTGATTTTGAAGCATTGCATCCCCACACGACCATGCAGCGCGTGCTCAACATCTCGTGGCTGGGCATGACCATGCCGCCATAGGTTGCATATTCCGTGGCGTAACTGGGGCACATGCAGATCGTGTTCACGCCGCAGGTGTTCGGGGAGCCGAAAATATTGAAGAAGCGGCGACAATCCCAATGATAGGTACGCTTTGTCCCATGCGTGAACGTGAGCGTTTCAGCGCCGTACTGGCTTTTCAGCTTTGACAGTTTCCCAGCCACTTCGTCCAGCGCCTGATCCCAGGTCACGCGCTCCCAATGTCCCTCGCCTTTCTTGCCAACCCTCTTCAGAGGGTGATTCAAACGTTGGGGATGGTAAATATGGTCAAGCATCAACCGACCGCGTTCGCAAATGGCTCCACGCGTAATGGGATGTTCCGGATCGCCTGTTATTTTGACAACCTTCCCATCCTCTACGTGGAGCAACGTTCCACATCTCGGATGACAGAGTCCGCAATAGCTTCTGCGAATTTCCATCGCATACGCCTCCTGGGTTCCATCAGAACATGTTTTTGCGGTTGCGGGTACGGCTCGACCGGCTTCGATACCAGCGTCACCCGCCATTCGGCTGCGACCACCGCAACCGGAACCGGCCGGATGAGAAACTGTCTGCCCGGGCATCCTCCCTGTTTCTGGAGCAGGACGCGCACTATCACGGTCATTCCCTTTCGAGTGACTGTGGGGGAAAATCGACTGTGAGTCAATATTCAAAATAGACTCCCGGTCAAAAATATTGTTAGAAGCGCGTCTCACGGCGGGCTCTTGCCGACCTGGGAAACTCGCGACCGCACCGAATAAGGAGAAGAAATGAAACAAGCCGCGTTGGCTTCAAAACGATCGGCCCGAAAGGCAACGCATCGGATCGGCGCGCCGCCGGGACCACGGAAAGCGGACCTGAAACGAGCCACCTTGATCGAAGCCGCAGAAAGGATCTTTGTAGAAAAAGGCTACGAAGCCACGACGATGGACGAGATCGCCGCGGCGGCTGGTTTCGCAAAGGGGACGCTCTACCATTACTTCACGACCAAGGCCGACCTGCTTCAGGTGTTGCGGGAAAATTTCGATAAAGAAATCGCGCGCCGCATCCAGTTGCACGTGGAAAGTTGCCCTGCTGATGATTGGCGTGGACGCATCACGTCGTGGATCGATGCGGCGATCACTGCCTACTTCGAAATGATCGACCTCCATGACGTCGTTATCTACGGCCTCGGGATGCCATTTCGACACACGATGGCTGATTCTGAAGTTACAAAACACCTTGCCCAATTGATTGTAGACGGTACAAAAGCGGGCGCTTGGCAAATTGACGACGAGCGCTGGACATCGGTGATTATGTTTTACAGTTTTCGGGGCGGTTGCGACGAAGCCATCATAGGAACACAACACATTGAAGATGTGTCTCAAAAACTCAAGGACCTGTTCCTGCGAATGCTTGGCATGCACGACAAGCAATAAGGAAACTCCCCGAAGCAAGCTGCACCTTGCACATTGAGGGTGGCTGCGCTCCGCATCGCCTTAATAAGGCCGCCCGACACCGCACGGCTTTTGCCGGCGATCGCCCCATGCCGCATGCCGGGACATCCGATATGTTTCCGAGGTGGCATGCGCGCGACTCAACGCTCACGGAGCCACGCCGTCATCTCGCCTCGTTTCGGGGCCAGGGTATCCCTGGAGGGCCTCATGCCGCTGCGCTCCGCAGAATGACCAGGGAACGCGACCTCTGCCGCCGCCCATGGTTTTCGCGGATTGCGCCCAGGCGTGCAGCGAAGAACGCGGCACACATTTCTCCAGACGTCGGACGATCAGGCAAAAAAATGAGCGGATCGTCCTACCCGTTGCTCCCGGGAAAGAGATAGAATTGGACAAAAGCGGGTGCCCCGTCACCATCCGATCGTTCGGAGGGCGATTCGGGCGTCATGCCAGGTCACGCCGCAACCGCAAGGAAAGACGAGGAGGCTCTGATCATGAGCGATACTAAGATCTTCAAGGGCGAGGGGATGTTTCCGAAAGGGCCGAAAAACGAGGCCTACGCCCGCTATTTTACCGGGACCAGCTACCTGAACATGCTTTCCATGAAAGGCGTCGTCATCGGCAATGTGACCTTCGAGCCGGGCTGCCGCAATTTCTGGCATATCCACCACAAGGGCGGCCAGATCCTCCTGGTGACCGGGGGACGCGGCTGGTACCAGGAAGCGGGCAAGCCGGCCCAGGAGCTTCATGCCGGGGATGTGGTCAACATCCCCCCGGAAACCAAGCACTGGCACGGCGCGGCCAAGGACAGCTGGTTCGCCCATGTCGCGGTGGAAGTGCCTTCCGAAGGCGGCTCAAACGAATGGCTGGAACCCGTGTCCGATGCAGAATACGACGCGCTCGGCTAGGGGGATGCGATGAAACGGTTCTTGCTGATTTTCACCGTCGTCGCGGCGCTGTCCGTGTCCACTGCTTGCGCGGCGCAGGCGCAAGACGCCGCTCCGCAGGTTTTCTACCGGGAGGGTTCGCAGAAATCCTTCAAAGGCCCCGCCGAGTATTTCACGGGCGACGTACGGGTCGTCATGCTCTTTCCGGAGAATGCTACGGCCCACTACTCCGGCGCGTACGTCACATTTGCGCCCGGCGCCAGAACCGCCTGGCACATGCATCCGGCCGGGCAACATATGATCGTTACCTCGGGCGTCGCCCTGACGGGGACGCGCGATGGCAAGGTTATCGCCTTCAAGGAAGGTGAGACCGTCTGGTGTCCGGCCGGTATCGATCATTGGCACGGGGCCACTCCCGACGCGCCCATGACGCATCTCGTTATCACCGGAACGCAGGATGGCAAGAACGCCGTCTGGAAGGAAAAGGTCACCGACGAGCAATACGCCCACCACTAGGAGGCCGGACATGCGCATGCGGCCACCCGCTTTGATCTTCGCCATACTTTTTCTCGTTTGCGGCCTGACGGCCATTACGGAGGCGAAAAAAATGCAAACCGAAGCACCATTGAACGATCGGCAGCAAGGCATCGTGACCATTGCCGCCTTCACCGCGAGCGGTGATCTCGACAGACTCAAGCTAGCACTTCAGGAAGGGCTGGACGCCTGTCTGACGGTAAGTGAAATCAAGGAAGTCCTCGTCCAGATGTATGCCTATGCCGGTTTCCCGAGAAGCCTCAACGGATTGGGGGTCTTCATGGGCGTGGTGGAAGAGCGCAAGGCCAAGGGCATCAAGGATGTGGAAGGGAGGCTTGCCTCACCGCTTCCGGCCGACCTGGACCGGGACACCTACGGCGCCCGGGTGCGAGCCGATTTGTCCGGGCTCAAGGAGGTTCCGCCCCCGGCGGCCTGGCAGCAGTTCTGCCCGATCATCGACGATTTCCTCAAGGAGCATCTGTTCGCGGACATCTTTGCCCGCGACGTGCTGACGCATCAGGAGCGCGAACTGGCGACCATCGCGGCGCTTGCCAACATGAGTGGCACCGCCGGACAGTTGGCCTATCATCTCGGCGCGGCCATGAATACCGGGCTAACGCAGTCCCAGATGCATGGCTTCATCGATGTCCTTGGGGCCAAGGTGGGCCATGACCAGTCGGCCGGCGCCGAAAAGGTGCTCACGGACGTCCTCGCCAAAAGATAACAGGAAGCGGGGCCGGCAGCATACGGGCAACCTCGCGCCTACCCGGCAGGCGTGGCGTCCCCGGGTCGTGACGAGGGCCCCTTGGACCTCCTTCTTCTCGATGACGCCGAAAACAACGATGTATTCGCAGCAAATAGTATGAGCAAAAATATCCTGATCGTGTCCGCGACACCAAGAAAAAACGGCAACTCCGATCTCCTTTGCAACGAATTCATGCGGGGGGCCGAGGAGGCCGGCCACCACGTGGAAAAGATTCGTTTGTCGGAGAAGAAGATCAACTACTGTACGGGATGTTGCACCTGCGTCAGTAAGCAAGGCGCGTGCGTCCAGCAGGACGACATGAACGGGATCTTTGCAATGATCCTCAAGGCAGACGTCATGGTCCTGGCCACCCCGGTCTATTTTCACGCCATGAATGGCCAGATGAAGACCTTCATCGACAGGGTCTGCCCCATTTATACGATGGTCCGCGCCAAGGAGATGTATTATATCCTGTCGGCGGCCGGAGGAAAGATGCCAGTCGACAAGGCCGTGCAAAGCCTCCGGCTCTTTACCGAGTGCTTTAGCGGCATAAAGGAGAAGGAGACCATCGCCGTAACCGGCGTCTGGGACGCGGGCGAGGTCAACAAACGCGCCCTTGAGCAGGCCTACGCCGCGGGGAAAAACGCCTGATCCCGCCGCGAGACACAAACAAGGAAAGGGGGTGCCCGCTTTCGGACACCCCTTTTTCTATGCAGCCGTCCAGGCCAAAGGACAGTGAGAGGCCACAGGCAAACGACAGGCCTATTCCTCTTCCCCCCAGGCCTTCGCGCTACGGGCAATTTTCTTACGGATGTTCTTCCATTCCCCGTCCACATTGAACATGGACTCGGGCAGGGCGGCCAGCATTTTCCTGTAAAGGCTCAAAGGCACCGTAAAGGTCAGTTCGTCGGGCTTCATGCACTTTCTGGCCGAGGGATCGAACCCGCCGAGAACGGCTCTTTCCAGCCCCTTGCGCTGGTAATACAGGGGCCAGGCGAGCATGCTGGTACAGCCCGCGCCAAAGGGGGAGGCCACGCAGTCCACGTCGCCCGTGGTGAAAACCGTCTGAATGAACAGGCCGGTCAAGACTTCGGGCCGGGCGAAGAAGATGACGAACTCCGGCTCCGTGCCGTCTGTGAACTGGGACAACGGCTTGAAGATGCAATACTTTGCCGGAGCCGGCCGCGGATTGACCTCAGTGAGGAAGTTGCGCACGCTCTCGGGACTGGGCATATACCTCTCGCCATGAATCGGCGTCCCTTTGATGCCCACGCCCACGTAATGCTCGATGAAGGCAAGGGGTGGTTGCATCATGGCGCAGTAGTACACGCCCCCGATGCAGCCGTATTCTTCCGTGGAAATAAAGGCCGCGCTCTGTCGTTTTCTGGCCAGCCAGACATTGCACATGACGCAGGAAAATGTCTTGAAGACTTCCTGCATATCCAACTTCCCTTGATCCTCCAACTCGCGCGAAATGGGCACTCCCACCTTGGGTCCGACAGCTTTTTCCGGCAGTGTATCGGCGTAATACACGCCGAATGGTTCTTCCTTTGTGCCGAGATGGTCGAGAAAGGTCTTGGTGTCATCAAGGACGGACTGCATGGTCATGGTCGTTCACTCCTCTGCTTGGTTGCCGAACAGTCTGCGCCGCGTCATCGGCGTATAGGGAGAGCGGCTAGTGTCCTCGGCGATGCTTCGCCGTGAGGATCGCTCTGGAAGCCCGGACGCATCCGGGGGGCTGCCGGAAGCGATTGCTCCGGACCTCCTGGCCGTGCCCGAGACCGTCACCGACGGCCGGCAGCGCCGCCTTGCGGTTCTTGGATTCCTCAGTATGCTTTTTACCATCCTCAAAAGATAAATAAAGAGCCGAAACAGAAAACTCTAACCCAAAAATGGGTATAATCATGCAAGAATTTTTGACAGACCTGCCACTCCTGGTGGCTGTCGCCCGGCAAAACAGCTTCTCCAAGGCCGCTGCAATATTGGGGATGAGTGCCTCGACACTCTCAAGGCGCATCAAATTGCTGGAAGAGCGAATGGGGGTGCTGCTTTTTTACAGGGACACGCGCAATGTGAAGCTGACAGATACCGGTTCGGTTTTGATCGAGCGGTGCGAATTCATTCTGAGTGAAGCGCAAAAGGCTTATGATTTCGTCGTGATGAATATGCAGAAGCCTTCCGGCTTGGTGCGCGTCTGCATGTTTCGGGATCTGTACGAGGATCACATGCGGGATGTGCTGGTCGATTTCGCCGCCTGCTGGCCCGACATCCGGATGGACCTGACCTTTGCGGAGTACCCGGTGGACATGCGCATTGATCCCTATGACGTGGCCTTTCTCATCGGCCCATCCATCGCGCCGCCGCTTGTGGCCAGGAAGCTCTTGACCATTGAGCCTTTTCTGTACGCGTCCCCAGAACTCTTCAAGCATCACCCTGTACCGGTGGAGCCGAAGGACTTGTACCGGCTTCCTTGCATCGTGCTCGAACGTTTCGGGAATCGTTGGCCCATGCACAACGGCAATCAGCAGGTCATCGTCGACATCGAGCCCAAATACACCTTCAGTTCCGTGGAGATGTGCCGCGATTTCGCCCTGGCCGGACATGGCATCGCCTTGCTCCGGGACCGGCTGGCCGCGCCGGACGAAACGGCGGGACGCCTCTTGCGGGTCCTCCCGCAGTGGAGTGGGGGCTTCGAGCACGACGTCTATCTGGTGACGGGTCCCGGCCAGCTCCCCCAAAGAGTCCGTCTGTTCGTGGATCACATCCAGGCAAACTACGCCGCACGCCCTTCCATAGGGCTACACGCTGTTCCCTGGATTTTCCACCCTGACGACGCTTGAAAAGGGGTCGAGCGCCGGCCACCACCCGGCGCATGAAATCCGCCAGCTTGCGGTTGCCTTGGGGCAGCAGCGGGGGGCATTTCTTGGGATGGTCATACCAGAGCTTGGTTCGCTCGGCGGCCAGGGAAAGAATCCGAGGCAGGCCGCCCTTGTCTTTGCGGATTGGGACAGCCGGCGTCAGTTTGGGGCGGCCTGGATTATGGCCGCACCGATTACCACTCCTCTCGCGAGCGAGATAAGGAGGAACGAGATGGGTAACGACACTGCCAGCAGACAATGCCACCCCCTAGAAGTTTTTTGGGGATGTTTTTCGTTCCGGGACGAGATGCGATTTTGGGTAAAAAAGAAGGGCTACATTCGGGGGATGTTTCCCGTATGTAACCCTTCGTTATTGTTAATGGTGCCGAGGGACAGAATTGAACTGCCGACACGGGGATTTTCAGTCCCCTGCTCTACCGACTGAGCTACCTCGGCGGCGGCGAGAAAGCGTTTCTATCCCAGCCCCCTGGGCTTGGCAACCCTTTTTTCTCCGTTTTCCCAAAAAATGTCGCCCCGGTCCGGCCTTCGCCAGAAAGCGATTTCGTTTTTCCCCGAAAGAGGGCATCCTGGCGGTTGATCATCCTTTCCCGCAGGAGGCTCGAATGACCGAACTCGATTCCTTTCTCAACGACTGGACTGATGACCCAAGCGGCGTCAAAAACGCTTTTCTGCGCTTCAAATCCGTCCTGGAAAGCCTGGGCGACGCGGCGGTGACCTTCGTGCCCCGGCCCCCGGCGACCTATAGCCTGCGCGCCGAACCACCCCGTGGCCGGCCGGTCATCACCATGGTCGATGTGGCCTCCCTCGACGGCGAACGCTTCCTTTCGGTCTGCTTCTACGCCGACACCATCACCGATCCTGAGGAGCGCGGCGACCTTATTCCCGGCGGCCTGCTCTCCAAGGACGGGTACTGCTTCGACGTCGATTCCGATGACGACGATACCGTGAGCTACGTGGAAGCGCGGATCTACGAAGCGGCGGCCGCGTTCTCCCTGTCCGAGGAAGAACAGGGCGCGGACGATGCCGATGACGAGTAACCCCTGGCGAGGCCTCCAGGCAGGCTAGCCGGGTTGATAGAACCGTCCCCCGCCCAGGGCGTCCTCGACGCTGAAGGCATGGGGCAGGTGGGTGGCCGTCCGGGACCCGTCGCGGTCCACGACGGCCACCACATCGAACCGACACGGCCGTTCCCAGCCGTCGTGCTCCGATAAAAAGGCGGCCGCCGCCCGCACCAGCCTCCCCCGCTTGACCCCGGTCACGGCCTGATCCGGCCGCCCCAGACTGCCTGCGCTTCGCGTCTTGACCTCCACGAACACCAGCGTGTCCCCGTCCTCACAGACGAGATCCACCTCGCCGCCGGCCGTGCGGTAATTGCGGGCCAGGATGCGGTAGCCCTTGCCGGTGAGCAGCCGCGCGGCCAGAGCCTCGCCTTCCCGTCCCAAGGTGAGGTGGGGAGCGGTCATGGGGTGGGGCGCCTCCGGCGGCCAGGAGGGGGCATCCCCCTCCTGGACCACCCGAAAGGGGAAGGTCCCTCGCACCTCCGCGCACAGCGGGAGGGGAGGGTGGGAAAAAGAGGGGCGGGGCGCAAGGGATGCATCTAGAGTCCGGGCAGGGTGGCTTGGCTGACCTGGGGGGAAGGGGCTTCGGGCAGGACGCCCCGGAAGGTCAGCCGGTGCAGGCGGCACGGCCCGAGCCGGCGGAGTGCGGCCAGATGCGCGGCCACACCGTAGCCCTTGTGGGCGGCAAAGCCGTAGCCCGGATGGTGCCGGTCGAAAAGCACCATGAGCTTGTCCCGGAAGGTCTTGGCCAGGATGGAGGCGGCCGAGATGGCCGGGACGGTCAGGTCGCCGCCGATGATCGCTTCCTGGTCGGGGGGGCTGGCCAGGCCGGCGAGCAGACGCGCCGGGATGGTCTTGTTGCCGTCCACGCGCACAAACGTCGGCACCGGGGCCAGATGGACCACGGCCCGGGCCATGGCGGCAAAGGTCGCTTGCAGAATATTGATGCGGTCGATCTCGGGTGGCCAGGCCACGCCCACGGCCCAGGTCAGGGCTTGGGCCTTGATGGCCGGGGCCAGCCGTTCCCGGCGGGCCGGGGAGAGCTTTTTGGAATCCGTGAGCCCGGGCAGGTCGTAGGTTTCGGGCAAAACGACCGCCGCCGCCACCACCGGTCCGGCCAGGCAGCCCCGTCCGGCCTCGTCCACGCCGGCTATGTGCAGGGAAGGAAGCATCAACACGAAAAGCCGCGCCTGTCCAAACCGCCTTGCGGCGGCGGACAGGCAACGGCCAAAAGGGTGTGGTACCCGGAACGGTCCACGGGCGATCGCCCCCGGACTAGGAGTCCCAGGTGGTCCGGGTCTTGATGCGGGCGGCCTTGCCGCGCAGGGCGCGCAGGTAGTACAGGCGGCTGCGGCGCACCTTGCCCTGGGTCAGCACTTCCACCTTCTCGATGAAGGGGGAGTGCATGGGGAACACGCGCTCCACGCCCACGCCGTCGGACACCTTGCGCACGGTGAAGGTGGAGTTGACCCCACCCCGGCGCAGGCGCAGCACCGCGCCCTGGAAGACCTGGATACGTTCCTTTTCGCCTTCCAGAATGCGCAGAAACACCTTCACGGTGTCGCCGGGGCGAAACTCCGGCATATCCAGGCGCAGCTGCTCCCGTTCGATGGCATTGATCACGTTCATGACGCTTTCTCCTCGGATAGGCCCGTGGGGCACGCCGCGCCCATCTGGCCTTGGAATGTCTGTTTTGTCGCCGCCGGTCTACAGCGTGTCGCCCAGCAACCGGTCGGTGAGGATGCCGGCCGCGGCCCGCACCGAAAGATGGTTATACTCCGAAAACGGCCGCAAGGGGGGCAACACCCCTTCGGCCCGGTGCAGCACCGCATCGGCCAAGCCGTGTCCCGTACCCAGGACCACGAGCACCGGCCGTTCGGCCACAAGCTTGCGCGCCGCCGCGAAGGACAGCGTGGCCGCGTTCCTGGCACTGGTGGCCACAAGGGCCGCCGGTTGGCCATGTTCGTTCGACACCGCGGCCAGGGCCGCGTCCAGGTCCTCGTGGAGCCGGACCAAGGACAGGGCCTCGGTCCTGTCCGGATTGGCCCGCAATCCCGGTCCTATGCGCCAATGTTCCAGGATGCGCGCGGCCAGGGCGAGCTGGTCCCGGAGTGGGGATACCACTTCGAACCCGCCTAGACCATAGGTGCGGGAAACGCGCGCTATATCGTGGATGTCGAGGTTTGTCAAAGACACCGTGCCCACTTTGCCGTCCTTGAGCAGCACCGGGCCGTGCACGAGCCCGATATGCAGGTTGCGGCCGGGCCGCGACCGGGGCTGGCCGCGCAAAAAGGCCGCGTCGTCCTCGGTCAGGGTCGTGCCGTCGAACAGGTCGGGCCGGCGGGCCAGGGTGGTTTCCAGGGCCCGGCGTCGGCGCCAGGCGGCAATGGCCGCGTGATGCCCGGTGAGCAGGTCCGGCGGTACGGGCAGGCCCTCGAACACCTCGGGCCGGGTATAATGCGGATATTCGAGCAGGCCCGAGGCGAAGCTTTCCTCGTCGGCCGAGGCCTCCTTGCCCATGAAGCCGGGCACGAGCCGGGCCACGGATTCCATGAGGCAGGTCGCGGCCGATTCGCCACCCGACAGCACGAAATCCCCGATGGACACGGGCGTGATGTCGAACAGGTCGAAGATCCGGGCGTCGATGCCCTCGTACCGGCCGCACAGCAAGGTCAGGGCCGGTTCCCGGGCCAGCTCCTCGGCCAGGGACTGGTCGAAGCGCCGGCCGGCCGGGGACAGCATGAGCAGCCGGCCGGGTTCGGGCAGGCTGCGCAAGGCCGCAGTCAGGGTCGGCAGGCCCATGACCATGCCCGGCCCGCCGCCGTAGGGCCGGTCGTCCACGGTATGGTGGCGGTCCGTGGCGAAATCCCGGGGATTGACCCGGTCGACGGACACGACCCCGGCTTCCAGGGCCTTGGCCATGAGCCCGCAGGCCAGGAAGGAATCGAAAAATTCCGGAAAAATCGAAACAAGGGTGAAACGCACGCGTCCTCCGCCGGGAAATTGGGGCCGCGACCGACACGCATTTTCCGTGCTGCCGGCCCGGGGTGGGCGCCGATTGTAGCACAGGCGCCGGCAAATGTCGGCCCTTTGGAATTGTTGGATATTTTATGCTATTCGTGGGCTCGGGCCGGCGGCGGAGGCGTCGGGGCGCAGGCAGGGAAAGAATTTTCGGTCCTCGGCGAGCATGTGCCTGGACACCACATCCTTGGCCAAAAAATCGAATACCTCGCCCAGGGTCAGGGCGTCCTTGGCGTATTTTTCAGCCAGTTCCCTGGCCTTGTCGAGCAGCGCCTGGTGGATGGCGGCATGGGCGTCGGCCTCGACATAGCCGGCGGCCCGGAAAATCAGTTCCTCATCGTGAAAATGGGTTAGCACCTCGGCCAGCAGGGCCTCGATCAGTTCCTGGCAGGCGGGCTTGGGCCAGCCGGTCAGCAGGGCGGTGAGCAGGGTGTTGGAGGCGGCAAAAAGCCGGCGGTGCTGGTCGTCGATCTCACGCTGGCCGCAGGCATAGGTCGTGTCCCAGGCGAGGCAGACGAACGCGGCTTCGTCCAGGTCCGTGCCATCGGTCTCGGCCAGGGCGATCTGATTCCGGCCACGGTTTTTGGCCAGATAGAGCGCCCGGTCGCACCGGCCGACCAGTTCCGGCCAGCTGACGGATTCGGCCCGGGCCTCGGCCACGCCGATGCTCACCGTCACCCGCCGGGAGCGTTCCCAGACATCAAGCGGCAGGGTGGCAATGGTATGGCGCAGCCGTTCGGCCACGACCATGGCGTGCGCGGCCTCGGTGCGGGGCAAAAGGGCCAGGAATTCCTCGCCGCCGAAACGGCACCAGGTGTCCTCGGTCCGCAGCAGGGCCCGGGCCGCTTTCGAGACCGCGACCAGGGCCTGGTCTCCGGCCTGATGGCCGTAGCGGTCGTTGAAGTCCTTGAAATGGTCGATGTCGAGCATGAGGCAGCACAGGGGTTCGCCGCTGGCGCTGGCCCGGGGCCAGTGGTCGGAGACGACCTCGTCCAGGGTGCGGCGGTTGCAGGCGCTGGTCAGGGGATCGAGGCAGGCCAGATCGAGCAGTTCCTCCTGGAGCTTTTGGGCCGTGAGCAGCACGAGCAGGGGCGTGACAACCACGGTGCTGAGAATAGCCATGAATTCGTATTGGCTATGGGTCGGAAGAGGGGTGAACAGCCAGAGTGGTCGGACATCGACGATGCCTGAGGCCCGCCACAGGCCGGAAAGGATGTTGATGAGCAACACGCCGCCGAGGATACGCAGGGTCAGGCCCATGCCCCGTCCCCGCTGCCACAGACAGACCACGGCGGTGGTGCCGTCAAAAACGAGGAGGGCGGCGGTGGTCGCGAGCATCTGGGCCGAAAAGTTGGGATCGACCAGGCCGTACCAGGCGAGGAAACCCAGGGCCAGCCCGCAGGTGCCTATCCCCAAGTGCCAGGGGGGATGTCGGCCGGCGGCCCGGATCAGACCGAAATCGAACAGCATCCAGCCCGGCAGCACAAAGGCGTAGGCCAGGAGCATGGAGGCCCAGTCCGGCACGAGGCCGCGCAGGCCAAGCAACACCAGTCCCGGCACGGCCACCAGTGCCCCGAGCCCCCAATCCCTGGCCGGGGCGAAGTTCCGGTGGATGCGCCAGACATAGAGCAGCACGCCGCCCTGGGCCAGGCGGCACAGCGTCCAGAGCAGGAACAATTGCCATGGGTCCTGGAGAATGGCCAGTCTCCGGGGTTGCTGGTCCACGTCCCGGCACGACTTCGGAGGGCTTCCGGGGCGCGACCGGGACCGGGGCCCCGGCAGGCACGGACGGTCACGGTCTGGGTTTGAGTTTAAAAAAATTACCGGGTTTCCGCTTGAAGGGCAAGCCGCCGGCCAGGGGGGGATACCGTCATCCTCGACGGCATTTGGCGATCGTGCTAGGCGGTGCGCCGACGGCCGATCGGCCGCGTGGGCAGGCCCCGGTGCGGGCGGCCAAAAGGAAGCATCATTTTATGTCGCAGGTCGTTTTGTGCGGCAACAATGCCTTTACCCGGTTCTGGATGGCCCGAAGCGCTTCGGGATTTGCCTATCATATGTCGGCGGTGGCCATCGGCTGGCAGGTCTATGGCCTGACCGGCCGGGTCCTCGACCTGGGGCTGACCGGCCTGGTCGAATTCTTGCCCCAGTTCCTGCTGACGCTGGTCGTCGGTCAGGTAGCCGACCGGTTTGACCGGCGCCGCATCGCCAGTGTGTGCCTGGGACTCCAGGGCCTGGCCTTGCTGGTCCTCATGGGTGAAAGCTTCGGCCATACCCGGCTGGGCGTGGGCGGCATCTACGCCTGCGTGGCCATGATCGGCGCTTCCCGGGCCTTTGTGACGCCGGCCTTGCAGGCCTTGCTGCCCCAGCTCGTGCCGGCCGGGGAGTTGCCCCGGTTGCTCGCCTTCAGCGCCTCGGTCTGGAAGATGGCCATGATCCTCGGGCCGGCCTTGGGGGGCGTGCTGTCCATCGCCGGCCCGGGCTATGCCTATGCCGTGGCGGCCGGGATGTTGCTGCTGGCCGCCCTGGGCGTGGCCGGCATCCCGGTCCCGGCCGCGGGAAAGCCGCGCCAGCCCGCCTCGTGGAGTTCGGCCCTGGACGGCTTGCGCTTTATCCGCACGCGGCCGGTGTTGTTCGGGGCCATTTCCCTGGATCTGTTTTCGGTGCTGCTCGGCGGGGCCACGGCCTTGCTGCCGGTTTTCGCCAAGGACATCCTGGGCACGGGCGCCTGGGGGCTTGGGGTCATGCGGGCGGCGCCCTCGGCCGGGGCGGTGGTCATGTCGCTTTTTCTGACCCGCTTTCCGCTCAGGCGTTCCGTGGGCCGGACCTTGTTCGTTTCCGTGGCGATCTTCGGGCTGTGCACGGTCATTTTCGGCCTGTCCCGGTCCTTTCCCCTGACCGTGGCCGCCCTGGTCGGGCTTGGGGCCAGTGACATGATCAGCGTGGTCATCCGGGCCTCGCTGGTCCAGCTCGACACGCCCGATGCCCTGCGCGGCCGGGTGAGCGCGGTCAACGCGGTGTTTATCGGCACCTCCAACCAGCTCGGCGAGTTCGAATCCGGCCTGACCGCGGCCTGGTTCGGCACGGTGGGCGCGGTGCTGGTCGGCGGCATCGGCACCTTGGCCGTGGTGGCGCTGTGGTGGTGGCTGTTCCCGGAACTGGCCCACCGCGACAGCCTGGTCGCCGCCGACACGCCCCCGGGAACCTGAGCCCGCGTTCCGGCGGCCGTTCCGGCCGGGTGCGTCGCTAGTTCCCGCCCGTCGCTGGCGCCGTCGCGTCCAGTTTCCAGCCGCCACCCAGGGCCTTGTACAGGCTTACGAGGTTGGTGCGCAGGTTGGCCCGGCACTTGGTGAGATCGGTCTGCACGCTGTAAAGCGAAGCCTGGTCGGTCAGCACGGTGAGAAAGGTGGTCAGACCCTTGGCGTAGCGCTCGTTGTCGAGGCCGAGGGCCTCCTGGTAGGCCGCCACCGAAGCCACGAGCCGGTGTTCCCGCTCGCGCTGGGCATAGTAGCCGGCCAGCGCGTTTTCCACATCCTCCAGGGCCGTATGGAAGGTCGCCTTGTAGGCGGCCAGGGCCTCGTCGTAGAGGGCCTTTTTCTTTTCCACCGCGGCCCTCGCCTTGCCCGCGTCGAAAACCGGCCAGGACAGACCCGGAATGACGGACCAGTACCAGGTGGAAAAGCCCGCGATCTTGGCCGGGGTGACCCCTTGCAGGCCCAGGCCGGCGGTCAGGTCGAACTTGGGATAGAGGTCGGCCGTGGCCACGCCGATGTCGGCCGAGGCGGCGGCCAGCTTGCGTTCGGACTCGCGCAGGTCGGGTCGGCGCGAAAGGAGCTCGGCTGGCAGGCCCGTGGCCAGGAGCTTGTCCGGCAGTTCGGGCAGGTTCTGGGGCGTGGCGAGCAGGTCGTAGAGGGTCTCGGGCGGCAGGCCGAGCAGGATGCCCAGGCGGTGGATCGAGGACTTGATGTCGCTTTCCAGCACCGGAAGGTCGGCGGCCGTGGACGCGGCTTGCCCCTCGGCCTGGGCCACGTCCACCTGGTTGATCAGCCCCAGGCGGAAACGTTCCTTCGTGACCTCGGCGTTTTCACGCTGGGTTTCGAGGGTTTTGCGGGCAATGGCCAGCTGCTCCTGGTAGGCGCGCAGGGCCACGTAATTGGTGGCCACGTCGCCGATCAGGGTGAGCCGGGCGTCGCTTACCGCCTCGATGTCGGCTTGCAGGGTGGCCTTGGTCGATTCGACCGAGCGGCGCTGGCCGCCGAAGAAATCCAGCTCCCAGGTGGCGTCGAACCCGGCTGTGTACACGGTGCTCGTGGTCGTGCCCGAGGTGGTGCCGCCGGAACTCGCGCCCGAGGACCCGCCCGAGGTGCCGTCGGGCAGGGAGCCGCCGCCGCTGCTGGTGGAGGTGCCGGTCAGGTCGATGGCCGGGAACAGCCCGGCCCTGGCCGTGCGCACGTCGGCCCGGGCCTGGCGCACCCGGGCCCGGGCCTGGGCAATGTCCAGGTTGCCGGACAGCCCCCGGGTGATGAGTTCGTCCAGGATCGGGTCGCCGAAGGCCTTCCACCAGGCCACGTCTGCGAAAGCGCCGGCCGATCGGCCCGGGTTCGGGTCCTGGGACCAGGCGACCGGGGCGTCGAGGGCCGGCCGGCGGTAGTCCGGTCCCACGGCCCAGCAGCCGCTTAAGGTCAAGGCCGCGAGGCACAGGCACAGCCCTTGGCGGGCGAGAAGGCCGGACCTCATTGCGCGTCTCCCTGGGCCACGGCCCCTGCGGTATGGCGCCGTTGCACCGCGTCGGGATTGTCCGTTTCGATGAACACGTCCATTTGCTGGCCCACATAGGCGGGCAGGGCGGTGCGGGGAAAGCTGAAGAGGATCTGGAGCACCCGGGTGTCCACCCGCTCGGTGCTGGAGCTCGTGAGCTGGCTTTTGGCCACCACGTACGGCTCGACCCCGACATAGGTCAGGGGGGTCTTGAGGTCGCGGTTGCCCCGGATGTAGGCGATGGCCCGGGTGTTCGGGGTGAAGCGCCAGGCGTCGTTTTCGTCGATGTCGACCCGCACGTGGAGGGTGTCCGTGGCGCCGAAACGCAAAAGCGGCGTGTCCAGGGCGCCGGTGGCGGCGTATTCGCCCTTGCGCACGTTGACCTGGAGCACTTCGCCGTCCACGGGCGCGCGCACGGTCAGCCGGTCGAGGTCGGTCTGGGCGGCCTTGAGCTCGGCCTCGGCCACGTCCACATCGGCCTTGGCCGTGTCGATCTTGGACCGGTAGAGCAGTTCGGCGTTGCGCCGCTGTTCGATGTCGTCGCGGCTGACCGCCCGGCGATCGGTGACGTTTTTGACCAGATCGTACTGGCAGGCATAGTTTTTCCAGGCGGCCTTGGCTTCCTCGTAGGACGCCTTGGCCTTGGTCAGGCTGGCCTGCTTTCCGAGGACCGTGGCCCGCTGGGCCCGGTCGTCGATGACGAAAAGCGGCGTGCCGGCCTTGACCCGGTCGCCGATGGCCACGGGAACGTCCGCGACGACCCCGGCAATGGCCGTGCCGATGGCGATGTTGCGCGAGCTCGCTTCCACCATGCCGCCACCGCCGATGTAGTAGTGGTATGGGGCCTGGGCCGGCTCGGCCACGGGTTTGGGCTTGGGCGGGGCCTGGTTGGTGGCCAGGGCCACCACCACGGCGAGGGACAGGCCGATAAGGGCCAGAACAGGGAGAATCTTGTTTTTGATGCGCATGGGTGGGGCGTCCTTGCCGGTGTTTTTACTGTTGCCGGACCGTTTCCTGGATCATGCCGTCGTCCATGTGGGCGATGCGGTCGGCGTATTGGAAGATGCGTTGGTCGTGGGTCACGATGACCAGGGCCCGGTTGTCGGCCACGGCCAGGGATTTGAGCATTTCGAGCACCTTGGTGCCGGTCTTGTGGTCGAGGGCGCTGGTTGGCTCGTCGCACACCACGAGCCGCGGATCGTGGACCAGGGCCCGGGCGATGGCCACGCGCTGCTGCTGGCCGCCGGAAAACTGGCCGGGCAGATCCCGTTCCCGGCCGCCGAGGCCCACCTGTTCGAGCTGCCAGGCGGCGCGGCGCAGGGCCTCGTCCCGGCGGGAGCCGCCGATGAGCAGGGGGATGGCCACGTTCTCGGCCACGGTCAACGTCGGCACCAGATTGAAGGCCTGGAACACGAAGCCGATGTTTTTCCCCCGGAAGCGCACGCGCTCGCGGGGCGAAAACCGGCTTACGTCCTGGCCGAAAAGCTGGCAGGTGCCGCCGTCCTGGTCGAGGATGCCGGCAATGACGGAAATGAGCGTGGTCTTGCCGCAGCCCGAAGGCCCGACGAGCATGAGCAGTTCGCCGGGGGAAACGCTCAGGTCGATGCCGCGCAGGGCCAGGGTCTTGGTCTCGCCCGAGCCGTAGCTTTTGGTCAGGCCCCGGCACACGACCACGGGCGCATGGACCGGGTGGCCCTGGATGTTGGTTGTCTCGTGCATGGGAGTGGGGGAGGGGGCCGGATCAGCTCTTGAAGACCACGGCCGGTTCGAGTTTGAGCACCTTGCGGGCGCTGATAAAGGCCGCGACCAGGACGATCAGGAGCACGGCCGCGCCGCTGCCGGCAAGGAGCGGCAAGCCGAGTTCCAGCTTGATGTTGTCCCCGCTGTGGGTGGACAGGGCGAAAAGCGAGGTGAGTCCTGCGCCGATGCCGAAGCCGATCAGGCCGACGAGCAGGGCCTGGAGCAAAATCATGCCCAAAAGCAGCCGGTTGGTCGCGCCCATGGCCTTGAACACGCCGAAATAGCGCAGGTTGTCCAGGGTGAAGTTGTAAAAGATCTGGCCTGTGACCGCCGTGCCGACCACAAAGCCCACCACGACCACGAAACCGAAATTGATCAGCATCCCGGTGTGCTGGAACATGAAGTCCAGGGACTTCTGTTTGAACTGGTCGGCGGTCAGGGCGGCCAGACCCGTGGCCGCGGTGATGCGCCGGGCCACTTCCTCGGGATTTTCGCCCGGCTTGGCCTTGGCCAGGACGAAAGTCACCATCTTGCGGTCGCTGGTATTGAAATTCTTGGCCTTGTTGTAGGTCGTATAAATGATGGGGTCCGAGCGGAAGGTCGGGGTGGCCCGGGCGATGCCGACCACCACGGCCCGTTTCTCGTTGATTTCCAGGGTGTCGCCGACCTTGAGGGGAATGGGCGGCTGGCCCGGGATGTCCGAACGCCGGGCCAGGCGGTTGCGGGCGCCGCTTTCGTCCACGATGACCGCGTCGGGCAGGCGCAGGTCCGCGAGCGTGCCGTCGGCGACCTCGCCCGGACCGCCGATCAGGGTGGCATCGTCGAGGCCGAGGATGGTGGCGTTTTCGAGCTCGCCGTTGGACAGGCGCACGGACTGGCTCCCCTTGTGCAGGGGTACGGCCCACTGCACGCCCTGGACTCCGCGCACCCGGTAGACCTCGGTGTCGAGCAGGGCGCGCGAATCCTCCGAGGACCGGACCTGGGGGTCCATGACCCAGATGTCGGGCAGGCTGATGTCGGTGATCAGGCTGTAGGTGTGGGAGAGCATGGTTAAAAGGATGCTCGGCTGCTGGATCATGAGGATGGAGGCCAGGGCGATGCCGGAAACGATGCCGAGATATTTGCCCTTGTCGCCAAGGAGCATGGTGATGGCGATTTTGTACATGGATTGCCTGTTGCGGGGTGGATGTCTGGCGGCGGTGTCTCGGGCGGGACGAGGCGCGATCGGTCCGGGCCTTCTTCCCGCATGTTTGTGCCTGGGTCGCGGACAGGGGCGAAAGGGTTACAGGTCGGTCAGGTAAAGCGGAAGGGAGCATTTGCATTTCCCGCGCCCCAACGCTAGAAGCCGGGTCATGCGCATATTCCCCAAAACAGATTCGCCTCAGGTCCGGACGGCCCGACTGTCGTTTGTGGTGGCGATGGTTCTTTTGGTGGTCAAGATGGGGGCTTGGTTGCTGACCGGGTCGGCTGCCATCTTGTCCGATGCCTTGGAATCCATCATCAACGTGGTGGCGGCGGCCTTTGCCGTGCTGAGCGTCACCGTGGCGGAAACGCCGCCTGATGACCGTCATCCCTACGGCCACGGCAAGATCGAGTTTTACGCCGCCTGGTTCGAGGGCATGCTCATCCTTTTGGCCTCGGTGCTCATTTTCTGGGAGTCCTGGGACAAGATTTTTCATCCCGAGCCGTTGCCGAACCTGGGGAGCGGTATCGCACTTTTGGTCGCGGCCGGGCTTGTCAATCTGTGGCTGGGGGTGTTGCTGACCAGCCGGGGCAAGCGCTCCGGGTCGCTGACCCTGATCGCCGACGGCGAGCATGTTTTGACCGATGTCTACACGTCGGGCGGGGTGTTGATCGGCTTGGGGTTGGTCGCGGTCACGGGCTGGCTGTGGCTCGACGGCCTGATCGCCTGCCTGGTCGGCTGCAACATCGCCTGGACCGGAGTGGATCTGGTGCGCCGATCCGTGGCCGGGTTCATGAACGAATCCGATCCGGCGCTGCTCGAAAACATCTGCACCTTGCTGCGCGACAACCGCCATCCCTCCTGGATCGACATCCACCGGCTGCGGGCCTTCAAGTCCGGTCGGGAAATCCACGTGGACCTGCATCTGATCCTGCCCCGCGATTTGCGCCTGGCCGAGGCCCACGAGCAGGTCGTGGCCATGGAGGACCTGCTGCGCAAGGGGCTTGGGCCCGAGGCCGACATCATGATCCACGCCGACCCGTGCGCGGACGGGCGTTGTCCGGTCTGCGACGTGGACCCCTGCGACATGCGCGTCAACCCGTCCGTGGCCACGCCCCTGTGGTCCCGGTCCAGTACCGGCGTGCCGACCGGCAAACAGCTCTGATCGGGCCGAGGGCGCGCCGATGATCGGCACGTACGGTGAAACCGCCTCGCGCACCGCCGGGGCCATGGCCACCCGGGGCATGGTCACCGCGCCCCACGCCCTGGCCACTCAGGCCGGGGTGGACGTATTGCGGGCCGGCGGAAACGCCGTGGACGCGGCCATTGCCGTAGTCGCGACCTTGTCGGTGGTCTATCCGCACATGTGCGGTCTGGGTGGGGACAATTTCTGGCTCATCCACGCGGCCGGGCCCGGCAGCCTGCGTGCGCTCAATGGCAGCGGCCGCTCCGGCGAGCGGGCGAGCATCGCCTTCTACCGGGACCAGGGCCTGGACCGGATTCCGGTCCGGGGATTTTTGGCCGCCAACACGGTGCCCGGCGCGGTTTCGGGCTGGGACGCGGCCTACCGCTTTGCCCGGGAGGCCATGGGCCCGGGATTGCCCTGGCCGCGTCTCTTGGAATCGGCCATCGGCTATGCCCGGGACGGCTTTCCCGTGAGCCCGGGGCTGGCGTCTTGGCTGGCCACGGATGCCGCGACCACGGACCGGGAGTCGCGCCACCTGGGGCGGTTCCCGGATTTCACCCGCACCTTTCTCAAGCCCGGCGGCCGGCCCTACGCCCAGGGCGAGGTCATGCATCTGCCCGAACTGGCCCGCACCCTGGAGTGCCTGGCCGCTGACGGTGCCGACGCCTTCTATCGCGGCCCCATCGCCGCGCGGATCGCGGATTTCCTTCAGGCCCACGGCGGCATCCTGACCCGGGAGGATTTCGCGGCCCACCGCGCGGACTGGGTCGAACCCCTGCGCGTGCCCTATCGCGACTTGACGGCCTGCAACTGTCCGCCCAACAGCCAGGGACTGGCCTCTCTGGAGATCCTCAACATTCTCAATCGATTTGACGTGAAAAGCTTGGGCGAAGGCTCGGCCGACCATTACCATCTGCTCGTGGAGGCCACGAAACAGGCCTTTGCCGATCGGGACCGCTACCTGACCGACCCGGATTTTGCCCCCATCCCCGTGGACCGGCTTCTGAGCGCCGCCCATGCCGGGGACCAGGCCGCGCGTATCGACAGGGCCCGGGCCGCCCGGGAGGTCGCGCCCCTCGATCCCAAGGGCGACACGGTCTGGATCGGCGTGGTGGACGCCCGGGGCAACGCGGTTTCGCTCATCCAGAGCCTCTATTACGATTTCGGTTCGGGCATCGTGGCCGGCGATACCGGCGTGCTGCTGCAAAACCGGGGCACGTTTTTCTCCCTGGACCCCGGGCACGTCAACTGCTTGCAACCGCGCAAGCGGACCTTCCATACCCTCAATCCGGCCATGCTCCTGCGCGGCGGCCGCCCGTATCTCGTCTACGGCACCATGGGCGGGGAAGGGCAGCCCCAGACCCAGGCCGCCCTGGTCACGCGCGTCGTGGATTTCGGCTTCTCGCCCCAGGAGGCCGTGACCGCGCCGCGCTGGCTGCACGGCCGTACCTGGGGCGCGGATGCCAATGACCTCAAGCTCGAAAGTCGCATCGATCCGGCGGTGGTCGCGGAACTGCGCCGGCGCGGCCACCCGGTGACGCTGGTCCCGGCCTTTACCGAAATCATGGGCCATGCCGGGGCCATTCGCATCGATCCGGTCACGGGCGTGCGCCACGGCGCGGCCGACCCGCGCGGTGACGGTCTGGCGGCTGGGTATTGAGGGGGAGAAGAGAGCCTCCGGCGGCCAGGAGGGGCCGAGGGCCCCTCCTGGACCACCCCATCCGGAAAGGCAAGTTCAGATTATTAAAAATACTGTTGTCAGGGACCGGGGGGATCACTGCGGCGGTGAGGGGGAGGCCGAGGTAGAGCCCCTCTCTTTCGCCATCAACACCGCGCCGGTGCGTTGCCGTTTGGGGCGCAGGCCAGCGTTAGGCCGTGGGTGTCAGGCCGTGTTCGCGGACAAAGGCGACCACCCGGGCGATGACGGCCGGATGGTAGAGCATGGTCTCGTGGGACACGGGCACGGTGGTTTCCAGGCGCCAGCTCGGGCGCGGGATTTCCAGGCCGCTTAACGGGATGACCATGTTGTCCACGGGCGAGGCCAGGGCGAGCAGGGCGGTCCCGGGCGGGTCGGGCAGTTGGGCGAGCAGGGCGGGGACCGGCCCGGAGGGCATGAAGGAGCGTCCCAGCCGGCCGATGGAGAGGGCGGTGAGCTTGCTGCCTTGATGCGGCGAGCCCAACGTGACTGCGGCCCGGACTCGGCCGGCCACGTCCGGTTCGGCCATGAGCCGGCGGGCGAAAAGCCCTCCCAGGCTGTGTCCGACCAGAATAAGCGGCGCGTGGGGCGGAATCTCCCGGCGCAGGACGGTCAGTAACCGGGCGGCCACGGTTTCGAAATCCCCGCTCAGGGAGCAGTAGCCCGGGACGAGAATGTGCTTGAATCCCGCCCGGATCAGGGCCGGGCGGATGGCCAGGAAGGCGGCCGGGTTGTGGTAGATGCCGTGCAGGCACACCACCACGGGCTCCCCTGGGGCGGGCGTGGCGCGCAAGTGCCGGCGCGCGAACCAGCCCAGGGGATAGGTGAGGATGATCAGCAGCAGACTGCACAGACAGGAGCACACGCCCGAAAGCAGGCATGCAAAGGTCCGCCTGGGGCAGGCGGTGGCGAAAAAAGGATGGGGTTTGTTGGCCAGTTCGTAATAAAAAATGGTGTAACTCAAGGCGGCGACAAAACAGGGAATCAGGACGACGCAGGCAGCCAGGGCGTAGAAGGTGGTCATGGGCCGTCTCCCGGGAAAAGGTGTCGCAATTTTTGTCTTTCTATCCTAGCGAAATGATGCGGTAAAAAGAAAGAAGAAATTTTTTGAAAAAAGTTGTTGACGGTTGGGTGGGGTGTGCGTAGATATCGGGGCTCGCCGGGCGGGCGGGTAGCTCAGCTGGGAGAGCGTCGGCCTTACAAGCCGAGGGTCACAGGTTCGAGTCCTGTTCCGCCTACCAACGAATCGCGGGGTCGTAGTTAAGCTGGTTATAACGCCGGCCTGTCACGTCGGAGGGCGCGAGTTCGAGTCTCGTCGGCCCCGCCAGGAAATCCAGGGAGTTAGGTGAAAACCTAACTCCCTTTTTCTTTTGTTGGGATTTTTCCCCAGCGCTATCCCCAGCAGATAAGGCATAAATCAGTAGCAATCGGCATCAATGGGCGGGCCGTTTCCACTTCGTGGACGGGCAAAATAGCCGGAGGCTCCAGACTGGGGGCCATGCCTGCATATGCTACATGTCTGGCACGCCACACGGCCTCCTCGGCTCATACCTGACGGACACCCCTGCCGGCTTCTTTTCTCCAAAGAGATTTGCTCTTCCGTTAGGGCTCATTTGACGGAAAGGCATTCTACACATAATCAGATATCGAAAAATACGGGAAACGGGCAATGGCCTAGAAATAAGTCCATTCTGGACTTTTTAATTTCGGAATGGTCGAACAAAGCTCAACCATTCCTCTTGGTTGCCTACGCAACCGATGGACCGTTCTGGCCCGCGCAGCCTGTTTTGCTAAGAGGCTGCTAGGCCACTGCCCGGCAGGCATGCCCCTGTTCCTGATGGGGTATTGTCAAGCATGCTGTAGATTCATTGCGCTTTTTCACCAGAGGTTTTTGCCAGATGGATACCCCCTCTCCGACGGAAAAGAGTTTGGTCATTGAACGCACCCTGATTCCGAAAGTATCCTTTGCTCTCCATCAGAATGCCGTCCCCGTCCTCTTGGAACTGGCCGTCCGAAATGACAGGTCAGGAATCATGGGAAGATCTGGCTCTGACTATCCATGCCGAGCCCCCTTTCTTTCAACAGCGCTCTTGGCAACTCAGTAAAATAGGCCCCGGGCAATGCTTGTCGCATCCCCGATCTCGACCTTTCCTTGGATGGCGCCAAGCTCTTCCGCCTTACCGAAGCCGAAATAGGGCAGGTGACCTTCACCGTTACGCACGGCAATACGGTTCTGGTCAGCCAGATGCAGCCGGTGGAACTCCTGGCGCGCAACCAATGGGGCGGCATTGCGCAATATCCAGAACTGGCTGCGGCTTTTGTGCGGCCTAATGATCCGGCTGTGGAACGGAATTCTCAAAAAGGCAGCCGACCTGCTCCTACGCGCCGGAAAAGAAACCGCGTTCACCGGATACGATCGAGGCGGCAAGCGCCGTGTCTGGGAAATATTGGCCGCCATTTGGCAAGCTGTTAGCTCCCTCGGACTCGATTATGCCTTGCCGCCGGCCGGTTTCGAGCAACAAGGCCAAAAAGTGCGCTCTCCAGAGCAGATTCTGGGGAACGGTCTGGGAACGTGCCTGGATCTGAGTTTTTCTTTTTGCGTCCTGCCTGGAGCAGTGTAACTTCCATCCCCTGCTCGTTTTTCTGGACGGCCACGCCTTCGCCGGGGCGTTGGCTCGTGCCCGAGGTTTTTGCGACCACGGTGGTCGACGATGTGACGGCCCTGCGAAAGCGGTTGCAGTTGCAGGAAATCGTGCTGTTTGAACCAACCCTGGCCGTGCGCAGCCAGCAGGCGCCCCCCAAGTTCTCCTGGTCCTGCGAAGGTGGGAACCCGCCAGGTCGCCACGGAGGAGCCCCGCCACTTCCAGCTTGCCCTGGACATCAGCCGGGCCCGCATGGAGCGCATCCGTCCCCTGGCGAGCGATACGGAGCTTCTCCAGGCGACACGGGCGACATCTCGGAGTCAGGAACAGCCGAGGTGTTGGACCTGGACGATGCGCCGGATCTCGTGGAAATCGGAACCCCTCGCCCGCGCACCGGAACTCTTCTGGGCCACAGGGGCGGATTGGACCGCTGGCAGCGCAAATTGCTCGATCTCTCCCTGCGCAATAACCTGCTCAATTTTCGGGCCAGCAAACGGGTGGTGGAGCTCATGATCCCGGACCCCGGCCGCCTGGAAGACCTGCTGGCCGACGGCAAGCGCTTCAAGCTGCGCCCAGGAGTGCACCTGATGGAGGGCAGCGACCCGCGGGATGCTTCCTTGCACTCAGACCCGTCACCACGAGGAAGTGGGACGGGAACATGCCCTGGAGGGCCTGGAGAAAGGGGAGCTCTACATACAGCTCTCCGATGACGAGATGGATCGACGGCTGGTGGAGCTTTTTCGGCCTCGCGCCTGGCCCTTCCAGGAGGTGGTGCCAACACCTTGTATCTTGTGCTGGGTTTTCTGGTCTGGAATCAGGACGGGAAAGATGGTCGCCGCTACAAGGCTCCGTTGATTCTCATCCCCGTCAATCTGGCCCGAAAGGCAGTGCGCTCGGGTTTCTCCCTATCCCTGCACGAGGACGAGCCGCGCTTTAACCTGACCTTGCTGGAGATGCTGCGCCAAGATTTCCAGTTACACCTGCCGGCGGTCGAGGGTGAGCTGCCTCGGGACGATTCCGGCCTGGACGTGGCTGCCATCTGGCGTGCCGTGGCCACGGCCGTCAAGGACATGCCAGGCTGGGAAGTGACCCAGGAAGTCTGTCTGGGGCAATTCTCCTTTGCCAAATACCTCATGTGGAAAGACCTGACCGATCACGCCGCACAACTGCGGCAAAATCCCGTGGTACGTCATCTCATGGACACCCCGGATCAGGCCTACGGCGAACGCGCGGCCTTTGTCGCTCCGGAACAATTGGATGATGTCCTGCCCCCGTCAGAGAATTTCTGTCCGCTTCCGGCCGATTCCTCCCAACTGGCAGCGGTGGTGGCAGCGGCCGAGGGACGCGATTTCGTGCTCGAAGGTCCGCCCGGCACAGGCAAGAGCCAGACTATCGCGAACCT